>Ga0308159_1000321_pt1 | contig 131209 bp, 121 predicted proteins | sample PhyCR1_FD_201040 | JGI IMG/M metagenome (GOLD analysis project Ga0308159, IMG submission 201040) | Phyllosphere microbial communities from UC Gill Tract Community Farm, Albany, California, United States - DLSLC.R1 | ecosystem: Host-associated > Plants > Phyllosphere > Unclassified | place...
CGGAAGCGGCGATTGGTGATTTCGAACTGCTGGATTCGCAAGACCGTGCGCAACTGGCTCTGGTCAATGACACGGCGCGGGACTGGGCCGGCTCTTTTGAGCAAGCACATGAGCCTGTTGTGCATCGTCAGTTCGAGCGTCTTGCGCAGCTGCATCCTGACCGCGAAGCCTTGCGCTGTGGCGATGAGGTGCTGACGTATCGGCAGCTCGATCAGCGTGCCAACCAGCTGGCGCATTACCTGCGCGGGCAGGGTGTGGATCGCGAATCGCTGGTCGGCGTGGCGGCGTTGCGGTCGGTGGAGATGGTGGTGGCGCTGTATGCCGTGGTCAAAGCCGGTGCCGCGTACGTGCCGCTGGACCCGGAATACCCGGTTGATCGTCTGCGCTACATGCTCGAAGACGCTGGCATTGGTTTGCTGCTGAGCCACGATGCGGTGATCGCCGATCTGCCTGCTGTTGAAGGTTTGCAGGTGCTGAACCTGGATCGACTTGATCTGAGTAAGCAGCCTGTAACTGCTCCGGTTGTGGAGATTCATCTCGAACAACTGGCGTACATGATCTACACCTCCGGTTCGACCGGTAAGCCAAAAGGCGCGGGCAACACTCACGCCGCACTGTTCAACCGTCTGGCCTGGATGCAAGAAGCCTACAACCTCGACGCCACCGACGCGGTGTTGCAAAAAACGCCCTTCAGTTTCGACGTTTCGGTGTGGGAGTTCTTCTGGCCGCTGATGGTCGGCGCGCGTCTGGTCATGGCGCAGCCGGGGGATCATCGTGATCCTGCTCTGCTCACCGCTTTGATCGAACAGCAGCAGATCAGCACCTTGCACTTTGTACCTTCGATGCTGGCTGCGTTCATGGCCCAGGACGATTTGTCTGGCTGCTCGTCGCTCAAACGCATCGTCTGCAGCGGGGAAGCGCTGCCCGCAGATCTGGCGCGGGAAACGCTGCAGCGCCTGCCCAACGCGGGGCTGTTCAACCTCTATGGCCCCACCGAGGCCGCCATCGATGTCACCCACTGGACCTGCCGCAGCGAACCGGGCGCGTCTGTGCCCATCGGTCAGCCGATTGCCAACCTGCAGATCCACATCCTAGACAGCCGTCTCAACCCGCAGCCGATTGGCGTACCGGGCGAGTTGTACATTGGCGGCGACGGTCTCGCCCGTGGTTATCACCAGCGCCCAGCTCTGACCGCCGAGCGTTTCGTTGCCAGCCCATTCGGTGACGGCGAACGCCTGTATCGCACGGAAGACCTGGCGCGCTGGCGTGCCGACGGCGCAGTGGAATACCTGGGCCGTCTGGACCATCAGATCAAACTGCGCGGTCTGCGTGTGGAAATCGGCGAGATCGAATCGGCGCTACTGGATCATCCCGGCGTCAGCGAGGCAGTCGTCGTGGCGCGCCAACTGGCAACCGGCATGCAGTTGGTGGGCTATCTGGTCGCAGAGAGGTTCGACGAAGAACAACTGCGTACCCAGTTGAAACACCGCCTGCCGGACTACATGGTCCCGGCGCATCTGGTGACGCTGGACAAATTCCCGCTGTCGGCCAACGGCAAGCTGGATCGCAAGGCACTGCCGGAGCCGCAACTGCAGCAGCGTGCATTCGAAGCGCCTTTGGCCGGCGTGGAAAGCGAGCTGGCCGAGTTATGGCAGAACTCGCTGGACGTTCAACAAGTCGGCCGCCAGGACAATTTCTTTGAACTGGGCGGGCATTCGCTGCTTGGCATCCAACTAGTGGCGCAGATCCGGCGTGACCTCAAGCTGGAACTGCCGCTGCGTGCCTTGTTCGAGTCGCCGGTGCTGGCTGACTTGGCGAATTACCTGAACACCCGCGCCGAGCTTGCGGCGATGCCGGTACTGCTGCCGCGCAGCGAGCGTGAGTTCGCGCCGCAGTCGTTCGCTCAACAGCGCTTGTGGTTCCTTGCGCAACTGGAGCCGGAAAGCACCGCGTACAACTTGCCGTGTGTGCTAAATCTCAACGGGGCGCTGCATCTCGACGCCTTGCAGCGCAGTTTCGATGCGCTGGCGGCCCGTCATGAAAGCCTGCGCACCTGCTTTCGTCCGGCTGAGCTTTCAGGGGGCGACCAAGGTGTTCCGTTGCAGCGCATTCTGCCGACTGGCAGCGTGAGCATCGAACGCCATGACCTGCGCAACAGCGCTACGCCCGAGGACGATTTCGCCGCACTGGCCCATGCCTTCATGAATCAGCCATTCGACCTCGATGCCGAGCGCGCGCCATGGCGTGTCGGCCTGGTTCGTATTGCGGACGATCAGTGGCGTCTGCTGCTGTGCATGCACCACATCATCTCCGATGGTTGGTCGGTGCAAGTCATGCTCGAAGACTTCGCCCAGCTGTACCGGGCCTTTGCCCAAGGCGGCGATGCGCAGTTGCCGGACCTGAGCGTGCAATACGCCGACTACGCCGGGTGGCAGCGCGGCTACCTCAGCGGGCGTGAACGCGAGCGGCAGTTGAGCTGGTGGCGTGAAGCCTTGGGTGACGAACAACCTGTGCTGGAATTGCCCGCCGACCGTTCGCGTCCGGCCGAGCGCGATGGCAAGGGCGGGCGTCATGCATTTGTGCTGCCGCAGGATCTGGCCGACAAGCTGCGTCATACCGCCCGAGCTCACGACGCCACGCTGTTCATGCTGTTCCTGGCCGCATTCGATACGCTGCTGTATCGCCTCAGCGGCCAGCGCGACCTGCGCATCGGCGTGCCGGTGGCGGGGCGTGCCGAAGTGCAGACTCAGGGCCTGATCGGCTTTTTCGTCAACACCCTGGTGCTGCGTGCCCAGGTCAGCGGCGATCAGCCATTCACTCAGTTGCTGGCTCAAGTGAAGGACAATCTGCTGGGCGCCCACGCCCATCAGGACCTGCCGTTCGAGCAACTGGTGGAAGCGCTGCAACCAGCGCGCAGTCTGAGCGTCAATCCGTTGTTTCAGGTCAGCTACAACCACCAGCAGCAACCGGACATGTCGCTGTTGCAGTTCGACGGCCTGAGCATCAAAACGCAGCAGTGGGACATCAAGGGCGCGCAGTTCGACCTGGTGCTCGGCACTTTCGAACATCAGGACGGCCGCATCAGCGGTTATCTGGACTATGCGACCGATCTGTTCGACGCCTCGACGGTCGAGCGTCTGTACAGCCAGTTGCTGACGGTATTGAACGCCGTTTGCGCTCAGCCACAGACTGCCATCGGTGACCTGCCATTGCTCAGCGAGGCAGACCTCGCGGCGCTGGATCGATGGAACACACCGCCATTCTCGCCCTATGCCGATCGCCCGATCCACGAACTTATCGCCGACCATGCACGTCTGCGTCCGGATGCCATTGCCCTGGTGCACGGCGAACAGCGCCTGACCTTCGCCGAGTTCGACCGCCGCGCCAACCAATTGGCCCATGCCCTGCGTGCTCGCGGCATCGGCACCGAAGTGCGGGTGGCGATTGCCATGGAGCGCGGTATCGATCTGTGGCTGTCGTTCTTCGCGGTGTTGAAAGCCGGTGGCGCGTACATTCCGCTCGATCCGGATTACCCGACCGAACGTTTGCGCTACATGCTCGAAGACGGCGGCGTGAAGTTGCTGATCTCCCACGACGCGGCGCTGGATCGTGTGCCGGTGGGCGATGTGCCGCTGCTCAATCTGGATCAGCTGGATGTCTCGGCTGAACCGGAAACCGCCCCGGATGTGGTGATCCATCCGCAACAGCTGGCCTATCTGATCTACACCTCGGGTTCGACCGGCAAGCCGAAGGGCGCAGCCATCGCCCACGCCGATATCTCGATGCACATCCAGACCATCGGCGAGCGTTATCGCTTCACCCCGGATGACCGCAAATTCCACTTCCTCTCGATCAGCTTCGACGGCGCTCACGAAGGCTGGATGATGCCGATGTGTTATGGCGCTCGCGTCGTCTTGCGCGATCAGGAACTGTGGAGCGTCGAGCAAACCTACGACACGCTGATTCGTGAAGGCATCACGGTGGCTTCGTTCCCGCCGAGTTACCTGCGCCAGTTGTCCGACTGGGCGGGCGTACAGGGCAAGGGGCCAGGGGTGAAAACCTACTGCTTCGCCGGTGAAGCCTTCAGCCGCGAAATGCTGCATGACGTAATCCGTAATCTGCAGCCGCTGTGGATCATCAATGGTTATGGCCCGACTGAGACCGTGGTCACGCCGACCCTGTGGCTGGCGTCATTGGAAACCGCCGACTTCACCACCGCCTATGCGCCAATCGGGGATCTGGTGGGGGATCGTCAGGGCTACGTGATGGACGCGGATCTTAACCCGCTGCCACAAGGCATTGCCGGTGAGCTGTATCTGGGCGGGGCCGTAGCGCGGGGTTATCTGGATCGTCCGGGCGCCACCGCCGAACGCTTCCTGCCGCACCCGTTCCGCGCAGGCGAACGTATCTATCGCAGTGGCGACCGTGTGCGCTTGAACAGCGAAGGCTTGCTGGAATATGTGGGCCGTATCGACCACCAGATCAAGATTCGAGGTTTCCGCATCGAGGCTGGCGAAATCGAGGCTGCGTTGAAGGGCTGCGCAGGTGTGCGCGAAGCCTTGGTCATCGTGCGTGACAGTGCGAGTGGTAAGCGTCTGTTGGGTTACGTCGGCGGCAACGGCCTGAGCGAGGATGACTTGAAGCAACAGCTCAAGGGCACGCTGCCGGAATACATGGTGCCGCATCACATCATCGTCATGGAGCGCCTGCCGCAGCTGCCGAACGGCAAGCTGGACCGCAATGCGCTGCCTGAACCGCAAATCAACAGCCAGACCTTCGAAACGCCGCAGGGCGACCGTGAGGCGCAACTGGCTCGGGTCTGGCAACAGTTGTTGGGCGTGGAAAGCATCGGTCGTTCGGACAGCTTCTTCGAGCTGGGCGGCGACTCGATCCAATCGTTGGCGGTCATCACTCGTCTGCGTCAGGCCGGTCTGAAGCTGGTGCCCAAAGACGTGTTCAGTCACCCGCGACTCAAGGATCTGGCGCTGCGTCTGATAGAGGTCGAGGCGAGTGCTGCGGTCTTGATCGATGCAACCCCAAGAGGAGCAGTGCCACTGACGCCGATTCAGGCGCATTTCTTCGAACAACCGATGACCCATCGCGGGCACTTCAACCAGGCGCTGCTACTGGACGTGCAGCGCCCGGTGGAAGCGCCGTTGCTGAGCCGGGCACTAGACGCCGTGTTGCAGCATCACGATGGTCTCAACCTGAGTTTCCGTCCGTTGAATGACGGGACCTGGCAGCAGGACTATCGTGAAAGCCCGGCGCCGGACAGCCTCTGGGTGCGCGACGTGGCTGACGACGCAGCGCTGGTCAGATTGTGTGAGCAGGCTCAACGCAGCGTCGATCTGCAAAGCGGCCCGTTGCTGCGACTGGTGCTGGCGCAGATGCCGCAAGGTCAGCGCCTGTTGCTGGTCGCCCATCACCTGGTGGTGGACGGCGTGTCCTGGCGAGTGCTGCTCGAAGACCTGGCCCGCGCCTATGCGCAACTGGCATCGCAAAGCGCCGTGAATCTGGGGCCGAAATCCAGCAGCTACCAGCGCTGGGCGCAGCATCTGGTCCAAGCGGCGCAGGCTCCAGAGCGAGAGGCCGAGCCCGCGCAGTGGCTTGAGTTGATCGCAAGTGCAGACGACGCAGTATGGCCAGTGGACGACGCGAACGGTCGCGCCACTCAGCAAGACCTTGAGCAATGCGAATTGCTGCTGGACGCAGAGCAGACACGGCGGCTATTGCGTGAAGCCCCGGCGGCGCTGGATGCACGGATGGATGAGATTCTGTTGGCTGCATTGGCCCAGGCTTTGAACGGCTGGACCGGCCAAAGTGACAACCTCGTCGCGCTGGAAGGCCATGGTCGTGAGGCGTTGTCCGAAGGGCTGGATGTCGGCCGTACCGTGGGCTGGTTCACCAGCCTGTATCCGGTGCGAGTCAAGGCTGCGACCACGATCAGGCAAACCGTCGAACAGGTCCGCACGATGCTGCGCGGCCTGCCAGACAAAGGCGTCGGCTTCGGCCTGCTGCGTTATCTGGGTAACGACTCGGTGCGTCAGCAACTCGCCGAATTGCCGGAACCGAAAGTGGTGTTCAACTACCTCGGCCAGTTCGATCAGGATTTGGGCGACGGTCGTTTTGCGCCGTCAAAGGTGTCCGCCGGGGCCTTGGTCGATCCTGCCACGCCGCTCAATCGGGAGCTGGAAATCAACGGTCAGGTGTTCGCCGGACAGTTGGGGCTCACGTTCCGTTTCAGTGGCCGGCGTTACCAACGCCAGACCATCGAGCGCCTGCAAGCGGCTTACCTTGCGGCACTGACGGAGTTGCTGGCCAGCCTGCCAGTGCCGCAGGCGCCCGCTGTTCCCGCTCAACCGGCCAACAGCAACGGCGCGCCGAATCCACTGATTCGCCTCAGCAGCGGCGCCAGCGACAAGCCGCCAGTGTTCTGCGTGCATCCGGTCAGCGGCACCGTTGTCGGTTATTACGCATTGGCACGTCGCCTGTCCGCGCAGTGGGACGTCTGGGGCATTCAAAACCGTCAGGTGCTGGCTGGCAACTGGCGCGACAGCTCCATCGAACAGATGGCTCGCGACTACGTGAAGGCCCTGCTGGAGCAACAACCGTGCGGGGCCTACCGCCTGATCGGCTGGTCGATGGGCGGCACCCTGGTGCTGGAAATGGCCCGGTTGCTGACCCGTCTGGGCAAGTGCGTGGAGTTCGTCGGCCTGATCGACGGCTACGTGCCGGGCGCCGGTCAACCGCGTCCTGCGGTGCCTGATTCGATGCCTGAAAACCTTGCCGATGGCGAGGGCGACGAGCACTGGCAACAGTTGCTGGGTGTAGAGCGCCATATGCGCCAACTCGCCAATCAATGCCGGGAAATCCATACCTCCGGCGTGCCCGTCTTCGCTTGGTGGGCCGAGCGTTCCCCGGAAAACAACGATAACGCACCGGCTCTTCTGGAGCAGGGCATGGGTGGGCGCGTGCAGGTTTCGGCCTGGATCGATGCCGACCACCTTTCGATAGTCCGTGATCAGCAGTTCATCACTCAACTTGCCGAGGCCCTCGCGCAAGTCAACGAACGACCTCAGTCACACGATTTCCAGGAGCAGGAATATGCATAGCCAACACAACGTGACGCCGATTGCCGAGCTCACCCCTGACGCGGCAATGGCCAACGCCGATTACCGCTTCGCGCCGACCGCGCGTCTGGATCGTCAGGCGGCTGTGGAATCCAATGCGCGCAGCTATCCACGACGCATTCCTCTGGAGCTCAAGCGCGCCCAGGGCATTCATGTTCAAGACAGCGAGGGCCGCTGGTTCATCGATTGCCTGGCCGGCGCCGGCACCTTGGCGCTGGGGCACAACCACCCTGAAGTGGTGCAGTCGATGCGCAACCTGCTCGACGGTCAACGTCCGCTGCACACGCTGGACCTGATGACCGAGGCCAAGGACGAGTTCATCAATGAGCTGTTCGCGTTGCTGCCGCCAGAGTTCGCCAAAGATGCACGCATTCAGTTCTGCGGCCCGGCAGGCACCGACGCGGTGGAGGCAGCGATGAAACTGGTACGTACCGCCACCGGGCGCAGCAACATGATGGCCTTCCACGGTGCGTATCACGGCATGACCCAGGGCGCGTTGGGCCTGATGGGCAATCTGGGGCCGAAGGCATATCTGGGTGGCCTGGCGTCCGGCGCGCAGTTTCTGCCGTTCCCGTACGACTACCGCTGCCCGTTTGGCGTCGGCGGCGAAGCGGGCGAGCGCATCGGTCTGCACTACATCGAAAACCAGCTGACCGACCCTGAAAGCGGGGTGATGCCGCCAGCGGGGATGATCCTCGAAACCCTGCAAGGAGAGGGCGGGGTGGTACCGACGTCGGCCAACTGGTTGCGCGAAGTCCGGCGCATCACCCGCGACGCTGGCGTGCCGCTGATCCTCGATGAAATCCAGTGTGGCGTGGCGCGCACCGGCAAGCCCTTTGCTTTTCAGCACGCCGATATCGTTCCCGATGTGCTGGTGTTGTCCAAGGCCATCGGCGGCAGCCAGCCGATGGCGGTGGTGGTCTACAACGCGTCGCTGGATGTCTGGAAACCGGGCTCTCATGCCGGGACATTCCGTGGCAATCAGCTGGCGATGGTCGCCGGCTCCACCACGCTGCGCATCGTGCGCGAACAGCAACTGGATCAGCACGCCGCGGCCATGGGTGAGCGCCTGACCGAACACCTGCGCGCCCTGCAGAAAGACTACCCGCAGATGGGCGATGTGCGCGGCATGGGGCTGATGCTGGGTGTGGAAATGGTCGATCCCGAAGGCCGGCCGGACGTCCTCGGTCGCTTCCCGCAAAGTGGCGAGCTGGCCTCGAAGATTCAGCGTCAGTGCCTACAGCGCGGCCTGATCATCGAAGTCGGTGGTCGCCGTTCCAGTGTTATCCGTTTCCTCCCGCCTTTGATCGTCACCGCCGCGCAGATCGATCAAATTGCCGAGATCTTCGGCGCCGCCATTTCCGCCGCCGTCAGCCAACGTTAATCCCGCCCGAATGTATCAGCGAAGTGACCATGGATGGCACTTCGGCTTGATTCATAATAACAATGGTAGTGATAATGTTTCTCTGTTACATTTTCACGCTTTTTTGACATCTGTCAGCAAAATGCAGGGCTGGGGCTCTGGGTTTTTTTCAAAGGGAGGGGGAGTTCGGATGGCTAGCAACAAGAACAAACAATTCAAGGTGAAAGCCTTGGCAGCGCTGGTCGCAACGGTCGCTTGCCATGGCGCGGCATGGGCAGAGGACAGCCCCGCCAAGCCGGCAAAAGGGTCGACCATCCAGCTGCAGAATTCGGTCATTACTGGTGAATCTCTGGCAGTCGAACCGGACGTCGGCTATCAGGTCAAGAACAGCACAGCAGGCACCAAGACCAGCACGCCGCTCTCGGAAACACCCCGTTCTGTATCGGTTGTGACACGTCAACGCATTCAGGATCAGGGCTCGCAAACCCTCACCGATATCCTCGGTTATGTGCCGGGTATCTTCGCCCCGCCATTCGCGGTAGGTGATGGCATTGCCGGCGATCTGTTCTCCATTCGCGGCTACAACGCCACCGACTACGGCTACGGCCTGCTCAAGGACGGCCTGCGTTTGCAGGGCAACCGTTACGACACCACCACCGAGCCATATGGTCTGGAACGTACTGAAGTGTTCCGCGGCCCGAGCTCGATCCTCTACGGCGAAAACGCGCCAGGCGGTCTGGTCAACCTGGTCAGCAAACGCCCGACCGAAACCGCGCAGGGTGAGGCCAAGTTCTCTTACGGCAGCAACAACCGTCGCCAGTTGGGCCTGGATGTGTCCGGCCCCCTGACCGACGACAACCGTATTCTGGGTCGTATCGTGATGCTCGGCCGCAACTCGGATACGCAGGTTGACTCGGTGCCGGACGACCGTCTCTATATCGCGCCGTCGATGACCTTCAACTTCGATGAAGACACGTCGCTGACGCTGCTTTCAACCTATCAGCGCGACCGCACCAAGCTGCTGCTGGGGTATCCGGCGGCCGGCACATTGCTGAACAACGTCAACGGCAAGATCGGCAAGGATCAGTTCAATGGCAACCCGAACTGGGACGATTTCGAACGCGAAGCCTGGAGCCTGGGTTACGAGTTCAGCCATCAGATCAACGACACCTGGCAGTTCCGTCAGAACTCACGCTTCATGGAGTCACGGATCGACCGTCATGAAACCTGGCCGAACAACCTGAACAACGCCGGTTTCGGCAGCATCCTGACCAGCACCGCGTATGACCGTGACAACAAGTCCATGGCGTACTCCCTGGACAACCAGTTCGAGGGCCACTTCACCTCCGGTGCGCTGGAAAACACGGTGTTGTTGGGCGCGAGCTACGACCGGACTTCGTTCAACCAGGACTGGGCAGCCGGTAATGGCGGCACGTTCAACGCCTTCAATCCGGTCTTCCCGGCGGGTAATCCGCGGATGCTCGCGACCATCCAGAACTCGCAGCTGGATCAGCAGATGTACGGTCTGTACAGCCAGGTGCAGAGCAAGTACGACAACTGGATCTTCCTGTTGGGTGGCCGTCAGGACTTCGTGAACAGCAAGTACCGCAACCGCGCGGGTACCACCAGCGGTCTGGCCGATCTGGATGGCTGGGATCACCGTTTCAGTTGGCAGACCGGTCTGATGTACCAGTTCGAAAACGGTATCTCGCCATATGTCAGCTATTCGACCGCGTTCACGCCGGTGCAACAGTCTTCGCAGCCGAACGGCGAGCTGCTCGATCCGATCCTGAGCCATCAGTACGAAGCGGGGCTGAAGTTTGAGCCGGCCGGCTGGAATACCACTTTCAGCGCGGCTGTCTTCCAGTTGACCAAGACCCACGATGTGGTTGCGGGCAGCAATGGTTTCAGTCGTCAGGTGGGGGAGAGCGAGTCCAAGGGTATCGAGCTGGAAGCGAACAGCGACATCACCCCGAACCTCAGTCTGACCGCTTCTTACACTTACACCGATGCGCGTGTGACCAAGGATGCGCCGGGGTCGCTGGTCGAAGATCATCAACTGACGGGTATTCCGCGTAATCAGGCGTCGGGCTGGGCGACCTATCGTTTCCTCGATGGTCCGTTGAGTGGGTTCCGTCTGGGGGGTGGTATTCGCTACTTTGACAATACCTTCGCGTATACCGCGCCGACGTTGTACGGCAAGTTGAAAACCGGCGATGTGACGTTGGTGGATGCGTTGGTGGGCTATGACATCGACAAGCACTGGTCGGTGGATGTGAATGCCAAGAACCTGTTTGACAAGGAATATGTCAGTGGTTGCAACAACGCAGGTCGTTGCTACTGGGGTGAAGAGCGTACTGTGATGGGGACGGTTGCGTTCCGCTGGTAATCGCTTGGGTTTGGTGCTTTTGGAAAGGGGCAGACATGGCTGACGTGTCTGCCCCTTTTCGTGTTGGCGCTGATGTGTTCTGGCTAACGCCAGACCTGTTTCGCCTTCGGCGAGTTACTTTTTCAAGAGCCGGAGTGCCGGACCATCAAAAAGTAACCAAAAGGCCCTGCTCCTGGTTGGGTTCCTCCTTCGTCGGGATACCTTCACTTCGGCGACGCTCCGTGGGCCCGCGCCGAACGGACATCCATGTCCTGAAGGCGCTCTCGCGGCATCCATGCCGCTAGGCCCACTCCACGCCACCTGCGTTCAGCCTGCACCCAAGTCGCGATTTGTGGTGTCTGGGATATCGCGCGCTTAGAAGCAAGATCAAGAGCGAACGCGGCCTTCGATTTTTACGCAACTCCTGTGGGAGACGCCGGAGGTCACGACGGCAGCGATAGCGGTTTATCAGTTGCAGATGAGCCGCCTGACCTACCCCAATCGTCCGACCGCGGCCCGGGCTGTCAAAGCTCCAGCGTCTCCCACAGGGTTCGGTGTACAGCTGGAAATCTGGATACGCCACGTAATAGCGGGGCGGCTGATACGGCTCTGGCTAACGCCAGACCTGTTTCGCCTTCGGCGAGTTACTTGAAAGGACACCAAGTAACCAAGTGTCCTGGCTCCTGGTTTGGCGCTTCCTTCGTCAGCGTACCCTCACTCCGGCGACGCTCCGTGGGCCCGCCGCCATCCGCCATCCATGGCGGGGGCGGCTCTCGCGGCATCCATGCCGCTCGGCCCACTCCACGCCACCTGCGTTCAGCCTGCACCCAAGTCGCGATTTGTGGTGTCTGGACTGTTGCGTAAGAAGATCAAGATCAAGATCAAGATCGACGGCAACGGCGACGGCGACGGCAACGGCAACGGCAACGGCAACGGCAACGGCAACGGCAACGGCAACGGCAACGGCAACGGCAACGGCGTACACCGAACCTGTAGCAGTCCGGCTTGCCGGCGGCGGCGATTTCACATACGCCACCGCCGGCCAAACGGAACGCCGCCCGGCCCTACTGCTACAAGGGGGGGCATGCATATACGCGCAGTGCCGTTCAGGACGCTCCGCGTCCAGGCTGACGCGGAGCGTCAGTCGCTGCGTTACCACGCGGAGCGTGGGAACGATCAAACAGTAGATCGCGTGTCCTGCATACGAAGCGCGTTAGCGCCAGCATGATGCAGGACGCAGATATCATAGACGACACCAATCGCGACTTTGGGAGGCCGAGCGCAGGCGTTGCGTAGGGGGCTGCGCGGCATGGATGCCGCGCAAGCCGCCGTTCGGCCAGGGATGGCCGGTCGGCGGCGTGCCCCCGGAGCAATGCCGGAGTCGAGGGAACCCGACGAAGTCGGGCCGGACAGGGAGCCAGGACCCTTGGTTACTTGGGGGTGGTGCGGCATTCCGATTTTCAAGTAACTCGCCGTAGGCGAAACAGGTCTGGCGTTAGCCAGAGCAATATGACGCGCCACCACAACCCACGGATATGCAACCAAACCCCCGCAGCCCGGGATTTTTCAAAAAAACCACTAATCATCCCGCCCTCTCAATCGTCTTCTAGATAAGACCGCCTGCACGCGGTGACATGACATTGACGAGGTCCGCACATGAGCTTTGACGGCGAAAACACCCAGTTCCGCGTAGTGATCAACCACGAAGAGCAGTACTCCATCTGGCCCGACTACAAGGCCATCCCCGAAGGCTGGAAAAGCGTCGGCGTCGAAGGCGACAAACAGACCTGCCTCAACTACATCGAAACCACCTGGACCGACATGCGTCCACTGAGTCTGCGCAAGGCCATGGCCTGATTCATTCAAATTCCCCAGCTTGCGGAGCGTCTTGCCCATGAACATGCGCATGCTTACGCCACACCAGCTCCACGTCGAAACCGGCTTCCCGCTGCGGGTTTACCCCGGCCAGGCGGGGGCTACGCTGGCAGCTGAGTCCGAATCCCTGCGCGGCGTGGTCGAGCAGATGCTCGAACGCGACGGCGCAATCCTGTTCAGCGGATTTGCCAGCGATGGCGTCGAAGGCTTCCAGCGTTTCGCCGCAGCGTTCGGCCATCCGCTGCTCAACTACGAATTCGGCTCGACCCCGCGCAGCCAGGTGGACGGCAAAGGGGTGTACACCTCCACCGAATACCCGGCGCACCGTTCGATCCCGCTGCACAACGAACAGGCGTACACCAACGAATGGCCGATGCGCATCTGGTTCTACTGCGCCAAGGCCGCTGCCAGTGGCGGCGAGACGCCCATAGCCGACAGCCGCGAAGTGTTCCGCCGCATCGACCCGGCGTTGCGCAAGCGCTTCGAAGAGAAGCGCCTGATGTACGTGCGCAATTACGGCAACGGCCTGGATCTGACCTGGCAACAGGTGTTCAACACCGACCGTCACAGCGAAGTCGAAGACTATTGCCGCAAGCGTGGTATCCAGTGCGACTGGAACGAAGACGGCGACCTGCGCACCCGCCAGCGGGTGCAGGGCGTGGCGCAGCACCCGCGCACAAAAGACTGGGTCTGGTTCAATCAGGCGCACCTGTTCCATCTCTCCAACCTGGACCCGGAAATGCAGGAAATCCTGCTGGACACCGTGGGTGAGGAGGGCTTGCCGCGCAACGTCTACTACGGCGACGGCAGCCCGCTGGAAGACGCCGCGCTGGCGGAAATTCGCGGCGTGCTCGATGAGTGCGAAGTGGTCTTTCCCTGGAATACCGGCGATGTGCTGATGCTCGACAACATGCTTGTTGCCCATTCGCGAAAACCCTTCAGCGGCGAGCGCAAGGTGGTGGTCGCCATGGCCGAAGGCGTCAATGGCGAAACGCTGCTCAATACTCCATGAGTTCGAAATCCATGCAAAAAACCAAACTTGTTTACGTCTGGTCGCTGCGCAACGGCGCGGCCGACAAAGCCGGTCAGTACGTCGATTACCACGGCGACAAGCGCTACATGAAATCGCCGCTGGAGTATCTCGTTCAGGCGCTCAACGACACGCCGCTGGGCGACCACTACTCGCTGGAAGCGGTCATCTGCGACGACAACCCTGAGTCGGCGCGCGACCGGGAAAACATCAAGGAGTACGGCTTCGCGCCGGGGCAGGGCGAGCACTGGTTCTATCCGGCCGACCTGAAGGTTCAAGGGCGTTCGGTCAACGAGTTGCTGGAAAACATTCCGTCCACGTATCGCGCGCTGCCGCTGGGCGACAGTCAGCGGCCAGCGGGCAAGTCGGATTTCGAGCGACGTCTGGGCGAGCGTCTGCATGCCCTGCAAGCCGAAGTGGTGGTGCTAGACGGGTTGCTGGTGATCCTCGACGAACTGGTGCGCCCAGGTGCCGATTTCCATCGTCGGATCGTCAACATCCATCCGGGGATCACTCGCCTGGAGTCGCCCTACGAGCGTCGCGGCGCCTACGCCACACTGGATGCGCTGTACGGTGCTCAAGGCAAGAAAGTGATCGACTGGAAAACCCGCGAAACCATCGACATTCCGGTGGTGGACATGACCGGCGCGTCGTTCCATTACGTCGACAACGGCATCGATTCCGGTGAAGTGATCTTCGACGTGCTGGACACGCCAATTGCACCCGACGACACCATCCTCGAACTGCGCTGGAACAACTTCAACAACAGCCTGTTTCCCGCGCTGGAACAGGGGTTGCTGGTGCTGGCGCGGCGTCAGCCTCATTAACACCACCCGCCATCACGCGGCGTCTGTCAGGGGATTCACGCGATGATCCCCGGGCTGGCGCCGTTGTTCATTGCCGACTTCGCGCACTACCGGGACGTTCTCGTGCTTGAGGACGATCCGCGTCCGGGTGTGCCACTGCGCAAGTTGCTGACGCCTGAAACCTTCGATGCGGTACTCGACCTTTTCGGCGCGCAATACCCGGATAGCGACCGACGCGGGCTGGCCTCGATCTGGTCCAAGTACTACTTCATCAAACTGATCCCGCCTGTGGTGGCGGCCTCGCTGATCCTCGATCATCGCCTGCCTCTGCAACTGGACGACCTGCAGTTGGTGCTGGATGAGCAGGGCATGCCCGCTGCGTTCAAGCTGCCCGGTTCGGGGCAGCGCTGGTCAGGGAATCCTGTCGACGCTTTCCAGCGTTTCGATGACTTGCTCGAAGGCCACATGCGGCCCTTCATCGACACTCTTGCCGCGCTCACACGCCTTTCGCCCAAGGTGCTGTGGAGTAACGCCGGCAACTATTTCGAGTGGTTGTCGGGTGTGCTCGCCGGAGCGATGCCTGGGGCGGATCTGAGCCACGGTCGCGAATTGCTCAACGCGTCGCACCTTGCAGACGGGCGCCGCAATCCGCTGTATCAACCGGTGCGCTACCTCAAGGTAGCGGGGCAGACCGAGTTGAAGCGACAGCGAAGGGTCTGTTGCGTGCGTTATCTGGTGGGCGGCCTGGCGTTTTGCGAAAACTGTCCGCTCCCTCATCGCAAGGTTCGACCGGCGGTCGATGCAGCGCTAACACTGCGCCAGCCGTGACCTTCGCGTGGTCAGCGAAGCCTCTGAAATGGGGTTTGTCAGAACGTTGACGCCAAATTGCTATCATAATGTTTCAAGTTGTATGATCTCCGGCCGATAGTGGAAGACCACACGACCAGGAGGTGATTTGTCTCATGAAGCTTACCGTCAAGAGCAAGCTGCTCTGTCTTGCCATCATTCCCGCGTTGCTGTTCGCCCTGATTCTCAGTGGCGTGGCTTCGTGGATGTTGCAGCGCAGCGCCGATCAGGAAATGAAGGAAACCCGCGAGCAACTGGTGGAGCGCAATCGCCAGGTGTTGAAGAATTACGTGGATGTGGCGCTGACCACGATCAAGCCACTGCACGATGCATCTGCTGCCGGAGACATGGCTGCGCGGGACAAGGCGCTGGAACTGCTCAAGCCGATGAAATATGGCGATGACGGTTACTTCTTCGGTTACGACACCAAGGGCGTGCGGGTCTTCCGTGGCGACAGCCCGGCGGGCGTTGGCAAAAGCTTCTGGGACACCCGTGATCCCGACGGCTCCTACCATTACCAGACCTTCGTGGAAGTGGCGAAGAACGGCAAACACTACATCGACTACGCCGCCCCCAAGCCGGGCGACGAAGCGGTGCAGGTGCCCAAACTCGGATACACCGTGTACCTGGACAAATGGGACATGGTGCTGGGCAGCGCGATCAACATGGACGACATCGACGCGGCCATGGTGCTGGAGCAGGAAGCCGTTACCACGCGGACTCGCAGCATTCTCGCCAGCGTATTCGTCGTCACCCTGATCCTGTTGCTGGTGACTGCCGCTGCCGGTATCTGGACTGCCAACGGCATCGTCCGTCCGCTGCGCGTGCTCAAGTCCAACCTGGATGACATCGCCGCCGGCGACGGCGACCTGACTCATCGGCTGGTGGTCACCAGTCGCGATGAACTGGGCGATCTGGCCACCTCGTTCAACCTGTTCGTCGACAAGATCCACGCCATGGTCCGGCAGATCGCGCAGATGACCACCGACCTTGCCGGGCTGGTGGATCAGGCCACGCAACAGACCCTGCGCTCCGAGCAGGCCATGCAGCGTCAGCGTGAAGAAACCGATCAGGTCGCGACCGCGATCCACGAAATGTCCGCTGCCGCGCAGGAAGTTGCCCTGAGTGCGCAACGTGCCGCCGAAGCGGCCTCGGAAACCGATCAGCAAGGTCAGGCCGCACGCAAGGTGGTCGGCACCAGCATCACCGGCATGAGTTCGCTGGTGGACGACATTCGCCTCAGCGGCACCAGCCTCGACAGCCTGCAACAGGACGTGCGTTCCATCGTCTCGGTGCTGGATGTGATTCGCTCGATCGCCGAGCAGACCAACCTGCTGGCGCTCAATGCTGCCATCGAAGCCGCCCGCGCTGGTGAAGCGGGACGTGGTTTTGCTGTCGTTGCCGACGAAGTCCGCGCCTTGGCCAGTCGTACACAGCAGAGCACCCAGGAAATTCAGGGCATGATCACGCGCCTTGAAACAGGCACCCATGCCTCGGTCGAGGCCATGCGTCGTTCCACCGAAGCGGGCGAGGGCGCCAACAGGCAGACCAATGAAGTGGGCGTCTCGCTGGATTCGATCTCTGGCCTGATCGGCACCATCAACGCGATGAACGCGCAGATCGCCAGTGCCGCAGAAGAACAGACTTCGGTCGCCGAAGAGATCAACCGCAGCGTGCACCAGATCGCCGGTGCCGTGGAAAACCTCGCCGAAGAAACCGAGCAGAGCGCCCGCACCATGCGCGACGTATCTAGCCTGGGCAGCAACCTCAGCGCGCTGGTCGGTCAATTCAAGATCTGATGAATCGTTTAACCCCGCCGCCCTGATGGTACCGGGCGGCAATAGCTGGTTTAGTAACGCCCAATTGCTTAGCCAGGCAATGATTAGCTGGCAATCTAATTTCCGGGCGCTCGACCGCAAAGGCTCGCAGCGCCCAGAAATGCATACTAAGAAAACACAAGAAAAACGAAGCACACCCGTGTTCAGTCTCAGGAGAAGTGAACGATGTTCGATGACGACACCTCCCCGGCGCGTCGCGATTTTCTACGCAAGTCGCTGACGCTCATTCCCGTCGTAACCCTAGCCAGTGCCGGCCTTCCTTCCAGCACATTCGCCCAGACCCCCGCCAGCGATGCCAAACAAAGCGGCTCCGTTTTGCCCGCCGTACCCGCTGGTGACTACAAACCGACCTTCTTCACCCCCGAAGAATGGGCGTTTGTGATTGCCGCCTGTGATCGCCTGATCCCTTCCGACCACGTCGGCCCGGGCGCCGTCGAGCTGGGCGTTCCCGAGTTTCTTGATCGCCACATGCAGACGCCGTACGCCAATGGCGGCATCTGGTACATGCAGGGGCCGTTCCTCGAAGCCGCGCCGGAATTCGGTTATCAGGGCCGCTTGAACCTGCGCGAAACCCTTCGCATCGGCATCAAGGCCATGGACGCCAACTGCAAGAAAACCTTCTCCGGCAAAGTCTTCGCCGAGCTGTCGCAGCCCCAGCAGGAAGAACTGCTCAAGGCCGCCGAGGCCGGCAAGCTGGCGCTGCAGGACATCTCATCGAAGCTGTTTTTCACCAATCTGCTGAACGAGGTGCGCAACGGCTATTTCGCCGACCCGTCCCACGGCGGCAACAAGAACATGGGCGCGTGGAAAATGATCGGCTATCCCGGCATGCGCGCTGATTACATGGACTGGGTCACGGTGCGCGACAAGCCGTACCCGCTACCACCGGTCGATCTGGCCGGACGGAGGGGTTAAGCATGGCGAACGCAAAACCGAAAGTGGACGCCGTGATCGTCGGCATGGGCTGGACTGGCGCGATTCTGGCCAAGGAACTGACCGATGCCGGTCTGCACGTAGTGGTGCTGGAGCGCGGCGCTGATCGCGATACTCAGCCTGATTTCGCTTATCCGAAAGTGGTCGATGAGCTGGAAGGCTCGGTGCATCGTCGCTACCTGCAAAGCCTGTCCCAAGAGACTGTCACTGCACGGCACAACCTGACATCGACCGCTGTGCCCTATCGCCAGATGGGCTCGTTCAAGCCGGGCACTGGCGTGGGCGGCGCGGGCAGTCACTGGTCTGGCTGTCACTTCCGTGCGCTGCCGGAAGACTTCAAGTTGCGCAGCAACGTCGAGCAGCGTTACGGCGCGAAATTCATTCCGGATGACATGAGCATTCAGGATTTCCCGGTCAGCTACGAAGACCTCGAACCGCATTTCGATCACTTCGAATACGTCTGTGGCACGTCGGGCAAGGCCGGTGTGATCAGCGGCGTGAAGCAGGTCGGCGGCAACCCGTTCGAAGGCTCGCGCTCCCGTGAATTTCCGTTGGGGCCGAACCCGAACTACCTCGGCGCCGAGATGTTCTACAAAGGCGCTCGGGAAATGGGTTGGGACCCGTATCCGATTCCGGCGTCCAACGCCTCGGCGCCTTACGTCAACCCGTACGGCTGCCAGATGGGGCCGTGCAACGCCTGCGGTTTCTGCAGTGACTACGGCTGCCTGAACTACTCCAAGGCCAGCCCCAACATCAGCATTCTGCCGGTGCTCCGCCAGCGCAAGAACTTCGAGCTGCGCACTCACGCGCAAGTGCTCAAGGTCAACCTGGACAGCGACGGCAAGAAGGCCACCGGGGTGACATACCTCGACGCCCAGGGCCGTGAAGTCGAGCAGCAGGCCGACCTGGTGTTGCTGTGCGCGTTCTCGCTGTACAACGTGCACCTGATGCTGCTGTCCGGCATCGGCAAGCCTTACGATCCGCAAACCGGCGAAGGCACGGTCGGGCGCAATTACTCCTACCAGAACCTCAACCGCGTGGTGCTGTTCTTCGGCAAGGAAGTGCAAGCCAACCAGTTCATCGGCATCGGCGGCGCCGGGACCACGATGGACAACCTCAACGGCAACCAGCTGGACAACGCCAAGGCCGGGTTCGTCGGCGGCGGCATCATCTGGGCACGTCAGCCGGGCGCAGGGCCCGTGCGCGGCATCAACGTGCCGCCGGGCACGCCGAACTGGGGCACGGCCTGGAAACAGGCGGCCAGCGATTCGTTCCGTCACTCGTTCTATTTCGAAGTGCAGGGCGCCTGCATGTCTTACAAGCAGCATTACCTGAGCCTGGATCCCACCTACAAGGACGGCTTCGGTCGGCCATTGCTGCGCATGACCTTCGACTGGCATGACAACGAAGTGAAAGCCTCGCAGTTCCTGGTGGGCAAGGCGCTGGAGATGTCGAAGATCCTCAACCCGAGTGCCCTGGCCGGTGACGCCAAGAAGCCGGGCGAGCACTACAACATCACCAAGTACCAGAGCACCCACACCTGCGGCGGCGCGATCATGGGCAGCGATCCGAAGACCTCGGCGCTGAACCGTTATCTGCAATCGTGGGACGTGCACAACGTGTTCGCCATCGGCGCCAATGCGTTCCCGCAGAACAACGGCTATAACCCGACCGGCATGGTGGGCGCGCTGGCGTACTGGTCTGCCAAGGCCATCCGCGAGCAGTACCTGAAAAACCCCGGCCCGCTGGTTCAGGCATAAGGAGAAACGATCATGAAAAAGTTTCTCTTGAGCCTGATTTCACTGGCGGTGGTGGTATTCGTTGCGTTGCTGGCCTTTGCGCTCTGGCCAACGACCACGCCAACGCTTGCCGCTGCCAAAGATGCTGATCAAGCCGCCTTGATCGAGAAGGGCCGTTATCTGGCTGACGCCGGTGACTGCACCGCGTGCCACACGGCAAAAGGTGGCAAACCGTTCGCCGGTGGCCTGCCGATCGCATCGCCGATCGGCACGCTGTACAGCAGCAACATCACGCCTGACAAGGCTTCCGGCATTGGCAGTTACTCGCTGGAAGACTTCGACCGCGCGGTACGCCACGGCATCGCCGCCAACGGCAGCAGCTTGTATCCGGCCATGCCATACCCGGCTTACGCGCGGACCAGCGATGACGACATGCGGGCGCTGTATGCGTACTTCATGCATGGCGTCGCGCCGGTGTATGCCGACAATCGCGCCAATGAGGTGCCGTGGCCGTTGTCGATGCGTTGGCCGCTGGCGATCTGGCGCAAAGTGTTCGCACCCGCGCCGCAAACGGTCGCTTTCGATGCCAGCCGCTACAAGGACCCGCAGATCGCACGCGGTGCCTATCTGGTGCAGGGGTTGGGGCACTGTGGCAGCTGTCACACGCCACGTGCGCTGACCTTGCAGGAAAAAGCGCTGGATGAATCGGGCGAGGCGTTCCTCGCGGGTGGTCCGGTGATCGATGGCTGGCTGGCGGTCAATCTGCGGGGCAATCCTGCGGATGGTCTGGGCAGCTGGAGCAACGACGACATCGTCGCCACGCTGCGCAGCGCGCGCAGTGCCACCCACGCGGTACTGGGCGGGGCGATGGGCGATGTGGTGGTTCATAGCACCCAGCACCTCAATGACGCCGACCTGCAAGCCGTCGCCGCCTACCTGAAAAGCCTGCCGCCGACCCAGAATCAGGTGTCGAGCTTCAAGGCTGATCCGGCAACCGCCAAGGCGCTGGCAGCCGGGCAGGAAGGCAGTCGCGGCGCCGAGCTGTACGTCGACAACTGCGCGGCCTGCCACCGTACCAACGGCCAGGGCTACGAGCGGGTGTTCCCGAAAATCGCCGGCAACTCGTCTGTGCTCTCGGAAGATCCGGTGTCGATGATCCGGCTGGTGTTGGCGGGCAGTAAATTGCCAGCCACTGCAACCGCACCGTCGGAACTGGGCATGCCCGGGTTCGCCTGGCGACTGTCGGATGAAGAAGTGGCGCAGCTGCTGACCTTCATCCGCAGCAGTTGGGGCAACCAGGCGCCTGCCGTGAATGCCGAGGAAGTGACGAAACTGCGGGCGACCCTGCCCAAGGAATCGCCAGCGGTGAGCCGCACAGATATTGCCAAGCCTTGAGCCGGGTGATTTTCTGGATAGGTGAATGACCCGTGGGAGGGAGCTTGCTCGCGAACAGGCCGATACATCTGACGCACATGTGGCGTCTGAACGTCGGTCTTCGCGAGCAAGGTCCCTCCCACGGATTTGTGTCGTTTGGTCTTTCGCGTCAGACGTTCTGACCGCGCAACCCGCTTTTCCCATAAAACGCCACCACCACAAAGCACCCCAGCGGCAGCAGGTACGCCAGCGCCGTCGAGAAGTGATCCGCCACCAACCCCATGAAATATGGCATCAACGCGCCGCCGACAATGGCCATGATCAGGAACGAGCTGCCGCGTTTGGTGTGGGGGCCAAGGTTTTTCACGCCCATGGCGAAGATGGTGGGAAACATGATCGACATGAAGAAAAAGATCGCGATCAACGCCACCACCGACACGCTTTCAACCCCACTGACCACCACCGCACACAGTGCGACGTTGATCCACGCGTAGGTCATCAACAGCCGTTGCGCAGGGATACGCCCCATCAGCCAGGTGCTGAAGAAACGCCCGCCCATGAAGCAGATCATCGCCACCGAGAGCAGATAGGCCGCCGTCTGGCTGGTCATGTTGGCCCAGTGTTCGGTCACATAGTTGATGAAGAACGCACCCACGCCGACCTGCGCCGCCACGTAGAAGAACTGCGTCACCACGCCGCCAACGAACTCGCGATGCTGCCAGAGCGTCTTGCTGTCGTGGCGCTGGATGGTCGATTCCTGCTCCCGCAGATCGGGCATCGGCGTGCGGGCGAAGAGGGCGGCGACCAGCAACACGATCACCGCGATGACCACATAAGTGGTCTGCAGGGAGCTGTTGTCGCTCCCGGCATTGGCACCGCCGAAGAACAGCATGCCGCCGAGCAGCGGGCCGACGAACTGGCCGAGACCGTTGAACGACTGCGCCAGGTTCAGACGGCGTTCGGCGCCTTTCGGGTCACCCAGCACCGTAGCGTAGGGGTTGGCTGCGGTTTCCAGGCAGCCAAGGCCCAGCGCGATGACGAACAGCGCGAAGAGGAAGAACGGAAAGCTCGCGGCATTGGCGGCGGGCATGAACAGCAGAGCCCCGGCGGCATACAGACACAGGCCCAGGAGAATCCCGGCCTTGTAGCCGAAGCGATCCATCAGCAGGCCGGCGGGCAGCGCGATGATGAAGTACGCGCCGAAATACGCCGCCTGCAACAGCCCGGACTGCGCTTTGCTGACGTGCAGGGTTTCCTGGAAGTGTTTGTTCAAAACATCGAGCAGGCCGTACGACAGGCCCCAGAGGAAAAACAGACTGGTCACCAACATCAACGCCACGCGCACCGAAGGTACGGCAGGGCGGTACAGCCGGGTTTCGACTTTCGTGTCTTTGGTCAACATGACGCTCTCCTTTTGTTTTTGTTGGCGGGAGGGAGCTTGCTCGCGAATGCGCGATGTCAGTCACTGCTCTGTCTGAACAGACGCCATCGCGAGCAATTCCCTCCCACAGGGGAATGCATCCAGCCTGAGAATGTTGGGGGTGTCTGGCATGAGCCAATCAAAGCGGCTGTTGCGCCAAACTGAAAATACGCTCCATCGGCTGCCATTTATTACCCGGCTCGGTCCACGGCGTCGGCTTCTGGAAGGCCCACATCAGGTCTTCCCATTCCTGCACCTTGGGGTGTTCGGCGCTGGCTTTATCCATCTTCTCGGCGCTGAAGCCGGGCGCGGTTTCCATGACCATGAACAGCCGCGTACCCAGCCGCCAGATCTGCATGTCGAGCACCCCCTCATGACGCAGGTGATGGGCGATCTCGGGCCAGATGCTTTGGTGCAGGCGCTGGTACTCGGCGATCAATGCCGGATCGTCGACCAGATCCAGCGCCAGGCAAAACCGTTGCGTGCTCATGTCAGCGCCCGGTCCAGATGGGTGTAGCCACCGTCCACCACCAGCCATTGCCCGGTGGTGTGCGACGCGCGGGACGACAGCAGGAACAGCACGCTGTCGGCGATCTCCTGTGGGGTGGTCATGCGTTGGCCCAGGGGAATCTTTTCGACGATCTTCGCCAGCTTCGCCTCGGGGTCGTCGAAGCTGGAAATCCAGCGCTCGTACAGTGGCGTCATTACCTCGGCCGGTATCACTGCGTTGACCCGCACCCCGTCGCTGAGCAACGACGCCGCCCACTCGCGGGTCAGTGACAATTGCGCGCCTTTGGAAGCGGTATAGCCGCTGGTGCCGCCTTGCCCGGTGAGCGCGGTTTTCGAGCCGATATTGACGATGGCTCCCCGGCTCGCCTTCAACGCGTCGACGCACAAATGGGTCATCAGGTAGTAGTGGATCAGGTTCTTTTCCAGCGACTCGATGAAGGCGCTGCGCCCGGCCTCAAGCCCCACGTTGTCGTTGACCCCGGCGTTATTGACCAGACCATCGATATGCCCGAAGCGCTCGATCACCTTGCTGACGGCGGCGGCACAGCCGGCTTCGTCACGCAGCTCGACTTGCACGAACAGGCTCTGCGGCTGGCGCTTGTCCAGTTCCGCTGCGAGTCCGGCGGGCAAGGGCTGGTTGGCGAAGATCACCGGGATCGCGCCTTCTTCGGCCAGGCCCAGGGAGATGGCTGCGCCGATGCCGGAGCCGCCGCCAGTGACGATGATGACTTTGTCTTGCAGATGCAGATTCATGGACAGTTTCCTTGCAGGCCATAAAGGCGAATGGCGGTGCCGCCACCAATTGCCGCCTGTTCATCGGCGGACAACTCGTGGAGGGCACTTTCGAGCAGGCGATGAACGTCGCTATAGCTGCCGGCCACCTGACACACCGGCCAGTCGGAGCCGAACATCAGCCGCTGCGGGCCGAACAGCTCCAGTGCGAGGTAGAAGTACGGCAGCAATTCCACGGGGCGCCACTGTTGCCAGTCAGCCTCGGTAATCAGGCCGGAGAGCTTGCAACTGACATGGGGCAGGGCGGCCAGTGGGGCGATTCGGTCGGCCCAGGCGATGGGGTCTTCCTGAGAGAGGTCAGGTTTGCCGAGGTGATCGAGGATGATGTGATATTCGTCGTGGCGTTTGCAGAAGTCGGCGGCGGCATGCAGATCGGCGTCCTTGATCAGCAGGTCGTAGACCAGGCCGCGGGCTTGCAACAGGCTGACACCTCGGGCGAACACCGGGTCTTGCATGAACAGCGATGGCGACGGTTCGTCCTGAATCTGATGGCGAATGCCGACCAGTTTGCGGTTGTCGCTCCAGCCTTCCAGTTGCCGCTCCAGATCCGTAGCCCGCAGGTCGACCCAGCCAACCACGCCAAGCACCCACGAGTATTGATCGGCCAGCGCGAGTAAAGCGTCGGTTTCATGCGGGCTGTGCCGCGCCTGCACCGCGACACAGCCGGCAATGCCGTGCTGATCGAGCAACGGCTTCAAATCATCGGGCATGAAATCGTGACGCAGGGCGCCGTGGCGATCATCGATCCACGGGTAGTCCTGCGCGCGATAACGCCAGAAATGCTGATGGGCATCCACGCGCAACGGCGGCGATGGATGCCGGGTGTCTTGGGACGACATTGTTGTTGTACTCCGTCCGTTTGTGACTGGCTCAACGCGTTCGATTGTGGGAGGGAGCTTGTTCGCGAAGGGCCGAGGCAATCCTTACCTATGCGTCGGATGTCCAGGCGTCTTCGCGAGCAAGCTCCCTGCCACAGAGATTCGTATCTCGTCAGTAAAAGCTGTGTTGCCTAGAGGAAATTCGTTTCGTCAGGGCGCAAGAGATTGTCACCCCCGATACGCATACTGCTTCCTCGACGCCTCTTTCATCTGGATCGAGAACCCCGGCGCGGTGGGTGGCATGTACGCCGCATCGCGAATCACGCACGGGTCTTCGAAGTGCTCGTGCAGGTGATCGACGAACTCAACGACCCGGCCTTCGTGGGTGCCGGCCAGGCACAGGTAGTCGATCATCGACAGGTGCTGCACGTACTCGCAGAGCCCCACGCCACCGGCATGAGGGCACACCGGAAGCTGGTATTTGGCGGCCATCAGCATCACCGCCAGCACTTCGTTGACCCCACCCAGACGGCAGGCGTCGATCTGCACCACGTCGATGGCTTCGCGCATGATCAGCTGCTTGAAGACGATGCGGTTCTGGCACATTTCGCCGGTCGCCACCTTTACCGGCGACACGCCCAGACGAATCTTGCGATGACCCTCGACGTCGTCAGGACTGGTGGGTTCTTCGATGAACCACGGCTTGGCGAACGACAGCTCGCGGACCCAGTCAATGGCCGCGTCGACTTCCCAGACCTGATTGGCATCGATCATCAGATGTCGGTCCGGGCCGAGCACTTCGCGGGCGATGCGCACGCGGCGAATGTCGTCCTGCAGGTCGCGACCGACCTTGAGTTTGATGTGCGAAAAACCGCCGTCCACCGCCTCCTGACACAGCCTGCGCAGCTTGTCGTCGGGGTACCCCAGCCAGCCGGCTGAGGTGGTGTAGCAGGGATAACCCTCGGCCTTCAACGACTGCAAGCGCTCGGCTTTGCCTTGGGCACGATCACGCAGCAGGGCCAAGGCTTCGTCCGGCGTGATGCAGTCGGTGATGTAGCGAAAATCGATGCAGCGCACCAGTTGTTCGGGGCTCATGTCGGCCACCAGTTGCCACACCGGTTTGCCTTCGGACTTGGCCCACAGGTCCCATGCGGCGTTGACCACCGCGCCGGTCGCCAGGTGAATCGCGCCCTTGTCCGGGCCGATCCAGCGCAACTGGCTGTCGCTGGTGACATGGCGCCAGAAGCGGCCCATGTCTTCGGCGATCCACTCAAGCTTCAGGCCGACCATCACGCCGGACAGCGCCTTGATCGCCGCGCAGCAGATCTCGTTGCCACGGCCGATGGTGAAGGTCAGGCCGTGGCCTTGCAGGGTCGGCTGATCGGTTTCAAGGATGACGTAGGCCGCCGAGTAATCCGGGTCGGGGTTCATCGCGTCGGAGCCGTCCAGGGACAGCGACGTGGGGAAACGAATGTCTTCAACGCGCAGGGCGGTGATGGTGGTCATGGCGGGTCCCTTTGGAATTGTTGTGGGGCAGGGAAAGACCTGCGGATCGCCGCAGGTCTTTTGCCGGGTCAAGCATCGACAGTCAGTTGCTCCTGCTCGCCCAGCCCTTCGATACCCAGACGCATGCGCTGACCGGCGCGCAGGAACACTGGCTCCGGCTTGATGCCCAGACCCACGCCCGGCGGGGTGCCGGTGGAAATCACGTCGCCCGCTTGCAGGCTCATGAACTGGCTTAAGTAGCTGACCAGTTTCGGGATCTGGAAAATCATCGTGCGGGTGTTGCCATTCTGGTAACGCTTGCCGTCCACTTCCAGCCACAGATTGAGTTGATGGGGGTCGGCGATTTCGTCCTTGGTCACCAGCCACGGCCCGGTCGGCCCGAAGGTGTCGCAGCCCTTGCCCTTGTCCCAGGTGCCGCCGCGCTCGATCTGGAACTCACGCTCGGACACGTCGTTGATCACGCAATATCCGGCCACGTGTTCCATGGCGCTGGCTTCGTCGATGTAGCGTCCGCCCTTGCCGATGACCACGCCCAGCTCGACTTCCCAGTCGGTCTTTTTCGAGTTGCGCGGAATTTCCACGTTGTCGTTGGGGCCGACGATGGCGCTGGTCCACTTGTTGAAAATGATCGGCTCTTTGGGGATGTCGGCGCCGGTTTCGGCGGCATGGTCGGCGTAGTTGAGGCCGATGCAGATGAACTTGCCGACCTGGCCCACACAGGCACCGATGCGCGGGGTGCCCTTGACCAGCGGCAGGCTCGCCGGGTCGAGCGCTTTGAGTTTTGCGATGCTTTCGGGGCTGAGCGCGACGCCTGAGACGTCGTCGATGAATTCCGACAGATCGCGAATCCCGCCATCCTTGTCCAGCAGGGCCGGGAGTTCTTTGCCGGGTTGACCGTAGCGCAGCAGTTTCATGGGTTGTCCTCTCACGTGAAAATAAATTCTGAAACAGGTGTCGATTTCTGATCTGACGACCGGGTGCAGCCAGGGGTCAGTTACTCCACCCGCCATCGATGATCTGCGCCGTGCCGGTGGTGAATCCGCTGGCCGACGAGCCGAGATACAACGCCAATTGCGCGATCTCTTCAGGGGTGCCCAGACGCCCCATGGGCTGACGCGCCTCGAACGATGCATACACCTGGGCCTCATCGCGATGCTCGCGAGCTGCCTGTTCGGCCACCCGCTGGCGCAGCGACGGGGATTCCACAGTGCCGGGGCAGATGCAGTTGCAGCGGATGTTCTGACCGACGAAGTCGGCGGCCACCGAGCGGGTAATACCAATCACGGCAGCCTTGCTGGCGCAGTAGGCGAAACGATTGGGGACGCCCTTGATCGCCGAAGCCACCGACGACATGTTGATGATCGAGCCGCCACCGTTGGCGAGCATCGCGGGCAAAAATGCACGGATCATCTTGTACATGGCGGTGACGTTGAGGTCGAAGGCGAAGCTCCAGTCTTTGTCGGAGCATTCGAGAATGTTGCCGCTGTGCACCACGCCCGCGCAGTTGAACAGCACGTCCAGCGCACCGATCTCGGCAGCCAGGCGCTCGATAGCGGCGTGGTCGGTGACGTCGAGGACGTGTTTGTGTACGCCTTGGAGGCTGTCCAGCGCGGCGCCGTTGATATCGACGGCGAAGACTTCCGCGCCCGCATTCAGGTAAGCCTCGACACTGGCTTGACCGATGCCTTGGGCGGCGGCGGTGATGAGCACTCGCTTACCGGTGAGGTCCATGATGAATCCCTTGTTTTTATAGTGAGACGACCGATGTGTCAGGCCTAATGGTCAGGCCATTGAAGGCGCAGTGAGTGAAGCTCGGGAGCAAGCCCAACCCCGAGAGGTTTGCTATCATCCGCTCACTGCAGCGATCCAATGGTCAGGCCATTGGTCCTGTTTTTAGCACTTGTACCGGACCTCAACAAGGTCATTTTTTTGCCGCATCGCAATCTTCATTTTCGAGCTGAGTTCCAATGCCTATCCAAGCAATTGATAATCAAAGGCTTTATCGCCAGATCGCCGATCAGCTGCGAGCGCTGATCGACAGCGGAGAATTTCCGCCGGGCAGTCGGCTGCCGGCCGAGCGCGAACTGGCCAAGCTGCTTGGCGTGAGTCGTGCCTCGGTGCGCGAGGCGATGATCGCGCTGGAAGTCATCGGGCTGGTGGATGTGCGGGTGGGCAACGGCGTGCTGGTCTGCGAACCGCCGGTGCAGTCGCTGTCCGATGAGCCGGTGATGAAGCAGGCGACTCGCGATCAATGGAAGGACCCGGATCCCGAGCTTGGCATCGAGGTGGATTTCAGCGCAGAGATTCCGCCGTTTGCGCTGTTGCAGGCGCGGCGCCTGATCGAGCCGGAAGCCGCAGCACTGGCCGCTGAGAACGCCAGTGATGACGAACTTGAGGCGATCCGCGAAGCCTTCGAGCGCAACGGCCGGGACAACCGCGAACACTCCCATACTCATCCGGGGGATCGCCTGTTCCACATCCGCATCGCCCAGGCCTCGGGTAATCCCGCCTACGCGCTGATGATCCAGCACTTGCTCGGGCATCAGTACGGCAGCATGTTCCAGCGTCTCCAGGCGCACTACACCTCCGAGGACATGCCGTTCCGCTCCGAGCACGAGCACCGGTTGATCTTGCAAGCACTGGAAAACCGCGACCCGAACGCCGCGCGGCAGGCGATGGCGGATCACCTGGATGAAGTGATCCGGATCTTCAGTCGGGGTGGAGTGTGAAGGCGCTGCGCTTTTTATAAGTCACATTGATGTCGTGGCGTACGCAAAAATCGTGGGAGGGAGCCCGCTCGCGAAGGCATTTGCCCATTCAGCACCCTCAGTGACTGCCAGGCATCTTTCGCGAGCAAGCTCCCTCCCACAGATACCGTGGTCCGGTCAGGAAACAGCGTGCCAAATCACCCATCCGTAGACCGCGTCACCTCTTCCCACGCCGCAATCTCGGACTCCAGCAACGCCAACTTGTCGCGCACCAGCTTCAACGCATCGCTGCCCAACAACAGGTGCGCAGGCGGGTTTTCGCTGTCGATCAGCTTCAGCATCGCATTCGCGGCTTTCACCGGATCACCGATCTGCTTGCCGCTGCGCTCTTCGCGGGCTTTGCGAATCGGGTTGAAGCTTTCGTCATAATCGGCGATCTGCCGTGGCGAGCGTTGCATCGAACGCCCGGCCCAATCGGTACGGAACCCGCCCGGTGCAACAGCGGTGACATGCACGTTGAACGGTTTCAGTTCTTTGCCCAACGCCTCGGAGATCCCCTCCAGGGCGAACTTGCTGCCGTTGTAGTAGGCGATCCCCGGCATGGTGATGAAGCCGCCCATCGACGTGATATTGAGGATGTGGCCTTTGCGCCGCTGACGGAACAGCGGCACGAATGCCTTGGTGATCGCCACCGCGCCAAACACGTTGACGTCGAACTGGCGACGCAGTTCGTCCAGCGACGACTCTTCGAGAATGCCTTCGTGGCCGTAACCCGCGTTATTGACCAGCACATCCACCGGGCCGAACGCCTTGTCGACGTCGTTTATCACGCTGTCGATGGCGTCGAATTCTGTCACGTCCAGCAGCACGCCATGGGCACGGCCCTCTGCCTGTGCTTCGAATTCGGCCAGCGCTTCCTGGGTGCGCAGGGTGCCGATGACCTTGTGCCCGGCGGCCAGTGCCTGAGCGGCGAGCGCCTTGCCAAAGCCACTGCTGACGCCGGTGATGAACAGGGTTTTTGTCGTACTCATGTCGTTTCCTCGCGAGGCGGGTGTCGTTGCTTGATCACACCATGTTAGGAAGCTTGGGCTGCAAAACGCTGTACCAGTTCTCCGGGATGCTTGCCTGATCCTGCAAGGCTCAGACCTTCGGGTTCGCCGTGTTCTTGGTCACCAAGCGCATTCCACTGGCCACACTGCCCACCGCCGCGAAGCCGGCACCGATGCTCAGCGCCAGCACCGGTCCGTGTTCGCTGGAAATCCCGAAGCTCAACGCCACCAGCGCCGCGCCAGTCGCCTGGCCGATCAAACGCGCGGTAGCGATGGTGCCGCTGGCGCCGCTGGAGCGTTCTTTCGGGGCGCTGGTCATCAGGGCTTTCTGGTTCGGCGCCTGGAAAAAACCGAAGCCGATGCCGCAGAGAATCATCCGCGCGGCGATGGAAACCACGCTCGCGTCGGCGGGCATGGTCGCCAGCGAAATCATCCCCGCGCAGAGAATCGCCAACCCGATGCCGCCGAGCAGGCCCGGCGCGTAACGGTCGGACATGCGCCCGGCGAACGGCGCGATCATCGCCACCACCACCGACCACGGCGTCATCAGAAAGCCGGTCTGCACCGGGTCCCGACCCAGCGTGGTTTCGAAGAAGAACGGCAGTGAGACGAACGCCAGACCTTGCGTCGCGAACGAGCAGAACGCGGTCAGGGCCGACAGCGCGAACATCGGACGCTTGAGCAGGTCCAGCGGAAACATCGGCGCCGGATGCCCAGCCTCACGTTTGAGCATCGCTGCGCCACCGATCAGGAACACCGCCAGCGCGATCAATACGCTGCTCATCGAAGCCAGCTGCGCGGCTTGGCTCAGGGCGAAAATCAGCGCGCCAAAGGTGATGACGTTGAGGATCGCGGTGCCGCGGTCAAAGGTCAGGCTGCCGGGCTTGGTCGCAGGCAGCGAGTTCCAGGCGAACACCAGGGCGAAGATGCCGATCGGCAGGTTGATCGCGAACAGCCACGGCCAACTCGCCACCGACAGCACCAGCGAGGCGATGGTCGGGCCGACCGAAAATGACACGCCGACCACCAGCGCGTTCATGCCCAGACCCCGACCGAGGCGCTCGTGGGGGAAGATCGAGCTGATGAGGCCGGCGTTGACGCTCATGATCGCGCTGGCGCCCAAGCCTTGCAGTACGCGGGCGATGGTGAGTGTCGGCAGCGACCAGGCGAAGGTGCACAGCGCCGAGGACAGCACGAATAGAATCAAGCCGCCGAGGTAGACCTTGCGCTGGCCCAACACACCGCCCAGTGCGGCGAGGGGCAACAGCGTGGCAACGGCAGCGAGTTGATAGGCATTGATAATCCACACTGAGGCGGCGGGGGAGGCATTGAGGTCGGCGGCTATGGTGGGCAGCGCGGTGTTGGCGATGGCGGTATCGAGGGTGGCCAAGGCGATAGACAGAAGAATCGCCACCATGCCGCGAAATTCGCGAGGGGTGAGCTTATCGTTGACGCGCGGGGAATCCTGAGTGGTGGGCTGGACCATTATCGACAACGCTCCGGGAGAAACTGCAGGCAGGTCTGCATGCACAGACGAAAGCGTGATGGTGCCGGTTTGTTAGGGGGCTATGCAATGGGCAGAAGCCTGATTTTGAGCGGATGGAACGGCTTTGCAGCGAGTTTGGATGACCCAGGAATTACGAGGCTTGCTCAATCCTGACGGAGCAGTCTGCTGTCGATATTGGCGTTGATGCGGTGCTCTGGCCTGCGCTGGACCCGTGGGAGGGCGCTTGCTCGCGAAAGCGTCTTGTCAGTAGCCACTGGTGTGCCAGACAAAATGTCTTCGCGAGCAAGCTCCCTCCCACAATGGTTCCAGGTATTGATCCAGATCGGGTAGTTGACCATCAGCCCCCGGGAGTATCGATGTCCTGATCAGTTTCACCGGTCTGGCTTTCTTCCTTGGTTTTGTCCGGCGACTTATGTTCTTCAGGCTCGAAATCCGGAGTAAAGCTGTTCTCTCCCGACTGATTGCCATTGTTCTCCTGGCTCTGGGCGCCGTTGTTAGTCTGGCTTTGAGAGCCGCTCTGGCTTTGCGAGTCGCCCTGATTCTGCGCAGGCGTCTTGTCATGGCCCATGCCGTTGTCCGGGGTATCCGGATCGATGGCAGGGTCGTTGCGATCGGTGGTTTGCTGGTTGTCTTGGGTAGCCATATGCACCTCTTCTCTACGCCCGATTCACCGGGGCTTACAGATATCGAGGGCAGGGCGACGCAGGCGTTCGATGAATCTGCTGACCGGCTGTCCCTGATTCGCCGAGAGGTCCTCAGCTGTCGCGGTTTGCGCCGGTCACTGGCAGGCGGCTGCCGAGCCGGTAACGTGACGAGGGATGCACCAGCCGCACATAGGTGACCACCCGGCCGCTGTTCCAGGTGCGGCGCATCAGCACCAGACAGGGTTCGCTGGCATCGATCTGCAGGTATTTGAGCTCGTCGGCGGAAGGGTGACTGGCCTCGACGATGTGTTCCATTTCGTCCGGCTGGATGATCTGTAACAGGTAGCGCGCCGATTGCAGTGCATCGCCGAAGGGTTGCTGAAGGAACTGCGGCGCGGTCTGCGGATTGACGTAGCGGTCTTCCAGTTGCACTGCCACGTCTTCCTCGTAATGCACGCAGAGCAGATGAAACACCGAGGCGCCGGTGGGTAACGACAGGGCAGAGGCAATCGGCATCGAGGCAGCTTCGCGTGCCAGATGCAGCACCTGACAACGATAGCGATGACCGCGAGCGAGGATCTCGTCGGCGATGTTGGTGATGTGCAGCAGGTTCGATTGCGGCTTGCTCTCGGCGACAAAGGTGCCAACCCCGGAGACCCGCAACAGACGGCCTTCTTCGGTGAGTTCGCGCAGCGCCCGATTGACCGTCATGCGCGACATGCCCAGTTCCAGCACCAGCCGGTTTTCCGAGGGAATCAGGTCGCCCGGCTTCCATTCACCAGACGCCAGCTTGCCGTGCACGAAGTCCTTCGCCTTGCGATAAAGAGCTTGGGGCGCCGGTTTGTCCATCACAATTGGCTGGCCTCTTTGCCGTCCTGCCAGAACGCATTGCGGTCCAGATAGTTCTGCAAAAACTGCTGCAAGCGCGGCTGTTGGGCGTTATGGAAAATCTGCTGCGGTGTGCCCCGCGCGACCACTTCACCCTGATCGAGGAAGATCACCGAATCGGCCACCTGGGCGGCAAAGCCCATCTCGTGAGTCACCACGACCATGGTCATGCCTTCTTTGGCGAGGGTCTTCATCACCTGCAGCACTTCGCCGACCAGCTCCGGGTCCAGAGCAGAAGTCGGTTCGTCGAACAGCATGATGTGCGGTTCCATCGCCAACGCCCGGGCAATCGCCACGCGCTGCTGCTGACCGCCTGACAACTGCGCGGGGTACACATCTGCCTTGTGCGCCAGACCCACCTTGTCGAGCATCGCCATGCCGCGCTTTTTCGCTTCGTCAGCCGACAGTTTGCGAACCCGGCGCAGGGCTTCGCAGACATTGCCCAGCGCCGTCATGTGCGGCCACAGGTTGAACTGCTGGAAGACCATGCCGACGTTGCGCCGCACCTGATTGATCTGCGACTGCGGCGCGCGCTTGCGGCCCTTGTCGGTGTCCTGCCAGCCGAGCAACTGACCTTCGATGCGAATCTCGCCTTCGTCGTATTCCTCAAGAAAGGCCATGCTGCGAAGCAAGGTACTTTTGCCCGAGCCGGAAGGGCCTATCAGGCACACCACTTCAGAGCGCTGCACGTGCAGGTCGATGCCCTTGAGCACGCGCAGGTTGCCGAAGCTTTTGCCGACCTTGCTCAGCGACACGATGGTCGGCTGCTCGCCGGGCGCTGTTGCAGACGTCTTCATGCTTTCACCTTGATTCTCGCGTGTGTTGGCGGACACGGCGCCGCTGGGTATCAGGAAGCTGTTCATGGGGTGGCTCCCTTATCGTGGTTGCTTGTTCATGAAGCGGCCGACACGGGTTTCCAGCAGCATGCCCAGCCGCGAGCACAGCTCCACCAGAATCAGGTAACCGACGCACAGCATCAGCAGCGTTTCGACAAAGGCGAAGGTTTCCGAGCCGATACCGGTCAGCACCATGGTCAATTCCGGAATGGTGATGATCGACAGTACGGCGGTTTCCTTGCACAACACGGTGATCATGTTCACCAGCGCCGGGAGAATGATCACCAGCATCTGCGGCACCTGAATCCGCCAGATGCACTGCAGGCGAGTGATGCCCAGGCAATCGGCGGCTTCCAGCTGACCGCGTGCTACCGACTCGAACCCCGAGCGGAAGATCTCGGCGAAATACACGCTGCCATAAACGCCCAGGCCCAGGATGCCGGCGGGAATCGGGTCGAGGCTCAGGCCGAATGAAGGGCCGCCGTAATACACCAGAAACAGCTGCACCAGAAACGGCGTGCTGCGGATCAGCTCGATGAACACTCGAAGCGGGGCGCGCACGAAGTGGTTGCCGAACACCTGGGCCACGGCGATCAACATGCCGAGCGCGATGCCGAGCACCACGCCGCTGCTCCAGGTGCCGAGGGTGACCATGAAACCCGAGGCGATGTCGCCCAGGTGATCGGTGATGATTTTCGGATCGAAGATCATGCGCTCTGCTCCTTCAACCGACGTTCAAGCAGGCTGCCGCAATACGCCAGCGGTATGTTGATCAGGCAGTAGAAGCCGGCCAGCATCAGGTAGTCCTGCACAAACATGTAATCGCTGGCAGCGAGGTTTTGCGCGGTGCGGGTCAGGTCGGCCAGACCCACCACCGAAACCAGCGACGACGCCTTGATCAGCAGGATCATTTCATTGACCAGCGCCGGCAGCGTGAGGCGCACCGCCTGGGGCACGCGGATGCGGATCAGCATCTGGCTGGCGCTCAGCCCCAACAGGCCTGCCGCTTCCAGCTGACCGCCGGGGATCGCGAGAAAACCGCCGCGCATGATCTCGGCAATGTAGGCGCCGGCGGCCAGCGACAGACCGATGATCGCCGCCACCGTGGGCGAGACATTGGGCAGGCCGATACGCGGCAGGAAGTAATAGATGAACAGCAGTTGCACCAGCAGCGGAATGCCGCGGAACACGAAAATGTAGGCACCGCCCAGACGGCGGAGCAGGGGAATCGGCGACAGCCGCAGGCTGCCGACGATGATGCCGATGACGAACCCGATCGCCAGCGCGGCGATGGAAACCTGCAACGTCACCCACAGGGCGCCGAGCAATAAAGGTGCGTTCTGCTGCAGCAAGGGCCAATCGAACACGGTGTGACTCCAGCTTTGGATCGACGCTTTTTCAAGGATTCGGTTGCCCGGTCATGCTCGACGTTGAGCATCACCAACAACCCCTGTGGGAGGGAGCTTGCTCGACAAAGCGGTGTGTCAGCCAGTGCGGTGGCGACTGTCATGACCCCTTCGCGAGCAAGCTCCCTCCCACAGGTTTGGGTCGTTCCAGATACCCGGAACGACCCCGGCAATACGAGGATTGGCGGTTTACCAGGTCGGTTCGAAATCACCCTTCGGCACGTCCATCTCGGCGCCCAGCCATTTCTTCTGCAGGGCTGCCAGGCGGCCGTCGGTATGCATCTTGTCCACCGCGGCATCCAGCGCGGCGATCAGGCTGTCGGCGTCGGCATCCTTGCGGCCCAGGTAGGCGAAGTAGGATTTCTTGCCGAACGGCGGCTGCACCACTTTGTACAGATTGGCTTTCTGCGCCGCGACGTAGGAGATGTTAGGCAGCGAGTTGGCGACTGCGACGATGCGCTTGGCTGCCAGATCCGCGTACGCCTGGTTGTTGTCGACGTATTCGCGAATGGTCACCTTCTCCGGCAGGGTCGCAGCGAAGGTTTTCAGCTCTTCCAGCTGCGCCGAACCCTTACCGGCACCGACGGTTTTACCGGCGATGTCCTCAGGTTTCTTGATGCTGTCGTCCTTGGCACCGACCATCAGCGCCACAGTGGCTTCGGCAATGGGCGAGACAAAGTGATAACGCTCTTTACGCGCCTTGGTGACGATAATCGGCCCTGCGACCACGTCGAACTTCTTCGCCTCAAGGCCTGGCAGCACGCTCGGCCATGGCAGGTCGAGGAACTTGATCTTGACCCCCAGCTCCTTGCCCAACTCTTCGAACAGCTCGGCGTTCAGGCCTTTCTGTTTGCCTGCATCGAGGAAGTCGAACGGGGCGAATTGCATTTCGGTACCGACAACCAGTTCACCGGCTTTCTTCACGTCGGCCAGTTGGTCGGCGTGGGCCGCCAAAGGCAACAGCGCTAGAGCCGCAGTGATGCTCAGGCTTTTGAACGTCCTGCTGAACAGAGAATCGAGTTGCATGGGGTAACTCCTTCAGGTGCAGTGTTGTCGTCGTTATGTGGGGCAGAGGTGTCGCAAGTGCTGCAGTTAGCGTGCCATACCGGTATATACAACTCCCTTGCGGTTCAACCGAAGATCTTCCCCGGGTTGAGAATGCCCTTGGGGTCGAAACTGCGCTTGAGCTCGGCCATTGTCTGCAAGGCTTCGGCGCTCACCGAATGATGCAGGAACTCGCGCTTGAGCAGGCCGATGCCATGTTCGGCGGAAACCGCGCCGCCCAGTTCACCGACGGCGCCGTACACCAGTTCTTCTATTTCATAGACAGGCGCCGGTTGCGGCAGCGAGTTGCAGTCCACGGTCAGGTGCAGGTTGCTGTCGCCAATGTGGCCGAAATACACGCTGCGGTTACCCGGCCAGCGCTGCTCCAGGCGTTCGCGGCACAGCTCGGCAAAATCGCCGATCTGGCCGATGGGCAGGCTGATGTCGAAATTCAGGGGTGCCAGTCGCACCGGGAATTCGCCAGTCGCTTCGCGGATCTTCCACAGGCTGCGGGCCTGGGTGTGTGAGGTGGCAAGGATGGCGTCGACCACTTCGCCCGCTTCGATGGCCGCTTCCAGCGTTTGCTCCAGCGCGTCGCTGGCGGCCGAGGACTCCAGCAGCACATACAGCGGGTGATGATCGGGCATCGGCGCGACGGGATTTTCCAGCCACGACACACCCATGCGAAAGAAGTCCTGCCACATCAGTTCATAGGCCTGCGGCGTGCCGTCGCTGCGCTGAATTCTGCGCAACAGAGCCACCGCGCTTGTGTAGTCGGGGAGGGCACAGAGCAGGGTGGTGGATTGTCCGGGCTGCGGCGCCATCTTCAATACCGCGCGGGTAATCACCCCAAGAGTGCCTTCACTGCCAATGAAGCACTGTTTCAGGTCATAACCGCAGTTGTTCTTGATCATCTTGTTCATCAGATTCAACACGCGGCCGTCGGCGAGAACGACTTCCAGGCCCAGCACCAGATCGCGGGTCATGCCATACCGAATCACTGCGTTGCCACCGGCGTTGGTGGCGATGTTGCCGCCGATCTGGCACGAGCCGCGGGCGCCAAGATCCAGCGGGAACAGAAAGCCTGCGTCGGCCACGGCCTGCTGAATCTCCTGAAGGGTGGTTCCGGCCTTGACCGTGACGGTCGCGGCGGCCGGGTCGATTTCTTCAATTCCGCGAAGACGATCCAGCGACAGAGCAATGTCGGTCGAGCGCGGGACTGCGCCGCCGGCCAGGCCGGTCATGCCGCCTTGCGGGACCACCGATTGCCCGGCGGCGTTGCAGATGCGCAGGGCGATGGACACCTGTTCGGTGTCTTTCGGCAGGATCAACGCCGCGGGGCAAGTCGGGGCATGGCGGGTCCAGTCGCTGTAATGCCGCTGGCTGACCGCGTCTGCGGTCAGCACCTGCGCCTCGCCCAGTGCCTTGCGTAATTGGTCGATGGTCTGCTGCACGTCGCTCATGGGTTCAGCTCACGGAAAAGGTGGCGTCAGGCTGTCGGCTGGCGCGCAATTGATTCAGGTCGGGTTGGCCGAGCAAGGTCAGGGCCAGGCGCAATTCGTTGCTCAGCAGATCCAGTGCATGACCGGCACCGGCCTGACCGCCGACCGCCACGCCATACAACGTGGCGCGGCCCAGCAGCACAGCGTCGGCGCCCAATGCGCAGGCCTTGAGAATGTCGGTGCCACGGCGAATGCCGCTGTCCAGGATGATGCTCAGCTTGCCTCTGGCAACCTCGACAATGGCGGGCAGGCAATCAAGCGTGGCGGGCACGCCGTCCAGTTGCCGGCCGCCATGATTGGTGACGACGATGCCATCCAGACCAAGCTTCACCGCGTGCTCGGCGTCCTGCGGATGCATGACACCCTTGAGCAGCAATCGGTGGGGCCAGCGTTCACGCAAGCGGGCGAGGAAATCCCAGCTCAGGTGTTTTTCCATTTTCTCGCCGATGAAGTGCGCCGCCCCTGCGGCATTGCGTTGATCTGCCGGCAGGTAACGGTCGAGATTGGCCATGCTTGGCATGCCGTGTGGCCATAGTGCTTGCTTGATCCAGCGCGGATGACGCAACACGTCGAGCTTGTTGCGCAAGCTCAGCTGACGCGGGCGGGCGAAGTTACGTTTGTCCCATTCGCGATTGCCCAGCAGCACGGCGTCGGTGGTCAGCAGCAAAGTCTTGCAGCCCACGGCTTCGGCTCGCTGCAGCAAGTCTTCCTGCACTTTGGGGTCAGTCATGCTGTACAGCTGAAACCACAGATTGACGTCGGGCACGGCCGCGACGATCTGCTCCATGGAACTGGTGGAAACCGTGCTGAGGGAAAAGGGCAGGCCGCGCTCGGTGGCGGCGCGGGCCAGATGAACGTCGGCGTCGCGGTGCAACATACCGTTGTAGCCAGTGGGGGCGATGGCGATGGGCAACGCCTGCTCACGGCCGAACAGGGTGCGGCGGGTGTCTGGTGTCTCCCAGGGAACCAGCGTGCGGGGCAGCAGGCTGACCTCGGCGAACGCCTGTCGATTGCGCCTCAGGGTGAGTTCCTCCTCGGCGCCGCCCTCCAGGTATTCCCAGGCGAAATGCGGCAACCGTCGTCGGGCCATGTGGGCCAGTTCGGCAATGCTGTGAGCACGAAGAAAGTCGGGACCGGCATGATAACGACGCATGAAAATCCTTGGGCGAGCTGTATAGACAGCTCAGGCAAGATGCAGGCCAGATCGGTCTCGCTCGCCAGTGCTTGATGCGACGCTGAAGTTTTAGGAAAAGTGCTCGAACGATGTCACCAAAAGTTGCACCGATTAAACCCGCCGTGCCCGGTGCTGGGGCGTGTGGAAACCCGTTCGAACACAGATGGCATTCCCCTGTAAGAGGAACCCTGCTCGCGACGACACCGGTTTATTCCCCGGATAACTGGCGGATGGACTGGCCTCTTCGCGAGCAAGCTCCCTCCCACAATGGCTGCGCCCGGCTTGAGACCGTAGCCCGGCACACTAAATGCTTCACCTGTCTATACAGCTGGCCCGACTTTACCTCGACAGGAGCTCGCATGACCGTTCACAGCAACCCTTCATCCATCAGTCTTCCCCTGATCGACATGGCGGGTGTTCGAGAAGGCGACCAGGCCGCGATCCTCCGCGCCGGTGAAGCGATTCGCAAGGCCTGCGGCGAAACCGGGTTCTTCTACATCATCAACCACGGCGTACCCCAAAGCGTGATCGACACGGCGATGGCCGCCGCCAAAACCTTTTTTGCCTACCCCGTCGATGTGAAGCGCCAGGTCGCGGTGAACAAGCGTCATCGTGGCTGGCATGCGTTGGGTGGTGCGCTGATGTACGAAGCGACCAAGCCGGATTTCAAGGAATTCTTCAGCATGGGGCTGGAGCTGGCGGAAGACGACCCGTGCGTCGTGGCAGGAGAGGCCTTGCGCGGGCCGAACCAGTGGCCGGGTTTCATGCCTGAATTGCGCATGGCGCTGGACGCTTATTACGAAGAGATCGGCCTGGCGGGCGCTGACTTGCTCAAGGCCGTGGCGGTAGGGCTGGGGATCGAGCCCGGATTTTTCGAACCGAAATACGGCAAGCGTTTGCAACGCACGCAGATGGTGTACTACCCGCCGCATCCGCCAATGGCCGAAACCGATCAGTTCGGCGTCGCGCCGCATACCGATTACGGCTGCATCACTTTGCTGTATCAGGACAATAGCGGCGGCCTGCAAGTGCGTGAGCTGGGCAGCAACAGCTGGATCGACGCCACCCCCATCGAAGGGAGTCTGGTGGTCAACGTCGGCGACTTGCTGGCGCGCTGGTCCAATGACCGGTTCCGTTCCACCTTGCACCGGGTGATCAATAAGTCCGGGCATGAGCGTTATTCCATCGCCACGTTTTACGACCCGACTTATGGCGCCGTGGTTGATCCGTGTGATTTGGGGGTCGATGCGGCGACGAGTCTTTATCCGCCGGTGGCGGCGGGGGATTACATTCTCAAGCGGATCGACGATTCGATGGCGTATCGCAAGAAGGCGCAGTGATTGAGGTGTATTCCTGGTAAGGCGTCTGGCTAACGCCAGACCTGTTTCGCCTTCGGCGAGTTACTTGAAAGCCGGAATGCCGTGTGTGGCGTCCGAACTGTCGCGCGCTTAGAAGCAAGTTCAAAAGCCAACGCCACGCTAATGCAGATCTTCAATTCTGACGCGATCCCTGTGGGAGACGCCGGAGGCAACGACGGCAGCGAAGCGGTGGGTCAGTGATGAAGTTGTCTACTGACCTACCCTTATCGTCCGACCGCGGCCCGGGCTGTCGCACAGCTTCCACAGGGTTTCGTGTGCAGCTGGAAATCTGGATACGCCACCTGATTTCGGCGCGGCTGATACGGCTCTGGCTAACGCCAGACCTGTTTCGCCTCCGGCGAGTTACTTGGAAAAGCACCCCAAGTAACCAAGGGTGCTTGCTCCTGGTTGGGCCCTCGTTCCTCGGGTTCCTTCACTCCGGCGACGCTCCGTGGGCCCGCCGCCATCCGCCATCCATGGCGGGGGGCGGCTCTCGCGGCATCCATGCCGCTCGGCCCACTCCACGTCGCCTGCGTTCAGCCTGCACCCAAGTCGCGATTTGTGTCGTCTGAACTGACGTGCGCTTAGAAGCAAGATCAAAAGCCAACGCCAACGCCAACGCTAACGCTAACGCAGATCTTCAATTCTGACGCGGTACCTGTGGGAGACGCCGGAGGTCACGACGGCAGCGAAGCAGTGGGTCAGCTATGAAGTTGTCTGCTGACCCACTGCTACCGCGGCTGTCGCACAGATCCAGCAGCTCACACAGGGTTCGGTGTGCAGCTGGAAATCTGGATACGCCACCTGATTGCGGCGCGGCTGATACGGCTCTGGCTAACGCCAGACCTGTTTCGCCTCCGGCGAGTTACTTGGAAAAGCACCCCAAGTAACCAAGGGTGCTTGCTCCTGGTTGGGCCCTCGTTCCTCGGGTTCCTTCACTCCGGCGACGCTCCGTGGGCCCGCCGCCATCCGCCATCCATGGCGGGGGGCGGCTCTCGCGGCATCCATGCCGCTCGGCCCACTCCACGTCGCCTGCGTTCAGCCTGCACCCAAGTCGCGATTTGTGTCGTCTGAACTGACGTGCGCTTAGAAGCAAGATCAAAAGCCAACGCCAACGCCAACGCTAACGCAGATCTTCAATTCTGACGCGGTACCTGTGGGCGACGCCGGAGGTCACGACGGTACGGGCCGCGATTCGGACGAGGCGGCGGATCAGTTGCAGATGAGCCGCCTGATCCACCCCTATCGTCCGACCGCGGCCTGGGCTGTCGCACAGCTCCCACAGGGTTCCGTGTGCAGCTGGTGTGCGACAGCCCGTGCCCCTCTGCTCTCCAACCAAAAAAAAGGGGAAGCAGACTATTAATCCGCTTCCCCCCTTGCAGCCGTGACTCATCGCCGCCGTTTTAGATGACCGCGAGAATCGCCTGGGTCACCGCTTCGATGTTGCGCTTGTTCAGCGCGGCAACGCAGATACGACCGGTGTCCAGCGCGTAAATACCGAACTCGTTGCGCAGGCGATGGACCTGCTCGGTGGTCAGGCCCGAGTAGGAAAACATCCCGCGCTGGCGAGCGACGAAGCTGAAGTCCTGACCGGCTGCATTGTCAGCCAGGCGCTTGGTCATTTCTTCACGCATCCCACGAATCCGAAGGCGCATTTGCGCCAGTTCGTCTTCCCACTTCTGACGCAGCTCAGGGCTGTTCAGCACAGCGGCGACGATGGTCGCGCCATGGGTCGGCGGGTTGGAGTAGTTGGTGCGGATCACGCGCTTGACCTGTGACAGCACGCGAGCGGTTTCTTCTTTCGAGTCGGTCACGATCGACAGCGCACCCACACGTTCGCCGTACAGCGAGAACGATTTGGAGAACGAACTGGACGCGAAGAAAGTCAGACCGGAGTCGGCGAACAGGCGTACCGCTGCGGCGTCCTCGTCGATGCCGTCGCCAAAGCCCTGATAGGCCATGTCGAGGAACGGTACGTGACCTTTCGCTTTCAATACCTCGAGGACTTTTTTCCAGTCTTCCAGGGTCAGGTCGACGCCGGTCGGGTTGTGGCAGCAAGCGTGCAGCACGACGATCGAGCCAGACGGCAGGTTCTGCAGGTCTTCGAGCATGCCGGCGCGGTTCACGTCATGCGTCGCGGCGTCGTAGTAGCGGTAGTTGTGCACCGGGAAACCGGCAGTTTCGAACAGCGCGCGGTGGTTTTCCCAGCTTGGATCGCTGATCGCCACGACGGCATTCGGCGACAGCTGCTTGAGGAAGTCAGCACCGATTTTCAGGGCGCCGGTACCGCCGACGGCCTGTACGGTCATCACGCGGCCCGAAGCCAGCAGTGGCGACTCGGCACCGAACAGCAGGGTTTGTACGGCTTTGTCGTAGGCGGCGATGCCATCGATCGGCAGGTAGCCACGTGGGACGTGTTGAGCGACGCGAACTTCCTCTGCTTCGGCAACGGCACGCAGCAGCGGAATTTTCCCTTCTTCGTTGCTGTAAACGCCCACACCCAGGTTGACCTTGGTGGTACGGGTATCGGCGTTGAATGCTTCGTTGAGGCCCAGGATAGGATCGCGTGGTGCCATTTCGACAGCGGAAAACAGGCTCATTTTTGCGGCGGCTCTGAATGGGGAGTGAATGGGTCGCATCGCTCCGGCCGAATGCACTAGAGCGGTGCACAAACGGGGAGTCAGTATAGAGAGCATCGTGGGCGGGGGCGACAGGTCTGGGGCGGTTTTTTAGCGGTTTTTCCGATTATTTTCGACCATTAGTCATGTCGCGCTGACTAATGTCCTGATGACGGCTTGAAAGCTGGCGTTGTGGACTCCATTTGTAGTCCCATCACTCTTTTTCTGGTACGTCTTTTCTCCCGGCGAGATCAGTCGTCCGCGCTCATTACGTCTTGCGCTGCAAGCTTCCTTCAGCCGCAGGCGAACACAGAGGTCAGTTATGTCCGAGTTTCAGCTCGTAACCCGTTTTGAGCCGGCCGGTGATCAACCGACGGCGATTCGTCAGTTGGTCGAGGGTATCGACGCTGGCCTCTCGCATCAGACCCTGCTCGGTGTGACGGGCTCGGGCAAAACCTTCAGCATCGCCAACGTCATCCAGCAAGTGCAGCGTCCGACCCTCGTGCTTGCGCCGAACAAGACGCTGGCAGCGCAGTTATATGGCGAGTTCAAGGCGTTCTTCCCCAATAACGCCGTCGAGTACTTCGTTTCCTACTACGACTATTACCAGCCCGAAGCTTATGTGCCTTCGTCGGACACCTTCATCGAGAAGGATGCGTCGATCAACGACCACATTGAGCAGATGCGGCTGTCCGCCACCAAAGCCCTGCTGGAGCGCAAGGACGCGATCATCGTCACCACCGTGTCGTGCATCTATGGTCTGGGCAGCCCGGAAACCTATCTGCGCATGGTTCTTCACGTCGACCGTGGCGACAAGCTCGACCAGCGTGCCTTGCTGCGCCGCCTGGCCGATCTGCAATACACCCGCAATGACATGGATTTCGCCCGCGCCACCTTCCGCGTGCGCGGCGATGTCATCGACATTTTCCCCGCGGAATCGGATCTGGAAGCCATCCGCATCGAGCTGTTCGACGATGAAGTCGAGAGCCTGTCGGCCTTCGACCCGTTGACCGGTGAGGTCATTCGCAAGCTCCCGCGCTTCACCTTTTACCCAAAGAGCCACTACGTGACGCCCCGTGAAACGCTGCTCGATGCAATGGAAGGGATCAAGGTCGAGTTGCAGGAACGTCTGGAATACCTGCGCGGCGCCAATAAGCTCGTGGAGGCGCAGCGTCTTGAACAGCGCACTCGGTTCGATCTGGAAATGATCCTCGAACTGGGCTACTGCAACGGCATCGAAAACTACTCGCGCTATCTGTCGGGCCGCCCAGCCGGTGCGCCACCGCCGACGCTCTACGACTACCTGCCGCCTGATGCGTTGCTTGTGATCGACGAATCCCACGTCAGCGTGCCCCAAGTGGGCGCCATGTACAAAGGCGACCGTTCGCGCAAAGAGACACTGGTGGAATACGGTTTCCGTCTGCCCTCGGCGCTGGACAACCGGCCGATGCGTTTCGACGAGTGGGAAAGCGTCAGCCCGCAGACCATTTTCGTTTCGGCGACGCCTGGGCCTTATGAAGGCGAACATGCCGGGCGTGTGGTCGAGCAGGTGGTGCGACCTACCGGCCTGGTCGATCCGCAGATCGAGATTCGTCCGGCGCTGACTCAGGTCGATGATCTACTCTCCGAAATCCACAAACGCGTGGCGCTGGAAGAACGGGTACTGGTCACGACGCTGACCAAGCGCATGTCCGAAGACCTCACTGATTATCTCGCCGACCACGGCGTGCGCGTGCGTTACCTGCACTCGGACATCGACACCGTCGAGCGGGTCGAGATCATCCGCGACCTGCGTCTGGGCACCTTCGATGTGCTGGTCGGGATCAACCTGCTGCGCGAAGGTCTAGACATGCCCGAAGTGTCGCTGGTCGCGATCCTCGATGCCGACAAGGAAGGCTTTCTGCGTTCCGAACGGTCATTGATCCAGACCATCGGCCGCGCCGCTCGTAACCTCAACGGCCGGGCGATTCTCTACGCCGACAACATGACCGGCTCCATGGAGCGCGCAATCGGAGAAACCGAGCGCCGCCGCGACAAACAGATCGCCTTCAACCTGGAAAACGGCATTACGCCGAAAGGCGTGGTCAAGGACATCACCGACATCATGGAAGGCGCCACCGTCCCCGGCTCGCGCAGCAAGAAACGCAAAGGCATGGCCAAGGCCGCCGAGGAAAACGCCAAGTACGAAGCCGAATTGCGCTCGCCGAGTGAGATCACCAAACGCATTCGCCAACTGGAAGAGAAGATGTACCAACTGGCCCGGGATCTGGAGTTTGAAGCTGCAGCGCAGATGCGGGATGAGATTACCAAGTTGCGGGAGCGGTTGTTGGCGGTTTGATCGGGGTTGTGATTTGGGATGTGCTATTACGGTCAAAGCTTCTTAGCGCATCCCTCTCAGGCCTAAAAGTATTTATCTAGTCTCCAGGGTTCTCCCAAAAAACAAGGTGTTCCATCGCCCGTTCTATAAAGGTGATCAATCCTTGAAGAAAATATGTCCAACATCTTTGGAACCATCTCGCCACTTGTAATGTGGCAAGTCATTTCTGACACTCACCTCGCGCTCCTCCCACTGCTCTGACTTTGAGCCGTGTTGAGATATGGACTTCATATCCCTTGGGATACTTGTTCTCCTTATACGAGTACGTGCGTCGAGCATTTATGTTGCCTCTACTGATTTGTATGTCCTTCCCCCGAGACGCAATGAAAACAGCGTTAATCCCCAGCTTTGGAATCAGTAGATTTCTCAGCAAGCAACGAATCGTGCCCTGTGCCAATCCACCGACAGACGCTAGAGTGCATGCTTTGAGCGTGTCCATTTTCAGGAGCAGTCATGGCGACGCCACGAACCACAGCGCGTCTGGTCTTAAGGGCGCCCAGCTTCGACGATGTGCAACGCTTGTTCGCCATCTATGGCGATCCAGCGACCCATCAGTTCAATCCGTCAGGCCCGTTGACGGACATCGATCAGGCGCACTCGCTGCTTGAGGGGTGGCTGACTCACTGGCAGCACAAAGGTTACGGACAGTGGGCGATCGCCACCCGCGAGGCGCCCGGGGAGATCATCGGCTTTGGCGGGATCGATGCGCGCAAATACCTGCACGTGGAGCGGCTGAACCTGGGCTACCGCTTTGGTGTGCAGGCCTGGGGGCAGGGTTACGCCACCGAGCTCAGCCAGGCGGCGCTGGACTACGGTTTCGCCGAGCTGCAAGTGCCGGAAATCTACGCCGTGGTCCGGCCCCTGCATTACGCGTCGATCCGGGTGCTGGAGAAGGTCGGCATGCAGCGCATCGGTACCCTGGATGATGTGCCGGGGCAGGCGGCGAGTCTGGTGTACAGATCGACGCGTTGCATTGACGGATCCTCTGAAGCTCTTGCCTGATCCGCTCGTTCGTCGCACAAAATGTTAAACCGCCCGAACACGTTGGTCATACTTGTTGAATCCGAAGATCAGGGGCCATCATGATTTTTGAACTCAACGAAGCGGACCGCCTGCGTCGCGATGAAACAGCGTCGCCTTGATAAGGTGACAACCTCTGCGCAGGCAGAAGAAATCCGCAACATAACGGGTGTGCATTGTCATACCCGCCTGACTATCCTCTCGCACGTTCACTTCGAGGGCGCCGATGAATGGTTGCGCCTCGCCGAAATCCGCTTGAGGAGAGTCATGTCATGAACATCAACATCATCGGTACCGGCCACATCGGCAAATTGCTGGCTCGTGGCTGGGCCCGGCACGGACACACGGTTTACATCAGCAACTCGCGGGGCGCGCAGACGCTGGTCGAATTCGCCAGTGAGATCGGCGCCCACGCCTGCAACGCGGGCGAGCATCTGGCGGATGCCGATGTGATCGTGGTCAGCGTGCCTCTATGCAGGGTGCCGACCTTGCCTGAAGGGCTGCTGGAGAGTGCACGAGCCGATGCCATCGTCATCGATACCGGCAATTATTACCCGCGTCATCGCGACGGCAAGATCGCCCAGATCGAAGAGGGCATGCTGGAAAGTGTCTGGGTCGCACGGCATCTTAAGCGCCCGGTCATCAAAGTGTTCAATAACATCTATGCCGCTCATCTGGATCAGATGGCGCGCCCTCAGGGGGCTGGTGACCGGGTGGCCTTGCCTGTTTCAGGTGACGATGCGCGGGCCAAGGCTGTTGTGTTCGGCCTCGTCGACCAGATGGGCTTCGACGCCGTGGATGCAGGGCCATTGAGCGAGTCGTGGCGGCAACAGCCCGGATCGCCAGTGTATGTCGCCGATTTCAATGAGGCGGCTGTTCAGCTTGCTCTCAAAAGCGCCAGACGCGAACGCTCACCTGACTGGAAAGCTACACCGAACAGCCCCGGAACCTTCGATCAGCCGGCCTGAAAAAGCACGGGCGGTTATCTGCGATCAGCCAGCGGGATCCTTCGGCAATTTTGCAATCACCTTGATCTCGAAATCGAAACCATAAAGCCAGGTGACCCCGACCGCAGTGATCGTCGGGTGTGGGGCTTCACCCCAGAACTCGGGCACGACCTCCCAGATCCGTTCGAACGTCGCTTGCGGGTCGACCATGAACACGGTGACGTCAACCACGTCATCGAAGGTGCAGCCGGCGGCGTTCAGGATCGCATTCAGATTGTTGAACGCCAGCCGCACCTGAGCTTGCAGCTCCGGCTCGGGGGAACCGTCCTCGCGGCTGCCGACTTGCCCCGAAACGAACAGGAAACCGTCGGATTTGATGGCCGGTGAATAGCGATTGCGCTCATACAGCGCATGGCGTCCAGGTGGGAAAACAACATCGCGAACCGTCATGTGAACCTCCATCAGTGGGGTATCGCAGCCCCGTCATTAACGATGAAGTGACTGTACGGGGCTTGCGCCGCTGCGATAAACCAGCAACCTTGTTCAGGACTGTTTGTAAAACCCAAACAATCCCATGACTTTCTGGAGTGGCGATGGACCGTTTCGACGCGATGCAGGCATTCGTTCGTGTGGTGGAAAGCGGCAGTTTCACCAAGGCCGCCGAAACCCTGCACATGAGCAAGACCAGCGTGACCCAGCTTATTCAGCAGCTGGAAGCGCGCTTGCGGGTGAAGTTGCTCAATCGCACCACACGCAAGGTCAACGTCACCGCCGATGGCGCCGTTTACTACGAACGTGCGGTCCGCGTGCTGGCTGATGTGGATGATGCCGAGACCAGTCTTTCCAGCGCTTCCACCCTGCCCAGAGGTCGGTTGCGGGTTGACGTCCCAAGCCCGTTCGCACGCACGATACTGATCCCCGCATTGCCGGATTTTTACGCCAGGTACCCGGACATCCAGATAGACCTTGGGGTGAGCGACCGCATGGTCGACATGGTCGGTGAGAACGTCGATTGCGTGGTGCGCGGCGGCGAGTTGACCGATCAATCGCTGATGGCACGTCACATTGGCGACCTGCGACTGGGGGTGTATGCCGCCCCGGACTATCTGAACAGAGTAGGGGTGCCTGCGCATCCTCGGGAGCTTGAAGACACTCATCACCGTATTGTCGGCTATCGCTGGGCGCGCACCGGCAAGCTGTTCCCCATGGTGATGCAGCGCGATGGCGAGACGGTTCAGACACAAGGCCGCTACGTATTGGCGGTGGATGACGGCAATGCCTATCTGGAGGCGGGGCTGGCGGGCCTTGGGATACTGTGGCTGCCGCACTACATGGCCAGCAAATCGCAGGCGAGCGGGGCGCTGGTGCCGTTGTTCGAAGATTGGTGCCTGGAATCGATGCCGATGTACGTGGCGTTTCCCCCCAACCGGCATATCAGCATCAAGTTGCGTGTGTTCATCGTTTGGGTGGTCGAGTTGATGGAAAAGCACGCGCCGGTCGTCGCCTGACAGTCATTGCGAGCTGAAACCGCTGGCGAATGGCCGTATCTGGCCACAGGTTTTTCCAGCGTTAGGTTAAGATTCGCCAGCCTACGTTAGCGGACACCCTGCTCACGATCCACCTATCTATCCATGGCGAGCGTGATGCCTGAAACCTCTATCTTTTCGAGTGATATCGCAGCGGTCGCCAGGATCGATGCGGTGCCGATCATTCTGAACATGGTCAAGCACGTGACCGGCATGCGCTTTGCGGCCGTTGCCCGGGTCACAGATGAGCACTGGGTGGCGCTGGCGGTCGATGACTCGCTCGATTTCGGCCTCAGGCCGGGGGGCGAACTGGTGCTGGAGTCGACGATCTGTCATGAGATCCGCCAGGACAGACAACCGGTGATCTTCACTCACGCCAGTGAACATCCGCTGTACGCCAATCATCACACGCCCAAAACCTATCAACTCGAAAGTTACGCCTCGATTCCTATCATCACTGGGAATGGCGAGTTTTTCGGCACCCTGTGCGCCATCGACACAGTGCCTGCGCATTTCGATGAGAACGCCGTACTCAAGACCCTCGGCTTGTTTGCCCAGTTGATCGCCATGCATCTGGATCTGCGTGGCGATCTGGAAAAATCCGAGAACGCGCTGGCCGACGCCACCGAAGCGGGTCGCCTGCGTGAGCAGTTCATCGCTGTGCTGGGCCATGACCTGCGTACGCCGCTGAGCGCAATACGGATGAGCGCGGATCTGCTTGAGTCCAAGCTCGGTGACAGGCGCGAGCGCGGGTTGGCCGGTGCCATTCGTAAAAGCTCGCAACGCATGGGCAGCCTGATCGAAGACGTTCTGGATTTTGCCCGTGGCAGGCTCGGAGGCGGCATTCCAGTAAGACGGTCGGTGGTCGACGATCTGCAAAGTGTTTTCGATTCGGTGGTGGCCGAAATTCAGGCCTCAGAGCCCGATATCCTGATTCATCAGAACATGGATATTCCCTCGGGCATTTATTGCGACCCGACGCGCATCGGCCAGTTGCTCTCGAATCTGTTGGGCAACGCGGTGAGGCACGGCGCGCGCGAGCATCCGATTGAGGTTGCCGCGAAACTCGACGGCAACGAATTCGTGCTGTCGGTCGCGAACCAGGGCGCATGCATTCCCGAGGCGCTGATGCCTTTGCTCTTCCAGCCGTTCAAACGCTCCGAAGGTGGCCAAAGAGGCGAGGGGCTGGGCCTGGGGCTGTACATTGCGTCGCAGATTCTGGAGGGTCACAAGGGTACGCTCTCGGCAAGTTCGTCGCCGGATCAAGGCACCTGCTTTGTCGCGCGTTTCCCGGCGAGGCTGGATAAGGTTTGATGGGGCTTGTGGGAGCGCCGCTGATGACAGAGCAGGCACCAGACGACGCCGATTACCAGCAGGGTGATTGCAGTCATCTCGATGGTCGTCGGCAAGCGTCGCTCCCAGAGAAACCCCAATAACAACGCGGCCAGGGTTTCGATCACCAGCACCTGGCCGCTGAGTGCCAGGGGCAGCAGGCGGCTGGCGTGATTCCAGAACACCCCACCGATCACCGAGGCCAGCAGTGCCACGCCAGCAGCGACCAGCAAAAAGTGGGCAAGGGTCTGCGGGCTCAGCTGTTGGTAACCCGAGCTGATTAGCGGGATGGCCAGGAGCAACGATTGAGCGCCGGTCATGACGCCTGTCAGCAGCGACCAGTCGTGGGCCGAAACATCGGTAACAGCGAGCCGACGAGCGTTGTGCACCGCATACCAGCTCCAGCTCAACAGGGCGCCGAATGCGCAGAGCAGCCCCCATTTGCTGCTGATCCCAGCGGCAACTTCGTCCTGATCGAGCGCATGGAAGCTGATCAGCGCTACGCCTGCCACAGCGCAGCACAGCGATGGAGCCAGCCGCCTCATCGGCACTGCGTTGGCATCTCTGCGGCCGGCGAGCGCCACAAGCACCGGAATCAAACCGACGATGAGCGATGTGGTTGCCACGCCCGCCAGTTGAACGCCGGTGCCGACCAGCGAGTAATACAGCAGGTTGCCGATCAGGCTGAGCCAGAACAGCGATATCCAGTCCTCGCGACACAGCGCCGAACGGACCCTGCGCCATCGGGGCAGCAACAGCACCACGGAAAACAGCCCGTAACAGAGAAATCGCAGGACCGCGAAGGCCGTGCCCGACAGCCCCGGTGTCAGCGCCGGCCCGAGGAAAATCACGCCCCAGCACACGCCCGCCGCGATACCGCAGCCGATGCCTTTGATCAACGATTGATTGCTTGCCACATCGCCACCGCTTCAATTCATGTGGCGGCAGTGTGAGGGGTGAGGCCCGCTGCGGTATTGCTCCAGACCGGTGTTTTCTTTACCCGGACCGTCGGGCATTCCGGCGCCAGGCCGCGGGGGTGGTGTCGCACAGGCGGCGCATGGCGCGGGTCAGGGCGGCCTGATCGGAAAAGCCCAGCCGCAGGGCGATGTCGACAACCGGAAGATTGCTGTCGGCCAGCCAGCGACGGGCATGGCGCATGCGCAGGTTCGCCAGCCAGGCTTGCGGCGTTTGCTCAAAGCGTTCGAGGAAGCGTCGATGCAATTGACCCTCGCTCATGATCGCCACACGGGCCATGGCCTCGTTACTCCACGCCGCGCCGGGATCAGCTTCAAGCCGGGCCAGTAGCACATCCATGCCTCCAGCGGGTTGCAGCGCGTTTGTACTCAACGTGCTGAGCAGCAGCGGGATCAGATGGGTCGAGTGAGCGGCCAGCGCGTGCTGACCCGCGAGGTCGGCAAACTCGATCAGACGGCGAGCGGTTGGGTTGATCGGTACATAGGTTTGCTGCGCCAGCGTGGCCAGCGCGGCTTCTCCCAGCCAATGGCTCGGGCAGTCCAGAACCAGAAAACGACTCGCGTCTTCCGCGACCTGCGCGTGAGTTGCGTTTGGCGCCACCCAGGCGGCCAGCGACAGATCCAGACAGGCGCCACGTCCCTCGACTTCGATTTCCATCCGCCCGCCGACCGGCATCACCAGTTGCGCGAAGGCGTGATGGTGATGAGGGGACTCGCGTTGGTAAGTGCGAATTTCCAGTGCGGGACGCATTCAGGTATCCGAAGGGGCAGAAGGGCACAGCGGCCGTGGGCGGATCCTAGCACGTGGCGCGCAGTGGCAAAAACGAGGCGACGACGGCCGCAGACCAGCGGTATTCATGGGCTCGCGGGTTCCAGACTGGACAGGAAACTGAACAGATTGGCGGCTTCTGGCGACAGGCGAGCCCCCCGCGCAACACCGACGTACAGCGTGCGCGAGGCCCATGGATCTTCGAGGGGGACTGCGCTCAGGCTGGTTTCCAGCAAGCCCGGTTGCACCGAGCCCAGCGGCAGAATGCCGATGCCCAGGCCGGCATCGATCATGCGGCAGATGCCGTCGAAGCTGCTGACCTGAATCCGCACTTTGAGCAGTTTGCCTGCGTTGGACGCGGCATCGCTGATGCGCCTGAGCAATGAGCTTCCTTGATTCAGGGCGACGTAGTCGTAGTCCAGCGTGTCGACAAACGACACCGTCGATCGTTGGGCGAGAGGGTGGTTCTGTGGCACCAGTACCACCAGCCGGTCGCGCCTGTACGGCTGTTTTTCGATCGTCGGCGCGGGTACGTTATCGGCGAAAATGCCGATGTCGGCGCGCCCGTCTTCGATGGCCTGGATGGTCATGTCGCTGAGTGCTTCCTCCATGCCGATGCGCACGTGAGGGTTTGCAGCGAGGAAAGTGTTCAGGTCGCCAGGCAGGAACTGAATGACTGCCGAGGTGTTGGCGAACAGCCTGACATGGCCGCGCACGCCATTGGAAAAATCGCTGGCATCGTGGGCCATGCGCTGGGCGCTTTCCAGAATATGCCGGGCATGTTCGGCCAGCCCGCGACCGGCTGGCGTCAACTGCAGACCCCTTGGAAGCCTCACGAAAAGCGTGCAGTCGGTGATGCGTTCCAGCTCGGCCAGGCGCTTGCTCGCGGCAGACACGGTCATGTGCGCGCCGTCGGCGGCCTTGGTCAGGTTCTCACTTTCTGCGGCCAGCACCAGCAGGCGCAGCGACACCAGATCCAGCTGAAGCAGATTGATCATGACGGTCTCGAGGGTTTCCTTTTCGGAAAGAATATTGGAAATCTTTGAAATTCTCATCACCTCGTTTTGCGCCGATGATCCAGCCCATGACGCCAGCCCATGACGCCAGCTCATAAGGCCAACCAATAACGAGAGCAGAGAGGCAGCCGCAATGAAACGTCTGTTCATGCAGGAAGTCGCGACCCGTGATGGCTTCCAGAACGAAAAAACCTTCGTCGAGACCTGCGACAAGATCGCGCTGATCGACGCGTTGAGCCTGTGCGGCTACGCCAAGATCGAGATCACGTCCTTCACTTCACCCAAAGCCATCCCTGCACTGCGCGACGCCGAAGCGGTGATGGCCGGGATTCGACGCCAGCCGGGTGTCGAGTACACCGTACTGGTGCCTAATGTGCGGGGCGCCGAACGCGCGTTGGGCTGCGCAATCGATGAGGCGAACCTGGTGATGTCGGTCAGCGAGCCGCACAACCGCTCCAACCTGCGCATGACCCGCGAGCAATCCTTCGCTCAACTGGCAGACGTGATTGGTGTAATCGGGCAGGGGCCTGTCGCGATCAACGTGTCGTTGTCGACGGTATTCGGCTGCCCGATGCAGGGTGATGTCGCGGCCGATGAAGTGCTGGGCTGGGTCGATCGTTTCGCCACGCTGGGGGTGCGCGGTATCACCTTGTGCGACACCACTGGCATGGCGTTCCCATCTCAGGTTCAGGCGCTGTGCAGACAAGTGCGCGAGCGCTTCCCCCAGTTGCAACTGACCCTGCATTTTCACAACACCCGGGGCATGGCGCTGGCCAATACCCTCGGCGCCCTTGAAGCGGGTATCGAGCGCTTTGATGCGTCCCTGGGCGGTCTTGGCGGTTGTCCGTATGCACCGGGCGCCAGTGGCAATGTGTGCATGGAAGACCTGGTGCACATGCTCGACCTGATGGGCTATCAGACCGGCATGGACCTCGACCGCGTGCTGGCCGCGTCAGCGCGCTTGCCCGGCTTGATCGGCCATGACACCCCAAGCCAGATCCTCAAGGCGGGCCGCCGTCTGGACCTGCATCCCGTTCCCGAGCACGTCCAGACCCTGAGCAAACAGGTCGCCAACGCCGAGCGCGGGTGATCCGTACCCCCTTTCGAACAACAAGAGCCAATGCCATGCATATCGTATTTCTCGACGGCGCAAGCCTGCCGTCTCCGTTACCGCGCCCGCCTGAAGCCAGTCACTGGGTCGAGCGCGAACAGACGGCTTCCAATCAGTTGGTCGAAGCATTGGCAGAGGCCGACGTGGCGATCACCAATAAAGTGCGGATTGATCGTGCTGCGCTCGAACAACTGCCGCGGCTGAAACTCATCTGCGTCGCAGCCACCGGCTACGACTGCGTGGACATCGCCGCGTGCCGCGATCAGGGCGTGACGGTATGCAATGTGCCGGCGTACAGCGCGGTGAGTGTGGCGGAGTCGGTAATCGCCTCGCTGTTCGCTTTACGCCGTCATCTATTGGCTTACCGGGCAGCTTCGAGCACCCATTGGCCAGTCTCGTCGCACTTTTGCGTGCATGGCGCGCCGATTCAGGATCTGCAGGGTTCGACGCTGGGCATTGTCGGTCGTGGCGATATCGGCAGTCGTGTGGCACGGCTTGCCCGAGCGCTGGACATCAACGTGCTGTTCGCCGAGCACCGTGGCGTCGCGCGAGTGCGTGAGGGTTACACCTCATTCGATGAGGTACTCGCCAAGGCCGATGCGCTGACTTTGCATTGTCCGTTGACACCGCAGACGCGCTACCTGATCGGCACAGCGGAAATCGCCCGCATGAAGCCCGCAGCGCTGCTGATCAACACCGCTCGCGGGCCGTTGGTGGACGAGAACGCGGTACTTGCGGGCCTTGCCAATGGCCAGTTGGGTGGCGCCGCGCTGGACGTGCTCTATGCAGAACCGCCGCAAGCCGACCACCCGCTGCTGCACTGCGCGCATCCCAATCTGATCATCACGCCCCATGTGGCCTGGGCCAGCCAGAGCAGCGTGGCGCGCCTTAAGGCGGTGCTCTCCGCGAACATCTCCGCATTCGCTGCAGGGGCGCCCATCAACGCGGTGACCTGATCCCCAGCCAATCTCACGAACCACACGCAGGCAGAGCCATGACAAAAACAATCAGCTCTTCAATCGACACCGCAGGACTCAGCTCCGCGCAGCGCAAGCCTTTTTATCAGCATCTGTACGTTCAGGTGCTGGCCGCGATTGTGCTGACCACCATTGCACTGGTCATTGGATTGATCGGCGTCAACCTGCTCAAACCTGGGGCGGGGATGCACATCGACCCCGCGACACTGGACTCCTCGGCCATCGCCGGTTACGCCAAGGCCGCTCACGAACAGAGCGTGGTGGGGTTCCTGACCCACATCGTTCCGGGCACGGTGTTCGGCGCCTTTGCCGAGGGCGAGATTCTGCAGGTGCTGTTCATTTCCGTGCTGTTCGCCTTCGGTCTGCAGTTTCTGGGCGAGACGGGCAAGCCGCTGCTGGCGACCATCGACCTGATCGCCAAGGCGTTCTTTCGCATGCTGAAGATCGTCATGTACCTGGCGCCGTTGGGGGCTTTCGGCGGGATGGCGTTTACGGTGGGCAAGTACGGGGTTCAGTCGCTCGGCTCATACGCCAACCTGCTGGTGTGCTACTACCTCACAGGGTTGGTGTTCGTCTTTGTGGTGCTGAATATCGTCGCGCGCCTCGCCGGTTTCAGTCTGTGGAAGTTCCTCAAGTACATTCGCGAAGAGTTGATGTTGGTCTTGGGGACTTCCTCGTCGGAGTCGGCGCTGCCACGGCTGATGGACAAACTGGAGAAGCTGGGTTGCGAGAAATCCACGGTCGGGTTGGTGGTGCCGTCGGGCTACTGCTTCAACCTTGATGGCAGTTGCCTGAACATGACGGTGCTGGCGATCTTCATTGCCCAGGCGCTGGACATCGACCTGTCGCTGTACCACCAGGTCACGCTGTTGTTGATTCTGTTGCTGACCTCAAAAGGCGCGGCCAGCGTGACAGGCGGAGCCTTCATCACGCTGGCAGCGACCCTGGCTTCGGTCGATGTGATTCCGGCGGCGGGACTGGTTCTGGTGTTGGGTGTTTACCGCTTCATCTCTGAAGGCGGGGCGTTGATCAACGTGATCGGCAACGGCGTGGCCACGTTATTCGTCGCCCGCTGGGATGGCGCCTTGGACCGGGAACAACTCAAGCGCGAGCTTGGTTAAGGGTTTCGCTCTCAGCCCCTCGATTCACCGCCACGCACGGTGAGTCCAGGGGCTGAGGGCGTTTCTGCGCCGAGCCAACCGCCCATGGATTTCAATAAATCCCCAGCATCCCTTCGATACTGCGCACCATCGACACCAGCCGCGGACCGATGTCGTTCTTCAGTTGCCCCTCGTTCAGCAAATACGAGGACACGCCGCAGTTGAACACCAGCGTTTCGCCGTCTGCCATCGCGCGCATCGGCACCGCAACGGCGTGAATCTCCCGGCGCAGGTCGCCGTAGGACAGGCAGAAACCAAGCTCGTGGTACTCCTGAACGCTTTCCTCGATGCGGGTCTGAAAGGTCTTCCAGTCATCGGGGGTGCGGACCTTGATCTCGTTGAGCAGTGCGGTTCGATCTTCCCGTGAAGAGGCAGCAATCAGCGCGCGGCCCATGGCCGTTCTGACAATGGGGTAGCTCAGCCCGACATCTGGCGGATGGCTGATGGGCGCCGCGCTGCGACTGCTTTCCAGGTACACGACGCTCAAGCGGTCGCGCATGCCCAGCGACACAGAGCCGCGAATGTGGTCTGCCAGTTCCTTCATGAATGGGCGTGCGATCTGCCGGATGTTGAGGCTGGCAAGCAGCGGATAGCCCAGCGACAACACTGCCGAGCCCAGCTGGTATTTGTTGTTCAGGCGATTGATCCGCAGATAACCCAGGCGCACCAGGGTATAGGTGAAGCGCGAGATCGTCGCCTTGGCCATTCCGGTTCGTGACGACAGTTCAGCGTTGCCCAGTTGGGTATCGCGAGCAGTGAAGCAGTGAAGGATTTCCAGGCCGCGGGCCAGGGTCGCGGCAAACTGCCGGTCATCGGCAAACTCCTCCGGGAGGTAATGCCTGGAAGGCGAATGCCAGTCTTGCGGGGCGGGTGTCTTCCCGTGTTTGTGGTTGTCGTTCATGGCCTGGAGGCCTCCGGCGTCTCGCTGTCAGATCAGGCAGTAATACGCCGGCTGTTCCAACTATTCAAACAGTGTTCTGCATAGTGGAACACTGTTTGATTGTTCGTCGACTGTGATGCCATATGGTCGGCAACAAATATAACAATAGGTGGACACGACAATGATCAGAGATCAGCAGGCGTTCGACTCGTTTTTGCACGAGGTACGCCACTTCGTGCATGAAACGGCGATGGCCCGTGAGGACGACATCGAGCGCTGCGACGAAGTCCCAGCCGACCTGGTGCAGACGATGCGCGACAAGGGATTTTTCGGTTGGAGTATCCCTGAAAGCTACGGCGGCGCAGGGCTGACCACTGAAGAACTGGTGCTGGCGGCGTTCGAACTGTCGCAATGCTCTGTGGCTGTTCGCGCCCGTGTCGGCACCAACACGGGTATCGGCTCCGAAGGCATTGTGGTCGATGGCACCGAACAGCAAAAGCACCATTATCTGCCGCCTCTGGCCAGCGGCGAATGGACCGCTTGCCTGGCGGTCACCGAGCCCGACGCCGGCTCGGAAGCGACCAACGTCAAGACCACTGCTCGGCGCGATGGCGATAATTACGTTCTCAACGGCCAGAAGTGTTACATCACCAACGGCCCCATCGCCGATGTCTTCACCGTCACGGCGCGTACGGAACCGGGCAGCACTGGCGCGAAGGGCGTCTCGGCGTTCATCGTCGAACGCCACTTTCCCGGCCTGTCCACCAGTGCCCCTTATCGCAAAATGGGGCAGGCCGGTTCTCCGGTTGGCGATGTCTTCTTCAACGAGTGTCGAGTCCCGGTGGGCAACCTGATCGGCGGCGTCGAAGGCCAAGGGTTTCGCACGGTGATGAAAACCTTGAACAAGCAGCGTATCCATCTGGCGGCGCTGTCCACGGGCCCGGCCATGCGCATGCTGGCGATGGCCCTCGAACACACCACGGCCCGTGTGCAGTTCGGCCAGCCCGTGGCGAACCATCAACTGGTTCAGGGAATGATCGCTGACTGTCAGACCGACATTTTCGCCGCCCGCTCGATGATTCTCGAAACCGCTCGCAAGCGCGACCGGGGGGAAGACGTGGTCCTCGAAGCCTCGATGTGCAAGTACTTCGCGACCGAGATGTGTGGGCGTGTGGCAGACCGCTGCGTGCAGATGTTCGGCGGCGCCGGGTATGTCGCCGATCACGCTTCGATCGAGCGCTGGTATCGGGATGTCCGGCTGTTTCGACTCTACGAAGGCACCAGCCAGATTCATCAGCTCAACATCGCCAAACAGGTGCTTGCTGCCCATCGTCATAACGAGCGCGCGCCCATTGCTAGCGTTGCAGGTCACAGCCATGTCTGAATTCGATTTGTTCTTCAACCCACGCTCGATTGCCGTGATCGGCGCCTCGCAGGATCTGGCCTCGATCAGCGGGCAACCCATCGCGCACCTCAAGGCCAAAGGCTTTGCCGGGCAGGTATTTGCGGTCAACCCACGCTATGAAGAAGTGGCGGGCTATCGCTGCTACCCCGATGTCGTTTCGCTGCCGAGAGCGCCGGATGTGGCGGTGATTGCCGTTGGCGCCAAGCGCGTTCCCGACGTGCTCAGGGAGCTGGGCGCCAAGGGCTGCAGGTTCGCAGTCATTCTGTCTTCAGGGTTCGCCGAAGCCGGAGAGGAGGGCGCGCAGGCGCAACGCAACATCACCGCCATCGCCCGATCGTTCGGCATGCAGGTGATCGGCCCCAATTGCCAGGGTTACATGAACATCAGCGAAGGCATTCATGTCGGCTTCGGCGCGCCGTATGGCTTGACCTACCCCAAAGGCCATTTGAGCCTGACGTCGCAGAGCGGCGCGTTCGGTAATTCGATCGTGATGCTGGCGAGCCAGGAAGGCGTAGGCTTCAGGCATTACGTGTCCACTGGCAACGAGTCCGTGACCACGTCGCTGGATTTCATGGACGCCATGATCGACGACCCCGAAACCCGGGTGATCGCCGGTTACGTGGAAGGCTTTCAGGACGCGCATCGACTGCTGGGCATCGGACGACGGGCACTCAGTGCAGGCAAGCCTGTGTTGGTCTGGAAGGTCGGTACTTCCGAAGCGGGGGCCCGAGCGGCGGCGTCGCATACCGCCAATCTCGGGGGCTCGATGGCGCTGTATCGCGCGGCGTTCAGGCAGAGCGGCATCATCGAAGTCAAGGATGTCGGTGACCTCGCCGATTGCGCCAAAGCGCTGTTGCCTGGCCGACTGCCGAAAGGCAATCGCATGGCCATCGTCACCATTTCCGGAGGAGCGGGAATCGCGATGGCCGACGGGGCTGCCGAGGGCGGGCTGCAACTGCCGACACTGGCGCCTGCAACGGTGAACGCGCTGAAAGAGGTATTGCCATCCTTCGCCGCCATCGCCAATCCGCTGGACGTGACGGCGAGTCTGCTCAACGATGCCAACTTGCTGAGAGTGACACTGGAACAACTGGCAAACGATCCGAACGTCGACATGATCGGTCTGGCGTTGGCGGCGGCCAGTGGCAAACTCGCGACTGAACTGGCGAATGAGATTGTCAGGATCAGCGATCAGTACGGGATACCGGTGTTGGTCGCCTGGAACGCCGACCCGGCTTCGGTTCATGGCGCTTACGAGATTCTCGATGCGGCCCGCATTCCGCGTTATCAATCGCCGGTGCGTTGCGCAAGGGGCGCCAGTGCCCTGTGGTCGTTTGCCCAGGCGCGCAATCAATTGGAGCAGGTGCAGGCTGAACAACCGTTGGTGCTGCATGCTGCGCAAATGCGTGAGTCGCTGATAAACCGAACCACCGACATGACCGAATTTGAAGGCAAGAAGCTGCTGCAGGCCTACGGCATCGGTGTGACCCACGAAGCGTTGGCAAGCAGCACCGAGCAGGCCATGCAGATCGCCTGCGCGATGGATTTCCCGGTGGTGATGAAAATCCAGTCGCCGGACATTCCGCACAAGACCGAAGCCGGTGGAGTGCGGATCGGCGTGCAAGGTGAAGCGGCGATCAGCGCGGCGTTCGATGAGATCGTCAGCAATGCGCGTGCCTATAAACCGGATGCAGTCGTCGATGGCGTGCTGGTGCAGGAAATGGTCAGTGGCGGCACCGAGCTGATTCTGGGGATCAACAATGACCCGCTGTTTGGCCCGGCGGTGATGGTGGGGATCGGCGGAATCTTCGCCGAGGTGATCAAGGACGTGAGCTTCCGGCTGGCGCCGATCACCCGCTCGGAAGCAGAATCGATGCTCCGGGAGCTGCGGGCGTTCGCCCTGCTGGACGGCGCGCGTGGTCGACCGAAGGCTGACCTGGACGCGGTGATCGACACCTTGTTGCGCCTGTCGGCAATGGCCGTCGATTTGCGCGATGTGGTGCAGGAACTGGATATCAACCCGCTGTTCGTGTTGAGCGCCGGGAAGGGCGTAAAGGCCGGAGATGCATTGGTCAAGCCGCGGGTCGTTGCCGATTCGCTGCCGCAGCCGCGACCTGAAAGTGTCGAGGATTTTGCCGGTTCGTGACGTCTGACCCCCAAGCCGACCTTGGCGGTCGACAGTGCGACCGCCCCTTTGCATCGACTCCACCCTGCAGTCTTCGAGGCTCACATGGATATTTCTCAACAAGCTTCAGCGTTTCTGGAACGTTATACCTCTGACGAAATCGAGCGCACTTATCGCAAGGTGACACTGCGCCTGATGCCGTTTCTGATTGTCTGCTACATCGTTTCCTATCTCGACCGGGCCAACATCAGTTTCGCCAAACTGCAGTTCATGAACGACCTGGGTTTTTCCGAAGCCGCTTATGGGCTGGGGGCGGGATTGTTCTTTGTCGGGTACGTGCTGTTCGAAGTACCGAGCAACGTCTGGATGCAGCGCATCGGCGCCCGTCGAACGCTGCTGCGGATCATGATCCTGTGGGGGTGATCTCCAGCGCCATGATGTTCGTCAACACGCCAACGCAGTTCTATGTCATGCGCTTCTTGCTGGGGGCGGCCGAGGCGGGGTTTTTCCCCGGCGTCATCCTGTACCTCACCTACTGGTTTCCCGCTGCGCGCCGGGGCCGGGTCACTGGGTTCTTCATGATGGGCGCGGCCACGGCCGGGATCATCGGCGGGCCGGTTTCAACCTGGATCATGGTCCATATGGCGGACCTGCATGGCCTGCACGGCTGGCAGTGGCTGTTCGTTCTGGAAGGTGTGCCGGCGATCATCCTCGGGATCATCGCGTTCTACTTTCTCTGCGATCAGCCGGCGAACGCGAAGTGGCTCAGCGAGCGTGAGAAGGCCATCGTATCGAGTGATCTTGCGTTGGAGGAAAAGGGCCAGACGAAGGGCCGAGGACACGGGTTGGTCGAGGCGTTGCGCAATCCCAAGCTGTACGTCGGCGTCGTCGGTTATTTCTGTGTGCTGGTGTCGTTCAACGCCATCGGCTTCTGGGCCCCGACGATCATTCGCGACTTTGGCGTGAAAGACCTGGTGGACGTGGGGCTGCTTTCCAGCGTGGTGTTCCTGTCGGGGGCGGTCGGCACCTACCTCGTTGGCTACAGCTCGGATATGCGCATGGAACGGCGCTGGCACCTGGTTGCCTGCGGCGCGGTCATCGCGGTGTGTTTCGCCTTGCTGACGACCGTCGCGCACAGCATCCCGCTCGCCATCACTTTACTGTCGATTGCCGCAGCGGCGTCCTATGGCGGATTCGTGGTGTTCTGGACCATCCCGCAGACCTTCCTGACCGCCCACACCAAAGCAGGCGGGATTGCGTTCATCACCAGCCTGGGCGGCATCGGCGCGTTCGTCCGTCCGACGCTGGTCGGTTGGTTGAAGTCCAGCACCGGCAGTATCTACCTGGGCCTGACGATTCTGGGTGTCATCACTCTAATAGGTGCGGTGGTCATTCTGGTTGCCATTCCGGCGCACAAGGCTGCGGCGAAAGCTTGAGCCCCGGAGGTGTCCGGCCAGACTCGGCTTGTAACCTCCGAATCTGGCTGGATGGGCGGCGGACTTATGAACCGCTGCCACTGGTAGAGCTTGAGCCCGCGCCCGACGGCGACTTGTTGCCCGGGCTCGAATTGCCGCCGCTGCCGGCCTCGCCGCCGGAACCCGGGAGGGCGGTGCCTTTGGTGTTGGCGCCGTTGGTGCCGCTGGGCCTGGAGGATTCGTCAGACTTGGTCGAAGTGCCTGAGGACGACGATGACGGCCCGCTCATGCTACTGCCGTTCGAGGTGCTGCTTTCGGTGCTGGTCGCGGCCATCAGGGGTTGTGACAGGGCGCAGGCAAGTCCGGCAATGGTCAGCGCATAACTCAGTTTCTTATTCATGTGATAAAGCCTCTTCGTATTTACGGAGCAGAGGTGCAGGGGCTGGCGCTTTTGCCAGCCGGTCTTGCTTTGTGACTCATCGTGGGGCGGGAAAAGTTGGGAAAAATCGGGAATGTGCGATGAACGGTCGAGCGTCGCTGGCGTTGAAGGTCTGCTTATTGCGCATGAACGCGATAGATTCAGTGACGGACTGACACAAAACTGGCCGAAGGGTCAGTTTTTGGCCATAGTAGCCGGCCATTACAAATGGCTTCACGAGGCATTGGACATGCAAGGCGTCAAACGCAAACTGGTTTTCGTCACCTCTTTCGAGTTGATCGCGGTTGCATTCAATACCCTCATTCTCACCGCACTGGGCCACGACACCGTGCATTCCGGCGGTTTGGCGATTGCCAGTTCGACCGTCGCAATGCTCTGGAATCTTTGCTGGAACAGCCTGTTCGAGTACTGGGAAGCCCGCCGCGCAGACCGTACCCGCACGCTATTTCGCCGGGCATTGCATGCCATCGGTTTCGAAGCCGGATTGCTCGGCATGCTGGTGCCGTTGTTCGCCTGGTCCCTGCAGATCGCTCTGCTGGACGCACTGGCCTTGAACGTCGGGTTGGTGGTGTTCTTCCTGGTCTACACCTTCACGTTCAACCTGCTTTTCGACAAAATCTTCGGTTTGCCATTGTCGGCTCAGCCGATTGAGGCCTCATGATATTTGAGAAGATGCCGTCTGCTTTCGGCTTTAACCACATGGGATGTGATCGATGACGCCGTTCAACGTGCGTGAACTCAAAAGTGCCGATACCGAGGCGTTGCTGGCATTCGAAGTCGTCAATCGGGAGTGGTTCGAATCCCATATCGATGGGCGAGACCCTGGTTTCTATTCGCCGGAAGGTGTGGGCGAGCACATCGACAGCTATCTGTCCGACTTCGCCAAGGGCGTCTGGCATCCGTTCGTGATCGAGGACGCCAGCAAGACAATCGTCGGGCGGGCCAATCTGAAAGACATTGATGCCGCGAAGGGTTCGGCGGAGGTCGGCTATCGGGTGGCGCAATCGGCGTGCGGCCAGGGCCTGGCCACGTTGGCGCTGAATCATCTGATCCAGCAGGCACGGATCCGTTGGCAGCTGACGCAACTGGTCGCTTACGTTTACCCGGAAAATGTCGGCTCGCGAAAAGTCCTGGAGCGATGCGGGTTCAGTCCCGAAGAGTTCGCCGCAGATGAGCCGGCAGGAGCGGAGCGCCGATTCGTTCTTTCGATTGCGGCTGCTCAGTCCGCCCGGTAGTTCCAGACCATCTCGACCACTCGTTCCGAAACGAGTACGTAGATGACGACAATCAGGATCTGCAAAATGGTGTGATAGCGCAGGCGTGACAGCCGACGGATGCCGTCGCTCATGTTCAGCAGCATCAGCACCACGGAAATCGTGATCAAACCCCATCCGGTGCTACCGGAAGCGAGCGGGCTCATGAACATATGAGTGCCGCTGCGCAGCGCGTCGGTGCCCGCTGCCAGCAGCAGGGCGCACAGCACCATGTTCTTGAAGTTGTCGAAGACCTTGGTGCTGAGGTCCTTGTCGAGCCATTCCAGATAGCGTTTCCACAGTCTCTGCATTTGAATTACCCGAAAGGCAGTTTCGTGCCTGTTCAGGTTAGACCGCTGTCAGCACATTGCCGGGCGGGCCTGAAAACAATACCGCCGTCGGTGCTGACGGCGGTACGGGTGAGGGCTAGGGCTTACCAGCGACCGCGGTCATCGCGGTGGTCGTAACGATGGTCGTAGCGGTGATCGTAACCGCGGTCATGGCCGCCGTTGTAATAACCGTGAGGCGGTGGCGGGGCGAAGCGGCGATACTCGACCCGTGGTGCCACCGGCACATAGGCCACTGGCTGATACACCGGTTGATAACGCGGCTGTGGGCGGTATTCCCGATATTGAGGGCGGTAACGATCATGGCCCGAATCGGCGATTACAGTGGCCAACACCGCACCGACGGCGGCCCCGGCGATGACTGGCACGACCACATTGCGGTCACTTGCGGTGGCGACGCCCGCAGCGAGCAGGCAACCGGACAGAATCAAGGCTTGGGTCATCTTCGAAAACATGGTGTCTCCTCTGGCGATATGTTTGGGTTCGCCATGGATGTATGAAACACCCGTTTCGTGTAAACGAACGTCCAGACTCCGTAAAAGTTGAGTAAAGGGTCAACAAAATCTAAAGGGCCTTGTGCAGGAAAACCCGTGCAAAGCCGTGCTCTGTAGCGCGGTGGGTCTCCACGTAACCCAGCCTCTTGTAGATGTCCTGGTTCTCGCTCATCAGCTCATGGGTATACAGCCGAATGGCAACGCAGCCAATGCCCCGCGCGTAATCCTCACAGAACGTCATCAGCCGTTTGCCGATTCCCCGACCTTTGCAGCGGGGCAACACCGCGACGTTGAGCAACAGCATCACGTCGCCTTCCCGAAGCATCACCAGAACCCCGACGATGTCCTCTTCCTCAAGGCACACGTATACGACGGAATCGGCCACTACCTTTGCATAGTCCTCCAGCATCGGCCCCGGTTTGCGACCGATCCTCGGGATGTAGGGTGTGTAGGCTTCTGCGACCAGTGCGGCGATGGCGCTGGCGTCTTCCGGTTTTGCGGGCCGGATGGTAATGGGCGTGCTCACGCGAAGTCTCCGAGATGAGAGCGCATCCTTTCAGCTGGGCGGTGAGTGGTCCAGTGACGAGGAGGGAGGTTAGCCTTGGCAGTGACCGGACACGCCCGGGATTAAGGCTCAAATCCACGGCATTGGGCAGAACCGCGGGCGATTCAGCCGGGATCGCGATATATTCACGCCCCTCTATCAGTGCTTCACGCATGGCGAATACCCGGACTCTCTCTCATGAAAAAAATCCTGATCATCGGCATCGGCGCCGGAAACCCCGAATACATCACGATTCAGGCGGTGAACGCGCTCAATCAGGCGGATGTTTTTTTCTTGATGGACAAGGGCCTGAGCAAGGAAAAGCTCAACCACCTGCGCAAGGAGATCTGCGAGCGCTACATCGTTGACCGTGATTATCGGGTGGTCGAAGCGCTTAACCCCGAGCGGCAGCGAGAGGGTGTCGGTTATCTGCAGGCGGTGGACAACCTCAATTCCGAAAAGCAGCACACCTTCGAACGTCTGATCGCCGAAGAACTCGAGGACGGCGAATGCGGTGCCTTTCTGGTGTGGGGCGATCCGTCGCTCTACGACAGCACCATCCGCATTCTTGACGCGATCATCGAAACGGGCCGCCACGATCTGCAGTACGACGTCATCCCCGGCATCACCAGCGTCCAGGCCCTGACCGCGCAGCACAAGGTGCCGCTCAACCACATCGGTCGTTCGGTGGAAATCACCACCGGCCGGCGCTTGGCGCAAGGCTTTCCGGACAACGTCGACAGCGTGGTAGTGATGCTGGATGCCGAGAACACCTACAAGACACTGGCCGATCAGGACCTGGATATCTACTGGGGCGCCTACCTGGGCACGCCGGATGAGATTCTGATTTCTGGAAAACTGGGGGAGGTCGCCGAAGAAATCGAGCGGGTTCGCAAGGCTGCCCGCGAGGCAAACGGCTGGATCATGGACACTTACCTTTTGAAGCGTGGGGTTGAGGACAAATCCGAGTAAGGGCATTGAGCGGGTTTCGGATTCAAGCCATTCTGTCCGCAAAGTTCGGATACCCGGACCGTTTTTCCCCAAGGCCGCCCTCCCTAGACTCTGAAGGACATCCCCTGTCTTTTTTCGGAGTCTTTCATGAGTACCGTAACCTCTATCCGCGTTGGTCTGGTCGGCATTGGCAACTGGGCCTTGCACGGTCATGTCCGGGTCTTCTCTTTGCTGTCCCAATACGAAATCAGCGCCATTTACAGTCAGCGCCAGGACAGCGCCAGAGCCGCGGCCGATCAGTTCGGCATTCCCAATGTGGCCGAATCCCTTGATGAGTTGGTAAACCACCCTGACGTCGATCTGGTGGTAGTGCTCACGACCGCGCCGCAGCACGAAGAGGCTGTGCGTGCAGCCATCGCGGCCAGGAAGAATGTCTATTGCGAATGGCCGTTGACCACCAGCACGGCCATTTCCGAAGAGTTGAGCTGCCTGGCAAAACACGCTGGCGTTCGCAACATCGTTGGCCTGCAACGGCGTCACGCGCCGCACAATCGTTATTTGCAGGACTTGTTGCAGCAGGGTTACGTCGGCAAAGTGCGCTCGGTTCGCATCCACGTCAGCATGAATTATTTCCAGGCGCTGCGCCCTAACGCCCTACGCTGGACCGTTCCGGTCGAGAATTTCTCCAGTGTGATCGCGATTTATGCCGGTCATTTTCTCGACATGCTGTTCACTGCGACCGGTTGGCCGGTCAACCTGGCCGGGCTGGTGGTCAATCAGTTCGATACCGTCACCATCAAGGAAACCGACGAGCAATTCAGCACGACCGCGCCAGACCAGATGGTCCTCGCGGGGCAACTCGAAAACGGTGCCGTGGTCTCGGTGCACATCGAGGGCGGCAAACGTAATGGTTCTGGCGTACAGATCGAGATCACCGGCCACGAAGGCGATCTGCGCATCACCAATAGGTCGGCGTTCGGCGATGTGGGCGATGACTATGTGATTGAAGGCGCCCACGGCGACAATCTGCCAATGCAGGTGCTGCCTGTCCCTGAGTGCTATTTGCGCCTGCCTGCTTCGAATCTGCCATCTGCCGTGCTGGAACTGGCCGAGCTGTATCACGCTTATGCCCAGGACGTCGCAGAGGGCACGCATGCGGCGGCCTCTTTCGAAGACGCGGTGCGGATGCACAAACTGCTGGACGCCGCCCTGGAGACCTCGCACACCGGACGTCGTGCGCTGCTCGCAAGCTGAAGTCGCTGTCTTGACTCAGGCAGCGGTTGTCCGCGCTGCCTGAGCCCTGCAAGGTCTGAGCAGATAAATGGATGGGCAACAAAAAGCCGGCAGCGATCACTCGCTGCCGGCTGTGTCTTGCGTTGTCGCGTTATGCGACAGCAGTTTGCTCATAGAACGCATAGTCGGTGTAGCCAACCTCGGTACCGCCGAAGAAAGTCGGACGGTCATACGGGTTCAGCGGCAGGTTTTCACGCAGACGTTTTGGCAGGTCGGGATTGGCGATGAAGTGCCGACCAAAGGCAACCAGATCTGCGTCACCCGCCTGGACGATGGCTTCTGCGGTTTCGCCGTTGAAGCCACCTGCTGCGATGATCACACCCTTGTAATGCTTGCGCATCAGCTGTGCTGCCAGTGGCGCGGGGTCTGCGTTTTCGTCTTCGATGTTGCCCAGAATGCGCGGCTCGATCAGGTGCAGATAGGCAAGGTTCAGTGGTGCCAATTGCTGGGCGACGTAGGTGAACAGGCCTTCTGGATCACTGTCGCCCATGTCACCCCAGGTGCCGCTTGGCCCAAGGCGTACGGCAACGCGGTCGCTGCCCCAGACCGAAATCAGCGCGTGGGTGACCTCCAGCAGGAAGCGGGCACGATTTTCGAACGAGCCGCCGTAGATGTCGATGCGTTTGTTGCTGTTGTCCTGCAGGAACTGGTCGACCAGATAACCGTTGGCGCCATGCAATTCCACCCCGTCGAATCCCGCCTTGATGCCACGTTCAGCGGCGGTGCGGAAGCTTTCGACCAGTTCGGCGATTTCATCGACGGTCAGCGCGCGGTTCGGCGTGTTCGGTACCCAGCCCTCGGTTGTGTAGGCAACGCCACCGTGGAGGACTTCCGAGGGACCGACCGGAATGCTGCCTTCAGGCTGCACGTCAACGTTGGACTGGCGACCGGCATGGTAGAGCTGCAGGAAAATCTTGCCGCCTTTGGCGTGCACGGCATCGGTGACGCCTTTCCAGCCTGCAATCTGGGTGTCATCGAACAGGCCAGGTGCCCCCAGATAACCGTTGCCGTTTGGCGCGGCGATGGTGGCCTCGCCAATCAGAAAACCGCCTTCGGAGGTGCGCTGAGCGTAATACTCGGCCATCAGGGGCCCCGGCAGTGCGCCGTGTTCGGCACGCATGCGGGTCAGCGGTGCAAGTACAACGCGATGAGTGAAGGTGTAAGGGCCGACCTTAACCGGGGAGTGAAGTCTGGACATGATTGCCTCGTTGCGAAGTGCAAAGTAAAAGTGCCGTTTGCCCCGATTCAAGCCGCCTGGCTTGGGTGTCTGGGGCGCTTGGGACCAGTACATGCGATTTTCGAGGCGGGATAAACGGGGCAAGGGTCACAACACTTCGGACTATTGGGCTGCAATCAGTTGAGCAAAGGGTCACACCTGCACTTGAGGTTGCGGGACGCTGGCAATGTGCTCTTTGAAATAGTCGATCAATACCCGCAGTTTCGGCGTGGCATTGCGACTGGATGGCCAGAGCATCCACAACGAGCCGCGGTGGTCGGTGAATTCAGGCAAGACTTTTTCGAGTTTGCCGTGCCGCAGTGCATCGATGGTCGAAAAATCCGCCAGACAGGCAATGCCCAGACCTTCCAGGGCCAGGTGCGTCAGGGCGTCGGTCGTGGTGCAGGTGATGACCTTGCCTAACTCGGGGTCGCTGTCGGCGTTCTTCGCGCGCACCGGCCAGCGTTCAAGAGAGCCGCTGGCGGGGAACTTGTGCAGGAGACAGGCGTGGTCGCGCAGTTGATCAGGGTGGGTCGGACGGCCGTGTTTTTCGAGATAGCTCGGTGAAGCCACCAACTCCAGTTTGTATTCCCCCAATTTACGCGACATCAAACGAGAGTCTGACGGCTGACCCGTACGAATGACCGCGTCAAAACCTTCCTCGATCACGTCAACCATCCGGTCGGACAAATCGACGTCCAGTTCGATTTGCGGGTAGGCCTGCATGAACCCGGCCAGCAACGGAAAAATCAGGGTGTTCTGTAGCGGCACGCTGATCCGCAACCTGCCTCTGGGCGTCTGGGCCAGTTGCGACAGCTCGATTTCTGCCTGCTCTGCTTCCTGAATGATTCGTTTGCAGCGCTCCAGGAAGAGCTCACCTTCAGCGGTCAGCGTGACGCTGCGCGTACTGCGATGAAACAGCCGCACGCCCAGGCGTTCCTCCATGCGCGACACACTCTTGCCAACCGCAGAGGACGAAATCTCCAGCAGACGTCCCGCCTCGGTAAAGCTCCGCGTCTCGGCAACCTGCACGAAAGCGGTGATTCCACTGAGGCTGTCCAGCATGGGAGTCTTCTCCGGCGCGTCTTGGGTGGTGATGCAGCTTGGTCAATTGTGAGCGGGCTTGCAACCAACGGCTCTGCGCTCAGTCGCATCCATGGAGAAAACTGAGTACATAGCTGAGCAGCGACATCGAGCCTGGCATCCGGCTGGCTCACGATATGGACTAACCTTGCGGGGGTGGTGGTGGACTGACATTTACCCATTCAGAAACCCGAGACCCACCCTGGCCGCCTTCATCGAGCAAACCGAGGATTTCCATGGAGCGATACACCGGCGTCGCTCAGGCTTTGCACTGGCTGACCGTCGCAGCACTGTGCCTGTTGCTGCCTTTTGTCTGGGTGGCGGAAAATTTCCCGCCGGGCCCGGTGCGCGTCTTCTGGTACATGGCCCATGAGTCCATGGGCATCAGCGTTTTCTTGTTGGTGTTGCTGCGCCTGACCTGGCGCTGGCGCCATCGTGCGCCCGCCTACCCACCGGGAACCAGCCGGGTGATTGCGCTGCTGGCCAGCCTCAATCATGGGCTGCTTTACGCGGTGCTGCTGGTGATGCCGGTCACGGGGTACCTGATGGCAGGCAATGGCCAGGACGTGCCGTTTTTCAGGGTGATCGAATTGCCCGGGTTTGCCCACAACGAAGGCCTGGGCAAGCTGGCCGACACTGTTCATGTGTGGTGTCAGTTCGCCGTCTACGGGCTGATCGTGATGCACGTGGCGGCAACGGTCTGGCATGTTGCGATACGCCGTGATGGGATGCTGGAGCGGATGCTGCCGCCTCAGCACAGGTCTTGAGGCTCGCTATTCAGACGGACGGAACCTGGGTCTGGCAGGCCCGTGTCAGGCGTGCCCACAGCCAGACTCTGCCCGCAGAGGGTATCTGGCCAATCGAATGACAAATGAAGCTCGCGCCTTACGCGGAACCAATGCCATTTGCCGTCGCCTGATTCAATAACCAAGAGGAGACAGGTATGTGGCGCAGCTACCAGGAAAAGATTCCCCTGACACCGTTCCCGGATGAACATCGACCGCTGCGCATCGGCATGCTCACGCACATCAGATTTCCCGTGTGTCAGCCCTTCGCCGGAGGCCTTGAGGCTTTCACCCATGACGTTACGCTCGGCCTGCGCGCCCGTGGTCACGAGGTAACCCTGTTTGCCCGCAGTGGCAGCGCGGCGGAGCTTGAGGCGGTCGCCATGCCGGACGAGGATCTGTGCCGCAACGCCAGCCTGAGCAGCGCCTACATCGCCGAGCATCACGCCTACCTGAAACTCATGCAGGGTATTGATGAGCACGACTTCGATGTGATCTTCAACAACAGCTTGCACTACGTACCGGTGACCATGGCCTCGTTGATCCGCACGCCGATGTTGACCGTGCTGCACACGCCGCCGTTCTTCGAAATGGTCAATGCGTTGCGCGGTGATCGCCAGACCGGCCGATTCAGCACGCTGTCGCCTGCGAACGCAGGCAAATGGAGTGAGGTGGTGCGAGAGTGCGCAGTCATCCCCAACGGCATCGATCTGCACAGTTGGCGTCCCGCCGGGATCGTGGGCAAGCATGCGCTGTGGCTGGGTCGGCTGGTGCCGGAAAAGGGCGCGCATCTGGCCATCGACGCCGCTCGCCAGGCCGGCATTAACCTGCGATTGGCCGGGCAAGTGGTGGACCAACGCTATTTCAGGGAGCAGATCGAGCCTCGCCTCGGTGCGGGAGTCGAGCATCTGGGCCACCTGCAGCGGCCCGAGCTGGCCGCCGAACTGGCTGCTGCTGCTGTAGCCCTGGTGACCCCTTGCTGGGACGAACCCTTTGGTCTGGTGGTCGCCGAGGCGCTGGCCTGCGGCACACCGGTAGCGGCTTTTGATCGCGGGGCGATGCGCGACCTGATCAGTGATGAGGTGGGGTGTCTGGTGCCGCCCAATGACGTGGCAGCGCTGGCCGCCGCCATCGAGGTCGCCCGTGGAAAATCGCGGCAAGCCTGCCGGGCGCGGGCTGAAGCCTTGTGGAGCCAAAGCCTGATGCTGGACCGTTACGAAGCCTTGCTTGCCGAGGTGGCGGCCCATCATGCCTGAGCCGCAGGTCGGGTACTACGTTCATCACCATGGCGCCGGTCATGGCGTACGTGCCGCGCAAATTGCCCAGGCATTGCGCGTGCCGGTGACGCTGATGGGCTCGCAGTTGCCGGACGAATTGCCCGCAGGCGTTCACCGCCTGCAACTGCCGGGTGACACCGCCCCAGGCATGCGGGTTGAACGCTTCGACGTGTTGCACTACGCCCCTTTGGCCGTGGAAGGCCTGCGCGAACGGATGGCGACACTCGCTCAATGGTTCGCCGCGCACTGGCCGTGTTTGCTGGTGGTCGACGTATCGGTGGAAGTCGCATTGTTCGCGCGGCTGTGTGGTGTGCCGACGGTGTATGTACGCCAGCATGGCTTGCGCGACGATGCTGCCCATCGTCTGGCCTATGAAAGCGCCAGCGCATTGCTGGCGCCGTATCCGGCGGACATGGAGGCGCACGACACGCCGCAGTGGCTGCGCGACAAGACTGCCTACAGCGGTTGGCTCTCGCGTTATGCAGGTGCACCTTGCGCCGCGCCGCAGAAAGGGCGTGTGCTGATTATCACCGGGCGCGGGGGGACCGATCTGTCGACCGCGCTGATCGAAGCCGTCGCTCGCCAATGCCCTGAACGGCACTTTCGCGTCGCCGGTGCTCTTGGGCCGGGCATGGTATTGCCCAATCTCCACTGGCTCGGGCACTTGAGCAATCCGCAGGAAGAAATGCGCAGCGCCGAAATCGTGGTCGGCAGCGCCAGCGACAGTCTCGTGAGCGAGGCTGCTGCCCTGGGTTGTCGCTACATTGCCGTGGGCGAGGAGCGGCCATTTGAAGAACAGAGGCTGCAGGCCAGGCGCTTGGGTGAGTTGAACGTCGCGATAGGGCTGGAGCATGGCTGGCCCCCCGCATCCCACTGGCCGGCCTTGTTCGAGGCAGCCCTTGGGCTCGAACCCGCTCGTTGGCGCGGCTGGGCCGACGTTGCCGCCGCTGCTCGGGCGGCGCGGCATATAGAAGCCACCCTGGCGAGTACACAGACCCAGCCGATCAGAACCCCAGGCGGTTAGTCGTCAGCGTCCGGGCTACAAGCTCGGCAGACGGTACCTCGATGATTTCGAGGCGTTGATCGGTCCAGTGCAGCAGACCCAGATGGCGGAACGCAGCTAGCCAACCTTCCATCGGCCATACACCCCAGCGGCTGTGGAAGCGTTGCGCGTTGGCAACGATATCAGCGAAGTGGTTCAACGGAGGGTCGTAAGTGGCGTGATACTGATGAAACGCCAGTGCCGGGTTATCCAGCACGGCCACGCCCTGGTCTCTCGCCCGAAAAGCGAAGTCGGTATCCTCACCGCCGTACCCCCGATAGCCCTCGTCGAACCCGCCGATGCGAGCGAAAGTGCTGCCGCGACAGGCAAAGTTCAGTGACCAGAACAGGTGATGGGGGAGGGCGTTGCCGGCGCCGGTACGAAACCGCGTCAGCGGGTGCTCAACACCCTGCGCATTCAGCGCCGCCTCGTCCCAGCCTGGACGATTGGCGCCTTCCGGGAGGTAGCGAACCTGGCCCATGTGCAGCGCATCGGGTTGCGCGGCAAGGCCGTCGCGGTAGTGCGCCAGCAGATCGTGCGCGGGAATGCAGTCCACATCGAGAAACACCCACGGCCCTTCGGGGTCGATCGCGGTCACGCTGTTGCGTGCTCTCGCCAATGGCAGTCCCCCCAGTTCATCGACCTGCAGCGTGTTGATCTGAAACACACGGCTGGTGAAATCGCCGGGCGCCTCATTCATGTGCACGATCCACAAACCCTGCGGGATCAGGCTGGAAGATTCCAGGCCGCGAATCAGGTTCGCCAGATGCGCGCCACGACCGTGCACCAGGGTGATGACCTTCATGGATGGCCTTTCATGGGTGATCCTCTTGATCAGTAATAGCGCTGCGCGCAGTCCGCCGGGACATGGCAGGAGTCTATATTTCCCGGCCATGTCGCCACGTCAGTGATTGACCGGACACCGGTATAAGCAGTTTCGCGTTTCCGACGGGCTGTACAGGCGCTCCGCGTTGACGACTTCGGCGTTCTGCGGCAGTGCGGACTCGTAATCAGAGACCGCCTGCTGTGTGCGCCCTGCTTTACCCCGCGTTGGCAGGTACTGGCGTGTTGAGCAACTGCTGTTCCCACAGATACGCGATGCCGCTGCCGGCGGCATGCTGCTGGAGCACCTCAGTCAGTGCGGCGGCGGTATCCACGCGCGCCCAGTCGCGCTGCCATTCCGCCGCCAGCGCCAACCACGTCATCATGTTTGCGCCGGCCGCGATCATGCGCTGGATGGCCACCTGATGGGCCTCCACGGACACCGCGCCTGATGCATCTGTAATGACCGTGACGTCCCAGCCTTCACCGAGGGCCTGTATCACGGGCATGGCAACGCAGATTTCGGTCCAGAGTCCGGCGATGACCAGTTGCTTGCGGCCCGTCGCTCTTACCGCGTCCACGACTTTCGGATCTTCCCAGGTGTTGATGAAGGTTCGATCAATGACTTCCTGCCCCGCAAACACGTCGGTGATCTGCGGGAAGATGAAACCGCCGCGTTCGGCGATGACGCTGGTCAGGATGGTCGGCACGTTGAAGACTTTGGCCGCTTTAGCCAGAGCAGTGGCGTTGTTGACGACCATCTGCGGTTCGTGGCTGTTCAGGTTCGTGAGCTGATACGGCTGGTGGTCGATCAGAACCAGTACCGAATCTTCTGGACGCAGAAGCGAAGCGAGTCCGTTACGAAAAGTCATCAATACATCCTTTTTCGTTATGAGTGGGATAGGTGCTCATTCAGCGCGCCATTGGCTACGCTGTCCGAGGACCGTACTGTGCTGTTCCCGTAATCGTTGCGGTAGTAGCATTCGGCGAAGAGCTGTGTCGCACAAAGAGGAACGCTGATTTGGATATCGAAGAGCTTCAGACGTTTGTGGAAGTCGCCGACGCAGGAGGTGTTTCGTCTGCTGCGGCGCGGCTTGGTGTGTCCAAGTCCATCGTCAGCCGAAGGCTTGCACGCCTGGAAATGGAGCTTGGCGTTCAGTTGCTTGCACGATCCACGCGTGGGGCGGCGCTTACCGAAGCCGGGGCCACGTTCCGCGACTACGCGGCCAGGGTGTGTGCCGAGATCGACGTTGCCAGGGAAGCGATCCTCCCCGCCGGGGCGTTGCGAGGTCGTTTGCGGGTCGCGGCGCCGCTGTCATTCGGCCCGACGCATTTCGCCCCGATCCTGGCGGAAATGGCCCGACGGCATCCCGAGCTTCACGTTCAGACCTGCTACAGCGATCGCTTCGTGGACCTCATCGCGGAGGGCTACGACTGTGCGATCCGGGTTGGCTACCTTCAGGATTCCAACCTGATCGCGCGGTGCATCGGTCCGATCAATGGGAAGCTCGTTGCCAGCCCCGGCTATATCGAGGCCCATGGAGCGCCTGAGGTGCCGGAGCAGATCACGGGTCATCAGGCCCTGATGAAGGGAACCGAAGCCTGGCAGTTCATGGATGGAGACAGGATCGTCTCGGTTCGTCCGCAAGGGCGCTTCAAGGCCGACAACGGCATTGCGCTCGTCGCTGCTGCAGTGGCAGGGCTGGGAATTGCTTACCTGCCCGATTGCCTCACCTACGATAGCGTAGTGACCGGGGCGCTCGTGCCGATCATGACGAGCTATCCACCACCGCCAGCGGGTGCGTATGTGGTGCGCCCGCAGGGTCAGCATCCCGCGCAGAAGATTCGGGTCCTCACCGAGCTGCTGATCGAGTATTTCGGCCAGTCTCCTCACTTTGCCGGGGCTGTCACTGCCTGATCGGGCCATGCCTGTCGCTCTGTTGCCGCAAAGTTTCAACGAGCCGCCGGTGCATCCATTTTGCTTGCGGGAACGTATATAGTTTCTGTCCCAGGCGGGCGACCAATAGAACACTTTCCGGCAAACGTGAGAGAGCATGTATGTGGATGCGAAAGCGGCGCGATTCTCTGGTGCAAGACCTTTATGAAACCGTTGAAGATCTGCGCTCTCTGGGCGATCACCTCATGGAATTGTCCCTTGAGATGGCGCAGAACAATCTGCCCCGAGCTGCCCAGTCGACAGCCAGGATGGTGTTGACCGTGCAGGAAAGGGAAATCCTGCTGCGCAAACATGCCGATCGGCTGAGCAAGACTGGCAACCTGGGGCGAAGGGTGACCGATCATCTGGCTGATCGCGCGGCTGGCACATCGAGCGATTCACGCCCAGACAACTGAGGCACCCCGGCCTTCTCCCGCGTCGTGCGCGCGTTGGGTTCATCAGTCGTGCAAAGGTAAAAAAACGCTGTGCCGGTTCGGAAACTTTCTCTTCGGATGACAGCCTGAGGGTGATACGGATTGCAATCTGCCAGCAGTACATTCCAGAGTGTTGCCGGCAGTGGGCACGCCATCTTGAAGCGCTATGCGTACGGCCTTGGGCTACAACGTCATGTCTAGGTGAAATATTGAAGCATCTGACCCGAGAGGAACTTGAGGCTGAGGTCGTGCGCCTGCGGGCGGCCCTGGAAAACAGTCCTGATCGAGCGATAGAGGATGCGCACACCCGTTATCGGCTGGCGGTGAAGGCGACCAATGATGCGATCTGGGATTGGGACGTGAAAGAAAATCACGTGCTGTGGAATGATGCGCTGGAGCGTGCCTATGGGCATGCCCTCGACAGCGTCGAGACGACCGGTGAATGGTGGCTGGCGCAGATGCACCCGGAGGACAGGAATCGCGTTTACCAGTCGATCCATGGCGTCATAGACGGCACCCAAACCGCCTGGAGCGAAGAGTATCGATTTCGCCGCAGCAACGGCACTTATGCGCAAGTCCTCGATCGTGGGCACGTCATCCGGGACGCCGATGGCCAGGCGGAGCGGATGATCGGCGCCATGCTCGATCTGACCCAGATGCGTAACACCGAAGCTGCCTTGCGCGAGAGCGAGGAACGTTTCAGAACCATTCTGGAAACGGTGGAAGCGGCATTCGCCATCGTGCAGGTCAAGTTCGATTCGGACGACGAACCCGTCGACTACCGCTTTCTCGAAGCCAATCCTGCCTTCGAGCGTGAGGCGGGGGTCAACCTGCGGGGGAAGTGGGTCACGGAATTTGCACCGGATCTGGAACGCTTCTGGTTCGAGACCTATGGGCGGGTGGCGAAGACCCGGGTACCGATCAATTTCGAGAGCTATGCCAAGGCGTTTGAACGCTGGTTCGACGTGCGCGCGGTGCCGGTCGGCGATCCCTCCGAGCGCCAGATCGCGATCATCTTCAATGACGTGACCGGGCGGCGGGATGCCGAGGAGCGTCTTCGCAAAAGCGAAGCAGTTGCCCGGGCCAACGTGCAGCGGGTTCAACTCGCCCTTGAGGCCGGTGCCATCTTCGGCACCTGGCACTGGGATCTGCCCAACGACAGTTTCACGGTGGACGAAGCCTTCGCTCGCGCGTTCGGGCTGGACCCGGTCCTCGGCCACGAAGGGCTGAGCCTGGAACAAGTGATTGCGACGGTCCACCCGGACGACAGGGCGGGATTGATCACGGCGATCAATGAAGTCATTGGTCGTGGGGGGGCATACGCCCACCAATATCGGGTGCGCCGCGCTGACGGCAAATACTATTGGATCGAGGCAAACGGTCGCGTCGAATTCGGCGAGGATGGCACCCCCCTGAACTTTCCGGGTGTGTTGATTGATGTCGAAGAGCGGCGTTCGGTAGAAGCACAGCGCGATCTGGCCACTGCGGCATTGCGTTCCCTGAACGAGACCCTCGAACAACGGGTGGCCGCGCGCACTGCTGAGTTGATGCAGGCCGAGGAAAAACTGCGCCAGTCGCAGAAGATGGAAGCGGTAGGGCAACTCACGGGTGGCCTCGCCCATGACTTCAACAACTTGCTCGCAGGTATTTCCGGATCGCTGGAGTTGCTGGGCTCCAGAATCACTCAGGGCCGTCTGGCGGATGTGGACAGGTATCTGGTGACGGCACAAGGCGCGACCAAACGTGCCGCCGCGCTGACACACCGCCTTTTGGCATTCTCCCGGCGTCAGACGCTTGATCCACGCCCGACCGACGTCAACCTGCTGGTGGAAGGCATGACCGAGTTGATCCAGCGGACCGTGGGGCCGAGCATCGTAGTGAGGACCCAGGGTGCAGGTGATCTCTGGCCGGCCTTGGTGGACGGCAGCCAGCTTGAGAATGCGCTGCTGAACCTTTGCATCAACTCTCGTGATGCCATGCAGGACGGCGGGCGAATCACCATCGGCACCAGCAATCACTTCGTGGGCGAAGCGCAGGCCGACGCGCTGGACATACCCGAAGGTGAATACCTGACCCTCTGCGTCACCGATACCGGCAGCGGAATGCCTGCTGATGTCGTCGCCAAGGCGTTCGATCCGTTCTTCACCACCAAGCCCATCGGTCAAGGCACCGGCCTGGGGCTTTCGATGATTTATGGGTTCGCCAAACAGTCCGGAGGCCAGGTGCGTATTGCTTCTACGAGCATCCAGGGCACCACCATCTGCATCTATCTGCCCCGTTACCGCGGCGACGCAGCGGTTCATGAAAGAAATGAAGGCACATCGGCGGCCATGGCTATGGCGGTGGGCGAGACGATTCTTGTGGTCGACGACGAGCCCACGGTGCGCATGCTGGTGACAGAAGTGTTGAGTGATCTGGGTTATACGCTGGTGGAAGCTGCCGACAGCACCGGGGGATTGAACCTGCTGCGCTCGGACGTTCGCATCGACCTGCTCATCACCGATGTGGGATTGCCGGGAGGGATGAACGGCCGTCAGATGGCCGATGCCGCGCGAGAGGTTCGTCCCGGCCTGAAAACGCTATTCATCACGGGCTACGCCGAGAGTGCGGCGATCGGCCCGGGGCAACTGGAACCTGGCATGCATGTGCTGACCAAACCGTTCGCCATCGACACACTCGCCGCTCGAGTTCGTGAACTGATGAGCAGTCCTGTCTGAACAGGATGTCGGTGGGCTCAAGCGCGGCACGGTTGTCGGGTGCAAGACATCGCCGTCTCGGTGCTCACCATGGTCATCGCCGGCTCTTCTGCAGATGACACATCGCTGTCGCTGCCGTCGTGACCTCCGGCGTCTCCCACAGGTCCGGCGAACGGCGGAGGATTGGCGGTGCATCGATAGCGCCGTTCGCGGGGCTGCCGCAGACTTACGCCCTGACACAAAACCTGTGGAAGACGCCGGAGGTCACGACGGCAGCGATGGCGGTGTGCGGGGCTGCCACAGACTCACGCCCTGACACAAAACCTGTGGGAGACGCCGGAGGTCACGACGGCAGCGATGGCGGCGGGTCAGACGAATGTGATCCGCCGCTACCCACAGCTACATCGCGGCGTACTGTCTTTTCAACTGACGGAGACGCCCGGGGGGGGGGGCGGCCAAAATCACCACTATCAAAAGGATTTCCCATCCAGCCAGATTGCATCCCACAGCGAATAATCCTGTACCCGCTTTACCAGCCCGGCTCGTATCGGGTTGGCGATGATGTAGCGTGCGGCGGGTCGCAGGTCCTGCTCATGGCGGATCGCACGGTCGTGGAAGCTTCTCTGCCAGAACTGGCCAGACCTGCCCAGGTACGCATTCACTTTCCCCGCAGTCTGGCACTTGACCCGATGTACCACTGCCGAGAGGTCCCGACTGTTGAGTTGCATGAGCCAGTGAAAGTGGTCGGGCATCACCACCCAGGCCAGGGAGTCTGCAAGGTCAGCTCGTTGTGCTTTGCTGAACTGATGGACCAACAGCCGACCTGCCCGCAGGTCACTGAAGAATGGTTGTCGGTCGTGGGTGATGGCCGTGATCATGTAGATCTGATCTGTTTGAGAATGACGTCCGAGGCGCAGATTTCTGGATCGAGGGCTGGGGCACATGCCTTGTGTTCCTGATTTCGGTCTGGAAGGCAAAGGCTAGTTGGTTGACCGGGCGTGGCAGGTGCGCGTGTGCTTCAGGATGTGATTGAGGCCAGTCGCTTGTTTATCGATTGCCTGACCCATCGCCTCGCTGCCGTCGTGACCTCCGGCGTCTCCCACAGGTTCAGCGACTGACGGAGGATCGGCGATGCATCGAAAGCGCCGTTCGCGGGTCTGCCGCAGACTCACGCCCCGACACAAAACCTGTGGGAGACGCCGGAGGTCACGACGGCAGCGATGGCGTTTCGCACAGGTTCAGCGACTGACGGAGGATCGGCGGTGCATGGACAGCGCCTTTTTCGCGGGTCTGCCGCAGACTCACGCCTTGATACAAAACCTGTGGGAGACGCCGGAGGTCACGACGGCAGCGATGGCGGCGGGTCAGACGAACATGATCCGCCGCCACCCACAGCTACACCCCGGCGTACTGTCCTTTCAACTGACGGGCCGCGATGTCGAACGCCGCTTTCATCTCCTCGATCACCTCGTCACTGTGCTCGAACGAGATGTAGATACGCCCGTACGGCGACGGCATCATCAGCACGCCCGCTTCGCGCAGCGCCAGATGCAGGGCTTTGGTGAAGCCAGGGTTGGCGATTCTCGATGCTTCTTCATAGGTGACGGGAGCGGATGCCGCCAGCCAGATGCCGAAGACGTTGCCGTACCCGCTGGTGGCGATGGTGATGCCGTGGGATTTGAACGTGGTCTCGATGGCCGAACGCAGATCGTCGCCGCGCTGAATCAGCAGGGCATAGTCGCTCTGGTCCAGCAGCGCCAGGGTGCTGCTGACCGCGGCGCAAGCCAGCGGGTTGCCACTGAATGTACCGCCGCGCGCCACTCGGCCTTCCTCGAAACCCTCCAGAATGTGCGGTTTGCCAACCACGGCAGACACCGGCACACCATTGCCGATCGCCTTGCCGACGCTGGCAAGGTCCGGGTCCAGGCCTTCGCGCAATCCGGCCAGCCCGGCGTACAAACGGAAACCCATCAGCACCTCGTCGCAGATCACCAACGCGCCGTGTTTGTGGGCGACGTCCTGCACATGCTTGAGGTAGCCGGGCATCGGCATGATGCAGCCGGCATTGGCCAGCATGGGTTCGAGAATCACCGCCGCGATGTCGCTGTCTTCGGCGAACAGCCGCTCGATGTCGGCGAAATCGTTGAAGCGGATCAGGGTGGTGCGCTCCGTTGACGGACGTTTGCCATCGGCGAAGCAGGCTTCGTCGGACGTCACGTTGCCGAAGCTGACGTCGTCGAACCAGCCGTCGAAACCGGCCGCCATCTTGGCGATCTTGCCGCGACCGGTGTAGGCCCGTGCGGCCCGGCAGGCCAGGTGGACGGCTTCACTGCCCGAGTTGGTGAACATGACTTTGGTCAGATCCCCAGTGTGCCGGGCCAGCGCGGTCGCGGCACCGTGTTCGCGCACGTGAGCCCAGGAGGGCGCCGCGCTGTCATCGAGGGCGTCGGTTACGGCGGCATTTACCGACTGGTTGGCGTGTCCCAACAGCACCGCGCCGAATCCCAGTGCGGTGTCAATGTAGCTTTGGCCCTTGTCGTCCCACAGGCGGGCGCCTTTGCCTTTGCGGATGAACAACTTCTCGCCGTTCAGCTCCGGCAGGATACGCGCGGCACTGGATACATCGCCCACTAAGTTAGCCATTCTCAACCTCTGAATCTGGACAGTAGTTTGCCGTCCCGGGCCTGACCCGGAAGGGCATCACATGGTTTTCAATGCGTCCGAAAGGGACGGTGCCAGTTGGCTTATTCTTTTTTTACCTTCAGTTTTTCGTTGCGCCGCCGCAGCACTTCCAGGATCAGCAGCATCAGTACCGACAGCACGACCATGATGGTGGCGACCGCAGCAATGTTCGGGCTGATGTTTTCGCGAATGCCGGCGAACATCTGCAGCGGCAATGTGCGCTGCGAAGGGCTGGCGAGGAACAGCGTCACCACCACTTCATCGAACGAGGTGGCGAAGGCGAACAGACCGCCGGAGATGACACCGGGTGCGATCAGCGGCAGCACGACCCTGAAGAAAACGGTCAGGGGCGGGGCGCCGAGGCTGGCGGCGGCGCGGCTCAGGTTGGTGTTGAACCCCTGCAGCGTCGCGTTGACGGTGATGACCACGAAGGGCACGCCGAGCATCGCGTGGGCCAGGACCAGACCGAGGTAGCTGTTGAGCAATTGCAGCTTGGCGAAGAAGAAGTACAGGCCGACCGCGACAATGATCAACGGCACGATCATCGGCGAGATGAGGAACGCCATGACCACGCTCTTGAACCGGAAATCGCCCCGGCACAACCCGACCGACGCCATGGTGCCGAAGATCATTGCCAGCAACGTCGCACCCGGCGCGATGATGAAACTGTTCTTGAACGCTTGCTGCCACTCCTGGGAGGACATCAATTCTTCGTACCAACGCAAGGAGAACCCGTCCATCGGGTACGTCAGGAAGGACGACGAATTGAACGACAGGGGAATGATCACCAGAATCGGCACGATCAGAAACAGCAGGATCAGAATGGACGCCGAGACCAATCCGAAACGGGCGAGCTTTTCAGCAGAGGACGCATAAGGCTGCAACATGTCGATTACCTCGCTTGAGTCGTATTAGTGAGCTTGCCGTACACGACGTAGAGCAGCAGGGTCGCGATCAACAGCAGGCTGCCGAGCGCCGACGCCATGCCCCAGTTCACGGTCTTGTTGGTGTAGAAGGCAACGAAGTAGCTGACCATCTGATCTGCTGCGCCGCCGACCAGGGCCGGAGTCACGTAGTAGCCGATGGCGAGAATGAACGTCAGCAGACCGCCCGCCGCCAGCCCCGCGAAGGTCTGCGGAACGTACACGCGCCAGAAGGCCACGAACGGATGCGCACCCAGGGAAATGGCGGCTCGCACGTAGTTCGAAGGAATGCTCTTCATCACGCTGTACAGCGGCAGGATCATGAAGGGCAGCAGCACGTGGGTCATGGCGATGATCACCCCGGTGCGGTTGAACACCAGCTGGATCGGCGCGTCGACGATGCCGAACAACATCAGCGTCCGGTTGATCAGACCATCCGACTGCAGCAGTACGATCCACGCCGCCGTGCGCACGATCAACGAGGTCCAGAAGGGCAGCAGCACGCAAATCATCAGCAGGTTGCTTTTACCCTCTGGAAGGATCGCCAGCCAGTACGCGACGGGAAACCCGAGCAGCAGGCAAAGCACTGTGACGATGGCACCGATGTAAAAGGTGCGGGCGAAAATATCGACGTAGATGGATTGGTTTGGATCGGCCTTGACGATGCTGCCGGTCGCCGAATCAAAGCGATGATCCAGCGAAGCCAGGAGATAGTAGGGCGTGAGTTTTGAAGACGCTTGCTTCAGCGCTTTCCAGTAGCCGACATCGCCCCAGGCCTTGTCCACCTCGATCAACGCGTCGCGTTTCGAGGCCGCGCTGTCATCCGGCAGCTTGCGCAGGGTCTTGGTGATGACGGTGCGGTAGTCGGGGATCTCGTAGCTCAGGCGTTTGCTCAGGGCAAGGATCTGGCCGTTTTCCTTGGCAGCGGCCAGGTCTTTGATCAGCGCAGCGTAAGTGCCTTCGTCGGGTAGGTCGTCAGCGTGCCAGGTACTCAACGCGGCTGTCGTGGCGGGCATGGCCGTGTTGACTTCCGGGTTGTCGACACTGCGGCTGAGCATGGTGCCGATCGGGAATGCAAAGCACACCAGCACGAACAGGAACAGCGGCGCGATCAGCGCGAGAGATTTCAGTTTATAGGCGCGCTGGGACTTTCTGAGCTTGGCCCTCAGGTCCACGGTGTCTTCATCGCGCTGCTGCAAAACGGCGGTCTGACTCATGATTGGGGCCTCAGTGCCGGGTGACGTCGAGCGCACGGATGTGCTCGGGCGCCCAGGACAGGGAAATGGAGCTGCCGACGGTCCAGCTGCTGTCCATTTTCGTGGCCGGCAGCTTGATCATGAAGTCGGGCTGGCCAGCGATTTCGGTGATCATTCGCACGTGATCGCCCAGATAGATGTATTCGCGAATGCGAGCGGTCAACGGCGTGGTGCCGGCAGCGCTGACAATCACCCGCTCGGGACGGATGCACAGCGCAACGGGTTCCCCCGGCAGCGCGCCGGTCACGGTAATGGCTTGTACGTGGCTGCCGTCCTTGAGGCGAACGGTGGAGTGGGCGGCGTCCTGGGACAGCACGGTGCCGAGCAATGTGTTGTTCTCGCCGATGAACTGGGCGACGAAGCTTTTGGTCGGGGTTTCGTAAATGGCCGCCGGGGTGTCGATCTGCTGGATCACGCCGTCGTTGAACACCGCGACACGGTCCGACATGGTCAGCGCCTCGCTCTGGTCGTGGGTCACGTAGACCACGGTCAGCCCCAGTTGCTTGTGCAGGTGTTTGATCTCCAGCTGCATGTGCTCGCGCAGCTGTTTGTCGAGGGCGCCCAACGGTTCGTCCATCAACACGAGCTTGGGTTCGAACACCAGGGCGCGGGCCAGGGCCACGCGTTGCTGCTGGCCGCCGGACATCTGCGCCGGGTAGCGCTTGGCGAAGTCATTGAGGCGCACCATGTCCAGCGCACGGCGGACTTTCTCGGCGCGCTCGACGCGGTTCATCTTGCGCACCGACAGAGGGAACGCGAGGTTTTCCTCGATGGTCATGTGCGGGAACAGCGCGTAATTCTGAAACACCATGCCGATATCGCGTTTGTGCGGCGGCAGGTTGTGCAGCGGTTTGTCCTTGAGGAAAATCTCGCCCTGGGTCGGCGTTTCGAAGCCGGCGAGCATCATCAGGCTGGTGGTCTTGCCCGATCCGGACGGGCCGAGAAGGGTGACGAATTCGCCTTCCTTGATGTCCAGGTTCAGGTCTTTCACGACCGGGCGAAAGCCATCGTAGGTTTTCTGGATGTTCTTGAAACTGACCAGGTGTTTCATGTCGCAGCCCTCATCAGGGAGTAGGCAGGGTCCGTCTTCGCTACTCATCTGCCTGTACACGCAAAATGAAGAAGCAATCATCGACCGTCACGTCGCGGCGGGCGCGACATGGCAGTCGTTCAGGTTTGAAGCTGCCACCCGCGCAGGGGTGGCAGAGGGATGGTCCAGTCGCTGACGCGGGGTTACTTCTGGGCGATCCAGGCGTTGAAACGCTCGGTGAGCGATTCGGTGTTGTCGACCCAGAACTCGACGTCCAGCGGCAGGGCCGCCGCGAGGTTGTCGGGCGTGGTCGGCAGGTCGGCCTTGAGGTCCTCTGGCACCAGGTCGTTGGCCTTTTTGTTAGGCAGGCCGTAGGCGATGAATTTCGGCAGTTTTGACAGATTTTCCGGCTTGCTGGCGAAGGCGATGAAGTCCATGGCCGCGGCCTTGTTTTCGCTGCCCTTGAGTACGGTCCAGGAGTCGATGGCCGACACGCTGCCATTCCACAGGAACTTGAAGTGCTTGCCTTCGTTGCGGTTGAAACCGGTGATGCGGCCGTTGTAGGCCGAGCTCATGACCACATCGCCCGCGGACAGCATTTGCAGTGGCTGAGCCCCGGCTTCCCACCAGACGATGCTGGATTTGATGCTGTTCAGCTTATTGAATGCGCGGTCCACGCCTTCGGGGGTGCGCAGCACCTTGTAGACGTCGGCCGGTTTCACACCGTCGGCGATGAGCGCGAATTCCAGCGAGTATTTCGGGCCTTTGCGCAGGCCGCGCTTGCCAGGAAATTTTGTGGTGTCGAAGAAGTCGGCCCAGGATGTCGGGGATGTCTTCAGTTTGTCGGCGTCCCATGCCACGCCGGTGTTCCACACGATGGCGCCGACACCGCAGTCGTTGACCGCTTCAGGGATGAAATCGGCCTTGTTGCCGACCTTGGCCCAGTCGATTTTTTCGTAGAGGCCGGAGTCGCAACCTAGCGCGAGGTCCTCGGCTTCCACCTCGACCACGTCCCAGTTCGGGTTGCCGACTTTCACCTTGGCGTCGAGTACGCCTACGCCGCCATCCCAGCTCTGGTCGAGGACTTTCTTGCCCGTCTGCTGGCCGAACGGTGCGAAGAAAATCTCCCGTTGTGCGTCCTGAAAGTTTCCTCCCCAGGAAACGATCGTCAGATCACGGGCGCTCGCGGACTGTGCGGCTGCCAGCCCGGCAACGGCAAACGCGAGAGCGGCTAAAGCGTGGCACGGCTTGTGCTTCTTGTGCATTTGGAACCTCGACGCAGATGTTGTGTGGTGGTGGTAAAAATTTTTACCACTGCGAAATCTGCGACGCAAGTTTTATTTTCCTGCGCGTCATAAATCTGAAATCGCCCGGATAACCGGTAAGCGATTGATTTTTGGTGCCTGAAATTTGATATTTGGCACCTCCGGGCAGCACGCCTGCGGGATCCATCGTGCAGAGCCCCAGACTCATCACAGGTGCGAGCGAAGACAACACCGTTACTTTTGCGCTTGTCAGGCGGGGCGTGTTGGTGCGAAATACCCAACATGGTGCGCTACGCCCCAACCGGGTGTTCAGATCACAGGCAACAGATCCGTGATGCGCCGAGTTTATTCGAGGAAAAAACCGTGACAGATACGCCGGCGATCAGCCGCAACCCCCACGCGCCGGAAGAGCCGCCCGAAGACGAAATTCCGGGCGAGGACAGCGCATCGGTCGGTGAGCGTCTCAAGGCCCTGCGCCAGAGCCGGGGACTGTCGATCCGCGGCCTCGCGGAACTCGCAGGCGTCCCCCACGCCACGCTGTCGATCATCGAACGCGACAAATCCAGCCCCTCGGTGAGTATTCTCAAACGCCTGCTCAAACCCTTGAACGTCACGCTGAGCGTGTTCTTTTCGGACTCGGCAGTGGTCGATCGCGCCGTGTTCTACAAGGCCAGCGAACTGGTGGAACTGGCCGACGGCAAAATGCTGTCTTACCGGCAAGTCGGTGCGAACCTGACCAACAGCTCTATGATGATTCTCCACGAGCGCTACGAGCCGGGTGCCGATACCGGTCAGGAAGGCGAAGAGCTGTACTCCCACGAAGCCGAGGAGGGCGGCATCATCATCGAAGGCCGGCTGGAAATGACCGTGGGCGATGAGGTGCGCATCCTCTCTCCGGGCGACGCCTACTATTTCGACAGCCGTCTGCCGCACCGGATGCGTAACCCGTTCGACGAAGTCTGCGTGGTGGTCAGCGCGGTGTCGCCTCCGACGTTCTGATGGACGTTCTGGTGAATGCGGCGGCAAGCCTTATCCCCATGGGTTTTCCTTCAGTCGTGTTTCCAGAAAGTCACGGAACACCCGGATTCTCGGGCTCAGGTGCTTCCTGTTCGAATAGATCAGATAGATCGGCTCGCTTCCCTCGAGGCTGAACTCAGTCAGCAGCGGTATCAGCCGACCTTGCCGTATGTCCTCACCGATGTGGAACTGCGCCAGCTTGACGATCCCTGCGCCACTCAATGCCATTTCCCGCAGCAGATCGCCCTGGGCGAACACGGCCTTCGGTGAGATCGGGACAGTGATGATCCCGCCCTCGCCATCGCGAAACTGCCACGTGTTCCAGGCGCTGTGAAAGCCGAAGTTGAAACAGTCATGTTCGAGCAGATCGTTCGGTTGGGCGGGTGTGCCCCTGCGTGCCAGGTACTCCGGGGATGCGCAGGTGACCCAGGCGCTTTCGCCGATCTTGCGCGCGATCCTCGATGAGTCGGGTAGGCCGCCGCTGTGAATCGCCACGTCCAGCCCCTGATCGAACAGGTCCACATACTGCGGCCCGACCTGCACATCGACGGTGAGACCGGGATACGCCGCGAGAAAATCCGGTAACCAGGGCAGGATCTGATGCTTGGCGAACGTGGTCATCGTGTGGATACGCAGCGAACCGCTGACCCTATCGGGAAACGCCTCAGCCAGCGAATCGGCCTCGGCCATCGCGTTGATCACCACCCTTGCGCTCACCAGATAGGCCGAGCCTTCTTCGGTCAGTGTCAGGGTTCGCGTGCCCCGCTGAAACAGCCGCACCTGCAGCCGGTCTTCAAGCCGGGTAATCAGCTTGCTGATCGCCGAGGGGGTCAGGCCGTTGGCCCGCGCCGCCGCTGAAAAATTGCCATGTTCGGTCGCCCACATGAAGGCCAGCATCTGTGAGTAGTTATCCATCGAAACGCTCGCGGCAGGCTACGGTTGGCGCAGCCTGCCAGCATTCAAGCCCCGCGACAAGCCAGCCACCGGTCAGCGGATCGTGCCCGTCAGCGAATGAACTGCTCGATGTAATCGTCCGGCAATCCCAGGGATTTGTAGTGCTTGCGCGCAGCTTCGAGCTTGGTAAAAACGTCTTCATATCCCACTGCCACGCCCTGTGGATCGACATAGGTGTAACCACCCTGGACGTGGAACCAGGTGATCATTTCCTCGACGTCCTCCGGCACGAACAGCGTGTGGGTTTCGCCCGGCGGCTCGTAGGCGAACGAACCCTGCTCGGCGACCCAGTCGTGCTCCAGGTAGTACCAGCGGCCCTTGAGCACGATGGCATGCACACCGCCAGTGTGGCGATGGCGAGACAGCACACCGCTCTGGCGCACCCGCAGCAGGTTGATGTAATAACCGCCTGTAGTGCTGAGCAGCAACGGCTTGAAAGAGACCGAGCTGGTTACCGGGACCCATAGATTGTCGTCTTCGAGCCACGTGGTAAGGACGCCAGCATGCACCATGTCTGGCGTCATGTACGGCACCTGTGGCAACTGATACGGGATAGCGAGTTCGTCAGGCTTGGCAGGTGTGCTCATCATTGTCTTCCACGGTCTGTGAACAAATCCCCGAATCCTGATTGTCCGGGGTAGCAACAAGCGTAAATGAGCTCGGCAGAGGGTAGGAACAGCTTTGCAGGCACAGCTGGTGTGAACTGCCGTCACAGAGGGCTGCCTGAACATGTTCTCAAGAGCACTTTTATCCTGGCTGCGCGGTATTCAGGTTTTCGTCTCTTTCAGCATGCGCAGCCACGTGTTAAACGCCATGGGGGCGGACCTTGCGCAGTCAGTCGAGGTAGGCCCACGTCTGCGCACCATCAAAATTGCGCACCGCAATACCCCGGATCAGACGCTGATCGAAGTTGTTCATGTTCACCCCAACCTCGGCACCTGCTTCGGGCAGCAAGGCTTCCCAGTGGGTGACGCATCCACAGGTGTTGCATCGCATCGTCTTCAAGGTTTTTGCGCCCCAGACGTACGCCGATGTGTGTTGGGGATGCCCCGCGATTTTCACCTCTGCAGACGCATAGTGAGCCCACCGCGCTCCGAGCCTGAGGCAGATCGAGCAATTGCAGTTGATGATGTGAAGGGGTGGGTGGGAAACGGTCAGACGGACGTCTCCACAGTGGCATGAACCTTCCAACGGTCCGTCGTTGTTGTGCATGTTGTTGGCGACTCCGAAGTAAATCCCGCCTCGGCCTGAGGCTTGCTTCGGTGAGCTTATCATCGCTTGGCTGGCAGTGATCGACGCCAATGAGCGGGTCAGTTCTGCAATGTTGGAGAAGCCATCAAATCCTCACCGCGCGCCACTTGCCCGGTGTGATGCCGAATCTGCGCGCGAACATTCGGGTGAAGTGCGGCTGATCGGCAAACCCGCATTCCAGGCCCACCTGAGAAATGGAGCAATCGGTCTGCTCTAGCAGCTCTTTTGCTCGGGTAAGCCGCGCAATCTGCAGCCAGTCGCTTGGGGTGTGCCCGGTGGTGTTCTTGAACGCCCGCGAGAAGTGACTTCGGGACAGGGAGCATTCCTTGGCCACGGCCGAGATCTGGATGCCGCGATCAAGGTTTTCCATCATGACCTTTTTAGCCGTTCGCTCTTGCCAGTAACTCAGTCTGGCGCGCTCGTTCCGGGTCTCCAGCAGCTGCAGATACGCCCGTGCGAGCGTCATCAGTTGCTCGGCCTCAGGCCCGGCGCTATTGATCATGATGGGGGATTGGCCGGACTTGGCGACCTCTACAACGTTCATGTCGCTCACGTTGACCTCTGAATGCTGAAGACGAGGTCTATTGTCGCCAGCATTGCACGCCGGCGAACGCTTGATCGGGCCGCGCAAGCACCCGTTTGGGCCATGGCGTCAACGAGGTTTGCGCAGATCGCTTGGGGTCAGACCCAGGTGGCGTTTGAAGAGCCGGGCAAGGTAGGAAGGGGAATCCAGGCCCACCGCGAGGCTGACATCAAGGATCGACAGCCGTGTGCCCGACACCAGTCGAGCAGCGGTTTCGACTCGGGTGCGGTTGGTGAAATCCAGCAGGGTTTCGTCGGTAACGGTTTTGAAAATCCGGGTCAGGTGGCGTCGCGACAGATGAAATTCATGGGCGATGGACTCGATGCTCAGGTCGGTTTCCAGATTCTCTCGAACGTAACGCTGGATGTCGCGCACCAGCGCGGTCTGCTGCTGTCGTTCGCACGCTTCGGGCTGAGCCTGTTGGCAGGCGATGACCCGCGCGCATTCTTCGAACAGCAGATGGTTTAGATGGGGGAGTTGGCGCTGAAAGGCTTCGGCAGATGCGCAACTTTGCAGTTGATCGTGCAGACGCAAGATGCTGTCCAGTGCCTCGCTGCTTTGCCAGATGCCCGTTCGGTCGACCTGCCTGGCGAAGCTGTGCAAAGCGTGCATTTGCCCTTGGTGTTTGACGTACGCAGGGTCGACGTACAGGGTCATGTGCTGCTCTCGACCTGGAACCGCCTGGGTGGCGTGCGCGAAGTCGGCAGGTACGAAGCAAAACGACTGGCGCGAGACGTGAGCGGTCTTGCTGCTTTCGGTCGACAGCAACAGCCCGCCCTGGCGTGGCAACAGCAGCATATGGCAGTCGTGGGCGTGCCAGTCCACGGCGTAGCCGCTGGTGTCGCTGGTCTCCAGATGGAACACGTCCGCGGATTTTCCGGTGAGCTTGGGCGACAGGTAGGCCATCAGGTAAAACCCTTGAATTCAGCGCGGTTCAAGACGGATTGCTCAGGAACCTTCGCGGGAGTGGGATATAAAAAGGGTGCAACCTTTGTGCCTGAGGGTTGAATCAGCTTTCAGAAGAAGTGCTCGGCTCCTGGCTGGCTTCGGCTTCCAGTTTCGCGCGGTCGGCCTTGCAGATGTATTTCTCTTTCTTCGGCGCCAGCTTGGCACTGGCTTTCTTGGCCTTCGCCTTGAACAACTGCTGTAATTTTTTCTGACGGTTCATGTTTTCTACTCGGCGGTGAACGTCGCAATGTTATCAGCTTGAAAGGGTTCGCGAGATTGCAGGTGGAAAAGACGGCCGACGAACCTGGCAGGCTGGAGCTTTATCCGTTGCGCAATTGAGTCGGGCTGACGCCAAGCCGCTGTCTGAAAGCGGTTGCCATGTGCGCCTGGGAGTTGAAGCCGCAGATCAGGGCGATCTCCGCGAGTCTGGCGCACGAGTCGCGCATCAAGGTCCGCGCCTTTGCCAGCCTGCGGTCGATCAGATAACGGTGCGGGCTTTGCCCGGTAGCGTTCTTGAAGGCGCGCATGAAGTACCCCTCGGACAACCCCAGCAAGTGCGCCATCGCCTGCACGCTCATCGGGCCGTGCAGACCCGCATCGACGAACTCATCGAGCAGGCGCATGCGGCTCGCGGTTATCGAACCATGGGGCGGTGTCGGCAGGGCTTGGTGATCGTGCGCGCGTTCCGCCAGCGAGAGGGCCCAGGCTTCCCAATCGTCATCGACCGAGCCTTGCAACAGCGCCCTGCGCATTCTTGATGCGAGTTGCGTGGCCTGTGGGTCGATGCGGTTGTTGAACGCGTGATCGCCCGTCAACGCAAGGCCGTCGTTGCGGATCACGCGCAAGTATTCGCCGCCGGTGGGCGATTCAGACAACACGTCACAACCGGCCGGGACGAATGCCAGCCCATTGGGCATCGCGTGGAAGGGCAGTACGCGGTCGCTGCCAATGGCATGCAAGCCGCGCTGGCTGTCGAAGGCGAAGCCAATGGCCGATTGCGATGCGACATAACGGGCTGCGTATGCACTGCCGGGTAGCAATTCGATCGTCCACGGCCCTGCCTCGACACGGCGGACCGGTTCGGCTGGAGGAGATGATGACGAATGCGTTCGACGGCTCATGCACAGCATAGTAGTCAAGCGCGGGTGGAAAAGTCAGGTCAGTTTTTTGAAAGCCATGGGCTGACCACCTGACTAGACTGGCGCAAAACCTCTGGAAGGCAACCCATGCACACATTGACCCGTGAAGACATCGAACAGGCAGCCCGGCAGGTGTATGAAGTCATGCCAGCCACCGCGCAATATCCTTGGCCGTTGCTGGCTGAGCGGTTGGGTTGCAGCGTGTGGGTCAAGCATGAAAACCACACCCCGACCGGGGCATTCAAGGTGCGCGGTGGGATCACCTTCATGCACTGGCTCAAGCGCGAGCATCCGCAGGCGAAGGGCATTGTCACGGCCACGCGCGGCAATCATGGACAGAGTCTGGCGATGGCAGCCGCCGCGCTGGGTTTGAGAGCATTGATCGTGGTCCCTGAAGGGAATTCGACTGAAAAGAACAATGCCATGCGCGCCTTTGGCGGCGAACTGGTCGAGTTTGGCCGTGATTTCGACGAAGCTCGTGAGGAGGCCGCACGCCTGGCCCAGGTGCATGGGCTGTATCTGGTGCCGCCATTTCACAGTGAGTTGGTCAAAGGCGTGGCGACCTATGCGCTGGAGCTGTTCAGCGCAGCGCCGGACCTTGACACCGTCTACGTGCCGATCGGCTGTGGTTCGGGGATTTGCGCAGTGATCGCCGCCCGCGACGCGCTGGGGCTGAAAACCCGGGTGGTGGGCGTTGTCTCAACGCAAGCGGATGCTGCTAAACAATCGTTCGAGACGGGGTCACTGCGCGAAACCCCCTCGGCAAACACCTTTGCCGATGGCCTCGCAGTACGTAAACCCGTTCCTGAAGCGTTCGCCGTTTACGCTGAAGGTGCCGAGCGCATCGTCTCGGTCAGCGAAGAACAGATTCGAGAGGCGATGTGCGTCTATTACACCGACACCCACAACCTGGCAGAAGGCGCGGGCGCGGCCTCTCTGGCCGCGCTGATGCAGGAGCGAGAGGCAATGAAGGGGAAAAAGGTGGGGGTCATTCTGTCCGGCGCGAACGTCGATAAATCGGTGTATGCGCAGCTAATCGGGTGAGTTGCGAAGACGCGCGATCTTCGCGGCTCACCCTTTTGTTGTAGCCCTTATCCCCGATCAGTCGATCCGGGGATGCTGCTGGGCCAGATCCTTGCGTTTGGCTTCCAGCTCAGCGATCTGAGCGTCGATGTCTTCGATCTTCTGCTCGATGTTGTCGTGATAATCCTCAAGCAGTTCTTTAGCTTCTTCAATGTTGGAAGCCGCCGGGGCCGCGCCGCGCAATGGCTTGTTCGCAGTCTCTTTCATGGTCAAACCTGTCACCAGACCAATCACGGCAACCACCATCAGGTAGTAGGCGGGCATGTAGAGGTTTTCGGTGGTTTCCACCAGCCACGCAGCCAGCGTCGGGGTCAGGCCGGCGATCAGCACCGAGACGTTGAATGCACTGGCCAGAGCGCTGTAGCGGATGTGGGTGGGGAACATGGCCGGGAGCGTCGAAGCCATCACACCGATGAAGAAGTTGAGAACCACCGCCAGTATCAGCAAGCCGGCGAAGATCAGTCCGATCTTGCCGCTGATGATCAGCATGAACGCCGGAATGGCGAGAATGAACAGCGCGATGCTGCCGACGATGATGAAAGGTCTGCGTCCGATCTTGTCGCTGATGAAGCCGATCAGTGGCTGCACGAACAACATGCCGACCATGATCGCGATGATGATCAGCACCCCACGATTTTCGCTGTAATGCAGGTTGTGCGACAGGTAGCTGGGCATGTACGTCAACAGCATGTAATAAGTGACGTTGGTCGCCACGACGATGCCGATACAGGTGATCAGGCTGCGCCAGTGTTTGGTCGCGACCTCTTTGAACGACACTTTCGGCCCCGCTGACAGGCCTTCGCGATCACCCTGTTCGAGTTTTTCCACATGCTGCTGGAAAGCCGGGGTTTCTTCGAGGGCATTACGCAGGTACAGCCCGAGCATGCCCAACGGCAGGGCCAGGAAGAAGGGCAGACGCCAGCCCCATTCCTGGAACTGGTCCTCGCCAATCACCGCAGAAATCATCACCACGATGCCGGCGCCGAGCACGAAGCCCGCGATCGAGCCGAAATCCAGCCAACTGCCGAGGAAGCCGCGTTTGCGGTCCGGCGCATATTCGGCGACGAAGATCGAGGCGCCTGTGTATTCGCCACCGACCGAGAAGCCCTGGGCCATTTTGGCGAGCAGCAGCAGAATCGGCGCCCAGATGCCAATGGAGTCGTACGAGGGGATCAGGCCGATGGCAGTCGTGCTCAAAGACATGATCACGATGGTGGCGGCGAGGACTTTCTGTCGGCCGTACTTGTCGCCCAGCGCCCCGAAGAACAGACCGCCGAGCGGGCGGATCAGGAACGGTACCGAGAAGGTCGCCAATGCGGCGATCATTTGTACGCCGGGGTCAGCGCCGGGGAAGAACACCTTGCCCAGCACATAGGCGACGAAGCCATAGACGCCGAAGTCGAACCATTCCATCGCGTTGCCCAGCGCGGCGGCGGTGATCGCCTTGCGCATCTTGGCGTCGTCGACGATGGTGATGTCGTTCAGCCCGATGGGACTGACGCTTTTCTTACGTGATTTCATACCGATTCCCTGTCGCTGATCTTCCTTGCCGCAAACCGGTAGCGCCGATGACCTGAGTGTCAGGTTTTCTAACGCTAGCGATTTGGTGGCACGGGTTACTCTGGATCAGATACGAGACGTTGCAAAATAATTCACCGGGTGGGGGGATATTTCCTGTCGGTGCCTTTTGGCTGCGCCAAGCCTTCATGTTCGCTTTTGGCAATCATGTTCATGGCGCGCATTTCTATACCTGAGTATGTATCGGGCCGATTGTCGGGCGATGCACACTCGTTCTCAACGCGATACGCCACTTTCGCAACGAGAGAACGGCGCACGCCCGAGAACCTTGACCCTGACAAGAGGTGAGCGAGCATGGCCCAGCAGATGGATTATTCGACCCACACGGACGGCGTGCGCAATGCGTCCAACATCAACAGCATCTCGGACTTCGGCGGATCGAAAGTCGAGGACCTGGTGCCCTCGCGTTATGCGCTACGGATCGGCGAAATCGAGGTGATGGTGGTCAGCGACGGCGTGCTGCCGCTGCCGACGTCGACCATGTCCACCAACGCCGACCCGGCAGCCCGCGCCGCCTGGTTCAAGGAGATGTTCCTCGGCCCGGACGCTTTCGACTGGGCGCTGAACGTGCTGGTGGTGCGCAGCGGCGACAGGACCATCCTTGTCGATGCCGGGCTTGGCGGGCAGTTTCCGGGCTTCCCCCGCGCCGGGCAGTTCCCAAGGCGCCTGGCGGCGGCAGGAATCGATCTTGGCGCGGTGACCGATATCGTCATCACCCACATGCACATGGACCATATCGGCGGGCTGCTGGTCGACGATGTGAAAGGTCGGCTGCATCCGGACGTGCGCATCCACGTCGCGGCAGTTGAGGTCGCGTTCTGGGAAGCGCCGGATTTCACCCAAACGACGATGCCAGAGCCCGTGCCGGATGTGCTGCGTTCGACCGCCCGGCAATTCATCGACGCCTACCGCAGCAAGGTGCGCACCTTCGACGACGAGTACGAAGTGGCGCCAGGTGTGACAGTCAAGCTCACCGGTGGCCACACGCCGGGGCACAGCGTGGTCTATGTGAGATCCGGCGGCGAGCGTCTGGTTTTTGCGGGTGACGCGCTGTTCCCGGTGGCGTTCGAGCATCCTGACTGGCACAACGGTTTCGAGCATGACCCTGAAGAAGCGGTGCGCGTTCGTGTTCGCCTGATGCAAGAGGCGGCGGCGACCGGCGAACTGCTGGTTGCCACCCACTTGCCATTCCCTTCGGTGGGCCGTGTGGCTGTGGATGGCGATGCGTTTCGTTGGGTCGCGGCGTTCTGGGATTACTGATCGAGTATCGGAATCGGGTTCGGTAGGCCGGCGGTGAGGTCGAGTCGAGCGCAGTAACGGGCTCTGGCGAAAACATTGAACCGGGATCTGGCATATCCCGGTTCAATGTGGACAATGCCTCGGGCAACCCTGCGAACCGACCTCAAAACAAGGAACAGCCATGTCCACCCTGCGTTTTCGTAATGCCGTGCCGTCTGACGCGGTGCGCTGCCATGAGATCGAGTCCAGTGCATACGAGGGCGACGAGGCGGCGACGCTGGCGAAGATCAAGACCCGCATCGCACAATACCCACAAGGGTTTCTGATCCTGGAAGACGCAGGGCATATCGTCGGCTTCATCAACAGTGGCTGCGCCCATGAAGTGGTGATGTCCGACGAGGCGTTCAAGGAACTGGTGGGGCATTCGGCCGAAGCGCCGAACGTGGTGATCATGTCCGTGGTGGTGGACACGGCGCAGCAAGGCAAAGGCTATTCGAAGCTGTTGATGCGCGAGTTCGTGCAGCGCATGACGGCGCTGCACAAGGAGACGATCCACCTGATGTGCAAGGAGCGCCACGTGCCGCTCTATGAACGCATGGGTTATCGCTACGTCAAGCCGTCGCCGTCCGACCACGGCGGGATGGCCTGGCACGAAATGGTCATGGACCTCCCCAAGGCCTGACCCGACCGCTACAGCCCCAGGCACACCGCGCCGGCCGCCACTACCGCGCAGACCGCCCAGCGTTTTGCGCTCATGGCTTCGCCCAGAAACAGCCGACCGATCAGCGCCGCGAACACCACGCTGGTCTCGCGCAGCGCCGACACCCCACCCATCGCCCCGGACTGCATCGCCCAGATCACGATGCCGTACGCGCCGATCGACACCAGCCCGCCCACCAGCGATGTGCCGACGGACGCGGGGTGGGTGCGGATCGGGCTCAGCAACGCAGGGAGCCCGCGACTGGCGACGAACAGCACCGGCATCAACCAATAGAACATGAACATCCACGCGGTGTAGGCCACGGCCTGGCCGCCGGATTGCCGCACGCCGAGGCCGTCGATCACGGTGTACAGCGCGATGATCGCACCGGTGGACAGCGCAGCCAGCATGTCGGCGCGAGTCACGTGCTTGTCGAGCAGGGCAAGGGTGAGAATGCCGCCGGAGATCAGCGCAATCCCCAGCGCATGTACCGGGCTGATCGCCTCCCGCGCAAACAGCGCCGCGCCTAACGTGACCAGAAGTGGCGACGAGCCTCGGGCGATGGCGTAGGCCACCGACAGATCGCTGCGCCGATACGAGCGGATCAGGCTCATGTTGTAGACGATATGCACCAGACCGGAGGCAATGATGAAGGGCCATGCGCCCGAGGCTGGCAAGGGGAGGACCGCGACCACCAGCGTCGAGACGATGGCGATGACAATGCTCATCCAGGTCATCGACAGATAGCGGTCGCGGTTGCCATGCAGCATGGCGTTCCAGCTCGCGTGAAGGATCGCAGCAAGAAGAACGAAACCGCCGGCGGCGCTGAGCATGGAGTTTTCCAGAGTGAAGTTGCGTGAAGGATCGCAGGCCACGCATTAGGCACTGGCCGAAAGATCGTTGAGATCAGCAAAATATCTATCTTGGAGCACGCTGGCAAACCAGATAAATTGCCCGTTCACATCAAAAGAACTAATGCGAATGAAGCGATTACTGCCACCTCTCAATGCGCTCAGGGCTTTCGAGGCTGCCGGACGGCTCGGCAGTTTCAAAGACGCGGCGGTGGAACTGCACGTCACCCAAGGCGCAATCAGCCAGAGCGTGCGTTTGCTGGAAGACTGGCTCGGTGCGCCGTTGTTCGAACGGCACAACCGGCGAGTGCTGCTGACCCCGGCGGCCAAGGGTTATCTGGCGGACATCGGGCCGCTGTTCGAGCAGCTTTCGCTGGCGACCGCCAAGTTCGGCGCTCCCGGTTCGATCCCTCGCACGCTGTCGGTGAGCGCCCCTGCGACGTTCACCTTACGCTGGCTGGTGCCAAGACTCGAAACCTTCCGCGCTCAATACCCCGGCATCGAAGTCCAGATCCAGACCTCGAACAAAGCCGTGGAGCGTTTGAAGGAGCCCTGCGACATCGTGATTCGCGGTGGCCCGGACACCCTCTACGGCTACGAGACGCGCCCGTTCCTGTTCGAGGAAAGAATCCCGGTCTGCAGCCCGTCGCTGTTGCAGCGCCTGGCGCTTCAAACCCCTGAAGACATCAAGCAACACACGTTGCTGCACACATCAAGCCTGCCCAGGCTCTGGCCTGACTGGCTGGCGAGCGCCCACATTCCTGCCCTCAAACCAGCCGCCGCTGTGGTGTTCGACCACTTCTACCTGACCCTGCAAGCGGCCATCGATGGCCTGGGCATTGCGATGGGCCCCACGGCGCTGGTGTCCAGCGATCTGGCAGCGGGGCGGCTGGTGATGCCATTCGCCGAACCCCGCCTGGCGTCACGCAGCTACTGCACTTATGTGCCGCTGGAGAAGCTGTCGGATGACACCGTGATGCTGTTTCGCGCCTGGCTCGAGGAGGAGGGTAAGTGTGGCGGCCAACCCCCACGCAATGCCGTGACGGGGGCGGGCAGCTCTTGAAGCTCGGCAAGATCGCATTTTGCGGCTGTCCGGATTCGTGGTCTTTGGAGCGAACCCGCGAATCCGGGAGTTCGTGACCGAAACCCCGCGCGCCCGAGACCTGATTCAGATAGAGCGCTGGTTGACCCGCCGTGTCAGTTCTTCCGCCGATTCCTTGCGTTCCGAATAGCGGTCAACCAGGTCGGGTCGTTCGCGTAGCAACAGTGTGAACTTCACCAGCTCCTCCATGACGTCCACCACCCGGTCATACAACGAAGAAGGTTTCATGCGGTTGTTATCGTCGAATTCGAGATACGCCTTGGGCACCGATGACTGGTTGGGGATGGTGAACATACGCATCCAGCGCCCCAACACGCGAAGTTGATTGACCACGTTGAATGTCTGCGAGCCGCCACTGACCTGCATCACTGCAAGGGTCTTGCCTTGAGTGGGCCGGATGGCACCCAGGGTCAGCGGCACCCAGTCAATCTGTGCCTTGAACACGGCGGACATGGCGCCGTGACGCTCCGGGGAGCACCAGACTTGCCCCTCTGACCATTGCATCAGCTCGAGCAGTTCCTGAACCTTGGGGTGATCGCTTGGCGCGTCGTCTGGAAGAGGCAGGCCGGAAGGGTTGAAGATGCGCGTCTCGGCGCCGAAGAGTTCGAGCAGTCTGGCCGCTTCTTCAGTGAGCAGCCGACTGAAGGATCGGGTACGGGTAGATCCATACAACAGCAGGATTCTGGGTTTGTGCTGATCGACGTGGTGCTCAGGGGGAGACTTGATCAATGAGTCATCGAGGTTGGGTAGCGAGGTTGACATGAGGGGCTCCAGTCAAAGTGCGCCGATGCGGTCGAGTTCCCGCTTCAATGCGTTGCGATCAAGTTGATCGAAAGGCAGGGCCAGAAACGCTCTGCAACGGGTTTCAATGTGCTTGAGCGTGATAACGAAAGCGGCCGAAACAGTTGCCTGATCGCCAATGACTTCGGACGGATCTGACAAGCCCCAATGGGCCTTGAGCGCAGGTCCGAAATAGACCGGACACGCCTCGTTCGCTGCCTTGTCGCAAACAGTGATGACGATGTCAGGCGGGGAAGCTTCGAACGCTTCGTTGCCCTTGCTTGCCAGGCCCTGGATAGAAATCCCGGCTGATTGCAGGGTGACCAGACTTTGAGGAAGCACCTGGCCCTTGGGAAAGCTGCCGGCACTGACGGCCTCGAAGCCGTCGGGTGCCAAATGATTGAACATGGCCTCGGACAGAATGCTGCGGCAGCTGTTGGCCGTACACATGAACAAAATCTGCATAAGGACTCCTTCAGCAGCACGCTGCGTTATTGATCGGTCGCTCGCTCATGGCTGCGAGTCTGGCAGTGCTCGCTTCCAGCCAGTGAACGTTGGCCTGCAGTGTTACCTGTAAAACCGCATGAGCCCAATCCGGTAACTCAGGGTTCAGTCGGTAATACACCCATTGACCCTGGCGTCGGTCCAGCAGCAGGCCACAGCTTCGGAGTTGGGCAAGGTGCCGCGAAATTTTAGGCTGGCTGTCGTTGAGGGCGCACATCAGTTCGCACACACACAGCTCGCCTTCCCGGGCAATCAGCAGCGTGGCGCGTAACCGGGTCTCATCGGAAAGACACTTGAATATCTCGGGAGGAGGCAGCATTGCGAAGACTCAAGAATGTGTTAAATCGAATATACGGATATCCATATATATAGCAATCAATTTAATGCTCGCCGTGTACTGCTTTGGTGCCAGGTATCTCGATTTCTCGGGCTTTACCCATCGAGCCCCGCGATGCACTATGACGCCCTTTGACTCAGCAGGAGCGTTTTCCCGTCATGTCCGAAATCAGCATTGAGCGTTATGTCCCAAGCGACGAGCAAGGCATCGTCGAGCTGATCGTGCCGATCCAGCGAGAGGAGTTCGGGATTGAGATTTGCGCCGAGGATCAGCCGGATCTGCTGGCGATTCCGTCGTTTTATCAGGCCGGGCTGGGGGATTTCTGGGTCGCCCGGCAGCAGGGCGAAGTGATCGGCACGATTGGCATGAAAGACATCGGCAACGGCGATGTGGCGTTGCGCAAGATGTTCGTCGCAGCGGCTTGGCGTGGTCGTGAATTCGGGGTGGCGACGCGTCTGCTGGAGTGTCTGATCGAAGCGGCGAAGGTGCGCGGGGTGAAGCATATTTATTTGGGCACGACCGCGAAGTTCCTCGCGGCCCATCGCTTTTATGAGAAGCATGGCTTCGACCTGATCGAGCAGGATCAATTGCCTGCCAGCTTCCCAGTGATGGTGGTCGACACCCGGTTCTACGTCATGGATCTGTGACCCATCGGGCGTCATTCAACGAGACTTTCTTTTGTCGGGCCGTAGCGGCACGGCCTCGGCAAGCGCGTCGGGCTGGCTCTGCACAGCCCGTTCGAGAAAGTCGATGAACCCACGGACCTTGGCATTCAACGCCGAGCGTTCGGTGACGCAGGCGTAAACCTCCATCGGCTCGGGCTCCGCACAGGCGGCATTGCGGGCGGACGATTCGAACAGCGGCAGCAGTCGCCCGCTGTCGATCAGAGGTTGCGCGATGAAGCTCGCCAGCCGCGCAATACCGCCGCCGTTCAAGGCGATCTGGGCGATGGTGTCGATGTCGTCGCAGACGAACCCCGGGTTGACCTTCGCTTCGAAACGCTCGCCGTCGCGACGGAACGCCCACGGCAGAAAGCGGCCATCGGTGGGGTAGCGCAATACCAGGCAAGCGTGACGTTGCAGGTCTTCGGGCGTGGTCGGGACGCCTGCGCGATCAAGGTATGCGGGCGATGCGCAGAACACGAATGGAATCGAGGCGATGCGGCGAGCAATCAGTTGATCGTTCAACTGCGCATCGATGCGGATACTTACGTCGACGCCTTCCAGCCGATGGTCGACGCGCCGGTCGGTGCTGATCAATTCAATGTCGATGCGTGGGTAGGCTTCCTTGAACTTCGGCATCAGCGGTGCTAGCACGTAGCGCCCGAATGCAGTGGTCGTGGCGATGCACAGCGGCCCCTGCGGCTGCTGGGCAACGGCCGCCGCCTGTGAGGCAAGGTCTATATCGTGGGGAATGTGCCGCACTTTCTCGAAATACCGTGTGCCGCTTTCGGTGAGGGCCATGCTGCGGGTCGTGCGCGACAGCAGGCGCACGCCCAGGTGGGTCTCCAGCCGCGTGATGCTCTGGCTGACAGCAGCCGGGCTCATGCCTTGCGCGCGGGCAGCGGCGGCGATGCTGCCGTTCTCCACCACGCGAATGAACGTATTGATCAGCCCCAGAATGTCCATTGGTTTGCTCTCCGTCGATTCGTTGATTTTACTTAAGGATCAATCAAGCGCAACGACTCTACCGAGCTTGCCAGCGGCTTGTTAGGTTAGCCGCTCATTGCCATCTCACGTTCTAGAGGGTTATTCAATGGAAGACAGAGCAGCCAGGAATACTTCACGAATTCGCTTTCCAAAACACATGACGCCCTACGTGTTCGCGCTGTACATGGCGACCATCATGGCGTTCCTCATGTGCCTGGTGATCACCGTCGCTGAGTTCGGGATCACCGAGCATTACATGGAAAATGTGATGAATGCGTACCGGGTGGCGATGCCCTCGGCGTTCGTCTGCGTGCTGGTGGTACGCCCGATCGTGGCGCGGCTGGTGGCGTGGACGGTGCACGGGCACTGAGGGATTCAGCCCACAGAATGGGGGAGGATCACTGAGTGGCCGGATCCTCCTGCGCACCCTCGATGCTGGGGTTGGTTCATCGGGCGGGTGATGCAACAACCCTGCTGCCGGTTCTGTCTCAGGCCAATCGATGCGTCACATCGATCAGATCAAGTCCTCGGGCTGCATCGTCAGAATGATCTTGCCGACGTTTGCGGAGGACTCCATCCGCCGGTGGGCATCTGCGGCACGCGACAGCGGGAAAGTGCTGTCCACCACCGGCTCCAGACTTCCTCCGCCTTCGAATCGTTCCAGCCAATGCTCACGGAAGCGTTGGATCATGGCATGCTTCTCCGGCTGGGTGCGGGATTTCATGACCGTGCCGATGATTTGCAGGTGTCGATAGAGAATCTGCTCCAGCGTGATCTTGACGCTACCGCCGCCCCCCAGAATACCGACCTGAATGAGCCGGCCGCCCTTGGCAAGGGAGGCGATGTTGCGCTCGAAATACGTTTCGCCGACGAAGTCGATGATGACATCCACCCCCTGGCCGTTCGTCTTGCTCGCAATGATCTCGGCGAAATCAGTGGTTTTGTAGTCGATCGCCACGTCAGCGCCCAGGTGCTCGACTCGCGACAACTTGCTGCCCTCGGTGGTCGCATAGACCGTGGCTCCGGTGGCATAGGCAAGCTGCACGGCAGCGGAACCGACGCCGCCAGCAGCGGCATGAATCAGCACCGAGTCGCCGGACTTGAGTCGCGCCAGATGCATCATCGCCTCATGGGCCGTGACAAATACTTCGGGAATGGCCGCTGCGTGAACGTAATCCAGCTGAGCGGGAATGGGCATGGCCATGCGGTAATCGATGCGCGCCATTTCGGCATAAGCGCCACCGCCCACAACGCCCATCACCCGGTCTCCCACTGCGTAGCCCACCACTGCGCTGCCTGTTTCGATGACCTCGCCGGCGATCTCCAGGCCGATGATCGGCGAGTCGCCGAAGTTGGGATGCCCATAGCCTCCGGTGCGGTGGGTCAGATCCGCACGATTCACGCCGGCTGCATGGACGCGCACCAGCAAGTCGGTCGGGCGCACCTCGGGGGTGGGCGCATCGCTGAGCTTAAGTACGTCGGGTTCGCCGAATGCTTCGATGGTGATGGCTTTCATGCTTGGTTCTCCGATTCATTGAGTGTGGCGTTGGCAATGGCAGACGCAGTGATTGCGGCGGGAAAACCTGCGTAGAACGCCAAATGAGTGATCGCAGCAGAGAGTTCTTCGTGGGTGACACCGTTGTTCACCGCCCGGCGCACGTGCGCGGGCAGCTCTTCGCAATGACCACCGGCGATGAGCGCGGCAACGGTGATCAGGCTGCGGTCACGAGCTGACAGTGCGGGGTCGCTCCAGATGTGCGGGTAGAGCGTTGAATCGACGAATTGCGCCAGCTTGGGGGTGAACGCTCTTGCCGCTTCACGGGGGCTGCTGAAATTGATATTCGACATGATGGGGGCTCCTTAAATCTGGCTGATGAATTTGTTGGTCAGGTAATGCTCGATGCCTTCAATACCGCCTTCCGAACCGTGGCCGCTTTCCTTCATGCCGCCGAAGGGCAGTTCCGTCGCGACGATCCGGTATTGGTTGATGCCGATCATCCCGGCCTCGAGGCCGTCGGCGACGTCGATGGCGGTGCGCGCATTGGTTGTAAACGCGTAGGCAGACAGGCCATAGGGCAGGCGGTTGGCTTCTTTGAGTCCGTCCGCCAATTCATCGAATGGCATCAGTATCGCGATCGGGCCGAAGGGTTCTTCATGCATGACCCGTGCGTCCATGGGCACATCGGCCAGCACCGTGGGCTCGAAGAAATAGCCCTGGCCAGGCAGCCGCTCGCCGCCGGCCAATACGCGTGCGCCCTTGGCGACGGCATCGGCGATCAGCTCTTCCATCTTGGCCAGTTGGCGGGGGTTGGCCAGCGGCCCGACCTGAGTGTGGGGATGCAGGCCGTTGCCGATTCTCAACGCTCTAGTGGCGGCTACGTAGTGATCGACGAATTCCTGATAAACCCCGCGCTGAATGAGAAACCGCGTCGATGAAATGCACACCTGGCCGGTGCCGCGAAAGCGGTTGGCAACGCCTTCCACCGCGGCCTTTTCAACGTCGGCGTCTTCGAACACCAGAACCGGGCCATGGCCGCCGAGTTCGAGGGTGATCGGCTTGACGCCCTCGGCCGCTCGGGCGGACAGCAATCGACCGATCGGCACGGAACCGGTGAACGTCACCTTGCGAATGATCGGTGAGGCAATCAGGTGGCTGGAGACTTGATCCGGCACACCGAAAACCACCTGCAGAACACCTTTCGGCAAGCCTGCATCATCCAGTGCTTGAGCCAGCGCCAGTGCCGTGGATGGGCTTTCCTCCCCTGGTTTGAGAATGACGCTGCAACCGGCGGCCAGTGCTGCTGACAGTTTGCGGGCGGGGGTGATCGCTGGAAAGTTCCACGGCGTGAACGCAGCTACCGGCCCGATGGGCTGACGTTTTACCAACTGCAGAACGCCCGGGCGATTGGCAGGTACCACACGGCCGTCGATACGGCGCGCGCTTTCGGCGAACCACTCGAAGTACTCAGCGGCACGGGTGACCTCGTCCATGCTTTCGCCGAGCGGCTTGCCTTCTTCCAGGGTCATTTGCGAGGCGATGTGCGGTGCCCGCTCCAGGATCAGATCGGCTGCGCGTTTGAGAATCTTCGCGCGCTGATCCGGCACCGTGCGGCGCCACACGTCGAAGCTGGATTGTGCGACTTCCAGCGCGTGATCAAGGTCACGCGCCGTGGCGAGCGGTACGCGTCCGATCTCGGACTCGGTGGCGGGGTTGATGACAGCAGCCGTGTCGCGGCCGTCAGCGCTGATCCATTCACCACCGATAAACAGATAGAGCGGGTCGTAGGGCGTATTCATGGGTTGGGCCTTCATAGTGGTTGTCTGGAATTCGTTGGAAGCGTCATGTGGATCGGCGCTTCAATGGCCTTTCGGCGAAGCCGGCATTGGCGGCCTGTGCAATCCAGTCTATGGAGCCTGTGCGGTTTGATTGAGTGGGCTGGGAGGTAATCATTGTTGTGCCCAGAGGGAATATCCGTTGCGGGCGACCGATTGCGTCGCCGACGACTGCCAGCCATGATGCGCGGGAGTGGATCAGGCAAATATCGCCGCAGCTTGCGCGGTGAAGACGACCGAAAAGGACGGTAGGGATGGATAAACTTTCAAACATGTCGGTGTATGTGAAAGTCGTCGAGATGGGCAGCTTCACGGCGGTGGCGAATCACCTGGACTCAACCGTTGGCAACGTCTCCCGCGCAGTCTCTACTCTTGAAAACATGCTCGATGTTCGCTTGCTGCAACGGTCGACCCGGCGGCTGTCGGTCACCGACGCGGGGCGGCGTTTCTATGATCGCTGCACGGCAATCCTGGCAGACCTTGAAAACGCCGAAGCCGAGGCGAGCAGCTCGCTCCTCAAGCCCAAAGGCACATTGCGCGTGCATTGCGTGCCAGGGTTGGCGCGGCATCTGGTGACCTGCGCAATCCTGGAATACCGCCGAGAGTTTTCAGAAGTCACTGTGGATCTGCTGTTGTCGCAACGGATGCCGAATCTGCTGGAAGACCAGCTGGATGTTTCGATCCTGATTGCCCGAACGCTGCCCGATTCTGCCTATGTCAGCCAGAAGATCGGGGTCAGCCACTGCGTGCTGGTGGCGTCCCCTGACTACCTGGCAAAACACCCTACACCGGCAGTACCCGCTGATCTCGGCGAGCATCAATGCCTGTTGCTGGGCACAGTGGATTACGCCCGGGATGAATGGCAATTGAAGAGCAAGGCCGGCACAGCCACGTTCGTGCCGTCCGGGCCGAGCTTCAGCGTGAATGATATGGACGCCATGGCGGTCGCGGTTCGCGAAGGTGCCGGAATCGGCCTGCTGGCTGGATTCTCGGCCATTGACGATCTGCGCTCAGGAAAGCTGGTGCGGGTTTTACCCGAGTACCACACCTACGAACGCAACGTGTACGCGGTCTACACCTCCCGCCAATTCGTGGACGCGAAGATTACCCGTTTCATCGAGATGCTGAAGGCTAGGGTAGGGGCCCAACTGGCGGCTACCGCGAAAGCGCTTATCGACGGATGAGGGGTAAAAGAGGGTTGCTGAGAGTGGACAGCGAAGTGCTCAACGAAGTGCTCAACCCTCCACACCAGTGGCTGCAGTGAACAACGCTTTCTGCATCGCTTGCGGAGGCTTTCCGAACGCGCGCAGGAACGCCTGACGCATCCTTTCCCTGTCGCCAAAACCTGTGGCTTTCGCCACGACTTCAACGGGATGGCGGCTGGTTTCCATCATCACGCGCGCGGCTTCCAGACGCAGGCTCTCGATGGCTTTTGCCGGGGTCTGCCCGGTTTCTTCGCGGAACACCCGGCTGAACTGGCGGGGGCTGAGCCGCGCCACTTCCGCCAGTGCCTCGACGGATAAATCGTCGGTCAGATTCTCTCGCGCATAAGCCAGCGCCAGCTGTACGCGATCGGATTTGGGGTCCAGTTCAAGCAGTGCGGACAATTGAGATTGCTCGCTGCCACGGCGCTGATAAATGACCAGTTTGCGGGCGATTCTGCGGGCCAGATCGCCGCCCAGATCGTTCTCGACCATGGCCAGCGCCAGGTCCAGGCCTGCGCTCATGCCGGCGCCCGTCCAGATATGCCCATCCACCACGAACAGCCGATCTTCCTCCAGTTGAATCTCCGGGAACCGCTGCCTGAAGGCCGGGGCGTGCAGCCAGTGGGTGGTGGCGCGCTTGCCATCCAGCAAACCGGCCTCGGCGAGGACGAAGGCACCGACGCACAGGGAAACCACACGACGCGACTGCGCGGCGGCGTTGCGCATGAGGTCGAGCAGGGAAGTTTCCGGCGTCTCGAGCTCAAGATGGCCGCTGATAATGACCGTGTCGTAGCCCTCGGGGCGCAGTTTGCTGGTGTTGACCGAGAAGCCCTGGGAGGACATCACCGCACCACCGCCGTCGGACACCAGATGAAATTCGTAGGCCTGATCGCCCCGCAACAGGTTCGCGCATTCGAATACTGAGCCCAGAGAAAGGCTGAGGGACTGAAAGTTGGGATGAACGACCAGCGCGACGCTATGCATCGGGAACTCTCCAGGCGAGCGGGGGTGTCGAGGATTGTCATGGTCGGCGGCGCAACTGGCAATGTCCTTTATCGATAAAAACGCTCGCGGTGTCGACAGCCAGAAAAACGGACATTGAGCGATGTCCGGAATCCTTGCGGATTCGACATTGTGCAAGTTTTGGCCGGCTCCTAACATTCGCCTCAACGGGCTAGACGACTGGTCTACTGAGAGGCAAAGAAGATGTCGGTCACGGAAAGTAAAAACGTCAGGCAGCACATTCTGGATGTCGCGAAGTCGATTATCGGCAAGAAGGGTTATTCTGCTGTCGGGCTGAATGAAGTGCTGCAGTCGGCGCAAGTTCCCAAGGGTTCGTTCTACCACTACTTCGGTTCGAAAGATGCTTTCGGAGTGGCGTTGCTGGACGGTTATTTCGAGCTGTACCTGGAAGACATGACGCGTATTTTCCAACGTGCCGGGTTGTCCGGATATCAGAAGCTGGGGCTGTACTGGCAACAGTGGATCGATAACCAGACCGGTGAGACCGAGTCGGGGAATTGCCTGGCAGTCAAGCTGGGGGCGGAGGTGGCCGACCTGTCGGAACCCATGCGTCAGGCACTTGATCGCGGCACGTCGAGCATCATTGAAAGCCTGGCAGGCGCTATCACACACGGTGTAGCGGACCGGTCCTTGAGCATAAGCGAAACGCCGCAACGCACCGCTTTCAGGCTGTACGCATTGTGGCTGGGGGCGAGTGTCATGGCCAAGATCACAGGGACGGCGGCGCCTTTCGATGAGGCAAGAACCATGAGCGACACGGTTTTAAACCACCCGGGATAAACACGTCTTAGCGCGAAAGTACGAGGTCTTCTTGAAGTTGATCTCACGGGTAACTGTTGCCCGAAAACCAGCTGTTTGTCTGCACGACTGATCTCACTACCGTTTGAATAAACTTGAATCTGGAGATTGTAAACATGCTTAACGTATCCGCAAAAACCGCATCGAATAAGCTGTTTGATGGCCCTTATTACCTGAGCATCGCCGGCAAACTTGTCGAGACTCAGGCAACTTTCGAGGTGATGAATCCCGCCACCGGCCAGGTCCTCGCTCATGCGCCTGCCGCAACCACCGAACAACTCGATGAGGCTGTCGCCGCTGCCAAAGTGGCCTTCAAGACCTGGTCGGCATTGAGTTATGACGAGCGTGAACAGTATCTGCTGGCCTACGCCGACGCACTGGAAGCCCATCGCGACGAACTCGCGGTTCTGCTGACGCTTGAGCAGGGCAAACCCCTCAAGACCATGGCCGAGCCAGAAGTCGATCAGTCGATTTCATGGATTCGCCAGATTGCGGCGCGACGCATTCCGGTGGAAATCGTCGAAGAAAACGACAGCCACATTGTCGAGTTGCACCACACACCACTGGGCGTCGTCGGTGCGATCACGCCCTGGAATTTCCCGGTGCTGCTGGCGCTGTGGAAAGTCGCACCGGCGCTGCTCACCGGTAACACCATGGTGATCAAGCCATCGCCGTTCACGCCGCTGACTACCTTGCGCTTCGGCCAGATTGCGCAGTCCGTGCTGCCTGCCGGGGTGCTGTCCATCGTCTCGGGTGGCAACGAGCTCGGCCCACAAATGACCGCTCACCCGGACATCGCCAAGATCAGCTTCACCGGCTCTACCGAAACCGGTAAGCACGTGATTCGCTCGGCGGCAGGCACGGTCAAGCGCCTGACCCTGGAAATGGGCGGTAACGACGCCGCCATCGTCATGCCCGATGCGGACTGGAAATCGGTCATTCCTCAGCTGTTCTGGGGCGCCATTGGCAACTCGGGGCAATGGTGTGTGGGGATCAAGCGCCTCTACATCCATCGCGCTTATCACCAAGCCTTCGTCTCGGCGTTCGTGGAATATGCCCGGCAGCAGAAGCTCGGCGATGGTCTGGACCCTGAGGTCACGGTCGGTCCGGTGCAGAACAAAATGCAGTTCGACAAGGTCCGCGAGTTCCTCGACGACATCAAGGCCCGCGGCCAGAACATCGTGCTCGGCGGAGAAGTGGACGAGAGCCGTCCAGGCTACTTCATCCCTGTCACGGTGGTGGATAACCCGCCTGAAAACTCGAAGATCGTTCAGCAAGAGCAGTTCGGCCCGATTGTTCCGATCATCGTGTATGACGACGTGGACGATGTTGTCGCTCGCGCCAACGACAGCCCGTTCGGTCTCGGCGGATCGGTCTGGGGGCGTGACACCCGGGCAGCCGTGGCGGTGGCCAATCGTCTGGAAACCGGCATGGTCTGGGTCAACGAGATGCACACCCAGGGCGTGGATATCCCGTTCGGTGGGCACAAGCAGTCGGGTGTCGGTACCGAAGGCGGTCACGAGGGCCGGTTGCTGTTCACCAACCCGAAAACCGTGCTGATCAAGAAATAAGCCATCCCCGCGGCGTCTCGACTCAAGCCTCTTGACCCAGGCGCCGCGCATTTTCCCGCAATCGTTTTCTCAGTCGCATTTGCACGGCGGCTCCTTCGGCGAGCCCCGCGTTTTTTATCTTGATTATCTGGAGTTGAAACCATGAAACACCAAGCGCTGTTTTCCCCCGCCCAACTGGGTGGTCTGACGTTGAAAAACCGTATTGTGTTCCCGCCATTGACCCGGCAGAGAAGCACCCAACCAGGTGATGTCGCCTCGGACCTGATGGCCGAGTATTACCGCCAGCGTGCGTCGGCGGGGTTCATGGTCAGCGAGGGCACGCAGATCGAACCACGTGGTCAGGGCTATGCCTGGACACCGGGTATCTACACGCCAGAACAGATCGATGGCTGGCGCAAAGTCACCGATGCGGTGCATGCCGATGGCGGCGTGATCTTCGCGCAACTCTGGCACGTCGGCCGCGTTTCGCATCACGCCTTACAACCTCAAGGCGCCGCGCCGATTGCGCCTTCCGCCATCGCGACGACCAATTCCAAAGCCTTCATCGAGACGGGCGCGGGCACTGGCGAGCTGGTTGCACCTTCACTGCCTCGCGCACTGACCGTCGCGGAAATCAAGGAGCTGGTCCGGCTCTATGCGCAAGCCGCAAGCAATGCTATCGCCGCAGGCTTTGACGGCGTCGAGATCCACGCGGCCAACGGCTATCTGGTGAACCAGTTCATCTCCGAGCACGCCAACCAGCGGGACGATGAATACGGCGGCTCGCTGGATAACCGCTTGCGCTTTCTGCGGGAGATCGTTGAGGCAGTTTCCACAGCCATTGGCGCCGACCGCCTGGGCGTGCGTTTCACCCCGTTGTTCACCACCACTGATCAGGACCGGGTGTACATCGGCATGGTCGAGTCCGATCCGCATCACACCTACATCGAGGCGATCAAGGTGCTGGAAGCAGCAGGCGCCGCCTACGTCTCGATTGCCGAGGCCGACTGGGACAACGCGCCCGACCTGCCGGAGTCGTTCCGCCGCGAGGTGCGCAGCACGTTCAGTGGCCGGATCATTTACGCCGGGCGTTACACGGCGGAGCGAGGCGCGCGTCTGGTCGAGGCGGGGCTCGCTGATCTGATCGCATTCGGTCGGCCCTTCATCGCCAATCCGGACCTGCCCGAGCGCATCGTCAATGGCTGGCCACTCAACCCGGTCAACCCGTCCACGCTCTACGGCGGCACCGAGGCGGGCTTCACGGATTACCCGGCCTACGCCGGCTGATCGCACATTCTTCGGCCGCAGCTTGCTCTGCAAGCCCGGCCGTTCCAGGAGATTGAATCATGTTGGTGACGTCGAAAATCCCGTTCGCCGAGCCTGTCGCTGCTTCGCCGCTTGAACCTGCCCCGCGACTGACACTCTGCACACCCGTAAAGCAGCCGCGAAATACACCGTCGCTGATGATCGCCATCCTTTGCATCGTGCTGGTCGCGCTGACGCTGCGCCCCGCCATCGTCTCGATTGGCCCGCTGTTGCCGGGCATGATTCAAGCCTTTGGTCTTTCTCATACCCAGGCATCGCTATTGACGGCCATCCCGACCCTGTTGATGGGGCTGATGGCGTTGCCGACACCCTGGCTCGCTCGTCGGTTTGGTCGTGACCGGGTGATTCTCGTGGCCTTGGCCGTGCTGTTGGCGGCGACCGGTCTGCGCGCCTTTGCCGGGTCCATTGGCACGCTGTTTCTGACCACCGTGGGCGTAGGGGCGGGGATCGCCGTGGCCGGTGCCTTGCTCGCCGGTTTTGTGAAGGCCAGTTACCCGAAACAGGCTGCACTGCTCATGAGCATTTACGCCACGGCGCTGGCGCTCGGCAGCACCGTGGCTGCCGCCATCACCGGCCCGGTTGCCCTCGCCACCGGCAGTTGGCGCCTGGGTGAAAGTGTCTGGGTGTTGCCCGTGGTGATCGCCATCGCCGCCTGGTTTTATATCGAGCGCCAGGGGCTGACGAAAGGGCAGGGCGGCGTGTCGCCTCACCGCTACGCGATGCCGGTGCGCAATCCGACGGCGTGGCTGATCGCGCTGTTCTTCGCCAGCAACAACGTGGTGTTTTATGCCTACATTTCCTGGGTAGCACCAATGTATGTGGAGTACGGCAGAACCCCCACGGTGGCGGGTCTCATTCTGGGGAGTTTTACCCTGGCGTTCCTGATCTCCAACCCTGTGTTCGGCATGCTCAGCCGCAACGAGGATCGACGTCTGGCGCTGGCCGTGAGTTCGCTGATCGCCTTGATAGGTACGTCAGCCATCGCCATAGCCCCGAACGCCGTGCCGTTCATTGCCGTGCCGATTGTGGCATTCGGTGCGGGGGGCGCCTTCACCCTGGGCATGACCCTGCCGCTGGACAACACCCGCAACGCCGACGAAGCCAATGCCTGGAACGCGTTCGTGCTGCTGGTCAGCTACATCCTCGCGGCGGCAGGGCCACTGTTGATGGGTTACCTGCGCGACGTGACCGCAGGCTTTGAAGTCTCGCAATGGTTGATGGTCGGCGTGAGCGCGTTGATGCTGGCCGTCACGCCGTTTCTGCAGCCCTACCATCTGAAAAAAGGCGCGACGGGCCGGGTGGGAATCGGCGCTGGATATTCTTCATGATCCCGCCGGGGGTTACTATGCGGACCTGATTCGGCCATCCGCTGTTTGGGGCCAGCCACCCGGAATTGAAGGAACTGAAAAGATGGCGCATGTGTTTGACCCACTGGAACCTGCAAAAGTGTTGTTCTCTGCCTGGCAGAGCGGGGAGTTGCACGACAGCTTGCCTCAGGCTCTGCGCCCGCAAAGCCTCGATCAGGGCTACGCCATACAGGACGAGCTGTTCAAGCTCGCAGGGGGCGAGCGGGCGGGCTGGAAACTGGGCGTCGGCAGCCCGGCCGCCATGCGCGCAGGCAATCTGTCGCGTCCATTGGTAGGGCAACTGGAGAGCAAGCGTTGTCACGAAAGTGGCGCTCAGGTGCGTCTGCCTGCTCAGTCCCCCGTGACCATCGAATGTGAAATCGGCTTCGTTCTGGCCCGCACTGTTTCGCCGCGAGTAGGCGGGACGTTTGCGCCTGAGGATATTCGCAGCACATGTTTGACCTTCGAAGTCGTGCGTTCGCGTTTCGTCGATCGCAAGTCCGTGGGCTGGCCCAGCTTCGCCGGGGACAACGTAGGGTTCGAGGCGCTGATCATCGGTCATCGCGCCTGCGACGGTATCGATCCGCAGATCCTGCGCTCATTGGCCGAAGAGTCGGTGGTGCATCTGGATGGCGAGCCGGTGGCGACGGGGCTGTTCGGAGACACCGCCACCGCTCCTCTGGCTTCGCTGCAACACCTTTATGATCATGCGGCAGAGCGGGGCGAAACGCTTCGTGAGGGCGACATCGTGTCGACGGGGGCAATGTGTCAGCCGTTCGATCTGCAAGGGGGTGGCCACAGGTTGTCGGTGAGCTATCTGGGGCAAGAGCTCGGTTTCACCCTGAGCTGATGCAGGCAGCGAGTCGATAGCTACCCACAACGACGCCCGGTAGAAAGCACACAGCTGATGGGGAGAAAACGTTCTCCCTGCTTTCTATCGGGCGCCGTCGAGCGGCTCGACGTGAATACATGTAACTTTCGCCTAGCCGTGGCCATGCGTATTTCAACTGCGGTTATTGGGTCTGAGAAAAATATCTACCAGGCTTCTTCCCGTTGATGAGTTGATTGTTAGTTCAAGTCATCCTCACTTGGATAGTTTTAATGTCCAATCAATCATCGGTCTGTTAGTTCGCATCAAGTGCAGTCTGATCGTTCGTCAACCTTGGTCGTCTTCAGCCGGAACGCGCTGAATTACCCGGTGCGGGGTTCATCACATCTATGAGCGTGTCAGCTCATACGGCAATGAATGAACGGGACCATGATGAAGGAACGGACGAAATCCGATACCTCTGCGGACCCTATGACCGGCGCTGATCTCGGATCGGGAGTGGCGCAAGGTGAGCCTTCAGAGATCGCTCCAGCGCGGTAATAACGCCAGTGGGAGCCAATGTTTCTTGAAGGATTTCAAACTATTCGCCCGTGCTTGCACGGGCTTTGCCGTTTACCCACGAAGGAAGAGTTGCCTGGACTGACGCCTCAATGCATGGCATGAGATGAAGCATCTATCGCCCTTCATTTTCTGACAACTTTGCGCAGCGCCCGTGAAAGCTGATCAAGGGAGTAGGGCTTGTGCAGCAGCTCGAAGCCGTCCGAGCCTGTGTCCGCGAGCACATGGCTGTAGCCGGAGGTCAGAACGACCGGCAGCTGCGGGTAACGCCTGGCGAGTTGGTGAGCGAACTCGATGCCTGTCATGCCCGGCATGACAACGTCGGAAAACACCACATCAAAACGGTCGGCATCAGACTCAAGCTCAGCCATGGCCTGGTGCGCACTGGCGGTAAGAACTGTCCTGAACCCCAGCTCGGTCAACGCCTGAACGGCGAAGGTGCCGACATCGCTATTGTCTTCAACGATCAGCACGCAAGTGCCGTGGCCATCCTCCAGTGGGCTGTCAGCGAGCTCCTGTCCGGAAGTCCAGCCGGCTTCACTCACCCTTGGAAGATAAAGGGTGAACGTCGTGCCTTTCCCGAGTTCACTGGCAACCGCGATCTCGCCACCGGACTGTTTGGCGAAGCCGAATACCTGGCTGAGCCCTAATCCTGTGCCCTCACCGACGCTTTTGGTGGTGTAAAACGGCTCGAAAATCTGCTCGAGCTGCGTCGCTGCGATGCCGGTACCGGTGTCTGTGATCGACACGGCAACGAAAGGCCCGGTCAAGGCGGGGTGCAGCCTCACGGACGGCATGGATTCAACCGAGCGAACCGTTATGGTCAGCCTGCCTTCGCCCATCATGGCGTCACGGGCGTTCGCGACCATATTCACCAACGCCGTATCGAACTGGCTTGGATCAGCGTTCACACAGCAGGGCAAGTCCGGGAGCTGGATAACGGTATCGATTCGTGAGCCGCTCAGGGTACTCATCATCCCGCTGATGGCATCGACATTTTCGCAGACGCTGAACACTTCTGGCTGCAAGGCTTGTCTGCGGGCAAAGGCGAGCAGTTGTGCGGTCAGCCGCGCGGCGCGATCCACGGTTTCCGAAATTGCGCTCACGTACCTGATTCGGCGTTCTTCGGTCAGGGTGGGGCGCATCAGCAAATCGGTTGAAGACCGGATCACCGTCAGCAGGTTATTGAAGTCATGCGCCACTCCGCCGGTGAGCTGCCCGAAGGCTTCCATCTTCTGCGATTGGCGCAGGGCCTCGGCCTGTTCTCTTTCCTTGGTCACATGGCGACCTGCGGCGTACACCCGGCCATCTTCAAAGGTGCCTGTCCAGCTGAACCATTTGTACGAACCGTCCTTATGGCGCAGTCGGTATTCATAGGGAACGGTCAGCGGTGTCTCGAATATGTTGGCGAACGCGGCCAGCGAGCCGGCGAGATCATCCGGGTGGGTGTAGTCCGAAAAGGTCGTCCCGACCAGCTCGCGTTCAGCCCATCCCAATTGCTCGGTCCAGCGTCCGTTGACTTCATCCAGCGTGCCGTTGGGCGACGCGATGACCAGCAACTCCTGAGACAGCCCCCAGGCGCGGTCTCGCTCCTGAGTGCGAATCGCCAGACTGTTTGCCTGCTCTTTTTCGGAGGTGATGTCGCGTCCGCTGCAATAGACCTTTCCGTCCTCCAGTACCGCAACCCACGCCATCCAGCGGTACCTGCCGTTGCGATGCCGAAAGCGATTCTGAAAGCGGGAGACCGGCCGGCCATTGGCGGCCTGGGTGAAGACGGATTCAGTGCCGGGTACGTCTTGCGGATGGACGAAGGACAGAAAGGTCGTGTGCAACTCTTCGGGAGACCAACCCAAGGCAATCGTCCACGCCGGGTTGGACGCCTCGATGACCCCCTGCCCATTGACGACCGCAAGCAAGTCATTGCTCAGTAACCATGTGCGGCTGCGTTCGGTGGCGCGCTCGTTGACCTTGCGCTCCAGGTACGTGTTGAGATCGCGCAACTCATCCTGGCTTCTGAGCAGTCGCTGGTCCGAACGATGCCTTTCAATGGCCAGCGCAACGGTCTGAGAGATGATCGAGATGGCTTCGATATCACCATCGTTTGGAGAACGCGGTTCCCCATAGTAAACGGCGAAGGTCCCGAGGGTTTTGCCGTCCGCCGCCTTGATCGGCATCGACCAGCATGCACGCAAACCGTGGGGAATCGCGAGGTCTGCGTATCCTTGCCATAACGGGCTGGTGGCGATGTCGTCAACATAGACCGGTGTGCCGCGAGCCGCTGCAGTCCCGCAAGAGCCAATTCCTTCGCCGATGGCGATCCCGTGAATCGCTTCGTTGTAGGGAGCGGGCAGGCTGGGAGCCGCGCCATGCAGCATGTACTGACCGTCTTCACTCAGGAAAAGCACCGAAGCCTTCATGTCGTGGCTCTGGGCTTCAATGGAAAGAAGAAGGTCATTCAGTACTTCCCCCAGCGGCAAGCCGGCGGCGATCTGGCCTAGCACCTTTCTTTCGCGCTCAATGAGCGCCACAGGGGAATAGCGTCCACCCAGCAAACTCAGGTCAATGGATGGCATAGCAAACTCCTGGAACTGGGCACGTGACGCTCAAAGTAGGGAATGACTCAGCACTGGCTACGGGGGACTACGCAGGCTACGACCCTCTGTGCTGCCGAGAATCGATTCGCCACCGCGATATCTTGCCGAGATGTATAGCGAGTCTTCTCAGAAAAGGCTCGCGTATTTTTCTAGGACATCTGAAACATCGCCGGGTGCGGACGATTTTCGTCGAGTCCGGTGACGCGCCCGGTAAACAGGGATGTTCCAGACAATCACGGCCTCGGATGCTGCGACATGCCTGCCAGCGCCCCGACCGCTGGCCGGGCGAACAGATAGCCCTGCATCAGCTCAACGCCCATTTTCAGCAGCGTTTCACATTCCTCCTGCGTCTCGATGCCTTCGGCAATGACGGTGATGTTCAGCCGGTTTGCCACCAGGATGATGCCCTCGACGATCGCCTGGCGCACGCGGTCGGCATCGATCCCCCGAGTAAGCACCATATCGATTTTCAAGACCTGAGGCTGGAACATCGCCAGGAAGTTGAGCCCGGAGTATCCCGACCCGAAGTCGTCAATGGCAGTGGTAAAGCCCTGACGTTCGTATTCCTGGAAGATGGCTTTCAAGTGTTCCGGGTCTTCCACTCGCTCACCTTCCGTAACTTCGAACATGAGGCGCTCGACCGGAAAGTCAAAAAGCCGGGCCGCTTCCAGAGTGGCGCGAACGCAGGTCTCGGCGCGGTAAACGGCATTGGGGAGGAAATTGATACTGAGTTTGCAATCCGGGATCCCCAGCAGCCCGAGTGCTGCGGCCTGCTCGATGGCCTTGACCCGGCAAGCCTGGTCGAACCGGTAACGGTTGCCGTCGTTGACTTGCCCCAGGATGGTGGCCGCCGACTCCCCATTCAGCCCACGCACCAACGCTTCATATGCATACGCGGCTCCGCTTCTGATGTTGAAGATCGGCTGGAAAGCCATGGTGAAGTCGAACCCCAGGCCTTCCAGATTGCGGCATTCAGCGCATCCAACGGACTGGAACGGTTTGGTGGATGTGCGCTGGCTCATGCTGGTATAGCCCCTCAAGTGGCCTGAATCCTTTGTGCTTGATAAGTTTTCGGCGATTCACGCGTTTCCTGAAGCACGCGTTGGAACCCTTCATCCATTCTCGAATAGTGTCATTTAACCGGATCGACACTGATTCATTTTGATCAATTTGACAACGCACACGTTGCCGCACCGAGGCGCTTCAAGCGCATTTGCTCAAGCAGTTTTGCGCCATTCGCACAAGGATCGGCTCATCCAGACAACTGAACTGTTTGGTTGCTGCGTAGCCATACCCTGACAGCCCACTCAGGAGGCACCCCATGAACAATGATCAATTCAACCAGTACGACGCGGAAAAATTTCACCAGCAAGTCGCGCAAGAGCTTGGCATCACCCCAGAGGAATTGAAAACCTGGATGATCAACGATATCGAGCGCGTCACGGAAGGGGGCAAGGAAGTAGGGCATATGGTGGTGTTCCGCGAGTCCACTCCGTCCGAGGTGCTCGACAAACTGCAGCACAAACAGAGCGAGTTCACCGCCATGACCGGCGTTATCAATCACCCGTGAGTGTGTTGGGCGTCGGCAGTCCCAAGGGGTTGCGCAGGCGCCAGCCCCCGGGAGGGGCAGTTGACCGATGTTTTATCGCCTCTGAAAAAAATTTCAAACCCATGTGAGGTAAAAGCCGTTTCGACCCGTGTAGATGAGATGGGAATCATTCTCGTACATCATCCAGCCCGGAGTCACACTCGTGGTCATGCTACTCAACCGCACCAACGCATCAGTTCTTCTGTGTACCGCTTTGCCGTGTCTGGCAATGGCTGCCGAGCCGACCGTCAATGAACTGCCCGCCAGCGTCGTGGAGGCGACCCGCGACACTGGCGCCGATGCTGACAGTTACACCCGCGTTGAGAGCACGACCGCGAGCAAGGGTACGACGCAGATCCGTGACGAAGCACAGACGGTCAACACCGTGACCGCGCAGACGCTGGATGATTATCAGGTCAAGGACCTCAACGACGCGCTGCGTTTTGTCAGCGGTATTTCACAGACCAACACACTGGGCGGCACCAAGGATGCGGTGATCAAGCGCGGCTTTGGCAGCAACGACGACAACTCCATTCTGCGCGACGGCATTCGCTCGGCCATCGGCCACAACCTGGGGGCGACCACCGACCACGTCGAGGTGCTCAAGGGCCCGGCATCGCTGATGTACGGTGCGCTGGAGCCGGGCGGGGTGGTCAACGTGATCAGCAAGCAGCCGCAGTTCACCCGCAGCACTACATTGACCGGGTCCGGCTACAGCGAGGGTGGCGGCACGTTCGGCGTCGACACCACCGGCCCTCTGGGCGAGACCAATCTGGCTTACCGGCTGGTGGCCGAGCGCAGTCACGAAGACTACTGGCGCAATTACGGCGTTGACGAGCACACGCTGATCGCCCCGTCCATTGCCTGGGTCGGCGACCGTGCCAGCTTCTCGCTGGCGTACACCTACAATGACTACGCCAGCCCGTTCGATCGCGGCACGGTGTTCGTCAACGGCCGCCCGGCCGACATCAGCTATCGTGACCGGCTGGACGAGCGCTGGGCCAAGACGGTCGGCATCAGCCAGAGCACCACGGCCAAGTTCGAGTATCAGCTCAACGACGAGTGGCGCAGCCGCTTGACCTACGGCTGGACCGAAGACCGCTACAGCCTGGCAATCGCCCAGCCGAACACGCTCACCGGCAACTCTCTGCGGCGCATCGCCAACGGTGGCCACTATGACTACGAAAGCCGCTACGGCGCTCTGGACCTGATCGGCGATCAGCAGCTGTTCGGCCAGCGCCATGAGATCGTGGTCGGGGTGGACAACGAGTCGCTGGATAAATACCGCGGCAAGACCTATCGCAACGCGAACACCGCCGCCGGCAATCTCAATATCCAGAATCCGCAGTATGGCAATCTCGCTGAGCCAGTGACGATCAGCGCGGCGCAGAGCAACGCTGAAAACAACCTCAATACCACCTCGGTGTACTTCAAGGACAACTGGCACCTCAACGACCAGTGGATTCTGGTGTTCGGCGGCCGCCAAGAGCATTGGGACCAGTACAGCGACGCGGGGCTCGGCGCCTCGTACGCCCCCGGTGCCGATTCCAATGGCGACAAGTTCATCCCGTTTGGCGGGATCGTCTACCAGCCAACCGACAACGTCGCCCTGTACGCCAACTACAGCCGCTCGTTCGTACCCAACGACGCTGACGATGCGGGCAACAGTTTCAAGCCCACCGAGGGGCGCAGCTATGAAGCCGGTATCAAATATTCCCCGGTCAAGGCGCTCAACATGAACCTGGCGGTGTACGACATCGTCAAGAAAAACCTGGTCAATAGCGTGCTGCAAAGCAGCGGCGAAAGCATCGACGAGGCGGTGGGCAAGGCGCGCTCGCGAGGTGTCGAACTGGACGTGACCGGTGAAATCGCGCCGAACTGGAGCGTGATCGGCACCTATGCCTATGACCAGACCGAAGTGCTGAAAAATGACGAGAAACCGGAGCAGGAAGGTAACCGCCTGCCCAACGCGCCCATGCACACGGCCAGCCTGTACCTCACTCATCATCTGCAGTTGCCGGCCAACGTCGGCAAGTGGCATGTCGGCGCGGGCGGGCGTTATGTGGGTCAGCGTCCGGGGGACGACGCCAACAGTTTCTCGATGGACAGTTACACCGTTGCCGATGCCTTCGTGCGCTGGGATCTGCCGACTCAGGCGTACAAAACCAGCCTGCAGTTGAACGTCGATAACCTGTTCAACAAAGAGTATTACCCGTCAACGACCGGCAGCAGCACGCTGCAAGTCGAAGAGGGCGCCTTGCGAACGGCACGCCTTACCGCCAGCGTGACGTTCTGATGCAAGGGGTCTGGCTGTCCGGCAGGGCAGCCATTGACTGTCGAGGGCAGGGCCAGGGTCTGATGGCGCTGTTACCGATATTTCCTGAACCCTTGCGCCAGGCAGGTGCCCAATCACTTATCACGTCAGAGGCCATCATCATGTCTGAAGAGAAGAAAGAACCGCCAAAGGAAGACGTTCCAGCCCACTCCACAGAGCAGGAAAGGCAGCGGCTGAAAGACTTCAACAAAGGCGGTATACCCCCTGGATCAAGCTGATGTGCTGTTGCTGTGCATCTGCTGGCGTCACATGAATCAGAACGCTGGGCCTTCAATGTGGTAGACCGTCGGTTCTTCCGAAAAACAGTCCTCCAGACCCATCATGAAGAGGCGATGGTCTTCACTCGCTTCGAACCCCGGCGTGTGATCCTCAAGCGAAGCCCAGCGCACGATCAGGTTGAACACCTCGGGAGTCTCGACCCCTTGGGCGAGCACGTGGCCGCCGTAACCCTTTGCGCGAGTGAGCAGCGGAGCGACTTCGGCAAAGGCGCGTTTGAATGTTTCAGTACGATCCTGGTGAACAGGCAGCAGAGCGATTTCATAAATCATGGCGTTCCTCGGAAATGACCTTGATGGTCAAAAGTGCGCAGTTACGGGATAAGCGATGGCTCGACTGCAATCGCGATTTTTCCTTGAATGCCGTTGTTGCGGCTTTCCAGCCGGGCGTGGGCGAGGGGAATGTCGGCGAGCGAATAGACGGCGCCGATCCGTGGCCGTAGCTGACCGCGTGCTACCAAGGCGCTCAACTCATCCAGCTTGCCGCGGTTTTGCCGGGTGAAAACGAAGTGATAGCTGGCGTTCTTGCCCCAGGCCTGGACGACGTTTTGTGGCTGTGCGATGTCCACGATCGTCACGACGCGACCAAGCTGCGCGAGCACGTCGGGGCTGCGTGACAATGTGTCGCCGCCTATGGTGTCGAACACTACATCCACGCCACGCCCCGCTGTCTCCCGAATGACGGCGTCGACATAGTCTTCTTTTTCGTAGTCGATGATCACATCGGCACCCAGGCTGCGGGCGAACTCGGCGTTTGCTTCGCGCACGGTTGTGAACACCCTTGCTCCCATGGCTTTCGCCATCTGGATCGCGATGTGGCCGACGCCTCCCGCGCCGCCGTGTACAAGAATGGTCTCGCCTACCCTTAGCGCCGCCCGCACCACCAGTGCTTCCCACACAGTCCCACCCACCAGGGTCAGGCTTGCCGCCTCAAGATGGCTGAGCGAGGCAGGCTTCTTCCCGACAATGCCTTCGGCCGCGACGTGGTACTCGGCATAACTGCCTGGCCCGTCGAATATCTGCGGGGTGTACCAGACTTCGTCTCCGGGAATAAAGCTCGTCACCCCCGGCCCGACTTCCTCTATCACACCGGATATGTCGTGCCCGGTAATGGCCGGCAGCGGCACGAGATCGGAATAGTCACCACGCCGAACCTGATAATCCAACGGATTGATGGAGGTCGCGTATACCCGGACCAACACCTGTCCCGCTTGCGGCACGGGCTTGGGTATGTCGCGGAGCTCGAACGATTCAGGACCGCCAAATGCTCCAAGAATCATCGCTTTCATGGTAAATCCTCGTATCGACAAAAAGGGATATCGAGATATCTCGATATATTGCGGCTAAAAGAAACTCACAGATCTTTCCCGATGATCTCGGCAAGCGCGCTGATGGTTGCTTCATTGCGTTTGTAGTAGGTCCACTGACCAATGCGCCTGACTTCGACCAGGCCCACCCGTTGCAGCGTGGCCAGATAACCGGACACCGTTGACTGGGACAGCCCGATACCCTCCTGAATACTGCTGACGCAGACGCCGACCGTGAGAACGTCACCCTCATCCTGAGGAGGGAAGTTCTTTACCGGGTCCTTCAGGCCTTTGAGGATTTCAAGGCGTGTAGGGTTTGAGAGGGCTTTGAATACTTCGAGCAATTCCATGCGCCGAGGATATCGAGATTTAGCGATATGTCAATGCGCGGGTTTCACAAATCTTCAGGTTGCAACGGCCATAGCGTTTATTGGGATCGAGCGGCGGTCTGCATGCGACCCATAACTGACGGTGGCGGCAGGAAAAATGGCCAAGAGCGGTCGGTAGAACGGCACAGGAATAAAAACGCTGCCGGCGTCAACATCGCGGGATAGCTCGCAAGTGGCTACCCCGCCGGACATGCGGATCGCCCGGATCCTTCTCTCATACCCCTGACTCCCCGCGCCTATGACCCGTACTCATAGGATAACAACACGCCTTGTTGGCATTTGGGGGGCTACTTAAAGTCGCATCCATCGCAGCGAACCCAGCGCGTGAGAGACCCACGACGTGCTGTTTGCCGACTCAATGCTCACCCCAATCAAATCCGCCACAAGGAATGAATAGATGAAAACCAAAACCAGAATTGCCGCTCTCGTCTCGTCCCTGACGCTGGCTGCGTTGACCACCACGGCCGTAGCACAGGAACATCCCGCTGCCGCGCTGGCCGCCAAAACGGTCGTACTCGTGCATGGCGCGTTCGCTGACGGCTCCTCTTGGAACAAGGTGATTCCGTTCCTTGAAAAAGCTGGCCTGAAGGTGGTCGCGGTACAGAACTCTCTGGATTCGCTGGACGGCGACGTTGCCGTAACCAATCGTGCGATCACCGCCGCGCAAGGGCCGGTGGTTCTTGTGGGGCACTCCTGGGCGGGCGCTGTCATCAGCGACGCGGGCGTCAACGACAAGGTCAAATCCCTGGTCTATGTGGCTGCTTACGCGCCGGATGACGGTCAGTCTGTGTTCGACTCAGTCAAAGGCTACCCGCAAATGCCAGGACAAGCGTCTTTCGTCAAAGATGCCGACGGCTACGTGAAGGTCAGCGACGCAGGCGTTGCGAAGTTCTTCGCCCCTGACTTGTCGCCTTCCGACCAAAAGCTGATTGCCGCAACTCAAGGCGCATTGAACATCCAGGCACTGGATCAGCCGGTTCCCCACGCCGCCTGGCATAAGGTCCCTTCGTTCGTGGTCGTCGCCGCAAATGACCAGATCATTTCGCCGCAGCAGCAACGCGATCAGGTCAAGCGCCTGCACGCCACTGCGATAGAGGTGCCGTCCAGTCACGTTGCCATGCTCGCTTACCCGAAAGCAGTCGCGGATCTGATCATCAAGGCGGCCGAATGATTGGGTAACCGTAGCCCCTTAGTTATTGACCCACTTCCTCCATTTACCCTTGCAAGCGAGATGACTGTCATGAACTGGTAAACACCTGAATATGCGTAGCCAAGCCCGACTCAATGTCGGGCTTTTTCGTTGTCGTCATCCAAGCTTTGAACCAACGCCTTATCCGGGTGTGACGAACCGCCTGACACACCACCTTTATGGCCGGCCTTCGGATCAACCCCTCGCTGACTTCTGGACCAGACACTCTGCGAATCTACCCCCCACCTCTCATCTTCAGCGGCTGGCGCGCGCTCGGCTGAGTGGATGAGGTTGCAGACTCCCAAGACAGGGGCGGGCGAGTCCGTCGGGCCCTGGTAGCGCGTCCGTCAGCTTGCCGGTGAACCAAGCCTTGATGTGCCGCACCGGCGCTGAGGGGGTGGGACTTCTACGATAGCGTTTTCCACAAAGGGATAGGGCGCGCAGTTGCCTGATGACGCAGAGGCTTGGATTGAATGCCCTTGAGCCTCTGCCATTGAACCTCAGGCTGCCTCCAGCCCGCAGTGTTGGTGGGTCTGCCACGGCCAGCCTGAGACAGATGATGCGTCTGTGCGTTGCGCTGATTCCTGGACGACAGCGGCTTTATCTTCGCCCATGAAAAAGCCGTCGCAGAGGCGACGGCTTGAGGGTGAAGCGCGAGGGCTCGGACGGCCGTGTCAACTCATTGCCGGCCAGTCCGAGTAACCGGTCGAATCGCCACCGTACCAGTAGGCTTTGGGCGCTTCCGCCAGCGGCGCTCCGCTGGCCAGGCGATAAATCAGGTCCGGGTTGGCAATGAAAGGACGGCCAATGCTGAACAAGTCAGCTTCGCCCGCCGCCAGCGTCTGCTCGGCCAGATCCAGCGTGTACTGGTTGTTGGCGATATAGGCTCCGCTGAAACGCTGTCGCAGTTCTGCAAAGTTGACGCCATTGACCTCTTCGCGGCTTAGCTGAGTGACCCCCTCGATTTCGTGGATGTACAGCAGCCCCAGGTCCGACAGTGCAGACACATAGGCGCCGAAAGTGGCCATGGTATCGCTGTCCAGCGGCGTTTCGCCGGGCGTGGTGGTCACTGGAGAAATGCGGATGCCGACCCGTTCGGCGCCCCACACATCGATGACTGCTTTGACCACTTCCAGAGGAAAACGCAGGCGGTTTTCCAGCGAGCCGCCGTAACGATCCGTTCGAACGTTGGTGCTGTCGCGAACGAACTGCTCAAGCAGATAGTTGTTCGCCGAATGCACCTCTACGCCATCAAAACCGGCGATTCTGGCGTTTTCAGCAGCCCGGCGATAATCCTCGACGATCAGCGGAATCTCATCGGTTTCCAGTGCCCGGGGCGTGACGAAATCCTTCATGCCTTCGTGCACCCGGATTTGCCCGTGAGGCTTGAGCGCAGACGGCGCTACGGGAAGGCCGCCATCGTGCATGTCAGGGTGCGACATGCGTCCGGTGTGCCAGAGTTGCAAGAAGATTTTGCCGTCACGACGGTGCACTGCATCGGTCACACGCTTCCACGCAACGATTTGCGCTTCGGTCCAGATCCCCGGGGTTCGCGAGTAGCCCCGGGCCTGGGCCGAGATGTTGGTCGCTTCAGTCACAATCAGTCCGGAGCTTGCTCGCTGAGCGTAATAGTCCGCAACGTAGTCGGGTTGAACACCCGCATCGTCCGCTCGGCTGCGGGTCATCGGCGCCATCACAATACGGTTCTTCAATTGCAGTCCGCCCAGTTTGACGGGCTGCAGGACAGGGCTTGCGAAACGATCACTCATGATTTTTTCTCTCTGCAATTCAGGGCAATTCAGGGCAATTGTGAATGTGCTCAGTCAACGGTCTTGGCCCATACGGCCTGTGCATTGGTGAATTCGCGCAAGCCGAAATGCGAGAGCTCGCGGCCGTAACCGCTCTTCTTCACGCCACCCACCGGGATGCGCGCGTTGGTTGCAGGGAAGCCATTGATGAAGACCCCACCGGTTTCCAGGCGACGAGCGATGCGCTGCGCCCGAACCATGTCCTGAGTCCACAGGCTGCCGCCCAATCCATAGTCACTGGTGTTGGTCAGGACGATGGCGTGCTCGACATTGCTGGCAACGGTAATCGCGGCGACCGGGCCAAACGTTTCTTCATCGAACGCGGCCATGCCGGGCTGGACGTTGGCCAGCACAGTGGGCTCGTAGAAATTGCCGGGGCCTTCGATCTTCTTGCCACCGAGCAGCAAGGTCGCGCCGGCGGCGAGGGTGCGTTGGACCTGGCCATCGAGCTCGTCGCGCAGATCGCCGCGTGCCATGGGGCCGACGTTGTTGGCGTTATCCAGAGGGTTGCCGACCTTCAATTGTTTAACGGCGGCCACGAACTTACGGGTGAATTCTTCGGCAATCGGTTGCTCGACGATAAAGCGCTTGGCCGCGAGACACACTTGACCTGCGTTCTGGAAACGGGCTTCGACGGCGGCCTTGACCGCCAGGTCGATATTGGCATCGGCCAGCACGATGAAGGCGTCGGAGCCGCCCAGTTCCAGTAGGCTCTTTTTCAGTGCCTTGCCAGCGGTGGCCGCCACTGCCGAACCTGCGCGCATGCTGCCCGTCAGGGTCACGGCGGCGATGCGTGGGTCTTCGATGGTGCGAGCCACGGTTTCATTGTCGGCGATGAGATTGACGAACAATCCTTTCGGGAAGCCCGCTGCTTCATAGGCGTCCTGCAAGGCGTAAGCAGAGCCCATGACATTCGGGGCATGCTTGAGCATGAAGCCGTTGCCCGACAGCATGATTGGCCCCGACGCGCGAATCACCTGCCACAGGGGGAAGTTCCAGGGCATCACGGCGAGGATGGTGCCGATGGGCAAGAAGGAAACGTGAACCTGATCGTCGCCCTCTACGTTGACTGGCTCATCAGCCAGGATCGCCGGGCCGTTATCGGCGATCCAGTCGATGGTTGCCGCACACTTTTCCACTTCAGCGCGGGCTGAAACCAGGGTCTTGCCCATTTCAGCGGTGATCAGCGCAGCGATGATTTCCGAACGCTCGCGCAGGATGGCGGACAGACGACTATAGGCCGTGACACGTTCGCGCATTGGTGTGGCACGCCACAAGCGGAAGGCAGCGGCGTTGACGTCCAGCAGTTGCTCGACTTCGCTCTGGGTCTGGAACGGGTAAGTCGCGATCAGTTCACCGGTCGCCGGGTTACGTGAGGTGGCGAAGGCAGGGAGGGTCGGAGTGGCGTTCAGATTGGTCATCGGGATCACCTCGTTGGCGGTGGTGCAGCACGTTGTGCGCTGCGATGACCGTCAATTTAGGTAAGCCCGACAGGGCCAGGAAGGCGTGTTGTTATCCTATGACTGCGGGTCATAGGCAGTGTGTCGAGGAATATAGGTGACCAGCGAAAGATCCGGGCGTCCCTCTGGCGTCAGAGCGACATAGGTGAAATCGATATAGCCACTCACCGGGTGCAGCAGACGCTTGCGCCCTTCGTCGAAGCCTTTGACTTCGGTGTCCTGCCACCATTCGCGGAACTCCGGACTCAGGGCGGACAGCTCCTCGATCAGACTGTCGAAAGGCGCCTTGTCCTGCGCCAGCGCACGGGAGGCACGAAAAGCGCTGATCATCCCGCGCGCCATCTGCTCCCAATCCAGGATCACCGTTCGGTAGGGGATGTACAGGAACAGCAGGCGCAGGGTGTTGCGCTCATGGGGCTGCAACGACCCGTAGTCGACGAACAGGTCGGCGATGGCATCGTTCCAGGCCAGAATGTCGAGTCGTGAATTACGCACGTAGGCCGGAATGGGATTGATCGCACGCACGAGCATTTCCAGCCCTGCGCTGACGCCACCGCCAGTCTCGGCCGCGGGTGCTTCAAGCGCAGACAATGCAAACAGGTGAGCGGACTCGACGCGGTCGAGTTTGAGCACTTTGGCGATGCGGCGCAGTGCGTCGGGTGAAGGCTGGATATCGCGGCCTTGCTCAAGCCAGGTGTACCAGCTGACGCTGACTCCGGCGAGCACTGCGACCTCCTCGCGGCGCAGGCCCTGCGTGCGGCGCGGTCCCTCGGGCAGGCCGAAATCCTTGGGCTCAAGACGCGCACGTCGACTGGAAAGGAATTGACCGAATTCGCGCCGCTGCTCTAGAGAGGGTCTCTTATTCATGAATCACTCGTGAGGAATCTGATTGGATTGACCTGTACCGCCCGCCGTTGAGGTCCGTACGCGCCCGAACGCTGGCAAGGCGAGCGTTCCGAGGTGAAGTTACACCACCTGTCACGTTTGGCCACCTGAAGATTGCATTCAGGCATCGGGCTCGTCTGCAAACGGGAAATATTGCGTGCTCAACTGCGGTCTGGCTTGAGGGGCATCAATTGGGCGGCGCGAAGGCGTTGGCAGCGGCGAGGGTGTTCATCGTTTCACTTTTGTAATGGTTTCCGAGGTTTCGGCTTCCTCGGAGCGTCTTTAGGGGACCATCGCCACACGGGATCTGACAGGTGCTCTGCAAAGAAATCGGACAATGCCGTGATCTTCGCCGGGCGGCTGCGGGCTGACGGTGTCACGAAATACAGTCCACCCTTGGTCATGCTCCATTCGGGTACCAACACTTCCAATCTGCCATCCGCCAGATACTCGCTGGCGATGAATTCCGGGAGTTCGGCAATCGCCAAACCTTCGAGCAGTACCGGCAGCAGGGCATCCGAGTTGGTGACGCGTAGCCGTCCGTTGGGTACGACATCTTCCTCAGTGCCGTCCTGGTGCGTAAAGCGCCAGACCTGGGTGCGCGCGCGATAGGCGTAACTCATGCAAGGTCGGCTCGCCAGCTCACGCGGATGGGTCGGGCGCCCATGGGCCTGAAGATAGGCAGGCGCGGCCACCGCGAATTGCGTCACGGCGCACAGCCGACGTGCGACCAATGACGAGTCGGGTAGCACCGCGATCCGCAGCGCTGCGTCGAACCCGTCGGCGATAAGGTCGACAGAGGCGTCTGACAGGTGCAGGTCCACGGAGAGTTCGGGGTATTGGCGCATCAGCTTGGGCAGAAGTGGCGCCACCCAGCGTAAACCGAACGACATCGGGACGGCGAGACGCACCTGACCCCGGGGTTGCACCGACAGGTCCTGGGCTTCGCTTTCTACCTCCTCTGCTTGCCGATAAATATCGCCCGCCTTGGCGGCCATGCTGGATCCGAACTCGGTCAGCGATAACTGGCGGGAGGTCCGGTTGAACAGCCGGCCGCCCAATCGCTCCTCCAGTCGTGCCACGGCACGCGACACCGTCGGCACTGATACGCCCATCACGCGCGCCGCCGCTGCGAACGAGCCTTCTTCCGCCACCTTGGCGAACATGGCCAGACCTTCGAAATCAGGGAGTTTGCTCATTTCATTTCTGCAATGATGGATTGCAGCCAATTCTATTTTGAAAAGATTAGCCCGTCGATATGCTTCTCCCACACCGCAAACAACCCCTTACTTGCTGAACAATATTTTGGAGAAACACCATGACTCGCAAACTCGAAGGCAAAATTGCACTGGTTACCGGCGGCACCACTGGCATCGGCCTGGCCACCGCCAAACGCTTCGCCGAAGAAGGTGCCCATGTTTACATCACCGGCCGTCGTCAGGCTGAACTGGACGCAGCGGTCGCGCTGGTCGGTAACGCCACCGGTGTTCAGGTCGATTCCACGAAGCTTGAGCAACTCGATGCGCTGTACCAACAGATAGGCGCGGAGAAAGGCCGTATCGACGTGCTCTTCGCCAATGCCGGTGGCGGTTCGATGCTGCCTCTGGGCGAGATCACCGATGCGCACTTCGATGACACCTTCGACCGCAACGTCAAAGGCGTGCTGTTCACTGTTCAGAAGGCGCTGCCGCTTCTGGCCAAAGGCGCTTCGGTCATTCTCACAGGTTCCACGGCGGGCAGCTCCGGAACCGCGGCTTTCAGTGTGTATTCAGCCTCGAAAGCCGCCGTCAGAGCGTTCGCCCGAAGCTGGATTCTGGACCTCAAGGATCGCAACGTACGCATCAACACACTCAGCCCAGGCGCGACCAAAACCCCAGGCCTGGTAGGCCTCGCCGGACCGGACGCCGCTCAACAGCAAGGCCTGCTCGACTACCTGGCTTCACAGGTGCCGATGGGTCGTGTCGGCGAGCCGGAAGAGATTGCCGCTGCGGCGCTCTTTCTGGCCTCTGACGACGCCAGTTTCGTGAATGGCGTCGAGCTGTTTGCCGACGGTGGTCAGGCGCAGATCTGATCGGGGTGGGACGGTGCCCGGCATCGTCCCTGCCATTTCGTTTTCAAGGACTTCATCATGAAAGCAGGTCATTTCGCAGCCATCGCATTGAGCCTGGCCCTGGGGTTCGCAAGGGGAATTCGTTTCACTGCAGTTGCCGGGTGAGCGCAGTCGACCGGCATTGGCATCGCAGATCATCACAGCGATGCCAAACACTGCGCCGCAGCTCTTTTACACCCTAATACGATTCAGGCGTGTGTCACCGGACTGGAACCGGGGTGATTTTCTGGCCACTCAAGGCGTACCACACCTCAAGGTCATCCTCATGAACAACTACAACCTCACCAGTCACCCAGTTGCTTTTACCGCGCCGTTGCAAGGGGCTGGCACAGTCGCGGCCAGTCGCACCGCAGACGATAGTCATGCTCGGGATATCCAGGTCGCTTTTTCGCAAGGTGGACTGCTGGTTCGAACGGTGCAGAAAAAAAACGCACATCAGGATCTGCATAATTGCGCAGTAACGCCTGACCAGGCCAAAGCGCTCCATGATAGTGGGGCCTCGTCCCATGGTGGATTGCGTAAATGGAGTCTGGGTCACGCTGACCTGCGGCCAAACTATTTTGGAATGGGGACACCCACGGGAATACCTCGACACATGGCGTTTCTCGCGCTGCCAGAGAAAATGGGTGACCACGTGATTGGTGTCCACAAGCGTGATCAGGGCTCTGGTCGTCCGCCAGTCGACCCGATGGTGAAATTGGCATCCGATGCGCGTATGGAATTGAAGGCGCTCCTCGGGGAACTCACGAGCGAGCAACGAGGTACGCCGACGGAAGCAATAGGCGATAATAATGAAATCCAGACGATTGGCATCAGGCCGGAAGCAGTGGCCGGGATGCTGTTTACCCCGAGTCCGAGCGTCAGGACATGGGAAGCTGCCAAGAATGATTTCCAGAAAGCGATCAATGCCGCAGGCCCAGAATTTGAAGGGCGCAGCTTTCCAATCTTCAGCTACGACACCAGTGATGCAACTCACAAGACCGAACTGCGCCTGCTGGATACGTTGAGCAAGCAGAGTTGACGGCATACGGAGTTGCGGTAAGGGCCATGGTCGAGTACGGATTTCATGACATGCACCGCCGTTGATGTGCCTGCCATTTGTGAGTTGGGTCAGTTGCTCAACGCGATCCACCATGCCGCACGGCCCGAAATCTATACCGCTGCCACCCATGATTTCTCTCGGGATGCTCCTCATTGGATGAGCTTCTTCGAGGGACCGGGGCAGATTGTCTTCATCGCTCATGTCGATGGGGTCGCTGCGGGGTTTATCACTGCCAGCCTGTCGTCAGGCAGTGGCCCACTCATGCAGCCGATGAAATTCGTTCGAATTGGCTCGGTATGGGTGGCAGAGCGCTTTTGGGGCAACGGTATCGGTCCCAAACTGGTGAATCTGGTTCAGGAGTGGGGGATTCAACAAAGTGCCAAAGACATCAGATTAGCCGTGTGGACTTTCAATGCCCCCGCCGTTCGGTTGTATGAAGAGATAGGGTTCGAGACGCATGCTTTTGAGACGGGGATGCCACTTTGATCTCGCTTTTACATGCCAACCTGCGTGCAGTCTGACTGCTTTCGACTTAGGCTGTGTGAAAACGCGCTAAACACCTCGAAAACTGAGAGTCGCGAGGGTTGCCTATGGAATCAGCGGGCGAAAGCGCGAATTAGCTTAGTCAGTGACATAGACGTTCGTAATGCCGTTTGGGCC
>Ga0308159_1000322_pt1 | contig 131086 bp, 117 predicted proteins | sample PhyCR1_FD_201040 | JGI IMG/M metagenome (GOLD analysis project Ga0308159, IMG submission 201040) | Phyllosphere microbial communities from UC Gill Tract Community Farm, Albany, California, United States - DLSLC.R1 | ecosystem: Host-associated > Plants > Phyllosphere > Unclassified | place...
AACCTGAGCCGACGCCATCGCGGCTGTCGCACAGCTCCAGCTTCTCCCACAGAGATTGGTGTTCAGCCCGAAAGCTTCACTTGGCGCAACACCCGCTGTAGCCGCGTGGTGTTTGATCGGATGCGCACGAAAATCAAAAGCCAACGCAGCTAGTGCGTCCTGACGCGATCCCTGTGGGAGACGCCGGAGCTGTGCGACGGCAGCGAAAGCGGTGCCTCAGTTGGCACATCAGCCAACTGACCCGACGCTATCGCGGCTGTCGCACAGCTCCAGCTTCTCCCACAGAGATTGGTGTTCAGCCCGAAAGCTTCACTTGGCGCAACACCCGCTGTAGCCGCGTGATGTTTGATCGGATGTGCACGGAAATCAAAAGCTAACGCAGCTAGTGCGTCCTGACTCGATCCCTGTGGGAGACGCCGGAGGTCACGACGGTACGGGCCGCGACTCGGACGAAAGCGGCGGGGACTGCGTAGGCTCTGAAATATCGCTTTGAGCAGAACACCGCTTCCGTCCGAACGTGGATTTCATCCAGTCGACCCGCACCAAATCCGATCCGCGACATATTTTCCCTGCGCCATCCATCCCTTACCCCAACAAATTGGGGGTAACCCTGACCTGCGTCGTATCTCTGTCACATTTTGTAATGATCATGTTCGCCATCCCATCTCAACAGGATTGTGAATCATGGCGACTCCGACAATGGCTCCAGGCTCCCTGCAACAGGGTGCCGGGCTGAGTGCTCAATTCGGGCGCAAGCCCGGCGTTCTGACGATGGTGATCTTCTTCGCCGTGCTCGGCCTGGGCCTGTTGTACACGGCGTTCAGCCTCAAGCAGGACATGGATGAACTGGGCACCGTCGTGTTGACCTGGACCCCGTTCCTGCTGCTCGGCGTTGCGCTGTTGATCGCTCTGGGTTTCGAGTTCGTCAACGGTTTCCACGACACCGCCAACGCGGTCGCAACTGTCATCTACACCCACTCCCTGCCGCCGAACTTCGCCGTGGTCTGGTCGGGGATGTTCAACTTCCTGGGTGTGCTGTTTTCCAGCGGCGCCGTGGCATTCGGCATCATCGCCCTGCTGCCGGTCGAGCTGATCCTGCAGGTCGGTTCGTCGGCGGGTTACGCGATGATCTTCGCCTTGTTGATCGCTGCGATCCTGTGGAACCTCGGCACCTGGTGGCTGGGCCTGCCAGCATCGTCGTCGCACACCCTGATCGGCTCGATCATCGGCGTCGGCGTCGCCAACGCGCTGATGCATGGCCGTGATGGCACCAGCGGCGTGGACTGGTCGCAAGCCACCAAGATCGGCTACTCGCTGCTGCTGTCGCCGCTGGTGGGCTTTACTTGCGCGGCGCTGTTGCTGCTGGCCCTGCGCGCCTTCGTCAAGAACCGCGCGCTGTACAAAGCACCCGAAGGCAATCAGCCACCGCCACTGTGGATTCGTGGCCTGCTGATCCTGACCTGCACCGGCGTGTCGTTCGCCCACGGCTCCAACGACGGCCAGAAAGGCATGGGCCTGATCATGTTGATACTGGTCGGCACCCTGCCGATGGCGTACGCGCTGAACCGCGCAATGCCGGCCGATCAATCGGTGCAGTTCGCCGCGGTGGCTCAGGTCACGCAACAGGCGCTGACCAAAGCCGCGCCATTGCCCGCGCCAGCCGACTCGCGCCTGACACTCTCCACCTACATCCGCGACAAACAGGCCACCCCTGACCTCGTGCCCGCGCTGGCCGTGATGGCCGGCAAGATCGGCGATCAGGTCGCAAGCTACGGCTCGCTGTCCAAAGTCCCGGCCGAAGCCACCGCCAACGTGCGTAACGACATGTACCTGACCTCCGAAGCCATCCGTTTGATGGACAAGAACAAGGTCGGCAACTTCGACGCTGACACCCAAGGCAAGGTGCAACTGTTCAAGCAGCAGATCGACAACGCCACGCGCTTCATCCCGCTGTGGGTCAAGGTGGCCGTGGCCATCGCGCTGGGGCTGGGCACCATGGTCGGCTGGAAACGCATTGTGGTCACGGTCGGGGAAAAGATCGGCAAGACCCACATGACCTACGCCCAGGGCGCTTCAGCTGAAGTGGTCGCGATGCTGACCATCGGCGCGGCTGACATGTACGGCCTTCCGGTGTCGACCACCCACGTGTTGTCTTCGGGCGTGGCGGGCAGCATGACCGCCAATGGCTCCGGCTTGCAGATGCGTACCCTGCGCAACCTGGCCATGGCCTGGGTGCTGACCCTGCCAGCGGCGATCCTGCTGTCGGGCGGCCTGTACTGGTTCTTCACCCAGATTTTCTGATTCACAGAGCTTCACGTGCTCTCCTTCACAGGCGCTTCGGCGCCTGTTTTTTTGGCGGCTGACTTCTCCCAACCGGTTAGCCACCACACCGGACGGCTACAGGGAGATGCGTTAGGGAGATCTTTGGTCTTACGCGACTCTGGTTGTAGAGAACCTGACCCCACCCATCCCGCGTTCATCATCAAACACGATCCATGTTCCAAGCCCTCACCCTTCGGCCATTGATGGCCACCCTCGCCTGCCTAAGATGTCAGCAAGCCTTCAAGGCCGTGATTTCTTTCAAGTGAGCACCCTGATGACGCCAACAAGACCGACCTCAAGAACCCTGTACGACAAACATATCGACTCACACACCGTGTGCAGGCTCGATGATCAGGGCCATGTCCTGCTTTATATCGATCGCCAGGTCATCAACGAATACACCAGCCCCCAGGCCTTCAGCGGCTTGCGCGAGGCCGGGCGCGATGTGTGGCGGCCGGAGACTGCGCTGGCCGTGGTCGATCACGTCAATCCCACCGCGCCGCAGCGGGTCGCGGCCATGGCCGATCCGGGCGGTGCGTTGCAGGTTTCGTATCTGGCCGACAACTGCGAAAAATTCGGCATCGAACTGTTCGACGTGCTCGACAAGCGTCAGGGCATCGAACATGTGATCGCACCCGAACAGGGGTTCATTCTGCCCGGCATGGTGATCGCCGCCGGGGACAGCCACACCACCACTTACGGGGCGCTGGGGGCATTCGGTTTCGGCATCGGTACATCAGAAATCGAGCACCTGCTGGCCTCGCAGACGCTGGTCTACAAACGTCTGAAAAGCATGCGCGTGACAGTCGAGGGCGACCTCGCCAGTGGCCTGACCTCCAAAGACGTGATCATGGCCCTGATCGGCAAGATCGGCGCATCGGGCGCCACCGGCTATGCCATCGAATTCACCGGCTCGACCATCGCAGCCCTCAGCGTCGAAGCGCGCATGACCATCTGCAACATGGCTGTGGAAGCGGGCGCTCGGGGGGCGTTCATGGCGCCGGACGACAAGGTGTTCGCCTACCTCAAGGACAAGCCCCGAGCGCCGAAAGGCGAGTTGTGGGAACGCGCGGTCGCCAGCTGGAAGCACCTGCACAGCGATGCGGATGCCGTGTTCGACCGCGAGATTCAACTCGATTCCAGTGACCTGCAACCCATGGTCACCTGGGGCACCAGCCCCGATCAGGCCGCCGCCATCAACGCCAGCGTGCCGGACCCGGACGCCATCGCCGACCCGATCCTGAGGCAGGACATGCGCCGCGCGCTCACCTACATGGGCCTTGAAGCGGGCATGCCGCTGAGCGATATCGTCATCAGCCACGCCTTCATCGGCTCCTGCACCAACGCCCGCATCGAGGACCTGCGCGATGCTGCCAATGTGGTGCGCGGTAAACACGTGGCCGAGCACGTGCGAGCGATGATCGTTCCCGGCTCCACTGCCGTGCGCGATCAGGCCGAAGCCGAGGGGCTGGCGACGATCTTCCGCGACGCCGGTTTCGAATGGCGCCAGTCAGGCTGCTCGATGTGCCTGGCGATGAACGACGACGTGCTAGCCCCGGGCGACCGTTGCGCCTCCAGCACCAACCGCAATTTCGAAGGCCGTCAGGGCGCAGGCGCGCGCACCCATTTGATGAGCCCGGCGATGGTCGCGGCCGCCGCCATTACCGGTCATTTGACCGACGTTCGCAGCCTGCAAGGGAGTTTCTGAGATGCAGCCTTTCACCCAAGTCAGCGGCAAGGCCGCGCCCATGCTCGCCGCCAACGTCGATACCGATGTGATCATGCCCAAGCAGTTCCTCAAGGGTATCGACCGCGCCGGGCTGGATCGGGGACTGTTCTTCGATCTGCGCTTTCTGCCATCCGGCGAACCGAATCCGCAATTCATTCTCAATCAGCCTGCGTGGCAAGGGGCGAAATTTCTGGTCACCGGGCCGAACTTCGGCTGCGGCTCGAGCCGCGAGCACGCGGTCTGGGGCCTCAAGCAGATGGGGATTCAAGCGCTGATCGGCAGCAGTTTCGCCGGGATTTTCTACGACAACTGCCAGCGCAACGGAGTGCTGACCATCGTCCTGGAAGAGGCGCAGGTTCAGATGCTGGGCAAGCTCGTCAGCCAACCGGAAACCGCGCAAATCGAGGTGGATCTGCCAGCACAGGAGATTCGTTTGAAGGATGGGCAGGTAATGCCGTTCAAGATCGATGAACTGAGAAAAAACGCGTTGTTGCTGGGGCTGGATGCGATTGGCAGCACCTTACAGAAACGCGAGCAGATTCTGGCGTTTCAACAACGGCACCTGGCCGAGAATCCCTGGTTGTCGTGATTTCCGGCAACGCCGTCTGACCCCTGCCGAACACAAAAACTGTGGGAGGGAGCTTGCTCGCGAAGCGGTCAGCTCAGACACTGCGGCAGTGACTAAACGTACGCATTCGCGAGCAAGCTCCCTCCCACGGGTTATGAGTCCATTCAGAGCGATGTGCACGACAGGCTTGACGGTTCTACAGAGACAGCCCCTGAAAATGCGCCTGCAGAAACTCCACGCACACGCGTAGCTTTCCAGAATTGGCCAGCCGCGTCGGGTACACCGCCCAGACGTTGGCGCTTTCGGTGTACTCGGGCAGCACCTGGACCAATCTGCCTTGTTCCAGAAAAGGTTTGACGTCCCAGAGCGACCGCTGCAACACCCCTCGCCCGTCCAGCGCCCATTGCAGGACGATCTCGCCGCTGTTTGACGACAACGGCCCGCTGACTCGTACGGTTTCCCGCACGCCATCACGCTCGACGTGCCAGATGCCGAACGCGTTGTCGCGCTCCTTGAGGACCAGACAATCGTGCTGCTCCAGATCGTTCAGTTGCTGTGGCGTGCCACGTCGCGCCAGATAGTCCGGTGCCGCGCACAGCACTCGTCGATTGCTGACCAACTGGCGGCCGATGTGCTGGCCGGGAATGTCGTCGCCGACTCGGATCTCCAGGTCAAAGCCTTCGCTGACGATGTCCACTACGCGGTCGAACAGGTCCAGCCGCACTTCCAGGTCCGGATACGCCTCGGCAAGTTTCGAGATCGCCGGGGCCACATGATTGCGGCCGAAACCGAACGAGCTGCACAGGTGCAACTTGCCCCGCGGCGCCGAATGCGCGTCGGACAGTTCGTCATGCAGCAGCTGGAAGTCTTCGAGAATCCGCACCGCCCAGCGCTGCACGCGCTCGCCGTCTTCGGTCAGAGCGACCTTGCGGCTGGTGCGATGCAAAAGACGTGTGGCCAGGGTCGATTCCAGAATCTGGATGCGCTTGCTGACGTAGGCCGGCGACAACCCCAGCTCTTCCGCCGCCGCAGCGAAGCCGGCCTTGCGAATCACGGTGAGAAATACCCGAAGGTCTTCGGGTAATGGCGCCACTTCTTTTTTTGAGGTCATGCGGCTTCTTTTTGTCAGGCGGGAAGATCGAGTAGGCCCAAGAATAACACCGCCATCGAGGCAAACGTTTCAGAACGTAAACACGGACATATTTCCAAAAGTTCTAAAAATATGGAATTCAGTTCTTTTACGGAATAAATCTCAACCTCTATAAATAGGCCCACTTCTTACAACGCCACCGATTCTGCTCGAAGGACTGCTCATGGATGTTTTCTGGTTTCTACCGACACACGGCGACGGCCATTTTCTGGGTACCACCAAAGGCGCTCGCCCGGTCACCCTCAATTACCTGAAACAAGTGGCGCAGGCTGCCGATGACCTGGGTTATCACGGTGTGCTGATTCCCACCGGCCGCTCCTGCGAAGATTCCTGGGTGATCGCCTCGGCGCTGGTGCCGCTGACCGAGCGCCTGCGATACCTGGTGGCGATCCGTCCCGGCATCATCTCCCCGACCGTTTCGGCGCGCATGGCGGCAACGCTGGATCGCCTGTCTGGCGGGCGACTGCTGATCAACGTCGTCACCGGTGGTGACCCGGACGAAAACCGTGGCGACGGCAGCTTCCTGGATCACAGCGAGCGCTACGAAGTCACCGACGAATTCCTAAAGATCTGGCGCCGCGTGTTGCAAGGCGAATCGGTGGACTTCGAAGGCAAGCACCTGAAAGTGCAGAACGCCAAGGCCTTGTACCCGCCGATTCAGAAACCCTATCCGCCGCTGTATTTCGGGGGTTCTTCGCAAGCCGCTCACGAACTGGCTGCCGAGCAGGTCGACGTGTACCTGACCTGGGGCGAACCGCCTGCCGCGGTCGCCGAAAAACTCGCTGACATCCGCGAGCGTGCCGCGCGCAATGGCCGCACCGTCAAGTTCGGGATTCGTCTGCACGTGATCGTGCGCGAAACCAGCGAAGAAGCCTGGAAAGCGGCCGACACGCTGATCGAGCACATCAGCGACGAAACCATCGCCGCTGCACAGAAATCCTTTTCCCGCTTCGACTCCGAAGGTCAGCGGCGCATGGCGGCCTTGCATGACGGTCGCCGCGACAACCTGGAAATCGCCCCGAACCTGTGGGCCGGTGTGGGCCTGGTCCGTGGCGGGGCCGGCACCGCGCTGGTGGGCAATCCAGAGGAAGTCGCGGCACGGATCAAGGAGTACGCCGATCTGGGCATCGAAAGTTTCATCTTCTCCGGCTACCCGCATCTGGAAGAGGCCTATCGCTTCGCCGAGCTGGTATTCCCGCTGCTGCCCGAGCCGTATCGCAGCCTGGCCGGTCGCGGCATCACCAACCTGACCGGCCCGTTCGGCGAGATGATCGCCAACGACCTGCCGCCGCAGAAGTAAGCGTTGTAGAGAAACCGTGGGAGGGCGCTTGCTCGCGCAAGGGATGTGACATCCATCAGATCTTCATCGGATGCAAGACGGCCTTCGCGAGCAAGCTCCCTCCCACAGGGGCCCCGTTTGCAGCGTGACTGCAGCGTGCATCCCCCATCGCGACAAGGAGTCCCCCGCATGAACGCCAGCGTACCGCTACAACCACAAGTGATCCCGATGCAGCTACTGACCCTACCGCCTTCACCGGCTCTGGCCACTTCGATCCGCGCCACCGCGCAGGTGTTCGAAGACCCCAAATCACAGGCGCTGCTGGCCCATGTGCAGCAGGTCGCGCCCAGCGATGCCAGCGTGCTGATCATTGGTGAAACCGGCACCGGCAAGGAGCTGGTGGCGCGTCACATCCATGATCTGAGCAGCCGTCGTCATCAGCCTTTCGTGGCCGTCAACTGCGGCGCGTTTTCGGAATCTCTGGTGGAGGCCGAGCTGTTCGGCCATGAAAAAGGCGCGTTCACCGGCGCCCTCAGCGCCAAGGCCGGCTGGTTCGAAGAAGCCAACGGCGGCACGCTGTTTCTCGACGAGATCGGCGACTTGCCGATGGCAATCCAGGTCAAGCTGCTGCGGGTGCTGCAAGAGCGCGAAGTGGTGCGTCTCGGTTCACGCAAAAGCACGCCGATCAACGTTCGCGTGCTCGCGGCAACCAACGTGCAACTTGAGCGCGCCATCAACGCCGGGCACTTTCGCGAAGACCTTTTCTATCGCCTGAACGTGGTCAATCTGGAACTGAGCACCCTGCGCGAACGCCCCGGCGACATCATGCCGCTGACCCGCCACTTCATCGAGGTTTACAGCCAGCGTCTGGGTTGCGGCGCGATCCAGATCAGCAGCGACGCCGAACACAAGCTGCGCACCTACAGTTGGCCGGGCAACATTCGCGAGCTGGAAAACGTCATTCATCACACGCTGCTGATCTGCCGCAACGGGGTGATTCAGTCGAGCGATCTACGCTTGTCCAACCTGCGCCTGGAGCGTCAGGAAGAATCGACAGCGGTGGTCGACGACTCCACCGAAGCCTTGCTCGCCCGTGCGTTCCAGAAGTTGTTCGAGGAACAGGCCGGCGCGTTGCACGAGAAAGTCGAAGACGCCCTGCTACGGGCCGCCTACCGGTTCAGCCACTACAACCAGGTACACACCGCGCAATTGCTGGGCCTGAGCCGCAACGTGATACGCGCGCGCCTGATCAAGATCGGTGAGCTGGCCGTGAACAAACGCCGCCCGGGGGAACAGCTTCAGGGCGACCGGATGATGCAATTATCGGTTTGAAGGGTTTCAGAAATACATCCGGGCCGCGATATCAACGCGGCCCCACCGTTTCACTCACCAGCTCATAGGCATTGAAGGTCATCGCCGTGGTGCGATGGCTGCGAATCAGTCCCCACAGATCCCCCTCGCCCTGCTCGGCATTCTCCAATGCCTTCTCGCAATCTGACTTGCTCTGCCACAACACATGAGTCAGCACCCGCTGCCGGTCCTCACTGACGTGAACGCTGGCGCGAATGAAACCGGGATAGGTACGGGTGAAACGCTCGAAGCGCTCGTCGAGCGCAGCCACCAGGCCAGATTGATAACGCGGATCTACCACAAACTCGACGAACTGACTGAAAGGAAGGTTTGAGTCTTGTGACGTCATGAACGCTCTCCACTGAGGACGGTTGTCGCTAAAACAGCTCGCTGAACAGAATGCTGTACAGACTGAATCCGGAAACTACGTTTCTTGCGGTGTTGCTGCGTATTGCGAACCTAGGCCACGCAGGGTAAAACCTCCACTTAACTAGAGGTCAAGTGTCATTTGCCAAACGACGAGGGCGATCCGCAAGCTTTATGCGCAGCAACGACTCCCCGCACATCGCCCGTGAACTGACGGTCGGCCAACTCGCCACCCGCAGCGGCGTGGCCATTACCGCCCTTCGCTTCTATGAAACCAAGGGCCTGATCAGCAGCCAGCGCAACGCCGGTAACCAGCGGCGTTACCCCCGGGACATGCTGCGACGGGTGGCCCTGATCAAAACCGCGCAGCGCCTGGGCATTCCGCTGGCGAGCATTCAACTGGCGTTTCAGACGCTGCCGCAGGACCGTCCGCCGACTCTTGAAGACTGGAACCGGCTTTCCGAATGCTGGAAAGCCGATCTGGACGAACGCATTCACCGCCTGACCGCCCTGCGCGACCAACTCAGCGGCTGCATTGGTTGCGGCTGTCTGTCCATGGAAGCCTGCCCCTTGCGCAACTGGGGCGACAGTCTGGGCGAAAGCGGCGCAGGCCCGCGACTGCTGGATCAGGATTGAAGGTTCTGCGGGCTGACCAGCGTGCCTGCCAATGTACGATCGGCCAGTGACAGTTTCATTTGCTGCATCGCCTGATTCAGGTCATTGGTGGCCTGAATCAGCGAGTTGGTCATGGCCATGATTTCCATCTGCAACTGGCGCATCTTGCCTTCGCGCATCTTGGGCGACAGCGAACGGTCGCTCATGAACGCCTGCATGTCCTGCATGCGTTTGGCGATGCGCTCCTGAATCGCGCGAATCATCTTCAATTGCTCCTTGATGCGATCCGGCAGATGGCTCGCATCAATGTCGGCATTCTTGTCGCCGGTCTTCGCGGCTTTCTGCGCCTCGGGCGACAGCAACACTTCAACGCTCTGGCGCATCTGCTCGGCGGCGGTGGGCAGCGCGGTGATTTCCTCGGCGGCCTGCGGGTTGTTCGGTAGCGTCTGCTGGAGCAATGTCGCAGCGTCCGCCGGGTTCCTGAAACTCAAGCTCATCATGAATGAATGCCTCCATAGCCCAAATAATCGCGTCGCTCCGCCCGGCAGACTCAGACGGATTTACCGGGGCGATACAGGGCTGTCGGCTCGTTCGGATAGTGCTTTAGGGCAAGTGGCCATAATTGTGTCGGGGTCGACACAATTATCAGGATTACAAACTCGCCAATCGCGCGGCCAGCGCCTTGGCCTGCAACGCCACATCGGTGACCGCGGTGCTTTCCCACCACATGCCGCGCAATGGCGGGCCCATGGCGAAAAGGCGGTCGGAAATCCGACCTTGGGAGTCGAGTACCGCGCCACCGGGATCGGCACCGATGCCCAACGCCAACGGACCCGGCTGAATCAGCCCGCGCGCCAGCAGATTGCGCGGCAACGCCCGGTCCACGCGGCGCCAGTCGTACTGAATGCCGGTCGAGTTGATCAGCGCCGCGCCGCTTTCGACCCTGGGCTGATCCTCGCCGCGATAACGCAGACTGATCCGCACCTGCCCGGCCTGAGGTGCTTCGACGCTCTGCAAAGACGCGGCATGAATCTGCAAGCGACCTTCCTGCACCAGACGATCGAGCAGTCTCGCGCTGGGCGGCGGCGAGCGGTGGTGATGGCTTTCCCACCAGGGGCGCACGTGGCGTACGAACTGGCGACGCTGAAGGTCGGTCGCCTGACTCCACAGCCGTGGAATATGAACCCGCACCGTGTCCAGCGGCGCCTGCCAGTCAATGCCTTGTGCGATGGCCTGTTCGCACTGTTCCCGCAGGGCGCGAACCAGTTGCCGTGTGCTGCGGATGCTGTGATCGTCGCCGAGAAAGTCCGGCCAGGTGGGCGGCTGTCGTCGAACGTGGGGCAAGAGGCCGTGACGGGAGAAGACATCGATGGGCCCACGATGGCCTGCCTGCTCCAGCGAGACCACGGCGTCGACCATGGTTAGCCCGGAGCCGATGATCAACACCCGCCCCCGCGGATCGAGGTGGCGCATGGCCTCGACATCCCAGGGGTCGACGGCCGCGGCGTTCAGCGCGTTGGAGTCGCGCTGCGGCGTGCGGGCGGCAGCGAACATGCCGGTGGCGAGCACGGCGAAACGGCCGATTAGCCGGGTATCGTCGGCGAGGGTGATGATTACCCCGGTTGCATCGCTTTGCAGGTCCGTGACTTCACCGCGCACATGCTCGACCGTGGAGCTATGAGCAGCCCCGACCGCCTGAGCTTCAGCCAGACGCTGTTGCACGTACAGGCCAAAGATCCCGCGCGGGGGGAACAACTCGGCCACCGGCACATGCTGCTCGTCCGATTCGGGCCAGCCGCCCGCGGCAATGTAGTCGGTGAGCCATTGGGTGAGATCGTTGGTGTCGTCGGGGTCAACGCTCATGCGGGCCGCATTGCCATTGAGCGTGTGGCCGAGTTCGGTGGCACTGTAGGCCTCGCCGCGCCCCAGTTCACTGCGCGATTCGATGATCACGATGCGTCGTTTTCCCGGCAGACGCAGCAACTGCACCGCCAGCATCGTGCCACTCAGCCCGCCTCCGACAATGAGGATGTCTGCGGCAGGTCGGGTGTTTTCTGAGGTCATTGTTCTTCGCCTTTTTCTTCGCGTTTTCTTCGCCACGGCAGCGCCCACGCCTGATTATGGACAGCGTGCGAATGGATGCAAACGGGACCTTGGCAGGACCGTTGCGGTACGAAGGATGCAAGGCACGGCGCGTGCCGGGATATGGCGAAGCTGGCTGACCGGAAAGCGGGCAAAGTGTTGATCAGGTGTTGGACCACGAACAGTTGCAGTCCTGTCGCCTGTAGCTGCCAGCCGATGAACCCCGTGGGAGGGAGCTGCTCGCGAAAAGGCTATATCCAATATCAATGCTGGCTGACCTGACGTATTCGCGAGCAAGCTCCCTCCCACAAAGAGCTTGGGCGGTCATACCTTCTTTGTCAGGCCATGACGCCTCACTGCCAGGAGACCCGGAGGCTCACGACACCACATTCCTCACAAACCTGACCAACCCTTGCCCGTCATTGCGATAGGCATGGTGGCGGTTGCTGGCAAACATGAAGAACTCGCCGGTCGCCACCTGCCGGTCTTCATCCGGCAGGGCCACCGTCAGCGTACCCTCGATGACGTAGACCTGCTCGCTCCAGCCCTCCGGATCGGCCTCGGAGATGTAGGCCTCACCCGGCGCCAGGCTGAATTCCCACAACTCCACCTCGCGCCGCGCCACGGCCTTGGCCAGCAAAACGGCCTTGCTCTCGGGCGAAGAACCGGCCCAGGCGACCTCGTTGATGCGGCTCGAATCACGCTCGTCCGGCGCCTGAATCAGATCACTGAACGCTACATTCAACGCCTCCGCCACGCGATCAAGGGTCGCGAGGCTGACGTTCTTCTCCCCCGCTTCGATGGCCACCAACATGCGGCGGCTGACGCCGGACTTTTCCGACAGTGCAGTCTGGCTCAGGTCCGCGGCATGCCGCAGACGCCGCACATTCTGGCTGACGTGTTGCAGGACAGACGCTCGTTGTGAGTTTTCCTTTTGCACTCGATCCCCCCCTTGCGCAGCCTACACCTTACGCTTCACATCCAGACGACGCAGGTGGCAGGTCACTTCTTCGCGGTCGTGGTACAGCTGTTTGCAGCCGATCGAGACCTTGACGCCGCGCGCCTTGAAGCCTTCTTCAATGCGTTCGAGCAGCCGCTTCACTTCGGCATAGCGCTGTTTCATCGGCAGTTTCAGGTTGACCACCGCCTCGCGACACAGGCCCTCCCCCAGCCATGTTTCGAGCAGGGCCGCATTGCGCGCAGGCTTTTCGACGATGTCGCAGACCATCCAGTCCACTGGCTGGCGCGGCTTGTAGGTGAAGCCATCGGCCATCAGATGCTGCACCAGACCAGTGTCCATCAGGCTCTCGGCCATCGGGCCGTTGTCGATGGCAGTGACCAGCATGCCGCGCCGAACCAGCTGATACGTCCAGCCACCGGGAGCCGCGCCGAGGTCAACGCCGGTCATGTCTCCGGACAGACGCTCATCCCACTGATCGCGCGGGATGAAGTGATGCCAGGCCTCTTCCAGCTTCAAGGTCGAACGGCTGGGGGCTTCGCGGGGGAATTTCAGGCGTGGAATACCCATGGGCCACATCGCCGAGTTGTCGCCATCGGCCAGCCCCAGAAACACCGAGCGACCGCTTTTGAACGTCAGCAGCAGACGCGGCAGGCTCGGGTTGTCCACCAACTTGCCGGTTTTTTCCAGGGCCTTGCGCAGCGGGGCTTCGAACTTGCGGCAGAAGGTCGAAAGCTCCTTGCCATCGTTGGTGTCGACCACTTCGAGCCACAGGCTGCCGCAGGTCGCGAAATCAGCCATGTGTTCGAGGATCACGCTGATCCGGTCGGTTTCCGGCAGGTCGACGAACACGCCGCGAGCCCACTGCCGAGGGAAGATCAGGTCGGTGAAACGAACGCCCTTCATCAGGCGCTCGGCGCCGTCGGGTTCGGTGCAGATGAATTCGGCGCAGGCCGCGTCGGTCTTGGCCTTGGCATAGCCGGAGACATTCAGGCGTGCGGCATGCTCGCTGATCTCCGAGCAGACCTCGCCTTCGAAACCGGGGCGGCAATGCATGAAAAGGGTGTTCACTGAAATGGCTCCTCGCGCGCCGGACAACGGGCCAGCGCTACCTATACTTGAGGATTAACCTCAATGACTCGAAAGCGGCGCATGATAGCCGAATCAGGAACCACTGACGCACGCCAAAGGTCCAGTACTACTCATTGATCACAAAAGGCGCCACGCAGAGCGCTCGACGAACATCGTCTTACCGACCCGATCGATAGTGTGTTTTACCCGTCCGTACCGTGCGGACTCGTCAAGGAGTTAGTTCATGCCCTCCCTCGATAGCCTGAAAAGCCTCAAGACACTCGACGTCAGCAACAAGACTTATCACTACTTCAGCCTGCCCGATGCCGCAAAAGCCCTGGGTGATCTGGACAAGCTGCCGATGTCACTCAAGGTGCTGCTGGAAAACCTGCTGCGCTGGGAAGACGGCAAGACCGTCACCGGCGAAGACCTCAAATCCATCGCCGCGTGGCTGACCGAGCGTAAATCCGACCGGGAGATCCAGTATCGCCCCGCCCGCGTGCTGATGCAGGACTTCACCGGCGTGCCTGCGGTGGTCGACCTTGCCGCCATGCGCGCCGCCGTGGCCAAGGCCGGAGGCGATCCGCAGCGGATCAACCCGCTGTCGCCAGTGGATCTGGTGATCGACCACTCGGTGATGGTCGACAAGTTCGGCGACGACAAGGCCTTCGGCGAAAACGTCGACATCGAAATGCAGCGTAACGGCGAGCGTTATGCGTTCCTGCGCTGGGGCCAGAGCGCCTTCGACAACTTCAGCGTGGTACCGCCGGGCACCGGCATCTGCCATCAGGTCAACCTCGAATACCTGGGCCGCACGGTGTGGACCAAGGAAGAAGACGGCCGCACCTACGCCTTCCCGGACACACTGGTCGGTACCGACTCCCACACCACCATGATCAACGGCCTAGGCGTACTAGGCTGGGGCGTAGGTGGAATCGAGGCCGAAGCGGCGATGCTCGGCCAACCGGTGTCGATGCTGATTCCCGAAGTGATCGGTTTCAAACTCACCGGCAAACTCAAGGAAGGCATCACCGCCACCGACCTGGTGCTGACCGTGACCCAGATGCTGCGCAAGAAAGGCGTGGTAGGCAAATTCGTCGAATTTTACGGCGACGGCCTGGCCGATCTGCCACTGGCCGACCGCGCCACCATTGCCAACATGGCCCCGGAATACGGCGCGACCTGCGGTTTCTTCCCGGTGGATGACGTGACCCTGGACTACCTGCGTTTGTCGGGCCGCCCGGATGATACGGTGAAGCTGGTCGAGGCCTACTGCAAGGCGCAGGGCCTGTGGCGTCTGCCCGGTCAGGAACCGGTGTTCACCGACGCGCTGGAGCTGGACATGGGTTCGGTGGTCGCCAGCCTCGCCGGCCCGAAACGACCACAGGATCGCGTGGCGCTGCCGGACGTTTCCCAGGCGTTCAGCGATTTCCTCGGTCTGGCCCTGAAACCGACTAAACAGGAAGAAGGCCGGCTGGAAAGCGAAGGCGGCGGTGGCGTGGCGGTGGGCAACGCCGAGCAGGTCGGTGAAGCCGAGTATGAATATCAGGGTCACACTTATCGCCTGAAAAACGGCGCGGTGGTGATCGCGGCGATCACCTCATGCACCAACACCTCGAACCCCAGCGTGATGATGGCTGCGGGCTTGCTGGCGAAAAACGCTGTGGAAAAAGGCCTGCAACGCAAGCCGTGGGTTAAGAGCTCGCTGGCGCCCGGCTCGAAGGTGGTCACCGACTACTACAACGCTGCAGGGCTCACCCAATATCTCGACAAGCTCGGGTTCGATCTGGTCGGCTACGGCTGCACCACCTGCATCGGCAACTCGGGCCCGTTGCCCGACCCCATCGAAAAAGCCATTCAGCAATCGGACCTGACCGTGGCCTCGGTGCTGTCTGGCAACCGCAACTTCGAAGGCCGTGTGCACCCGCTGGTGAAAACCAACTGGCTGGCCTCCCCTCCTCTCGTCGTCGCCTATGCGCTGGCGGGCAGTGTGCGGGTCGATCTGAGCAGCGAGCCGTTGGGTGAAGGCAGCGACGGTAAACCTGTCTACCTGCGCGACATCTGGCCGTCGCAGAAGGAAATCGCCGACGCGGTGATGAATGTGAGCACCGGCATGTTCCACAAGGAATACGCCGAAGTGTTCGCCGGTGACGAGCAGTGGCAGGCGATCAAGGTTTCGAAGAACCCTACGTACGTCTGGCAGAACGACTCCACCTACATTCAGCATCCGCCGTTCTTCGAGGACGTGGCCGGCCCGTTGCCCGTGATCGCCGATGTGCAGAAGGCCCGTGTGCTGGCGATTCTCGGCGACTCGGTGACCACCGACCACATCTCCCCGGCCGGTAACATCAAGGCCGACAGTCCCGCCGGGCGTTACCTGCGCAGCAAAGGCGTGGAACCCAAGGAGTTCAACTCCTACGGCTCGCGTCGCGGCAACCATGAGGTGATGATGCGCGGCACTTTCGCCAACATCCGCATTCGCAACGAGATGCTGGGCAATGAAGAAGGCGGCTACACCCTGCATGTGCCGACCGATGAAAAACTGCCGATCTACGACGCCGCCATGCGCTATCAACAGGAAGGCACGCCGCTGGTGGTGATTGCAGGTCAGGAATACGGCACCGGCTCCAGCCGCGACTGGGCCGCCAAGGGCACCAACCTGCTGGGCGTCAAAGCGGTGATCGCCGAAAGCTTCGAACGTATCCACCGCTCCAACCTGGTGGGTATGGGCGTGCTGCCGCTGCAGTTCAAGAATGGCCAAAGCCGCAAGACGCTGGAGCTGACCGGCAAAGAAGTGCTCAACATCACCGGCCTTACCGGCGCCACTCTGCAACCGGGCATGAGCCTGACCTTGCAGATCACCCGGGAGAACGGCAAGCAGGAAAACGTCGATGTGCTGTGTCGGATCGATACCCTGAACGAGGTTGAATACTTCAAGGCCGGGGGGATTCTGCATTACGTGTTGCGGCAGTTGATTGCTTCGTGACTATCAGGCCTGCAAAACAGGCTGAAGCTCAGCGCTGAACCTGTGGGAGGGAGCTTGCTCGCGAAGGCATTGTGTCAGTCACTACGATGCCAACTGACAGAGCGCTTGCGCGAGCAAGCGCCCTCCCACGGTCTGTATCCCAGAGCCAACTGATCGCGCACCAGACAAAACCTACACAAACCACCGAAATATCCACCAAAATCCCGGACAACTTTCATCCCTGTCCCACATGCGCATCCGTTTAATCAACGTTAAAATCGCCGGCCTTATCCCACGCTCAAGGACGATCCCATGCCGGCGCTGCGCTGGACCGCGCTTTCGTTGCTCACTCTCGGCTACTGCATCGCGCTGGTTTACGGGCAACTGAGCATTACCGTGTCAGTGACCATCGGGTTGCTGATCATGGCGGGGATTTGCCTCACGCAATTCACGCACTGGGCGGTACGCACGTTCGGGCACCTGTTGTTCATTGCGCTGGCTGCGGGGCTTGCAAGCCATTGGCTGCCCGGCTTTTTCAGCGCGCGAGTGATCGCTGCCACCCGCTTCAGCCCTGAAGCGGCGCCTTTTTCGATGTACCTGAATCTCGACAAACCCCTGATCGGCTTCTGGATCGCCCTTGCCTGCCCCTGGGTGTTCACCGCCGTCACCCTGCGCCGCACGCTGACCACCAGCAGCCTGACGCTGCCGATCACCACTGCCATCTGCCTGGCAACCGCCGCAGGAATGGGGCTGATTGGCTGGGTTCCAAAATGGCCCGAGCAAGGCGGTATCTGGGCGCTGAACAACCTGCTGCTGGTTACGCTCACCGAAGAGCTGGTGTTTCGCGGCTACATTCAGGGCGGGCTGACGCGCTTGCTCAACCGCGTACCCGGTCACCAGGCACTGGCGATCCTCTTGGCATCACTAATGTTCGGCTTGTCGCACTACGGCGCGGGCTGGCAGTGGATGCTGCTGGCTGGCATGGCCGGAGTCGGCTACGGCATCGCCTACCGTTTCGGCGGCTTACCGGCCGCAGTCGTCACCCATTTCGGGCTTAACCTCGTGCATTTCAGCCTGTTCACCTACCCCATGTTCAACCGCTGAACGTCGCCGTGCGACAAACCGTCCCATGACGCAGTTCACAAAACGCTTAATTTCCTGAGGGCTGCGCCGATAACTCATCAAAGCCTTCCCGGATTGAACAGCTTATGCGCAATAACCAGCCCATCACCCAACGCGAACGGACCTTCCCGGCGCAGCAACGGTTGATCTCCACCACCGATGCCCGTGGCGTGATCACCTACTGCAACGAGGCGTTCGTCGAGATCAGCGGCTTCACTCACGATGAACTGCTCAAGGCCCCCCACAACACCGTGCGCCACCCCGACGTGCCGTCGGCGGTGTTCGAGCACATGTGGAGCACGCTCAAGCAGGGCCTGCCGTGGATGGGCATCGTCAAGAACCGCTGCAAGAACGGCGATCATTACTGGGTCAACGCCTACGTCACGCCGATCTTCGACAACAAACAGGTAATCGGCTTCGAGTCAGTGCGGATCAAACCCACTGCCGAACAGATTCGTCGCGCCGAAGCCCTTTACCAGCGCCTGAACAGTGGCAAGGCCGCCGTGCCAAGCCGCGACAAATGGCTGCCGGTGCTGCAGGACTGGCTGCCGTTCATCCTGGTCAGCCAGTTGAGCTTCCTGATCGGCGTCTGGCTCAACTCCCATTGGGGCTTTGCGCTGGCCGCAGCGCTGTCCGTGCCGCTGGGCCTGCTCGGGCTGAGCTGGCAACAGCGCGGAATCAAGCGCCTGCTGCGCCTGGCCGAACAGACCACCTCCGACCCGCTCATCGCGCAGATGTACACCGACAGCCGTGGTCCGCAGGCCCGCCTGGAAATGTCCATCCTCAGCCAGGAGGCGCGCCTGAAGACGTGCCTCACTCGCTTGCAGGACACCGCCGAGCACCTGAATTCCCAGGCAAGGCAGTCCGACAGCCTGGCCCAGGCCAGCTCCAACGGCCTGGAACGTCAGCGCGTGGAAACCGAACAGGTGGCCACTGCGATCAACCAGATGGCCTCGACCACCCAGGAAGTTGCCAGCCACGTACAACGCACCGCCGACGCCACGCAACAGGCCAACCAGCTGACCCGTCGCGGCCGCGACATCGCCAGCGAAACCCGCGAAGCCATTCAGCGACTGTCGGCATCGGTAGGTGAAACCGGCCTGACCGTGACCCAACTCGCCAAGGACAGCGACGAAATCGGTGGCGTGGTCGACGTGATCAAAGGCATCGCCGACCAGACCAACCTGCTGGCCCTCAACGCCGCTATCGAAGCGGCTCGCGCCGGTGAAATGGGCCGTGGCTTTGCCGTGGTCGCCGACGAAGTTCGCCAACTGGCGCAACGCACCACTGAGTCCACCGGGCAGATCCATTCGCTGATCGCCAAACTGCAGACCACCGCCAACAACGCGGTGCAGACCATGGAAACCGGTCGTCGCCAGGCGCAAGCAGGCGTCGAGCAGGTCATGGAAGCCGACAAGGCGCTGGTGGGCATCAGCGATGCGGTCGCCAACATCACCGACATGGCGACCCAGATCGCCGCCGCCACCGAAGAACAAAGCTCGGTCGCCGAAGAAGTCAGCCGCAACATCAGCACCATCGCCCAACTCGCCGACCAGACTTCCGACGAAGCCCGCCGCTCCGCCACCCTGAGCGCCGAACTGACCCACACCGCCCACACCCAATACTCGCTGGTGGAGCGCTTCAACCGCTAAAACCCTGCGCGCAACACCCCAAGCCCCGGCAGCGAAACTGCCGGGGTTTTTTATGACCGGGTGAAAAGTAGGACGTTTCTGAAGTTGCTCGAATGAAGGTTATCTGGAGTTGACAGCGGAAGTGAATCGCTATTAGTTGAAATTCAGATTAGCGATAAATAATTAATACCTTGAGGGTGTTTTTGCTGATCTAGAACTGTCAATTAAACGTGCGCTCGTCCGGTGAGTGGATGCGGGTGAGTGTGCAAAAGGAGAATTTTATGAGCCGTATAGATTTTAAAGCGCCTGTTCCTTTCACCCCGCCAGTCGTAGACATTGCGGACCCGTCGGATGGATTGTTGAAAACCGTGGATTTATCCATGCCCATCCCAGTGAAAGTCGAAGTGTGGGAAGCGGCGATCCCTGGGTACTACTTTCAGCTGATGCTCAATGAGCAGGCAGTCGGTGATACCAGGATCATTACCGAAGCAGACCAGATCGGGGATATGATCACTGTCTATTTAAATGAAGACCTTCTGAATCAAAACGGAATTTACTGGTTAGGGTTCAGGGCAACCAGTCCAAATACGCAAGTTTCTGACCTATCTCCTGTAATACCTCTAAAAGTCGACCGCTCCCGCCCCGGTGCCGCACTTCTCGCCCCCATGATCTTCCCCAACGCCTCCTTCAGCGACCGCCTCACCGGCCTGATCCCCGGGTACGCAGGCATGGAACAAGGCGATGTGATCCAGACCCTGTGCAACGGCACCCCCGGCCCAGCCCACACGGTACAAGCCGACGAGCTCACCCTGCGCCCGATCGAGATCGACTTTGAGCGTAAGGTCATGCAAAGCCTTGCAGCCGAAAACGTCTCTTTCGAGTACCTGGTGACGGACCGGGCGGGTAACCCCTCGATCATGTCGCTGCCGGTTCTGCTCTCAATTAAATTGTAACGACACAATATCGATATTCAGTTGAATATCAGCACGCAGATCTTCCACGCGGTCGCATGGAAGATCTGTCAACTTTTGTTCTGCGAGAATTATTTTCACTTATTTTTTCGCTGCTTATTTCCTTTTTTCCTACAGCATCGTGGGACGCGTCCTCATAACAGGCACAAACAGCATGCTGCGGCGCCAGGTACAGACACTTACAAAACACCGAAAACATTGGAGACACACGATCAAACACACAACTCAGAACAATCTTCAAGAGGCAATATTTCACTGACAAAGTCATGTACTACCTCTGCAACCGGTGCGATTGACAGCAGCATCTTTCGAATCAACCATATGCAACCCGGACGCCCAATCCTACAAGTTGGATTGTAATCGTCTGAGCTTTTTAAACGTGGTAACAGCCATCTGACCAAGGAGTTTCCATGGAAGACGAAATGGATATTCAGCCCCCCATCGATCCGCAGAAAAAGGACACGGATATGTGCGAGGACTCAAGCGACAATCCGTTAATGGTAAACAGCGAGGAGGCTAAACAATCCGACGAGAGCAGCACGCCGCCACCGCTTTACGAAGACCTGCTTGCAGTACCCGCTGGCGAGTCCAGCTCCAAGGAAACGGCTGTCACGTATCCCGACTACCTGCAGAGCGTGCCGAGCTTCCCTTGGCAGCCCGATGAAGAAACCGTACGGGCAAACCCGATCTATCCCGCGCCCTATCTCAGCGGCAACACGCCCGACAGCGTGACCTATGAGCAATTGATCATCGGCGTGTACATCAACATCCCTCGTTCACCCAGGCTCTGGGTTGGCGACCAACTGAGGATGCGCTGGGGCTACAACACCTTCTACACCACGATTCCGGAGTCAAAGCGCCGCACGGGACCGCGCCTGATTCAATACCTGAACAGCGAACGGTTGGGCGACTACAAGGACGGCGTCGTCGAGGTGCGCTACGAAGTGGTGCGTCGCTCACGCCTGATCGGCGTCTCCGAAACCCTGAAAGTAACGCTGATCGGCGACGGCAAGCCGCGCCCACGGGCTCCCAGCCGCATTCGTGGGATTCGTCGCCGCAAACTGCGCCCATGACGCCCATTCGGAGCAACTGAAAAAGCCCCGGCGGCATCGCTGCAACCGGGGCTTTCAACACAACATCACAAGCGGCGATCAATCGCCCGAAGGCTTAGAACGCCAGACGCAGGCCGACATTCGCGCCCCACGGCTGCTCGACATGCTCGCCCTTCATGTAATCGAAGTCGGCATGCACCTGCAGACGCTCGGAGAGCGACACCGAGACCCCGGCGCCCAGCTCGGCGCGGGAGCCGAACAGGTCGTTGTCGAAGCGTTGGTCATTGACCTTGACGTCATTGCTACGGGAGAACTCATGCGCCCCTGCCACACGCACGTATGGCTGTACCACGCCGCCATCCTCGAGCGCGAACTGCCGCCCGACGGTGGCACCGACCTTGCCCAATACCGACTGGGTCTGGCGGGTCTTGGCCTGCAAGCCATTGTCCAGCGTGTAGTCGCTGCCATCGATCCACACGCTCGACAACTGCGCGTACGGCTCGACGAAGTAGTCGTCAGGCAGCTTGATGTGCTTGCCGAACTCCACCGATCCGCCCACGGCCATGTTGCTGTAATCGCCCTTGGCCTTCGCGCCGTCGCTCATCGCCACCTTCGACTCGTTGTGAAACTTGTTCAGCTTCACCACGCCGTCCAGGTAATACCCCTCCTCCGACAGCCAGGTGCCGTAAGCGCCGACGTAATAGCTGTCGACCTGACCGGAAGTGCCACGGCTCAGGTCCAGATCCGACTTGCTGTAACCGCCCATCAGCCCCACCAGCAGCTGCCCGTCACCGACCGGCACCGGCGCATCGGCACCGAACGACAGCCCGTGCTGCTTCTGCTGATAATCCACTCCCGAATCGAGCGACGCATTGAAGCGGTTGCCATAAGTGCGAATCCAGCCACCGCCCGTCTCCTGCCCACGGACCTCGCCCATACGACTGCGCAAGGTGCTCAGCTCGCTGTTCCAGATCGTCGGCCCGACGTTGAACAGCGCCAAGGCGCTCTGGGTAGACGGGCTGATGATCTTGCCGGAACCGACAATGAACCAGTCCGTGCCTTGTTGCTCCAGGGCGTAGGAATAGACGCCGAGGTCGGCGCGGTTCTGGTTGCCGACCAGTTCGAACTCGGCGTCGCCGCCTTCGGTATGGATGATGCGCAGGGCATCGAACTCCGCAGGCACCACTTCTGCACCGGTGTTCGCGACGTTGACGTGATGGAAACCGCTGGCCTGGCCGGTGACGTTCAGCAAGTCGCCGGTGGCGTTGTCCAGGTTGATGCGCATGTCGAACACACCACGCCCGGACAGCTCACCCACGGTGAGGGTATTGAACCCCTCTCCACGAAAACTCACCCGCCCGGCCCCCAGCTTCAGCACCGGCAGGCTGTTATCCCCCAGCATCTGCCAGCGCGCATCGGAGTTGATGGTCAGGCTGTCGACGTTCTGCACATTGCCGCTCAACCGCGCATCGTTCTGCAACACCACATCCAGCCGCGCCTCCTCGGCAGCGTACAAGTCGCCCTTGAGACGGCTGTCGTCGACGACCAGATCGAGCTCGCTCTTGTCGTGGACCTCGACCAGATTGCCGTTGCCGGAGCGAAGCTCGGCGTTGTTTTGGAGGGTTATGGTGGCTTTGGCGATGCCATCCTGACTGTCCGTAAGCTGGATGGCAGGTCCCGTGAGTCCGGTGATCACAGAATCGTCAACCACGACAGAACTGGGACCAGCATCCAACCACATGCCTGGGAATCTACCTGCGGTCACGACCTTCAGGCCAACAGTGTCACCGATGATCCTGCTCTGCGACTTGATATTGACCCTTGCGGCGGCCGCAGATACGCCGACACCATCACCATCAGCGTTCGAGGACCCCATCACCTCGGTACCGGACAAAATGGCTTTTCCCGTACCGACGTGCACACCGATGCCTGTGCCGGATATCTTGGTATCCGAGATCAGCGCACGGCCTTTTTCTCCAACCAACTGCAAACCAGTTTTGAACCGGCTGACAATCGTAGCGTTTTCCGCGAACAACTCGCTGTTGATGATGTAAACGGCGGCGGGAACGCTGGGGGCGTCAACCTCCTGGCTCACGGCTCCGCCTTCAATTCTGACGGAGGTGTCAGCAGCTATGCCCACGATATTATTGATTCGTCCACCGCTCTTCAATACAAGCCTCGACCTCTCACCCATCAGCCGATACTCCGCCCCCGTAACCTGATCAACAGTCACCGTAGTATTGCCGGGCACCACAATCGCACCCGGCAACGAACTATTTTTTTGCTCTTGGGCTATGGCTTGAGCTGCCAGCGTTACGCCGCATACCACGCCAATTATTTGCCAATGGCTCCCTGCGCCCCTGCGTTTTTTACCTTTGATCACACCGAGTGTCCTCCCTTAAAAAGAAAGGACAGCCTGCGGCCAGCGGGATATTTTTATGAATCCAAATGGAGATCGTTTCGCGCTGCGAATGCCCAAATGAATGTCGTCCAATTCCTACAGAGATATCCTCATTGTTGTTTCAGTGAAAAAACCATTGGAACTATTAACTCAGAACAGCGGAGGTTTGAAGCCTACCCGGCACGTTAGTATCCAATGCCAGCTTCCTAAACTTTTGTAGGACGTTTCTGCCCGTATAAAAACAGGTGGAATTAAGTGGATAAAAAATATAAATATCTACCACCAACATTTGAAAGATCACCAACAGACGAGATTAGTCAACACTTGCTTATGATGCGATAAAGCAGCGTAATGTCATCCAAACAGATCGGAGGCCAACCTATAAATTCAACGAAGATGTAGCACGCTTGCAGCACGATCTGCCACGTGACACACAGCCAACCCAAAAGAGAGCAATCATGAAAAATAAGAAGACACGTAACTACCAGCGTTTTTTTACGCCTATATCTATCCCAAAGTCCGACCCGATTGACGGATTGGTAACGCTTGAAAACCTAATGCAAAAGATCGAAGTAACGTTTCCCGTATGGAATGAGGCCTCTCCGGGACATACCTACCAGTTAACCTGGAATGAGATATTAACCGCTGAAAAAAAGTCTATTACTACTGAGAATCCAGGCGACCCGTTGAGTCTGACAATTCCATCAGGGCTTCTGGTGAATGACGGAACCTATCAGGTGGGCTTCGCCGCTATCAACGAGCTGGGCGGACAAATTGCCTACTCTCGGCAAATCCCCCTAATCGTCGACCGCACCCCACCCGGCGGCGACCTCCTCGCCCCTTTGCTCTTGGACCCCAACCAGCTCCCCCTAACCGAAGAATCACTTGCAGCCGCCAACAATGTCCTGATCGCACGCCTCCCCAGCTACTTCGATGCCAAATGGGGGGATGTGGTGCGCACGTATTGGGGCGATCAGCCCGGCCCGGAACGCACCCTGACTGCAGAAGAACTGGGCGGCAGCAACATCGTCTTCACCTTCGAGCGCAGCTTTCTGGAGCAGCTCGTCGATGGCGATATTCCGGTGACTTACACCGTGACCGACCGTGCGGGCAATCTGTCGATCGTTTCTGAACCGGCGCTGTTGCGTCTGCAATTGCGCAATTACCCCCAAGGCCTGCTGGCGCCGGTGGTGCCGCAGGCCAACGACGGGATGATCGAACACAACGACGCGCGCCATGGTGTACAGGTGCAGATTCCTCAGTACGGCAACGCTCAAGCGGGCGATGTCATCATGCTGAACTGGGGCGGCGTGGCACTTGCCGGCCAGGTATTGACCGAAGCGGCAACCCTTCAGCCGGTGGTCCTGTCGATCATCGTGCCTTTCGACACCGTGCAATCGGCCGGAGACGGCGCAACAAAGGTTCTGTACGAGGTCCACCGCGACACTCAGTTGCGAGGCACGTCACCCGTTTGCGTGGTAAACGTGTTTGTCACGCTGCCCGGGCCCCAGGACCCGATGCCCGCCACGTTGATCAACGAACGATTGGCGCCGCCGCAAATCCGTGGCAAAAGCGACAGTACCAACCGGCTGCAAAACTTCCTCGATGAAGACGACTACCTGCTCAACGCCGATGCAGTCATCCCATGGCAAGACGGCTTCAAGGCCTGCGACCAGATTCACCTTTATTGGGGATCATGGCCGCTGCCGGTGGTGCGCTTTCTTGACCAAAACCATATCGACGCCGCAGCCGATCTTGTGATCTGCATCCCCAATGCGCTGATCGCGGGCGAAGGCGTCGGGCGCGCCATTCCCGTGCATTACACGGTGACCCATGGGGGCAATCCAAACACTTCGCGCTCCTCCACTCAACGGGTCCGGGTAGTGCGGCGAGCGCAATTGCCCGGCGGTGAATGTGGATTAACGGGCGCGATATTCAATCAGGCTGACGACACACATACGCTCCGGCTGCCCGCTGTCGCAGAGGGCACTTCAGTATCGATAAAGCCCTATCGAAACATGAGCACTGGCGATCGTTTAGCGCTGACACTTTCCGGATTCGACCAGTGGGTCGATGGACAATCCATGGAAGCCGCTTCGTTGGTTTTAACCAACACCGTGGATGACTTCCAGATCCTCAACGGGATTGTATTTAATGTGCCTAAAGCATTACTGGAACACTTTTCCACCGGACGTCTGGAAGCCAAGTACCGTATTGAAAACGACTACGGCATCGCCTGGTCGCTGAAAAGCGATGTGTATGTGGATCGCCGTACACCACAAGAGGCCTGTGCGTGACCGACTGCATCACTACAAGAGAAGTTTAAAAAAAATAGATATTTACCACCCCGTGTCTTGACACCCACCCACAACTGCTATTAGTTGAAATACATCCTACATAGGGAACCACGTTTTTCTATATACGGATTAACCCAATTGCTACAGCCCGCTCGACACTTTTCGTCCCCGGGTAATTAATTGAAGTTCAGGCAGTCATTTTCGACAAGGATCCCGGCTGCCTTTTAAATGGAGAACTAACATGTGCAACTCACATCAACCGCCTTTCGTCACACGCCGTTCGAACAAGGCCCTGCCCATTCCAAACGTACCGGTTGCAGACCCTATCGATGGCCTGCTGACACTGGAAGATTTGCAACAGCCAGTGGTGCTGAACCTCGTCGTCTGGCCCGAAGCCGCTGTCGGTCACTCCTACCAACTGACATGGAACAGCGTTCTCACCGGCGAGAAGAAGTACATCACCACTGAGCAACCTGGGGATGCCTTGACGCTGGACATTCCGCCAGGTCTGCTCGCCAGCGACGGCAACTACGACGCTGGCTACGGGGCTATCAACGAAGTGGGTGGGCAAATCGCCTACTCCCCGGAAATCCCGCTGATCGTCGACCGCACCGCCCCCGGCGGCACCCTCCTCGCAGCGATGGTCTTCCCGGTTGAAACCCACGATGGCGTTCTCACTTCCGCAGAGCTGACCGCTCTGGGCGATGTGCTCACCACCGAAGTTCCGGGTTACACCGGCATGGCGTGGGGCGACCGGATTCGTACCTTCTGGGGCGACGTGGTCGGGCCGGAACACACCGTGACCACGTCGGAGGTGAACGAGGACCTGGTGATGCTGAACTTCACCCGCGCCTTTCTGGAAAGCCTGGGCGACGTCGAGGAGCCGGCGTATTTCACCGTCACCGACCGTGCCGGCAACGTGTCGATCAATTCGCTCTCCAAGACCTTCAAACTGTTCCTGCAGGAAATCCCGCAGGACTATCCAGCGCCTGTATGCGTCCAGGCGGACGATGGCGTGATCGACGATGCCGACGCGCGCGCCACGGTGGCAGTGGACATTCCTCACTACCCGAATGCCCAGGTGGGCGACAAGGTCACCTTGTACTGGGGCAGCAACCCACTGCCGGAAGTCACGCTTCAGGCAGGTGACGAAACCTCCGACCCGGTGTTCACCCTCAATGTGCCCTATGCGGCCATTGCGTTGTCGGGCGATGGCGATGTCGACCTACATTATGAGGTGCGCCGCAACGAGCTGGCGGTGGGCAGTTCTCTGCGCTTGTCGGTCAACGTCAACCTGACCCTGGCGGGTCCTCAGGACCCGGATCCGGAGACCCCGGAAAACGAGGCACTGGACCTACCGATCATTCGCGGCACCAGCGGCAACCCCAACAACGAAGACAACGTCATCGACGAAGACGACTTCCTGCTGGAGGCCACGGCGGTGATCGGCTGGAAGGATGAGTTCGCGATCAGCGACCGCATCAGCCTGTACTGGGGTTCGCAGACCACGCCAGTGGTGTACACCCTGCGTTCTTCGGATATCGACCGCGACCTGCTGCTGACCATCCCCAACGAGCTCATGGCCGCAGAAGGTACCGGCGACGCGATCAAGGTGGCCTACACCGTGACCCACGCGGGTAATCCGAACACTTCGAGGTCTGCCGCGCAGAACGTCATCGTGCGTTCGCAAGGTGAATTGCCGGGCGGCCCGGATGGCCTGCTGCGTCCGGTGTTCACCAACGCCAACCAGTACAACGCGATCAGTCCGGTAAACAGCCCCGACGGCACGCCGGTCTTTATCCCTGCCTACATCAACGCCGACAAATACCCGCGGGTAAGCGTGGTGTTCCACGGCTACAACCGGGCCAACGGTGATACGCCGGTGCCGGGGGGTAGCGTCGAATTCACCCACGTGCTGGACGAATTCGAACAAGTCGACGGCTACAGCTTCCGCGTGACGGCCCAGCAACTGAGCCTGATCTGTGAAGGTCGCGGCGAGGCCTACTACCGCGTCGAGGGCCCGGACGGCCTGATGGTCAACTCCCCGACCACTGACGTGATCATCACCATGGCCATCCCCGGCCAGGGCTGCTGATAGATCCAGGGGCGGGTCTTCGGACCCGCTCACCAAAAACAAAAAAGGATGACTACTCATGAATATTGCAACCCACGCCCTGTTGCCCGCACCGGCCATGCAGAACCTGCACGATCCAAGCGGCATCGGCCATGCCGACACCCTGGACCCTCAAGTGCCGCTTTCGGTGCGTGTCGGGCCTTATCTGGAGATTGCTGCCGGCGATATCATCGATCTGTATTGCGACGATCAACTGGCCTACAACTACACCGTCAGACAGGAAGACCTGACGCCGGGCACCTTCAACTTCGTGATTTTGCCGCTGGATCAGAAGTTCGTTCGCCAGCCTGAAATACGCCTCTGGTACGAAGTCACCAAACCCATCGGCGGCCAGAAAAACCAGTCGGCCCCGGCCACTGTCCCGGTCAAACTGACCCTGCCGGGCGGCACCGACACCAACCCGGCAACTCCCTGGGAAAACGAGCGTCTGGCCAAGCCCAAGGTCTTTCCCGAGGGCATCATTACCTCACCGGACGGCGTGAGCGTCGAGATCGCTGCGTACCTGAATATGTTTGTCGGTGACAAAGTCACATTGTCCTGGCACGGCGAAATCATTCGCACCGAGATCAGCCAGGCCCAGGTGGGCCAGCCTGTCACCGTTGCGGTGAGCAGAGAAATCATCGAGCGCGCCGGCGACTCGGACATGCTGGAAGTGCGCTACGAAATTCGTGACATCGTCAATAACTGGTCTCGCTGGTCGCTGCCCACCTATGTGGAAGTGGAAGCAGGCGACTCCACGCTACCGGCCCCAGTTACCCCACAGGCACCTGACATGCAACTGGACCTGGATCAGCTTTCCGGGGCTGACGTGCAAGTGCTGGTGATTGCGCACGCGGATATCCAGAGCGGCGATCAACTGGTGCTGTCGGTCGAGCGCAGCACCGCCGAAGGCATGCCGCTGGAAACCTGGAGCGCGAGCCAAACCGTGAGCGGACAAACCACATTTCACGAGTTCATGGTGCCCAACGCGCAATTCCAGCCGATCGCCCAAGGTCGGGCGCGTCTGTACTATCGAGTCAACAAGCCTTCGAGCAGCAGCCAGCGGTCGAAGAGTCTGTCGCTGAAAATCGTCGGCCAGCCCATGGAGCTGCCATTGCCTCGTGTGCCTGCCGCAGAGCAGAACGGTGGCGTGCTGGATCCATCCTCCCGCAACGTTCGCGCTGAAGTGCCTGCCTATTACTTCATGTCGCAAGGCAATGACGTCCATCTGTTCTGGATGGGTAAAACCGAAGGCGGCGCGAATGTCATGCACGACGAGCTGAAAACCGTCGCCGGCGGGGACGTTGGCAGCCCTGTCGAGTTCGTCATCCCGGATGAGAATGTCAGCCTGCTGGCAGGCGGTTCGGTGGAGGTGTACTACACCGTCAACACGTTCGGGCGGGCGTTCTTCAGATCGCCATCGCTGTCCTTGACTGTAGGTCAGGACAACGCCGCGCCCCTTCCGCTCCCCACCATCCTTGAAGCCGCCAACAACCTCCTCGACCCTGCCGACACCGCTAACGGCGCCACGGTTGTCATTGCCGCCTCGGCCAGTCTGCGTCAGGGCGATCATGTGCGAGTGACCTGGAACGGCCCCAAAGGCAGTGACGAGAAGGAAAAGGTCATCGGTGCCGCTGAGGCAGGGCAAGATGTATCGCTGGTGTTCTCCAGTGCGCTGGTGAACGCCAACGAGGGTGAGCAGGTTTTGGTGTCTTATCGGGTCACGCGGGCGGATGGCACGGTGCAGGATTCCGGGGTTTATTCGGTGCGGGTGGCGAGTGCCTGGTTGTCGCTCCCCGCCCCAACCATGGACACCGTCCAGAACGACAACATCGTCAACCCAGCCCTGATCCCGGCAACCGGCGCAACCGTACGGGTCCGTTACGAAATGCGCGCCGATGACCGGGTCAAGGTGATCTGGGTCGGGGCTTCCCGTCATGAAACGGCGGAGCAGGTGGCGGGCAGCGGCACTACCGAGCTGGTGTTCCAACTGCCGAAGGCGCTGATCGAGGCCAGCGAAAACGCGCAGGCGGTGCTCAGCTATCAGGTGTCGCGTGCAGGGGTCGACAAGGAATCGGAACGGCGGACGCTGACGGTGCGCAGCGCGCTGAGTTTCAACACGGCGCCCGTCACGCTCGACGGCCAGGCGTTTCTGGTTCCTGCGCATCCGGATGTTTTGCCGACGCTGCCGGCGGGTACCTCGGTCGAGCGCGTTGCCACCGGCGGGACGCCTCCTTATGCCTACGGTTCGAGCAATCCGCTGGTCGCCCATGTCAGTGAAACGGGGCTGGCGACGGTGCGCGGCAAAGGCAGCGCTACGATCTCGGTGACCGATGCTGCCGGGCAGAGCCTGTCTTATGAGGTGACGGTGACCGGTGTCGTCCAGTGTTTTTCCCTGGGCACCGGCAAGTTCGGCGATATGTCCGCTGCGGCAGGCCAGCATGGCGGGCGTCTGCCGACAATTCACGAGCTGCGCGCGATTTATGGGGTATGGGGCAACAAGTGGCCACTGGTGAAGAATCAGACATGGTCGTCGACTCAGGCCAGAGTGACGCCGTTCGGCAAGACCTATTATGTGAAGAATCTGGGGAACGGTGCTGAGGTGGACGCGTACACCTACAGCGCCATCCCGGCGATCGGTATCCGCTGATACCCGCCGTTTCATGAGCCCCGAGCCGGGGCCAGACCAGGGCTCCGGCTTTGCCTGCGATGTTTACGGTATCAGGGAGATACCCGCCATGACTGACTCCACCCCTCCAACCGCGCCCAGCGCACGTGGCCATTTCAGCGCCCGAATCAACGGCACCCCGTTCATCACCACGGACCTGAGCGGCATGTCTTGTCTGCGCCCGGAATTGACTGGCGCGCGTAGCCAGCGCATCTGGAAAATACACGCGGTGGGCAAGGTCGGCCCCCATCGCACGGCGCTCGGCCTGTTCATCGATCAGACACTGGCTCCAGGGATTTACGACCTGGTGCGGGACGAACGACTGACGGCGGTTTATCACCTCACCCCCAAGCGGGTCGCGCAGGTTTTTCACTCGCGGGATTTTGCGCAGGGCCGCGTCCGGTTGCTCAGATGTAATGCTGACACCGGCCGCCTGCGGGGTAGCTTTGAGTTCGGTATTCCTGCGATGAACTTCAAGGTATCCAGAGGCGAATTCGATCTTCTGTGCCCTCGCGAAGAAGACATCCTGGCATTAATCAAGTAAGCGTCTGGCAATGCGTTCAGCGGCGTCCTGCAGACACGCCTCGTAGCTGACGCCGGCGGCCTTCAGGGGTTTGAGGTCATGATTGGCGGTGGGCAGCCAGTGCACTTCGATCTGGCTGGACAACGTGTAGCCCTCCACCGCTTCGCGATTGCCGAGAGCGTCGCGCTCACCCTGAATGATCAAGGTGGGCGTGCGCAGGTCAGCCAGATGGGCGACGCGGGGCTTTTCCGGTTTGCCGACGGCATAGAACGGGTAACCCAGGCACATCAGGGCATCGGCCTTGAGGCCGTCGGCGATCAGGCTGGCCATGCGCCCGCCCATGGATTTGCCGCCGATGGCCAGACGGCCGCCGACTTTGGCACGCACTGCGGCGTATACCTCATGCCAGCAGTCCAGCAGTCTGGCCTGGGGATTGGGTGGCCGTCTGCCGCCGTCGATTCGGCGCTGGGCCATGTAAGGAAATTCGAAACGCAGCACGCCAACGCCCAGAGCGGCCAGACGTTCGGCCATGTCGTTCATGAACTCGCTGTCCATCGGCGCACCGGCGCCGTGGGCGAGAATCAACGTTGCGGATCTGGCGTTCACAGAAACCGGCGCATTCCACAACCAGCCATGCCCTTTTGCCAGTTGCGCGCATTGATCGGCGTCAATACTCGCCGGATGTCCTTTGCTCATGCTTGCCTCGGTCTGTCGCTCACAGCAGGTGAGGTGAATGGGATGGCCGACATTATGCCGACGACGAAAGGAAATGGCAGGTTGGCGGACCATGAAGATAGCCCGCCAAGACAGCCACGGTTCAGCTTTGGATATTTACCCTGCGCTGGCACTTCGGAAAAAAGCACCGACTCTCTGGGCGCCCCAACCCACACGCAACCGGGCGGTTTCATCGACGGCACAGGCTTTTTTTCCCGGTTTCGGTCGATCATCCGCGACGATCGCTGATCTTTTCTGCCAGCTCGGGCCAAATATTTGGGCAGTGAAAAAGTGCAATAGTCGACGGCTTTTGTATACAACTTTTGGTGTAGAAACACCCTCCCAAGGTACAGGGAATGTGGGAGGAGTAACGTTTCAGCAGTCTGTGCAAAACGCTCAGCGCCGCGGCCCGCAATGGGTCGCGGCGGCTCTGCAATACCGCGCGGCCAAGTGTCGCAGTTGTTGTTCAGACGTCTTCCCTCGCCGACCAATCACGTCTAAGCTTGCCGCCATGGTGGTCCGGCGACAGCTGGCCACAGGCTCAGTGAAAGGATTGTGCACGACCCTCGACCCTCTTGCAGACAGACAGCGCCGTCCTGTTCGTCACCCGCAGGGTTGTATCCAGTTTTCGGCATTCACGCGCGCTGCCTCACTCGTCCTGTTTTCCCGTCCTGACGGCCCACTCGGGCAACTTTATCGTGCAATACGTTGCGCGGCGGGTTGCCAAAATCCGTATCCATCGTTTCAGTCGTCCGGGTGACACGCCCTTTGCGTGGCAAACGGTCTACGCTTATTTCGATGTTGCGGCTGTTACCACACTAATAAAATACCCAAACCGTGGAACCTTAGAATGAGCACAGCAATCAGTCCGACTGCTTATAACTATAAGGTAGTCCGCCAGTTCGCCATCATGACGGTGGTCTGGGGGATCCTTGGCATGGGGCTCGGTGTCTTCATCGCCTCACAACTCGTGTGGCCTGATCTGAATTTCGGTCTGGAGTGGACCACGTTCGGACGCCTGCGCCCCCTGCACACCAACCTTGTGATCTTCGCCTTCGGCGGATGCGCACTGTTCGGTACTTCCTACTATGTCGTGCAGCGAACCTGCCAGACGCGACTGATCTCCGACGGCATGGCCGCCTTCCACTTCTGGGGATGGCAGGCGGTGATCATCGGCGCGATCATCACCCTGCCCATGGGCTACACGACCACCAAGGAATACGCCGAGCTCGAATGGCCGATCGCGATCCTGCTGGCCATTGTCTGGGTCACTTACGCGGCGGTGTTCTTCGGCACCATCGTCAAGCGCAAGACCAAGCACATCTATGTCGGTAACTGGTTCTACGGCGCGTTCATCGTGGTCACGGCGATGCTACACATTGTCAACCACATGTCGTTGCCGGTGAGTCTGTTCAAGTCGTATTCGGCCTACTCGGGCGCGACCGACGCGATGATCCAGTGGTGGTACGGCCACAACGCTGTGGGCTTTTTCCTGACCACGGGCTTCCTCGGGATGATGTACTACTTCGTGCCGAAACAGGCCGAACGCCCGATCTACTCCTATCGTCTGTCGATCGTGCACTTCTGGGCGCTGATTACCCTTTACATCTGGGCCGGCCCGCACCACCTGCACTACACCGCCCTGCCCGACTGGGCGCAGTCACTGGGCATGGTGATGTCGATCATCCTGCTGGCCCCGAGCTGGGGCGGCATGATCAACGGCATGATGACCCTATCCGGCGCCTGGCATAAGTTGCGCACCGACCCGATCCTGCGCTTCCTGGTCGTATCGCTGGCGTTCTACGGCATGTCGACCTTCGAAGGGCCGATGATGGCAATCAAGACCGTCAACTCGCTGTCCCACTACACCGACTGGACCATCGGCCACGTACACGCCGGCGCGCTGGGCTGGGTGGCGATGATCTCCATCGGCGCGGTCTACCACATGATCCCGCGGCTTTATGGCCGTCCACAGATGCACAGCATCGGCCTGATCAACACGCACTTCTGGCTCGCGACCATCGGCACCGTGCTGTACATCGCCTCGATGTGGGTCAACGGCATCACTCAGGGCCTGATGTGGCGTGCGATCAACGATGACGGCACGCTCACCTACTCCTTCGTCGAGGCGCTGCAAGCCAGCCATCCGGGTTACATCGTGCGCGCCCTGGGCGGTGCGTTCTTCGCCAGCGGCATGCTGTTCATGGCCTACAACGTGTTCCGCACGGTGCGTGCGTCGAACACCGAAGAAGCTGAAGAAGCCGCCCAGATCGCTGTCGTGGGAGCCCACTGATGATCAAACATGAAATGCTCGAGAAGAACATCGGCCTGCTGTCGATCTTCATGGTCATCGCCGTTGCGGTCGGCGGCCTGACCCAGATCGTCCCGCTGTTCTTTCAGGACGTGACCAATAAACCGGTCGAAGGCATGAAGCCGCGCCCGGCACTGGAGCTCGAAGGCCGCGACGTGTTCATCGCCAACGGCTGTGTCGGCTGCCACTCGCAGATGATCCGGCCGTTCCGCGCCGAAACCGAACGCTACGGTCACTACTCCGTGGCGGGCGAAAGCGTCTGGGATCATCCGTTCCTGTGGGGCTCCAAACGCACCGGGCCGGACCTGGCCCGCGTCGGCAACCGCTACTCCGACGACTGGCACCGCGCGCACCTGTACAACCCGCGCAACGTGGTGCCGGAGTCGATCATGCCGGCGTACCCGTTCCTGGTGGAACACAAGCTCGACGGCAAGCTCACCGGTCGCAAGATGGAAGTCCTGCGCAGCCTCGGCGTGCCTTACACCGACGAAGACATCGCCGGTGCCGGCGCCGCCGTCAAAGGCAAGACCGAAATGGACGCGCTCGTGGCCTACCTGCAGGGCCTGGGCACCATCATCAAGAGCAAACGGTGATCGCTATGGATATCGGGATGATTCGAGGCCTGGGTACCGTCGTGGTGATGGTGGCCTTCATCGGTCTGGCGCTGTGGGTGTTCAGCCCGCGACGCAAAGCCGAATTCGACGACGCGACCCTGCTGCCCTTTGCCGATGATCCCGAGGCCATCAAGCACCTCGAGCAAGCGCAAGCTTCCAGGAGCAACAAAGAATGACTACGTTTTGGAGCCTGTACGTCACGGTTCTGTCGCTGGGCACGATCTTCTGCCTGACCTGGCTGTTGCTGGCGACCCGCAAGGGCCAGCGCGCCGATACCACTGACGAAACCGTCGGCCACTCTTTCGATGGCATCGAGGAGTACGACAATCCACTGCCCAAGTGGTGGTTCATGCTGTTTGTCGGCACCATTATTTTCGCCCTGGGTTATCTGGCGCTGTACCCCGGCCTGGGCAACTGGAAAGGCCTGCTGCCGGGTTACGACTACGTCGACAACGACAAGAAAATCGCTTTCTCCAATGGTCAGCCGGGCTGGACCGGGGTCCACGAATGGGAGAAGGAAATGGCGCGTTCGGACGCACGTTTCGGTCCGATCTTCGCCAAATTCGCCGCGATGCCCATCGAAGAAGTGGCCAAAGACCCGCAAGCGCTGAAGATGGGCGGCCGCCTGTTCGCATCCAACTGCTCGGTGTGCCATGGCTCCGACGCCAAGGGCGCCTACGGCTTCCCCAACCTGACAGACGCCGACTGGCGCTGGGGCGGCGAGCCACAAACGATCAAGACCACGATCATGGGCGGTCGCCACGCAGTGATGCCAGCCTGGGGTGAAGTGGTGGGTGACCAGGGCGTTCGCGATGTGGCGGCTTTCGTGCTAACCCAACTGGACGGCCGCAAACTGGCGGAAGACGCCAAAGCCGATCCAGCGGCGGGGCAGAAGATTTTCGCCGCCAACTGCGTGGCCTGCCACGGGCCGCAAGGCAAAGGTACTCCCGCGATGGGCGCGCCTGACCTGACTCACCCTGGCGCGTTCATCTACGGCTCGAGCTTCGCGCAACTGCAGCAGACCATCCGTTACGGCCGTCAGGGCCAGATGCCTGCGCAGGAACTGCTGCAAGGCAACGACAAGGTGCACCTGCTGGCGGCATACGTCTACAGCCTGTCCCATGGGGATAAACCGGCCGAACCGCAGTAGGTTCGCAAGATCGGGTTTCACCGCACTGAGCCGGTGAAACTCGATCGGACGCCCGGCGCGGGCTTACATTTGATTACCCTTTTCCCGGAGGTCAAGACTTATATACCCAGGTCCACTGGAGACGCTTCCCTACACTGTCTGAAGCAAGTCGCAGGACGCGCTTGTATTCACCTGCATAGGGAAATGGACCATGGACACATGGACACGCTTGATAGGATCGCTGGGCATCTGCCTGGCCAGTTTCAACGCACAGGCCACGTCGGCTTTCATTGATGAATCAGGAAAGTCGTACCTGGTTTTCAGCTCAGATCCGCAGTACCCCTGGACGCCGGAAAGTGATGCAGGCCGTGATATCTCCAACCGGAAAAACGAAAAGCGCTCCAAAGAGTTGATTCATGAGCAGTACCTGAACATCGCCGAATTTCGCCAGTCCAGGCCTGAGCAGAACGTGCCGGTCATGATCAACGGTGACATGACGGCTTTCGGCCACGGATGGCAGCGCGAGTTTGTGTACCGCATTCTTGATCACCATCTGAACGGAGATTATTACTTTGGCCTGGGTAATCATGACTATGAAAACAACGTCGGTAATTGCGCAGCTAACGGATGCGCACGGGAGAGTCTGTTCGACCTGAAAACCAGGATGGGCGACAAGGTCGACGCCATGGACGTCTCCATCGAGCGGGTCAGCCGAAACGAAACATGGACCGGCAGCTTCGCTTACAGCAAACGGATCGAGGATGTTCAGCTCATTCAATTGAACAACTACCCGACGTATCGAGTGGATTTCACTTCCTTGAAACTGACGCAGTTCAGGGACTACGACTTCAGAATCAGGGCGTCACTGGACTGGCTGGAAGATGAACTGAAAAAGGCACGAGCGGCGAACCGGATCATTATTTTGAACATGCACAAGCCGGATGAATGGATAGCCAGTACAGAGGAGCGGGATCGCTTCAAAGCCATGATCCAGCAGTACGAGGTGTCGGCGGTGTTTGCCGGGCATCACCACAGCCGAAGCGGCCCCTATGACCGAAACAGTTTCTTTGGCACGGTCCCGCTGTTTCTCAGCGGTTCCGCGTCACAGCGCCATTATCTGATCGCGGAGGTCGATCGCAATGCAGGCAGGCTCAACGTGATGCTGGTCAGTCAGAACGATTGGCAAAATGGTGTGGTGCTTGCCAGACCCCGCCTGCCCGCCAGCAAGCAGGTTCAGTAGCTTGATGCTTTGCCAGGGCGCGTGGTGATCGCTTGCTGCGCTGATATTCAGGACTTGATCCAGATCATGTAATGAAGGCGCCGCACGCCGTGAAAGTGATCGAAGGTCCTCCCCATCGACTAAAGTGACAGGGTACGAAGTGCGGTATTAAAAGAACTCAGTGACCCCGGTCGGCACGTACTGACCGGGGCATTTTCTCCACCACCGTGGAACGCTTCGATGAGCATGCTGCGATGAGCAACCAGATTCCGGTACACAACGTCACGCCACCGGCGAAAAAGGACAGTGACACCGTCGACCTCTACGCGTCTCGGGAGAAGATCTACACCCGGGCGTTTACCGGTATTTTCCGCAACCTGCGAATCGGCGGCGGCATTCTCCTGTTTCTGCTGTATTTCGGCACCGTCTGGCTCGACTGGGGCGGACATCAAGCGGTGTGGTGGAACCTGCCTGAGCGCAAGTTCTATATCTTCGGCGCCACCTTCTGGCCACAGGACTTCATTCTCCTGTCGGGCATCCTGATCGTCAGCGCCTTCGGGCTGTTCTTCATTACCGTTTTCGCCGGCCGCGTCTGGTGCGGCTACACCTGCCCGCAAAGCGTGTGGACGTGGATTTTCATGTGGTGCGAAAAGGTCACCGAAGGCGACCGCAACCAGCGCATCAAGCTGGACAAGGCGCCGATGAGCGCCAGCAAGTTCACCCGCAAATTCGCCAAGCACGGCCTGTGGCTTTTGATCGGCCTGGTCACGGGGCTGACTTTCGTCGGTTACTTCTCACCGATCCGCGAACTGACCGTGGACTTCTTCACCGGCCAGGCCGATGGCTGGTCGTATTTCTGGGTCGGTTTCTTCACGCTCGCGACTTATGGCAACGCTGGCTGGCTGCGCGAACAGGTGTGCATCTACATGTGCCCCTACGCGCGTTTTCAGAGCGTGATGTTCGACAAAGACACCCTGATCGTCTCCTACGACCCACGCCGTGGCGAGAAACGTGGCCCGCGTAAAAAAGAACTCGATTACAAGGCGCAAGGACTGGGCGACTGCATCGACTGCACCATGTGCGTCCAGGTCTGCCCGACTGGCATCGACATTCGCGACGGCCTGCAGATCGAGTGCATCGGTTGCGCGGCGTGCATCGATGCCTGCGACACCATCATGGACAAGATGAGTTACCCTCGCGGCCTGATCAGCTACACCACCGAACACAACCTGTCCGGGCAGAAAACCCACAAGTTCCGGCCGCGCCTGATCGGTTACGCCGTGGTGCTGCTGGTGATGATCGGTGTGCTGACCGCAGCGTTCTTCATGCGTTCGCTGGTGGGCTTCGATGTCAGCAAGGACCGCGTGCTGTACCGCGAGAACGCTGAAGGGCGGATCGAAAACGTCTACAGCCTGAAAGTGATGAACAAGGATCAGGTCGATCACACTTACGTACTCGACGCCGCGGGTTTGCCCGACCTGAAGCTGCAAGGCCGACGCGAAATCAAGGTGCCTGCCGGGGAAATCTTCACCATGCCGGTGGAGCTGTCGGTGTCACCCGAACAACTGCCGTCGAGCACCAACGAGATCCGCTTCATCCTCAAGGACATCGAGAACAGCGGCACCGAAATACAAGCCAAGAGCCGATTCATCGGCCCACAAGTTCGTTGAGAGAAGTCAGACATGACCGTAGCAACTGCCTCAAGCCCCTGGTACAAGCACCTCTGGCCGTGGATCATCATCGCCATCCTCACCTGCTCGGTCACGTTGACCCTGTCGATGGTGACGATTGCCGTGAACAACCCGGACAATCTGGTCAGCGACAATTATTACGAGGCAGGTAAAGGCATCAACCGTTCCCTGGACCGTGAACTGCTCGCACAATCCCTGAAACTGCGGGCCACCGTGACCCTAGATGACGTCACCGGTGAAGCCGACCTGCGCCTGACCGGCGACAGCAGGCCGGAAACCCTGGTGCTGAATCTGATTTCGCCGACCCAGCCGGAAAAGGACCGCAAGATTGTCCTCGCCCGCAACCCCGCCCAACCCGGGCGATATGTCGGGCAAATGAGCGACAAGGTCGAGGGACGGCGTTTCGTCGAGTTATTGGGCGTCGAGAACAGCCAGACCTGGCGCCTGTTCGAAGAAGAATCCATTACCCGTGACAAGGATCTGATTCTCGGCGACGAACCGATTCAGGGTGCGCAAGAGTCGAAAAAGTGAACATTGCAAATGATCGTTCCCACGCTCTGCGTGGGAATGCCTTGCCAGGCGCTCCGCGTCGAACTTGCAACGACGCAACGCGTCAATACCTGCGTTCCCACGCAGAGCGTGGGAACGATCCGTGGCCATAGACACTTGCTTCCACTGCGCCCTGCCCGTCCCGCCCGGTAATCGCTTCAACGCTGTCGTCCTGGGTGAAATCCGCGAGTTCTGTTGCCCCGGATGCCAGGCCGTGGCGCAGGCCATCGTCGAAGGCGGCCTGGAAAGCTACTACAGCCATCGCAGCGAAGCCTCGACCAATCCTCAGACCCTTCCTGCGCAGCTGCTCGACGAACAAGCCCTCTATGACCGCCCCGACGTTCAGGCGCCATTCGTCCGTCACGACAACCAGTCGGCCGAAACCACGCTGCTGATCGAAGGCATCAGTTGCGCGGCGTGCGGCTGGTTGATCGAACGTCATCTGCGCACCTTGCCTGAGGTAGTCGAGGCGCGGCTCAACCTGTCCAACCACCGTTTGTTTCTGCGCTGGAATGACGCGACATTCGCACTGAGCCAGGTGCTGGGCGAACTGCGCAGCATTGGCTACGCCGCTCACCCTTATCAAGCGGATCAGGCCACTGAGCAGTTGGCCCAAGAGAATCGCCGCAGCCTGCGTCAGTTGGGTGTCGCGGGGTTGCTGTGGTTTCAGGCGATGATGGCGACCATGGCGACATGGCCGGAATTCAACATCGATCTGAGCCCCGAAATGCACACCATCCTGCGCTGGGTGGCGATGTTTCTGACGACGCCGATCGTGTTCTACAGCTGCGCGCCGTTCTTCAAAGGCGCATTCAGAGACCTGCGAACCCGCCACCTGACCATGGACGTTTCGGTATCGCTGGCCATCGGGCTGGCTTACGTCGCCGGGATCTGGACCGCGATCACCGGCATCGGCGAGTTGTACTTCGACGCCGTCGGCATGTTTGCGCTATTCCTTCTCACCGGGCGCTATCTGGAGCGTCGCGCACGGGAGCGCACGGCCGCTGCGACCGCGCAACTGGTCAATCTGCTACCCGCCTCCTGTTTGCGCCTGGATCAGACCGGCAACAGCGAACGCATCCTGCTCAGCGAGCTGCGCCTGAACGATCACGTGCTAGTGCATCCCGGCGCGGTTTTGCCGGCTGACGGGAAGATCATTGCCGGGCAATCCAGCGTCGATGAATCGCTGCTGACGGGCGAGTATTTACCGCAACCGCGCACCGCCGGGGATGCCGTTACGGCCGGGACCCTGAACGTCGAAAGCGCCCTGACCGTGCAAGTGCTCGCCCTCGGTCACGACACGCGACTTTCCGCCATCGTGCGTCTGCTGGATCGGGCGCAGTCGGAAAAGCCGCGTCTGGCACAGATCGCCGACCGTGCTGCACAGTGGTTTCTGCTGATCTCGCTGGCGCTGGCCGCGTGCATCGGCGTGCTGTGGTGGCAGCTGGACCCACAGCGTGCATTCTGGATCGTGCTGGCGATGCTGGTCGCGACCTGCCCTTGCGCCCTTTCGCTGGCCACGCCCACTGCGCTGACCACCGCCACCGGCACTCTGCACAAACTTGGCCTGCTGCTGACGCGCGGGCATGTGCTCGAGGGCCTGAACCAGATCGACACGGTGATTTTCGACAAGACCGGCACGTTGACCGAAGGCCGCTTGACGCTCCGGGCCATCCGCAGCCTGGGGTCGATGGGCAGCGACCATTGTCTGTGGATTGCCGCAGCCCTGGAAAACCGCTCCGAACATCCCATCGCCCGCGCTTTCGGCAATACCCCGCTGACCGCCGAGGCAGTTGCGAGCGTGCCGGGGCTGGGGCTGGAAGGCCGTATTAATGGGCGGCAGGTGCGGATTGGTCAGGCTGACTTTGTCTGCGGGTTGAGTGGCAACCCTGTCCCGAAAATGCCGGATGAACCCGGGCAATGGCTGCTGCTGGGCAATGATCGGGAAGTCCTGGCCTGGCTGGTGCTCGATGACCGGCTGCGTGATGACGCGGCTGAGCTGATCGATGCCTGCAAACAACGTGGCTGGAAGACCCTGTTGTTGTCTGGCGACAGCTCGCCGATGGTCGCCAGTGTCGCTGCACAACTGAAGATCGAGGACGCCCGCGGCAGCCTGCGACCTGATGACAAACTGCAGATCCTTCAGCAACTCCGGGCGCAGGGCCGAAAAGTGTTGATGCTCGGCGACGGCGTGAATGACGTGCCTGTGTTGGCCGCTGCCGATATCAGCGTCGCCATGGGGTCAGCCACCGATCTGGCGAAAACCAGCGCCGACGCGGTGTTGCTGTCCAATCGCTTGCAGGCTCTGATTCAGGCCTTCACGCTGGCTCGACGCACGCGCCGCATTATCATCGAGAATCTGCTCTGGGCCGGGCTGTACAATGGCCTCATGCTACCCTTCGCCGCCCTGGGCTGGATCACACCATTGTGGGCGGCGGCGGGCATGTCGGTCAGCTCGCTGGTCGTGGTGCTTAATGCGCTGCGCCTGACCCGCATTAAGGTCGATGATGCCGCTGCGGCCGACGCCAGCCGCAATCGCCTTTTGCCCGCATGATCAACCAACCGCTTCCGGAGGCCCTATGCCCGCGCTGTACATCATGATTCCGGTGGCCCTGTTGATCGTGGCAGTGGCGATCTACGTGTTTTTCTGGGCCGTGGACAGCGGCCAGTACGACGACCTCGACGGCCCGGCGCACAGCATCCTGTTCGACGATCAGGACCCGGGGCACAAAGCGGGGGTGGAACAGGCCTCTGGCAAGGAAGTGCAGAAACCGGATGAGAAGAAAATCGGGTGATCAGTTCAGTTTTTGCGGGGTCGCTGCCGGCCTCTTCGCGAGCAAGCTCCCTCCCACGGGTTACATCGGGTGCCCGGACTCGGGTGTCAACACACATGCACCGTAAGAGGGAGCTTGCTCGCGAGGAGGTCAGGTACGTCCTCCCAACAATTGAGAGTCGTACACAGATTCCCACCTCTACGCACATCCACCGTGGGAGGGAGCTTGCTCGCGAAAAGGCCAGCGCCCTCCAAACGATTGAGAGTCGTACGCAGATTCCTACCTCTACGCACATCCACCGTGGGAGGGAGCTTGCTCGCGAAGGGGCCCTGACAGACGCTGCACAACCAGCAGGCTACACCGATGCCTGACCTCCTCCCCCAACTGCTGTCTGCCCTGATCCTCGGCCTGCTTGGCGGCGGGCATTGCCTGGGCATGTGCGGCGGCTTGATGGGCGCGCTGACGATGGCCATTCCCAAAGAGCAACGCAGCCGACGCTTTCGGTTACTGCTGGCCTACAACGTCGGGCGCATTTTCAGTTATGCCTGCGCCGGATTACTGATCGGTCTGGCGGGCTGGGCCGTTGCAAACAGTCCTGGGGCCATGGTCTTGCGGGTGGTCGCCGCCTTGCTGTTGATCACCATGGGGTTCTATCTCGCGGGATGGTGGAGCGGCCTGACGCGCATCGAAGGCCTTGGCCGCTGGCTGTGGCGTTACATTCAGCCGGCGGCCAGCCGGCTGCTGCCGGTGTCGAGCACACCGCGCGCCCTGCTGCTGGGCGCGTTCTGGGGCTGGCTGCCGTGTGGGTTGGTCTACAGCACCCTGTTGTGGTCGGCCAGTCAGGGCAATGCGCTGTACAGCGCGCTGCTGATGCTGGCTTTCGGCATTGGCACCTGGCCCGTCCTGATCGCCACGGGCCTTGCCGCTGAGCGCACCACCGCGCTCTTACGCAAACGAAGCGTACGTGTGGCAGGTGGTCTGCTGGTCATCCTGTTCGGCCTGTGGACCCTGCCTGGCCCCCATCAGCACTGGTTGATGGGGCACTGATCAACTGCTATTGATCCAGATCAATGTCGCCTCCCCTGCGCTCCCTAAACTGCCTTTACCGCCAGCCTTTACGGGAATGCCCGCATGCTCGACGACCTTCGTTGGGATTCTGAACTCATCCGCCGCTACGATCTGACAGGACCGCGTTACACGTCCTACCCCACCGCGGTGCAGTTTCATAATCAGGTGGGTGCTTTCGACCTGCTGCACGCATTGCGTGGAAGCCGCAAGCAGCTTCGCCCCTTGTCGCTCTACGTGCACATCCCGTTCTGCGCGAACATTTGCTACTACTGCGCCTGCAACAAGGTCATCACCAAGGACCGGGGGCGCGCTCACGGCTATTTGCAGCGACTGCAGCAGGAAATCCAGATGATCGCCTGCCACGTCGACGGTCGTCAGGTGGTCGAGCAGCTGCACTTCGGCGGTGGTACGCCCACTTTTCTCAATCACGAAGAACTGCGCGAACTGATGGCCCACCTGCGCCAGCACTTCACGCTGCGGGACGACCATTCAGGTGACTACGGCATCGAGATCGACCCTCGTGAAGCCGACTGGTCGACCATGGGCCTGCTGCGCGAGCTGGGTTTCAATCGCGTCAGCCTTGGTGTGCAGGATATCGACCCGCTGGTACAGCGTGCGATCAATCGCCTGCAAAGCCTGGACGAGACCCGCGCCATCGTCGAAGCCGCGCGCACGTTGCAATTCCGCTCGGTGAACATCGACCTGATCTACGGCCTTCCGCTGCAAACCCCGGATGGCTTCGCTCGAACGGTGGATGAAGTCCTCGCCCTGCAACCCGATCGCCTGTCGGTCTTCAACTACGCGCATCTGCCCGAACGCTTCATGCCGCAGCGACGGATCGATACCGAGCAACTGCCGAGCGCCGAATACAAACTGCAGATGTTTCAGCGCACCATCGAGCAACTGACACGGGCGGGTTATCGCTACATCGGCATGGACCATTTCGCCCTGCCTGACGATGACCTGGCCATCGCTCAGGAAGAAGGCACCTTACAGCGCAACTTCCAGGGCTACACCACCCACGGTCACTGTGACCTTATCGGTCTGGGCGTTTCGGCCATCAGCCAGGTTGGCGATCTGTATGCGCAGAACAGCAACGACCTGGCCGACTACCAGAAGCTGCTCGGCAGCGATCAACTGGCGACGCAGCGGGGATTGGTCTGCAACGCCGACGACCGTCTGCGGCGCGCGGTGATACAGCAACTGATCTGCCACTTCAGCCTGGATTATGCCGGCATCGAAAACGCCTTTGCAGTTGATTTTCGCGGCTATTTCAACGATGTCTGGCCAAAACTGCTTGAAATGGCCAAAGACGGCCTGATCATTCTGGACAGCCAGGGCATCCGCGTGACACCCGCAGGACGCTTGCTGGTGCGTTCGGTCTGCATGGTCTTCGATACCTATTTGAATCTGCAAAACCGTCAGAGGTTTTCCAGAGTCATCTAGGAAAAATCCGTTGAAACGGTAGGAGTGATTTTTACGCCACGGAGGGCGCGTGCTAGTCGCAGGGTTAATCCGTGCGTTACCCTTACGACTTATGTGTGTTTTCTTACAAGGAATTACCCGATGTCTGAGCCAGTAAAGTTGCGTGCTCATACCCAGGCTCACTGCAAGGATTGCAGCCTGGCCCCGTTGTGCCTCCCGCTTTCATTGAACCTGGAAGACATGGATGCACTGGACGAAATCGTCAAACGCGGCCGGCCACTGAAAAAAGGCGAATTCCTGTTTCGCCAGGGCGATGCTTTTGACTCGGTCTACGCCGTGCGCTCTGGCGCCCTGAAGACGTTCAGTCTCAGCGACAGCGGCGAGGAACAGCTCACCGGTTTCCACCTGCCCAGTGAACTGGTGGGGTTGTCGGGGATGGATGCCGAGGCCTACCCGGTGTCCGCTCAGGCGATGGAGACCACGTCGGTCTGCGAAATTCCCTTCGAACGCCTGGACGAATTGTCAGTTCAATTGCCGCAATTGCGTCGACAGCTGATGCGGGTCATGAGCCGGGAAATCCGCGACGACCAACAGATGATGCTGTTGCTGTCCAAAAAGACCGCCGACGAGCGCATTGCGACGTTTCTGGTCAACCTGTCGTCTCGCTTTCGCGCGCGGGGTTTTTCCGCCAACCAGTTCCGCCTGAGCATGTCGCGCAACGAAATCGGCAACTACCTGGGGCTGGCGGTGGAAACGGTTTCCAGGGTCTTCACCCGCTTTCAGCAAAACCAACTGATCGCCGCTGAAGGCAAGGAAATCCACATCCTTGACCCCATTCAGCTGTGCGCGCTGGCCGGTGGTTCGCTGGAAAGCTGATGGCGATACGGTCCGGGCAGGCTTAGACTACGCTCTTTGCGCGTATCTCCTGCCCGAGACCCTTTGATGATTTTCGACGAATTCAGCTTCAAGTCCCTGATCCGCCCGGTGGTGGACTTCCCCAAGCCCGGCGTCATCTTCCGTGACATCACCCCGCTGTTTCAGTCGCCCAAGGCCTTGCGCCTGGTGATGGACAGCTTCGTACAGCGTTACATCGACTCGGAATTCACCCACGTCGGCGCGATGGATGCGCGGGGCTTTCTGATTGGCTCGATCATCGCCTACGAACTGAACAAGCCGCTGGTGCTGTTCCGCAAGCAGGGAAAACTGCCAGCCGATGTGCTGGCCGAGGGTTATCAGACCGAATACGGCGAGGCGTTTCTGGAGGTTCACGCCGACAGCCTGTGCGACGGCGACTCGGTGGTGATGTTCGATGACCTGATCGCCACCGGCGGCACGCTGATCGCTGCGGCCAACCTGATCCGCCGCATGGGCGCCAAGGTTCACGAAGCGGCCGCGATCATCGACTTGCCTGAGCTGGGTGGTTCGCAGCGCTTGCAGGATATGGAAATCCCGACGTTCTGCCTGACGCAATTCGCCCTGACCGACAAGTAACACCTCGTGGTGAAACCCGATGCGGTCCGGCTTGCTGGCGATGGCGCGCTTGAAATAGCAACCGCCGGCAAGCCGGATGGCTACAGGCCACGTTTGATCCGGATGACGATCACTGTTGCTTAAAGCTGTATCGGCTTACGTCCGGCAAACGAATGCGCCAGCGTGCCGCCATCCACCAGCTCAAGTTCGCCACCCAGTGGTACGCCATGGGCGATGCGGGAAGTCACCAGGCCCTTATTGGTCAGCAGCTGAGCGATGTAATGCGCGGTCGCCTCACCTTCCACGGTCGGGTTGGTGGCCAGGATCACTTCAGTAAACGAGCCCTGCTCTTCGATCCGTGCCATCAACTGCGGGATGCCGATCGCCTCAGGCCCCAGGCCGTCGAGCGGCGACAAATGCCCCTTGAGCACGAAATAGCGTCCGCGATAGCCGGTCTGCTCCACCGCATACACATCCATCGGCCCTTCCACTACGCACAGCAACGTGTCATCCCGGCGCGTGTCGGAACACTGTGGACACAGCTCTTCTTCGGTGAGCGTACGGCATTGTTTGCAATGGCCAACGCCTTCCATCGCCTGACTCAAGGCCTGCGCCAGACGCGAGCCGCCGCTGCGATCGCGCTCGAGCAACTGCAACGCCATGCGCTGAGCGGTTTTCTGACCGACGCCGGGCAAAATGCGCAGGGAGTCGATCAACTGGCGAATCAGAGGGCTGAAGCTCATTGGAGAAAGGTCCGACAAATACACGAGACGCGGTTTATACCCGCGCCTCCCATTAGCGTCAAATAACGCTTACGACACCTTCACCACCAGCTTGCCGAAGTTCTTCCCTTCAAGCATGCCGATGAACGCATCCGGCGCATGTTCCAGGCCTTCGACCACATCCTCGCGGAACTTGACCTTGCCGTCCTTCACCAGCGGCACCATGGCTTGCATGAATTCATCCAGGCGGTGGTAGTACTCCTCGTAAACGATGAAGCCCTGAATCTTCGCGCGTTTGGTCAGCAGCGTACGCATCAGCAGCGGCAGATGGTTGGGCCCGTCTGGCAGACGCTGCGCGTTGTATTGCGCAATCAGGCCACACAGCGGCACTCGCGCATGCTCGTTGAGCAGTGGCAGAACGGCTTCGAAGACCTTGCCGCCAACCAGTTCGAAATAGATATCGATGCCACTGGGACAGGCTTCGCTCAGTTGGTCGGCGAAGTGCTCGCTCTTGTGATCGATGCAGGCGTCAAAGCCCAGTTCGTCCATGGCATAGCGGCATTTATCGATGCCGCCGGCAATGCCAACCACGCGCAGGCCATGCAACTTGGCGACTTGCCCGACCACCGAACCCACCGCGCCGGATGCTGCTGCCACCACCAGAGTTTCACCAGACTTGGGCTGACCGATGTTCATCAACCCCATGTAACCGGTGATACCCGGCATGCCCAGTACGCCCACCGCCATCGACGGATCGGGAATGTCTTTGGGCACCGACATCAGATTCTTGCCGTCAGAGATGCTGTGGGTCTGCCAGCCGGTCTGCCCGACTACCAGATCGCCTTCCTTGTACGATGCATTGCGCGACTGCTCGACTACGCTGACCGCCCCGCCCTCCATGACCGCATCGATTTCGACCGGCGGCGCGTAGGATGGCACATCGCTCATGCGTCCACGCATGTACGGGTCGAGGGACAGATAGAGCGTGCGCAGTTGCACCTGACCGTCCTGCAGGTCAGGCAAGGCCTCGCGTTCGAGCCGAAAGTTCTCCGGCGTTGGTGCGCCCTGAGGACGGGAGGCGAGGACGATACGCTGGTTGAGGATCAATTCTTGCGACATCGGGAGCGACTCCTTTCAATGGCTATAGAAAGCAGACCGTAGCCGTCTGGCAGCGTTCGGTCGGATGTGGGCAGTGATATTAGATACATCATTCTGCGATAGGCACCCACGCCGTCGGAACCTCCGACAGTTCCTGGAAGGTTTCGTACGATCCTGGGTCAGCGTCTTGAGCCCATAAAAAAAATGCCAGGCACGAGGCCTGGCATTGGATGCTGCGCAAACTGCTGAATCAGAACGGCAGCTTCATGCCTGGAGGCAGCTGCATGCCGGCAGTCATGCTGGCGGTCTTTTCCTGGCTGGCGGCTTCGATCTTGCGCACGGCGTCGTTGACGGCGGCGGCGATCAGGTCTTCCAGGATTTCCTTGTCTTCCTGCATCAGGCTGTCGTCGAGGCTGACGCGCTTGACGTCGTGACGACCGGTCATCACCACGCTCACCAGGCCTGCGCCCGATTGGCCGGTCACTTCGGCATTGGCCAGTTCTTCCTGCATCTTGGCCATTTTTTCCTGCATTTGCTGAGCCTGCTTCATCAGGCCAGCCATGCCACCTTTCATCATGGGAGTTCTCCTCGAAAGTCGATGGTTCATTGCGCGGCGCCAAATCAGCTTAGCGCCTCGCGGTCATTAAGGGGTTTGCGCAACCGGAGCATCTACGGGAGCGATCGTATCCTCGCGGATGATGGCACCGAACTGTTGCAACATCTGCTGGATGAACGGGTCCGACTGAATCGACGCCTCGGCCTGACGCTGACGATCGGCTCGCCGACGCGCCGCCGCCTGGGCCGGGGTTTCCTGCTCGGGCTTGATCAGCTCGATACTCAGGTTGATGGTGCGTTCATGGTATTGGTTCAGCGCGTCGTTCAATCGGCGCTGTTGCGTCGAGTTGAACAACGCGCTGTGCGCCGGATCCAGGTGCAGCAGCCAGTTGTCGCCATCCACCGCAATCAATGTGCAGTTGGCGGCGATACTGCCGGTCATGCCGGAAATCGGCAATTTCGGGAACAAGTCCAGCCAGTCGGCGGCGAGGCCCGTGGCGGGCTTGGCGGCGGGCAGCAACTCAGGCTCTTTCTCCACCGCTTCCACGGCTTCGTGGGCCAGGTCGTCAAGGTAGGCGAACGAGGCCGGGTCAATGTCGATATCCGGCTCGTAATAGTCGTCATCCGGAGGCGGCTCGTCGTCGCGCTCCATCGGCGCCGGCACGTAAGGCGCAGCGTCGGGCACGTGTTCGAGCATGGCCTGCGTGACCACATCGGCGGCGGCCTGCACTTGCTCCTGGGACTCGACTTCCGGCGCGTCGGGCACGGGACTCGCCGGAGCCGGGGTCGGCATCGGCGTCAGCTCTGGCTGCTCGGCGACGGTGTCGAGCACGGGCTCGGGGATCTCTTCGACGACAGGCGCCACGGCAGGCTCGGGCTCAGCGGCGCTGACCGGTTGCGCAGCCTTGGGCTCGTTCCACGGCAGGTCGACCTCTTCGGCCACCGCTGGCGCAGGCGCATAGGCTGGCGCAACAGGTACGACGGGCGCCGGCGTTGCGATCACGGGTGCGGGTGCGGGCGCCACGGCGGCCTGTGTGAGCGCTGGCGTCGGTGCAACAGGTGCTGCGCCGGCCACCGTTGTCTGGGAATCAACCGTGGCCGGGTTGATCCCCACTGACTTTAACGGTTGTCTCGGCGCGTTTTCGCTGTCGGCCGGACGGAACGCCAACATACGTAGCAGGACCATCTCGAAGCCGCCACGAGGGTCCGGTGCCAGCGGCAGATCGCGACGCCCGATCAGGCCCATCTGGTAATAGAACTGCACGTCTTCGGCAGGTAACGCCTGAGCCAGGGCCAACACCCGGTCGCGGTCGCCATGACCGTTGTCGACGCCCTCGGGCAGTGCCTGAGCGATGGCGACACGGTGCAGCACGTTGAGGATTTCCGAGAGCACGCCGCTCCAGTCCGGGCCCTGCTCGGCCAGATGACGAACGGCCTCCAGCAGACTGCGCGCATCGCCGTCGATCAGCGCGGTGAGCACGTCGTAGACCTGGCCATGATCCAGCGTGCCGAGCATGGCCCGCACATCGGTCGCCAGCACTTTGCCCTCACCGAAGGCAATCGCCTGATCGGTCAGGCTCATGGCGTCGCGCATCGAACCGTCGGCCGCACGGCCCAGCAGCCACAATGCGTCGTCTTCGAACGGAATGTTTTCAGCGCCCAGAACGTGGGTCAGGTGCTCGACCACACGCTCGGGCGTCATGTTTTTCAGGGAAAACTGCAGGCAGCGCGAAAGAATCGTGGCTGGCAGTTTCTGTGGGTCGGTGGTCGCGAGGATGAACTTGACGTACGGCGGCGGCTCTTCCAGCGTCTTGAGCAAGGCGTTGAACGAGTGGCTGGAGAGCATGTGCACTTCGTCGATCAGGTAGACCTTGAAGCGCCCGCGACTCGGGGCATATTGCACGTTGTCCAGCAGCTCGCGGGTGTCTTCGACCTTGGTGCGGCTCGCGGCGTCGATCTCGATCAGGTCGACGAAACGGCCTTCGTCGATCTCCCGGCACACCGAACATTCGCCGCAGGGCGAGGAAGTGATACCGGTTTCACAGTTCAGGCATTTGGCGATGATTCGCGCGATGGTGGTCTTGCCGACCCCGCGCGTACCCGTGAATAAATAGGCATGGTGCAGGCGCTGGCTGTCCAGCGCGTTGATCAAGGCCTTGAGCACATGGGTCTGGCCGACCATTTCGCGGAACGAGCGCGGACGCCATTTACGTGCAAGAACCTGATAACTCATTGAAAACCGTCGCGACTGGGTTGCGGAAGACCGCTAATGCTAGCGGAGCGGGGGCAAAATTGCATCCGGGCAATATGAACGCACGCATATAAACGATCTGCCGCTAGACTGCCAGCACTGCCCAATAGCACTTCAGCTCACCCGGGGGACCTCATGCGTCTGCTGACACTGAGCGCTTTATTGCTGATGAGCGGGGCCGTGTGGGCCGAGGACACACCGCTGCGATTCTCGATTGCCGATGCCTGGTCGATGCCGCTGGTGCAGCTCGACGACCATCAGCCGACCGGCGGGATTATCTTCGACATCATGCAAAGCATGGCGGCGCAGGCGAAGCTGTCGGCGGAATATCGCGTGGTGCCGATCCAGCGCGTGCAACGCACGCTGGAACGCGGCGCCATCGACGTGCGCTGTTATGCGGCGCAGTCGTGGATGCCCAACCTGTCCGGAGACTACACCTGGAGCCTGCCGCTGTTGATCCAGCGCGATCTGCTGATCAGCACGCCCGAGAATGCAACCCCCAGAGCGCCGGAGACCCTGACCGGCGAAACCATTGGCACGGTGCTCGGTTACGCCTACCCCACCCTTCAATCGGCTTTCGACAGTCATCGTCTGCGCCGGGATGACGCGCGCAGCGAAGTTCAGGTTCTGCAGAAGCTGCAAATCCACCGTTATCGTTATGCCGTGGGCAATCAATGGTCGCTGGACTGGTTCAACCGTAACCTGCCTGAAGACCAGAAACTGCGCGGCGTGGCGGTGATCGACGAGCAGCCGGTGGGGTGCATCGTACGCAATGACACGCAGATCCCCGCACAGAAGCTGATGCGTATTTTGCTGCGCATGCGCATGTCTGGCGAGATAGACCGGATCATGAGTCGTTACAACACGGTGTCCGGGCTGCCAGCGGATGGGCCTGCGGCACAGCCTTGAAACCAAAAAGTGCAACCTATAGCAGCACGGCTTGCAGGCGGTGGCCATTGCGGTTGCGGTTGCGATTTGAACGGCCACCCCGCCAGCAACCCGGACTATTCGAATTATCCGGAAAAGGCTCTGGCACAGGCATTTACGACTGTCGCATTAATGTCACATTGCGGGATTAGGCTCCGTCGACATAATTAGTAACACCTCAAATCCCGCAGCAGGAGCCGTGATGAGCGACAAAAAACAAGATCCCGCCAACGAGAACTCCACCGATTCACCTACTGATTCCAGCCGTCGCCGCTTCCTCGGTGGCGTTGCCGTGCTGGGCGCGGGCGCGACGTTAAGCAGCGTGGTCGCCGCCAGCGAGTCAGCAGGCGAAGGCCAGCCCACCGCCCTTGAAACCACCCTCAGCGGTCCGGAACTGGACGCGGCGCTGCAGGACAACGTCAAGACCATCGTGGTGATTTACGGCGAGAACCGCAGTTTCAACAACCTGTTCGCCAACTTCCCCGGAGTGGAAAAACCCCTGTCGGCAGTCAAGCCAGAAAATTATCGCCAGCGTGATCGTGACGGCAAAGTGTTGGAAAACCTGCCGCAATGTTGGGGTGGCATCTGCCAGGTCGGCCCGCAAAACGTCGACGGCGTGACCTACGCCACCGGCGTGCAATACCAGGAAAACCTGCCCAATGCGCCGTACGCCCTCAAAGGCCCAAGCGGAGAAGACCTGCCGCTGAGCGTCGTGACCCGCGATCTGTGGCACGTGTTCTACCAGAACCAGATGCAGATCAACGGCGGCAAGAACGACGGTTTCGTCGCCTGGGCTGACTCGGGCAGCCTGACCATGGGCCATTACGGCCAAGCCCAATATTCCCTGCGCCTGTGGGACGTCGCCAAAGAGTTCGTGCTCTGCGACAACTTCTTCCAGGGGGCTTTCGGCGGCTCGTTCCTCAATCACCAGTATCTGGTGTCGGCCAAAGTGCCGTTCTATCCCGACGCGGTCAATTCACCCGCCAAATCGCAGATTGCCACGCTGGAAAGCGACGACCCACTGGAGACTCGCCTCAAGCCGCTGGAGAAATCCCCGGCCAGCGCCATGACGGGTCCACCCCAATTCGGCCCCAGCCTGCTGACCCCGGATGGCTACGCGGTCAACACCATGGCCCCGCCCTACTGGCCGACCTGGTTGCGCGACAAGGACAACCCCGACTATTCGCAACCGAACCTGGCCAACGTACTGGTGCCGCAGACCCACGACCACATCGGCGACAAGCTGTCGAAGAAGAACGTCGACTGGGCCTGGTACTCAGGCGCCTGGCAAGTGACGCTGGACGCTTACAAGGACTCTGCGGGCATTCCCAAGATTCCGAACTTTCAGTACCACCACCAGCCGCTGAACTACTTCAAGCGCCTTGGCCCGGAAAACCCTGCCGAGCGTAACAAGCACCTGCGCGACGGCGGCCTGGGCGATGAATCGGCGACCAACAAATTCCTCGCCGATGCCGAAGCGGGCAAGCTGCCTGCGGTGACCTTCTACAAACCGCAGGGCAACCTGAACATGCACGCCGGTTACGCCGACGTCGCTGCCGGGGATCGCCACATCGACCGCGCTGTGAAGGTTCTGCGCAACAGCCCGCAATGGAAAAACATGGTGATCGTGGTGACCGTCGACGAGAACGGCGGCTGGTGGGACCACGTGGCGCCGCCAAAAGGCGATCGCTGGGGGCCGGGCACACGCATTCCGGCCATCGTCATCTCGCCGTTCGCGCGCAAGGGCACGGTCGACCACACCGTCTACGACACGGCCTCGATTCTGCGCCTGATCACCCGCGTGCATGGCCTGGAAAAACTCGATGGCATCGTCGAACGCGACAATGCCATGGTGGCGCGCGGCCAGGCGCCAATGGGCGATCTGACCAACGCACTGCATTTCCCTGCCTGAAAAAAATGAGCATTGCAGAGCGTCGCCGAGACGTTCTGCAACGCTTGCCGCGTTGACCCGTTGCGCCCTTTTATATTCCTTTCAGGACTCAACTCATCCTGCAAGGACGCAACACCATGAACGCGACAACAGCGACTTACGTTCCGCAATACCGCACCACCACCGAACTCCTCGTCGTGCACTGTTCAGCCACCCGCCCTACCCAGGACATCGGCGTACGGGAAGTCACCCAATGGCATCGTCAGCGCGGGTTCGACACCGTGGGTTATCACTACGTCATCCGCCGCAACGGCGAGGTGGAAACCGGTCGCCCGGAAACCGCCATTGGCGCCCACGTCAAAGGGCACAACGCACAATCTGTCGGCATTTGCCTGGTCGGCGGTATCAATGCTGCCGGCAAGCCGGAAAGCAATTTCACGCAGGCGCAATTCGAGGCTCTGAAAGAGCTGCTCGATCAACTGCAAACCCGTTATCCCGACGCTCGCATTCTCGGCCATCGCGACCTGTCACCCGACAAAAATGGCGACGGCAAAATCACCCCCAATGAATTCATCAAGGCGTGCCCGTCGTTCGACATTTCGACCTGGCTGAGAACCCAGTAACCCCAACCCCAGACATGGCCTCTCCCGACCACACACATTCAGCGTGAATGAGCGGGGATCTGTGCATATACAGCGCTGTTTGGCCTCCTTAGAGTGGCTGCGTCCTACAGCACAATCAGGAGAGAGCCATGCCTCAGACGTTCAAGTTCCAGCAGGTCGATGTATTTTCCAGCGCGGCAACCGAAGGTAATCCGCTCGCGGTGGTGACCGGGGCCGACGATTTGACCGACGCACAAATGGCCGCCTTCGCACGCTGGACCAACCTCAGTGAAACCACATTCCTGCTGAGTCCCAAGCACCCGGACGCCGATTACCGAGTGCGTATCTTCACCACTACCCGCGAGCTACCCTTCGCCGGCCACCCGACGCTGGGCAGTTGCTTCGTCTGGCTCGACAACGGTGGCATCGCCAAAGCCGATGAAGTGATTCAGGAATGCGGTGCAGGCCTGGTACGTATCCGCCGCGACGGTTCACGCCTGGCGTTCGCTGCCCCGCCGCTGTTGCGCAGCGGCCCGGTTGAGCACGACATCCTGCAACGCCTCGCCACCGGGCTGGGCGTAAAGCCCGAGCAAATCGTCGGCAGCCAGTGGGCAGACAATGGCCCGGGCTGGGTCGCGGTCATGCTGGCCAGCCGTGAAGAAGTCCTGGCCATCCGCCCGGACTACGTCGCGCTCAAAGGCTTGAATGTAGGTATCGTCGCACCGTGGACCGGGCCTGACGCCGAAGCCGATTTCGAAGTTCGCGCGCTGACCGGTGATCTCAATGCAGAGGACCCGGTAACCGGAAGCCTGAATGCCAGCCTCGCGCAATGGATGATTCCGGCGGGCCTTGCGCCGAGGAAATACACCGCTCGCCAAGGCACCGTACTGGGGCATCGCGGGCGGGTCAGTGTCGAACAGATTGGCGAGCGGATCTGGGTGGGTGGGGATGTTCAGAAGTGCGTTTTGGGAAAAGTAATTTTATAGCTTTAAGGAAACGCCGGCACGATATGATCGTTGCCGGCAACGTCGTCTCAGGAGAACAAGCCAGATAATCAAAAGGTTTGTTCATGGAGGGGAGGCGTCGGGTTCTTGGTCGCGATGAGATCGACCAGCTTCTTTAACGTCCCGTTCTCTTTGAACTCCGCTTCCGAAATACTCACCCTGAATGCATGCTCGACAGCCGATAAAAAATTGAGTAGCTCCAAGCCGTCCAGCTTCAATTCCTCCGAGAATCCAGCATGAGGTTTGAGCGCGTCAAACGTACTATCAGACTCATCAACCAATATCGCTTTTAATTCTTCCTCGATGCTAGCCTTGTCCATGGTGCAGCCCTCCAGAAATAGCTTACAACCAAGAGCCTATATCACTCAGAATCAACCATTAGATGCATTCGAAATTAACGATATAGCGAATACCTCTCCGCCCCCTCTCCTGGCAAACCCATAGCACCGTCCCCCAATACTGCTTTACTGAAAACACCCCAAAAGCAGCCCGAGCCCCCCTTCCATGAACCGCAACGACCTGCGTCGCCTGGACATGAATCTGTTGGTGATTTTCGAAGCCCTGATGTTCGAGAAGAACCTTACGCGAGTGGCGGAGAAGATGTTTCTCGGCCAGCCGGCGGTCAGTGCGGCGCTGGCGCGGCTGCGGGATTTGTTCGATGACCCGCTGTTGGTACGTAACGGCCGGACGCTGGAGCCGACCCAGCGGGCAATCGCGATTCTCCGGGAGCTGCAACCAGCGATGGACACCATTTCCGGAGCGGTCAGCCGGGCCAAGGATTTCGACCCGGCGAGCAACCGCGACGTGTTTCGTATCGGGCTGTCGGACGATGCCGAGTTCGGGCTGTTTCCACCGTTGCTCAAACAGCTGCAGAAGGAGGCGCCGAATGTGGTGATCGTCGTGCGCCGGGTCAACTTTCTGCTGATGTCGCAGATGCTCGGCTCCGGGGAAATCTCGGTGGGCGTGAGTTTCACCACCGAGCTGCCGGCCAACGCCAAGCGCAAGAAGCTGCGTGATCTGAGTTGCAAGATCCTGCGCGGCGATGATCGGCCAGGTGCGCTGACGCTGGATGACTACTGCGAGCGCCCTCATGCACTGGTGTCTTTTTCAGGCGACCTAGGGGGCAATATCGACAACGATCTGGCGCGGGTCGGACGATCGCGAAGGGTGATTCTGGCAGTGCCGCAGTTCAGTGGCTTACGCTCGCTGTTGCCCGGCACCGAGATGCTGGCCACCGTCCCGGACTACGCCGCCTGCGCCCTGGTCGATGGCTGCAACCTGCGCGCCGACGATCCGCCCTTCCCCATCGTGCCGTCGGAGCTGTCGATGGTCTGGAACGGCGTCAACGACAACGACCCGGCCGAGCGCTGGTTACGCTCACGCATTGCAGAGCACATGTCGACGCCGCTCCCGCCAGAGGCTCATTCTCAAGCGAGCGACTAAACGAAGGTGTATTCGCCGAACTCCCCGAGAAACACCGGAAGGTCGGTCATCGGGGGCTTGGCGGGTACATCGAAGTACATCTGCACCACCCAGCCCCGGTGATAGACCGCATGGTTGACCACGTGCATCAGCATCGCGCCGGCGGTCATCATGCTTTTTTCGCCGGAGACGAACGTGAAGTTGATGGGCTCGGCCAAGGACTCGTCGGATTGCTCTGCGGTCCATGCGCGATACCAGGCGTTGATTTCGGTCTGCGCGATTTGCAGTGCATCCAGTTCGGGATACGGCACTTCAAAGCGCGTCTTGAATTCGTGCTCGCGCCCTTCCAGATGCGCCTGCCAGATTCGGTCGACCACGTAGATATGATTGAGACAGCCGACCATGTTCTTGAACACGGTGACCCGCTCCCTGGTCGCTTCGCCCGGGGGAAGCGAGGCGACGCTGGTAAACATCTGTTCGTCCGCCCATTGTTTGTAATGCGCCAGCATGTGGGCGGTTCGCACGTTGATCATGATTGACCTCCTGAGCGCTGCCGGAGCGAGGAATGGTCAAGCAATGATAGTCCCTGTTTTCCGTGGGATTGGTCTATTTGAACAAGCGAAGACTCGCTGCGTATTCAGTTGTTCGCGCAAGGCACCGCTCCGACCTCAAGCACCTCGGCGCCCTCTCTTGGCAAACGAAGTGTGAGCATCGCCAGCAAAACCGCGATGAGGCCGATGGCAACGTACACGCCAACGAATGAGCCGTCGAAGCTCGCCAGCACGCCCGCACAGAAATTGCCGATCATGCCGCCGACGCCCTGCAGGATGTTGGCGACCCCGAAGATGGTCACCGCCAGCGCCGCACTGCTGGCCATCTTCGAGACGTATGCCGGAATCAGTCCGAAGATCGGATAGAACGCCACGGCAAACAGAACACCCGCCAGCAGTGGCCAGTAACCGACCGGATGCACGACGAAAATCAACGCTGCCCCCGCCACACAGGCATACACCAACAGCATCGCCGCTCGCAGGCCAGTGCGATCGGACAGCCAGCCCACGGCGAGGCCGGCGAACATGCCGACAAAACCGATGCTGGCCCAAATCTGCGCGGTGTAGGCCACGCCGAAATTCAGCTCCGTGCGCAGGTAGGACGACAGGTAATTCTGGAAAGGAAAGGTCGAGAAGCCGAGCAGAAAGTTCATGGTCCAGACCGTCAGCACCCAAGGCTGCATCAATGCCTTCTTGCCCATGCCAGCCTCGGATTCACGCTGTTCGGCCGCATCTGTATTTCTCTCGAACAACCGTGCACGGCTGAATACCACCATCACTGCGACTGACAATACGACGGTAATCAATCCAACGATCCACCACACCATGGGCCACTCGCCCCGGGGCGCATACAAAGGCACCAGCAGGCTGTTGATGAACACGCCATAACTGGTCCCGCTGGACACCAGCCCCATGGCCATGCCGCGATACTGGTAGGCAACGACGCGGGAAATCACATCGACCATCGGCACGAATACAGTCGCGGCAGTGCCCGCCAACACGGTCAGCAGCGCGCCGATCAGCACGATGTTGTGGGTCAGCGGAATCAGCAGCAGCGCTACCGCACAGACGGCACCGGAGCCGAAAATCACCCAGCCCCCACCGACCCGAGGCGTGAGCCAGGCCGCCAGCAGCGCACAGACCAGAAAGCCGAACTGCCCTGACGCGGTGATGGTGCCGACATAGGAAATGTCGAATCCCAGGCTGGCGCGCATATCCGGCACCAGTTGCGCGAAAAGGTAGATCCCGAAACCGAAGGTCGCGGCCACCAGGCCGGTCAGCAGCACAACAATCAGAATATTGATACGCATCGTCCGCTTCCTTTCTTGAAGGTGAGAAAAGAACAGGCGTTACGCAGGTTGCGCCGCCTGAATCAGCTCAGCGGCCAAACCCCGCGCCACCAGAAAGACGCTGTCATCGTTTTCCAGAGCGCCGGTGAGAAACGCCCCTTCCAACAGCAGGAACAATCGAGTGACCAGCGTCTGCAGATCGGAGAGTCCGGCCATTTCGGCGAGGTCCAACAGGTGCTGTTTCACGCCACGCTTGTGTCGATCCACCGCCAGGCGCACTGGATGAGCACGGTCCGGAAACTCCGCCGCCGAGTTCACGTACGGGCACCCACGCAACCCGCCTTCACGTAGCCACTGGCGGTGCAGATCGAACAGGCCCAACAACTTGTCGGCTGGCGCTTCGCTGGCCGCCATAGACTGCTGCACTGCCGCTTCCCAGCGCTCATTGCGCTTGTCGAGAAACGCCACGATCAGCTCGTCCTTGGACGCGAAGTGCGCGTACAGCGTCATCTTCGACATTCCGGCGAATTCGGCCACGGCCGCGATCCCGGTGGCGTTGATGCCGTCACGGAAAAACAGCGCGGAGGCAGCGTCGATCAGCTTTTGATGATTGGCGGTGAAGTCTCGCGTCGTGGGCATGGGACGGTCCTTGAATCTAACTGTACTGACCGGTAAGGATAGACTCGTAACCAGGAAAAACCAGCACGGATTGATTTCCGCGACGAATGGAGGCCTACAGGAGGTAGCGAGTTACTGGCAGGGGAAGGCGTTCTTCAGCGCGGACACCACCATCACTGACTCATTGAGATGCAGGCTCTGCGGGTGCTCTTCGAGGGCCTGAACAACGATGCGCATCGACTGAATCATCGGGATCCCGCCTTCGGGTACGCAGACCAGCTTCGGCGTGCCTCCGGCTTCATGAAAGAGGTCCAGAGTATCCATGGTCGCCTGCAACACGCCCACGCAATGGCCAATCCCTACCGGATTTTTGGCCACCCCACCGCTCATGCTGGTGATGCCGTCCTTACATTCGAGCAGCAATTTGTTGCCATCGGCCAGGGCTACGGCGCTGAAGCACAACGCCAGCAACCCTGAAACCCCGGCAAAAAGCCTGATCATCAACGCAACCACAATTCCTTCACCGAATGATCCGAAGCCTTGCGCACCACCAGGCTCGCGCGCTCGCGCGTCGGCAGGATGTTTTCCAGAAGGTTCGGCCGGTTGATGTCGCCCCAGATCTTGCGCGCGGCATCCGGGGATTTTTCCGGCGGCAGGTCGGCGAGTTCACGGAAGTAGGCGCCGCGGGCGCGGAATGCTGTGCGTTGCAACATCAGGAAGCGCTCGACGTACCAGCGCTCGATGTCGCTTTCGTCGGCGTCCAGATAGATCGAGAAATCGAAGAAGTCCGAAACGATGCTGCCGGGTTTCTGGCCGTCGTTGCCTTCGGTCTGCAGCACGTTCAGGCCTTCGAAGATCAGGATGTCCGGCTGGCTGATCTTGACGAATTTGTCCGGCACGATGTCGTAACTGATGTGCGAGTAGACCGGCGCGCTGATTTGCGGAATGCCCGCCTTGAGGTCCGACAGAAAGGTGACCATGCGCTTGCGATCGTAGCTCTCCGGAAAGCCCTTGCGATGCATGATCCCGTCGTTGTTGAGCTTTGCGTTGGGGTGCAGAAAGCCGTCCGTGGTGACCAGATCGACCCGGGGGTGATCCGGCCAGCGCGCCATCAGCGCCTGCAATACCCGGGCAAAGGTGCTTTTGCCCACGGCAACGCTGCCCGCCACCGCCACCACATAGGTCTGTTTTTTCGCCGGACGCCCGAGGAAAGTGTCCTTGATGCTCGCCAGATTGCGCGCGGCACTGACATGCAGATTGATCAAACGGGACAAGGGGAGATAGATGTTGACGACATCTTCCAGGGAAATATCTTCGTTTACGCCTCGTAACGCCGCCAGGTCTTCTTCGGACAAAGTCAGCGGTGTGCTGGCACGCAGCCCCGCCCACTCCTTACTGGTCATTACGAGATAGTCATCAGGCGCCATCTATAGCCTTCCAATCCAGGTGTCCGTGTCGACAATGGTGCGAAGACTATCTTATTGACCCAAAAACCGGGCAGATTTCTTTGATTTACCACGCATTATTGGCTGAATCGATGTAGCCCCAGCGCCTCAAAAAGCGCTGGATAACCGGGGTCGAAAGACGACTGATCAAGCGATTCGATACTCGATGGTCAAATGCGAGACCTCATGCACCACGCTCAGGCGCTCGCGAATCGCATCGGCGGTCACCTCGACTTTCGCCAACACACTGACAATCGCCGCGCGGGCATCTGGACCGACCTTCCAGACGTGCAAATCGGTAATCTGCACATCGCCGTCCGCTTGTAGCACGTCGCGAATTTCTTCGGCAACCTGATCGTCGGTGACATCCAGCAGCACGTTGGCGCTTTGCCTGATCAGGCCGACAGACCACTTGGCAATAACCGCCGCGCCGACAATACCCATCACCGGATCCAACCAGACCCACCCCAGATAACGCCCGGCCAGCAGGGCCGCGATGGCCAGCACCGACGTCAAGGCATCGGCCAGGACATGCACGTAGGCCGAACGCAGGTTGTTGTCCCCGCCATGGGAATGGCCATGGGCGTGACGATGGCCGTGATCATGATGGTCGTGTTGATGAGCGGGATGACCACCCGACAACACCAGCGCGCTGACGATATTGACCAGCAGGCCCACCACCGCGATCAGCGTTGCTTCGCCAAAGGCCACTTGCGTCGGTTGAAACAGACGGATCAGCGATTCCACGCCGATGCCCAGCGCCACCAGCATCAGGATCAACGCTGAAGCGAAGCCCGCCAGATCGCCGACCTTGCCGGTGCCGAAACTGAAACGACTGTTATTGGCGTTGCGCCGTGCGAACGAGTAGGCGGCCGCCGCAATCCCCAAGGCCCCGGCGTGAGTCGCCATGTGAAAGCCATCAGCCAGCAAGGCCATGGAGCCGGTCACATAACCGGCAGCGATTTCGCCAACCATCATCACCAATGTCAGTACCACTACCCATCGCGTGCGACGGGCATTGTCATCGTGAGAGGCGCTGAGGAAGACGTGTTCGTGGGAGTGATTCTTTGCAAGGGCCATAACGCCTCCTTATTTCGAATAGCGGCGAATGGCTTCGAGCAGATCGTCGAGACCTTGCGCCCGTTCCTCGTCGCTCAAGCCCGGATGAGCCACGTGCTCTCGCGCATGAGCCTCGATGATTTGATCCAGCAATCCATTGATCGCTCCACGCGTCGCTGCCACCAGATGCAACGTCTTGGCGCAGTCCGTATCGGACTCCAGTCCCCGCTCGATTGCCTGGACCTGGCCGGCGATGCGCCGGACGCGTTTGAGCAAATCGTCCTTCTCGGCGTGTAAATGCGCCATACCATACCCCCCCTACCTATATATCAAAGCATGATGGGCTTAAGTCGCTGCGCAAACAAGGCCGTTTTATCAGCCGCAAACACTGACATGGATCGTCAGCCAAATCTGTTACGGCACAGATTCCAGGAATCCCCCTACAAACTCCCCCCGCCTTCGCCTACATCGCCCAGCCTCACGGCCGCTCATCATGCGCCCCGCAGTTACGGCATTTTTCTGCCATGGGCAGGGGGAGTCGCTGCGTAAAGCCGGCTCCCCGCTGCCTCTCAAACCCTATCGAAAAATGGATTGACCCACCCATGACCGTAAAGCTCGAACTGATGACCGATGATCCCGAGGAAAGGCAACTGGCTGTCCGTTATTGGGCCATGACTGAAACCGGGGAGTTTGAGGAGAAAGTCATCGACCTCGTGCCATTCCGCCACATCACCCACAGCGGAACCCTTGCTGCCCATATTCGCCAACTATGCCGCGCCTACGACGAAAACCTGATCTGCCCCTATTGCGATGCGCCAATGGAGGTAAAAAGCCGCTCGGCGGTCAAAAAATATTTGCAGAAGTCCTACCACCCCTGCACTGACTGCGCAGACGCTCACGCACAGCAGAAACGTGCCGAGCAAGCAGCCGCCGCTGCTGCGCTGGAGTTGCAACTCAATGCGTATATCGATGGCCTTCCCAGCGGGCCAATCGAGTATGGGCAACTGAGCGATGACGAGGTGTTGCTGCTATTGGCACTGGATTTCGCGATATCGCCAAGGCTGACCAGCGAGGCTTTCAAGGTCAGCGATTGCAAGGCGTTGGCGCCGATGGACATCAAGCCGTTCATCGACAGGCTCAGGGCCAGCGGAATCCTTCGAGAATCGCCCCGCAGTGCGGCGCCGGACACCTACTTCCTGCGCGACGGAAAGTTGATGGTCAACACCCACCACATCCCCTACATCCTGACGCCGGACGCGCACTTCGGGCGAAGCGAAGAAGCGATGCAGGTGTTGCTGACCCGGGAATTTTCCGACAGTACTGCGCTGTTCAGTCTCTGGCTGGACTTCGCTTCAGCCGACGCCATGTGCTACCTGCTGGACAAATGCCGGGCGTTCGATCACGACCTCGATGAGAAGCAGTTGAACGAGATCAGAAGCACGCTGCGCAACAGTCTGAAGACTCACAGCGTGTCACAGATCTGGTTCGTGATCTGGAAGAACGTCAAGGACGCAGCCAGTCTGGCGAGGCTGGTGTATTACACCGAGGTGCGGGCGACGGCGACCATTCCCGGAAAGATCCGCCGCACCCTCGAAAAGATCGAGAAGGAAGGCACCGTCATTCGCAAATGGGACAGGCCTGACTATCAGCCAGCCGGCACACTGGGCATGCTATTCAACGAGCTGTTCGGCATTGACGAGGACACCCCGGGGGTCGAGGTACTGGAACGGTTGACGCTGTTGTTGCCAGATGATGCCGTCGACGACGAAGCACTGCCTCAAGCCGAGTCAGTGCGGCAACTGCTGTGCAACGCATTGGTGAGCGACACCGGCCCGGAGATGATGCACAAGTTCGCCACCCTTATTCGCGAGGGGATTGAAACTCATCGGGCGATCGCGGCCTTGTTGGGGAATGATCCGGCCCCTGCAGCCTAAATTGTCGCTCAACGCGCCCTAGCAGAGCCTGTCGGCTATCGACAGGCTCTGCGCCTGGCTATCGCGCTATCAGGCCGGTTCGTACGGCGGATAGTCGACATAACCCTTGGTGCCGCCACCGTAGTAGGTGTCACGGTCCGGAGCAGTCAACGGCCAGCCGTTTTTCAGGCGCGCCACCAGATCCGGGTTGGCAATGAACGGCTGCCCAAAACCGGCGAGGTCGATCAAGCCGGCGTCCAGCAGATCCTGCGCACGCTCAAGGGTCATGTCGCCGGCGAGAATCAGCGCGGTGTCGCCCAGTTGCGATTTGCAATGCTTCAGTAGTTCGCGCAGCGCCTGTTCCTGTTTTTCCGAACCTTCGGCGGCCAGGAAGAAGTGGGTCTGATCCATCACATGCACGTAGGCAATCCCCCGCTCGCCCATACCGGCACACAGCGCCGAGTAGGTTTCGTCGATCTGCGGGTAGATCGGCATGTCGAACAACTGGCCGTAGGGCGAAATACGAATGCCCACGCGGTTCGCGCCGATGCGGGCAACCACGGCGTCGACCACTTCAAACACGAAACGCAGGCGATCCTCCAGGGTCTTCGCCGAGTAACGATCGGTCCGGTCGTTGACCAGCGGGTTGAGGAACTGCTCGATCAGATAGCCGTTTGCACCGTGGATTTCCACGCCATCAAAACCCGCTGCAACGGCGTTGGCAGCGGCCTGAGCGAAATCTTCGACAACGCGGGCGACTTCGTCGGTTTCCAGCGCGCGAGGTGTGGAAGTGGCAACGAAACCGGGCTCGCCGTTTTCGGTGTACCCAAAGGCAATCGCGCCTTGCGCCGGTTTGTCAGTGGAGCTGACCGGCGCCTTGCTGTTGTCCTGGATCGAGGTGTGGGAGACGCGACCCACGTGCCACAGCTGAGCGAACATTCGGCCGCCGACGCTGCGCACCGAATCGGTCACCAGTTTCCAGCCCTTGATCTGCGCTGATGTAAAGATGCCGGGGTTGAACAGGTAACCCTGCCCTTCGCGGGAAATCGGCGTGCCTTCGGAGACAATCAGGCCAGCGGTGCCACGTTGCGTGTAATGCAGCGCGATCTGCTCAGTGGCGATGTCTTCAGGCGCTCGCGAACGGGTCATGGGGGCCATGACGAAGCGGTTGGTCAGGGTCAGGCCTTTGAGTGCGTAGGGGGCAAACAGGTCAATCATTGAATGCAGTCTCCAAATGGGCAGTGCGAGCGGTTCAGCGAACCGTTCAACGTTGCGCATAGGTTATTGGAGAATTTTGGTAACATTTAAGCCATTCACTACGAAGTGATGTGAATCCACGTCACCAATGAGCACCCGATGAACGCTTCCGACAACCTCAAAGGCATCGATGTATTCGTCCATGTGGCGAACATGGGCAGTTTTTCGGCTGCTGCCAAACGTCTGAACCTGACCAACTCGGCCGTCAGCAAAAGCATCGCGCGCCTTGAACAACGGCTGGGTACGCGACTGTTCAACCGCACCACGCGCCGGCTGGCACTGACCGACGCCGGGACGCAGTACTACCGCACCTGTGCCGAAGTACTGGGCTGCCTGGAAGAAGCCGAGCAGTCACTGAAATCCGAAAACGCCGGGCCCCACGGTAAAGTCCGGCTGGACCTCCCCGCATCCTTCGGCCGTCTGCATGTACTGCCACTGCTGCTGGAGTTTTTGCGCGAACATCCCCTGCTGCTGCCGCATATCACCTTCTCCGACCGCTTCATCGATCTGGTGGACCAAGGCATCGACATTGTCGTGCGGATCGGCACCCCGGACGCCTGGCCTGCGCTGCTGGGCCACAGATTCCTAGGCGCTCAGCGGCTGGTGTTCTGCGCCACACCCGCGTACCTCGTCGCCCACGGCACTCCCGCTACGGCACAAGAGCTCGAGCAGCATGCGTGCGTGCTCTATGGGCATGACGACGGTGCCGTAACGCCCTGGTCGGTCGCCGGAGAACAAGGCAACGTCGACCGCCACGTCATGCCCGGCCGCATCGCCATCGGCGACGGCGAAGGCCAGCTAATGGCCGCGTTGGCGGGGCTGGGCATCACCCAACTGCCGACCTGGCTGGTGGAGCGCCACCTGCGAAGCGGCGAACTGATCGAAGTCCTTCCTCACCTTGCGGTGCAGAGCTTGCCCATCAACCTCATCTGGCTGAAGAGCCGACAGAACCTGCCGAAAGTGCGCGCGCTGCTGGAGGTGCTGGGGGCGGGTTTGACGCCTGAGGGGAGGATGTTCGGGGAGACCGCGTCCGTGGAGTGATGCCGGCTTGGGCGGTGAGCGAGAGAGCCACCACCGCATCGCTGAAAGCCCACAAATAAATGGAACTCCTGATCGGACTCTGGTGACAAATCGCCATCATCACTGACGTCACCAGAGGCGTTCCTTCATGCGGCTTGAATCGTTAGCCATCCGACTGCTCAGCACCCTCACCGACGGCGCAACGTGCAGAGTCAATCCGCTGGACTTCACCGCCCTGCTCTATCTCAGGGATCGCGGCTATGCGGATGTGTCGGTCAAGGATGGATGTGTGGTGGCGGAGCGCACGGCTGAGGGGAAGCAGTTTGCGAGTGAGCGTGGGGGACGTGTTTGAAATCGAGCAGGCGACACTCATCGGTCGATGAATCGGGTTGCCTGGGGTATTGGATATTTTGTGGAACAGAACTCGTCGAGAATTGGCGAGCTAGAGATTGGAGGCAACCCCACCAGCCACACCCCGGCACACAATGTTCCCGCTGTGGCTGCTTCCTTCCGGATCTGACCAGGTTCACGGGTAATCGTTGCGGGGGGACCGATGGGGTCACCATAACGACACTCGCCAGTCGGCGAGCCGCGCCATTGTACCGGTCTGGCGCGAAGTTACAACCTCTGGTTTCAGATAAAAAATCTGATGGGCTTCAGTCACTTGCACATGGGGCTGACAACGCGGCATGGTGTCGCTCATGAACGCCCTACTGATCAAACATGAGCAGCTATCGCCCCGGCAGCACGATGAACTGCTCGGCATCGAACTGTCGCGCGCGCAAAGGGTGCTGATCGGAGATATCCATGGCGCATTGCACGCGTTGGGCGCAAAACCTGTTTGCGACATTCAGGGCTATGCGTTGCTGGTGGATGGGATCCCACGGGGCTTTTTTCTACTCAAACGCAGGTCGCTGCTGCCACGCTGGGCCCTTGGGCACACCGCTACGTTGCACGCGCTGATGATCGATCAAAGGTTTCAGCGGCTGGGACTTGGCAGGCGCTGCGTGGAAATGCTGCCAGATCTGGTTCGCGACCTATGGCCTGAGGTCACGCAACTCATGTTGGCGGTAGACCCGGACAATCTGGCGGCGCATTCACTGTATCGGGCGCTGGGCTGGCTTGATGCTGGTGACGCGGATCGGTCGGCAACGGGGTTCGAGCGCCGAATGGTGTTGAAACTTGATTAGCGAGACAGCGTTGCGGGACGTCAAGACGGTGGTGATTGGGGAGATCGTCTGCGCCGGCAAGCCGAACTGCTACGGATCATCCGTGGCTGCGAGCATCATCAGCCACCCAGCGCCCGCAGCTGCCTGACCTTTGCGCTGCGCTCGCCATTCATCCAGTGTTCCAGCGCGCTGGCGCTCATGGGCCGTGCCACCAGATACCCCTGCACTTCATGACAGCCGAGCTGGCAGAGGATTTCGTAGACCTTTTCGGTCTCCGCCCCTTCTGCAACCACTCGATAACCCAGACGCCGGGCGAGGTCGACGATGGCTTCCACCAGACGGCGGTCCTTTTCGATGACGTCGATGTTTTGCACCAATGACTTGTCGAGCTTCACGGTGGTTGCAGGCAGTTGGCGCAGGTAGGTCCAGTTGCTGTAGCCGGTGCCGAAGTCATCGATGGCGATGTCGATGTCCAGCGCACGCAGGCGTTCGAGTTGCTGGCGGGTGATGTCGGGATTGTCGCAGAGCGCGCTTTCGGTGAACTCGAGTTCGAAGCGGCCTGGATCGAGGCCGCTGATTGCCAGTTGATCGAACAGCGCATCGCTGAATTGTGAGTTGGCGAGGTCGAGGGCTGAGACGTTCATCGCCACCTTGAAGGCGTAGCCTTGCTCCTGCCAGCGGCGCGCCTGTTCCACCGCATTGCGCAACACCCAGAGGCTCAGGGTTCGAATCAACGCGGTCTTCTCCGCCAGTGGAATGAATTCCGCCGGACTGATCGGCCCCAACACCGGATGCTGCCAACGCAGCAGCGCTTCGACGGTGACGATGCGCCCGGTGCCGACTTCGAGCCGTGGCTGAAACACCAGCGACAGCTGATCGGTACTGCGCACGGCATCGGCCAGTGATGCGAGCAACAGGAATGCCCGCTGCTGAGCGAAGTCCAGATGTGGCTCGTACCAGCGCCAGCCGGTGGCCTTGCCACGAGCCTCATCGGCAGCGCTCACGACCAGACGAATCCAGTCCTTTTCATCGCAACGCCCAAGGCCCAATGGCAGTACGCCGATGCCGACGTCCATCTGGATCGGGATGTTGCGGCATATCAGCGGGTCCTGAAAATGCTTGATCAGTTTGCGGAACAACTGCTCGGCCTGCTCCGGGCCGGTATGCCGGGTGAGCAGTGCGATCCGCGTCGGGCTGACCTTGTACAAGGCGGTGTCGGCGGGCAATTGCTCGCGACAGCTGTCGATCATGCAGCGCACCAGCTCTTGGGCGAAGTTGTAGCCCAATGCCTTGATGATGCTGTCGAGGAATACCGGATTGACCATGTCCAGCGCCACCAACGCGTGTTCGTCGCGGTCGGCCAGCGCGAGGATATCCTCTTCCAGACGCAGACGATTGAACAGTCCGGTGGGCTGGTCGACGTAGCTCGCCTTGCGCAGGTTATTCAGGCGTTTCATGACCAGTTGCCCGTACATCTCGAGCATCGTGATGTCACGCAACTCCAGGGGCGCACGAGGCTTGTTGTCGATGATGCACAGGGTGCCGAGGGCCAGGCCGTCGGCAGTCACCAGCGGTACACCCGCGTAGAAGCGAATGTGCGGCTCCCCTTCCACAAGAGGGTTGTCGCGAAAGCGCGGGTCGAGACGCGCGTCAGGCACCTGAAACACTTCGTGGGTGAGAATCGAGTAGGCGCAGAACGAAATTTCCCGGGGCGTCTCTCGCTCGTCCAGCCCTGTGCCCGCGCGAAACCATTGCCGGTGCTCACTGACGATGGAGACCAGCGCAATCGGCACTTCGAAGTAGTGGGCAACCATGTCGACGATGTGATCCAGCACTTCGTCGGCGCCCGAATCGAGCAGACCCATGTGGGTGATGCGAGAAAGCCGCGAGGCTTCGTTCAACGGAAATGGAGCGCTATTGGCCATCTGCAAAGTCCCTGTACAACTGCTCTACGCCAGTAGTATCAAAACGATATTGTTAGGCAAAGTAGCATTGGATCCTTCCCCTTGCAGGCATTCGCAGACCGGCGGTGATGACAGATCCCCTGCATCAAAGTTGCAGAGTAAATGTCACCACCCTTCAAGTGAATGGCTCACTGCACCTGCAGCACTTCATCTGCCTTGCCGCCTGCGCCCTGAATGACCAAATGGATGAAATGCAGCTTGGTGATCACCGCAGGTGGCAACACGAACGGGTAAAAGTCCGGCTGGCCCATGGCACGAGAAAGTTCGTTGAGCATGCCGGCCAGTTCGATCCAGGCATTGACGAACGCGAGGAAGGAGGGCCCGCCAGGATGCTGCGGGTCATAGAGGGTTTCCAGCTCGAAAGGCTGGTAATCCAGGTCCATGTCCCGTGCACTCATACCCAGGCTCAGGGCGGTGTCGACGGCGTCCATCATGTGTAGGTAATGGGCCCAGGTTTCAGCCCAGTCCTCCCAGGGATGCATGGTGGCGTAGGCGCTGACGTAATGCTGCTGCCAGTCGGCGGGAGCACCATTCTGGTAGTGGTGCTCAAGGGCATCGGCGTAGCTGGCGCGGTCGTCGCCGAACAGATTGCGGAAGCCATCCTGCCAATAGGTGTTGGCAATCAGACGATCCCAGTAGTAATGCCCGACTTCATGACGCAAATGTCCGAGCAGCGTGCGATAGGGTTCGTGCATCTGCACGCGAACTTTCTCACGGATGGCGTCGTCAGCCTCCTCCACGTTCAAGGTGATCAAGCCGTTGGCGTGGCCGGTAGTGGGCAGGTTGCCTTCCAGATCGACGCCAAGAAATTCGAAGGCCAGACCCCGCTCCTCATCGACAGTCTTGGGAATGACCTGCAAACCCAGGGTGATCAATTGCGCGACCAGTCGGCGTTTGGCGATTTCGATCTTGCGCCAGCGCTCGGGGTTCTCGGGAACGGAAAGGTCAGGAATGGTTTTGTTGAGACTACAGGCGACGCAGAATTCTCCGGCATTGAGTGCCGGAAACAGCCAGTTGCAGGCAGCGGGCGTGTCGAGGTTGGCGCATCGTCGATATAGGCCAGCCTGCGGGTCGTCGCTCAGGCGCCAGGTGTTGATATCCGGGCCCGGCTCCAGCGCCGCGATCTTGCTCTGCTCGGGGAGATAGCCAAGGGCTGCCGAACAGGCCAGGCACTGGCTGTTGCGAAAGAACACCGACTGCCCACAGCGGCATTGCCAGACCTTGCTGTTGCGCTTGCTCTCACCGGCGAACGGCGCCGCGATCCTTGTGCTGAGTTGTTCGAAGAACTGGAACATGGCCATCTCCTGAGTGGGCTGCAAGCACTAGATCGTTGGGGGGTGTGGGGGTTCCGTGGATTATCGGCGGGTTGTCGGCGCGGACACAAAATGTGAGGTGATGCATCGCCTGCCAGACAGGCGACAACATCACAACTGGTGCGAAAAGCTCAGGAGTCCACTGAAATGTTGTGCTTCTTGAGGAACGCGACAAACGCGTCTTCATCCAGCACTTTCAACCCTAGCTCATTGGCTTTGGTCAGCTTGGAACCTGCACCGGGGCCTGCAACCACGGTGTGGGTCTTGGCCGATACCGAACCTGAGACCTTGGCGCCGAGGCTTTCGAGTTTGTCCTTGGCGACGTCGCGGCTCATCAGTTCCAGCGAGCCGGTCAGGACCCAGGTCTGGCCCGCGAGCGGCAGGCCTTCGACCACCTTCTTCTCGCTCTGCCAGTGCATGCCGAAGTCTTTGAGCTGTTGCTCGATCTTGAGGGCACGATCGGCATTTTCCTGCACATCAAAGAACGCTCTGACAGACTGCGCCTGCTTTTCCGGCAAGGTCTGGCGCATGTCCAGCCAGTCAGCCTTGACCACGCCTTCCAGCGTGCCGAATTTATCGGCCAGCTTCTGCGCCCCACCGGGCCCTATCGATGGAATGTTGAGCTTGTCGAGCATGCCGCCCAGGGTCGCGCTGGCCGCGAATTCGGCGCCCAGATCACCGGTGTCCTGCAGCTCCATCTTGCACTCGCCCAGCAGCGCACCGATCACGTTCTGGTTGTGATCGTCTTCGAAGAAGCTGTGAATCTCGTGAGCCACTTCCAGCCCGATGTCCGGCAAGTAGGTCAGTACTTCCGGCAGCGCCACTTTCACCTTGTCCAGCGAACCCAGCGAACGCGCCAGCACCTTGGCGGTTTCCTCGCCGACATCGGGAATGCCCAACGCGTAGATAAAGCGCGCCAGCGTCGGCTTCTTGCTGTCATCGATGGCTTTGAGCAGCTTCTTGCTGGAGATTTCGGCGAAGCCTTCCAGGTCGATGATCTGCTCGTAGTCGAGTTTGTAGAGGTCAGCCGGAGAACCGATGAGTTTCTCGTCCACCAGTTGCTCGATGGTCTTGTCGCCCAGGCCCTCGATGTCCATGGCGCGACGGGACACGTAATGGATGATCGCTTGCTTGAGCTGCGCACCACAGGCCAGACGCCCGACGCAGCGATACACCGCGCCCTCGCTGACGGTCTCCTTGCCTTTGCTGCGCTTGATCAACTGGGTGCGTTCGACCTGCGAGCCACAGACCGGGCAAGTCTGCGGAATTTCGACCTTGCGGGCGTTTTCAGGACGGCGCTCCAGCACCACCTGCACCACCTGCGGAATCACGTCACCCGCGCGGCGGATGATCACGGTATCACCGATCATCAAGCCCAGACGCGCCACTTCATCCATGTTGTGCAGGGTAGCGTTGGCCACGGTGACGCCTGCGACCTTGACCGGCTTCAAGCGCGCGACCGGGGTGACGGCGCCGGTGCGGCCGACCTGGAATTCCACATCCAGCAGTTCGGTGAGTTCTTCCATGGCCGGGAATTTGTGAGCAATGGCCCAGCGCGGTTCACGGGCGCGGAAACCCAATTCACGCTGCGCAGCGATGCTGTTGACCTTGAACACCACGCCGTCGATTTCGTAAGGCAGCGACAGGCGACGCTCGCCGATGTCGTGGTAGTACTTTAGGCAGTCGTCAATGCCGGCAGCCACTTTCAGCTCGCGGCTGATGGGCATGCCCCATTCTTTCAACTGTTTCAGGTTGCCGATGTGGGTGTCGGAAATGTCGTGGGACACCTGGCCGATGCCATAGCAGCAGAATTCCAGAGGGCGATTGGCGGTGATCTTCGAATCAAGCTGGCGCAGGCTGCCCGCGGCGGCGTTGCGCGGGTTGGCGAACGTCTTGCCGCTGACCTCCAGCTGGCTCTCGTTCAGGCGCTCGAAGCCGGCCTTGGACATGAACACTTCGCCGCGCACTTCGAGAGTTTCCGGCCAGCCTTCGCCGTGCAGTTTGAGCGGGATGTTGCGCACGGTACGAACGTTGACACTGATGTCCTCGCCGGTCGTGCCGTCGCCACGGGTAGCGCCGCGCACCAGCGCACCGTTCTGATACAACAGGCTTACGGCCAGCCCGTCGAGCTTGGGTTCACAGCTGTATTCGACCTTCTCGCCCGCTCCTAACAGATCGCCCACAGGCAGATCCAGCCCTTCGGTGACACGCCGGTCGAACTCGCGCATGTCGCCTTCTTCGAAGGCGTTGCCGAGGCTGAGCATGGGAATTTCGTGGCGCACTTGAGTGAACGCCGACAACGCCGCACTGCCGACCCGCTGAGTGGGTGAATCAGGGGTGACCAGATGCGGGTTTTCCCCTTCCAGCGCCTTCAGCTCATGAAACAGGCGGTCGTACTCGACGTCCGGAATGCTCGGCTCGTCAAGGACGTGATACCGGTAGTTATGCAGGTCCAGCTCTGCGCGCAGTTCCAGGATTCGGGTTTCGGCAGCTTTCATACGGTGTTCTCTCAGAATGCAAAAGAGCAGCCGAAGCTGCTCAATTCATGGTGCGATCCGGCGCGTGAGCACCGGACTTCAATCAACGACGCTGAGTCAGCGCGCGGCGTTCGAACTCGACGATGCGCTGGCGGTAGTGCTCGATGGTCTGCGCGGTCATGACGCTGCGCTGATCATCTTTCAATTCGCCGTTCAGTTCATGGGCCAGTTTGCGCGCCGCGGCCACCATCACGTCGAAAGCCTGCTTCGGATGACGAGGGCCCGGCAGGCCGAGGAAGAAGCTCACGGCGCGGGTGCTGAAGTGGTCGATGTCGTCCAGATCGAACACGCCAGGCTTGACCGCATTGGCCATGGAGAACAGTACTTCGCCATTGCCCGCCATGCTTTCGTGACGATGGAAGATGTCCATCTCGCCGAAACGCAGGCCGCTTTCCAGAATATTCTGTAACAAAGCAGGCCCCTTGAAGCCGCTTTCGTCACGGGAAATAACGCTGATCACCAGCACTTCTTCAACCGGCGGCAGGTCTTTGTCTTCGGTAATGCGCTGCGGCGCCTTGTCGTCGGGGAAATCGTCGTCACGGGCGCCAAACAGGCTCGGACCATCGGTATCCAGGTTCAGGTCACCCTGCTGTGGCTCGTCTTTGCGCTGCTTGCGTTTGGACTCACGCTCCGCACGCTCGGGCCGGTCGCGGGCCGCGCTCATGGTCGGCAGATCCTGCTCGTCGAGCTGAGGTTCTTTCTGGGTTTCAAGGACACGCGCAGGGCCCAACACTTCGGCAGACGGTGCTTCCTCGTCGTCCGGCAGGTTGGAGAAGCTGCGGTCCAGCCTGAATTTCAATTTGCCTTTACCGCCGCGCATCCGGCGCCAGCCGTCAAAAAGAATACCGGCAATGACAATAATGCCGATGACGATCAGCCACTCTCGCAGACCGATTTCCATGTAATCCCGTGCCTCTAATGAAAATTCTGAAAATTAAGGGCGTAAACCCCTTTAAAACGTGGAGCCAACTCTATGTTCTGAATGGCCTTTTACCCACGCAAAATGAAAAAGTGGACATTAAGCTAGCACGACCAAAGGTAACTTTACACCGTCTGTTACATCTGGCATGTGCCGAGCATCTGTGCCAGCGCGACAGCTATTTCTGTACTGCGCCGTCAGAACGCCACTTTTCCCTCATCAATCTGTTTGACCGCATGACGGCCCGCTACGCATCCACCAGCGCCATCGCCTCCTCTACGTCCACCGCCACGAGGCGCGAACACCCGGGTTCGTGCATGGTGACGCCCATCAACTGATCGGCCATTTCCATGGCGATCTTGTTGTGGGTGATGTAGATGAACTGCACGGTTTGCGACATCTCCTTGACCAGTCGGGCATAGCGGCCCACGTTGGCGTCGTCCAGTGGTGCATCGACTTCGTCGAGCATGCAGAACGGCGCCGGGTTGAGTTTGAAAATGGCAAAAACCAGTGCCAATGCGGTCAGGGCTTTTTCGCCGCCGGACAGCAAATGGATCGTGCTGTTCTTCTTGCCCGGGGGGCGCGCCATGATCGTCACCCCTGTATCGAGTAAATCTTCGCCCGTCAGTTCCAAGTAAGCGCTTCCGCCACCGAAAACTTTTGGAAAAAGTGCCTGAATTCCGCTGTTTATCTGATCAAAGGTCTCTTTGAAGCGATTGCGCGTTTCTTTGTCGATCTTGCGGATGACGTTTTCCAGCGTGTCCAGCGCTTCCACCAGATCGGCGTCCTGAGCGTCCAGATAACGCTTGCGCTCGGACTGCTGCTGATACTCGTCGATGGCCGCCAGGTTGATGGCGCCCAGACGCTGAATACGCGCGTCGATGCGCCCCAACTCTTCTTCGGCATCCTTTTCGTTGGCCTCGGGCGTCAGCGTCGCCAGCACGCCATTTAGATCGTAGCCGTCTTCGTGCAATTGCTCCTGCAAAGCCTTGCGGCGAACGGTCAGCGATTGCCATTCCAAACGCTGCTGTTCCAGCTGGCCGCGCAGCAACTGCGACTGTTGTTCGGCCTGAGTGCGGCGTTTCTCGGCGTCGCGCAGTTCGCGGTCGGCGTCTTCCAGAGCGTTCTTCGCTGTGCGCATTTCGTCGTCGACGACCATGCGCTTTTCCAGCAACTCTTCAAGCTTCAGACGCAATTCTTCCAGCGGCGCCTCGCCCTCTTCCAGCCCGAGATTCAACTGTTCACGCTTTTCGGTCAGGCGTTCGGACTGCATCTCCAGACGCTCCAGCGCCTGGCGGGTGGAATCATGTTGTGCGCGCAGCGAACTCAACCGCACCGCCAGCTGGTTGCCGTGGTCCTTATGCTGACGGGCTTCCTGGCGCACCCGGTCCAGGCGCTCGCGCAGGCTGTCGCGCTGGGCCAGCAGCAACTCGCGCTGCTCGGTGTCCAGCGCCATGCTGTCGAGGGCGTCCTGCAATTGCAGACGCGACTCGCCGAGGCTCTCCTGCTCGATGGCACGCTGCTCGCCCAGCTCGGTCAGCTCTTCGTCCAGACGCGTGCGGCGCAGTGTCAGTTGTTCGACCTTGGCCTTGGCCGCCGATAACTGCGCTTTGAGTTCACTCTGCTGACGGGCTTCGTCCTGCAAGCGGCGGCGCAATTGCTCGCGATTGTCTTCCTGAATGCGCTGTTGCTCGCGCTGGGTTAGCAATTGTTCTTCCAGCGCGGCCAGCGTCGCTTCGCGCTCTTCGCGCTCAAGTTCCAGACGCTGCAATTCCTGCCCACGGGCCAGAACGCCGCTTTCGGCCTCGCTGGCCCGGCGCACACGCAGGAAATCGCGACCCACCCAATAGCCATCGCGGCTGATGAGGCTCTGCCCGCCACTGAGCTGACCGCGCATCGATAAGGCGTCGTCGAGGGTCTCGACCGGTTTGACCTGCCCCAGCCAACTGCTGAGATCGACATGGGTTTCGACCTTGTCCAACAGGCTGCCGGGGATGCGGCTCTTGTCGGCAGCGGGGCTGACCAGACGCAGATCGCCCTGGCTGAACCCCGCCAGATCGAGCCCGTTGAAATCGTCCACCAGCACCGCGTGCAGATCGGCGCCTAGTACGGTTTCAACCGCCAACTCCCAACCGGCTTCGACACGTAGACCTTCGGCCAGACGCGGACGCTCGTTGAGTTGCTGGTCCCGAAGCCATTCGGCAGTGCCGGTGCCCGGATCCAGGGCGGCCTGTTGCAAGGCTTCCAGCGAGGCGATGCGCCCGTTCAGACGCTGCAAGTCGCCCTGCGCCTGTTGCTGGGATTGAGTGGCCTGTTGCAGTTCGAGGCGCAGTTGCTCAAGGCGCTCGATGAGTTGTTCTTCTTCGGCGGTCAGCTCTTCGAAGGTCATCTCGCGGGCGGCGAGGTCTTCGCTGAGTTCCAGAATCGCCGCGTCTTCAGGGTCGGCCGCCAGTAACTGGCGCTCTTCGCCCAGACGGCGTTGACGCTCGGCCAGACGCTCCATGCTGGTTTCCAGCTGCTGGATGCGCGACTGCTGCACTTCGGCCTGACGCCGAGGCTCGGCAGAAGTCAGGTTGAAGGCGTCCCACTTTTCCTGCCAGCTGTGCATCGAGGCCTCGGCCTCTTCCAGCGCGGCGGCGGACTCCTCGGCGGCGGCGAGGGTCATTTCCTGTTCCGGCTCGAGCATTTCCAGCTCTTCGCCGAGGGTCGCCAGCAAGGTGCGGTCGTGGCCCAGATGGGATTCGGTTTCCTGCCGGGCGCGCTCGGCTTCGCGCAGATCGTCCTGCAACTGGCGCAGACGTTGCTGACCGTGCTGAATGCTCTGCTCGTTGCGCGCGATGTCACCGCCGACCGAATAGAAGCGACCCTGCACCAGATTGAACCGCTCGGACAGGTCGTGGTGCCCGTCGCGCAGGCGTTCGATGGCCGCGTCGGCACTGCGTTGATCGGCGACCAGCGCCTCGAAGCCGACTTCCTGATTGCCGATGACCGACTCGCGTTGCGCCACCTGTTCGTTCAACGCCTGCCAGCGCAACGCCGACAACTGCGCCTTGAGCTGACGTTCTTCGGCTTTGTATTCCTGATATTTCTCGGCGGCCTGGGCCTGACGGTGCAAACGCTCCAACTGGCGTTCGAGTTCTTCGCGCAGGTCGGTCAGGCGAGCGAGGTTTTCGTGGGTGCGACGAATGCGGTTCTCGGTTTCACGGCGGCGCTCCTTGTACTTGGAGATGCCGGCCGCTTCTTCGATGAAATTGCGCAGATCCTCGGGCTTGGCTTCGATCAGCTTGGAGATCATGCCCTGCTCGATGATCGAGTAGCTGCGCGGGCCCAGGCCGGTGCCAAGAAAGATATCGGTGATGTCGCGACGACGGCATTTGGTGCCGTTCAGGTAATAGGTGTTCTGGCTGTCGCGGGTCACTTTGCGGCGAATGGAGATTTCCGCGTAGCTGGCGTATTCGCCCACCAGGGTGCTGTCCGAGTTGTCGAACACCAGCTCGATGCTGGCCTGGCTCACCGGCTTACGGCTGGTGGAGCCGTTGAAGATGACGTCGGTCATCGACTCGCCGCGCAGGTTCTTGGCCGAGCTTTCGCCCATGACCCAGCGCACCGCGTCGATGATGTTGGATTTGCCGCATCCATTGGGGCCGACCACGGCCGCCATGTTGCTGGGGAAGTTCACCGTCGTCGGATCGACGAACGACTTGAACCCGGCCAGCCTGATGCACTTGAGGCGCATGGATCAGCTGGCCGCCAATGCAGACAGGATCGACTGGCAGCTGCGCTCGGCATAGCTGGTGAGCACATCGCGGATGCGCGCCAGATCACGGGCGACCACCGCCTCGAGCAACTGGCCGAACAGGGTCAGGTATTCACTCATCTCGGCCTGGCGCTGCTCGAGGGCCAGATAGTAGAAGCGGCTCATGGACGGCTGCAGGTTCTCGACGGTCTCTTCCAGATAGGGATTGTTGGCGAACGGATACGCCGCGCGCATCACGTTGAAGCTGTCTTCGACGAAGCTCTTCACATCCGCGCGCTCACAGCTGGTGATCAGACGCTGCTGGATTTGCAGGAACGGCGCCAGATCGAGTTCCTCTTTCCAGCTTTTTGCCACCGCGAGGCCAAGCAGGATGTACAGCTCGCTCATCAGCGCGCACAGACTCTGAATGTTGTGCGGGGTGAGGACAGACACTTGCGCACCCCGGCGCGGCAAGATAGCGATCAGATGGCGACGTTCGAGAATCAGCAGTGCTTCGCGCACCGATCCGCGGCTGACATTGAGTGCAGCAGTGACCTTCTGCTCCTGAATCCGCTCCCCTGGCTTGAGCTCGCCGCGAATGATCCGCTCGGCGAGGTGATGAGCGATCTGCTCAGCGAGGCTGTCCGGTGCCTTGAACGTCATTTCTTTCCTTTAAATCCAATAGCTGCACACAAGCGGCGCAGTGTATCGCACTGGATACCTGTGGCGCAGGGCCATCTGCACGGAAACTGGCACGAAATAAGCAAAACTTTGAGCGTCGCCACACCGATTCATTGCAAGGCCATATTGCCGTTAATCGGCAAGTCTGTGGAAACTCAGATTTCTTGACTTATAGGTCAGATTTTAATTGACCCAATAGTCAGAACTGATAGATTCATCGACAGGTTCGATGACAGATTCCGTTACACCTTCACACGACTGCTATTTATTACAAGAAGACGAGGCGCGACCCGTGATCCAGTTTTTGCTGAACCAAGAGCTGAAAACCGAGCATGCTCTGGACCCCAACATGACGGTGCTCAACTATCTGCGTGAGCATTTGCACAAATCCGGCACCAAGGAAGGCTGCGCCAGCGGCGACTGCGGCGCTTGTACCGTCGTTGTCGGCGAGCTGAGCACAGACGATGAAGGCCAGGACCACTTGAGCTATCGCAGTCTCAATTCCTGCCTGACGTTCGTTGCGTCGCTGCATGGCAAACAGCTGATCAGCGTCGAGGACCTCAAGCATCAGGGCCAACTGCACAGCGTGCAGCAGGCCATGGTCGATTGCCACGGCTCGCAGTGCGGCTTCTGCACGCCGGGCTTCGTGATGTCGTTGTTCGCTCTGCAGAAAAACAGCGTTCAAACCTGCTCGCCCCAGGAACAGAGCGCCCAGGCCCATGAAGCCTTGGCTGGCAACCTCTGCCGCTGCACCGGCTATCGCCCGATTCTGGCGGCTGCCGAACAGAGCTGCAGCCAGCGCCAACCCGATCAGTTCGATACCCGCAAAGCCCAGACCATCGCTCGGCTTAAAGCCATCAAGCCGCAGGAGACCGCTGAGCTGAACAGCGGCGACAAGCGCTGCCTGGTGCCGCTGACCGTGGCCGATCTGGCCGATCTTTACGACTCGTACCCGCAAGCCCGACTGCTGGCAGGCGGCACTGATCTGGCGCTGGAAGTCACCCAGTTCCATCGTCCGCTTCCAGTGATGATTTACGTCGGCAATGTCGCCGAAATGAAGAAGGTCGAGCATTTCGACGACCGCATCGAAATCGGCGCCGCCACCTCGCTCACCGATTGCTATGAAGCGTTGAGCAGCGAGTACCCTGATTTCGGCGAGCTGCTGCACCGTTTTGCATCGCTGCAGATCCGCAATCAGGGCACGCTGGGCGGCAACATCGGCAACGCCTCGCCCATCGGCGACTCGCCTCCCTTGCTCATCGCCCTCGGCGCGAAGATTGTCCTGCGCAAAGGCGAGAAAACCCGCACGCTGGCGCTGGAGGATTACTTCATCGATTACCGCGTGACCGCACGTCAGGAAAGCGAGTTCATCGAGAAGATCATCGTGCCCAAGGCCAATGCCAGGCAGGTCTTCCGCGCTTATAAAGTGTCCAAACGTCTGGACGACGATATTTCCGCAGTCTGCGCCGCCTTCCGCATTCAGGTTGAAAACGGCGCCATCGTCGACGCCCGCGCGGCATTCGGCGGCATGGCAGCGATTCCCAAACGCGCGGCCCATTGCGAGCAGGCCCTGATCGGTCAGCCCTGGACTTCAGCTACCGTCGAGCGCGCCTGTGCTGCGCTTGAAAAGGACTTCACGCCGCTGTCGGATTTCCGCGCCACCAAGGAATACCGTCTGTTGAGCGCGCAAAACCTGCTGCGTAAATACTTCATCGAGCTGCAAACGCCACACATCGAGACTCGGGTGACTGCTTATGTCTAATCACGCTCCCCAAAAGACTCAGGAAGAACTGGTCACCCTGTTTCAGCAGGACCTCACTACCGGCGTTGGCCGCAGCGTCAAGCACGACAGCGCTGACAAGCATGTGTCGGGCGAGGCGATCTACATCGATGACCGGCTGGAGTTTCCCAATCAGCTGCACGTTTACGCGCGGATGTCCGACCGGGCCCATGCGCGAATCGTCAGCGTTGATGTCACCCCCTGTTACGACTTCGAAGGCGTACGCATCGCCATCACTCACGAAGACATTCCGGGGCTTAAAGACATCGGTCCGTTGCTGCCCGGCGACCCGTTGCTGGCCATCGATAAGGTAGAGTTTGTCGGCCAGCCGGTGATTGCCGTGGCTGCCCGCGACCATGAAACCGCGCGCAAGGCGGCGATGGCGGCGATCATCGAATACGAAGATCTGGAGCCGGTGCTCGACGTGGTCGAGGCCTATCGCAAAAAGCACTTCGTGCTCGACAGCCACACACACCAGCGCGGCGATTCTGCCGTGGCGCTGGAGACTGCACCGAACCGCATTCAGGGCACGCTGCACATCGGCGGTCAGGAACACTTCTATCTCGAAACCCAGATCTCCTCAGTGATGCCCACTGAAGACGGCGGCATGATCGTCTACTGCTCGACGCAGAACCCGACCGAAGTGCAAAAACTGGTCGCCGAAGTGCTTGATGTGTCGATGAACAAAGTGGTTGTCGACATGCGCCGCATGGGTGGTGGTTTCGGTGGCAAGGAAACCCAGGCCGCAAGCCCGGCGTGCTTGTGCGCGGTGGTTGCGCGCCTCACCGGCCAGCCAACCAAGATGCGCCTGCCTCGCGTCGAAGACATGATGATGACCGGCAAGCGTCACCCCTTCTATGTCGAGTACGACGTCGGCTTCGACAACGACGGGCGCCTGCATGGTATCCAGCTGGAACTGGCAGGCAACTGCGGCTGCTCGCCCGATCTGTCGGCTTCGATTGTCGACCGCGCGATGTTCCACGCCGACAACTCGTATTACCTGGGCGATGCCACCATCAACGGCCATCGCTGCAAGACCAACACTGCGTCCAACACCGCTTATCGCGGCTTCGGCGGCCCGCAAGGCATGGTCGCCATCGAGGAAGTCATGGATGCCATTGCCCGGCATTTGGGCAAGGATCCGCTGGCGGTGCGCAAGGCCAACTACTACGGCAAGACCGACCGCAACGTCACGCACTACTATCAGACCGTCGAGCACAACATGCTCGAAGAGATGACCGCCGAACTGGAAGAAAGCAGCCAGTACGCGGAGCGTCGCAAGGCGATCATCGCCTACAACGCCAACAGCCCGATTCTGAAGAAAGGCCTGGCGTTGACCCCGGTGAAATTCGGCATTTCCTTCACCGCCAGCTTCCTCAATCAGGCCGGTGCGCTGATCCATATCTACACCGACGGCAGCATCCATCTGAACCATGGCGGCACCGAGATGGGCCAGGGCTTGAACATCAAAGTGGCACAGGTGGTGGCCGAGGTGTTCCAGGTCGATATCGACCGCGTGCAGATCACGGCGACCAATACCGACAAGGTGCCGAACACCTCGCCGACGGCGGCTTCCAGCGGCGCGGACCTCAATGGCAAGGCGGCGCAGAACGCGGCGGAAACCATCAAGCAGCGTCTGGTTGAATTCGCGGCAAAGCACTACACGTGCGAGGAATCGCAGGTCGAATTCCGCAACGGCCATGTGCGCGTCGGCGAGCAGGTGATCAGCTTCGACACGCTGGCGCAGCAGGCGTGGATGGGCCAGGTGTCGCTGTCGAGCACCGGTTATTACAAGACGCCGAAGATCTTCTACGACCGCAGCCAAGCGCGTGGGAGGCCGTTCTACTACTTCGCCTTCGGCGCGGCCTGCACCGAGGTGATCGTCGACACGTTGACCGGCGAATACAAGATGCTGCGCACCGACATCCTGCATGACGTGGGCGCCTCGCTGAACCCGGCCATCGACATCGGCCAGGTGGAAGGTGGCTACATTCAAGGCATGGGCTGGCTGACCACCGAAGAACTGGTGTGGAACGCCAAGGGCAAGCTGATGACCAACGGCCCGGCCGGTTACAAGATTCCGGCCGTCGCGGACATGCCAGCCGACTTGCGGGTGAAGCTGGTGGAGAACCGCAAGAACCCGGAAGACACGGTGTTCCATTCCAAGGCCGTGGGTGAACCGCCGTTCATGCTGGGCATTGCAGCCTGGTGCGCGATCAAGGATGCGGTGGCGAGTCTGGGCGATTACAGGCACCAGCCCAAGATCGACGCGCCTGCCACGCCGGAGCGGGTGTTGTGGGGGTGCGAGCAGATGCGCAAGCTTAAGCGTGATCAAGAGATCGTTCCCACGTTCCACGTGGGAATGCAGCCCGAGACGCTGCGCGTCGATTAACGGCGTGACGCAGAGCGTCACAGGAGGCGTGCCCACGCAGACGGTTCGACGCCTCGACGTGGGTACGATCATGGCAGGTATGGGTTTGATCGTCTGACTCGATCAGGAGAAACACATGAACAACTGGATCAGCGCCCTCGCCGAGTTGCAAACCCAGGGTGATGCCTGCGTGCTGGTGACCATCATCGAGGAGCGTGGCTCGACGCCGCGCAATGCGGGCTCGAAAATGGTGGTCAGCGCCGAGCGGATCTACGACACCATTGGCGGCGGCCATCTGGAATTCAAGGCCATGGAAATCGCCCGCGAGATGCTCGCAAGCGGCAGCCAGCAAACACGGCTGGAGCGCTTCAGCCTCGGTGCCAGCCTTGGCCAATGCTGCGGCGGCGTGAACGTCTTGCTGTTCGAGCCGATGGGTCAGCCGCAGGCACAGATCGCGGTGTTCGGCGCCGGCCATGTCGGTCGCGCGCTGGTGCCGCTGCTCGCCAGCCTGCCCTGCCGGGTGCGCTGGATCGATTCGCGGGAAGCCGAATTCCCTGCACACCTGCCAGAAGGCGTGACCAGGATCGTCAACGACGAGGTGGTCGATGAAGTGGATAATCTGCCCCCCGGCAGCTACTGCATCGTCATGACCCACAACCATCAGCTGGACCTGGAACTGACCGCCGCCATCCTCAAACGCGGCGACTTTACGTGGTTCGGCCTGATCGGCTCGAAAACCAAACGCGTAAAATTCGAACATCGCCTGCGCGATCGCGGTTTCGACCCGGCCCTGGTCCAGCGCATGCGCTGCCCCATGGGCCTGGCCGAAGTGAAAGGCAAGCTGCCGATAGAGATTGCTGTCTCGGTCGCGGCTGAAGTGATTGCCACCTACAACGCCTGCTTTGGTATGGACAGCGGCGAGCAAGGCTCGACCTCTGAACCGATAGCCAAGCTGATGCCCGTTTCGCGGCGCAGCCAGGCTCAATGAATCTCTAGAGAACGTATCTCGAACATGACTACTGACAAGAAAGCCTATCGCGCCGCCATCGTTCACAGCATCGCCGACCCTGCCGAGGTGGTGGTCGAGGCATCCTATGAGTATTTCGAAGACGGCCTGATGGTGGTCGAGAACGGCAAGATCACCGCGGTCGGTCACACCAGGGACCTGCTGGGCAAACTCGCCAGCGACGTGGAAGTGGTGACCTACAAGGACGCGCTGATCACGGCCGGCTTCATCGACACCCACATCCATTTGCCACAGACCGGCATGGTCGGTTCCTACGGCGAACAGTTGCTGGACTGGCTTAATACCTACGTTTTCCCGGTCGAACGTCAGTTTGCCGATCCTGCTCACGCCGCTGAAGTTTCCGACATCTTCATCAAGGAATTGCTGCGCAACGGCACCACTACCGCACTGGTGTTCGGCAGTCGCCACAAGGAATCGGTGGACGCGTTCTTCACCGCTGCCGAGAAGCTCAACCTGCGCATGATCGCGGGCAAGGTGATGATGGACCGTAATGCCCCGGATTATCTGGTGGACACGGCCGAATCCAGTTACGTCGACAGCAAAGCGCTGATCGAGCGCTGGCACGGCAAGGGTCGTCTGCATTACGCGGTGACCCCACGCTTTGCGCCGACCAGTACGCCCGAGCAGCTGAGCCTTGCGGGTCAACTGATGACCGAGTACCCGGACCTGTACATGCAGACCCACATCAGTGAAAACCTGAAGGAAGTCGAGTGGGTCAAGGAACTGTTCCCTGAGCGCAAGAACTACCTGGATGTCTACGATCACTTCAAGCTGCTGGGCGAGCGCTCGGTGTTCGCTCACGGGGTGCATCTGTGCGATCAGGAATGTGAACGTCTGGCCGAAACCGGGTCAGCCATCGCCTTCTGCCCGACGTCCAACTTTTTCCTGGGCAGTGGCCTGTTCAACCTGCCGATGGCAGAAAGGCACAAGGTCAATGTGGGCCTTGGCACCGACGTCGGTGGCGGGACCAGCTTCTCGATCCTGCAAACGCTGAACGAGGCGTACAAGGTCATGCAGCTGCAGGGCGCCAAGCTCAGCCCGTTCAAATCGCTGTACCTGGCGACCCTCGGCGGCGCGCGGGCACTGCGTCTGGAAGACAAGATCGGCAACTTGCACGAAGGCACCGAAGCGGACTTCGTGGTGATGGATTTCAACGCGACACCGCTGCTGTCCTATCGCATGAAACAGGCGACCAGCATCGAAGAGAAGCTGTTCGTGTTGATGACGCTGGGGGATGACAGGACGGTCAGCGAGACCTATTCGGCTGGGGTTCTGGTGCACAAGCGCTGAGGCCAGCGCCCGGTTTGAATTTACGTAAATGATCGTTCCCACGCTCTGCGTGGGAACGCCTTTCTCGACGCTCTGCGTCGGCTTTGGACGCGGAGCGTCCTGGGATGCATTCCCACGCGGAGCGTGGGAACGATCACAAACGCGGAGCGTGGGAACGATCACAAGAGACTTGTGGGAGCTGGCTGCTGCCACAAATCCCTGTGGGAGCTGCCGGAGGTTACGACGGTGGCGAAGCGGTGTGTCAGACAAACCGATCAAACCGCCGTACTGCGCCCGGGCTTTTTCTTTGGCAGCATCAGGTGCGAAAACACTGCATGCAGGTCATCCGAGGCGCTTTCTTCGTCGAGGTTGAGTTTGCTGTCGATGTGATCCATGTGGTGCATCATCAGGTTCACGGCCAGGGCCGCGTCCCGCGCTTCGATTGCGTCGATCAACTGGGTGTGTTCATCGTAGGAACAGTGCGAGCGATTGCCGCTTTCGTACTGAGCGATGATCAATGAAGTCTGCGACACCAGACTGCGCTGAAAGCTGATCAGCGGCGCATTCTTCGCTGCTTCTGCCAGCTTCAGGTGAAACTCGCCGGACAGACGAATCCCTGCCCCACGATCACCTCTGGAAAAACTGTCGCGCTCGTCGCTGACCATCTTGCGCAGCTCGAGCAACTGCTCGGCCGTCGCGTGTTCGACTGCCAGTTCCGTGATGGCCTTCTCGACCATGCGTCGGGCGAAGAACACCTGGCGTGCTTCTTCGACACTTGGGCTTGCCACCACCGCGCCACGATTCGGGCGCAGCAACACCACGCCTTCATGGGCCAGGCGCGACAAAGCGCGACGAATGATGGTGCGGCTGACCCCGAAGATCTCGCCCAGGGCTTCTTCGCTCAGCTTGGTGCCGGGCGCCAGCCGCTGTTCGAGGATGGCCTCGAAAATGTGCGCGTAGACGATGTCGTCCTGGGTGCCGCTGCGGCCGGCCTTGGCGGCACGCGGTTGTTTCTTGAGAGGTTGCAGCTGATCGTTCATGGGCACTCGTAAGAACTGAATCCGGCGCAAGGCCGTGACCGTGATCGGTGATGGGCAAATCAATAGCAGATATCGCCCAAAAGTCACAGTAAAAGTAATGGCGCATTGTACACAGTGTGCAAAGTCTGAACACGCCCTTGCTGGTCGAGGCGTTATGCACACAATCTCAAAAATATTCACGACAAAATCAAAAACATTATTTGCATTATTTGTATACAAAAGCATAATTCGCTCGTGCACGTTTCTGACCTTTCAGTCAAGAAATTGGACTGAGGGCTGTCTCGCCTCACGGAGCAGTTACCGGCTCTGAAAAAAACAACAAAAACGTTCCGAGGAATTCACTGTGGAAAGTCGCAAAACCGAAGCCGCGCCGCTGGATGCCACTCAAGTCGAAGCCACTTATCTCAAAAGTAGGCCACGTACCGGGCTGCTTGAACGCATCTTCAAGCTGAGCCTGCACGGCACCACCGTTCGAACCGAGCTGTTGGCGGGCCTGACGACCTTCATCACCATGGCTTACATCATCTTCGTCAACCCCAACATCATGGCCGACGCCGGCATCGATCATGGCGCTGCGTTCGTCGCCACCTGTATCGCCGCCGCGCTGGGTTGCCTGCTGATGGGCCTCTACGCCAACTGGCCAGTGGGCCTGGCGCCGGGCATGGGCCTGAACGCGTTCTTCACCTACACCGTGGTCGGCACCATGGGTTACAGCTGGCAGACGGCGCTGGGCGCGGTGTTCATCTCGGGCGTGATCTTCATGATCCTGACCCTTTCGCGCATTCGCGAATGGCTGCTCAACAGCATTCCGGTGAGCCTGCGCTTTGCGATGGGTGCGGGCGTCGGTCTGTTTCTGGGCCTGATCGGCCTGAAGACCGCTGGCATCGTGGTCGACAGCCCGGCGACGCTGATCAAGCTCGGCTCGCTGCGTGAGCCTGGCCCGTTGCTGGCGGCCATCTGCTTCCTGATGATCGCCGTGCTGAGCTACCACCGGGTATTCGGCGCGATCCTGATCAGCATCATCACCGTGACCCTGGCGGGTTGGGGGCTGGGGCTGGTGCATTACGACGGCATCTTCTCCATGCCGCCGAGCCTGGCACCCACCTGGATGGCGATGGACATCGCAGGCGTGTTTAACGTCAGCATGATCAGCGTGGTGCTGGCTTTCCTCTTCGTCCACATGTTCGACACCGCTGGCACCCTGATGGGCGTGGCGCAGCGGGCCGGCCTGGTGAATGACGATGGCCGCATCGAAAACCTGTCCCGCGCCCTCAAGGCCGACAGTGCGTCGAGTGTGTTCGGCGCGATGGTCGGTGTGCCGCCAGTGACCAGCTATGTAGAGAGCGCTTCGGGTGTGGCCGCCGGTGGTCGTACCGGATTGACCGCTGTCACCGTCGGCGTATTGTTCGTTGCCGCAATGTTCTTCGCGCCGCTGGCGGGCATGATCCCGGCTTACGCCACCGCAGGCGCGCTGATTTATGTGGCGATGCTGATGATGGGCGGCATGGCGCACATCGAGTGGGACGAAGCCACTGACGCGATCCCTGCCATCGTGACCGCGATCATGATGCCGCTGACCTTCTCGGTCGCCGACGGGATTGCCTTGGGGTTCATCACTTATGTTGTGCTGAAAGCCTGCACCGGCCGTCACAAGGAGATTTCGGTCAGCCTGTGGGCGCTGTGCGCGATCTTCATTGCCAAGTTTGTGTTCTTGTAAGCAAGCATTAAAGCAGCCCCCTGCAGGAGGCGTCGGAAGTGACGACGTCTCCCACAGGAGCACGTGCAAGCCGCACCTCCACGTCACCCACCGGTGGCGTTTTTGCTTTTCCGAATTTCACAAAAGGAGATTGACCGCATGACCCTGGAAACCTGGCTGCTGTTCAGCGGCGCTGCGCTGGTGGTGATTCTGATACCGGGACCTCTGTCCCTGCTGATGATCGGCAACAGCCTCAACTACGGCCTGCTGCGTTCCTACCCGGCATTTCTAGGGGGCGTGTGCGCGTCGATCTGCCTGCTCAGCGCTTCGGCCCTGGGGCTTGGCGCGTTGTTGATGGCATCGGAGCAACTGTTCAGTGCCTTGAAAATCGTCGGTGGCCTGTACCTGTTCTACCTCGCCTGGCAGAGCTGGAAACAATCCCGGCAACCCGCCATGGGCGCAGAAGTACCGGAGGCGTTGGCTCATCCGGGCTTCGCGCCGCTGTTCTGGCGCGCCTTCGTGCTGGGCGGCAGCAACCCGAAAGACATCCTGTTCTTCGCCGCCTTCCTGCCGCAGTTCTTGAAAGCCGATCAGCCTTTCCTCGGGCAACTGGTCACGATGATTATCACCTGGACCCTACTGGACCTCGCCTGCAAATTGTTCTACGGCTTGAGCGCCCAGGGCGCTGCCCGCTATTTGCGTACCGGCAAGGGCCAGAGCTGGTTTAACCGCATCAGCGCCGGGTTGTTTAGTGGTGCAGGTGCCGCCGCACTGATCAGCCACTGATCGGACATTGCCCTCCTCACTGTTCCTGCGGACGAAAAAAAGCCCGCAGTGTGGGGCGGGCAAGAGGAACGGGGCAAAGCAATGAAGCGGGTTTGACTAGCTACCGCGATACGTCGAGTAGCTGTAAGGCGAGATCAGCAGCGGCACGTGGTAGTGGTCCTGATTGGCGTCGATACCAAAACGCAGCACCACTTCATCCAGAAACGCCTGATCGCCCAGCTTCACGCCTTTGGTGCGGTAGTAATCCCCGGCGCTGAATTGCAGCTGATAGACACCTGAACGGTAATCATCGCCCTGTAACAGAGGAGCGTCGCAACGACCGTCGCTGTTGGTCAGCGCTTCAGCAACCTTCTCCAGGCGCTCGCCTTCGACTCGGTACAGGGCAACGCGGATTGCGCTGCCGGGGCAGCCGTGCGCGGCGTCCAGCACATGTGTGGTCAGTCGTCCCATGGCGTGTCAGTGCCTCATTTGATGGTTGGAAGTAGGGGCTCGCACTCTTTCAGTGCCTTGCAGGGCATTGAGGAATGCGAGCGATGAGCAATTAAGACACTTTCAAAAAAAATTGTACACAATAAAAATGAGAATTTAGGGCGCCACTGCCAATCGTTGCAGCATAGGACCGAAACAGCGGGCGTCGCGGAAAATATTGAGGTTTTTCCAGATAAGCTGACCACTCAGGCAAGTTTCTTGCAGCGACATACGGCATGAGAAAAGCAAAAAAACAGGCTTACAAATCGTAAATAAAGTTGTATACAATCTACCCATCGCCGCGGCGGCCTGATGATTCGAACAAGGCCCCTGCCACAGACAACACGTAGATAAGGAAGATTGCAGTGAGCGCCGACTATCCACGCGACCTGATCGGTTACGGCAGTAACCCGCCCCACCCACACTGGCCAGGCAATGCCCGGATCGCACTGTCGTTCGTACTCAACTACGAAGAAGGCGGCGAGCGCAATATCCTGCACGGCGACAAGGAATCCGAAGCGTTTCTGTCCGAGATGGTCGCTGCGCAACCTCTGCAAGGCCAGCGCAACATGAGCATGGAGTCGCTGTACGAATACGGCAGCCGAGCCGGCGTGTGGCGCGTTCTCAAGCTGTTCAAGCAATTCGATATCCCGCTGACCATTTTTGCCGTGGCCATGGCCGCCCAGCGTCATCCGGATGTGATCCGCGCGATGGTCGACGCAGGCCACGAGATCTGCAGCCACGGTTACCGCTGGATCGACTACCAGAACATGGACGAGGCGCAGGAACGCGAGCACATGCTCGAAGCGATCCGCATCCTCACCGAACTCACCGGCGAACGCCCGCTGGGCTGGTACACCGGTCGCACGGGCCCCAACACCCGTCGTCTGGTGATGGAAGAAGGCGGGTTCCTGTACGACTGCGACACCTATGACGACGACCTGCCGTATTGGGAGCCGAACAACTCCACCGGCAAGCCGCATCTGGTGATCCCGTACACGCTGGACACCAACGACATGCGCTTCACCCAGGTCCAGGGTTTCAACAAGGGCGACGACTTTTTCGATTACCTGAAAGACGCGTTCGATGTGCTCTACGCCGAAGGTGCCGAAGCGCCGAAAATGCTTTCGATCGGCCTGCACTGCCGTCTGATCGGCCGCCCTGCCCGTCTGGCCTCGTTGCAGCGCTTCCTTGAATACGTCAAAGGCCATGAGCAGGTGTGGTTCGCCCGCCGCGTGGAAATCGCACGCCACTGGCACGAAAAGCACCCGTTCGAAGGAGGCAGCAAATGAGCCGTTTCCAGACACTGACACCCTCTTCTCTGAGCCGCGAAGACTTTGTCCAAGCCTTCGCTGACATCTACGAGCATTCGCCTTGGGTGGCCGAAAAGGCCTATGACCTGGGCCAAGGCACTGATCTCGACGACATCGAGACGCTGCATGCGCGTATGAGCGATATCCTGTTGAGCGCCGATCACGCCACGCAACTGGCCCTGATCAACGCTCACCCGGATCTTGCCGGCAAAGCCGCCGTGCAAGGCCAACTGACCGAAGCCAGCACAAACGAACAGGCTGGCGCCGGTATCCACCAATGCACGAGCGACGAGTTTGCACGCTTCACCGAGCTGAACGACGCCTACAAGGCCAAGTTCGCGTTCCCCTTCATCATGGCGGTAAAAGGCAGCAACCGGCATCAGATCCTCGCGGCATTCGAGACGCGTATTCACAACTCGGCAGACACCGAGTTCGCCTGCGCGCTGGCCGAGATCAACAAGATCGCGATGTTCCGCTTGCAAGCGCTCTGACCTTGATACCAAGCCCTGACGACCCTCTCCACGCCCATTACCAGAGGCAGACAAAATAATGAAAGCTTACGCCGTACCCTTCGAAAAATTCGTCAACCTGGCCGATGCCCGTCTGGGCACCAAGATCATCTCCGTCACCGACGACTGGTTCGCCGATGCCAACCGCCTGTTCCAGCCGACCCCGGCTGTTTGGAAAGAAGGCGTGTTCGACGACAACGGCAAGTGGATGGACGGCTGGGAATCGCGCCGCAAGCGCTTCGAAGGTTATGACAGCGCGGTGATCCGCCTGGGCGTGGCCGGTTCGATCAAAGGCGTGGACATCGACACCTCGTACTTCACCGGTAACTACCCGCCATCGGCCTCGTTGGAAGCCTGCTTCCTGGCGTCGGGCGAGCCGGATGAAAGCACCGTGTGGACTGAAGTGCTGTCGGCTGTCGAATTGAAAGGCGACAGCCATCACTACCACGAGATCAGCGACACCAAGGCCTACAGCCACCTGCGTTTCAACATCTACCCGGACGGCGGCGTCGCGCGTCTGCGCGTGTACGGTGTGCCGCACCGTGACTGGTCTTCGGTGGGCGACAACGAACAGGTCGATCTGGCCGCAGCGTTGAACGGCGGTCGAGCGCTGGCGTGCTCCGACGAGCACTTCGGTCGCATGAGCAACATCCTCAACCCGGGCCGTGGCGTTAACATGGGCGACGGCTGGGAAACCGCGCGTCGTCGTACGCCAGGCAACGACTGGGTCATCGTCGCATTGGGTCATGCCGGTGAAGTCGAGCAGATCGTCGTCGACACCCTGCACTTCAAGGGCAACTACCCGGACAGCTGCTCGATTCAGGGCGCGTACGTCAAAGGCGGCACCGACAGCCAGATCGAAACCCAGAGCCTGTTCTGGCGCGAACTGCTGCCGAGCCAGAAACTGGAAATGCACGCCGAGCACACCTTCAACGAGCAGATCAAGGCGCTGGGCCCAATCACCCACATCCGCCTGAACGTGTTCCCGGATGGGGGCGTAAGCCGTCTGCGTGTGTTGGGCAAGGTTGCCAAATAACCCGGATGTAGCTGGCTGTTATTGAAAACTGTTGCTGATCGTTCCCACGCTCTGCGTGGGAGTGCACTGCCGGACGCTCCGCGTCTATCAAGAGCGGACGCAGAGCGTCCAGGGATGCGTTACCACGCAGAGCGTGGGAACGATCAAGACAAAAATTGCAGTGTTTTCATTTACGAATTTCGAGAAAGAAGAACCCGCATGCGCAAACTGATTATCGAGCCGTTGACCAAAGAAGCTTTCGCCCCTTTCGGTGATGTCATCGAAACCGATGGCAGCGATCATTTCATGATCAACAACGGCTCGACCATGCGCTTTCATCGTCTGGCCACCGTTGAAACGGCAACGCCGGACGACAAGGCGATCATCAGCATCTTCCGCGCCGATGCGCTGGACATGCCGTTGACCGTCAGCATGCTGGAGCGCCATCCGCTGGGCAGCCAGGCTTTCATTCCGCTGCTCGGCAACCCTTTTCTGGTCGTGGTCGCGCCACTTGGCGATGCACCTGAACCAGAGTTGACCCGCGCCTTCATTTCCAATGGCAGGCAGGGTGTTAATTACCATCGCGGCGTCTGGCACCACCCGGTGCTGACGATCGAAAAGCGGGATGACTTCCTGGTGGTTGATCGCAGTGGCACTGGCAATAACTGCGATGAGCATTTCTTCGAAGAGAGTCAGAAGATGATTCTCGATCCCCAAAAATAATGAGGGTCTGACCGCTCGTTAAGTAGCGGAAGACTAACGGTAAAGACTGTGGCTGCACATCTGATGGAATGGCTGAATCTGGGCGTGCGCTGGATTCACATGATCGTCGGGATCGCCTGGATCGGCGCGTCCTTTTACTTCGTCTGGCTGGAGAACAACCTCAACCGCGCCAACCCGCGCGATGGCTTGAGCGGTGATCTGTGGGCAATCCACGGTGGTGGTATCTATCACCTGGAAAAATACAAGCTGGCTCCGCCGACCATGCCGGACAACCTGCATTGGTTCAAATGGGAAGCCTACTGGACCTGGATGTCGGGTGTAGCGCTGCTGTGCATCGTGTTCTACGCAAACCCTACCCTTTACCTGCTGGCCCCCGGCAGCACCCTGAGCGGCGCCGAAGGCATTGCCATTGGTGTCGGTTCGCTGATCGCCAGCTGGTTCATCTACGACGTGCTCTGCGACTCGCCACTGGGCAAGCGCCCGGGCCTTCTGGGTCTGGTGCTGTTCGTGCTGGTCATCGGTGCCTGCTACGGCTTCACCCAGGTGTTCAGCGGCCGTGGTGCATACCTGCATACCGGCGCGATCCTGGGCACGATCATGGTCGGTAACGTGTTCCGCATCATCATGCCGGCGCAGCGTGCGCTGGTCGCGGCCATTGCCGAAAACCGTACGCCTGATCCGACGCTGCCCGCCAAGGGCCTGCTGCGTTCGCGCCACAACAACTACTTCACCCTGCCGGTGCTGTTCATCATGATCAGCAACCACTTCCCGAGCACCTACGGCAGCCAGTACAACTGGTTGATCCTGGCGGCGATCGCAGTGTGTGCGGTGTTGGTTCGTCACTACTTCAACACCCGTCACAACAGCCACAAGTTTGCCTGGGCCCTGCCGGTCGGCGCACTGGGCATGATCTGCCTGGCGTACGTGACTGGTCCTGCGCAAATGCCCCGTGGTCCGGAAGTCGCCAGGATCGAGTATCAGCCTCTGCCTGCCACAGCTATCGGCGGTCATCGCGCCGACGAACCTAAACCAGAAGTCGCGCCCGCCCCTGCCGAAGCGGCTCCCGCTCAGGCGAGCAACGCCGGTGGTGTGGATTTCGACAAGGTACACAGCGTGATTCAGGAACGCTGCGCGGTCTGCCATTCGGCCAAACCGACCAGCCCGCTGTTCAGCAGCGCGCCAGCCGGGATCATGTTCGACACCCCGCAACAGATCCAGCAACTGGCTCCGCGCATCCAGGCCCAAGCCGTGACCGCGCAGATCATGCCGCTGGGCAATATCACCCAGATGACTCAGCAGGAGCGTGATCTGCTGGGTCAATGGATCGACAAGGGGGCGCAGACCAATTGATGCAAGGGGCGTCGATAATGCCCCTGTTGCAGCTGAATACCCTGATCCAACTGCTTTAACCGATCTACCTGATGTACCCGATATACCAGATGTACCCGCCCCCTGTGGGAGGGACCTTGCTCGCGAAAACCTAGGCTCAGCCAGTGCAGGTGTCACAGGCAGGCCGCCTTCGCGAGCAAGCTCCCTCCCACAGTGGACCGCGGTGCTGCTCTTGATACAGACGTTCCACCGCCCAGCCGCAACGGGCGTACTCAAAAATAAGAACAATTGAGGTGTTGCATGTCCGAGTCAACTCACGCGCGCATCCCTGCTGCGCCACCACGACAGCCCCTGCCACTGATGCAACTGATTCTGGTGGGCCTGCAACACGTCCTGTTGATGTACGGGGGTGCCGTTGCGGTGCCGCTGATCATCGGCCAGGCCGCTGGCCTCTCCCGCGAAGAAATCGCCTTCCTCATCAACGCCGACCTGCTCGTCGCCGGCATCGCCACGGTAGTGCAATCGCTCGGCATCGGCCCATTGGGGATTCGCATGCCGATCATGATGGGCGCCAGCTTTGCCGCCGTCGGCAGTATGGTCGCCATGGCGGGCATGCCGGGCGTGGGTCTGCCGGGGATCTTCGGCGCGACCATCGCCGCCGGGTTCTTCGGCATGCTCATTGCCCCGTTCATGTCGAAAATCGTGCGCTTCTTTCCGCCGTTGGTGACTGGCACCGTGATCACCTCGATCGGCCTGTCGCTGTTCCCGGTTGCAGTGAACTGGGCCGGTGGCGGCAGCAAGGCGGTGAGTTTCGGTGATCCACTCTACCTCGCCGTTGCGGCGCTGGTGCTGTTGACCATCCTGCTGATCAACCGCTTCATGCGCGGTTTCTGGGTCAACATCTCGGTGCTGATCGGCATGGGTCTGGGCTACATCATTTCCGGCTTCATCGGCATGGTCGACCTCAGCGGTCTGGCCCAGGCGGACTGGGTCAAAGTGGTGACGCCGCTGCACTTCGGCATGCCGCAGTTCAGCCTCGCGCCGATCCTCTCGATGTGTCTGGTGGTGGTGATCATCTTCGTCGAGTCCACCGGGATGTTTCTGGCGCTGGGCAAGATCACCGACCGCGAAGTCACCCCCGGCATGCTGCGCCGCGGCTTGCTGTGCGACGCCGCCGCCTCGTTCCTCGCCGGTTTCCTCAACACCTTTACCCACTCCTCCTTCGCCCAGAACATCGGCCTGGTGCAGATGACCGGTGTGCGTTGCCGCTCGGTGACTATCGTCGCCGGTGGCTTCCTGATCCTGTTGAGCCTGCTGCCCAAAGCTGCGTATCTGGTGGCGTCGATTCCACCGGCAGTACTCGGCGGCGCGGCGATTGCCATGTTCGGCATGGTCGCCGCCACCGGAATCAAGATCCTGCAAGAGGCCGACATCTCCGACCGCCGCAACCAGCTCCTGGTTGCAGTCAGCATCGGCATGGGCCTGATTCCGGTGGTTCGACCGGAGTTCTTCAGCCACCTGCCGCACTGGATGGGGCCGATCACCCATAGCGGTATCGCCATGGCGACCCTCAGTGCCGTGCTGTTGAACCTGTTGTTCAACGTGCTCGGCGGTGCCGAACGCGCCGCCATGGCAGGTCCTGCACACTCGCACTGACTGACCGGCTGGTCGCACTGCCCTGTTTTCGACTTCGGTGCTCTTTCAAAGAGCACTTGAGGCCGGCTGCGCGAGTCAGTATCCTCCGCCGCCGCTCGAATGTTGCTCAAAAACAGGGTTGCAAGACCGCGTAACTTATCCTGACTGACCCGACAGATAACCAATCAATCTCTGCGCCCTCGAAAAGGCACGAATAAATACCCGAATCGACTGTTTCCAAAACAGTCGACGAGACTTTTTCGTCTTTTTTCAGGGTGTTGGCTCAGCTCTTGCTATCAATTAAAAAGCTGATCGATTGGACAGGTTAATCAGTAAAAACAAGGCGCCGAAACAGAGCGTCAATCATTGGGCAACAACGACTTTTAATCCAAGGGAGTAATTGCATGAACCGTACGCTTTCCAGCCTGATGGCCGCAGGTAGCCTGCTTGCCACCGCTCCGGCCATGTCTGGCGATCTGCTGCAGTGGCAGAGCAACAGCCTGACTTACCTCTACGGCAAGGACTTCGCCGTCAACCCGGAAATTCAGCAGACGTTTACCTTCGAACATGCCGATGGCTGGAAATACGGGGACAACTTCCTCTTCGTGGACAACATCTTCTACAACGGCAAGAAAGATGCGGGTGTCGGCAATAACACCCTGTACGGCGAGTTCTCCCCTCGCCTGTCGCTGGGCAAGATCTTCGATCAGAAATTCGAACTCGGCCCGATCAAGGACGTGTTGCTGGCAGGCACTTACGAGTTTGGTGAAGGCGACGTCGAGTCCTACCTGATCGGCCCGGGTTTCGACCTGAACATCCCGGGCTTCGACTACTTCCAGCTGAACTTCTACAAGCGCTACAACGACGGCCATCGCGCGGGTTACGGCGCCTGGCAGATCACCCCGGTCTGGTCCTACACCATTCCGGTGGGCAAATCCGACATCCTGATCGACGGGTTCATGGACTGGGTCGTGGACAACAAACAGTCCAACACCAAAGGCGACTACCACTCCAACCTGCACTTCAATCCACAGATCAAATACGACCTGGGTAAAGCGCTGAACCTGCCGGATCGTCAGCTGTATGTCGGTATTGAATACGACTACTGGACCAACAAGTACGGGATCAACGACACCCGTTACTTCGACACTGACCAGAACACGGCGAGTTTGTTGGTGAAGGTTTTCTTCTGATGACAGGCGGCGTGGGACGTACAGTGAGCCACGCCGCAATTACTTTCAGCGTTATCGCTCGACCGGGCCGGGCTCGTGCTGCTCGCGACTTACCAGTCGCGCCCCGGCAAGGGGTAATCCAACGCCCACCACCAGCAGACTCCACAAGACGTACTCCAGTCCGAACAGCAAAAATGCTCCGCCGACCATAAAGGTGGCAAGGCTCGGTACGCCCAGCGCGCAGATCAGTAGCGCGTGGGTGCCCAGCTTCTTACTGAATGGCACACTCGCGCTGAATACGCAGGTCAGCCACAAGTAAAGCCAGGCAACGATGGTCAGCAGATAAACACTGAGGTGCAACAAGTCACCGGACATTCCGTATCCGTGCATCGGCGTATCTCCTTCTTCCAGGCCCCGGGTATCGAAGTGGCTGTTCGATCCATCGATGCGCCGCCGAAAAGTTTACACCCCCTTCAGAACTAAAAAATGCCCTTGGTCGTGCGCTGATCGCGAATGACTCGACAACTGCCTCTCTCAATTTGGTTATTACATTGAGCGAACTTGCGCAGACCATGCCTGTGTTCCAGGTCATGAAAGTCCGCGCCGCGACAGTCGGTTTAAAACCGAAAGCCTGAAAATGCCGGAAGATCAAATAGCCGATAACTGACTGACCGCCCTGTGGCCGTCCGGCTTGCCGGCGGTGACGTTTTCAAGATCGCAACCGCCGGCAAACCCGCTGCTACGGGGCCTAGGGCATCCGCCTCAGGGGCGGTTTTCCCACGGCAACGGCTTGCCCGCTCGGACCTTGGCGTTGAGCGAACGCAGCAGATCAAGAGGATCGCGGTCTTTCATCGCGTGGCTCTGTTCGTCGACCCAGGTCATGACCTGCTGCCGATCGAGCGTCGGCCTTCGATGAAGGATTTCCACCAGCTGTCGCTCACAGTGCTGGGCATAGGCGACCACGCTGGAAAACAAAGGGCTGTTCATGTCCGACACCTCGCCACCAGATACCCGTTCAGGCCTTGAAAAGGCGCCACATTTTTCCCGCTCCCGTTACCGCAGCCAGCACGATAGCACCGGCAATCACTCCGACGACAGCGTTAAGCAGGGTCGGCATGACCCAGGACAACCCGCTCACTGCCGAAGCCGTCGCTGCGGTGATGGACTCGACTCCGTGATGCAACACCGGCAGTCCGTGGACGAGAATACCGCCACCCACCAGAAACATCGCCGCCGTGCCGATCACCGACAGGCTTTTCATCATGTACGGTGCGGCAGTCAGTACCCCGCGCCCCACTGCACGTTGCATCCGGCGAAGGCCGCCCTCGCCTTTAAGCTCGCTGAGGTACAGCCCGCCATCATCGAGTTTGACGATCACCCCCACCAGGCCGTACACGCCGATGGTCATGACGATGGCGATGCCCGACAGCACGATCACCTGCTGCGTCAGTGAAGCCCCGGCCACGGTGCCCAGGGTGATGGCGATGATCTCGGCCGAGAGAATGAAATCGGTGCGAACCGCGCCCTTGATCTTGTCCTTTTCGAAGGCCACCAGATCGGTCGCAGGGTCGGCCACGGCTTCGGTCAATTGCGCATGTTCGGCGTGATCTTCCTCGGTGCTGTGCAGAAACTTGTGGGCCAGTTTTTCAAAGCCCTCAAAACACAGGTACGCGCCGCCGAGCATCAACAAGGGTGTCACCGCCCAAGGCAGAAACGCGCTGATCGCCAACGCCGACGGCACCAGAATCAGCTTGTTGATGAACGAGCCCTTGGCCACAGCCCAGACCACCGGCAGCTCGCGTTCGGCGCGTACGCCCGATACCTGCTGGGCGTTGAGCGCCAGATCGTCGCCCAGTACTCCAGCGGTTTTCTTCGCCGCCATCTTGGTCATCAGCGCAACGTCGTCGAGTACCGTAGCGATATCGTCGATCAGCACCAAAAGACTGCTTCCTGCCATGAGTGTTTTCCCGTTCCGGATATATTGGCCGAGCATAGCCTGCCCGCTCGGCTGCGGTCTGCCTTTGCAGCAATCTTGAGCCTGCCGCGAGGCCGGTGCTAACATTCGCCACCGCCGAGCAGGCAAGGAAATTCCGCTTTATGAGCAGCATCCGCGAGCGCAACAAAGAACTGATCCTGCGCGCAGCCAGTGAAGAATTCGCCGACAAAGGGTTCGCCGCCAGCAAAACCAGCGACATCGCCGCCAAGGCGGGTGTGCCCAAGCCCAACGTCTATTACTACTTCAAATCCAAGGAAAACCTCTACCGCGAGGTGCTCGAAAGCATTATCGAGCCGATCATGCAGGCCTCGACGCCGTTCAATCGCGATGGGGTGCCGGCTGAGGTGTTGAGCGGCTATATCCGCTCCAAGATCCGCATTTCCCGCGACCTGCCCTTCGCCTCCAAGGTCTTCGCCAGCGAGATCATGCACGGCGCGCCACACCTGACGCCCGAGCAGGTGGAGCAGCTCAACGGCCAGGCAAAGCACAACATCGATTGTATTCAGGGCTGGATCGACGATGGCCTGATCGCTCCGCTGGACCCGAACCATCTGATGTTCAGCATCTGGGCTGCGACCCAGACCTACGCCGACTTCGACTGGCAGATCTCGACGGTTACCGGCAAGGCCAAGCTGGACGACGCCGATTACGAAGCCGCCGCCCAGACCATCATTCGTCTTGTATTGAAGGGCTGTGAACCCGACCGCTGAACCTCACGGCGCGTTGCGGGTTTGCAACGCCTTGTCCACGCCGTCGAGCAACTGACCGAAGCTCCACGGCTTGCGGATGAACGTCACCGCATGCTGTACGCCAGAGCTTTCAGGGGTCTCGTGACCGGACATGATCAGGATCGGAATCTGCGGCCACTTGTCCCCCGACAGGTTCGCAAGGTCGGCGCCGTTCAAGGTGCCGGGCATCAGGATATCGGTCAGCAGCAGCGACACGCGGTCGGCGTGACCGTCGAGAAACTTCGCAGCCTCGTCGGCGCTTTCCAGCGCGTGAGTCGCAAAACCTTCGTCGCCCAGAATCTCGCACACAAAGTCGCGAATGATCGACTCGTCCTCCACCACCAGAATGAGTCCTTTTTCCTGCCCGTTTGCTGCCATTTGCGCTGCATCCACAATAATTTTTCCCATTGCCTGCCCGGCCGGCCCTGTCCTGGACTCGGGTTGTTGTCCGTACTGTGAACGGCGCCAGCGCTGGAAATTCCATCTGGCGATGACATTTGGTCGAAACGGTTGTAACAGAGGGAGAAATTGCGCGCGAAACGACATTTCTGCAGGCATGAAAAAACCCGCCGAAGCGGGTTTGTGCAACACCGTCCAACATCCTGTCGGCAGCCATTCCTGGCAAACGGTCGATCATCCTTGATCCTGCAGCGATCCTTCGCTGCAGTTGATGGATCCAATGTACTGCGCAAGCGGGATCCAACCTAGAGCGAAACTCTCCACTTCGTGTAAGCCTTTGGCTATACCTGTAAAAAAATCTGACGCCACTTTTTGGGCATCTACATGACGTTTATGCCTTAGCCGACGGCTAGCTGCCTATTTTCTGTGAACCCCCTCACGTTTGTCCGGAATGAGCCGAGATGCTTGAAGACGGCCTGTCTTCGCAAAAGAGCGGTGGGGCGGACCGGTCGTCTCGCAAGCCGGTGGTGGAAACGGCTTTGCGCAATAACAAGAACAATGAACGGAGTGACGTTATGAATATGCGCAATCTCTCGATCAGTCGGCGTCTGTGGCTGATCCTTATCGTCGCTGTGTTGATGCTGTTCACGCTGGCTGTGGCCATGCTCAAGCAAATCCATGACGACCTGTATGACGCCAAGGCGCAGAAAACCATGCATGTGGTGCAGACCGCCAGCGGCCTGCTCGACTACTACCATGGCCTGGAAAGCGCCGGCACCCTGACCCGCGAGCAAGCCCAGCAGCAGGCCATGGACGCGATTCGCGGCCTGCGCTACAACCAGACCGACTATTTCTGGATCAACGACCTGCGCCCGGTGATGATCATGCACCCGGCCAACCCCAAGCTGGTGGGCCAGGATCTGTCGGGGGTGAAAGACCCCGACGGTTTCCAGGTCTTCAACGAAATGGTCGCCGTGGCAAAAGCCAAGGGCGCAGGGATGGTCAATTACCGCTGGCCAAAACCGGGGGCCAGCGATTCGGTCGAGAAAACCTCCTACATCTCCCTGTTCACGCCGTGGGGCTGGATCATCGGCTCAGGCGTCTACGTCGACGATGTACAGGCTGAGTTCCAACAGCAGGTAATCAAGGCGCTTTCGATTAGCGCGGGGATCATTCTGGTGATGGCCCTGCTGTTGATCGTCATTGGCCGCAGCATCGCAGGCCCATTGAAAACCACGGTCGAGGCCATGGCCAACATCGCCAGCGGTGAAAGCGACCTGACCCGCAGCCTGGAAACCCACGGCAACGATGAAATCACTCAACTGGCGCGGCACTTCAACGCTTTCACCGCCAAGCTGCGTCGGGTCGTGACCGAACTGCAGTTGTCAGCGGTCGGGCTGGGTCAGGCGTCCAGCGAACTGGGCAGCAATGCCGTGCAGGCTCAGGAGCGCAGTCAGCAACAGTCTTTGCAGATGGAACAGGTGGCGACAGCGGTCAACGAAGTGACTTACGGCGTGCAAGACGTCGCCAAGAATGCGGAACACGCTGCCAGCGAGATGCGCAATGCCGAGTCCCAGGCGCAGCAAGGCCAAGCCAACATCGACAGCAGCCTGAAGCAGATCGATCACTTGTCCGGCACCATCAATCAGGCCGTGGAAGTGATTCGCACCCTGTCCAGCGAGAGCACGCAAATTGGCGGGGTGCTGGAAGTCATCAGCTCCATTGCCGAACAAACCAACCTGCTGGCTTTGAACGCGGCCATCGAAGCCGCGCGGGCGGGTGATCAGGGGCGCGGCTTCGCGGTGGTCGCCGATGAGGTTCGCCTGCTGGCTCAACGCACGCAGAAATCCACGGCGGAAATCCAGGCGATGATCGAGCGCCTGCAAACCCACTCCGACGCTGCGGTGAAAGTCATCGGCGACAGCAGCCGCTCGTCTCAGTTGACCATCGAACAGGCGAACCTCGCCGGGCAAAGCCTGACGTCGATCAGCCAGGCACTGCGCAACCTCAATGGCCTGAACGCCTCGATTGCTAGCGCGACATTGCAGCAATCCCACGTGGTGGAAGACATCAACCAGAACGTCACCCAGGCCGCGCAGTTATCGCAGAGCACTGCGGTGGCGGCTGAGCAGTCCAGTGCGGCAAGCGCACAACTCAAAGGGTTGAGCGAGCAATTGAATGGGTTGTTGAGGCAGTTCAGGGTCTAAGAGGCGCTTGCTCGCGAAAGCTCAGGGACATCCGATGGATAAGTATTGGCTGTCATGAGCCCTTCGCGAGCAAGCTCCCTCCACGGTGTTTCGTGTGGTCTGTGAAATCTCAGCCAGGCTCTTGAACGAGATCTGCCTCTTAGGCCACTATGTATACAATAAAAACAATTATTGAATACATACATGGAAACCCTCAAATCTGCCCCCTCCTCCGCCTGCCCTGACTGGGCCGAGGCGCTGCTCAATGGCTTCAGCCAGGTCCTGCTGCAACGCAATCCTGTGTGCGGCCTGCTCTGTCTACTGGCGATCCTGATCAGCGCGCCTTCATCCCTCGGCGGCGCGCTGCTCGGTGCGGTTGCCGGGTTGCTCACGGCGCAACGTCGCGGATACGCCAAGGCCGAGCGGCAGTCTGGCGTGTACAGCTATAACGGCGTGCTGCTGGGGTTGTTGATCTGCTATCGCTTTGATTGGTCGCCACTGTTGCCGCTGCTGATCATCGCTTGTGGCGGCCTGAGCGCGATGCTGATGCACGCCTGGTTGCAACGGGCGCCGAGGGCGTCGTGCCTGAAGGCCTACACTGCGCCGTTCGTGCTGTTCAGTTGGGTGCTGCTGACGTTTGCCGAGCCTTTGCCTGTTACGCCCGTTGCCCATTCCGATCTGATCCAGGCGTTGCCACTGGGCCTTGGGCAGGTGTTCTTGCTAGACCACCCGCTGGCCGGGGTGCTGATCGGCCTCGGCCTGTTGATTTCCAACCGCACGGCCGCGTTGTGGGCAGCGCTGGGTTGCATCAGTGGCATCGCCTTCGCCCTGTGGCAGCAGGAAAGCAATCTGGCCCTGCTGGGGCTGTCCGGTTACAACCCGGCGCTGGCGGCACTGGCGTTCAGTCATGTGCGCTACAAACCCTGGCTGCCGGGAATCGCGATTGTGCTGGCGATCCTTCTGCAACCGGGCTTTTCGGGGCTGGGACTGGCGACCCTGACTGCGCCGTTCATTCTTGCGTGCTGGCTGGTACAGGCCAGCCGTCGTCTTTTGCAGCAGTCGATTGAAGATCACCGGTTGCGCTCCTGAACGCTTTGTCACAGGCTCTGCCGACCTTGCAATCGGAACTGCACCATGGACAGCAACACCGGCTGGCGCGAACAGCTACGCATCATCGTATTTCAGACAGACACCAAGGCCGGTCGGCGCTTCGACAAAGCCCTGCTGCTGATCATTCTGTGCAGCCTGCTGATCGTCATCATCGACAGCATCGAGGCGGTGCATCGCGACTACGCCGATGTCCTGGCGTACATCGAGTGGGGCTTTACCTTCGTCTTCGCTGTCGAGTACATGCTGCGGCTGTATTGCTCGCCCAAACCGCTGAAATACGCCTTCAGCTTCTACGGCCTGATCGACCTGCTGGCGATCGTGCCCGGTATCCTGGCGATCTATTACAGCGACGCGCAGTACCTGCTGATCGTGCGCGTGGTACGGATGCTGCGGATCTTCAGGGTGCTCAAACTCAGCCCCTACCTGAAACAGGCCAATTACCTGCTGGCGGCCCTGCGCGGCAGCAAGCAGAAGATCATCGTGTTTCTGGTCACCGTATCGACGCTGGTCACGGTGTTCGGCACCTTGATGTACGTCATCGAAGGCCCGGAGCATGGCTTCACCAGCATTCCCAAAGGCATCTACTGGGCAATCGTCACACTGACCACGGTGGGCTTCGGCGACATTGTGCCAAAGACGCCTGTGGGCCAGATTCTCTCGTCACTGGTGATGATCACCGGTTACTCGATTATCGCCGTGCCCACCGGGATTTTCACTGCGGAGCTGGCCAACGCCATGCGCGGCGACCAGTTGCAGCATGACTGCCCGGTGTGCGCCAAGAACAACCACGAGCATGGCGCGGCATTCTGTTCGCGATGCGGCAATGCGCTGTTCCCGAAAGTCGATTCGATTTCGGCGGCCGAGCCTGTACAAAAGTCATAAGCACATAAGTTTTTAATCTATGGGCCGTTGAGGGTTTTCGTTATAGTCGCGGCCATTAGCCATCCCTTTTTATATAAGAACAACTCTTCGACACGACAAAGGAATTCGCAGTGAACAAACTCTTCGCCGCTTCTCTGCTGGCTGCCGGACTGGCCTTCGGCAGCGCCGCCAATGCCGCGCCCACCCTGCTCAACGTCTCCTACGACGTGATGCGCGACTTCTACAAAGACTACAACGCGGCCTTCCAGAAGCACTGGCAGGCTGAGCACAAGGAAGACGTCACGGTACAGATGTCCTTCGGCGGTTCAAGCAAACAGGCGCGCTCGGTCATCGACGGCCTGCCGGCTGACGTGATCACCATGAACATGGCCACCGACATCAATGCCCTCGCCGACAACGGCAAACTGGTGCCGGACAACTGGGTAAGCCGCCTGCCGAACAACAGCGCGCCGTTCACCTCCGCCACTGTTTTCATCGTGCGCAAAGGCAACCCGAAGGCGCTCAAAGACTGGCCGGATCTGGTCAAGGACGGCGTTGAAGTGATCGTGCCGAACCCGAAAACCTCGGGCAACGGCCGCTATACCTATCTCTCCGCGTGGGGCTATACGCTGAAAAACGGTGGCGACGAAGCGGCTGCGAAGAAGTTCGTCGGCCAGTTGTTCAGCCATGTGCCGGTGCTCGATACCGGTGGCCGTGGCGCGACCACGACCTTCATGACCAACCAGATCGGCGATGTGCTTATCACCTTCGAGAACGAGGCCGAAATGATCGCCCGTGAGTTCGGCCGCGATCAGTTCGAAGTGGTCTACCCAAGCGTCTCCGCCGAAGCTGAGCCACCGGTGAGTCTGGTCGACAAGGTCGTGGACAAGAAAGGCTCCCGGGCACTGGCCGAGGATTACCTGAAGTACCTGTGGTCGCCGGAAGGCCAGGAAATTGCAGCGAACAACTACCTGCGTCCACGTGATCCTGCGGTATTGGCGAAGTACACCGATCGTTTCCCGAAAGTCGACTTCCTCAACGTCGAGAAAACCTTCGGCGACTGGCGCACCGTGCAGAAGACCCACTTCAATGATGGTGGGGTGTTCGACCAGATCTATCCGGCGAAGTAATCAGTTCAGCCTCACAAAAACGGCGACCTGAAGAGGTCGCCGTTTTTTATTGGCCCAAGTTTGACACTTGCATCAGTCGTGCACTTGATCTGTGGGAGGGAGGGTTAGCGCCCAGACAGCAAGGTCATCACGCTCAGTTCAATTCCCGAACTGCTTGCTCAACCCCGGCGGCACGCCGCTGGAGTCGGTTTCCTGCCACGGACCGGCTGGCGACGTGGACCATGTCCAGCCGTTGTTCCAGCGGTAGTACGTGCGCTGGCGATAGAACGTGTTGGGCACGTTATCCAGCACATGCACGCCCAGTTTAGCGTCCCAGTGGCTGTTGCCACCCGGCGGCGGGGCGAAGTGCGAGGAGGTTTTCGGGCCCGATGGAATCGGCGTTGACGGCGGGGTTTGCGGCGTAGTGCGCGGGGTTCCCGGTTGTGGCGTCGGCGACGGTCCGGGAACGGTCGGAATCGGCTCCGAACTCTGCGGGCCAGGCCGCTGAACCGCACAGGCGGCACTCAGGGCAACCACCACACTCAACAAGGCAAATCGTGCGACGCGATACATAAGCGCAAACTCTCTAAAGATGCTGGCAACGAATCAGGGCTACTGATCGGGGCTGTCGATGGTCAAGGCCTGACGGGCAGTCACGTTACTGGGCAACGGCTGACTGCGACCGATCCACTCACCGGAAGTGGGCTGGCCTGCGCGGGATACCCGGGCAACCAGTTGGACTTCCGGAAAGTTCGACAGTTTCAGTTGCGGCATCATCGCGTCGGCATCAGTCAATTCGACGTCCACCGGCAGGTCGGCCACGGTCACGCGCTTGACCGCCAGCGGCGCCGGCGGGCCGGAGACTGCGCGGGCGAAGACGAACACCGTGTCGCCGGGCTGCACCTTGGCTTTCAGCGAGTCGGACAGGGTCACGCGGACTTTCAAATGAGCCCCGGGAGCCGCTACCAGTGTCGCGTCCTGCACGGTGCCACCGCCCTGCACCAGTCGATCGCTGGCGCGGGCGATACCGCCTTCCAGCGCCGAGCGCGAAGGATCATTGGGCGGCAATACCGCCAGCAGACGCTTCCAGTAATCCACCGCCTCCTGGAAATGCTGGCTTTCGAACGCATTGATGCCCTTGAGGCCCAGGCTTGTGACTTCCTTCGGATCGAGTTTCAGCGCTTCGTCCGCCAGTGCCTGGATCTGCGGCGTCCAGGCCTTGTTGCTGGCGAAATACAACGCCTGGGCCCACTGCCCGAGCAATTCCGGCTGACGCCCGGCCAGCGCCACGGCGCGCTCGAACATGTTCGCCGCATCGGCCGGACGATCCTGAGCCATGTAGGTTCGGGCCAGGAAATAGATGCTCTCGGCGGAATCCGGCTGAGCCTTGACCGCGCGCTCAAGGCGCTCGGTCATCTGCGCCAGCGAGCCAGGCGGCTGAGCGAACTCACGGGACAACTCGACCTTGTCGCTGGCGCCGAAATGCAGGTACAGCGCCAAGCCCAGAACCGGAACCAGCACCGCCACCAGCAACGGCAGCGGTTTGCCCAGACGCGAGACGCGTTCAGCGCCCGCGCCTTCTGTGTCGGCGAGCAATTCACGGGCGGCTTCGGCGCGGCCGCTGTCCATTTGCGCCGCCGACAGCACGCCCTCCTCCTGCTGCTCTTGCAGCTCGGCGAGACGCTCCTGATACAGCGCGACGTTGAGGGCGGTGCGATCTTCTTCGGTCTGGGCGCGACGACCGCGCAACAGAGGGATCAGCAGGAAACTCAGGGCCACCAGCAACAGCAGGCCGGCCGCTAGCCAGAAATCGATCATTCGTGTTTTTTATCCAGCAGGTGGGCGAGGCGTTGACGCTCCTCGTCGGAAAGCACATTGGCGTCTTCAGCGGGCTGTTTGCGACGACGCACCACGATCACGCCAATCAACAACGCACCGCCGAGCAGCAGCCCGGCAGGGCCGAACCACAGCAACCAGGTGTGGGCATTCAGCTCAGGCTTGTAGCGCACGAACTCGCCGTAGCGATCGACCATGAAATCAATGATCTGCTGATTGCTCTGGCCTTCGCCGAGCATGCGGTAGATCTCTTTGCGCAGGTCGGCGGCGATCGGTGCGTTGGAGTCGGCGATGTCCTGATTCTGGCATTTGGGGCAACGCAGCTCGCGGGTCAGCTCGGTGTAGCGAGCGCGCTCGGCTTCGTTCTTGAAGGTGTAGGCGTCGATGGCGGCGTAAGCGCTGCCAGCGCAGCTCATGACCAATGCCGCTGCGGCGATGAAGCGCTTCATTGCTTGCCCTCATCGACCAGCCCCTGATACAGCCCGGCCAGCTTCTCGCGCCAGACGGTCTCGTCGATCACCCCGACATGCTTGTAGCGAATGATGCCCTTGCTGTCGATCAGGAAGGTTTCCGGCGCGCCGTAGACACCCAGGTTGAGCCCCAGGCTGCCGGCTTCGTCATTGATATTCAGCTGGTAGGGGTCGTGAAAATCCTTGAGCCACTTCAAGGCGTCAGCGTTGACGTCTTTGTAGTTGACGCCGTAGATCACCACGCCCTGCTGCGCCAGTTTGGTCAGCACCGGATGCTCTACCCGGCAGGCGATGCACCAGGTGCCCCAGACATTCACCAGCGCCGGTTTGCCCAGCAGGCTGGCGCGAGTCAGCGGCTTGCCATCCTGCACGGCAGGCAGGGAAAACTCCGGGAATGGCTTGTCGATCAACGCCGACGGCAGCTCCGACGGGTCCAGATACAGCCCTTTGTAAAGAAACGCCGCCATGCCGAGAAACAGCGCCAGCGGAATCAGCAACACCCAACGCTTCATACCGCAGCTCCCGACAGGCCCAGCGCATCACGCACCTTCGCTTTGACCTTGACCCGATAACGCTTGTCCAGCGCCGCCAGCAAACCGCCCAATGCGGTGATCAGCCCGCCGAACCAGATCCAGCGCACGAACGGTTTGACGTGAACGCGCACGGCCCATGCGCCATTATCCAGTGGCTCACCCAGCGCAACGTACAGATCGCGGGTAAAGCCGGCGTCGATTCCGGCTTCGGTCATCATCGAGCGCTGCACGGTGTACAGACGTTTTTCCGGATACAGCACAGTCACTTCCTTACCGTCTTCCAGCACGCGAATGGTGCCTTCGTCCGAGGTGAAGTTGGGGCCTTGAACGTGTTTGGCGCCTTCGAAGACAAACATGTAGCCGCCCAGCTCGACTGACTCGCCGGGGGCCAGACGCAGATCGCGTTCGGCGCTGTTCTGGCTCGACAACACCACGCCGAGTGCCACGACAGCGATGCCGATATGCGCCACCTGCATGCCCCAGTAACTGCGGGTCAACGAGCGCATGCCCTTGAACAAGCCCTTATGACGGGTTTTGTCCAGCAGATCGCGTACGCCGGCCAGCAGCACCCAGGCGGCGAGCAGGAAGGTGGCGAGCACCGCCCAATGGAAATCGGCCATGGCGAAACCGGCGACGACCGCCAGCACCGCACTGCCGACCAACACCGGCGCGAGCATGCTCATCAGCCATTTCACCGGTGTGTCTTTCCAGCGCACCAGCACACCCACCGCCATCACGGCCATGAGCAGGCCCATCAGCGGCACGAACAACGCATTGAAGTATGGCGGGCCGACCGACATCTTCGCCCCGCTCAACGCATCGAGCACCAACGGGTACAGCGTGCCAAGCAGGATCATCGAGGCGGCCACCACCAGCACCAGGTTATTGCCCAGCAGCAGGGTTTCCCGCGACCAGAGGCCGAAGCCGACGTGGCTTTTGACCACCGGAGCGCGGATGGCGAACAGCGTCAGCGAACCGCCGACCACCATCAGCAGGAAGATCAGGATGAACACCCCGCGCGCCGGGTCGGAGGCGAAGGCGTGAACCGACGTCAGTACGCCAGACCGTACGAGGAAGGTGCCCAGCAGGCTCAGGGAAAACGCAGCGATGGCCAGCAGCACGGTCCAGCTTTTGAACACTCCGCGCTTTTCCGTGACGGCTAGCGAGTGGATCAACGCTGTACCCACCAGCCACGGCATGAACGAGGCATTCTCGACCGGGTCCCAGAACCACCAGCCGCCCCAGCCGAGTTCGTAATAGGCCCACCACGAGCCCAGCGTGATGCCGATACCGAGGAACGCCCAGGCGACGATGGTCCAGGGCCGCGACCAACGCGCCCACGCCGCATCCAGACGCCCGCCGAGCAAGGCGGCGATGGCGAATGCGAAAGCCACGGAGAAACCGACATAGCCCATGTACAGCATCGGTGGGTGAACGATCAGGCCGATGTCCTGCAGCAATGGATTGAGGTCGCGCCCGTCCTGGGGAATCTGCGGCAGGATGCGGCTGAACGGGTTGGAGGTGAGGATCAGAAACAGCAGAAAGCCGACGCTGATCATGCCCATCACGGCCAGCACGCGGGCCAGCATGACCTGCGGCAACTGGCGCGAGAACACCGACACGGCGAAGGTCCAGCCACCGAGAATCAACGCCCACAGCAGCAACGAGCCTTCGTGCGCCCCCCAGACGGCGCTGAATTTGTAATACCAGGGCAAGGCGCTGTTGGAGTTCTCGGCGATGTAGGTCACCGAGAAGTCATCGACCATGAACGAGTAGGTCAGGCAGCCGAAGGCGAATAACAGAAAAGCAAACTGGCCCCACGCCGCAGGCTGAGCGAGACCCATCCACAGACGGTCGCCACGCCAGGCGCCGAAGAGCGGAACGATGGCCTGCACGATGGCAAAGCACAGGGCCAGGATCATGGCCAGATGGCCGAGTTCGGGAATCATGGTTTACCCCTGTTTTTCCGGGAGAGCGCCTTGCTTGGAAGAGGTGCCCGGCGCTGACTGGCCGCTGTCCTTCAAGGCTTTAGTGACTTCTGGCGGCATGTATTTCTCATCGTGTTTGGCCAGCACTTCATCGGCCACCACCACGCCGTCGGCGTTGAGCTTGCCAAGGGCAACGATGCCCTGCCCTTCGCGGAACAGGTCCGGAAGAATGCCGCGATAGGTAATGGTCACCGACTTGTTGAAGTCGGTGACGACAAAGGTAACGTCCAGCGAATCGCCGGAACGTTGCAGCGAGCCCTTCTCGACCATGCCCCCGGCGCGAATCCGCGTGTCATGGGGAGCTTCGCCACTGACGATCTGGGTCGGGGTGTAAAACAGGTTGATGTTCTCTCGCAAGGCGCTGAGGGCCAGGCTCACAGCGATGCCGACCCCGGCGAGGATCGCCACGATGATCAACAGTCGCTTCTTTCGCAGCGGATTCACGTGTTGCTCTCCCGGCGCAAACGACGCGCCTCTTGTTGCAGGTAACGCCGACGCGCCAGCAGCGGTGACGCGACGTTGATCGCCAGTACGGTCAGGCAGATGCCATAGGCGGTCCAGACGAACAGCCCGTGTTTGCCCATGGCGAGAAAATCGCCAAACGAATCGAAACTCACTGTCCGGCTCCTTTGCGCGGGGCGTGCCCAAGGCTCTTCATCACTTCGTCCTTGACCCAGGTGGCGCGGGACTCACGCTTGAGCACTTCCAGGCGCATGCGCATCAGCAGCACCGCGCCAAAAAAGCAGTAGAACCCCAGCGCGGTGAACAGCAGCGGCAGCCACATCTCAGCAGGCATCGCCGGTTTTTCGGTCAGGCTGAAGGTTGCGCCCTGATGCAGGGTGTTCCACCACTCCACGGAGTACTTGATGATCGGGATGTTGATCACGCCAACGATCGCCAGCACCGCACAGGCCTTGGCGGCGCTGTCACGATTGCTGATGGCGTTGCCCAGCGCAATCAGACCGAAGTACAGGAACAGCAGAATCAGCATGGACGTCAGTCGCGCATCCCACACCCACCACGAGCCCCAGGTCGGCTTGCCCCAGATCGCACCGGTGACCAGCGCCACGGCGGTCATCCAGGCACCGATGGGCGCGGCGCATTGCAGGGCCACGTCGGCCATCTTCATCTTCCACACCAGGCCGACCACCCCGCACACCGCCAGCATCACGTAGCAGGACTGCGCCAGCATGGCGGAAGGAACGTGGATATAAATGATGCGGAAACTGTTGCCCTGCTGATAATCCGGCGGCGCGAAGGCCAGGCCCCAGACCACGCCGATGCCGATCAGCAACGCCGCAGCGATGCTCAGCCAGGGCAGCAGGCGGCCGCTGATGCCATAGAACCATTTCGGCGAGCCCAGTTTATGGAACCACGCCCAACTGATGCCGCTTTTAGCCTTGGCGCTTGTGTTCATCACGCTGCCTTTTCATCACGGTACTTTTCATGTTCTGGTTCTGTTCTGGCGCTTCTATTGATTGAAGCGTCCTGGCTCCGACGACCGAAAAGTTGTCCGGTCGGTCAGAATCCGATTATTCGCCAACGCTGATTTTCAAGCCAGCAGCAATTGCAAAAGGTGTCAGGGTTATCGCCAACGCGGTCAGGCTGCCAAGCCAAAGCAGATAGCCGGTCGCGGGCATGCCCTGAAGTGCCGCCTGAAGCGCACCGCTGCCCAGAATCAACACCGGGATATACAGCGGCAGGATCAATAACGCCAGCAGCAGGCCACCGCGCTTGAGCCCTACGGTCAAGGCCGCACCTACTGCACCGAGCAGGCTCAGCACCGGTGTGCCCAGCAACAGCGACAACAGCAACACCGGCAGGCATGCGCTCGGCAGCCCCAGCATGAGCGCCAGCAGCGGCGCCAGCAACACCAGCGCCAGACCGGAGAACGCCCAGTGCGCCGCCACCTTGGCCAGGACCAGTAGCGCCAGAGGGTGCGACGAAAGCACCCATTGTTCAAGTGAACCGTCTTCGAAATCGCTGCGGAACAGGCCGTCCAGCGACAGCAACACCGATAACAATGCCGCTACCCAGACCAATCCCGGCGACAAGGTTTGCAACAATTGCGCCTCAGGGCCCACGGCCAACGGGAACAGCGCGATGACGATGGCGAAGAACACCAGCGGATTGAGCAGCTCGGCGGGACGACGGAACAGCAGACGGGCTTCGCGGGCGATCAGCAGGGTGAACACATGACTCATACGGCCCATTGCCCCAGATCCAGATCGCGATAACCGGCCGGTGTGCGGCTCAGCGTGTGGTGCGTGGTCAATACCACGGTGCCGCCGTTGTCACAGTGTTCGGCCAGATGCGCTTCGAGTTGCGCGACGCCCTGCTTGTCCAGCGCCGTGAAGGGTTCGTCGAGCATCCACAAGGCTGGGCCCGGCAGGTACAGCCGCGCCAGAGCCACCCGGCGTTTTTGCCCGGCAGACAGCGTGTGGCACGGCACGTCTTCGAAACCGCGCAGTCCAACCGCTTCGAGGGCTTGCCAGATATCGGCGGACGCGACGCTTTGATGCAAGGCGCAGAGCCAGGAGAGGTTTTCAACGGGGGTGAGCAGGTCCTTGATTCCGGCGGCATGGCCGATCCACAGCAGGTTGTGGGCCAGTTCGCTGCGTTGCTCCGAAAGCGGTTTGCCGTCGAGCAGCACGTCGCCCGCGGTCGGCTGCATCAGCCCGCTCAGCAGGCGCAACAGGCTGGTCTTGCCACTGCCGTTGGGGCCGCTGATCTGCACCATGTCGCCCGCCGCCAGCCGCAGGTCGAGATGCTCGAACAGCAGACGCCAGTCACGCTCGCAGGCAAGCGCCACGGCTTCAAGAACAGGGATCGACATGTAGGCCTTCTTTTCGGATAGCAGGTGTGCACGGCGGTTCAAGTCACGCTCAGGGCGGCCGTTATACTGATGCAGCTTAACGGTAGCCCGCCGATGACGTTGGCGCAGGATTATACATAGATAGGCGCGGTTGCCGTGCTCGCGCTGAAACGGCGACCACCGCAAGACGGGCGACCCAGAGCGCATATTTACCGAGTCGGGATCAGATGACAGGCGATATACCCAATCTTTCTCCAGTAGCGGCCGCCACGGCCTTGTTGCGCGCGGGTGTGCCGCCGGGCGAAGTGCTCAAACTGATGGAGCCCCGCGAAGGCTTGCTCAACTCCGGTCAAGTCGCCAATGCCGAGGTGGTCAGCCTCAAGCAGCTCGGCCAGGATTTCCAGCTGCTGCTCAAGCTGACCATGAACAACGGCCAGCAGACCACCCTGCCCGTCAGCAGTACGTTGCCATTGACGCCGGGCACCAACGTCAACGTCGCCCAGGGTTCGGCCGACACGCTGACCATCAGCGTGCAGGACCTGCAAAAAGCCATCGCCAACAGCCTGACCAGCATCGACACCCGCCAGCTCCCTGCGGGCACGCTGCTACAGGGCAAGGTACTGACGACCCAGGTCGAGGCGCAGAACGTCTCACAACTGGCGGGCCAATCCGCAGGCGGCGCGAACGCGCCAACGACATATCGCTCCATTGTCATGCTGCTCAATACCGCGCTGGCCGGCAGCAGCCTGACCATCGAAAGCCCGCAGCCATTACGGGTCGGCAGCCTGCTCAGCGCTCAGGTGCAGAACAGCCAGGCACTGAATTTCATCGCCATGCCCAATCGCCTCGACGAACTGGCCCTCGCCCAACAGCTTTCCACCCAGCAGAGCCGACAGGGCTCGCTGCAGAGCCTGCTGACCGCGCTGCAGAATCTCCCACAGCCCCGCGCGAACACGCCCGATAACCTGCCGCAGTCGCTGCGCGCCAGCATCGATCAGCTGTTTGCCGACCTGCCGGACCTGCAACAGATGAGCACCGCCAAGGGCGTAGCACAGGCCTTGAACGCCAGTGGGCTGTTCATGGAGTCGCGTTTGATGGCGGGAGAAAACCCGACACTGGTGCCAGACATGAAGGCCAATCTGCTGCGCATCATCGCGCAGATCCTTCCGGGCCTGCCGAACAACGCCAGTTACGATGCTGCTGCCGCCGCCAACACGCTTGCCCGGGCAATGCCGAGTGTGATCCGCAATGCCTTGGGCACCCTGGGACTGGTCGCTGCTCCGGCCCTGCCGATCAACTTCCCATTACCTTCCCGAACCCTCGGCAACCCGGAAAACAAGGACGATCTGGAGGTCCTGCTGAAACTGGCGGCGGGGGCGATTTCGCGTTTGCAAAGCCATCAACTGGGCGGACTGGAACAGACCCGCACCCACGCCGATGGTACGCAAGTGACCACCTGGCAGCTGGAAATCCCCATGCGCAACGCTCACGACATCGTGCCGTTGCAGGTCAAGGTTCAGCGCGAAGACACCCCCGAACGCGAACAGACGCCTGAAAACGCGACTCAGGAGGTCAAGGAGAAGGAAAAACTCTGGCGCGTCGAACTGGCCTTCGACCTGGAGCCGCTGGGCCCGCTGCAGGTGCAGGCGCAATTGATCGCGGGCAACCTTTCCAGCCAGATGTGGGCCGAACGCGAAGGGGCGGCGGAGCTGATTTCCAGCGAACTGGACAGCCTGCGCGCCCGACTCGTGGCATGCGGCCTGAACGTCAAGGAACTGGAATGCAACCGCGGGGTACCGGCCCAGGGTTCGCGCACGGTGCTGGAACAACGCTGGATCGACGAGAACGCCTGATGAACACCCACGACCAGAACTCGCGTCAGGCCATTGCCCTGAGCTACGACGGCCAGCAGGCCCCTACCCTGACCGCCAAGGGCGACGATGCGCTGGCCGAAGCCATTCTTGCGATTGCCCGGGAATACAAGGTGCCGATCTATGAAAACGCCGAACTGGTGAAGATGCTCGCGCGCATGGAGCTGGGCGACAGCATCCCGCAGGAGTTGTACCTGACGATCGCCGAAATCATCGCCTTCGCCTGGCGCCTGAAGGGCAAGTTCCCGGTGGGCTTCGATCCGGACCCTGAGCCGGTGGAGCGGGATATCACTCCCAGATAATCATCGAAGACGCACCTATGGGTCGGGTTTGCAGGCGGTAATGACCGGAAGATCGCTACCGCCGGCAAGCCGGACTGCTGCAGATGTGGAGGCAAAACGGACGATCAGTTGCCGTTGCCGTGCAACTTGGTCATCAACTGCGCCTCAGCCTGGGTCAACCCACAGGACTGAGTCAGTTCGTCGACGCTGGCGCCCATGCCGACCAGGCGCGCGGCCTGGGCGAAGGAGAGCGTGGAGGGATCGCGCTGTTCGAGCGCGGTGATCTTGTCCGGCAGCGGCGCGACGATGGAGCGCAGCTCGTGCAAGTCCTCGCCCATTTTCACCGTTCCGCCCTGGTAGTTTTCCAGGCGCCGGGCCAGATCGCGAATGCGCTGGTCACGCAGCGAGTCGGCTTCGACCTGCTGCATGGCCAGTGTGCGTTGGCGTTTGGTGTGGGCCATGAACATCGCGACGCTCGCGACCCACAACACCGCCAGAAAAATGACCGCAACCTCGAAAATCAATCAGATGTTCTCCAGCTCGGACCACTCTTCCTCGGACATCATCTTGTCCAGCTCGACGAGGATCAGCAGTTCGCCGTTCTTGTTGCAGACGCCCTGGATGAATTTTGCGGATTCGTCGTTGCCGACGTTCGGCGCGGTTTCGACTTCCGACTGACGCAGGTAAACCACTTCAGCGACGCTATCGACCAGGATTCCGACCACTTGCTTATCGGCCTCAATGATCACGATACGCGTGTTATCACTGACTTCAACCGGCGACAGACCAAAGCGCTGACGGGTGTCGATCACGGTGACCACGTTACCGCGCAGGTTGATGATGCCCAGCACGTAGCTTGGGGCACCCGGAACCGGGGCGATCTCGGTGTAACGCAGCACTTCCTGAACCTGCATCACGTTGATGCCATACGTTTCGTTGTCCAGGCGGAAGGTGACCCACTGCAGAATCGGATCTTCGGAACCCTGTGCTGACGACTTCTTCATACCCCTAACCCCTTGCGTGTTGTGCTTTGCGGACGACGCTTCAGACGCCGGCCTGTGTTTATTCGATGATGTTCAGTTGCCGATGTTTATTTAAATGCCTGCATCTGTTTGACGGCGCCGCTGGCAATCAGCTCGGCCAACGCGGCAACGTCCAGCAGCGCACACATGTGTTCGATGACGGTCCCGGCAAGCCAAGGGCGTTGGCCGCGATGGGAGCGCCATTTGATTTCCTTCGGGTCCAGACGCAGCGAGCGGCTGACCTGATGCACCGCAAGCCCCCATTCATAGCCCTGAACCGAAATCACGTACTGCAAGCCTTGGCGGAAGTCGTCGCGATAACGATCCGGCATGATCCAGCGCGCGGTGTCCAGCACCTTCAGATTCCCTGCCTGGCTGGGCAGAATCCCGAGAAACCAGTCCGGCTGGCCGAACAGCGGCGTCAGGTCATGCCCGGCCAGTGGGTAAATCGAACCCAGGCACACCAGAGGCACCGCGAGCGTCAGACCCGCGACGTCGAACAGCAGGCATTCGAAGGGTTCTTCTGCCCACGCTGGACGCTCGTCCGAGGTCGGTGGCGGCGTCGGCGTTCGTTGTGCAGGCAGATGCACTTCGGCGACCGGCTCGACCAACGCTACTTCAGGTTCTGGCACAACCGGTTCGACAACAGGCGCGATAACCGGAGGCGCAATGACCGGTGGCAGGATGACCGGCGCTTCGAACACCTTGGCCACCACAGGCTCGGCAACCCGTCGAACGACCGGCTCGGGCTTGATCTCGGGCGTAAACGCCAACGAAACCGGCGCAGGTCGGATGACCGGAACAGCAGCCGCGACCGCTTCGGCAACCGCCGAGCGCATGCGTGCATCATGGGCCTGCTCTTCGAGCACGGCCGCCTGAAATTCGTCGACGCTCTCGACTTCCAGCTCTTCGGTGGCGTCTTGCAGCAACGCGTCGAGGTAGTTTTGCAGCGCCAGTTGTGGCCGTGAAGCGATGTCCAGAGGGCGGTTCATACAGGGGCCCGAAAATAAGTGATGCGATTACCGCCTGAACCCGATATCGGCTGAATAACGTGCCGACTTGAGCCCACAGACGCAACGCATGTGAATAAACGATCAATGGACACGTCAGGCCACCTGTCCGACAAGCTGTTCGGTGAGCATGTGTTTGAGCAACGCGCGATACGCCAGCACGCCGCGACTCTTATTGTCGAACTGCGACGGGGTCACCCCTGCCCGGCTGGCATCGCGCAAGCGCGTATCGACCGGGATGTAGGCATTCCAGACGTGCTCCGGGTAGCTGTCGCGCAACAATTTGAGCGTGCCCATCGACGCTTGGGTACGGCGGTCGAACAGGGTCGGCACGATGGTGTAAGGCAACGGCACTTTGCGCGAGCGGTTGATCATCGCCAGGGTGTTGACCATTCGCTCGAGGCCCTTGACCGCGAGGAACTCGGTCTGCACCGGAATTGCCAGCTGCTGGCTCGCTGCCAGGGCATTGACCATCAACACGCCCAGCAACGGCGGGCTGTCGATGATTGCGTAATCGAAGTCCTGCCACAGCTGCGCAAGGCTTTTGGCGATCACCAGACCGAGGCCACTCTGGCCGGGGGTTTGTCGTTCAAGGGTCGCCAGCGCGGTGCTCGAAGGCAGCAGGGAAATGCGTTTGTCGCTGGTGGGCAGCAGCAGTTGACCGGGCAAGCCGTCAGGTACCGCGCCCTTGTTCAGAAACAGGTCGTAGCAGCTGTGCTCCAGCGCATCGGGGTTGTGGCCGAAATAACTGGTCATCGAGCCGTGAGGGTCCAGGTCGACCACGACCACGCGCTTGCCCGCCTCGGCCAGTAACCCGGCTAAAGCGATTGAGGTGGTGGTCTTGCCGACCCCGCCTTTCTGATTGGCTACTGCCCAGACTCTCATGTGCTCGTTTTCCCCCCAGCCATATCAACCATGACCGAGACCTGTTTAAGGGGCAGATGACGAAGATTTGACGCCTTGCGGCGGTTTGGCTGGGACAGGTGCAGTTTGTGTGCCAGCACGACGCAGTGCCGCATCGGGTTTTGCGTTGGCCGCGGTGCCGGAGCCGGTCAGGCTGCGACGCACGTCCAGATTGCGGGAGATCACCAGCACCACGCGGCGGTTGCGGGCCCGGCCGTCGGCGGTCGCGTTGGAGGTCAACGGCTGGAACTCGCCGTAACCGACCGACGCAAGCCGCGCCGGGTTGATACCGTCCATGGCCAGCATGCGCACGATGCTCGAAGAGCGTGCCGAGGACAGCTCCCAGTTGCTCGGGAACTGCCCGGTGTTGATCGGCTGGTCGTCGGTGAAGCCTTCGACGTGAATCGGGTTATCGAACGGTTTGACGATTTTCGCCACCTTGTCGATCAGGTCGAACGCCAGGTTGCTGGGCATCGCATCGCCGCTGCCGAACAGCAGACTGGAGTTGAGTTCGATCTCGATCCACAGCTCGTTGCCGCGCACGGTCATCTGCTTGGACGCGATCAGATCGCCGAACGCCGCGTTGACGTCATCGGCAATCGATTTCAACGGATCCTGAGCGCCCTGCCCCAACGCTGCGTCGGTTTGGTCGCTGTCCTGAACCAGTGGATCGGCGGGACGCACGGTCTGCGGTTTCTGCTCGCCGATCGGGATCGGCTTCACGCTGCGCTCGGCTTCATTGAACACACCGACCAGCGCCTCGGACAGGACCTTGTACTTGCCTTCGTTGAGCGACGAGATGGAATACATGACCACGAAAAACGCGAACAGCAAGGTGATGAAGTCCGCGTAGGAGACCAGCCAGCGTTCGTGATTTTCGTGCTCTTCGTGGCGACGTCGACGGGCCATCAGTCCATCACTCCATGAAGCCTTGCAGCTTCAGTTCGATCGAACGCGGGTTCTCGCCTTCGGCAATCGACAGCAGGCCTTCGAGGAGCATTTCGCGATAGCGCGACTGGCGAATGGCGACCGCCTTGAGCTTGTTCGCCACCGGCAACAGGATAAGGTTGGCCGAGGCCACGCCATAGATAGTCGCAACGAAGGCCACCGCAATACCGCTGCCCAACTGGTTGGGGTCGGCCAGATTGCCCATGACGTGAATCAGGCCCATGACGGCACCGATGATGCCCACGGTCGGCGCGTAGCCGCCCATGCTTTCAAAGACTTTCGAGGCCTGGATGTCGCGGCTTTCCTGGGTCATGAAGTCCACTTCCAGGATGCTGCGAATGGCTTCCGGCTCGGCGCCGTCGACCAGCAGCTGCAGGCCTTTGCGCGAGTACGCATCGGGCTCGCTGTCGGCAACCGATTCCAGGCCCAGCAGGCCTTCCTTGCGCGCCGTCAGGCTCCACGACACCACGCGGTCGATGCCGCCGGCCAGGTCGATGCGTGGCGGAAACAGAATCCAGATGAAGATCTGGATCGCACGCTTGAACGCGCTCATCGGCGTCTGCAACAGGCAGGCGGCCAAGGTGCCACCCAGCACGATCAGCGCCGCAGGACCATTGAGCAACGCCCCCAGATGGCCGCCTTCGAGGAAGTTGCCGCCGATAATGGCGACGAACGCGAGAATGATCCCTATCAGCGTCAGAACATCCATTACAGACACGCCTCGACCAAGTGGCGCCCGATATCGTCCAGGCTGTAGACGGCGTCAGCCAGATCGGCTTTGACGATGGCCATGGGCATGCCATAGATCACGCAGCTGGCTTCGTCCTGCGCCCAGATGTGGCTGCCGCCCTGCTTGAGCAGACGCGCACCTTCACGACCGTCGGCGCCCATGCCGGTAAGCACCACGGCCAGCACTTTGTCGCCATAGGACTTGGCCGCCGAACCGAACGTGATGTCGACGCAAGGCTTGTAATTCAAACGCTCATCGCCGGGCAGGATTTTCACCGCCCCGCGACCGTCGACCATCATCTGCTTGCCGCCGGGGGCCAGCAGCGCCAGGCCCGGACGCAAAATGTCGCCATCCTCGGCTTCCTTGACGCTGATGCGGCACAGCTTGTCCAGACGCTCGGCAAACGCCTTGGTGAACGCTGCGGGCATGTGCTGAATCAGCACAATGGGAGCCGGAAAATTGGCAGGCAGTTGAGTCAGCACGCGCTGCAGGGCAACCGGGCCACCCGTGGACGTGCCGATGGCAACCAGCTTGTAGGCCTTGCGCTTGGGAGCGGGTGATGTCGGTGCGTGATGAGCGGGCGCATGATGCGGCGCATGAGCCGCGGGGCCAGGCCGAGCAGGTGCTGGCGCCGGACGCGCAGCAGGAGCAGCGGTCGGACTGCTGCGCAGCGAGCTGGTCGCAAGTGCTGAAGTCGACGCTGGCGCTGCGGTGGTCGAATGCGTGCTGCCGAAACCGCCGAAACGACGGTTGCTGCGCGAGATGCTGTGCACCTTTTCGCACAGCATCTGCTTGACCTTGTCGGGGTTGCGCGAGATGTCTTCGAAGTTCTTCGGCAGGAAGTCGACAGCGCCGGCATCGAGCGCATCCAGGGTTACCCGGGCGCCTTCGTGGGTCAGCGAGGAGAACATCAGAACCGGGGTCGGGCAGCGCTGCATGATGTGACGAACTGCGGTAATGCCATCCATCATCGGCATTTCGTAGTCCATGGTGATCACGTCGGGCTTGAGCGCCAGGGCTTGCTCGATCGCTTCCTTGCCATTGGTGGCGGTACCGACCACTTGAATCGTTGTGTCAGAGGAAAGAATTTCCGAGACGCGCCGGCGGAAAAAACCGGAATCGTCTACCACCAGAACCTTGACTGCCATAAACACTCCATTAGGCGAAACGGGCCATGCCCGCAGCCCCTTTCATCAAACTTGACACAACGAGTGCCAAAACACGGTCACGCTCTGTAGCAGCACGGCTTGCCGGCGGTGACGTCAGCAAGATCGCTACCGCCGGCAAGCCGTGCTGCTACAGATAGCGTGGCGCCGTGGCAGCGAGCGCACTCGCTGAATCAAATACGCCGCGCGGCGTAACGCTTGAGCATGCTCGGTACGTCGAGGATCAGCGCGATGCGGCCGTCACCGGTAATGGTGGCGCCGGACATGCCTGGCGTGCCTTGCAACATCTTGCCCAGCGGTTTGATGACCACTTCCTCCTGGCCCACCAACTGATCGACGACGAAGCCGATACGCTGAGTGCCGACCGAGAGGATCACCACGTGACCTTCGCGTTGTTCTTCATGCGCGGCAGAGCTGACGAGCCAGCGCTTGAGGTAGAACAGCGGCAAAGCCTTGTCGCGCACGATCACCACTTCCTGGCCATCGACGACGTTGGTGGTCGACAGGTCCAGATGGAAGATCTCGTTGACGTTGACCAGCGGGAAGGCGAATGCCTGGTTGCCCAGCATCACCATCAGGGTCGGCATGATCGCCAGGGTCAACGGCACCTTGATGACGATCTTCGAGCCCTGGCCCTTGGTCGAGTAGATGTTGATCGAGCCATTGAGCTGGGCGATCTTGGTTTTCACCACGTCCATGCCCACACCACGGCCTGACACGTCGGAAATCTCGGTCTTGGTCGAGAAGCCCGGCGCGAAGATCAGGTTGTAGCAATCGGTGTCGCTCAGCCGATCCGCCGCATCTTTGTCCATGACTCCGCGCTTGACCGCGATTGCGCGCAGTACCGCGGGGTCCATGCCTTTGCCGTCATCGGAAATCGACAGCAGGATGTGGTCGCCTTCCTGTTCCGCAGAGAGCACCACGCGACCGCCACGGGCCTTGCCCGAAGCCTCGCGCTCTTCCGGCGACTCGATGCCGTGGTCCACCGCGTTGCGCACCAAGTGCACCAACGGGTCGGCCAGTGCCTCGACCAGGTTCTTGTCCAGGTCGGTTTCTTCACCCACCAGTTCAAGGTTGATTTCTTTTTTCAGCTGACGCGCCAGATCGCGGACCAGTCGCGGGAAACGACCGAAGACCTTCTTGATCGGCTGCATGCGGGTTTTCATCACCGCGGTCTGCAGGTCGGCAGTCACCACGTCCAGATTGGACACGGCCTTGGACATGGCTTCGTCGGAGCTGTTGGCCCCCAGGCGCACCAGGCGGTTACGTACCAGCACCAGTTCGCCGACCATGTTCATGATTTCGTCCAGCCGCGCGGTGTCGACGCGCACGGTGGTTTCCGCTTCGGTTTTTTCAGCTACCGCAGGCGCGGCACGAGCCGGTGCAGGTGCGGCGGCTGGAGCTGCTTTCGCAGGCGCAGCAGCGGCAGGTGCAGGTGCAGCCGCTTTCGCCGGCTCGGCTTTCGGCGCTTCGACCTTGGCGGGTTCGGCTTTCTTGACCGGTGCAGTGGCGGTAGCAGCATTGGCCGCAACGGCAGGTTCGAACTTGCCCTTGCCATGCAACTGGTCGAGCAGGTCTTCGAATTCGTTGTCGGTGATCTCATCCGAGGCAGCGGCTTTTGCCTCAGCCGCGGCTGGAGCGGCGGCTACCGGAGCAGCTGCACCCGCTTCGGGCGAGAACGAGCCCTTGCCGTGCAACTGGTCGAGCAGCGCTTCGAATTCGTCGTCGGTAATCTCGTCGCTGGCCGGTCCAGCAGCAGGTGCGGCAGCGGCAGCTGGCACCACGGCGTCCACCGCGAACTGGCCCTTGCCATGCAGTTGATCGAGCAGGGATTCAAATTCGGCGTCAGTGATTTCATCGCTGGTCGCTTCATTGGCTGGCGCCGGCGTTGCAGGCGCTGCGACGGCAGCAACCGGTGCAGGCACAACAGCACCCGCCGCTTCGGCCTTGACCGCATTCAGCGAGTCGAGCAGCTGTTCGAATTCCTGATCGGTGATGTCGTCGGACGGCGCTTCGGCAACCGCCTCGACCACTGGCGCAGGCGCGGCAGCCACTTCGTCAGCCGACGCAGGCTCAGCCAGGCGCGACAGCGCGGCCAGTAATTCAGGCGTGGCCGGGGTAACGTCGCAACGCTCGCGAACCTGACCGAACATGCTGTTGACGGTGTCCAGTGCTTCGAGCACAACGTCCATGAGTTCCGCATCGACCCGGCGCTCACCTTTGCGCAGGATGTCGAACACGTTTTCGGCGATGTGACAGCATTCAACCAGCTCGTTGAGCTGGAGGAAGCCGGCGCCCCCTTTTACAGTGTGAAAACCGCGAAAAATTGCATTGAGCAGGTCCGCATCATCCGGTCGGCTTTCCAGCTCGACCAACTGCTCGGACAACTGCTCCAGAATCTCGCCGGCCTCTACCAGAAAATCCTGAAGGATTTCTTCATCGGCGCCGAAGCTCATTGGGGGTGCTCCTAAAATTAACCGTCAAACCGATCCAGAGGCCGCATCACCGGTCTGCGCGCATTGCTTTCGTCGAAGCATTCACGCGCACACCCTGCGCCACTTTCACATAGAACCTGGAATCTAAAAGTTAGAACCCGAGGCTGGATAGCAGATCGTCTACATCATCCTGACCGGATACGACGTCTTCACGTTTATCGGCATGAATCTGCGGACCTTCACCCTTGGAATGAAGTTTTTCCTGTTCTTTTTGCTTACGGAACACTTCCTGGTCGTGCTCGATCCCGGCAAAGCGATCGACCTGGCTGGCCATCAGCACCAGCTTGAGCAGATTGCTCTCGACTTCGGTTACCAACTGGGTCACGCGCTTGATCACCTGACCGGTCAGGTCCTGATAATCCTGAGCCAGCAGAATGTCGTTCAAGTGGCTGGCGACCTCGTGGGTCTCCTTCTCGCTGCGCGTCAGAAAACCATCGACGCGGCGGGCCAGGTCACGAAACTCTTCAGCGCCGATTTCGCGACGCATGAAGCGTCCCCAATCGGCACTCAACGCCTTGGCGTCGGCACTCAGGCCGTTCATCAAAGGCGTGCTCTGCTCCACCAGGTCCATGGTGCGGTTGGCCGCACCTTCCGTGAGCCTGACAACATACGACAGGCGTTCGGTGGCATCGGTGATCTGCGACACTTCCTCGGCTTGCGGCATGTGCGGGTCAATCTGGAAATTGACGATTGCACTGTGCAGCTCGCGCGTCAGTTTGCCGACTTCCTGATACAGGCCGCGATCGCGGGTCTGATTAAGCTCATGGATAAGCTGCACGGCGTCGCCGAACTTGCCTTTTTCAAGGCTGGTGACGAGCTCTTGTGCGTGTTTCTTCAGGGTCGACTCGAAGTCACCCATTGTCGAATCTTTAGGATCCATAGCGCCCTCGCAGCGGACATCAGCTATTGACGCGCTCGAATATCTTCTCGATCTTCTCTTTGAGCACTTGGGCGGTGAATGGCTTCACCACGTAGCCGTTCACACCGGCCTGAGCGGCTTCGATGATCTGCTCGCGCTTGGCTTCGGCAGTCACCATCAACACCGGCAGATGACGCAGACGCTCATCGGCACGCACCTGACGCAGCAGGTCGATGCCGGACATGCCTGGCATGTTCCAGTCAGTGACCAGGAAGTCAAAAGCCCCGCTCTGCAGCATCGGCAATGCGGTGGTACCGTCATCTGCTTCGGCCGTGTTGGTGAACCCAAGGTCACGCAACAGGTTTTTTATGATCCGCCGCATCGTTGAGAAGTCATCAACGATGAGGATTTTCATGTTCTTGTCCAATTCGACCTCCAAGCAGTCTTTAACGCGTCCAGCACCTGGACGCGCGTTCAATCAATACCGGCACAACCTGATGACCAGTGTGCGAAAACAATAAGAGGGGTTTTGAATCGACGACTGACGAGCGCAGCGGAACCGGACTTTGAAAGACCTGATCCGACCGGCTCCTGCCTTGTCTCTCTTATGACCCACACAACATTTTGCACAGCCGGTCTTACATGCAACACGCAGACACCACGGTCTACGCTTGATGAGTCAACGCGCGCGCCACTCGCCCAACCGGCCGCGCAACCGCGCGGCGCACTGGCTATGCAACTGGCTGACCCGCGACTCGCTGACACCCAGGACCTCACCGATTTCCTTGAGGTTCAGCTCTTCGTCGTAGTACAGCGCCAGCACCAGGCGTTCACGCTCGGGCAGGTTGGCAATGGCGTCCGCCAGCGCGCTCTGGAAGCGTTCGTCTTCCAGATCCCGTGACGGTTCGAGCGACTGGCTCGCGCCGTCCTCGTGCAGTCCTTCATGCTCGCCGTCCTGCAACAGGTCGTCGAAGCTGAACAGGCGACTGCCCAAGGTATCGTTCAAAATCCCGTAGTAATCGTCGAGACTCAATTGAAGTTCGGCCGCAACTTCGTGATCTTTAGCGTCACGGCCGGTTTTTGCTTCAATTGCACGAATCGCGTCGCTGACCATGCGCGTATTGCGGTGAACCGAACGTGGCGCCCAGTCCCCCTTGCGCACTTCATCAAGCATCGCGCCACGGATACGAATACCCGCGTACGTCTCGAAACTCGCACCCTTGGTGGAGTCGTACTTGGTCGAGACTTCGAGCAGACCGATCATGCCGGCCTGAATCAGGTCCTCGACCTGTACGCTGGCCGGAAGACGCGCCAGCAAGTGGTAAGCGATGCGCTTGACCAGAGGGGCATAACGCTCGATCAGCTCATACTGAGAATCTTTGGATGATTTGCTGTACATGCGATAGCCGCTTGCTGTCATGACACTGGCCCTGCGCTGGTCTGATGAACCAGACGTTCAACGAAAAATTCAAGGTGGCCACGCGGGTTCGCCGGGAGTGGCCAGGTATCGACCTTCTGCGCGATGGCCTTGAACGCCAGCGCACATTTGGAACGGGGGAACGCCTCGTACACCGCGCGCTGCTTCTGCACCGCCTTGCGTACGCATTCGTCATACGGCACGGCGCCGACATATTGCAGGGCCACGTCGAGGAAACGGTCGGTGACCTTGGTCAGCTTGGCGAACAGGTTGCGCCCTTCCTGCGGGCTCTGCGCCATGTTGGCCAGCACGCGGAAGCGGTTCATGCCGTAGTCGCGGTTGAGCAGCTTGATCAGCGCGTAGGCGTCTGTGATCGAAGTCGGCTCGTCGCAGACCACTAACAGCACTTCCTGAGCCGCGCGAACGAAGCTGACCACCGACTCGCCGATCCCGGCAGCGGTGTCGATCACCAGCACGTCCAGGTTGTCGCCGATGTCACTGAATGCCTGAATCAGGCCTGCGTGTTGCGCAGGCGTCAGGTGCACCATGCTCTGAGTGCCGGAAGCCGCAGGCACGATGCGAACACCGCCTGGCCCCTGCAACAGAACATCGCGCAGCTCGCAGCGCCCTTCGATGACGTCGGCCAGGGTGCGTTTAGGGGTCAACCCCAACAATACGTCGACGTTGGCCAGACCCAGATCGGCGTCCAGCAACATGACGCGACGTCCCAGCTCGGCCAGGGCCAGCGAGAGATTCACCGACACGTTGGTCTTGCCTACGCCACCTTTGCCACCGGTCACCGCGATAACCTGAACGGGATGCATGCTGCCCATGTTAATTTTTTACCTTGTCTTGCTTAGACCTAAGCCACATTTCGGGCTGCACGTTCACTGAGTGAACAATGCCTGGCAGACCATCGATGCAGGTATTTTCCAATGTCATTTTCCTTAACCTAGCCCGCGCGCTTGCCGGGGCTGTGATAAAGATCCGCAAACATATCCGCCATCGCTTCCTCGCTAGGCTCCTCCTGCATCTGCACGCTGACAGCCCTGCTGACCAGCTGGTGCCGACGTGGCAGATGCAGATCATCCGGTATCCGTGGGCCATCAGTGAGATAGGCCACCGGTAACTCGTGTGTCACTGCAAGGCTCAGCACTTCGCCAAGGCTTGCCGTTTCGTCCAGCTTGGTCAGGATGCACCCGGCCAGGCCGCAACGTTTGTAACTGTGGTACGCCGCTGTCAGCACCTGCTTCTGGCTGGTCGTTGCCAGCACCAGATAATTGCGGGCCTTGATACCACGGCCTGCCAGGCTTTCCAGCTGCAGACGCAATGCCGGATCACTGGCTTGCAGGCCTGCGGTGTCGATCAACACCACGCGCTTGCGCAGCAGAGGTTCCAGCGCCTGCGCCAGGGACTGTCCCGGATCGACGTGCGTCACCGGCACATTGAGAATACGTCCCAGCGTCTTGAGCTGTTCCTGAGCCCCGATACGAAAGCTGTCCATGCTCACCAGCGCGATGTTTTGCGCGCCGTATTTCAACACATATCGCGCCGCAAGTTTCGCCAGAGTGGTGGTCTTGCCCATACCGGCAGGACCGACCATGGCAATCACCCCGCCCTCTTCCAGCGGCTCTACATCGGGCGTCATGATCATGCGGGCCAGATGCGCCAGCAACATGCGCCAGGTGTGCGCCTGATCGTCAGCATCCGGAACCATCGCAAGCAAGTCGCGCGACAGCGGGCCGGACAAGCCGATGCGTTGCAGGCGACGCCACAGATTAGCCTGTTGCGGGCGTGTGCCTTGCAGTTGATTCCAGGCCAGCGAACCCAGCTGGACTTCCAGCAGTTCACGCAGGCCATTCAATTCGGAGCGCATCGAGTCGTAGGCCCGCTGGCTCACGGCAGGCTCGGCGGCACGTTCGGCGCGCTCGGCACGGTCCGCGGCAATGGCGGCGTGGATCGACGGGCGGAACGGTTCGTCCAGCGTCGGCTCGATCTGCTTGCTGTCGTCCATGGCAATGCCGGTGAACAGCTGACGGTTGGCGACAGTGTCCACTTCGCTGCGATGCGTCAGCTCGGCCTGAGCGCTGACGATCCGCGATTGGGTCTTGCGCAGCTCGTCTTCAAGCTCGATGTTCGGCACACGCGGCGCCAGCGCGGACAATTTGTAGTCCAGCGCGGCGGTCAGTTCCACGCCACCGGCGATCCGCCGGTTGCCGATGATGGCGGCTTCAGCGCCCAGCTCATCACGAACCAGTTTCATGGCTTGTCGCATATCGGCGGCGAAAAAACGCTTAACTTGCATGACTCACTACCTCAGCCGTTCGGCCCGACAGTCGCTACGATGGTGACTTGCTTATTGTCAGGAATTTCCTGGTAAGCCAAAACATGCATATTCGGTACTGCCAGACGCCCGAAGCGGGACAACATGGCGCGAACCGGACCTGCGACCAACAAAATAACCGGCTGCCCCTGCATCTCCTGACGCTGCGCCGCTTCGATCAACGAGCGCTGAAGTTTCTCAGCCATGCTCGGTTCGAGCAGAACGCCTTCTTCCTGACCCTGACCCGCCTTCTGCAGACTATTGAGCAATATCTGTTCCAACCTTGGCTCGAGCGTGATAACAGGCAGCTCCGGCTCAATGCCGACAATGCTTTGGACGATTGCGCGGGACAAACCGACCCGTACGGCAGCCACCAATGCGGCGGTATCTTGACTCCGCGCAGCGTTGTTGGCGATGGCCTCGGCAATGCTGCGAATATCACGTACCGGAACCTGTTCGGCCAACAGCGCCTGCAACACCTTGAGCAGCGCCGACAGCGACAACACGCCGGGTACCAGCTCTTCTGCAAGCTTTGGCGAGCTTTTGGCCAACAAGGTCATCAATTGCTGGACCTCCTCGTGACCGATCAACTCATGAGAGTGCTTGTAGAGGATCTGGTTCAGGTGAGTTGCCACTACTGTACTGGCATCTACCACGGTATAGCCCAGTGACTGCGCCTGAGCACGCTGGCTGATTTCGATCCAGACCGCTTCCAGGCCGAACGCCGGGTCTTTGGCATTGATGCCGTTAAGGCTGCCAAAGACTTGACCAGGGTTGATCGCCAGCTCGCGATCCGGGTAGATCTCGGCCTCGGCGAGGGTCACGCCCATCAGCGTCAAGCGATAGGCGCTCGGCGCCAGATCGAGGTTGTCGCGGATGTGGACGGTCGGCATCAGGAAGCCCAGCTCCTGTGAGAGCTTCTTGCGCACGCCCTTGATCCGCGCCAGCAACTGACCACCCTGATTGCGATCCACCAGCGGAATCAGGCGGTAGCCCACTTCCAGGCCGATCATGTCGATCGGGGTCACGTCATCCCAGCCCAGCTCTTTGGATTCCTGCGCGCGACTCGGTGGCGGCAGCAGGTCCTGCTGACGCTTGACCTCCTGAATCGCGGCCAGCTTGACCATGTTCTGTTTCTTCCACAGCAGGTAGGCGCCACCCGCTGCCACCAGCCCCAGGCTGATGAACGAGAAGTGCGGCATGCCCGGCACCAGCCCCATGACGATCATGATGCCCGCCGAAACGGCCAGAGCCTTGTGCGAGGTGAACATCTGGCGACCGACCAGCTTGCCCATTTCTTCGGAACCCGAAGCACGGGTCACCATGATCGCGGCAGCGGTGGAGAGCAGCAGAGAAGGCAATTGCGCCACCAAACCGTCACCGATGGTCAACAACGCGTAGACCTTGCCGGCGTCGGCGAACGTCATGTTGTGTTGAAGTATGCCGACCAGCACACCGCCGATGAGGTTGATGAAGAGGATCAACAGGCCGGCGACGGCGTCACCGCGCACGAACTTGCTGGCACCGTCCATGGAGCCGTAGAACTCGGCTTCCTGGGCGACTTCCAGACGACGTCGCTTGGCCTCCGGTTGGTCGATCAGACCGGCGTTGAGGTCGGCGTCGATGGCCATCTGTTTGCCGGGCATCGCATCGAGAGTGAAACGCGCGCTCACCTCGGAGATACGACCGGCACCTTTGGTCACGACGACGAAGTTGATGATCATGAGGATCGCAAACACCACGATACCGACCACATAGTTGCCGCCGATGACCACTTCACCGAAGGCCTGAATCACCTTACCCGCGGCGGCGTGGCCGTCCTGACCGTGGAGCATCACCACCCGAGTGGACGCCACGTTGAGCGCCAGTCGCAACAAGGTAGCGATCAGCAGGATGGTCGGGAATACCGAGAAATCCAGCGGCCGAAGTGCGTAGACGCAGACCAGCAAGACGACGATGGACAACGCGATGTTGAACGTGAAGAACACGTCCAGCAGGAACGGCGGCATCGGCAACATCATCATTGCCAGCATGACCAGCAACAGCAACGGAACGCCCAATTGGCCACGGCCCAGACCGACCAGTCCAATGCGAGCGTTAGAGATTAACTGAGAGCGATCCACCGATTCTTTACCTGCGCGTTAAATCAAACTTTTGACGCCAGAGGCGCTGTAACACAGGTATTGCAAAAACCTGTCCAACTTTTGGAACAGGAGGAAAGTATCAGAGTGCCAGTATCATTTTTGTGGGGTTGTTCGCAGTTTCTTGCGACGCTCAGCCTGCAACCAGGTCGCGATTTGTGCCGTCTGGATATCGCGCATACAAGCAAAATCAAAAGCCAACGCGACTCTCGAAGGCTGACGCCATCCCTGTGGGAGACGCCGGAGGCCACGACGGTACGGGCCGCGATTCGGACGAGGCGGTGGGTCAGCCAGGACGTTAGTTAATGAGATACCGCTTCGTCCGATCGCGGCCCGGGCTGTCGCACAGCTCCAGCAGCTCCCACAGGGTTCCGTGTGCAGGTGGAAATCTGGATACGCCACGTAATAGCGGCGCGGCTGATACGGCTCTGGCTAACGCCAGACCTGTTTCGCCTCCGGCGAGTTACTTGATAAGACCCCAAGTAACCAAGGGTCTTGGCTCCTGGTTGGGTTCCTCCTTCGTCGGAATACCCTCACTTCGGCGACGCTCCGTGGGCCCGCCGCCATCCGCCATCCATGGCGGGGGGCGGCTCTCGCGGCATCCATGCCGCTCGGCCCACTACGCGCCTCCTGCGTTCAGCCTGCACCCAAGTCGCGATTTGTAGCGTCTGAACTGACGTGCGCTTAGAAGCAAGATCAAAAGCCAACGCTAACGCAGATCTTCAATTCTGACGCAGTACCTGTGGGAGACGCCGGAGGTCACGACGGCAGCGAAGCGGTGGGTCAGCCAGGACGTTATTTTCTGAGATACCGCTTCGTCCGATCGCGGCCCGGGCTGTCGCACAGCTCCAGCTTCTCCCACAGGGATTGATGTTCAGCTTTAAATCTCGGATCGACACACAACCCTGCAGCAGTCCGGCTTGCCGGCGGGGCGTATTCGAGATCGCTACCGCCAGCAAGCCTGACCGCGACAGGGGGAAGCGCCGCATCTCGTGCTCTTGCTCTTGCTTTAAGCGCGCAACAGCCCAGACACCACAGATCGCGACTTGGGTGCAGGCTGAACGCAGGTGGCGTGGAGTGGGCCGAGCGGCATGGATGCCGCGAGAGCGCCGTCAGGACATGGATGTCCGTTCGGCGCGGGCCCACGGAGCGTCGCCGAAGTGAGGGTATTCCGACGAAGGAGGAACCCAACCAGGAGCAAGGACACTTGGTTACTTGGTGTCTTTTCAAGTAACTCGCCGAAGGCGAAACAGGTCTGGCGTTAGCCAGAGCCCTATCAGCCGCGCCGCGATTACGTGGTGTATCCAGATTTCCAGCTGTACACGAAACCCTGTGTGAGACGCTGGAGCTTTGGGAGCTTTGGGAGCTTTGGGAGCTTTGGGAGCTTTGACAGCCCGGGCCGCGCTCGGACGATGGGGGTAGGTCAGGCGACTCATTTGCAACTGACCCACCGCCTCGCTGCCGTCGTGACCTCCGGCGTCTCCCACAGGTACCGCATCAGAATTGAAGATCTGCGTTGGCGTTGGTGTTGGCTTTTGATCTTGCTTCTAAGCGCACGTCAGTTCAGACGACACAAATCGCGACTTGGGTGCAGGCTGAGCGCAGGCGTCGTGGAG
>Ga0308159_1000323_pt1 | contig 131060 bp, 151 predicted proteins | sample PhyCR1_FD_201040 | JGI IMG/M metagenome (GOLD analysis project Ga0308159, IMG submission 201040) | Phyllosphere microbial communities from UC Gill Tract Community Farm, Albany, California, United States - DLSLC.R1 | ecosystem: Host-associated > Plants > Phyllosphere > Unclassified | place...
GCAGCATGCAGGGTGAGGCACTGGAAGTCGACAAGCGCTGGATCCGCCTGATGAAGCAGCAGATCCAGACCGCCGAAGTCGAACTGATCGTCAATTTTGGCACCGCCCGCGTCAACTTTACCGACCTGCTCAACATGCAGGTGGGTGACGTGATCCCGCTGCAGACCAACGAGACCGTCGAGGCGCAGGTCGATGGCGTGCCGGTGATGGAATGCAGCTATGGCCAGTTCAATGGTCAATACGCCTTGCGCGTGGAAAAACTGCTGTCCATCACCCATCAAGAAACACCGGAAAGCTTTCAAGGAGATTAGTAATGGCTGATGAGAACGTAGCAGGCGCTGGCGCGGCGGAAGACGATCCGTGGGGCGCGGCCATGGCCGAGCAGACCCAGGCCGAAGAAGAGCAGAAGAAAGGTCAGATGGAAGACGAGAAGGGCATCACGGCCGCACCGGCTGCCGCCACCGTCTTCAAGGACCTGAGTGCCCAGGACATCAAGACCAACACCCCCAACGATATCGACTTCATCCTCGATATCCCGGTGCAGTTGACCGTGGAACTGGGGCGCACCAAGATCGCCATCAAGAACCTGCTGCAACTGGCGCAGGGCTCGGTGGTAGAACTGGCCGGTGAACCGATGGACGTGCTGGTCAACGGCTGCCTGATCGCCCAGGGCGAAGTGGTGGTGGTCAACGACAAGTTCGGTATCCGCCTGACCGACATCATCACGCCCGCCGAACGCATCCGCAAGCTCAACCGCTAGGCAGGACGGCTTGAGTTTGATGAAACGCATTTCCGCTGCATCCCCCGCCTCACCAGCCACACGCTCGTCGGGCAGATTGCATCAGCACCGGGTGGGCCTCGTGTCCGCCCGGCTTCTCATCGGTGGCACATTGGTCGCCTGCGCCCAGGCCTGGGCCGATAACGCCCCCGCCGCTGCCGCTGCGGCCAGCACCGCTCCCGTCGCAACCGCATCTGTCACAACTGCTCCCGCGACGACCATCCCTGCCGTCACCGGCAGCGCCCTGCCCTCGTCCGGTGGCAGCATCTTCACGATGCTCTTCGGCCTGGTGGCAGTCCTGGCTGTGATGGCAGGCATTGCCTGGCTCCTGAAACGCTTCGGACTGAGCCAAAACCTGAGCGGTAATGCCGCCGCCAAGGTAGTCGGTGGTGTCTCCGTGGGGAGCCGCGAACGCGTGATGGTCATCGAAGTCGGCGAACAGTGGATCGTGGTCGGCGTGGCGCCGGGACGCGTGAACGCCCTGGCCACCCTGCCGCGCCAGGAACTGACGGCACAGCAAAGCAGCCAGGCCAGTGCACCGGCCTTCGCCACCTGGCTCAAGCACACCATGGACAAACGTAATGGCGGCGCCGGCAACGGCAGTCGCCCAGGTAATGATGGCAGCACAAGCTAAGCCGCAAGGCCTCCTCCGTATCCTGGCCGCGCGCGCGGCCACGCTGCTGCGCAGCCGCTACTGGTGGCTGGCACTGATCTGCCTGCCGCTGGCCGCCTCGGCCCAGCAAGGCATCCCCGCATTGAACAGCATGCCCGCGCCGGGCGGTGGCACGAATTATTCGCTGCCGATCCAGACCATGCTGTTGCTCACTTCGCTGTCGTTCATTCCGGCGGCGTTGCTGATGATGACCTGCTTCACGCGCATCGTGATCGTGCTGTCGCTGCTGCGCCAGGCGCTGGGCACGCAATCGACGCCACCCACCCAGGTGCTGATCGGCCTGTCGCTGTTCCTGACCTTCTTCGTCATGAGCCCGGTGTTCGACCGCATCTACACCGAGGCCTACCAGCCCTTCGCGGAAAACCGGATCCAGATGATGGAGGCGCTCGACAAGGGTGCCGCCCCGCTCAAGGAGTTCATGCTCAAGCAGACCCGCCAGTCCGACCTGGCGCTGTACGTCAAGCTCTCGCGCGGCCCGGCTCTGCAGGGACCGGAAGACGTGCCGCTGCGTCTGCTGGTGCCTGCCTTCGTCACCAGCGAATTGAAGACGGCCTTCCAGATCGGTTTTGCCATCTTCATCCCCTTCCTTATCATCGACATGGTGGTGGCCAGTATCCTGATGTCGATGGGCATGATGATGATGTCGCCGGCCATCGTCTCGTTGCCCTTCAAGCTGATGCTGTTCGTGCTGGTGGATGGATGGCAGTTGTTGATCGGGTCTCTGGCCCAGAGTTTCTACTAGCCGCCGGCAAGGACCGACAATGACTCCCGAAACCGTCATGACCATGGGCCGCCAGGCCATCGAAGTCACCCTCCTGATCGCCGCGCCGATGCTGCTCACGGCACTGGCCATCGGCCTGCTGGTGAGCATCTTCCAGGCCGCCACCCAGATCAATGAACAGACCCTGGCCTTCATTCCCAAGCTGGTAGGCGTATTCCTGGCCATGATCATCGCCGGTCCCTGGATGCTGAGCATCATCATGGACTACATGCACAACATGCTCACCGGCATTCCCGCCATGGTCCAGTAGCGCGCTTGCAGGACCGCGTGTCCGGCAACTCCTGATTCATGCTTACCTTCTCCAGCCAGCAGCTCTACACCTGGGTTGCCATGTTCATCTGGCCGACCACCCGCATCCTCGGGCTGCTGTCCATCGCACCGCCTTTCGGCAGTGCCAGCGTGCCGATGCTGGTGAAAGTCCTGCTGGGCATCGCCATCGGCGCGGTGCTGGCGCCGGACGTGCCGGTGCCACCGGCGATCGACCCGATGTCGATGACCGGCCTCCTGATCCTGCTGCAGCAGTTGCTGATCGGCCTGTCCATGGGCCTTGCCATGCGCGTGGTGTTTGCCGCCGTCGAAGCAGCCGGCGAACTGACCAGTTCCACCATGGGCCTGTCCTTTGCCGCCTTCTTCGATCCGCAAAGCCAGGGCCGCACGGCCGTCATCAGCCAGGTCCTGTCACTGCTGGCCACCATGGTCTTCCTGAGCCTGAACGGCCACCTGCTGCTGCTACAGGTGATGGCCGAAAGCTTCCACACCCTGCCCATCACCGGCCAGCCGATCACCACTGAGGGCTTCCACCAGCTTGTCCTTTGGGGTGCCAAGGTGTTCAGCATGGGAGTGCAATTGTCGCTGCCGCTGCTGATCGCCCTGCTGATCACCAACTTCGCGCTAGGCATCCTGACCCGCGCCGCGCCTCAATTGAACCTGTTCGGGATCGGTTTTTCGATTACCATGCTGTCCGGTTTCATCCTGATCGCCTTTGCCCTGCCCTACATGCTCACCCCCCTGCAACGTTTTCTCTCGGATGGCATCGAGATGGTGCGCCTGCTGGGTAGTGTGCCGCCGGTCACTGCATTGCCAAAACCGTGAGCAGGCAAGTTTGCTTCGAGCGGGGTGATCGCCAGCGCGCGATGGCTCCACATTTACTTCTTCTGACGATCCGGCAGTCCGCCTTGCGACACACTGGCGGCTATCCGGTACTGACTACAGCGCGCCCATTTTTCGCATGAATATTGCCTCTCTTCGCCGTCCCAAGATCATCGTCCTGGCACTCGCCGTCCTGCTCGTGGGCGGCTACGTCGTCCATCGCATGCTCACACCGCCACCACCGCCCACCTACCTGAGCGCCACTGCCACCGTGGCCGATATCCAGGACGTAGTACTGGCCAGCGGCACCGTCAAGGCCTACAAGCAGGTCAGCGTGGGTGCCCAGGTCTCGGGCCAGATCAAATCGCTCAAGGTGGTGCTGGGCGAGCGCGTCAAGAAGGGCCAGCTGGTCGCCGAGATCGATTCCATGACCCAGGCCAATACCCTGGCCAGCAGCGAATTCACGCTACAAAACCTGCAGGCCCAGTTGCGCTCCAAGGAAGCCACCCTGAAGCAGGCGCAACTGGCCTACGAGCGCCAGAAGACGATGCTGGCCGGTGACGCCAGTTCGCGCGAGAACTTCGAGACCGCCGAAGCCACCCTCAATGCCACCCGCGCCGACATCACCGGCCTGCAGGCGCAGATCAGGGATGGCGCCATCAAGGTGGACAATGCCCGCGTCAACCTGGGCTATACCCGCATCACCGCCCCCATCGACGGCGAAGTGGTGGCCATCGTGGCGCAGGAAGGACAGACCGTGAACGCCAACCAGTCCACGCCGACCATCATCAAGGTGGCGCGCATGGATACGGTCACCGTCAAGGCGCAGATCTCCGAAGCCGACGTGGTCCGCGTCAAGCCGGGCCTGCCGGTCTACTTCACCATCCTGGGCGACCCCGATCACCGCTACCGCACCACCCTGCGTGCCATCGAGCCGGCACCGGACTCCATCCTGCAGGACGAGACCTCCGCCAGCAGTCTCAGCAGCAGCAGCTCCAGCGCCACGTCCACGGCGATCTACTACAACGGCTTGCTGGACGTGCCCAATCCCGACGGCAAGTTGCGCATCTCCATGACCACCCAGGTCAACATCGTCCTGTCCGAAGCCAAGAACGCCGTGCTGGTACCCTCGACCGCACTGGGCGAGAAGGATGCCCAGGGCAGCTACCTCGTGCGCGTACTCGATGAACAGGGCCTGGCGCATGATCGGCGCGTCAAGATCGGCATCAACACCAATGCCCAGGTACAGATCACCGAGGGCCTGAAGGCCGGTGAGCGTGTCGTGACCGGCACCGCCGTGGCCGGCGCCACCGACAGCAGCAACAGCAGCGAACGCCGCGGTCCGCCGCCGCGCATGTAAGGCCGCCATGACCACAGCCCTGCTGCAGCTGCGCGGCCTGCGCCGCGATTTCCCGGCCGGTGACGACAGCATCACCGTGCTCAATGACGTCAACCTCGACATCGAGGCCGGCGAGCTGGTGGCCATCGTCGGCGCCTCCGGCTCCGGCAAGTCGACCCTGATGAACATCCTCGGCTGCCTGGACAAGCCCAGTGCCGGCAGCTACCTGGTGGCCGGGCGCGAGACCGGCAAGCTCGATGCCGACGAACTGGCGCAATTGCGGCGCGAACATTTCGGCTTCATCTTCCAGCGCTACCACCTGCTCTCGGACCTGGACGCCACCTCCAACGTTGAAGTGCCCTCGGTCTATGCCGGTCTGGACCCGGCGCAACGACGCCAGCGTGCCGCACAACTGCTCGCCCGCCTGGGCCTGGCCGAACGCAGCCACCACAAGCCGGGGCAATTGTCGGGTGGTCAGCAGCAGCGCGTGTCCATCGCGCGCGCCTTGATGAATGGCGGCGACGTCATCCTCGCCGACGAACCCACCGGCGCCCTGGACAGCCACAGCGGTCACGAGGTGATGAACATCCTCAAGGAACTGCATGCCGAAGGCCACACCATCATCATCGTCACTCACGATATGCAGGTGGCCAGCAATGCCCAGCGCATCATCGAGATCAAGGATGGCGTGATCATCGCCGACCGCCGCAATCTGCCGGCCGGGACCGATGCCACCACGCCCACCGGCAGCGGCAGCCCCTCCCGCCAACGCAGCGACCGCCAGCAGCAAGCCAGCCCCTGGCGCGCCACGCTGGACCGTCTGGGCGAGGCGCTGCGCATGTCACTGCTGGCCATGAATGCACATCGCCTGCGCAGCTTCCTGACCATGCTGGGCATCATCATCGGCATTGCCTCGGTGGTCTCGGTGGTGGCACTGGGCAGTGGCTCGCGCGAGCAGATCCTCTCCGACATCAGTGCCATGGGCACCAATACCATCGACATCTTCCCCGGCACCGACTTCGGCGACATGAAGTCGGCCGCCATCCGCACCCTCACCCCGGCCGATGCGGCCGCCCTGGCCGAGCAGAACTTCGTCGACAGCGTCACTCCCAGCGTGGCCACGGCCTCCTCGGCGCGCTACGGCAACATCTCGGTGACCGCCACCATCAATGGCGTGGGCGAGCAGTATTTCCGCGTGCGCGGCCTGAAGATGGCGCAGGGCATGGGCTTCAACGACGAGAGCATCCGCCGCTATGCGCAGGAAGTGGTGATCGATGCCAATACCTACAAGAAGCTCTTCCCCAACGGTGGCAATGCCCTGGGCGAAGTGATCTTCCTGGGTAGCGTGCCCTGCCGCGTGATCGGCGTAACGCAAAAGCGCGAGAACGGGTTCGGCAACAACAGTGCGCTCAACGTCTGGGTGCCCTACACCACGGCGATGAGCCGGGTGATCGGGCAACGCTATCTGAGCGGCATCACCGTGCGGGTGAGCGACAACGTCCCCAGCGCCGCCGCCGAGGAAGGCATCACGCGGCTGATGACGCTGCGTCACCGGACCAAGGACTTCTACATCTTCAACACCGACAGCATCCGCCAGACCATCGAAAAGGCCACTGCCACCCTCACCCTGCTGGTGTCGATGATCGCGCTGATCTCGCTGGTGGTGGGCGGCATCGGGGTGATGAACATCATGCTGGTGTCGGTCACCGAGCGCACCCGCGAGATCGGCGTGCGCATGGCGGTGGGCGCGCGCCAGAGCGACATCATGCAGCAGTTCCTGATCGAGGCGGTGCTGGTTTGCCTGGCCGGCGGGCTGCTGGGCGTGTTGCTGGCACTATCCTTCGGCGCCATTTTCGCGCACTTCGTCAGCAGCTTCCGGATGATCTATTCCACCGCCTCCATCGTCAGCGCCTTTGCCTGCTCTACCCTGATCGGCGTGGTCTTCGGCTTCCTGCCGGCGCGCAATGCAGCGCGCCTGAACCCGGTGGATGCCCTTGCACGCGAATGATTCCATAGCCATGTCCAAGCCTCTTCTCTCCCCACTTCCGCTGCTGCTGGCACTGGCCCTGCTGGGCGGCTGCAGTTCCCTCACGCGCACACCCTACGCGCCGCCGGTGACCCAGGCACCGCCTGCCTGGCAACAGGCGCCTGCGGCCGGCACGGTCGATGCCCAGCGCTGGTGGCAAGGTTTCGGCGACGCCGAACTGACCCGCCTGATCGATGAAGTCCTGCGCAAGAACAATAATCTGGCTGGCGCCACCATCAAGGTACGACGCGCCCAACTGGTGGCCGGCTTGGCGGACGATGCCTTCGTCCCGGCGCTTGGTGGGCAGCTCGGCACCAGCGCCAGCAAGCCCCTGAGCGGCAACCGCTCGACCACGCGCCAAAGCCAGAATTCGATCACCCTGTCTTATGAAGTGGATCTCTGGGGCCGCCTGGGCGCCAACTATGACGCAGCCCGCTGGGAGGCCCTGGCGACCGAACAGGATCGCGCCGCCACCGCGCTGACCATGGTCGGCACCACCGCGAGCCTTTACTGGACCGGCGCCTTCCTGAACCAGCGCATCCGCACCGCCGAGCAGAGCATAGCTTACGCCCGCAAGACGCTGGAACTGGTCAACACGCAATACGGTGCCGGCGCCGTCTCTTCGCTGGAAGTGCTGACGGCGCAGCAGAACCTGCTGAGCCAGCAGTCCGGCTATACCGACCTGATACGGCAGCGGGTAGAAAACGACAACGCCCTGGCGATTCTTTTCGACAGCCCGCCGGGACAGGTCTTTACGCTTCCGCCCAGCCTGCCTGAGCAGCCACTGCCGGCGCTTGAAGCCGGCCTGCCGGCCGACCTGCTGGGGCGCCGCCCGGACCTGCGCGCTGCCGAACTGCGCCTGCGCGGCTCGCTGGCCAATGTCGACCTCACACGACTGGGCTTCTATCCGCAACTGAACCTCACCGGCACGCTTGGCACCAGCAGTGACGCCCTGCTGCGTCTGGTACAGAATCCCTTGGCCACGCTCGGCGCCCAACTGACCCTGCCCTTCCTGCAGCAGACGCAGATGAAGCTCAAGGTCGGCGTCTCGCAGGCCGACTATGACACCGCCGTCACCAACTTCCGTCAGACCCTGTATTCGGCCTTCAGCGAGGTCGAAAATGCCCTCGCGGCACGCCAGCAATATGCCAACCAGCAAGCCCTGCTGGTGCGCAACCTGGAAGTGGCGCAGGCCGCCGAGCGACTGTTCGAGCTGCGTTACCGCGCCGGTTCGGTCACCTTGCAGGCCTGGCTGGATCAGCAGGACAAACGGCGTACCGCCGAGACTTCACTGGCCCAGACGCGGCTGAACCAGCTCAAGAACCAGATGACGCTATACCAGGCTCTGGGCGGCGACGCCAGGGCAACCCCACCCGCCATGCCGCCAGCGCAGTAGCAAGCGCAATAGCAAGCGCAGTGCCAAAGCAAAAAGGCGAACCCGCGGGTTCGCCTTTCTTTTGCCTGGCGACCGCTGCCGAAAGCAGACGGTCTGCATCAGAAATTACTTCAGATAGTTCAGCAGGGTCAGGCCGCTGGTGGTGACGAACACCTTCTGCGCCGCCGACAGGTAGGTCTGCTTGAGCGTCAGGTCACTGATGAGTTCGCTGGTGTCGGACAGGTTGCGGCCCAGCAGATTGTTGATGGTCTGGGTGTAGTTTTCCTTGTTGACTTCACCGGCGGCATCGAGATTGTCCAGTTCATTCTGGCGTGCACCGATGGAGGCCTTGGCAGTGGACACGCTGCTGGAAATGGAATCGATCTGGGTATTGAACGCGGCCAGGTTGCGGTTCAGGGCGGCCTGGCTGCCCGGGATCGGCGTACGGGCGGCATCGGCGGCGTCGGCCTTGAGCTTGGCGGCGGCCGTGGCAGTGAACTGGGCCTGGTAGCCCGGATCATCGGGCTTCATGCCATCCAGGGTCGCCTGTTGTGTCTTGTAGTCCTGGATCGGAAACTGACCCGCAGTAGGATACGCAAAGTTATTGGCTGCGATTTCGTCGGCCTTGTTGGCTGCCTCGGTCACCGGCACCGACAAGGTGTTGATCAGGTTGGTCATGGTCTTGAAGATATCCTGACCACCGCCCTGGAAGATCGCCTGACCAGACGCGCTGATGTCCATCTGGCGGGTCGAATCGACCTGCAGGGTGATGGCGCCCTGATCACCGTTGTAGGTCACGCCGCCGCTGCCGTCCAGGGTGAACGGCTGGGTCGTGCTCTTGAAGCCGGCGAAGATGTAGTTGCCCTGGCCATCCTGGGCGTTGGCATAGCCCATCACTTCGTTCAGATTGCCCTTGATCTCGGAGGCCATGTTGCTGCGTTCGGCATTGGAGTAGGAGGCGTTGCCGGCTGCGATCACGTTGGACTTCAGCTTGGTCAGCATGTTGGTCAGGCTGTCCAGGGTACCCTGCACGCTCGACAGCGCGCTGTTGGCGTTCTGCCGATTGGTCTTGTACTGATCGTTCAGCGCCGAGGTCTGGGCCATGTCCAGGGCGCGAGCGGCAGCCACCGGATCATCCGACGGCAGCAAGACCTTCTGCTGCGCCGTGACCTGCTGGTTCAGCTTGAGGATCTGGCTTTGCAGAGCGGTCAGATCGTTGTTGCTCGTCTGATAGAGCATCTGGGTGCTAATACGCATATCGTCTTCCTCTATCTAACTGTTCAACCGCCCAGGGTGAGCAGCACATTGATCATGTCGCTGGCCGCCTGGATGATCTTGGCGGCCGCCTGGTATTGCTGCTGGTTGCGGATCATCTGCGCCAGTTCCTCATCCTGGTTGACCCCGGACTCGGATTGCTGCTGGGTCTGGATCGCCGTCAGCCTTGCCTTCTCGGCGGTGTTGGTGACATTGATCTCATTGGTCTTGTTGCCGATGGTGGCCACCAACTGCGAGTACGAACCCTGGAAGTTGGTGCCATTGATGGTCTTGGCCGTCTGCAGGTTGCCCATGGCCAGCATATTGCGATTGTCCGAGGCGGCATTGGTATTGGCCGCGATGGTGAACTGGTCGCCATCAGAAGGCTGCCCGGAAATCTGGAACGATACGCCGCTGATCTCGTAGGTATCCCCCGCCGTGTAAGGCAGAACCGTGACACCGGCACCGATGGTGGTGGTGGTGCCATCCTTGTGGGTGATGGTACCGCCACCGGCCGGAACCGCCGGGGAAATCGTAAAGTTCGGCGGCGTGGCGGTGCCGTCGTACTCCAGCGTGGTCGGCTTGGTCAGTGGCGTCGTGGTGGTCAGGTAGGCCGGCGTGACCGAACCGGTGCTGATGGTGGCCGTGCCCTTGTTGGCCGCAACCGGCGCGAAGTTGAACTGGTCACCTGTGCCCGTTGTGCTGGGCGTGCCAGTCAACGTGAAGGACACGCCGCCGCTGGTGATGGTCATGCCCGACTGGTAGGGGAATGCCGTGCCGCCGGCGACCGTGCCACCGGTGCCATCCGGATTGGAATAGGTCACATCCGGTACTGGCGTGGCACCACTCCAGGCGCTCGTCAATTGCAACACCGACGGTGTTCCTCCGCTCATCGACGCAGTGAACGACACCGACGAACCCTGCTGGAACTTGGTCCCATCCAGCGAGGTGCTGGAGATGAGGGCATTGCCGGTATTGGTGGCGGCGGTGCTGGCGTTGACGTTGTTGGTGGCGTTGATCGACGTCGAGATCGGCGCCGCCGTGGCCAGTAGCTGGGTGTTGTTCAGCGCCAGCGAGAAGCCGGCCGCGCCATTGGCGGTCGGCTGGATCTTGTAGATATTGCCGCTGGGAATGGCCGGTGCGTAAGGACCGGGCGCGGCCGCACCGTTGGAGTAGGTCACCCCATCCAGCGTCACCGGGAAATCGCCCGCCGCCTTGACGGTCTTGGTATTGTCCGACAGGCGGGTGAAGGTGTAATTGGTGCCGTCGTAGGTCAGCGTGTAGTCGCTGGTGGTCAAGGCCGACGGATCGGTAATCGTGGTCTTCAGGTCAGTCGTGCCGGTGTTGGTCGGATAACCGATCAGGTTGGGCGAGCTGACATTGAACATGTTGGTGCCGGGATTGCCGTTCTGGTCCAGGCCCAGCTGTTGCTGCTGGTTGAAGGCGGTACCCAGGGCGATGGCGATACGGCCCAGCGCGTTTTGGGTCGGATCCAGGGTTTCACTGCGGTACTTCAGCAGGCCACCAAGGCTGCCGCCGTCGTAGAAGAAGCTGTCCGGAATGGTCGAGGTGGTGCCACCGTTGACCTGGCCGATCTGCAGGCGCGATACGTCGGTGGGTGAATTGGTCACTGCCAGCTGGGTCACGTTCTCGCCCGTCACCAGCGCCTGGCCCGTACCAATGAACACGCTCACGGCACCGGTATCCTGTGGCACGGTGGTGATCTTGACGTACTTGTTGAGCTCGGCCACCAACTGGTCACGCTGGTCCAGCAAGTCGTTGGGCTGCTGACCGCCACCGGTACCGATGGCATTGACGATGGCCTTGTTGAGCTGCGCCAGTTGCTGCGCGTAGGAGTTGATCGTGGTGACGGTAGAGGTGATCTGGCTATTGACGCTGGCGCTGCTGGCCGAGAGCTGATCGTTGATGCTGGTCACCCGTGCCACCAGGGTCGAGGCCTGCGACAGTACCGACTGGCGCGACGCCTGGGTGTTCGGATTGGAGGCCAGGTTCTGGATCGCCGCAAAGAAATCCTGCAAGGACGGCGACAAGCCGGCCTTGGTGTCGGCCACCATGTTGTTGATCTGCGAGATCTCGGAGTAGTACGCATCCAGCGAGCTGGCCGAGGTCTGCGAGGCCAGTGCCTGCTTGGTCAGGAAGTCGTTGTAGACACGCTTGATCTCGGTGACCTGGGTCCCCTGGCCGACGAAGCCGTAGCCGTAGTTGATGCCGCCGGCCGAGCTCTGCACGACTTCCTGGCGGTTGTAGCCGGGCGTGGTGGCGTTGGAGATGTTGTGGCTGGTGGTGGCCTGAGCCGCCATGGCCGCCTGCAACGCGGATTGCCCGATACTGAAGATGTTAGTTGCCATGCTAGGTTGTCGTCCCTGAAAGCTTTTAGCGGAATAACCAAGTCAACGGCAGGATTGACCAAAACTTTAGATGGCTGCGATCGAATTTGTTTCCGACCGGCACCGATGAGCTTGCCGCCGGGAAATCGCTCGCGGGCCAGGCCATGAGCGGCGGGAAACCTATGCCGAGAGCGACTGGCGGATGATGCGCGACAGTTTCTCTGCGTAATGTGGATCGGTGGCGTAACCGGCACGCTGCAGGCCGTAGGCGAAACCATGGGCATCCTGGGCGCTGGCCAGTACCTTCTCGTAGCGCGGATTGCTGCGCAGCAAGTTGGCGTAATCCTTGAAGGCGTCCGCATAGGAATCATACGCGCGGAATTTCTCCACCCGCTTTTGCGGCTTGCCGTTGATGTATTCGATGGTGGTGGCCTCGACCACCTTGCCGGTCCAGTTACCGGTGGCCTTGATGCCAAACAGGTTGTGCGCCGAACGGCCATCGCGGGCGATGATTTCCTTCTTGCCCCACCCGGTTTCGAGCGCGGCCTGGGCCAGCATGAACTTGGCCGGGATGCCGGTCATCTTGCTAGCGATCTCGGCATCGGCCTGCAGGCGGTTCTGGAAGGCCTCGACATGGGCCGGCTTGTTGGAGTTGCGGCGCTGCTTGCCGTTGCGACCATCCTGGTCGGTACTCTCGGCCTGCTGTTGGCTGGCGAAACTCTGGATGAACTTGGCACGGTCGGCATCGCTCATTTCCTTGACCAGCGGAATACCCATGGGCAAGCCCTCCTCGCCCGGCATGGTCGTACCCTCCAGGTCCTGCGCATCCGGCAGCTTCTTGGGCAGCGAGGCCGACAGCTGGCGGGTCAGCACATCGGCCAGCCCGACGCCGCGCTGTGCCAGGCTCTGGCTCAACTGCTGGTCCAGCATGGAGGTGAACATCTTGGTCTGCTCGTTATCGAACGGGCCATTTTGCGGCGTCGCGTCGCGCATGCTCTTCATCACCATGTTCAGGAACAGCGCCTCGAACTGCTTGGCTGCCCCCTTGATGGCCTCCGGCGAATTCTGCCGGGCTGCTTCGCGCAGGCCATTCAGCCCATTCGCATCGACGGCCAGATTCTCGGTCGGATTGGATGGGTTGATCTTGTTGAGCATGGGTTACCTTGGATGAAAGCGTTTGTAATGGAATCGGCCCTGCCGTCCCGCTACCGTTACCGTTAGATCACTTCGAGTTCGGCGCGCAAGGAACCCGCCGCCTTCATCGCCTGCAGGATCGCCAGCAAGTCCTGGGGCGTGGCGCCAATGGCATTGAGTGCCTTGACCACATCGGACAGCGAGGCACCGCCCTTCAACAGCATGACCTTGCCCGGCTCCTTGTTGATCGAGACCTGCGCATTCTGCACCCCGGCCGTCTGGCCACCGGCCAGCGCATTGGGCTGGCTCACGGCATTGTCAGCCTGGATCACCACCGACAGATTGCCGTGCGAGACGGCGCAGGTATCGAGCATGACGCTCTGGTTCATCACCACCGAACCGGTACGCGCATTGAGGATGACCTTGGCCGCCAGCTTGCCGGGCGTCACGTCGACGTTTTCCAGCGCTCCCAGGAAGGCCACCCGGTCGCCGCTGGAGATCGGCGCGCGCACGCGGATCACGCGGCCGTCCTGTGCCACGGCAGTATCGGTACCAAAGCGCTTGTTGAGCGCATCCACCACCCGGGCAGCGGTGGAGAAATCGTTGTCGTTCAGTTCCAGCACGACCATGTCGCCGCCGCCCAGCGAACTGGGCACAGCACGTTCGACCGTGGCACCGCCGGAAATGCGGCCGGCCGACAGCTGGTTGATGGTCGTGCTGCTGCCGGCGGCCGAAGCACCGGCACCACCGACCACGATGTTGCCCTGGGCGATGGCATAGATCTGGCCGTCGGCGCCCTTGAGCGGCGCCATCAGCAAGGTGCCGCCACGGATGCTCTTGGCATTGCCGATGGACGACACGGTCACGTCGATCAACTGGCCGGGCTGTGCGAAGGCCGGCAGGTTGGCCGTCACCATGGCCGCGGCCACGTTCTTCAACTGCATGTTGCTGCTGGTACCGGACGGCACATTCACGCCCAGTTGCTGCAGCATGCTGATCACGCTCTGCACGGTGAAGGGAGTCTGGGTAGTCTGGTCACCACTGCCGTCCAGACCGACCACCAGGCCGTAACCGACCAACTGGTTCTGACGCACGCCCTGGATGCTGGCCAGGTCCTTGAGTCGCTCGGCCTGGGCCGGAAGCGCCACGCCCAGGCACAGGGTCGCCACAGCCGCGGCGGCCACCATCGCCAGCCGGCTACCTGATCTGAAGATATCCATCGCGAAAAATCCTTTCCGGGTCATTGCACTACTCCACATCAGAAAGGAGAAACGCTGAAGAAGAATCGGCCCAGCGAGGACATGAAGTCAGCCATGTCCACACGGGTATTGGTACGGTATTCGACCTTGGCATCGGCCACCAGGGTCGAGGAGACGGTATTGCCGGTCTGGATGTTGTCCGGGCTGATGGTGCCGGAGAAGCGCACGTACTCCACGCCCTTGTCCAGCGCCACCTGCTTTTCGCCGGAGACCACCAGGTTACCGTTGGGCAGCACCTCCACCACCGTCACGCCGATGGTGCCGGTAAAGGTATTGCTGGAATTGGTAGCGCCCTTGTCCTCGAACTTGGCAGAAGAGCTGCCGGAGGCCGACAGTTCCTTGATCGAGGTGCCGAAGATGGTCGGCGCAGGCGACGCCACCGCGCCGGTCTTGCTGGCCGAGCTGCCGGCGGACTTGCCGGCACTGGTCTTCTCATTGATGACGATGGTGATGGTGTCACCCACCAGGCGCGCGCGGCGGTCTTCCAGCAACGGACGGTAGACCGCCGACTGGAAGATCGCACCCGAGGTCGGGGGCGCATAGGAAGCCGGCTGCGGACGCGCCGTCTTGGGACCCGTCACGATGCTGTCAGGCACGGTGGTGCAACCGGCCACAGCCAACACGCCCGCGATGGAAACCAATTTCAGCAAGTTCTTCATATCTGCCTCGTCCTTCTTTCTACTGCCGACTACCTTGTTCAATAACGCCACCCCGGCTCGCCGCCAGGTCTTACAGCTGCGACAGCTTGGCCAGCATCTGGTCGGATGTGGTGATGGCCTTGCTGTTGATTTCGTAGGCGCGCTGGGTCTGTATCATGTTGACCAGCTCTTCCACCACGTTCACGTTGGAGGTTTCCACATAGCCCTGCCACAAGGCACCGGCACCGTTGGTACCCGGGGTATTCGGGTTGGGGGTGCCGGAAGCGGCGGTTTCCACGTACAGGTTTTCGCCACGGCTTTCCAGGCCAGCCGGGTTGATGAAGGTGGCGACCTGGATGGTGCCGATCTGCGTGGTCGCGGTCGAACCGGCCTGCATGATCGAGACGGTACCGTCACGACCCACGCTGAGCTTGGTGGTGTTGAGCGGAATGGTGATCGGCGGCTGCAGGGTGTAGCCGCTGGAGGTCACCAGCTGGCCCTGGCTGTCGGTCTGGAAGGCGCCATCGCGGGTGTAGGCGGTGGTACCGTCGGGCAGCAGGATCTGGAAGAAACCATTGCCCTGGATCGCCAGGTCCTTGTCATTGTTGGTCTGGTTGACGTTGCCCTGGGTGAAGATGCGCTCGGTAGCCACCGGACGCACGCCGGTGCCGATCTGCAGACCCGAGGGCAATTGTGTCTGTTGCGAGGACTGCGCGCCGGGTTGACGCACGGTCTGGTACAGCAGGTCTTCGAACACGGCGCGCGAACGCTTGAAGCCGTTGGTGCTGACGTTGGCCAGGTTGTTGGAAATCACGTCCAGTTGCGTCTGTTGCGCATCCAGGCCGGTCTTGGAAATCCACAGGGAACGAATCATTTATTTCTCCGGTAATCAGTGCAGGGGCTGTGCTATCAGGACAAGGACAGAATCTGGGTCGCCTTGGTCGCATCGCTTTCGGCGGTCTGGATCACCTTCATGTTCATCTCGAACTGGCGCGACAGATTGATCATGTTGACCATCGCCTCCACCACGTTCACGTTGCTGCCTTCGACGGCACCGCTGGCCAGGCGCACGTTGGCGTCCGGCTGGGCGGCACCGGTGATGGTGCGGAACAGGCCATCATCACCGCGCTTCATGTTCTTTTCGTCCGGATTGACCAGCTTGATGCGGCCCAGCACGTTGACCGCATTGGGAATGCCATTGGTCGGGATCGACGACACCGTGCCATCGGCGGCGATGGCCACCGTGGTATCGGGCGGAATAGTGATCGGACCGCCGTCGCCCTGCACCGACTGACCATTCTGGGTCTGCAGGATGCCGTTCTCGTTGATCTTGAAGCTGCCATTGCGGGTATAGGCTTCGCCGCCATCGGCGGTCTGCACCGCGATCCAGCCCCGCCCCTGGATGGCGACGTCCAGTGCACGTCCGGTGTCCTGGATCGGCCCCTGCGAAAAATCGCTGCCCGCGGTCGAGTCGACCACGAAGGCCCGCGTGGGCAAGCCATCGCCCACCACCGGTGCCGAGCGGAAGGTATTCAATTGGGCGCGAAAACCCGTGGTCGTGGCGTTGGCCAGATTGTTGCTGGCAGTAGCTTGCTGCTCCAGCGTATGCTTTGCCCCCGACATCGCTGTATAGACCAGACGATCCATAAAACCCCTTATTTGCGGCACCATCCCCCGGCGCCAGCGGTTGAAACCGGCCGCCGGCGACGCCGGCGACCTTGCAGCACGCACGCCGCAAGGCGCGCGATCAAGCCATTATCAGCGCAGGCTGACCAGGGTCTGCAGCACGGTGTCCTGCACCTTGATGGTCTGCGAGTTGGCCTGGTAGACGCGCTGCGCCACGATCATATTGACCAGTTCAGCGGTCAGGTCGACGTTGGAGTCTTCCACAGCGCGCGCCTGCAGAGAACCGAAGGTACCGGTCGAGGGCTTGCCCACCAGCGGGCTGCCGGCCGCACCGGTGGCCGCATACAGGTTGTTGCCCAGCGGCTGCAGGCCATTCGGGTTGGCGAAGTTCACCAGCACCACGGTACCCAGGTTCTTGGTCTGCTGGTTGCTGTAGGAACCGACGATGGTGCCATCCTTGTCGATCGAGAAGCTTGACAGGGTACCCGGCGGCATGCCGTTCTGGTTTTGCGCCAGGTTGACGAAAGCCGAACCGGTCTGGGTCGAACCTGCATAGGAGAAATTGATCGGTGCAGCGAAGTTGCCGCCGCCCTTGACGATGCTCGGATCATTCAATTGCGCGGCCGTCAGGGTCATGACGCTGGTGGGCGTCACCGCCGCACCGTTGATCTGGGTCAGGGTACCGGTCGAGTCATAGGTCATGGTACCCAGCGCAACGGGGGCCGGTGGGGTGGCGCCGTCGTTCAGGGTGGTGTTGTCGATCTTGGCGTAGACGGTCCAGGTAGTCGTCGGCGGCGTACCGGTCGGTGCTGCCTTGACGTAGTAAGTCTGCATGCTGTACGGGTTACCCAGGCTGTCATACAGGGTAACGCCGGTGGAGTTGTTGTAGCTGTTCGGATCGGCAGCATTGAAAGGCGTGACCGTCGGCACGGCCAGGCGCGAATCCAGGTTGACCTTGGTGGACACCGAAGTGGTCGGGGTGGCCGGGATCGACGAGGTATCGATCTGCAGCTGCACCGGATCGCCACCGGACGCACCGGCGGCCCAACCCATCAGGAAGGCGCCGTTCATGCTGGGGTTGATGATGTAGCCATTCTTGTCCAGCTGGAACTGGCCGTTGCGGCCGTACATCGGCGACAGATCAGACGCGCTGGCCGACATCTGGAAGAAGCCGTCGCCATTGATGGCGATGTCCAGCGGATTGTTGGACGAGCTGACGTTGCCCTGGGTGAATTGCTGCGAGACATTGGCCACGGTGACGCCGATGCCCACCGGCGAATTGCCGGAGCGGTTCATCGAGTTCGCGTACATGTCGGCAAACTGGGTCTGCGACTGCTTGAAACCGACCGTGCTGGCGTTGGCCACGTTATTACCGATGACGTCCAGGCTCTTGGCTGCGCCGTTCAGTCCGCTCAGACCTTGCTGAAAACTCATGAGATATCCCCTTGTTCCGAATGATGTCGGTAATAACGATTAAAGAATTTGTACGATGTCGCTGGACTTGATGGTGCCAACGTTGGTGACATTGAGCTTGACGCCGTCCGTGCCGGTGGACACGCTGGCCACCGTACCGAAGGCCAGCGCCGTCACCGCGACCGGGGTGCCATTGTTGGAAGCGGTGGCGGTGAAGGTGTAGTTGCCGTCGGCAGCCTTGCCGCCGGCGTCGTTGGTACCATCCCAGATCACGGGCACGGCACCGGCAGCCTGGGTACCCAGGTCCATGGTGCGCACCACAGCACCGGTGGAATCCTTGACGGTGACGATGACCGAAGAGGCCGTGCTGGGCAGGTTCACACCGAACACCGCCTTCTGGCTGGTGACGTCCTTGCCGTCGGCGTCCTTGGTGGTATCCGAGGTCAGTTGAATGCTATTGCCCGGCGCCAGCACGCTGTGACCGATCATGCTGGCCGTGGACAGCGCCTGCGAAGAACTGAGATTGCCCATCAGCGTACCCAGCGAATCGTTCAACTGGCTGATGCCGGAGACGGTCGACAGCTGCGCCATCTGCGTGGTCAGCTGCGAATTGTCCATCGGGTTGCTGGGGTCCTGGTTCTTCATCTGCGCAATCAGCAGCGTCAGGAAGCGATTCTGGATCGCATCCGGGCTATTGTCGTTCAGACTGGCCGAGTTGTTGGTCGACGAGCTGCTGCTCGTGCCATTCATTGCATTGAGCAGGTCATTGGAGACGATTGCCATGATTTAAGGTCCTGTTTCCTATTGTCCGATGGTAAGGGTCTTGACCAGCATGGCCTTGGCCGTATTCATCGTTTCCACATTGGTCTGGTAAGAGCGGGAAGCCGAGATCATGTTGACCATTTCCTCGACCGGGTTGACGTTGGGCATGGCGACATAACCATTGCCATCGGCCATGGGATGCTTGGGGTCGTAGACCAGCTTGGGCGGCGCCTGGTCTTCCACCACGGCGGCCACTTTCACGCCGCTATCCTTGACATCGCCCACGGGGATGGACTCGAAGACCACCTGCTTGGCCTTGTAGGGCCGGCCGTCCGGGCCGGTGGCGCTATCGGCGTTGGCGATATTGCTGGCGGTGGCATTGAGGCGCTGGGCCTGCGCACTCATGGCCGAACCGGCAACGTTGAAGATGTTGGAAAGGGACATGGTTTATCAACCCGGTTGGATGGCGTTAATCATGGCCTTGATCTGGCCGTTTACAGCGGTGACACCGGCTTCGTAGCGGATGCCGTTGTCGACGAATTCATTGCGCTCCACGTCCAGGTCGACGGTGTTGCCGTCCACGCTACCCTGGGTCACCGTGCGGTACTGCAGGGGCGAACCACCGATGCTGCCCGGGCCGTTGTCGGGTGCGGTCCCGGCCACGTGCGAGGCAGCGGTGCGGGCCAGTTGCAGCGGCGGCAGGGCGCTGCCCTTATTGTCGAGTGCGTTTTTCAGCGCATCGGCAAAATTGACGTCCCGCGCCTTGTAGTTGGGCGTATCGGCGTTGGCGATATTGGAGGCCAGCACCTGTTGGCGCTGTGCCCGCAGGTTCAGCGCCATCTCATTGAAGCGGAAGAAATCGTCGAGCTTAGAGACCATCGGGTCCTCCGGAAATACCGGCGCCGCTGCCGCCCTGCCTGGGACGGTCGCACACTACGCCGATGATGGAATTACGTAGGCTTGATCATACGTTTCCACCCGGGACTTTAAGGGGCGATAAAGAGATAAAAGCCTCCCCTGTTTGCGCTTTTGACCTCGCGCGCGCGACGTACCATTGCTGCCAAGATTCGCCAATGTCTGCTGCAGGCAAGTTGCACAAAATGAAACATCCTTTTCGCCCCATGCGCCTACTGCGCCGTGCCATCGCCGCCCTGGCCTTGCTGGCCGGCGCATTGACGACCGCCTCGCCAGTCGCTGCGCAAAATACCCCCGACGGTCCGCAAAAGCAGAACTTGCAAGTTCTGCAACAGGTTGCCGAGCAATTCCTGGCCAGCCAGACCTCCGGCCTGCCGGGCAGTGTCACGATCACCATCGATCCCGCCGACCCGCGCCTGACGCTGGCCTCCTGCCTCGAACCGCAAGCCTTCATGCCCAACGGCGGACGCCTGTGGGGCCGCACCACGGTGGGCGTCAAGTGCGTGGCACCCTCCCCCTGGACGATTTATCTGCGCGCCAATGTCCAGGTCATTTCCGACTACCTGGTGGCCGCCGTGCCGCTGGCGCAGGGCCAGACCATCAGCGCCAGCGACATCACCCGCATCCGCGGTGACATGTCCAGCCTGCCCAGTGGGGTGATCACCGAAGAAGCCCAGGTGGTGGGCCGGGTCGCCAACATGTCCTTGCGCGCAGGAACCCCGCTGCGCATGGACGCCATCCGCAACCAGCGGGTGGTACAACAAGGACAGTCGGTACGGGTCGTCTCGATCGGCCCGGGCTTCCAGATTTCCACGGAAGCGCGCGCCATGACCAACGCCAATGAAGGCCAGATGGCGCAGGCACGGACCGCCGCCGGGCAAGTGGTCAGCGGCATCGCCAAGGCGGGCGGCATTCTGGAAATCAACTATTGATAGAGGGCAATCCTGAAGAAAGGACTGTCTAGCCGGGATCTGCAGCCGGGCGTCGGAAATGTGAAGAAAATTTCTCCCATTTCGTCATTTTGGCGCCCTGGATGTTAAAGTTTGCGCAGAACTGGTCGATAATCCATACGACAGGCGGGTGCGATGCGCCCCCCACCCTACAAGGAATACTGCCGTGAACGTTAACGACGCCCTCAAATCCGCTGCCCTCAACAGCGAGCAGACCCAGGCCCAGCCTCGCAACAACGCCCCCGCCGGCGCTGCTGCCAGCAATGGTGCCGCGGCCACTGCAGCCACTTCCGATAGCGTGCGCCTGTCCAGCACCTATCAGTCGCTGGAAACCAAGGTCAACAGCAACAGCAGCAGTTTCGATGCCAAGAAAGTGGCCGAAATCAAGGCTGCCATCGCCAACGGCACCTTCCAGATCGATCCGGAAAAAGTGGCCAATGGCCTGATCGACACCGTCAAGACCCTGATCAGCGCCCGTCCGGCCTGATCGTCACTGCCTTCGCACAGGATGACCCGCATGAATCCGGCCAGCAACCTGCCTCTGGAACACGCTGCCCTGTCCCGCCTGGTCGAAAAACTGAATCAGGAACAGGCCTTGCTGGCTGAAGCCACCGCCGAAGGCCTGACCGACATCATTTCCGAAAAAGCCACCATCGTTTCCGACATGGCCACGCTGGCCGGTAACCGCCACAGCCTGCTGGGCAGCCTGGGTTACAGCGAAGACGAGGCCGGCATGCAGCAGTGGATGAACGAACATGGCAGCGACGCCGACAAGGACGTCTGGGCCGGCCTGTTCGAACTGGCCCAGGATGCCAAGGAGCTCAACCGCGTCAATGGTTTGCTGATCGGCAAGAAGCTTTCGATCAACCAGAGCGCACTCACCATCCTGCAGGGCAAGACCGGCACCGGTAACTTCTATGGACCGGATGGACAGAACAGCATCAAATCTTCCGGCCGCAGGCTTGGCGTGGTCTGACCACCCTCCAAGCCGAGCGCCACGAGCGCAATCGCCGCAGATTCAAAGACCCCGAGTGCCATGCCTCGGGGTCTTTTTTTGTGCCGTGCAGGTGCCTCAAGCTTTACCTGCTCAGCGCAAGCTGGGTCAGACCCAAGGCGGCACGCAAGAGCTCGATGGAATTAAAAACGGCTCCCGAAGGAGCCGTCAGAGCATGCCGGAGCGCGTCCTCCCGGACGCAAATCACTTCTCAGGCCACCCCACTCCACGAATGCTCCCGCAGATAGGAACGCATGCGTGAGATCGCCTGGCTGTGCAGCTGGCACACGCGAGATTCGGACACGCCCATGACGGCGCCGATCTCCTTGAGGTTCATTTCCTGCTCGTAGTAGAGGGCCATCAGGATCTGCTCGCGCTCGGGCAGGGCCTTGATGGAGTCCACCACGGCTTCGCGGAAGCCGCCATTGATCAGGTTCTGCAACGGGTCGTCATCGGACTCGGCGGTCTGGTAGCGGTCCAGGAAATGTTCATGGCCTCCATCGTCGTCGTGGAAATCCTCGTAGTAGATCAGCTGGTGCCCACCGCATTCGCTGAGCAGCGACTGATACTCGGTGAGGCTGATCTTGAGGTGCTGCGCCACTTCGGTTTCCTGCGGCTGGCGACCGAGCTGCTGCAGCAAGGCCTGCATGGCTTCGTCCACCTTGCGGGCGTTCTGACGGATGCTGCGCGGCAGCCAGTCGCTGCTGCGCAGTTCGTCCAGCATGGCGCCGCGAATGCGTTGTACGGCATAGGTCTCGAACTGCGCGCCATGGGTCTCTTCGTAGCGGTTGACGGCGTCGAGCAAGCCCATCATGCCGGCCTGGATCAGGTCGTCCACCTCTACGCTAGGGGGCAATTTGGCCTTGAGCTGATGCGCCAGTTTCTTGACCAGCGGCGCATGCTGCTCCAGCACATCATTCTTGCCCTTTTTTCCCTTGACGTTATACATGCACGTCACACTCCCAGGCTTGCACCATCGGTTGCCATTCCGTAAGTGCTGCGGGCCGTATCGGCCGCCGTGAATTGCTTGGACAGGCGCTGGAAAGCCAGCGCCGCACCGGCAAAGGGAAACACATCCATCACCGCCCGCCCCTGACCAGTAGCGCGGCGGATATGGTCGTCGGCCGGAATGGCGCCGAGGAAATTCAACTGCGCTGCCAGATAGCGGCTGGCGGCCTGGGCCATGTTGGCGTAGACGGTGCGCGCCTCGGCCTCGGTGGCGTCATTGACGATCAGGCTGAAGGGACGGCGTCCGATACGGTCGCTCAGGCTCTTCAGGAGCACATAGGCGGCCTTGATCGAGGTGGCCGTGGTCGAGACCTGGATCACGATCTCGCCCATTTCCATGGTCGGCACCGGCAAGGACTGATCGCTGGCCAGCACGCCATTGACGAGGGTGATCTCGGCCTGCTCAATGAGGCTGTCGAAAATCTCGGCCAGACGGCCGGCCTGGGGATCGCTGGCCGCCGGCACGGTACGGCGGGCGATGCGGGCCATGGCAAAACCTTCGGGCAGCATGCGGGTGGCCTCGCGCAAGGGGCGTTCGGCACGCGCCACTTCCTGCAAGGTGGCGACGTCGTGGCGCAGGCCGATGCGGGTCAGCAGGCCGGTACTGGCCACGTCGCCATCGACAACCAGCACGTTATGCTTGGCCTGCGACAGGGAGGCGGCAATATTGATAAGCATGGCGCTCTTCTCTTCTTCACCCAGCACCGAGAAGAAAGTGAACAGTCGGGGGACCGGACGCTCCAGCATCCGGCGCAGTCCGGCCGCCTGGTCGATATCGTAACTAGCCAAAGCTCACCTCGCGCAAACCTTTGTCGTTCATGGACATCGCGGTGGGGCCGATCACGCCGGGGAGTTCGCCTTCCTGGAATTCAAAAGGGGCGGTCTCGCGTTTCTGCTTGAAAGCACGGTCTGCCAGGTACAGCTTGTTGGCCACGTGCAGGTCTTCCGGCACGCGCTGGCCGTTGGCGACGTAGTGCAGGTTGAGCTTGTGACGGATCACCACGTCGAGCACATTGCCGATGGTGGCAGCTTCATCAAGCTTGGTGATGATGCAGCCGGCCAGACCGGAGCTGGAATAGGCATGCACCACTTCATTGAGGGTACCACCGGTGGCAGTGGCGTTCAGGCACAGCAGACGCTTGATGTCCACGCCGGCACCGGCCAGCATGGCGTCCTGCTCGGCCACCATCTGGTCGCGCTGGCCTACCCCTGCGGTATCGATGAGCACGGTGTGCTTGCCCTTGAGTTCTTCCAGGGCGATGCGCAGATCGGTTTCATCCTTCACCGAATGCACCATCACGCCCAGGATCTTGCCGTAGATGCGCAGTTGTTCGTAGCCGCCGATACGGTAGCCGTCGGTGGTGATCAAGGCCAGCTTGCCGGAGCCATGGCGCATCACGCAGCGTGCGGCCAGCTTGGCGGTGGTGGTGGTCTTGCCCACGCCGGTGGGGCCGACCAGGGCAAAGACGCCGCCGTTCTCCAGCAGTTCGTTCTCGTTGGCCAGGGTGTTGAGGTTGCGCGCCAAGACCGACTTGACCCAGAACATGATGTCCTGCGACTTGGAGTTGGACGGCAGGTTTTCAGTGATCAGGCGCGACAGGCTTGCCGAGAAGCCGGCGGCCAGCATTTCCTTCAGGACGATGCCCTTGAGCGGCTCGCGCTTTTGCGCGCCACCCCAGGAAATCTCGGCCAGCTGGGTTTCCAGCACGCCACGCATGGAGCGGATTTCGCTCATCACCTCGGACAGGATCTCGTCGTAGTCCTTGCCGTCGAATTCAGGCAGCGCCGAACGCGGACGCTGATCCTGTTCGGCAGCATCAGTAGCCCCGGCCGCTGGCGGCTGGGCCGCGGCACTGCCGGCACGACGGCTGCGCCAGACGCGCGCATCGGGGCCGGGTGCAGCTTCTGCTGCGCGGGCGGGCGCCCGACCCTGGGCCGGCTGGTCCAGCAGGGGCGCCTGCTCGGTACGCAGGGCGCGGGCCGGCTGCTGCGCCAGCGGCGAAGACAGCAGTGCGGGACGCTTGGGCTGCTGCGCCGGCGGCAGGCCGGATTGCTGCTGCAGCGAGGCCGCCTGCGGGCGAGCCCCAGCTTCGCGCGCACCGGTGGGAGCCACCAGGGTGGTCATATCCTCGTTGGCCATGGCCAGGATCTCCACCCCGTCGGGAATATTGCGGTTGGAGAGAATGACGGCATCCGGGCCAAGCGCCTCGCGGACCTGACGCCAGGCCTCGCGAGAAGAATTGGCGATAAATTTCTTGACGTTCATGCTTGCCCTCCAACTAGGCTGGTAACTTTAATCGTTTTCGATTCTGGCACTTCAGCGTGCGACAACACGCGCAACTGCGGCATGGCACGACGCAGGAAGCGCGCCATCAGCGTGCGCAGCGGCGCCCCCACCAGCAGTACCGGCGCGTAGCCAAGCTGCTCCTGGCGCTGCGCCGCGATTTCGGTCTGCTGCACCAGCGAATCGGCCAGACCCGGCTCGATACCGCCGGTGTCGCCGCTGGCCTGCAGCGCCTGCATGAGCAGACGTTCGAGCTTGGAGTCCAGCGCCATGACCGGCAACTCGCTCTCGCCCGGGAAAATCTGTTGCACGATGGCCCGACCCAGCGCGATGCGGACGATGGCCGTGAGATCGGTCGGGTCCTGGATGCGCGCGGCGTGCTCGGCCAAGGTTTCGATGATAGTGCGCATATCGCGAATGTGCACGCCTTCGGTGAGCAGGTTCTGCAACACTTTCTGCAAGGTACCCAGGGGCAACATCTTCGGCACCAGATCTTCCACCAGCTTGGGCGCTTCCTTGGCCAGATGGTCCAGCAGGCTCTGCACTTCCTGGCGGCCCAGCAGCTCGGAAGCATGGGTGGTGATCAGGTGGTTCAGGTGGGTGGCGACGACGGTGCCGGCGTCGACCACGGTATAGCCCATGGTCGAGGCCTGTTCGCGCAGGCTGTTGTCGATCCAGACGGCCGGCAGACCGAAGGCCGGGTCGGAAGTCATCATGCCCGGCAAGGGGCCGGTCACCATGCCCGGGTTGATCGCCAGGTACTGGCCGGCATGCGCCTCGCCATTGCCCACTTCCACGCCTTTGAGGGTGATGCGGTAGGCCGAGGGTTTCAATTCCAGATTGTCGCGGATATGGATGGGCGGCGACAGGAAGCCGACTTCCTGGGCGAATTTCTTGCGGATGCCCTTGATACGCTTGAGCAGTTCGCCGCCCTGCCCCTTGTCCACCAGCGGGATGAGGCGGTAGCCCACTTCCAGGCCCAGGGTATCGACCGGCATGACGTCGTTCCAGCTGGCCTCCTCGCCCTCGGCGGGCGCGGCAGCAGCCGCTGCGGCTTGCGGCGTGGCGGCAGCACTTTCGGCCTTGGCGGTCTGGACGCGCTTGCTGATGGCATACGCGCCACCGCCCATGGCAGCCGCCAGCAGCAGGAAGGCGATATGCGGCATGCCCGGGATCAGGCCCATGCCGCCGATGATGACGGCGGTGATGTAGAGCACTTCCGGCTTGGCGAAGAGCTGGTTGATCAGCTGGCCGCCCACGTCCTGGTCGTTGGCCACGCGCGAGACCACCACACCGGCGGCTGTCGAAATGATCAGCGAGGGAATCTGCGCCACCAGGCCATCACCGATGGCCAGCAACGTGTAGTTCTTCAGTGCGGCGTCGAAGGCCAGGTCGTGCTGGACCATCCCCACCACCAGACCGCCGACGATGTTGACCACGGTCACGATGATGCCGGCGATGGCGTCGCCGCGCACGTACTTGGAGGCACCGTCCATGGCACCGTAGAACTCCGACTCCTGCGCCACTTCCTTGCGGCGGGCGCGGGCCTCCGGCTCACCGATCAGGCCGGCATTGAGGTCGGCGTCGATCGCCATCTGCTTGCCCGGCATCGCATCCAGGGTGAAGCGCGCACCCACTTCGGCGATACGGCCGGCACCCTTGGTCACCACCATGAAGTTGATGATGGTCAGGATCACGAACACCACGATACCGACCGTGTAGTTGCCGCCGATCAGGAAGTGACCGAAGGCTTCGATCACCTTGCCGGCGGCGTCCGGGCCGGTATGGCCCTCGGTCAGCACGACCCGGGTCGAGGCCACGTTCAGTGACAGGCGCAGCATGGTCGACACCAGCAGCACCGCCGGGAAGGCGATGAAATCCAGCGGCTTGACAGTATAGAGCGCCGTCATCAGCACGATCACCGAGAGCGAGATGTTGAAGCTGAACAGCAGGTCCAGCATGAAGGCTGGCAGCGGCAGCACCATCATCGCCAGCATCATGACGATCAGGATCGGCGCAGCGAAGGCCTTGCCGCTCTTGATCGGCACCCAGGCCGGAATTTTCATCGTATTGAGTTTGGTCGCCATCGTTACTGCCTGCTTCTATTCTTGGGGCCGCGTGTCTTGGGAGGGGCAGTGGCCGGATCCAGGTCCTTGGGCACGGCCAGGTCGGTCGGTTCCACCGGCCGGTCGCCGCCGAACTTGCCAAAGGTGCGCAACTGGAACACGTAGGCCAGCACCTCGGCCACGGCGGTATAAAGGGCTTCGGGGATCTCGTCGCCGATCTCGGTATGGGTGTGCAAGGCACGCGCCAGGGGCGGCGCTTCCAGCAGCGGCACCTTGTGCTCGCGCGCCAGTTCGCGGATCTTGGCGGCGATGTCGTCGGCACCCTTGGCCACCACCTTGGGTGCCCCCATCTTGCCTTCGGTATATTTCAGCGCGACCGCGTAGTGGGTCGGGTTGGTCACCACCACGTCGGCGGTGGGCACCTCGGCCATCATGCGGCGGCGTGCCATGGCGCGCTGCATTGCGCGGATCTTGCCCTTGACGTGAGGATCGCCTTCGGATTCCTTGTGCTCCTGCTTGACCTCTTCGCGCGTCATGCGCAGCTTGCGGCCGTAGTTCCAGATCTGATAAGGGACGTCCAGTACGGCAATGAGGATCAGCGCCGATACGATGGTGATGAAGCTCACCCATAGCAGATACGCCGAATGGGCGCCGGCGGTCTTGAGCGATTCCACGCCCAGCCCCAGCACGGCATCAATCTGGCCGCGAATGGCCAACCAGGCAACGGTCCCCACCAGCAGCGTCTTGAGCACGGCCTTGCCCAGCTCGACCAGAGAGTTGACCGAGAACATGTTGCCAAAACCGCTGATGGGATTGAGCTTGCTGAACTTGGGCGCCAGCGATTCGACGTTGAACAGCCAGCCGCCCAGCATCAGGGGCGCGGCCATGGCAGCCAGGGTCATCATGAAGGCGATGGGGATCATGGCAATGGCCACATCCAGCAGATGGGCGCTGAGCATGTTGAACAGCACCACCGGATCGAAGGCCGCCGCGCGCTCCATGCTCAGAGTGGCCACCATGATGCGGTCCAGGCTGGTCACGACCGGGCCACTGAAGGCCCAGACGCAACTACCGCCCACCAGCAGCATCAGGCAAGTGGCCAGCTCGCGCGAGCGCGGCACATCACCCTGCTCACGAGCACGCTCAATGCGTTTACTCGTGGCGGGTTCTGTCCGCTCCATATCGCTGTCTTCGGCCATCCGCCGTATCCCCCTGCAAAACTGCTTGCCCCCCTGCGTCGCGTGCGCTGGACGGATTTCTAGAACAATAGGCTAGGATTATTGGCGACCGGGAGGCGCCATCATCACGGGAATAGGGGCGAAAACGTCCCCCATTTCGGACTAGGCAAAAGCCCCAGGCTCTGCCTTGGACAGAACGGCGCGTCTCGAAGGCGGTGTACCGCACGCTTCTTCCGGCATAGGCGACACAGAGCAAAGTCAGTTTGGCATGTTGAATGCGATACGTGGCATTTCCACGACATACTAGGGCAACAATGACGAAAGCCTTGCATATTGCCCATCAGACAATATGCAAGGCCTTCGATGAAGATACCCGCAGGATCAGAAGCCCAGGCTCTCCAGCAGATCGTCGACCTGCCCCTGGTTGGCGATGACATCCTTGCCGGCCGGGTCGATCTGGGGGCCATTGAGCAGGCCCGTGTCTTCGCGCTTGGTTTCCGAGGGCGAGTAATCGACCAGCAGTTGCACCAGTTGCGACTCCAGGTCGTGTGCCAGCTTGGTGACGCGCTTGATGACCTGACCCGTCAGGTCCTGGAAATCCTGCGCCATCATGATGTCCAGCAGTTGCTGCTTGGTCACGCTGCTGTCTTCGCCAGCCTGCGCCAGGAAGGCCGAGGTGCGGGCACCCAGTTCGCGGTACTGGGCTTCCGAGAAGCTGCCGGCGGTAGCCGCTTCCCACTGCGCCTTGAGCTCGCCGGCACCGTCGTGGATGCGCTCCTGCAAGGGGCTGGCCAGTTCAGTGGCATTGAGCACACGCTGGGCGGCCTGTTCGGTCATGCGGGCCACGTATTCCAGGCGGTCACGCGCGTCGGGCATGTCGCTGGCGGCGCGCTCCAGCAGGCGGTCGAAGCCCAGACCGCGCAAGCTGTCGTGCAGGTTGCGCGTCATGTGGCCGATACGGACCAATACCTCTTCGCTGACCGCGGCACCCTCGGTGGACGCGGTACGGGCGGGATTGAGGCCGCCTTCCACCTCAGCCACCTGCAGCCATCTTTTCGAAGATCTTGCCCAGCTTCTCATCCAGCGTGGCCGCGGTGAAAGGCTTGACCACGTAGCCGTTGGCACCCGCCTGGGCAGCAGCGACGATGTTTTCCTTCTTGGCTTCGGCGGTGACCATCAGCACGGGCAGCTTGGACAGGGCCGGGTCCTTGCGGATTTCCTGCAGCATGGTCAGGCCATCCATGTTGGGCATGTTCCAGTCGGAGACGACGAAATCGAACTGGTCGCTACGCAGCTTTTGCAGCGCCTGCACGCCATCTTCGGCCTCGTCCACATTGGTGTAGCCCAATTCCTTGAGCAGATTGCGCACGATGCGGCGCATGGTCGAGAAATCGTCGACGACTAAGAACTTGGTATTGGGACCCGACATGCTAAGACTCCATCTGAACAATTGAATTCGTGGATAACGGCAAGTGCCTACGCTCACTTGAACCGAATCCTTCTTATCTTCCCAGCTTGAGGTGAACCCTCAGGCTGCCTCTCATATGCAACGCATTGTAGTGCAGCAACAGCAAATTTGGCAGAACAATAAGCGTATCGCGCGGCTTCAAACCCGAAGGGCACGGCTTCCGTGTTCCGCCAGCCACGCCAGTACCCTGCCCGGCATGGCCTGCAGTGAAAGAACCTCATGCGCCGCACCAATGGCGATGGCTTCGCGGGGCATGCCGAAGACCACGCAGGAGGCCTCGTCCTGGGCAAAGTTGTAGGCGCCGGCATTGCGCATTTGCAGCATGCCCTGTGCGCCGTCCTTGCCCATACCGGTCAGGATCACGCCCACGGCGTTCTTGCCGGCGCAGGTCGCAGCCGACTGGAACAGCACATCCACTGACGGCCGGTGGCGGTTCACCGGCGGGCCCTGGTCGAGCTGGGTCATGTAGTTGGCGCCGCTGCGCACCAGCTTCAGGTGCGAATGGCCGGGTGCAATATAGGCGTGCCCCGGGAGCACGCGCTCGTTGCCGGCCGATTCCACTACTGAAATCTTGCACAGGTTGTTCAGGCGCTGGGCGAAGGAACGGGTGAATCCTTCGGGCATATGCTGGGTGATCAGGATGCCGGGGCAGTCGGAAGGCATGCGGATCAGGAATTCCTTGATGGCCTCGGTGCCGCCGGTGGAAGCACCGATGATGATCAGCTTTTCGCTACTGGTGAGCGGATTGCGGATCTGCGGCAAGGCCTCGCCTGGGGTGGCAGCCTGCTCGGCCGCACGTGACGGGCGAGCGCGCACGCGTGCCTTGGCGGCGGCGCGGATCTTGTCGGCGATCATGTCGGCATATTCCTGCATGCCGCTCTGGATCGAGATCTTGGGCTTGGTGACGAAATCGATGGCGCCCAGCTCCAGCGCCCGCAGGGTGATTTCGGAACCACGCTCGGTCAGCGAAGACACCATCACCACCGGCATGGGGCGCAGGCGCATCAGCTTTTCCAGGAAATCCAGGCCGTCCATGCGCGGCATTTCCACGTCCAGCGTCAGCACGTCCGGGTTGGTCTGCTTGATCAGCTCGCGGGCGATGATCGGGTCGGGCGCCACGCCCACCACTTCCATGTCCGGCTGGCTGCCGATGATTTCACGCATGACACTGCGGATCAGTGCGGAGTCGTCGACGATAAGAACTTTAATTTTCATCACTCAATCACTCAAATTTCGGAATTACCCTGCTGACTGATCATGGCCGTCAAAACAGGTCCACCTCGCCGCCCACCGGCTTGGTGACCAGCTTGCTGGCGTAGGCTTTTTCGCGGTCCACCAGGGTATTGTTGTGCATCTGTTTCAGCTTTTTCACCAGCACCTTGCCGGTGCGAGGGAAGAAATACACCTTGCGGGGATAGATATCGTTCAGGTCCTCGGCCACCACACGGATGTTTTCTGCCTTGAGGTAGCGCCGTACGAATTCGGCATTGCGCTCGCCCACGTTGATGGCCGAAAAGCCGCGTAGCACGTTGCCGCCGCCGAATACCTTGGCTTCCAGGTTTTCGCGCCGGGCCCCGGCCTTGAGCACTTCGTTGATCAGCACTTCCATGGCATAGGTGCCATAACGGGCCGAGGCCGAGATCGGACTGCCATCGTCACCGCCCCCGTCGGGCAACATGAAATGGTTCATGCCACCAATGCCGGAGACACGGTCCCGGATACAGGCCGAGACGCAGGAGCCCAGCACGGTGACGATCATCATGTCCTTGCCGGTGAAGTAATACTCGCCCGGCAGGATCTTGGCGGCGTCGCAATCGAAGGTGCGGTCGTAGTAGAGATTGGTGGCAATCTGCTCGGACGCCTGACTCATGGCTTGGTCCTTGCGCCACGCTGCGTTGCGTTGAGTTCATAGACCGTCTTGCCTTTGAGCTTGAGGGCATCGGAGACATACAGGAAGTTCTCCGAATGGCCGGCGAACAGCAAGGCATGAGGCTTCATCAATGGAACGAATCGGGACAGGACCTTGCTCTGGGTAGGTTTATCGAAATAGATCATCACGTTGCGACAGAAGATCACATCGAACTGACCGTTGATGGGCCAGCCATCGGCCAGCAGGTTCAGTTGCTTGAAGGTGATCAGCTTGCGCAATTCCGGGCGCACGCGCACGTAACCCTCATGGTTACCCTTGCCGCGCAGGAAAAACTTCTTGACCCGTTCGGGCGACATCTTTTCGATGCGCTCCATGGGATAGACGCCATTGGCGCCGGTGGCCAGGACATTGGTATCGATGTCGGTGGCCACGATCTGCACCGGTGGCGTCATCGAGCCATAGGCCTCGCAGGCGGTCATGGCGATGGTATAGGGCTCTTCCCCGGTAGAAGCCGCCGAGCACCAGATGGTGGCCGGCTCCTTCAGGGTCTTGAGGAAATCCGCCAGGATGGGGAAATGGTGAGCCTCGCGGAAGAACGAGGTCAGGTTGGTGGTCAGGGCGTTGGTGAAGGCTTCCCACTCGTCGGAGTCGTGGGTGCGTTCGAGCATGTCGAGATACTGCTGGAAGGAAGTGATGCCGGTGGCCCGAAGGCGCCGCGCCAGGCGGCTGTACACCATCTCCTGCTTGCTGTCGGCCAGGGCGATCCCGGCCCGCTGGTAGATCAGGCCACGCACGCGCTCGAAATCACGGCTATTGAAATCGAACTCCTTGCCGGATGATTCGCCCTTGCTTGGCACCGTAGGCTTCACTGTCTTTCCTTCCCTCGCGCAGCCCGCTCGCAGGCCGGCCACTTGCTGTCTATCGCCCGTCCCATGCGGGCGAGCGTCCCCTCGTCGAATAATCTAACAGGCGCCGGACGGGGTCAAGCGAATCAGCCTCGGAAATGAAATGGTTTTACCCCCCTATTGCGACAAGTCAATCCGACACGAGCATGCATACCCTTCTCAAACCTTGGAAATCCTCACCGGCCTTGCCCCGCGCGGGGCGGCCGACGCCCGTACTGCAGTGGACGGCGCCGGGGTGGCAGACGTAGTAGTCGAGACCACCGGTACCGCCGCAGGCGCAGCCGCATGGCTGGACCGATAGCCGACCCGGAAGCCGCCCCAGTGCTTGCCATTGACATAGATCGGCACCGACAGGTCGTGCATCACCTCACCGGTATCGCGCTTGTAGGTCTGCAGCAGGAAAGGCTTGGTATTGGCCCCGCAGCGCTTGCCGGTGCGGTCACTGAAGATGCGCTTGGTACGATTGTTGACCAGGTCGACATCATAATTACCAGTCAACGGCTGGGAAAACTTCTTGTTGTGAGTAGGAAAGTAGCCGTTGTTGTCCACCGCACCGGCATAGGCCAGTTGCGGCATGCGCTCCAGCAGCGCCTCTTGCAGTGCGGGCAATACGCGGTCGGTAAAGCCGTCGAACTGGCTGGAGTGTTTTTGTGGCGAGGTATTGGCAATCGGCTTGTAAGTGCGATCGAAGAGCGCCGCCTCGGAAATCTGCCCGGCGCGGATCGCCTTTTCGAACAGGCTCCCCACCGCCTGCGCGGCTTCTGCGGCGGCTTCGCGGATCTCGTCGTGTCCGCTGCGCGCACCGCCATCGACGATGGCCTCGAACACCGCCTCCGCCCGCTCTGACAGCAGCATCGCCGACGCCGCCACGCGGGGCAGCTCACCGTCGGTCTGCAGCATGCCGTTGCGGATGTCGGTGATGGCCTCGGCGATTTCCTGGGTCGTCTGGACATGTTCGCGCGAGGCCACAGCGATTTCCTCGATCTGCTCCTGCGACTGGCTGGAAGAACGCTCGATGCTGTTGAGCAGCGTATGCACCTTCTCCACGTTCTGGGCCGCCTCCAGCACCTTGCTGCTCAGCGAGTTCATCCCCGAGGCCGCCCGCTCGGCCTCTTCAGTGATGGCGCGCACCATGACGCCGATGTCGTCGGTGGCTTCCTTGGTGCGCTGGGCCAGTTGCCGCACCTCCCCTGCCACCACCGCAAACCCGCGCCCCTGCTCGCCAGCGCGCGCGGCCTCGATGGCCGCGTTCAATGCCAGCAGATTGGTACGGGCGGCGATTTCACTGATGACCTCGGTAATGCCATGGATGCGGCGCGACTTTTCCTGCAGTTGCGCCATCATCGACGATGCCGACAGGGCGTCGGAGCGCGCCTGCCCGATCTGCTGCAGGCCGCGATCGACCTCGGCCCGGCCGCTGACGCTCTCGGTACGCACTTCGGCGGCGATCGCCGAGGCGCGCTCCGCATTGGCGGCAATCTGCTCGGTGGTGGCCGCATTCTGCTCGGCGCTGGCAGCAATCCGATCGGCCGCTCCCACGTCCTTGCTGATCTTGTTCTTGATGGTATCGACGAAGAACGAGGTTTCAGCTGCACCGATCATGATGTGATCAATTTCGCCGCTGATCCTGTCGACCATCGCATCGCCACGAGGCTGCCCACGGCCGCGCGCCAGCGCAAAACCGACCAGGCCCAGCAGCACGGCCACGCAACTGCCCAAAGGTGCCGCCAGCCAGCGCCCTGCCCCCATGGCATCCAACGCCAGCGCCGCACCGCCACCGAGTACCAGCCCGGCCAACCAGGGCAATGCCACCTGCCAGGCCTGCGACGTCACCCCGGCGCCGGCCGCCCGCGCACTTTTGTTCTTCGCCATCGATGTCTCCTTGCGGGTAGCCCCGCTTCTTTTATTTCCGCCCTGGGCAGAGTTGGCTGCGGACGAAACATGACGCAACACGCCGCATTGTCCCGAGGCTATAGCGCAGAGCTTACGTATAACTGAATAAAACTGCACATGGGCAAGTATTTTTTCACAGCATGGGAATGTATGCAGTGTCCCGGATTGCGGCAAAACGCCCCTCACCTCATGCAGCCCGGGACAGCTTATAATGGCGGCTTTATAGGATAGGGGGGTATGGTATATGGCACACCTGAAGCAAGACAAGCATGCCCTGCTCAACCGTGTGCGACGCATCGGCGGCCAGGTCCAGGCCCTGGAACGCGCACTGGAAGGTGACGCCGAGTGTGGCCGCACCCTGCATCTGGCCGCCGCCATCCGCGGCGCGGTACACGGCCTGATGGACGAATTGATCGAAGCCCATGCCCGCGAACATGTGGCCCGCCCCGGGCTGACCGACGAGGAACGCAAGCAAGGACTGGAAGAAGTCCTGGAAGCCATCCGCCGCTACGCCAAATAAGGAAACGACATGCCAAGCACCTCCCCCTTGCGCCATGACCACGTCTATCTTGGCGCCAACCACGACCGCAATACCCGCCGCACCCTGTGGGTGGTCGCCCTCACCGCCGTGATGATGGTGGCCGAAATCGCTGCAGGCTACCTGACCGGATCGATGGCACTGCTGGCCGACGGCTTTCACATGGCGACCCACACCGGCGCGCTGGCCATTGCCGCCGGCGCCTATGTATTCGCCCGGCGCCATGCCCATGATGGGCGCTTCAGCTTCGGCACCGGCAAGGTCGGCGACCTGGCCGGCTTCGCCTCCGCGCTGGTACTGGCGGTGATTGCCATCGGCATCGGCGGCGAATCCCTGTGGCGCCTGGCCAGTCCGAGTGCGGTCGATTTCAATGAAGCCATCCCGATCGCCGTGGTCGGACTGATCGTCAACATCGCCAGCGCCTGGCTGCTGATGGATGGGCATCATGGGCATCATGGGGACCACGACCATCACGGTCATCAGGGTCATCACGATCATGATCACGGGCATGCGCATGAACACCATGCCAATCCTCAGGACGGGCATGGACACGACCACCATCACCATGGACACGACAACAATCTGCGCTCGGCCTATCTGCACGTCGTGGCCGACGCCTTGACCTCGGTGCTGGCCATTGCTGCCCTGCTGGCTGGCCTCTATCTGGGCTGGACCTGGCTGGATCCCTTGATGGGCGTGGTGGGTGCCGTGGTCATTGCACGCTGGTCGTACAGCCTGCTGCGCTCCAGTGCGGCGGTGCTGCTGGACGTGACCGATGCCCAGGTCGCTGCCCGCATAGAGCAGGCGCTGGCCGGCGCGGAGGTACAGATCGACGACCTGCATGTCTGGCGCATTGGCCCGACTGCGCGGGCGGCGATCGTGAGCGTATCCGCCGCTAAGGCGACTTCTGAAGACCTGCTTCGCCAGAAATTATCAGAAGTGGACGGTCTGCGACATCTCACGCTGGAATTGAGACTGCGCTGATACCGGCGTGGTGAGCCCCCCCCACACACAGAAATGAAAAACAGCGGCGTAGGCCGCTGTTTTCGCGTTATGTGCCACTTTTCTTCACCTACATGCATCATTCGGCATCAATCAGCGCCAGCCGCGATGCCAGCCATAGTGCGGATGATGCCAGCCCCAGCCGTAATAGGAATGGTATTCCCAGACCCAGCCGGGTCCGGGCGAAGCGTAGGTCGGCTGCACGTAGACCACACCCGGGGGCGCAACGTAGGTCGGCTGTGCCACGTAGGCGGGCCGCACGGTAGGCGGTGCGACCACGCAGCCGCTCAGGGCCGCGACCACGGCCACGGCCGGAATCAATAGTAGGGATTTCATGCTTGCGCTCCTGATCTTGTTTGGCGGAATGTGCCGGCTAGGGTTGGCCGGCTGCCACTTATAAGTGGTGATCAGATAACGGATGGGGTTAAGCACGGGCGGACGCGGAATTGTGTGTTTATGTAACCTCGCCCCCCGTTCCCGCCAGGTTCAAGCCCCACGCGAAATCGATCACGCCAATGAAGAGCTCGCGCGGGTCGAACCTGATGGAATCTTTCGCCCCATGAAAGCAGCCAATGGCCGTTCGACGTACCGGTTGATCAGGTAGGCAAAAGCGATCATCGTGGCGCAAACCAGCGCCAACAACAGCCACTTGTCCAGCCTGTTACCGATCAGGTTGTAGAGCACCAGCCCGACGTTCAAGTGGATCAGATAGATCGGGTAGGACAGACTGCCTAGCAGGCGTGAAACACCTGCATAGGTGGCAGAGGTCGATCGACGGGTGATGACCACGACAAACAGCAGGTAGAACGCCGTGCAAATGACGACAACCGATTCATTGTAGTAGGCAAGGCCCGTGTAATGGGCGGCCCGCCGCACCAGGTCCAGAAGCTCATAGTGGATGCCCACGGGTAGGGTCAATACCAGTAGCGCGAGCCGGAACCACGTAACACCTCGCTTGGAAATGCGATAGAAGAGACAACCGGCGATGAAAAAGCTGGCGAAATTGGTAATGAAATACTTTTCCACCAGCTCGCTCTTCAAAAAGATCTGCAGGATCGACAACAATAACCAAGCTGCCAAGACCCATTCAATCCTTGCCATTTGCCCCAGGAGCAGGACGAAAAGAACCAGAAGATAGAACTTCAATTCCACCAGCAACGTCCAGTAGACCCCATCGACAAAACCAATGCCGAAGAATCCGTTGAGCATGGTCATGTTCAACACATATCGCGGCACGGTGAGATGAAAGATATGGTTGATGAAGATATAGGTGAGAACGAAGCTGACTGTGCAGCAGAACCAGTAGGCAGGATACAGACGCAGCACGCGCGAGCGCAGGAAGACACGAGGCGTGACGTTCTCCGAACTCATCAAGATGACGAAACCGGAGATCATGAAAAACAGATTGACTGCCAGGTAGTTGTACTTGACGAAGTTGGCAACCTCGCCGTAGAACACTGGAGAGTAATCATCCCCCTGTGCAAAACCGCGGACCAGATAATGCAGCAGCATGACACCGACTGCGGCGCAAAAACGAAGGATATCAACGTCGTGATAGCGCCGATGGGCTTGGGTAGATTGCCCGGGCTGATTTGACTGGTTCATCGCGAGGTCACTCCGCAAATTCTGTAGAGACCTCGCGCAAGGCGATGCGGTTGCAGTAATTCGGAGTTTTTTCTCGCACAGCACAAAGCGCCATGCCCTATTCGGGCCGAACCGGGGGCATCAAAAGTGAGGCAGCAAAGAAAAACAGCACTGAAATCAAGCTCTCGCCTAATCACAGTGCTGTTTATGCGTGACTTTCGTCACGCTTTCAAATTGATTGGTCGGGACGGTGTGATTCGAACACACGACCCCTTGCACCCCATGCAGGTGCAATAATCGCTGAATGCCGCACCAGCACTAACTTTGCATATTGAACCCCTAATATACAGTACCTCATAAAGTGACGCGAAAGGCGCATCCTATGCGACTGGCCTTTACTATATTAGAGGTGTTTTGGCCGTTAGATTATTGCAAAAATACAATCATTTGCTTCTGTGACCGTAGTCCGTTTCGGCGGGCTTTGCCGCCATCAGCTCAGCCGGATATGGCTGCAAATAGGCCCTGGCGATTTCTGGATTGCCCGCCTGCAGCCAATCTTCTGCCTGGCTGCGAGGGATGATCACCAGGCTCCGCTTCTCATCCCCTGGTTTATGAAAGTGCTTCATTACAGGATGCTCGTCGGCATTGACGGTCAGTTGGGTGAAGGACAACCTGGTGCCGTCATCCCAAGACCGCCACAAGCCGGCCACATAGAACGGCGCGCCGTCTGCCATGCCGATGGACCAGCGCTCGGCTTTCCCACTCTCCCAATTGGGCTCGTAAAAGGCCAGAGTCGGCACCAAGCAGGTCTGCGCGGCACGCCAGGCGCCGGCATAGCTCCTTTTCTCTCCGATGGTTTCGGACCGGGCGTTGAGCGTGGTAAGGCGCTTTCCGGGAGGCATCTTGTCCTTGGGAATCATGCCGTAACTGGCCACGGCGATCCTAAGGCTTCCATCCTCCCCGCCGAGAATTATCGGGGCGTTGTAATCTTGCCACACTTGTTCTTTCCAGCCTGGGAGGGCCGCCGCAGACAGGCCGCTCATGGCTTCCAGCATTTCTGCGTCGGTCGGCTTGTAGTTGACGCACATTCTCAGCTCCTGGCGCAAGAGTTTAGCGATTCACTCTTCGAGCTTGCGCCCGGTCCGTTGTTCCCACTGGCGCTGCAGCCACCGGTCTTCGGGATGTTCATCGTCCAGATCAGCGAACTTGCCATCCTTCCTGAAATCCAGGGGCTTTTCCTGCTCACGCGGGCGCGGCCACGCCTCCCGCACCTCAGTCAGCATGTCGGACCTCAGCATTTCCAGCAGTAGCGGCCTGCCCTCGCCGCCCGGCGGCCACATGCGTATCAGCTTGATGTAATCCTCGGATAACCGCTCAATGACGGCCTTCATGCGTGCGACCTCCCACAGCGTCCGTGCGTGTTCCGGCGTCGGATTCCGTCGGTAGAGCTGGCTCAGCTCTTGGCTCGAGAGCGGCGGCTTAAGTGGTTTGCGAGATGGCATACGAATACTGTATAAAAACACAGTATATCAAGCCGCAGACGAAAAAAGCCCCGAACCTCCCTCATGGAGGCGCGAGGCCTGTATTCCTTCTACACCCTTGGTTTCCAGCCGCAGCGTATGGCTGCCGTTTCGTTACGGCCCAGAATGGCGCCGTGCACTCTCAGCATCGAAAGCAAATGCCAATAGCACCGCACCGATTGCGGTAATCAGGCTGGCCGATATCAAGGCTAGCAAAAAGAGTCCGTCGTCCGTATTGAGTTGGGCGGAGCCCAGTGCAAAACCAAGAGCCCCGCATGCGACTAGCGTACCCCCCAGTTTAGGAAATTTACTCATCCGCTCTCGCAGCGTCAGTGCGCTACCTTCTTGCAGCCGAGTTTTTGCCTCGTGCAAAGCCGCCCTGTGGGGACGCCCTATTCCGCCCATTTTTCTTCCCCTTTTTTCACACTCTCCCCGAGTGCCAACTGTTGAGCTGGAGGCGCGATGATACTTCTAAATTATTTAGCTGTCAGGGTTGCGTCAGGTTTTCGAGACAAAACTTGATAAAGCTCATAATTGGTTTTTGGCAACAGCCATCCCAACGGCGCTAGCCTGCGGCGCCACCTGCAGGTGGCGTGGGAACCGGAGAAAGAGTTTGGTCGGTGGGTGCCTCGATCTTGATCCACCTGCGAAACCGGGAATAATGCGGCCGGATGATGCGAGTCAATGAGGGCTCGCCATAAGCGGCTACTACATAGCCGATGCCTACAACGACCGCAATTGGAATAAACGAGAGGGCGATGCCACGAATTTCAGGATCGGCCTGCGCGACTTTTAGCGTTAGCTGCACCATGATGTTTTCATGCACCAAGTAAAGCGGGTAGCTGATGTAGCCAAAGAAGAGTAGGAAACGGCTACGCAGGAGTGGCCGAGCCCATTTCCCATGCACCGCCAGACCGAAAAAGACAACAACTAGCATTGCCATGCAAAAGGTTACGAAATTGATGGCTAAGACGCCCTTGTTGGTTGTCAATGCAGCTGGAATGGCCACTAGCAGTGCCGCCAGCAGGAGGAGTCGCGATTTTGTCCGGAAGAAGCGATAGTAAAGCGCCCCAGCAGCAAACCACCCGAAGTGTTCCGACGAAGTCCAACCGCGATATATTTCTAGGAGGTGAAAAGAGGCCCCTGGAAACAGTACCTGCAGCGGCCCGAGAGCGGACGCGAGGAGGAACATGCCGATGATGCCGGCAATCGCCGCCGTTTCTCCGAAAAGTAAGAATAGGAAGCCAGCAAATGCGTAAAACCTAACCTCGACGTACAAGGACCAGAATGCTCCCTCCAGGATCGGCTGCGGTGAACCCAGCATCTTCGCCCAAACCTTGGGCTCCATAAAGGTCAGGCCAGGCAGCAAGGAGCGCAGTGATACCTCGCGAACGCCAGGCATTAGGAACGTGAAGGTGAAATAGACGATGACGCTGCAAATCAGCATCGCAGGAAACAACCGTAGCCACCTACGCAGCATGAAATCCACAAATCCACCGGTCTTCTCCAGCGTCATAAAGATGACAAAACCGGAAATCAGGAAGAAGAGCTGCACCCCGAGAAACCCGAATTGGAATGGCGGGAACCATGCATACTCGTCCCCATAAGGCATTAGCTCAGGATATCGTGCGAACGCATGGAACCCCATCACCAACAGAATGGCTAAGCCCCGCAAACCGTCCAAGAATTCAATACGGCCACCCCGATCCTGCAGAATTGAAATGTTCATTGATTCCCCCGAATCTGTTTATTTTTACAACTACTTACTAAAAATATAACACCATACGGCTGAGCTTTACTAGACATAGCTCCCCAAATAGCGATAGGTTGCAGGTCCTCAAATAAAGACCCTCTACAAACAGAAATTCCCAGGCCTTCACGGGGGGAGCTCGGGGATCTGCGCTACTTCTGCGCCTTGGGCTTCCAGCCGCAGCGGCTGGCACCTGTCTCGTTATGGGCTAGAATCGCGGCCGCCGTGGCATCGGTCAAGACATCGCCCTGGCGAACGAAGATCGGCTTCGTCCAGCTGCAAGCAGTGTCCGTGATGACCGGCTTCGATGGCTCAGTCTGCCGACCAACGGTCGCGCAGGCGCTGAGCAGCATCACTAGAAGGACGGGCTGCAATTTCATTTTCCACATGGATACGCTCCTTTGCTGAGTCGGTGCCGGCCTGGGCGGCTGCGGCGGATTGTTCGGCAACTTTTTGCCGGCCTTCGGCAACTTCTTGCGCCGCCTCGGCCTGGGTAGTCTTGGCCTGCTGGCGCATGAACAGACCGGCAATGATCCCGACGAGACCGGCCAGCCATGGCCCGATCTTCAACAGCAGCGCCATCATTGCGCACCTCGGATTTCGATGGTGACCGGCTCGGTGGTGAGGCGCAGCTTGGCGAAGAGGCGGTCGAAGGCGACCTTGCTCTGCCCCAGCCAGTCGGGAGCCGGCGCATCACCGACCAGAATGCACCCGTCCGTGTCCTCGGCCTTGTTGCCGGGATGGATTCGGATACCTTCGAAGCCAGGCACATTCAGCAGCAGCGGCAGCACGCGCTTGAACCGCGGCGACTGCGTCAGGAACACCTGATAGGTGCCAGCAGGGATGGCCGTCTGCCCGTAGACCTTCACGCCACGGGCGCGCACGATGTCTTCCAGGGTGTAGCACTCGAAAGTGCCATCAATGAACAGCTTGCCCGGCGTGCTGTTCTTGGTGCTGGGCTCACGCTGCAGGAGGAGTTTCATTGTCGTTTCCTTTCTCAGCCGGATCAGGCTGCTTGAGATATGCGGCGCCACAGATGCACACCAGGATGACGCCAGCCACGGCCTGGGCGAGCCAGGTGGGCAAGGTACTTCCCAGACCCGCCGAGGTCAGTGCGGCCCAGCCGGCCATAACTGCAGCGCCTACCTTCGCCAGGCGCACACTCCACCGCCGATGAATGACGTCCTTGTCGTCTACAAATTGAAATTTCACTTCATCCACCTCTTGATTTCAGGGCGCCCAACGGGGCTGTTTTGGATCATCATGTCCCGGATCTTGTCCAGCTTTTCATTGGCGAGACGCCACTGCTCTTTGCTATCCGCCCTGTCCTGCTGCTGCGACTGCTCGATGCGTGTTGCACGCGCATCGAGCTCAATCTTGTTGTGACGCACTTCGATCGTCAGTTCTCTCACGTCGCCGACCAACTGAAACCAGCCGATGGTCACGGTAATGGCGGCCCCGACCAATGCAGCGCACATCGTCTGCACGTTGATCGTGGTGTCAAAAATGCTCTTGGTACGCGGCACCTGTTGGATGTCATCCGGCATTGATCCCCCAAAAATGAAAAAGCCCGCGCTGGGCGGGCAATTAAGCTGCCTTTCGGCAGCCAGAACAGTACAATTCGGTGTCAAAACCGATACTACAAGCTATGAAATTTCGCTTTTCTCTCCTATTAAATATCTTCCTGGTCGTGCTTCTGGCATGGACGGTATCGAATAAAAGCGCCCCGGCGCCGCCGGCTGCCGCCGCAGCGCCCCCGCCAACCTCTCACATCGAGGGAGAACTGGACGATTTTACTTATCGCTACAAGGTGGATTCGTTCGCGAGCCGTCCCGTGACCAAGGGCGGCACGGTAATGCTTGGAGATAGCCTCACCGACCTGGGCGCATGGACCGAATTTTTCCCAGGTGCGCGCATCATCAATCGCGGCATCAGCGGCGACAACACCTATGGCGTGCTGCATCGTATTGACCAAGTCATCGCCCACAAGCCCGCCAAGGTCTTTCTCTTGGTCGGCACCAATGACCTATTCTGGAATTCAAGCGTCGAGGACGCTGCGGCCAGATACAGCCAGATCCTCGATAAGCTGCGCTTGGCGCTCCCCAACGCGAAAATCTATGTCCAGAGCGTGCCCCCATTTAACCGTCTTCCCAAGGGCGACTATGGGTACCTCGACAATGCGAAAGCAGCTGCCCTTAACACGCGCATCAATGAACTTGCTGTGACTGCCAAGGCGGCCTATATCGACCTCTGGCCGGCCCTGGCCAATTCATCCGGACAGCTGGACCAGCGATACACCACTGATGGCATCCATTTGAATGGCGCTGGCTATGCGCAATGGGTTGGCGTCATCTCAAAATATATCGGCGAAACGCAAGGCGGAAAATGACAGCGCGAACTGGAAGAATACCGGCCATTGACGGCCTGCGCGGCATCGCCATTCTGCTGGTCATCTACCAGCATTCGATCGCCACAGCGGTGGGCAAAGCGTCCGCAGCAACATTTGGCCTATCGTTTCCATATATCACGGGCAATGCATGGATGGGGGTAAGCCTGTTCTTCATCCTATCTGGATTCGTTCTCGCCATTCCATACCTGCAAGGCGAGCGGCAGATGCATACTCGCGCCGATGCGTTCATTTTTTATAAGCACCGCGCGCTGCGCTTGCTTCCGCTCTTCTTATTCATGTCGGTGGTGAGCTATGCATTTGGAATGGCCATTGGCCAGCATAACTACCGATCCCTGTTCCTGGCCGTCACGACTGGGAGCATGCTCACCAGGTCGGAATTTTTCCCTACTATCAATGGCCCATTCTGGTCGCTAGCCATCGAAATCTGGTTTAGCATCGCTTTCCCGTTTGTGTTGTGGCTTATCGCCCGTGTCGGCTTCTGGCGTACCGTGCTCTTTTTCCTTGTGCTTTCGGTCGCAGTGCGCCTCGCCGGCACTCACTTTGAATTCATCGCGATCCATCAAAATCCTTTGAAAGATTCATTTATCGCTCGGACCGATGACTTCCTCATTGGGATGGCGATCGCCAAGCTTTACGTCGATGGTGTGCGAATAAAAAACTCCTGGCTCCTCGTGACAGTGGGAATCGGATGCCTACTAATTGCGGCGGTCGGATGGGATCTGCGCCTGCAGGGCAGAATTCCGGTTTTGTTGACCGCTTTCTTGAACAACTTCACCCAGGCCGGATTTGCTGCAATCCTACTGGTGGCAATCCAAGAGAAGTCTGCTCTAGCCAGAGCCATGTCAGTTTGGTGGTTGCGGATCCTTGGCGCAATGTGCTTTTCAATATACTGCTGGCACGGCCTCTTGATCAGGCCTGCCTTCCTCGTCGATCCGTTCAATCCCGCTCTTATTCTGGAATTCTGGTGCGTTTTGCTAGTCCTAGCTGGCTTCACATATCGGTATATTGAATTTCCACACACCAAATCGACGCGGGATCTATTCTTGCTTCAAAAGAACCCTTAAGGCGCCTCCGGAACGCGTCGATTTAATATCATTCGGAAGATGATAGGAAAACGCCCGCTTCTGCGGGCGTCTTTCATTTCCTAGGTTAGCTATGTGCCTTAGCCGTTCGACGGGCTAGGTGTTGCCGAACGTGATCCATTGGCTGATCTACAAAGACAAGCAATGCGATCGCTATCCCCAATGTTATGGAAAAAGGAAGAATATTGTATTTGGTGTAGGCCGGCGGGATGAGCCACATCACCAACAGGTGCGCCAGGTAGAACGGGTACGAAAGGTCCCCGACAAGCCGGTCAAGTTTGTTGCTTTTAGTAGCCATAAAAATGAATGGCAATGCCACACTCATGACACACAAGAAAACAAGCTGCCGGTCATCAAAAAATGGAAGCAGACGGTGTCCTGCTGCGAACTTGTCAAAAGCAAAAAGGAGACAAAAGACCACCGCCAATAAGACATATGGCAAATGGCCAAAGCTTCTGTCGCGAATTCTTGAATACACCCTATAGCAGATTGCACCGACGACAAACAGCCCTAACTCAAATGGCATGAATCGATATGTCCATGGGTCGTAATCTAAGCCGGACATTGATGCAACTAGGCGGCCGACCATCGTGACGAAGAACAATAAAATTAAGTAGCGCAACCGAAGTCTAAAAATGAACGGCGCCAATGCATAGACAGCTACTTCGATACCAAGCGACCATGCCTGAGGAACTGGATTCAAAAAATTGAGTGTGATATCAGCTTTTCGAAAATCTGGAATAAATGCAAAGCCCCCTTCCGTAGGGGTGAGATAGAAGGCCCAATCTATTCCAAGTAAGAAGATATTGGACAAGATTACATATACGCCTACGATTCCGTGAATTACGTCGGTAAATCGGGGAAATGCAATCTGGGCCTTGAACCATTGTAGAGGCGGAAAGCCGTATGCCGCGAGAACGGCAAACGATATGGCGATCACTAAAATCACCCAATAGCTGGGATACAACCGCAAAAGACGATTTACGTAAAAAAGCCGAGTATCACCCCACGAAGTGCCATATTTCTCGTGAAGAACAAGAGAGATGTAAAACCCGGAGATGATGAAGAACGCTTGCACAGCAGTCGGACCATCCACAAGCCGTACCCCGAAAAGCGGCCCCAAATGCGCAGTGAAAACTGATATCGCAAGAAGCAGTCTCAGTACCCCCATGTTTTATCCCGGTAAAAAATTTTACGGATTTTACATGATGGGGTGCCGATCCCGCTCTTTTGTAAAGCTAGCTCAACAAGACGGTGACCCCAGGCTGACCGGCGTAGATCTTTCCGTCACTGCCAACATAGATTTTCCCCTCCGTCATGATCAGCGGCGGCGTGCTGCCAGTCAACGCAGCATAGTAGGCGTTCCGCAACTTCACGTGACCGAAGTCGTTGGGGTGGACGTTGTCAAACATGTCGGCCGCGCTGAGTGCGCTGCACTCGTCTACCAGGGAGGCGCTCAGGCCGTAGCCACAAAGCTCGACCACGAGCGCTTGGATCGCGGTATTGTAGGTATCAACGTTCGCCTTCGACCCACCATAGGTATACGCCACGGCATGCGGAATGTTCCCGAAGAAGACCTTTGCCCGCAGCGAGTTGTCAGATAGCCAGTGGAAATAGACCGGGTACGTGTTACTGGCCGACACCGCGGTGATCTCGACAGTATGCGCGCCGGCGGCCAGGCCGGCAAAGACCAGACACATGGGTCCATAGGATCGACCGAGGATCGTGCGCACATCTCCGTCCTGACTGAACGTGCCACGGTCCACGCCGTCAATCCTCACCGAGAACTGGCTGGGGTTGCCATACTGGCGGATCATGCCCAGGCTCACCGAGGTGCCGGTGACGGTGAACGATGCCTTTGCGCCGGCTGCTGTGGCGCCATAAGTGCCCCAGGCTAAGCCGCTGTTCGTCCAACTTCCAGTGAAGGTGACGCCATTGCCGGGATTGGCAGTCTTGACGTTGGAACCGAGCCACACGCCATAGGCGCGCATGGCGTCGATGAAGTAGCCACGCTTCGCCGGATCCACGTCGTACTTGGCCTGGTCATTGGTGCCCAAGGCCACGATGCACTTGTCCGCCGCCGTGATCTGAGGCGAGCGCGCATAGATGGCGTCGGCCTGGTCCATCGCCATGCTAGTAGACACGGCCCCATTGTCAAAAGTCACGCCGAGGTCAGCACCCAGCAATGCGACGTAGTTTTTTGCCGCCGAGCTCGCGCCGGCGCCTGCAGTGATGGAATCCCCGAATGCTCGATAGGTCATGATTATTTCTTGATGTAGGTATTGAGGGAGCAGCTGCTTGGAGCAGTGCCACTTACTGCGCCGCCAATGTAGTTTGCCGACCCGCCAGCGCTTCCCATAGCGGCAATCAGCGTCACATAGTGGTACCCCTCGGTGAGGCCCGCCTTCGGGAAGTTGATCGCGTAGGGGATGCCAAAGTTTCCAGTAGGCCCGTAACCAGCTGACCAGGAGCCTGGTTCAGCGACCACTCCATCAAATGCAACGGCCGTGTTATTTGTAATGCCTGCAACCGTCTGCGTGGAGTATCCAGAGCCCCCAACAACAACAATTTCCCCTGCCCAGCAAAGGAATTCGTTGCGAATTTCACTGTTGACTTCTTGGTAGGTGGGTGCCACAGAGGAACCCGACAGAGTTCGGCTGGCTGAGAGGTACGAGAATCCGGCGATGCCAGGGTCGTTAAACCATGACCGCACGAAGCGTTGCGCGGCCGTGTCTTGGAACGCTGGGCCAGTGATCGGGCGCGCCATGCCGACGAGAGTGCGGGTCGCATCGCCAGACTTGATTTCCACACCAGTGGTGCTGTCGGTCGCATGGCTAGTGGTCGATGCCTCCAGAGTCATCACGCCCGAATTCATGTAGGCGTAGATGAAGTACAGCGTGCTGACGGTCAGTCCGGTTGCCGCCAAGCTGACGCCGCCAGATGGTACCGTTTGTGGAACGCCGTTGATGGTCAACCTGTTTCCATTGAATGGAGACAGAACGAGGTTTGCTCCAGACTTTATCAGCCGGCACTGGCCATTTACCGCCTGAGCGGAATTAGCCAGTGAAACCCATGGTTGCCATGCACTACCAGTCCGGCGGCGATACCAGACTTGGTCCGCAGCGGCAGATACCAGGAACTGGAGACCTATGGTGCCGGCCACCCTGTGGTGAAGAACGGCATTTCCTGCTGTGAATGGCCAGGTGCCAGCCGTGGAGCTGTTGGCGTAGTAGGTGCCCGCACCTATTGTCGCGTCATCCAAAGATGCGATTGCTACAGCAGATGTCGCCCCAAGTCCGTATTGCCCGAAAAGGCTGCGCACTGCCCCAGTCACCTGAGTAAGATCAGATTTTGAAGGCGTGATACCAGCTGCAGTCACTAGATTTACCAGTTCCATCATTAACATATTCAGGAACTCAGCTGGCACCACTGTAGGCGCTACGCCGGTCGCGGGATTTCCATCGGTGAAATAGCCACCCGTCCCAGCAGAACTTGGTGCCGGCAGCGTTGACGATGCTGTTGGGTTATCGATTTGATACATGCATTACCTCATTGGTAGATGAACTGCAAAACGGTATGGGCGGGCCTGACTCGATCGAGTTCGCACTCTAAAACCGTGTTCTGCCACGCGGCCAATGGCTCGCCCGCCGTTGATTGCCCAGCCCGGAAATACACGGGCGAGACGCTCGGAGCCACAATCGCCCAGGTGTATGACCATTCTTCGCCACCCACAGGGTCGCCGGCGCAACTCTGGCCGCAACGGAACGGTGCAAATTCCTTTGTCTCAACCACATAACCGAGATCAAGGGCAAAACTGATGAAATAAGGAATCGACTGGCCGCCACTATTTGCGAACCGTGCCACCACTTGCTGCCGTCGCTGCTGCAGAGTGGGCGACTCCCCGGCGCACGGGTCTGGAAGGTCTAGGGTTGATTCCCACTCGGGCAGCAACTCAATCGTCGTTGCAGGGTTAGCATCAGTGAGAAGATTCACCGCCCTCCCCGCATGGCGAACAAAGGTCGGCGCCAGGCCTGACAATGTTTCAGCCTGCACACTGTCTTGACCGCGCGGCCAAACTAGGCCTGATGGCAACAGGCCTTGGAGCGCATTGAGAAAGTCCTGCGCGGTATATGTTGGGATGCGCATGACCACCTCACAGATAGACAACGGTGCCAAGCGTGGGCAGATATCCCAACGGGCTTAAGACATTGCCTGTGATGACCGTCGTTGTCGTGCCGATCACGCCATCGATCTCATCAATCACCCCGCCGGCAGCTGCCGCGATGCCGCTCAAGGCTCCTTCAATTTCAGTCCGATCTACAGTGCCCGCAAGCGGAGTACCGTTTCGATAGAGCACATCAGCCAATGCTGCATTGATGGCTGCCCGTGTTGCAGCGCTGGCCGAGGAGAGACCACTGACCTTGAAATTGAGGACGTGCTTTTCCGGGGAACATGCGTAGACCAGAGCTGTCGCCGGTCGCAAGGTATAGAGTGCGTCTGCCAGAAGCAACTGATCGCCAGTCGCCTTTGTTGCATTCCGCTTTTCGGCGGTGGCCACGCCATTGGTTCCTTGCGGGAAGCCTGCATGCGCCGATTCGACGTCATCCATCATAAAATAGACTACGACGGTTCCAGCGCCAAATCCCACAGGATTGGCCCACGCACGAGTTACGCCAGCCTGGGCCGTCGACCAAGTCGAATAGTCATCCACGGAGCCGCCCTGGGGCGATGACTGATATCCAGCCATCACTCGACCCGAGAAGTCGTCTTGGCTTTCTACATCAGCACCACCCACAAAAGCCGCGGTGGCCACTCCCGTGGACTGCACCCCATCCACTGCAGTGGCAAGGGTCAGCTTGGTACCGGCATCACAGTTCCCAGCAGAACCGGCTTCCACCGCTTCAGCCGCCACAGTAATCGGGGCACCGCTCGATGTACCGGAGGTAGTGGTGACATATGCGACCCCATCCCCCCGTACTAACTGCGTCCCCGCGCTGATGGTGCCAGAGGTCGCCGGAAAGGTGACGGTAGGACTTACCGACTTCGTAGCAGCTTTCTGATAAACCTTCTTCAGTGCGCCCCAGCCTGCCAAATATTCATCGGTGGCAGTCCAAGGGACCGCCTGCTTAGCGATGTAGTCGAGGTAGCCGTAGACAAGGTTGATCAGGGCCGCCAGAACACGCCCAAGGATTCGCAGCGGAGAGAACCGCAGTAGCGCGTCAGTCCCCGGCTGGGCGGCCTCGATGTCGGCCTTGACCTGCTCCTGCAGGTCACTCAATGTCGGTCTCGTATATGCCATTACCCAGTCACCTCAATTTTCCAACCAAGTTCTTGCTGCACCGCGTTACCGTCCGGAAGATATGCCACGATCTTCGATCCGAGGAATCCGCGGCGCACCCATTGAACCGAAATATCAAATCGCAGGACGACCTTGTCGTCGATCATCCATTGGAAGGCCTCGGCCAAGTAGTCATAGGCACGCTGCAGCGTTTCATCCGTCTGTTTCGCCCGTCGCAGCAGCCACAGGCGAGAGCCGATTGGGTAATCCTCACCCGCATCGCCCCACCAGCCGCGAGGATTGGTGGTTCCATCCGGAATCTCGTCATCTGGTGCGGCGACGCGGTCAGTGAAGGCACTTATCAAAATCTGCGTAGTGATCGGACTCCCTGTCGCGAGCCCACTACCGACAACCCTCCAATCGCCTCGACTCCCGCCAGAATCCCAGTAAGCCGCAATATCAGCCATCATTCGCCCATAAAAAAAACCCGCCGCAGCGGGTTCTGTTTAGATCTTTCCAAATCAGACTTGCTGATTAGGCTTCTTGCTCGTGACCGCCCCCAGGCCAGTCTGAATTCCCTCTATCTGGTGGTCGTGATCGTCGTAGGTCGCACGCATATTCGCCATCGACTTGCCGCCTGTACTGGCGTTATCAGTGATGTCTCCACCAGCGGTGATCTTTCCACTTACATCCAGCTCCGGGGTGTTCAGCGCCACTTTGGTACTGGCATTGACGGTTACCGTCGGCGCATTGTTCAGGGACACAGGCAGTCCTGCAGCTTCGATCACCAGCCCTCCATTCGAAAGGTAGATTCGGATCCCGACTTCGTTATATACCGCTGCTTCTCCCTGATTCAGATTGCGAGGCCGACTGTCGGGATGATTGGTCCCGAGCACAACACCATTGCCGCGATCGCCACCGACAAAAGCAACAAGTGCATCCGATCCAACTGGCGCGCGCCCCGAGAAACCAAAGTGCGACATGTAGGGCACGCCGTCGATTGTCTGGAGCGCATTCAGGCGCACCTGCAAGCGCTGCATGACGCCGGAGTCGTCAATGAAGCCAATACGTAGGCGCAGCACGCCGGACAACAGACGCATGGCGATTTTTGCGATTCCGTCCATCATTCCGCCCAATAGGGTGAATTTCCGCTAGCAAACATCTTGCTCGTGTCAATTAGGTTGCTTGTATAAAGCGCCATCGGTTCCACCGAGTAAGCGCCAGGATGCATGATGGTGAGTTCCGCTGTGGTTCCCGAGCCTTCGTCCTTTTTAAAATTGACGTTGGCGATCAACCATGTGACCGGTGCTTTCATCTTCAGGCTTGGCAGATATACTGTGACAAGCCGATTCGGTTGCCAAAGATTACCCGCCTCGTCAAACCAGTTATCGGTGACGACCGTGATGACCTCGCTACGCCCATTCGCGCTATTGCGCTGCCAAATCGCTCGCTCAATGCAGAGATCCACATACCCAGCAGTCGCTTCGGCAATGAGGTAGCGCTTGCGATTACGCTGAACACCGTTGTCTTTGGTGCCGCCGAGGAGATTGCCGCCGTCCCCCGCATCCAGCCCCATGGCCACGCTTTGCAGAAAACACGTGTATTCAGAGAATCTGCGGTCCGCGCTGTACTCTATTCTTGCAGCTTGAACATTGACCCCCTCCTCCAACGACGAGGCCATTGCATCGGTACCCGCGCGCGACAGCACCAAGTCTCCATCGAAATTCTCATACATCATCAACTGCGAATAGCGTGCCACCCGTGAAAGCACATCAAACGCAGACTCTCCCAAGATCAAATTCAGCTGAGGAATGATGCGCAGCGTAGATGGATCGACGCTGCAAAGTACATCGATAGGATGAGTCACGTCGCCATCTGGCGTTTTCCCGTAGGCCGCAACCAAGTTTTGGGCCAGAGTGTACGCGTTGACGTTGCTAAACTGGCCGCCAGGCCATTCGGCGCTTGCGTCCACCAAGTCTTGGCATTTCCCTCGGCCGCTTGCGGCAATAGAATGGGCACCAGCGGAAAATTCCGTGTGATACCGATCGACATAGCCTGCCACCATGCGCCGTGTACCGGCAAACAGTTCAAAGTAAGAACCTGGCTCCATGCGCAGTGCGTTCAATTCACCAGGATAGACCTCCGAGAACTGAACAACAAACGAGCCAGGAAAGAACTCCAGCCCAACCTGAACATGGATGCTCGTCCACCCATAGATCTGCTTTCCGTTAAGTTCAATCCTAATCTCATCGTTCATATCTTCTTCCACACTGCAATAATGCCGCTTTCGCCTTTATGCTTTATTCCGACAAGGCACGGAACTCCGGCGGCATGAAAGCAGGATGAATAGGCGCAGCCTGGGAGATCAGCTCAGCGGCCCTACTGGGATCTCGATAGAGGCGCTGTGCGAGCGCCAACGCGTTCATGGGTGCACTAAAAGAGAACTCAGTCACTGACGCAAGCTGCGCACCGCGGGTATTGAGATCGTCAATCACCGCGGCCCTCAGACCGATCAGCGCCACGTAGGTTTCATCGTCGCCAGAGTCGCCGGCAATCTGGATCTCGTTTTCAATGAGGCTTGATACTTGATTCCGGACTGCGATTGCATCCTCGGATGAGGCGGGCTGATAGTTGCTGGCGGCACTGGCCAGCTCTGCAAGCGCTGTGCGCCGCATGAGCGCTCCGATCGCTGATTGCATGCTGGCCATCGCCTGCCCCGTCTGAGATGAAGTTGTAGGCGCGGATGGCTGGTACTGAGACAATCTGGAAAGCAGCCGAACCCCATCAGCGGGGTCGCTAGCTGTCGCCAGCAGAGCCTGTGCTAATGCACTTGCAGCAGCCGACAGAGCGGCGCCATTGGCAGGTGATGCTGCTGCGCCAGCTAGAACGGCTCCCGCCTGAATTACGGACGCCCGCTTGGTCGTGTCGTTGGCAAGCAACTGCGCAGCCGTCACACCACTTGCCGCCTTGGCATTCGACCCGCTATACCCGTTGTTCGCACCGCCGAACATGTTTCCCAGGTTACCCGCCAGCGTCGAAACGGACCTGAAGACCCGGCGCACATCGTTCACAAGCCCCAACGCCTGGGTGTACCACCCGACAGCCGTGCTGATAGATTGCTTCACAACGGCAGCCCCTTTCTTTACTGCCGCTGCAATATTAGCCAAGTAGTCAATCATCGATGCCGACTTGACAGCATCCGCTGCAGAAACTACCTGGCCTTCAGTAGAAGTCGTCGAAGCGGGATACTTGCGCGCCCCTGAAACGATGAAGTCAAAGCGAAGTTCAAAATACCCTCCGTGCTCTGCGTGCTCTTGAATGTCGCAATTGATGCAGCACACATTGTTGAGCGTGCCCATCGTCGGATGTACAAGCTGCAAGCCCGGATTGGTCTGGTCAAAGCGCTTTTCAAGAATGTCGATTAGGCGATCGCGCTGCTGAATGACAGGGCCGCCCTTGTAGACCAGGTCATCTTGCAGAAGGAAGCCAATGAAGCCAAATCGACGCGCACGCTTTCCAAGATCCTCGACCCATATCTCATCGCGCTCCGGATACTCATGGACCACAACTCGCCGACCAACACCGGCCGAAGAAGATATAACGCCGAACGGGAGGCCACCATAGCTCGCCTGCTTCAGAGACTTGAGCCAAGAGCTGTCAGATTCACCGAAAAGGCCAAGCGCAGTGTCGGCCAGTTGATTCACCGCAGAAGCGACGCCACCAATACTTCCGACTACCGACCCTACGCTAAAAGTGCTCATAAGTGCCCTCCTTGCCCAGGATCGGCTACGGTCGCACGCACCGACCCCTCATTCCTCACGCTCGCTGACATACCCTTGGGGGCGTTTTCAAACCGCACCGTTACCACAGACTGGCCAGCCGCCGCGGGCGAACCAGCAGAAGGAGGTGCTATATCTGGCGTACTAGCAGCGGCCGCTGGAGCCCCCCCAACTGTGGCACCAATTGTGCGCTGGCCAGTACTCATTGCTGCAAGCACTGCGGCCGCGTTGGCCTGTCGGCGTTCAACATTCGCCTCCGCCACACCAGGGCGCTCGTATTCCCAAGTGTGAATTTGAGCCGCCTTTTCCGCCGTATCCGCCCGCCGCAACAAGCTCCCGGAACGCTTTTCGGTGTTTCGAAGTTCCCAGAGCATGTAATTCACCTGCTCTTCAAAGGAAGAATCTTGCACACGCTTTCCATGCTGCCGTTCGAATTCTTGCTTGCGGGGACCCAGCCATTGCGAAATGCCGGCCGCCCCCGAGCTTGAATTGACTGCAGTTGGGTCAAGATTACTTTCTTGCATCAAACTACCGATTGTTCCGGCAATCTGAGCATCGCTGTAACCATCCTCACGCATCTTGCTGATTAGATAGGCCTTGCGCTGATCGATAGATGCTTGCGTAGTAAGGGGCGAGCCGGTGGGCGCGATTGCTGTTGTCGCCCCAGCCCTCCGCCTGGCAAGCTCTGCCTCCTCCCCTTTATTCAGATCTGAACTGAAAAATGCAGCGGCGACTCCCGCGACAAGTGGGTTGGCCAGGATAGGCAACAGCAACGCCGAAATCTTGGCAGCGCTTGCTGCCATTGATGCCAGAGCAGCTACAGGACCCACCAGGGTGACCGCCGCAAGGGCTATGGCAATTGTCTTGACGCCGCCCAGGTTATCGACGAGTTCACCCACGTCCTTTACCACTCGCGACCAGTCCGTCTTGTCAATCCAATTGGCAATTCGCTCTCCGTATTCGGCCACCCTGGTCGCAATCACGTCACCATACTGCTCGACAAGCCGACCAACTGCACCGGTTACTCTTTCGAACGCCGGTAGGACGGCAAGACCTAACGAGTTTTTCAATGTTTCAAATGACCGTTCCAAGCCCAAGACCTGCTGCTGATACGCTGCGGCCCGAGCAATCTCCTGATCCGAAAAAGGCTTCGTGATCCGCGAGCTGTTCGAAAAGAACTTTTCGACGGCGGCGCGTCCTTGCACAAGCAGAGGGAAGATAGACGAAACACCGAATGCTTCGGCAATACGCTTTTTGGTTTCCGCATTGCCCTGGCGCTCCATGGCGGAAGCGATATCTAGGATGGCTCGCCCTGTATCGATTGAGCCGTTCTTGAGCCGATGCATTTCCAGCCCAATCGCATTCATGTCACGCACGGTCTCAGGCGTGCGAAAAGCATTGTCTAGCTTTTCCCCAACACCGGCCAGGGCGCCGTTCATGTCTTCTGCGGAAAGGCTAGCCAGCTTCGCCGCACCCTGCCACACCTGTAGTTCCTGGGTAGACATCCCTATCGACACCGCCTGGTTGCGCAAGGCAAGCTGCGTGCGCCCAAGGCCGGCGGCCAGCGCCGTAATGCCAGCAATCGAGCCGATACCAATAATGGCAGTCAGCGGCGCAATGATGCTACGAATCTTCTCCCCTGCTGCCTCCGCCCCGCGAGCCACCCCTTTCAATCCCTTGATCAGACGATTGGTGCCAATCTCATTGCCAAGGCTGTTGGCAGACTTGGTCACTCGGTCAAAAGGAGCCATCATGCGATCGACCTGCTGGTTGATCCTGCGAACGACCTCCGTGGTCTTATCGATCGCACTGATGGTGATCTGGAAATTATTGGCCATTTGGGATGATGTTTTTTATGCGGTTTGACTCCTCCAGCCAGAACTGGAACTCACTGACGTGTAATTGCCAAACGTCAAACGGTCCCCACCTGAAGAAGAACGTCAGGTCTGCGGCAAGTTGTCGCCAGTTTTGGGGGAGTCCGGCAGAAAAGACGAGATGATGTCACCGGCAGCCTGGGCGTCACTCATGCATAGCTGCTGTGCCGCCAGCACCGGGATGCCTGCAGAAAACGAAATCATCAGGGCCAACTTGTCGAAGGTGTCCGGCTGCTTATTCACCTTCCCGGTTTCTGCCAGCGTCAACTCCTTCAGCGTAAGCTGATCGATGATCTGCTCCCCTATCTTGACTGGCTTTTTCAGGGTGAGGATCTTTTCTTCTGTCATGTCCATGGTTTAGCTCACAGTCTGCTCAGTGACGCTGTTGCTTTCGAAACGGACATCGAACTTGGCATCGGTGGTATCCACTTCCTGAGCATCGACGGTCCACATGTTGTTGCCGATGATCGTCTTCCCGTTGGCCAACTGGGCGACCACCAAGGCGTCACGCATTTTGTTGAAATCGGACACCGACAGACCGCCGGCATCGCGCAGCGTGAAAGCCATGTACCCTGCGATAGGCGTTTCCTTGTAGCCATGCACACCGTCCTGGCCTGTCAGCGTTTCACGCTTGACCTTGGAGACGCTGTATTTGAGGCTGCCTTCCAGTTGATAGGTGACGCCATCGACCGAAACCGACGAGGTTCCCGCGAGTAAGTTCATGGATTGCTCCCATTCATGAAAACGGCCGCTCTCTGCGGCCGCATTGGATTACTGGTAGGTGAACTGGAACAGCAGCGCGAGGACGCGCAACTGATTCATCAGGACCGCCGGATAAAGCACATCGACCCGGTTCGGGTTCTGGCTGTTTTGCTGAACAATGATGTTCTGAGCGAAGGCAGCACTGTTTTGCGCAAACCCGTTGTCCTCCAGCTGCTTGTACTTACCGATCTGGGCGGCCTTGATCGTCTTCGGGTTGACGGTGTTGGTACCGTAAGTCACCCGTGTTTCGTCGCTAACAAGTTTCATCCGCGCGAATTTGGAAGTGACATCGGCTCGGAGTTGCCGCAGTACGTAGGCGATATTGAACATCGCTTCCACGTAGAGCATGCTGTCATCAGCAACACCTGCAGCGTTCTTCTGGTAGGTGGTGATGATGCTGTCCAGCTGCACAGTACCGTCGTCGGCGACCGTGAAGGTGGACATGCCATCCCACAGCAGTACGTTGCGATCGGTGATGGTGAAGCGCTTCTCCAGCGGGGGCGCCAACACGGTCGACATCGCCAGGGTCTGCAGAGGGCGAGCGCAGTCGGCGCGCAGAGATACAGCCGCTGTCGCCGCCAGGTCAGCTGCCCAGATGTAGGACGACGACGGGGACCCGTTGAACGGCAGGATGCTCACGTGCTCATCATTGCGGCTCACGCCCAGGGTGGTAGCCTGGGACAAGGATCCACGGAATGCCGCAAAAGCATGTCCGTAGATCATCTTTTGCCACGACCAACGGCCGGTCTTCGTACTCAAGAACGACTTGATTGCGTCCAACGACGCGCTGTCCGTGTATGGGAACGCGATGAAATCGAATTCCCGGTCGCCCAGGTTGGCCAGTGCGGTGGTGAGGACCGGGTTCGTCGTGCCGCCGCTCATGGCGGTGATGGTGACGCCCAGACCGGCCGGCGTGGCCTCGCCGCCCAGGCTGCCGCGGTAGTTCAGCTGCAGATCGATATCGCCTGCAGCAGCGCCCTTGTTTTTGGCAGTCAAGTTCACCTTGAAGGCGCTGGTGCCATCCACCGCTGCAGCCACCGGCAAATCGGGATTCGCCGCGATGGCCGCGACCAGATTGGTCGCCAGCTGAGACGGCGTCAGGCTGGCCGCTACTGCCAGGCTGACCAACTTGCCAGCGATGTACAGCGAGAGCACGCCGGTGTCGGTAGCCTGGGCCGTGAAACTGATCGACCCTGTCGCGGCGGTTGCCGCCACATCGTCGGATAGGGGCAACTGCCAGACCTCGCCAAACGAATCGGCATTACGATAGGTTGCGATCATTTGCGCCAGCATCGAGCCCGCGCCACCAACGATCTTGGCGTCCGCCACGCCCTGCGAGATAGTAGCCACGTTGGGCACACCCAAGCCGGCCGAAGTGATCTGTCCGATGACGAGAGCGCGCTGAGTGCTTGCCCCCGAATTGGCTCGGCTTGGGTCCAGGTCGGCAAAAAACAGGCCGGTCCGCAAGTTACTGGGAATATTCGGGAACGAAATGTCACCCATGCTCTTCTCCAAATGAAAAAGCCTCGCAACGCGAGGCTTTGGGTATCTTTTTGAAAAGTCGCCGTCTTATTCGAGCGGCGACTCAGGGACATCCGCGACGCGCACGACATCGCCATCACGCAGGCGCGCAGCCCAATAAAGGTCGTAGTCCCCGACCTCCACGCCTTCAGCAGGGATTTTCGCCATGGTGACTGGGTCACGGACAACCAGTCCTGGGGATGGTTTGATATGCATGTAAGCCTCACTGCGGTAAATTGACATCAGCGCCGAACTGCGGCGTATCTGGGGTTGCTGGAGGAATACGGGTATCAATCCCTTCCAGCGGGGCGGACGGCTCTTGGAAGAACTGGTCCGAGCTTTGCACGAATTCCATACCAAGCTGCTGGTGCAGCGTTCCCAAATGCATCGCAGTATCGGTATCGGGCGTGCCCACCTGCATCTGCGATCTGAAAAACGGGTAATGCTGCAACAAGCTCATCAGCGGGGTGTAGTTGATCAGCGCTGCCTTGATCTGCTCGCGCATCACTTCCAAATCCGCCTGCACCAAGACAGCGCCAATATCATCGTCGCCGGCCGGATGCCGCACCCTGGCATGCACGTGCAGAGTCGTGGTCACGGTGAAGAGCGGTGCGCCATGCCTGCCCGATGACTCGCCCTCCTCCTCCGGTGCCGTGACGATGAGCATCGGATACTCACCGTCCCAGGTAGCCAGGTCCCGAGGCGAAAAGACGCTTTGCCCTGCCAAAGTTTTCCCTTTCAGGGCAGCAACGGCGATCTGGCGAAGATCCGCAGAAGTCGTCATCCAGCCACCTTTAAAGGAAGAACAATCCAGCCGACGCCATCTGGGCGAGCATCCATCACCACATACTGCTTCGCGTCAATGGTCACCCGATCATTTTTGGCCGGAAAACTCGGCAAGTCATTTGCGCGCACACAGAAGGTGGGCGCTGTCGTGGTCCAGGCGGGATTCCCATCGCCATCAATGACTGGGGACTTGTAGCCATCCGTGAAGATGCCACTCACCGGGATGGGAGCACCACCAGATGGCGCGTAAAGCGCCTGGCGGCCAAATTCCGATTGGCAGGCCGCCAGGACCTCTGCATCGAAGTCGATCACGGCCTAGCTGCCGGCGCGACCCGATTGCAGGACTTCCGGACGGGTGCAGATGAACAGCGGATAGGCATACGCTTCCATCTTCCACCACATGCGGCGCTGCGTGTCGAAGATCGGCAGCACGTACACCGGCTTGCCGGGGGTGTTCACCCAGTCGACGGTTTCGCCCGGCGCATTGGCTTCGCGGAAGATGCCAGGCGCGCCCACTGGGAAGAACTTCACCTTGTCGTCGGCGATCTTGATCGTGCTGTTGTCGTCCGAGCCGCGGTAGTTCAGCCAGGTGATGCCGCCGAAGTCGAATGCCGCGAAGGCAGCACCTTGGCTGTTATCGCGCAGTGCCGTCGCGTCCGACCAGTTCACGAAGGTACGGATCACATCCGGGTGGTTGGTGAACAGGTCATAGAACGAGTCGCCGCACAGAGCGAAGACACGGGTGGTCGAGGTGAACGAGCCCTTGGCGGAACGCGCCATGGAACGGGTGATGCCGTTGCAGATCGGGCGCAGCGAATTGGCAGTGCCGGCGGCCAAGTTGAAGGCGACTTCGCTGGACTGGGTGATGCCGAACTCGTCGAACCAGTTGTACAGCACGCTGCCGTCTTTCGGATCCAACACCATGCCCTGCACCGCCGCCAGGCGCAGATATTCCTTGGTGTACTCGACGCTCGACAGCAGGCCGGTGGGGCCGCTCAGACGACGCGCAACCTCGGCCTCGACCTGCATCAGGACTGATTCCTGGCCGAACTCACGGATGTTCTGCAGCTCAGTGGCATACAGCGTGTCGTCGTGCATCAGACGCGGCACATCGAAGTAGCGCATCTTGCGCTTCTCGGTCTGACGCTGGGTACCCTCGGCGCCGCGTTCGGAGAACGGGATCAGGGCCAGCTTGCCTTCGCGCTCCTCCACTGCCAGCGCGGTGGTGCGGATGGGGTTGGGGTCAAAAATGTTCAGCTCACCCAGGCCGGTCGGCTGGTACGGGTTACGCTGAACTGCATCGGTCAGGGCAACCGCCGAGAAGGCGTCTTGCTGGAAGATATTCAGAATGTCGCTCACGGCGAATGTCCTTTCAGAATAAGAAAAGCCGCCCGAAGGCGGCTTGAAGAGTGGCGAGGATATGGGCCTTAGCGGACCAGCAGGACCTTGGATTGGGACATCTGGGCAATGAAGGCCGCGATCTGAGACCCTGTTGCGCCGGCGGGCCAGATCAGTTCGGAGCCATTCAGCTCTGCATGGCGGAAGATCACCAGGGCCTGCTTGTCCGCGGCCGTGACGTCTTTGGTGCCGTATAGCACGGCTACCGGCACACCAGTGCCGTCAGCGGCAGTCAGGCTAAGAGGCGCATACTTCTTGGAACCTGCCGCGACCGTGATTTTGAAACTATCGCCAGCCACAAAGGCATTGCTGCCGGCCGTGATGGTAAAGCCCAGGCCGCCGCCGGAGAAGGCGACACCGGTCGTGCCATGCCCCACTTCGACACCTTGCGGATCTTCGACTACGAAGTGCGTCGCGTCTGCGAACTGCAGGGCGTAGTCCCCAGCCTGCACAGGCGCTGCCACAGAAATAGCGCCAAAGGTACCGTTACCGGAATTGGTGCCGAGTGCGGTAGCGGCTGCAGTGTTGCCGGTAGTCTGCTGACCCAGCACGGTACCCGCCAACACTTTGACACCACCGGTCAGGGTGACGGTCTCGCGTGAGATATGGCCGTTTGCTTCGCTGACGATGAAACCACCGTCATGCCACTGCTCCTGCAGCGGCGTTACTGTCGGGTTACCCATGATCAGGGAGTCCTTTCGAAATGGATGGGTTGATTAGCGACGGCCAGAAGCCTTCTTGAATGCAGCATCCCAGCGGCTGGCCGTTTGCTGGGCACGATTGGCGGAAGGAGCGCCGGAGCCAATGCCTGGATTGCGCGCGGCACGACCACCCGCAAACTCGGCAGTAGCCATGCTTGCCGGCGTACTCTCCAACACGGCCAGGGCTTCTTTGCGGGTCATGCTGGTGTTGAATGCCAGATTGGCGGCCAGGACAGGATTGCGGCCGGCAGCCTTCGATCCGAAGATGGCCGCGCATCGAGCGCGCTCACGGCGACGGGCAGAGGCTGCAGCACTCTTGCCGCGCATCTCTTCTTCCTCATCGTCCTCGGCATCCTGATCGTCGGCCTTCGCGCTGTCCTTCTCATCGTCGTCAGGATCATCGCCCTCTGCTTTGTCCTTATCGTTGTCGTCGTCCTCGGCACGCTTGCCCTTCTTGCCGGTATTGTCCTCACGGTCCTGTTCCTTCTTGTCCGGATCGTCATCCTCAGCTTCTTCGCGACGGTCCTTGTCATCCTCCTCGGCGCGCTTACCTGCAACCCCGGTGAGATGGGCGAAAGACAAGACTTTCGCCATTTGCTTGGTGAGTTTCGACATCATTCTTCCTTATGAAATGACTACTGGCCCAGCTCGGAAAGCAGGGATTGGAATGCCTTATCAGGTGCCATCACAGCATCTGCAAAGCCAATTTCGACGCCTGCGGCGCCGAGGAACGTGGTGGCCTGGGTTCCCCGAACAGCGGACACCTTCATGCCACGGTTACGCGCCACTGTTTCAACGAAGAGTGATCCCATGGCATCAATGTCCGCTTGAAAGCGCTGCAGAGCTTCCTTGGACAGCGGGATCTCACTGTGACCATCGGCCTTGCGATCCCCATAATGGATCATGGTCACGGCGATACCGGCGGCAGTCAGTGCCTTAGAAAAATCCACATGCATGCAGATCACGCCCACGCTGCCAGTACCACCAGTACGCGGTACCGCGATATGGTCGCAGGCGCTGGCGATAGCGTAGCCAGCCGAATAAGCCGCCTCGCTCAAGATCGCGTGCATGGGCTTGATTCCTCTGCAGGCATACATCGCGTCCACCAAGTCGAACAAACCCGCGACCTCGCCACCCGGACTATCAATATCGAATGCGATACCGCGCACTGCGGTGTCTTCCAGCGCCATGCTGAGGTTGGCCCGAATCCCGTCGTACCCCGTCATCCCTGAATAGGGGCGAAGGGTACCCAGCTTCTGCACCAGCGTGCCCTGGACAGGGATAATCGCGATGCCTTCGATCACCTCGTAGCCGCGACGATCGCTATCACGCGGCGCACCGAAGGAATCACTGGCGATCACCCCGGCGGCAACAGACGCATCAGCCAGATCCAGAGCATGTCCGTCCATTCGGAACAGCCGGGTGATGCCGAAGCGCTCGGCCAGCGCGGCCATTACGACCTCGGCTTTGCCAGGGGTAATGGCCAGTGGCGTATTGAATAGCCGTTGCGCCAAGAATGGCAGGTTGGTCATTTCGCTTCATCTCCTTGTTCGGGCTCGGAAGCCGAATTTGCGTCATCGCTGTACCACTTGGGTGGCGGCAAGCCGTTGTCTTTGAACATCTGCACCTCAATGGCACGCTGCGCGATGACTTCTTCGTAGTCCAGGCCTTGTTCAGCGCACTCGCGCTGCAGTGTGGAGAGCCCGGCATCCATGCCGAGAATGGCACCTTGCTTTTCCTTGACCGGATCCACCCAGCCGCGCGCCACACCAAGCCACGCGCATTTGGAGTAGGCTGTACGCGCCTCCAAGAAGCTGGGAGCGCCTGCAGGCAACGGCAGATGCCCACGATCCATCATTTCATGAAGCACTCCGGCATATACCGGAGTGGCAGTATTGGTCTTGAATTCCGCCGAGCGACGTGTCAACGTCTTCCATGACTCAAGGAGGGCTGCACGCGCTGAGCTGTAGTTGGTCTGCGACCAATCCTGAGAAATCTGCTCAGCAGAAATGCCGCTGGCTGCGGCGAAACTACGCTGCATTTCCCTCACGAACTCTCCGAATCCGCTGTGTGGGTGCGCCGCGGCGACCTGCTCGATCGATTCCCCTGGCGCCAAGGTCGGAATACGCGCCCCGTTGAGCATCGCCGGGCGCTCGTTTGACCAATCGACCCGTAACTGCTGATACTTACTGAGCTCTTCGGAGTCGCCGTCCAGCGCGTCTTGAACAAGCGCCGGATCATAGGGGCTCTTGACGTAGGTCCCGAACGTTGCCGCAATAGTGGCCGCTTGGAGCTCGACACCGTAATACCGGGCAAGCATCTTGAAGCGAGCAATCACGGAGGTGAAGACACCGATGCCGCGGTTCTGGCCGGCACGGTCGCGCTCAAAATCGTGGATCACCCGGATCCAACCATCTGGATCTTCTCGTTCAATGCGCTCCCAGGTGTTGGCCTCGACGGCGTTATACCAGTCGTTTTGCTCTGCCTTCCGAATGTGGTAGGCCACCGGCACACCGAAATCATCAATCTCCACGCCACCGCGCATGTGCTTGGTGTCCATGATCTGGTAGGGATTGGAGAGACGATCCGGATCGACGACTTGCCACGCGGTGGCATAGCGCGCTGCGCCAACACCGATACGCTCCGGCAGCCAATACGCCATCATCAGGGCATCGCCGTCAACCAACTTGTGCCGCATCGCCAGGCGGAGCTGCTGCGATGTCGTCATTTGGCGGCTGACATCACCATACCGCCCGAGGTCCTCGGAATAGGTGCGCCACAGAGCTTCTGCCGCCCGACGAAATTCGACCGCCCACTGAGCGTCAAAGGTCCGCAGGCCAGTCAGTGTCTGGAGCGCCATGTAATCCGGCATGGCCGACAGCTTCAGCGATGCGCCAACCGTGTTGTCCAGAATTCGTGTGATACCGCCCGAGGCCAGACCGTCGTTTCGGACCAGATCTCGCTGGCGCGCAACCATCCGATCCCGGAACTGGTTGATTTCGGAGTCGGGCGAACGAATCCAGGGCAGCCAATCACCCATCTCCTGCGTCTGCCAACTAGCCGCATCGTAGGGAAACACGCTAGGCGCCGAGCCATTCAACGACGCAGACGGACGAGCGCGGGCCGGGCTGGCCCGTTGTATCGGTCGGCCCGAAGCGTCAAGAATGGTCGTCATCAGAAGTTTGTCCAGATTGGCCGGCGGCGACTGCCGAGACCCAGTTGAGCATTGAGCTTTGCCAGCCAAGCCCGCAAGTCCTCGATGTTGGCTTGCTGGTAGGTGACGGATCGAGCTCCATCACCCTGGCTATAGGAGACAGTCACGCGCTTTTTCCCAGTGCTTAGGTCGTGCATGGCCTGTAACGCATCAATCTGCCACTGTTTCAGTGTATCGATCGGAACGTTAGCGAGGTCACTGGTTGCGGGATCGTAATTCGACATCGCTATGCTTTCCGCGAAGCCTTGGAGGCCGCCAGCGCGAGGATTTCGTGCGGCTTCAGCTCTTCGATACCTTCGATCATCTGCTGACGTACCTTGTCGGAAACGATCTTGGTCAGTGCCTCAAAGGGCACCGTGACAGCCAGTCCTGCGCGCTCAATCTCGACCTCTCCCGTCATCGCGGCGTTGTGAGTAAAGGTCACTGCGCCGACCTTGGTAGTGATAGACATGCTTTCTCCTATGCGAGCCTTGCGGCCAGCGATTTTCTGGTGCTCTGCGCCACTTGGACGACACTCGCGGCTGCCGCCGTGGGCACGTCTGTCGGAATGGAAACCGTTTCATCAACCGGCGGAGGCGCAAGCAAGGCATCGACACGCTTGTTTAACTTGAGACCAATATGCATCAGACCGCATAGGGCCGCGTAGGCATACACCCGCATGTCAAGCGCCTCGTTTGCCTTCCCATTAGGCAGCTCCCAGACCCGGAACTTCTGACCGGACTGCACCTTCACCACGGAGCGCTCAGAGGTCAGCTGTGCGAAGTAGCCGATGTCTCGGTCATGGGGGAAGTGCATATAGCCAGGCCCCACGTGCTCCAGATGCAGCCGATTACGGATGGTGTCCTTGGCAGCATTGACGCCAAGAATCACCGGCCGGAAGGTCGACTTGTTCCGCGAACTCGGGCGCTTGGTCGGCCAGACCGGGTTACGCGCCCCATTCCGCGCAGACTCGCCCTTGACCGCCCAGATGCGCCGGCCGAGTCTGGCCTTGCAGAACTGGTACACAGCTTCGGTATGGTGGCCACCGGAGTCGATACAAGCGGCCATTACCTCGAAGCCGCGCCGATCAACTCGGCGCCAAATCTGAGCCAGGTAGGAATCAAGCTGCTCCTGCACCTTCGGGTCCGAGAACTCACCATCAATCACATGGGTGTCAATCGACCAACTTTCCTCATTACGCCCCCATCCGACCATCTCGACCTCGACCCGGTAATCCTGAACGTCAACTCCCGCCGTCACGACGCCAACACCATCAGGGACAGCCGCTGGCCAGATCTCACCACGCGCTACGAGGGCCTCCAGCTGCAGCTCTTTGCCAGAGTGCGGGCGATGCGGCAGGCCCATCTGCGTATTCCACCATGCCTGCTCGCGATCCGGATCGCCTTTTGCCTTCAGCCATTTACCAGCAATGTCTGCCGGCTTGTCCTTTTGCCAGGGTGAGTACAGCTTGCTGGCCTGGAATCCGGCATGGCTGTTATCGACCGGCGTTGCGCCGCAGTCCGGGCACTTCGCCCGATACACAGCGTGGCGCTCACTCGCCCACCAATCCCAGACCACATCTACACTGCCTTCGTCCTTCTCGTTCCAGCGCTGGTCATAAACCAGCAGTGGCACATGACGGGCGCCGCAACAGTCGAAAGGCTTGGTTTGATGCCAGCGGGCCGTTTTCAGCGCCTTGAGCCGGTCGCCTTCAGACCACTGCACCCCACAGCACTCGCAATAAATCCTGGCTGTCTTGGGCAAGTGCTCAACAACGTTGCCAGCATCGTCCAAGCGCTTGTCCCAATGGACATGCTTGAAGAAATCCGGAAACATCCGGTGACCACAATGCGGGCACTCAAGCGAAGCCCGCCGCATGTCGGAATCCTTATAGCTAGCCTCGATCCGGCTTTCGTCCTCAATCGTAGGTGAGCACGCTCGAATGGAGAGCCAATTCACCCCGAAGGTAGCGGTACGCTCCTCTGCCAGAGCGATGGGATCGCCCTCACGCGTCACAGGATATTTGTCGACCTCATCTGACAGCAGCACGCGAATCGGGCGGCGCGCCAGGTTGTCAGGACTGCCCGCGCCGGCCAGCGCGAGAAACCCGCCAGGAAATGCCTTGTACAGCAGCGTTTCATCCTTGTTACGTGTCTTGCTGGTACCAACCAACGCTCGCAAGACCGGCGTTACCCGGATGTATGGGGCAATCCGCTCCTTCGCAAACTGCTGGGCGGCCTCCTCTTTCGGCTGCAACAGCAGCATCGGGCACGGGTCGAGGTGCGCGAAGAAGCCGAACACGTTTTCTAGCAGCGCTGTCTTGAGCAGCTGGGTGCTCACCATCGCCGTGATGATATGGACACCTGGCTCAGTCACCGCCAACATGGGGCCACGCGCGATCTCTACAGTATCGGTGCGCCAGGCACCTGAAGTGCTTCCCGCTTCGGGCGCCAACTGCCGATACCGGTCTGCCCATTCAGGCACGCTGATGCGTGGCGGAGGCGTCCAGCCTTGCCGGAAGCTGCGACGCAGACGGTCAGCCTTCGGGCCGGAAGTCTGCGTTGGGCTCCCCAAGGTCTGCGATGTGCTTGTGGACATAGGCTGTCAGGGCTTCGGTTACGCGGTCAGCCTCCAGGCCGAAGTCTGCCGCCAGTAACGGCCCCACTCGCGCCGGCCAATTCATCCAGGCGTCGCGAGCAGCGCGTGCCTGGTCAAACAGGACCGACTCGGCTACAGCCAGGTCAACCAGCCTTCCCGATTTCTCTTCATATTCCAGTTGGTTCAGGAGCGCGAGGTAGTTCTCCTTGATTCGCCGAGCTTCCTCTCGATCCCAAGGGGCACCGTGCGCCTCGATATAGCGCCCCGCTGCCTCCTCGACTGATTCATCGTCGGCCACCTCGGGCGGCGGAAGCGCCTGCCTTTTGTTACCCACGGCAGCGGCCGTTTTGTTACCTGGGTTGTTGCCCGACTTGTTACCCTGTTTGTTACCCTGCTCCGTAGGGGTAACAGTTTCCAGAGCGTCGGTTCGGTACTTTTTCAGCAGCGCATTGGATGCATCGACGTCAACCAAATCGTCCTGAAACACAAGCCAGCCGCGCTCCTTCCACTTTGTCACCGTCTTTCGACTGACGCCGTGAAGGGTGGCGAAGCCCGCTTGCTTCAGCAGTTCCATTTGTTACCTGTTACCCAAATTTCAAAAAGTCATAGCTGGGGATACAACGCGGTGCGCAATGCCCGCCCTTCAAGGGGATCCCCGGAAGGACCCGCTCGAAGGGCAAAGGAACTCCTCTCATCTAGCGCGCAGTGGCTGCTGCTCGCGCCATGGCCTCAGCGAACGCCGGCGCCAGCTTCGCATCAACGATCCGCTTGGCAGTCAGGCCGAAGCGCAATTGCTTACGGACCGGCAACGCATCGCCGAACCGGATCAGCAGCTTCAGTCGCCCTGTCTTGTTCGCGCCACGCAATGCACGTCCACCGCGCCCTCTGACCTTTGCATTTGGCGTAGTCGCCCGCTGCCACACCCCATTGACGATGCCGGCCTTGGTCGTCACCGGGCCGATGAAGATGTCCGGTCTCGCCCTTAGCCGTGCCAGGGCGGACTTGGGGAGCTGCCCGTACTGATCTAGCTTGATGTCCTTCGGGTTCAATAGAGCCTTACCCGGCAGCACGTGTACCCCGCCCGTCTCATACGGCGCAAGATACTTGGCGGTGATGTCTTTCATGAAAATCACAGCTACCGGATTCGACTTGGTTGCACCCTTGATACCAAGAGAGTTCTGAGTGAATGGCTTGGGATGAGCAAAGACCGAGCGGATGTTGTCCTGCTCAGCCTTCATAACCTCTCTCGCCACCGTATTCAGGGCTTGGGCCTTGGCGAACTCAACTTGCTTGTGCAAGCTCCCGACAATCTCACGCGCTTGCCGATCAAGGTCCGACTTCACATTTAGTTTCAGCATCTCGCGGTTACGACAAAGGGCGCGCGGCATATGCACGGCGGGAGCGTACCGGCGTGGTCACGTAGATCGTGCCGGCTGCAACTTGGCTATTCAACCAAGGCAGGAAAATCGCCAGAGCACCAGCGTTTTCGGCAGAGTTACTGTCGTTGTGGAAGCTCAGGAACCCCATTCCTTTGTTGTCGATCACCTGCTGTGCATAGGCCTGCCAGCGCGCTGCGACTGCGGACGAGCCCAGGGACATGCCTGCCCACGAACTGCCATTCAGAGCCCGCAGATTGTAGGGATCTCCTGGCGGCATCGTATCCACGAATGGGAAAACGTCGCCTGATGTCGTGCTGCTGTTGTCGAAGCGACGGATGGACGCAAGAAATTGCGGGTCAGCATGGTAGATCTTCGGCTCGCCGCCATTGTTGGTGCCGCCGCCGAAGATTGAGCCATCGCGGACGCCGTCGCAGTCGAAGCCCAGCATGTTGGCCAGCGCCAGGGTCTTGGCGATGCCCGTCTTGTATTCCAGGGCCGTGCTATCGTAGTTACCCTCCAGCCGGTAATCCTGAGAACAGATCTGCCACCCCTTCATATTCTGCGCACCCAGCGCATCTGTTGGGTGGATACGATCACCACCACCGTTGCCGAGCGTAGAGGCCAGCGGCGAAAAGTAGAAGCACCCCGGGAAACCGTAGGTGGACATCGTCTTCTCAATTTCACGCAGCGACGATGCGTAAGTATCGTCAAAGGTGATATAGAAGTGCGCACGGTCGAACGCCGGTACAACGAACTTGATGTCTTCCAGCTGCACCACCATACCGGTCGTTCCGGTGACGACCAGCGCTGCACGGTTGACCGCAGTCAGGGTACCCGCAGCCGCGCCGCCGACGGAAACGAACTTGCTGACTGGGAAGCTACGGGCGTTGTGTCCGTAGATGTTTGCAAGGCCGTTGTTCAGGTCGGCAGTGACAGCGAGCGAATAGTAAATCGCATCCGAACTGCCGTTGAGCGTGTCGTTGTACAAGCGCAGTTCTACGGCTGACGGCGTGCCGCTGACCAGTTTGCTGCCATTGAAAATATAGCCGCCCGTGACATCGATGCCGGAAGGCTGGCCGCCGATGCTCGACTTGAACACGCCGGTTTGAGTACTGCCCCAGGTAGCACGAACAGCCAAACGGGCAGATGACGCATTTAACGGGTTCTGCGTGGTCTGCTTGGCGGACTCGGTCGGTGCCACATCCGCCACGGTGATGCCGGTGCCAACGAGAGTCACGTTTGCCGCGACATCATAGCGGGCCAGCGAGCGACCGCGGGCGGTCCAGCGGGTGAACGGCGAGAAGTTGGAGATCAAGGTCGCCATCTCGATATCCATGTCCATATTGCCGCCGGACACGTCGCCCACGCGGATGATGGCCGTGGGGCTAACTTCCTGAGCCAGCTCGTAATTCGTGGCGAACATGGGACGAGCGCCGTTATAGGCCTCGGCCAGGACGGTGGCGCCCTGGTTATCGAACGCCAGAACGGTCACCTGGTTCGCGTTGGTCAGGCCGTCAATCCAGACTCCTCGGCCACGCTTCAACTCGCGGGCCGCACCAGCCGCGCCGATCTTGTAATTGATATCGACGCGCGAACGGTTCAGCAGCCACAGGGACGTGCAGGCCGTCGAAGCGAAAGCTGTATAGGTGCTGCCGGACGGGTTGACCACGGCTAGGTTCGTGACCGAGTAGGCAGCAAGGGAAGTGAGAGGTTCCGCGACAACCACGGTCACCTGGGTGGTGACATTTGCGGTCGCATAGTCGCGGCGGCGCACGCCGATCTGATTGGCATTGGTGATTCCCAGGATATGCTTGGTCTCACCAGCCTCGATCAAGTGCACCGCACCAGAACCGCCACGCTGATATTCCAGAGCAACTTTGTCCGCAGTAATGCGCAACGCAGTGCATGTGGCAGAAGGAAAAACGGCAAACGCGCCAGCGGTCGGCGTAGCCGAAGTGGTCAAAGTGATGGCAGAGCCAGCAGTAGCGAGCTTTTCTACGGTGGCCTGACTGGCAGCCTGGGCTAGGGAAGCCGCCTGCGCCTGAGTCATGTACCCATCGTTAGAGGAAGTGGCCGCAGGAATACCGATTGTCGGCGTCGAACCACCAGAGGAAGTTACCGGGGCATTCGCAGATACAGATTGGACTCCACCACCTCCGCCGCCACTAGGCGTAAAACCGAAGATCGTCGCCAGCTCAAGGAATTCGCCCTCATCGATCATTGTTGCACCCACTTGGAAGTGGTCGACACCTTCCCGTTCACATACGTAAATGTTTTCACCCAGGTCAGGCGACCATCCGTCTTGGTGATGGACGCAACTGTGCCGTCCGCGTTATACGCGTAAGTTGTCGTCATCTGATCCAACATGGAAGCTCCGGGAAGGTGAGTGAACCCAGCAGCGGCGAGAGGGAAAAACCCATCGGCGAACTGCAAATAAAAAGCCCACGACCAGCAAAGGAAGTGGGCAAACCCTCAAAAGGGAGGAGACATCTGTGGAGCGTCAGGGGAGAATCGAACTCCTCGTCATCTGCTTGGAAGGCAGCGGCTCTGCCATTGAGCTACCGACGCAGAAAAATTTGACAGCTCACTCCACCGGAGTGAAATCGACGTAATACTTTTCGCCAGGCTTGAACTGGCCGATCAGCGCGGGGTTCGCAACGGTCAGGCTCAGGGTGGCCGAGGGCGAGAACTTGGCGAAGGTGTTGTCTTCGTCGCTGCCATCCGAGGGGTAGCTCGCGGCGGCCACGGCATTGAAGTGCAGCACTTCGCAGCCGACATGCTGCTCTATCTTGTTCAACTGCATCTTGGCGCGCATCTTGGGCATTCCGGACTCCAGAAATAAAAAGCCGCAAGCGCGGCTAAAGGGCAATATGGAAAGCGAAACAAAAAGCCCCGAACCAAGAGGAACGGGGCTTTCTTTTTCGACCCAGAGCTATCTGCAAAGTGGCCTAAATTTTTCTGACAGTTTTTCAGACTATCTGAATAGGGCGTATTTTAAAGGAAAAAGTCTAAAATTTTCCAAACTATTTTGTTCAATAATTTTAGACTTTGCTCGGGCGCTATGTTTACAGATTCTTCATGTTTTCCGCAGCAGCGCGCAGGCTTCGCGAAAGCGACAACGCTTGGCGAGCGAACGCCCGGGTGCGGTTGTAGTAGGTGCCGCGACTGATTTTCAATTCGGCGATCTTTTGCTTGAGCAAGGCATCGTGATTGCCATAACAGACGCGAAAGCATGCCCAACCGCTTTCATGCTCCTTCATGTCCGCCATGGCCCAAATCGCCATGTTGAAAAATTGCATGTCGGGACTGTTGCGCGCGTTCGGCGGTTCCTTGACCTTCGCTGGCTGCATGCGCGCCAGAAAGTTCCGGGCACCAGGCTGCACATAGAACTTTCGCGTACTCGACCAGGCCACCCACTCCTGGCAATAGGCGTCAAGCTGCTTGTCGCTCATGCGCTCGGTCATCGTCGCCGGGTTCATCCGCCAATCTCCTTAAGCAACTGTTGCAGCTGGCGAATCTTCCCGGTCTCGATTTCTCGTGCCGCCGCCTCGTCGTCGATTTCAATTGCAGCCTTGGCAATGTCATCGCTCAGGGTCTTGAGCATCATTCCGATAGCCACAGCACGCTCCGAGAGCGCCGCGAGCTTGGCGATAGCGGATTGATTCGGCTTTGCCGGCAGATTTGTCGTTTGTGGCACCTTGCTCTCCTTTTTAAATTCAACTACTCGACGGGGCGCCGGCTCCTCGTCCTTCGCGCCTGGCTCATTCACCTTCACGCGGGTGTAATGCCCTGGCTTGCCCTCCACCACAAGGCCAGTGCTCAGCAGCGCCGCGATGCAGCCGCCGGCCACGCGCATGTCGATAGCAATCCCCTGGCGCCGCATTTCGGCCACGATATGGGTTGACGTCCAATGCTCAGCGATAGGCACCACGGCGAAGACCTTCTTCGCGGTGGCATTCAAACCATGCTGCAATGCTGTAAAACGCGACTGGCGCATGCAATTCCCCTTATTGCTTTCCTGACAGGCTTTCCCCGTCATCCTTGGCGAAGTAGCGCAGCAGCACCATCAGCGCACCGCCGAATGCCCCGAAGAGCGCCAACAGCGTCAGAATTAGCTCAAAATCGTCGCCGTGCATTTATGCCTCCCTCAGTGGCCGCAGGGCAGATTGCCGCTGGCGTCGGTTTTAGCGCCGCACGAAATGCAGGTCAGCGGGCCATGGTTGCGGATTGCGCGTGCCAAGACGCTGAAGCGATTCGGCAGCACGTTGCTGAAGTGATGTACAGCCTCAATGCGGAAAGTCTTCACTGCCTGCTCCAAATGGGTTGGGATTGTTTGGCGGACGATGGTCGGCCGGTCTTCGGCGGGGATGGCGGCGATCATTGCGACACCTCATGCATCAAATCGGCCTGCTGCTTGCCAAAAATGACCACCGTATCCGCATGGCCTCGCGACTTAACCCGGCAAGACTCGCTGCTGCCATGGCATCCATGTGGTCCAACAAACCCGCCAGAGATGCATTCAGCGCGTCGCAGAAGGCGCTCCCAGCTGAGGCCGTTGCTCTGGTATCGGCCGATGGGCGTGGTGCGAACACCCTCCAGAAAATCGGCGTGCGCAATCTCAGTCGGAAACATGAAGCCTAGTTCCACGCCGAATTCCGAACGCAGGATCAGATATTTCAGGTTGTAGCTCACGAGGCACCGCCTTCCATGACCGCAGACCAGCAGATCTGCACCGCATAGCTCGACTTCACGCGCTTGACCAAGCCGGCCTTCTCCATGGCCTTCATGCGGCGCAGGATGAATGCGGTATAGACCGGCCCTTGCTCAGGCTTCATGAGGCGGCTCGCGATCACAGCAGTAACCGACCGGGAGTGGGCGCGCACACAGGCAAGTATCTCTGCGTCCGTCGGCCTGTGTTCGAACAGAGTAGAGGCGCTCACAGGTCGCTCCCGTCATCACGACGAGCCCACACCCACACGGCACTGTCTTCGGTCATGTGAATTGCCAGCGTGAACCAGCCATCGCCAGCCGGTCGCTCGGATACCCAGTCGCTGATATCTTCCGAACCGTCGCCGAAATAGCGGTTGTGAGCTGGGTGGCTCGGATAGTCCTCCAGGTCGTCAATCTTCAGCTGCAGGCCCTGTGCCTCAACCCAGGCCAGGTATGCATGCTGGTCTTCATCAAAGTTCGGCATATCGGGATGCCAGAAGTAGCCAACTTCATCGCGGGCCACGGGAGCCGGTTGAACCATGACTATTAGCGCAGCTTCTTGAACGTTTTGCATCTATCTCTCCCAGGTAAATTCGTTGTTATGCGGCCTTGGCCGCTTCTTGCAGGCCTTCCTTGATCTGGAAGTCCTTGATCAGGTCGCGGGCATAGCCAGCGGTCATTTCGAGGGACGCAGCGCGGATGTGTCGCAACGATTCGCGAGCGGCCGTCGTCTGGTGGTGGTCAATGGGCATGCCGTATTCCAGCGCCTTCCCGAGCTTGCGCAGGCCCTCCAAGCACAGATCCTGGCCGATGCGGATTTCGTGGATCTCGAAGGCTTCGACCACGCCGGCAATCGCCACCGCGCTGTCGTACCAGTGGCCGTCGCCTTGATCCTTGAAAATGGCCGCGCCGTTGTCGGCCACGTCAATGGTCCCGTCCTGCTCCAGCTGGTCGATGATCGCCAATAGTGGGTCCATGATTGCCTTGACCTTCCACGGCTGCATCTTCAACTTGATGGTGTCGCCGGCCATGCGCCCAGGCTTGTAGGCCTTACTCCGCTTCTTCATGGCGCCGCACCTCCCACTTCGATATGCACGGCACCAGGCTTGCGGCCGTAACGACGCGTCAGCATCACCGGCTCAATTTGGCTGTCATCAACGCCCAATGCCTCGGCAACGCCATCCAATCCGGCCTTCATCGCCGCCAGCAAGTTGTCACGGTCACGCGGGCGGCGATCCGGAAGCTCGAAAGTGATGCGTAGCGGAACGTCACCCTTCACCGGGCACCATGCGATGGAACGAGCCTCCTCGCGAGCCAGGACAAACCCTTCCAGATGCGCCTTCTTCCGCAAACCCGACGTTGCGGCCCAGTGCAGGCCGTTCGCGTTGTTCGGGTTCAGGCGCTTGTCCGGGAATGGCAGTGTGATGGTGACCAGCTTCATCAGCGCCCCTCGTTCAGCTCGACCAGGCGCTGCAGGTGATGAGCAGCCTTGGCGATATCCTCGTCGCCGCCCTTCGCGCGCTCGCGGGCCAGGTACGCCAGCGCCGTGGCCTTGTGGTAGCCGCGCACTTCCTCGGGCGTCATCCATTTCTCAATTGCCTCCCAGGGCTCCAAGGCCATGTCCTTGTAGTGCGATCCGCCGACCTGGCGGTCCTTCGCGGACGGTGGTCCGGGGTTGCGCTGAGGAGGAATCTGCCCGTTACGTCGATTTGCCATGCTGCTGCTCCCTTCAAATGATTTGCTGCTTGAACAATTCTTGTTGCGCCTGCAGCCAGGCGCTGCGCTTGGCCACCGCCTCTTGCGGCGCGGCTTCGAAGTGGCTGCAATCCCGCTGCGATGTAGCGCTCGGGTAGGTGGCCGACTCCACGAACTTGCATTTCACGAAACCGCGCTTCGCCATTTCGGGCTTGCTGCGCAGATCGCAGTGCACGCAGTCCAGGCAGCGCATCACGCCACCCTCTTTTTCAGCCCGCGAGCCGCTTCCAGCGCGGCCTGCCGGTTCTCTGGTGATACGTCGGCCTTGGGCTCCATGGTCGGCGGCGTGACCAGGCGCTGCCCTGATACTGCTGTGGGCGGCTTGCCACCGTTGTCAATCGCAGCCTGTACCCGCTGCTTGAAGGAAAAATGCGATTCGCTGGCGTATGGCTTCAATCCCAGCTCCGAGCCCTTAGCCAGCACGGTTTCATCGGTTGCCCACCACGCGCCACCAGTGCCGGCACCTTCCTCGGCCAGGTGCTTCTTGATCCATTCGGCCTTGTAGCCGGTCCAGCCGCGAACGCAGCAAATTTCCAGCGCCTGCTGCAGCGTCACGCCGGCTTGCTTGGCTGCCTGGGTCGCCAGGTCGAAGACCGTCTCGGTGACCGGCGCCGTCTTGGCCTTGCGCAGGGCAAGCCAGTCCTTCGCGGTCTGCTTCTTGACTCCGGCGGCGATCAGAGCCTGCAGGGGTTTCCAAACCGGTTCAGCGGCAGGCGCCGAAGGCGCGTCTTGTGGGTTCCCTGATGGTTCTGGGGGTTCTTGTGGGTTCCGTGTCCCGTTTTCGGTACTCTTATGCGGAAAAACGGTACTGTTACCGGTCGTTTTCGGTACTCTTTGACGGGAATTTCGGTACTGTTCCGTTTTCGGTACCGTTCCGTTTTCGGTATCCTTAAGGCGATCAAAGTTGAACCGGTAGACCTTCACTTGGCCAGTGCTCCCCGTACGCTTTCCGCTGTCTGACAGGAAACCGGCCTGCTCCAGGCGATTCAAGGCAGAAATCACCGTCTTGCGGTCCAATCCCGTCTTCTCGCACAGCGCTGCAATGGAGGGCCAGGCCATGCCGTCGTGCTGGGCGTTGTCGCCGAGGGAGACAAGGACGAATTTCATCGACGCAGGCTTGATATCCTGGTGGAACGCCCACTGCATGGCCTCGATGCTCATCCGATCACCCTATATGTCGATGCGCGGAAGGCATGGCGCTCGCAGATCACCGCGCCCATAGATTCCAACTGCAGGAGGTTCGTCCTGACGGAATGCGGGCTCATGCCCACCTTATCGGCCAGGTCGCGGAGTCGCGGAGAACACACCCCGTCTTGGGAGGCCTGGTCAGCCAAGGCCAGCAAGACGATCTTCGGGGACGCCGGCAAGGACCGCTGCCAGACTTTCAGGGTGAGTTCGATACTCATTCTTCAACTTTCAACAAACCCTTGCGGGCCAAAACTTGGTGGGTCAGCGTGACCGCCTCTTCGAAGCGCTCAAGCATCTGTTCATGGCTCATGCCGGCGGGGCGCGGGGCGCGACCGTCGAGGACGTCGTGGCAGGCACTGCAGCCGTACGCGGCGCAAGTGTCCGGGGCCTTGAGACCCATTCCCTTGCCGTCCTTCAGCTGGTTGCTGTGGCAAAGCACGGTGGTGTCGGTGCGGTGGTTGCACACCAGCGGGAATCGCAATGTGCATTCCTGGTCCAGCGCAGAGGCGCGGATCTTTGTCATCTTCGGGCGTGAACGAGCAGGCCGCCCCCCTTTCAAGCCTGGCGGGGGTTGCAGCGCAGATTTACCCAAATTTGCGGTGCGCAGCAGGCCGGCTAAGGGCTTGGCTTTGGGGGCAAACCCAGTGCGCTTCATGGGCTTGCTGCCTGGCTTCATGGGTGCGCGGCGCATCATGAAATGCACTCCTCCATCACTTTGATGAAGAGCGCCGCTTGCTCGGCATTGATTGCATTGCCATAACCGCGCAATCGTCCCACTCGGGCGGGTATCCCATGAGCCAGCGGGAATGTGCCGGGTTCAACTGGCCGCCACTTTCCATCCCGGCAGAAGAGCCAATCAGCATCTCGCCAGAAGCCGTTAGTCGGGCCGGCTGGGGGTTGTCCTTCAGATACAAGATATCTTCCGTCAGGTAACCAGATGTGCGACCTGTCGCAATTCTGCTGGGCCGGATCGCCTGCCGATCCACGACGTCCATCGTGTTCGGAGTCGGCCACCCCGTAAGAGAAAATGCCTGTTCCGAGAGGGGCTTTCCCCTCGCCTGCTCCAGGCGCTCCGCAAGGAATTCCTCGCTGGCACTCGCACTGCGCCAGTCCCTGGCCGCAGGCGTGGCCCAGCCTGCCAATGCTGCAATCTGGTTGAGCGGCCGCCCCGTGTCCCACGGTCTTGCGTCCTTGGCCCCGCGTACCGCGTCCTGCGCTGTCGCGGTCGGCCAGCCGGACAGGTGCGCAAAGTCCTTCAGGCCGGAATGCACCCCGTTGCCGCTCGGCCGCTTCTCGCCGTTGATCTTCCGCATGGCGACCTTCCAGCTGCCGCCCCCGGAATGATCGTGCGCTGCGGGCGTAGGCCATCCAGTAAGATCGGTCCCGGATGTGCGGAGCACCGATGCCCGCAGACGGAAACGGATCGACCCCGAAGGCGTAGTCCATGGCTTCCATGTCAGCCTGTACAAGGTCGACCCAAGGGTCCGCATCCTTGCTTGCAACTTGCTCTCCAGCGACGACTGGAGGGCGGCACTCTTGGATGAGCCAGTGGAAGTCTGGCCAGAGGTGCCGCTCGTCATCAAACCCAGCTCCTTGGCCTGCCGAGGAGAAAGGTTGGCACGGACAGGAACCGGTCCAAACAGGTCGATCATCTGGCCAGCCGGCGCGGCGAAGCGCGAGAGACCATCCCCCGATTCCGGCGAAGAAATGGCATTGATCGAATCCGCGCAAGTCGGCAGGTCGTACATCCTTGATGCTCCTCGTGTCCACTTCACCAGCAGCGATGTGGCCGCCCTTGATAAGCTCGCGCAGCCAGGCCGCAGCGAACGGGTCAATCTCGTTGTAATAAGCGGTCACTGGCCGCGCCCCAGCTGCCAATTCACATACGGGATGCGAATGCGGTCATGGAAGCGCTCGGCGGCGGCAGGGTCGTGGTCCAGCTTGCGGCGCTTATCGACCTCGCAAACGCGGCGGATCAGATCGGCCGCTTTCTCCGGGGTGTTGTAGGGCGCATCGTCCCGCCACTTGGCATCGAGGAACGCACGGAATCGCGGCTCCTGGCAGAAGATGCCGGCCAACTTGGCGAGCGCGCCGCCTTTTTCTTGATCTGCTTGCATGACGCCTCAGCCCGCGAAGTGCTGCCAGGTCATCAGGATCTTGCCCTTGCGCTTCGCCGGCTTGCCCTCGGCATCCAGCATCACAGTGCGCACCCGGATGTCGGCGCCCTTCACTTGGTCGCTGCGCTGCGCCAAGGCAGCCCATTCGCGGGCAAACTGCGGCGCGTCGAAGTTCGGGCTCACTTGACGGTGCCGCGTGGTGGTAGCGAACAGATCCTGCGCCAGCGCATTGACGGCAGCACGCCATTCCTCCATCGTGAGGTCGCGCTTCTTCTCGTTGTCGTAAAACTTCACCTTCTTTTCGGCGATGCGCTTGCAGTCCGTACGGCTCACGCCGAATACACAAAATGCAGTCATGGGGCTCTCCTATTGGGGGGTGGGCTTGGCGCCAGCGAATGGGGCTGTCGCAGAGGAATAGGTGGAAAATCTTCTACGGCTATGTACCGTCCGTCATTTCTTCGTCCCAACTTGGCCCAAAGCGTCCCCACGCTCAAAAGCCACCACCTCTGGGTGAAGAGCGCCGCGGTAGCTCCTCAACACGTGATACGAGAGAAGGCTTTCCGCTGGTACCCCTTGCATAGCGGCACGCACTTCCAGGCTGTCAGCCTCATCCTTTGGCAGGTCCACCTGCATTTGCCGGCGATCCATAGCTACCGCCCAACTTGGGACACATCGGCACTGACGCCGGAAAGCTTCGAAGGCAAGATTCCAACTGAGCCAAGCAAATGCTGCGCAGCAATGCGTGCAAGGGCCGCGGAGATGCTGTCGAGCTGATTCAACTCCATGTACAGCAGCAATGCGCTGTAGACGTGGTCTGGCACTCGGGTCTTGACCTCATTGCGATACGCGGCACGGGGCTTCATTTTGGAACCTGTCTAAAAGGATGAAGATGAAAACGGAATTTTTTGGAATGGCCACTCAGGGCAACGATCTACGGGCGTGCGCCTCAGTCATGCGAGAATCGAGATCTCTAACCTTCCCTTCCACTCACGAAAGAGGCGCACATGAACGACAACAACGAAATCCTTCAAAAACTGAAAAAACTAGAGATGGAAGTGGAATTCTTGAGAGCCAGAAACGATGTGCTGGCCATCGCGCTGGACCACGTCATCAACAGATCCATCGATCCGCTTACCATCAGAGACCAAATAGGCAAAAGACTTTTCGCGACCTCAGCGCAAGCCAATGCATCGCTTTTCTCAGAGGAATACGTGACCGCGTTCGATGCAGCCGTTCAGCGCTTCTCGAAATAAGCTCCTGCTCTATTCGGCGCTGCTCCCGTATCCATTTCCAATCCGAAAAAGCATGTCGATCATTCGGCATGCTTTTCTCCCCACACGTCAGGACGCAATGCGGCCAGGGAAAGGCGCGGCTCCGCATGTACCAGTCTCTTGCAAAGGTCCGTGCTTGGCCGGCGGTGGCCACCAGCGATTAGGTAGAAGTAGCCCACCGACGAATCCACAGAGCTCGCGAGAGCCTCACGCTCTTCCGGCGCCGATTGCTTGAGGAAGGTTTTCATGTCCATGGCTTACTTTACCAATTAGATAAAGAAGTCTCAAGCTTTTTGTTTATCTTTTTGATTATTTATCTTTTGGATAAATAAGCACACCATAACGTCATGCTTATTTCAGATATTCGTCGCGCCAATGTGCGCGCTCTCATAACCCAAGTCGGCGGACAGGCAGAGTTCGGCCGCCGCATTGAGATGTCGGATTCGCAAGTTAGTCAGCTAGTAGGAGAGAAGTACACCAAGAACATCGGCAATATCATCGCTCGACGCATTGAGAAGGCTTTTGAAAAGCCATCCGGGTGGCTCGATTCTGATCAAACGGGCAGTCTGACCGCTTCCTTCGAGACGCGGAAAGTCCTGAGCTATGATGGTGACAATCCAGATGTCGTTGAGATACCTAGAGTGAAACTGCGTTTGTCCGCCGGAATCACCGGATTCTCCACAGAGGTGGATGAGAGCGAGAGAGGCGCAGCACTGAGCTTTAGGAAGGACTGGCTGCAAAAGCACAATCTTGACCCGGAGAGACTCTTAGTGGTCGGCGTCCGCGGAGATAGCATGGAGCCGACGATGTCAGACGGCGATAGCGCTCTGATCAACCTGGCTGATACACAGTTGAAAGACAATAAAATCTATGCTGTTAACTACGACGGTGAGGCTGTTATCAAGCGCCTCGTAAAGGACTTTGGCCGTTGGTTCTTAGTTTCAGATAACCCAGACCAGAAGCGATATCATCGGCAGGAGTGTACAGGCGCCACTTGCATCATCATTGGAAGAGTATTGGTGGCCCAACGCATGCTATAGCTTTTAGTTACTAAAGAGATACCAAGCCCGCATTTGCGGGCTTTTTTTCGTCCAAAAAAAAGTTTGTTAATCTTTTTGGTAAATTTCACTTGCGCGTTATTTATCTTTTTAGTAAAGTAACTTCATCGGATTTCCAAAAGCCTCAGCCGCCCCCAAGGTGTCCCCCTCACCTCTTTCGGCTGGAAGCATCCCGCGCCGGTTCCAGGCTTTCCGGCAAGTTACTTGCGATGGAGATTGAGATGGCGACTTGGAAGAGTGATGGCGTTGGTCTTGGTGGCCAATACCTGATGACTAAGAACTCCAATCTTTACGCAGGAGTTCACGCATACGAGTCATTTGCTCTGTGCGCCATCTGGACGCCTGGCTGCGGGTTTTCGCCGAAGCAGTCCAACCACGAAACGGTAGAAGAAGCGAAGCAATACGCAGAAAAGCAAATCGCCCTGCTGACCGCCTGACCACCACCACGCATAGAGATAGGGGATTGAGATGAAGAAGACAACAAGCACGGTTGCAGTGAACGTGCCGCACCTTTCTCAGGATGACGCCGGCCTCTGGACAGTGCGAGTGAAAGAGAAGCGCGGCGAGTTCTTCCACCTGACCAAGCCGACATTTTCCAAGCTGGTGGCGCAACGCGATTTGCGAAGCGTGCGCGCCGCAATGGTCGAAATGTTCATCGCGAAGAACCGCGCCGCCTAACCACCCCTCTGCCAACCATAACAGGACAAGACATGTCGAAGCCCGCAGAAGTCGAGACCGTGACAGTGACTCGCAAGCAATTCAACGCGATGCGCCTGGCCGTCTTGCAGTACGAGTCAGAATGCAAATCGCATGCCCGCGATTGCGCTCGTGCCGGACTCAGTGATATGGCCAATGTTTGGGCGAAAGACGCCGATGAATGGCGCGCTCTCTACCGCGAAACGGAGGGCAAGTAATCATGGCGACCATAAAGCAACCAGTGGCGCCCGAATTTCTCTATCGCGTCGATGGAGATTGGGAAGAGGACGGCAGCTTCCAAGGCCTGAAGTGTTGGAGCTACAGGATCGAGAAGCGCACCCCGTGCGGCGCATGGATTCGCATCTGGGGTTCGCCGGAAGTCAAGCGTGGTCGCAAGTTCGTGAACGTCGGCGCCATGAAGCCGTGGGCGTCTGTAAGCCCCGAGAAGGCGCGTGCCGAGTTCATCGGCCGCCGCAAGGCATACATCCGAATTCTGGAAGGCCGCTTGAGCATGGCCGAAACCGAATTGCAGGCTGCCCAAAGCGGCGAGCCGATTCCTGCAGCCTGATCGCCATCACGCATTTAGGAGAAGCCATGCGAATCAACGTCTACAGCCAAGAGCTGACGCCTGAAGTTATTCACGTCGAGAAGGCCAGCAATACCGGTGTGGTGTATCACGCGGCCCAGCTGGTCATGCACAGCAGCGAGCGGCTGCACCATCCGCCACAGGACGATGACCGCAGCGCAGTGACATTCTGGCTGCCGAAGTCCCGTGAACGCCGCGAGGAAATTGCCGCAGCGTTTGAAAAGATCGCGCACATCTTCCGTTCGGCGCCGCCGGATACCGGCTTGGATTAACCACCACTCTGCCAACCACGAGAAAAGAAGACATGTCCACTGTCAAGAAACCAGTGATCCCGCAGCCTACGCCGGGCCGCACTGAATTGCCCAAAAAGCCGAAGAAGGCAACAGCCGCCCCTATCGATCTGTCCGCGCTGCTGAGGCTTCCCGCGCAGCTGGAAGACGGCATCAACCGGATTCTCGACAAGATGTCCCAGCCGGCGCCCACTATGCCGCCTGTGCAAACTGGTGTGGAGCACGCGGCGGAGCGCCTGGAGGCGATTCTCACCATCTTCACCGGCAAGCAGGCCCAGAACGTCCTGCAGGACATGCTGGAGGCCGGTCGTCCGCCCTCCCGCGAGCAGCTCCTGCGCGAGGCCGACAAACTCATCGCCGCACGAGGTGGCAAATGACTTGCCGTTACCGATACGTCTTCGCTGACGGGACCGAGCGCACCGGAGAGCAGGTCGGCTCCCCCGCGATCATCGAAGCCGCCGGATATCTGGCAGGCGCCCTGGGCGTCACCGTGCTGGTGGTCGCATGAAGCGCGCCGCCGTCGCAGTCGGAATCTTCGTATTCGGCTTCATGTGCGGAGTTGTCGCGCTTGGTCTGTTCTGCCTTGTCATGAACGAGCCGGTGACGCCGGTACTCAAGAAGCCGACCTCCTATCAGTCCGCCTGCTATCGGAGCATGACATGAAGTTTCTCGCCGCCATCCCGGTTTTCATTCGCCTCTACGGCTTTCATCGCCGGGGTGGCAAGAAGGTTGCAGTAGCAGTCCGCCTCTCGCTTCGCGCTTTTGATCGCGAATTCATTTAACCGTAGTTACTTAATAGGGTCAGAAATGAAATCCTCTGAACAAGAAATCGTGCCGATCATCGGTACCGCAATGGGTGGCGGCTTCTATGCCGGTCGTATCAATGTCGATGGCCAGAATTTCGCCATCATCGTCGCGCCGAAAGCGGATGGCGAAAAGGTTGAATCCAAGTGGATTCACGACGACATCGCCGTGCCTGGTGCGCGCTCTTACTGCGATGGCCTGGCGAACACGAATGCCATGGCCGAGGCTGGCAGCGAGCTGGCGAATTGGGCTCGCGGCTTGCGTATCGGCGGTAATGATGACTGGTATATCCCGAGTCAGGATGAACTCGAAATCATCTACCGCAACCTGAAGCCGACGACCGAAACGAATTCCGGATATGCGCGCTCGGGCATCAATCTCTCCGCAATCCCACCGACGCGCCCCTATACCCGCGAATTGCCGGCCCAGACCCAGGCAGAAGCATTCCAGGGCGGCGCCCCCGAAGCCTTCGATGGCAGCTGGTACTGGAGTTCGACGCAGCACGCGGCCACCTCTGACTACGCCTGGAGTCAGGTCTTCGATTATGGCCACCAGTACGACAACCTCACGTCGTACGAGGGCCGCGCGCGTGCGGTCCGCAGATTGCCCATTTAATCCTTTAGCCATTTCAGGAGCTATCAATGAGCACTGCTAAGGCCGCATGGATCGCGGAAAACCTCAAGGCCGGGGAGCTGTATGCCGGCATCCTGCTGGGCAAGGATGGCCAGCCAGACCAGCACATCATTCTTCTCCCCGGCGAGGCCGAGGGTGTCAAGTGGCTTGCTGCGAAGGAATGGGCCAAAAAGGTCGGCGGCGAATTGCCGACCCGTCGCGAACAGGCACTTTTGTTCGCCAATCTGAAAGAGGCTTTCCAGCCTCGCTGGTATTGGTCTGGAGAGCAGCACGCGGCCTACTCTTACGGCGCCTGGGTTCAGAACTTCGGTGATGGCTACCAGCTCTACTACAGCACGTCGTACGAGGGCCGTGCGCGTGCGGTCCGCAGATTAGCCATTTTGTAATTTAGCAATTCATCAGCATGGCTATTCATACCAGTCTTCCGATCTACAAAGACGCCTACGAGCTTCTCGATGTCGTCACGGACCTCGCCAAAAATATGCCTCGCGACTTCAAGGCATCCATCGGCGGCGTGATCCGCGACGACTGCGTGAAAGTGACGGTCCTGATTTTTAGGGCGAATGTCGCTGCCGACAAGGCGCCTCACCTGGTCGGTCTGATTGAGCGCCTGCAAGTCATCGAGCTGCTGCTACGTCTCTCCCGGGATAAGCGGCTGATCTCGACAAAGCAGTATGCAGCGGCAATCAGGCTGACCACGAGCATCGGAAAACAGGCGAATGGATGGCGCAACGCCGCATCTCGCCCGCTTCATGGTGGTCAAGGCCGTCATGACTGAGCGATTAATTAATCTGGTCGTGCCGCTGGCCCACAAGGCCACCGCCATGCGCATCCAAGATACCGCCGGCCTGGTCCGGGTCTGGTCTTGCGCAGTTTCCCCGCTGATCGGCACTGGTGTTCGCCGGGGCGACGTCGATAGCACGAACACCCGCAGCACGCGGCCAACTCTAACAACGCCTGGAATCAGAACTTCAATAATGGCAACCAGAACAACAACAACACGTCGTACGAGGGCCGTGCGCGTGCGGTCCGCAGCTCAATTCGTGCGCCCCCATGCTGATTTTTCCTTCCTCCAATTGGTGGAGGCTTATTTCGATTGCCGCAAGGCCAAGCGCAATACTGAGAGCGCCCTCGCCTTCGAACAAAACTTGGAGCGAAACCTCGTCGATCTCTTCGAGGAGCTCGCGGACGGGAGCTATCATCCGGGCCGTTCCATCTGCTTCGTTATCACCCGCCCGAAACCGCGTGAAGTATGGGCCGCTGAATTCCGCGACCGGATCGTGCATCACCTCCTCTACAACCGTATTTCGCCGCGCTTCTATGCTTCCTTCATCGCGGATAGCTGCGCCTGCATTCCTGGGCGAGGCACGCTCTACGCGGCTGAGCGCCTTGAAGCCAAGGTACGCAGCATTACCCAGAACTGGTCTCGGCCTGCCTGGTATCTGAAATGTGATCTGGCAAACTTCTTTGTCAGCATCGATAAGGCCATCGTCTGGAATCTGGTTGCGCGCCGCGTCAGCGAGCCGTGGTGGCTGAAACTGGCGGAAACGATTCTTTTTCACGATCCTCGCCAAGACTTCGAACTGCGCGGCAATCCAGCCCTGTTGGAGTTGGTGCCGAAGCATAAGCGCCTGCTGTCACAGGTGGATGGATTCGGCCTGCCTATCGGAAATCTCTCCTCCCAGTTTTTCGCCAATGTCTATCTGGATGCCTTGGACCAGTTCGCCAAGCATCAGGTGCGCGCACGCCATTACGTCCGCTATGTCGATGATTTCATCCTGTTGCATGAGTCGCCGCAGTGGCTCAATGGTGCACTTGCCCTGATCTCGGATTTCCTTCCGCAGCGCCTGAATGCCCAACTTAATCCGCGCAAGACCATCCTGCAGCCCGTAGAGCGCGGTATCGACTTCGTCGGACATGTCATCAAGCCATGGTGCAGGCGACCGCGACGGCGCTCGCTCAATTCCGCGCTCACGCGCACCAGCGCGGCCAAACCCGAAGAGTTTCTTTCAACGGCAAATAGCTATTTCGGGCTCCTGGGCCAGTCCCCCAAGAGCCACCATGACCGCGCACGCTTGGCAAAGGCTGTTCTGCGCTCCGGATCTACCGTGAATCACGGGTTCACTCAAACCTTCAGGAAATCGTAATGTTCAAAAACGCTCAAATTTACCGTCTGCCGAGGAAGTGGAGCATCACGGCCGAACAGCTGGCCGAGCACCTGGCGCCGCAGGCCTTCACGCCTGCCGGCAACATGGACATGTTGTCGCAAGGCTGGATTCCGCCGCGCGAAAGCTCCAGCTGTCTCGTGCACCAGGTCAATCGCCAGTTCCTGCTGCGCCTGCAGACCGAAAAGAAGATTCTGCCCTCCTCCGTCATCAACCAGGTCACCCGCGATCGCGCCAATGAACTGGAAGAGCAGCAGGGCTTCCCGCCGGGTCGAAAGCAGACCAAGGAGCTGAAGGAGCAGGTCACCGACGAGCTGCTGCCACGCGCATTCACGCGCATCACCAGCATGTGGGTCTGGATTGATCCGGTGAATGGCTGGCTGGTGGCGGATGCCAGCGCGTCCGCTAGGGCCGAAGATGCACTCAGGCTGCTGTTCAAGGCCGTTCCGAAGTTCCCGCTGGAGACTGTGCGCACCGCCATGTCGCCGGGCGCGGCTATGACCGACTGGCTGGTCAGCGACGAGGCGCCGGACGGCTTCACCGTCGATCAGGATACCGAGCTGCGCTCCTCGGCTGAAAGCCGTGCGACCGTGCGCTACGTGCGCCATACGCTGGAAGCCGACCAGATCCGCCAGCACATCGAGACCGGCAAGCAATGCACGCGCCTGGCGCTGACCTGGGTCGACAAGATCAGCTTCACTCTGACCGATGCCATGGCGGTCAAGAAGATCGCCCTGCTGGATGTGCTCAAGGAAGATACCGGCGCAATCGGCAAGAATGACGACGAGCGCTTCGACGGCAATTTCATGCTCTTCGCGGGCGAAATGAGCAAGCTCCTGGCCGCATTGGTCGATGCGCTGGGCGGCCCTATCAGTGAAGGTGGAGCATCCAATGTCCAATAAGCCAAGCTGGCGCAATCTGATTGCGCAGGGCATCGTCAAGCGCAGCGACGCTGGCATGCTCGTCCGCCGTGAGGCCATCCGCATCGTCGAAGGCTTCAACCTGCGCGATGCCGACAAGCCCTCTTTCCGCCCGGCGATTGAACGCCTCAAGGCCCATATGCGGCGCGGCGGGAAGGTTCCGGCGCTGGAAGTGTCTTTGTCGGCCGATTGCGCGGGCGTTGACGTTGTCGAAGGTCATCGCCGCACGATTTCGTACAACGAGCTGGCAGCCGAGGGCATGCCGGTCGAGTGGATTCGCATTGAGCCATTCGAAGGCAGCGACCGCGACCGCCACATGCGGGTCTACACCAGCCAGGACAATGAAAAGCTTGATCCCCTGGAGCTGGCGCGGGGCTACAAGCGCGACAAGGCCCTGTTCAACATGTCGAATGAGGAGTTGGCGCAGGAAATCGGCCGCACCCGCGAACACGTCCGCCAGATGCTTCTCCTGGCCAATGCGCCGCATTCGGTTCAGATGATGGTCCGGGATGGTGTGGTTACCGCATCCACGGCTATCGATGCACTCACCGAGCACGGCGACGGCGCTGCGCAGATCCTCGGCGCAGCAAAGGATATCGCCGCCGCTTCCGGCCAGAAGAAGATCCGCCCCGCCTCTATGCGCCCATGGACACCGCCGGCCCGCGCAGTGCTGCCGATGGTCTCGGCCGTTGATGCGGTCGTGCAGGCAATCCCTGAGAGCGTCCGCCAGGCGCTGCAGGACAAACCCGCAGGCGATGAGGTGATCGAACTGCCGGCCGCTGTCGTCTATGAGCTGCTGGCGCAGCAAGGCGCAATCCAAGCCCTGCGCGCCAAGGCCGAAAAAAAGGCCTCCAGCAAGGCCGATGCCGCTCCCACTGCAACCACTGGAGGTGATCATGCTGATTAAGCTCATTGAGGGCTCTACGCGCCAACTGGGCGCGCCAGCCGACTGGGATGGTAAGGATATGTCCTGCGACGTCCTGCCGATCCTCGATGTCCAAACGGCCGAAGGGAATTTCATGTATTCGGCCTGGGAGCCGACCCCGCCAGAGCTGGAGGCGCTGAACAAGGGCGCGAATATCGTGCTGGGCGTGCGTGGTGCGGCGCACCCTGTGGTCTCGCTGCAGGTCGCGGCAGATGTCGCGGTGAAGCATCCGGACGATGTCGCAGTTGACCAATTTGCCGAGGTCATGAAGGCCAAATTGGCAGACGCACGCACCAAGGGGCGCAGTGGCTGGCAAGAATGCGATCCTGCCGAACTCTCCTACATGCTGCGCGAGCATGTCGAAAAGGGCGATCCCCGCGATGTGGCGAATTTCTGCATGTTCCTGTGGAGCTTGGGCAAACCCATCGGGGATGCCCGCCCAGTGGTCAATCTGCAGCTCACGCCGCTGGACGGCATCCAAGTCTGGATCGATGCATACACCAATGCCGCCAACGGCCTGCATTTCATGGGCCATGGGCGGATTGTACAACTCCTGCGCGAGTACCTGGCACTCCGCAAGCTACTTGCCCAGCGCACCCCGCCGCCGCTTCCTGAGACGCACTACAACGGCTCTGGCGACGGTAGTGAGCCCCTGTACACGGCGGACATGGTGCATCTGTATGCCAGCCAGTATGCCGCCATCCTGAGCGGGATGCCAGTAGAGCCCGCTCCGTTCCAGCAGCGTGTACTGCCGTGGATGATGGCCTGCTTTGGCGAGGCAATCAGCAACGACCTGCAGGAGCGCAATCACCGCTTCTTTGAGGAGGCCACGGAGCTGGTGCAATCGACCGGGATGACCCGGAGCGAGGCGCACCAACTGGTCGATTACGTCTATGGTCGTCCGCTTGGCGAGCCCGCGCAGGAGGTCGGCGGCGTGATGGTGACGCTGGCCGCCCTGTGCCTGGCTGCAAAGATGGACATGCACGCGGCCGGCGAAACAGAGCTTGCCCGCATCTGGACGAAGGTGGAGCAGATCCGCGCCAAGCAGGCAGCCAAGCCGAAGCACTCGCCGCTGCCAATCGCGCAGCCATCGGCAGCAGTGGCGCAGCCGCTGGAAATCGACCCGCACGCAGTTGAACTAGCCGAGAAGTACGCATTCCCTGGTGCGCTGCACCCAGAGCCAGCGGTGGCGCAGCCGGTGGCGAATGAGCGGGATGCCGCAAGGTGGCGTGCAATTGAGCCGTATCTGCAAATCGAAACAGACAACGGCGAGGAGTGCGCAAGTTACACGTCAGCAATCACTATCAGGGGCGGTCAAATCGACGTTCCTGCATCTCCGGACTATGACACGGCAGCCGCAGGCATTGATGCTCTTCGGGTCGAACTCTGCCAGCCAGCAGAAGAAGGAGGTACGTGATGGGATGGAGCATCGGATACGACAGCACGCACCAGCGCGATATCGGCTACGGCGTGCCGGCTTACTGCGACCACCCTGGATGCAAGAACGAGATTGATCGCGGCCTTTCCTACGTATGCGGCGGCGAGCCTGGTGGCGGTGAGCATGGATGCGGCCTGTTCATTTGCACGCATCACCAGCGGGCAAACAAGCATTGCCTCCAATTGTGTCAGCACTGCGCCGACCGTCGCCGCAAGAAGCTCACGCCATCGCCAGATCATCCGGACTGGATCGAGTGGAAGCTGACCGATGAAAGCTGGCAGCAGTGGCGTGCTGAAAACCCTGATGAAGTCGCCAGGATGCGCGACGCGCTGGCGAAGGTGCGGCCGCACAGCGACCGCTATCTTGCGGAAGGACCGAGCGCGACATGAAAGAGACCCAACTGCTGATGAATGGTCCAATGGTGCGCGCCACCTTGGCCGGATACAAGACGATCACTCGCCGCACCAACGGCCTGGAGTATTTCTCGGACAACGAGCCGGATAACTGGCGATGCGTCCGCGTGGCCGGCGGATATGCCTACTTCGTGTATGGGAATTCGCCAGTGGAGCGCGCTGAAAAATGCCTCTATGGCCAGGTGGGTGACCGGCTTTGGGTGCGCGAAACCTGGCAATACGCTGACTGGACCGAGGAAGGCGATCCACACATCGGCTATGCCGCCGACGGCAAGCGCATCCTCATCGAGGACTATCCGGAGGCGTGGGCGAAGCGCCTGGAAGAAGTCTGGTGCGAGTTGTCAGCTCCGAAGAACTACGACATCGACAATCGTGCGGCCGACCGCCGTTGGCGCCCGAACATCCACATGCCGCGATGGGCCTGCCGCATCCTGCTGGAAGTCACTGGCGTGCGCGTGGAGCGCCTGCAGGGCATCAGCGAGCCGGATGCGATGGCTGAGGGTGTCTTTTCCTGGTGGAGGGAAACCGATGAATGTTCCAGCGACCACCCTGCGCCGTCGGTGATTTTTCGTCATTTGTGGGAAAGCATCGGCGGCGCCAGTAGCTGGGATGCAAACCCGTGGGTATGGGTCATTGAGTTCAGGAGGGTCAAATAATGCACGCAACCGCTGAGCCGGTTACCTTGACCGTGCAGGAAATCGTAGATATCACCGGCTACCGCCGCGCCGCCTACCAGCTGGCGCGCCTGAAAGAAATGAACATCCCTGCCCAGCGCCGGCCGGACAACACCGTGATGGTCCTGCGCGTGTACGTCACCACCAGGCCGACGCCCGCCGCCGCACCCGAACAGCCAGAACCGAAACTTCGCTTGATCCGCAAATGAATCGCTCCCGCAAGACCGGCAAGGGCCTGCCCCGCCGCGTGTACATCCGAGATAACAGCTACTGGTTTGTGCCAGCTGAGCCCATTGTCGATCCCAGAACCAAGCAGGTCCGGAAATGGATCAAGCTGGCCCGGGTCGCCGATGGCGAAGCCGCAATGCACCTGGCCCTGGCCGGTTTGCTGTCGCATGCCGTTGACAATGAGAGCATGGCCTATGCCTGCGCCGAGTTCAAGAAACACAAGCTGAAGCGCTATAGCGATGAGACCAAGGCTACCTATGGTCGGTACCTCGATACGATAGCCGAGGCATTCGCCGACTTCTCTGCCCGCCAGGTCACAACCAAGAGTTGGTCCCAGTTCCTCCGCCAGAACTTCAGCGATCACCCGAACACCGCCCAGAAGTACACCGCCCTGGCTCGCAAGCTGTTCAAGTACATCATTTCCGAGCTAGGGCTGCGCGAGGACAACCCCATCGACCAGATTGAGTTGGACGACTATGAGACAGAGCGGCGCTTGATTCTTCCGACACATGAACAGGTGCAGGCCATCCGGCAGGCCGGCATGATGAGCAAGGTCAGGGCTGATACGGGCAAGGCGCTGCCAACAGCCAGCGGCCCGATGTTCGCTTGCCTAGTGGACGCGGCCTATCTTTTGTGGGCGCGTGCCATCGATGTGCGCACGCTGAAGGAATCGCAGATCGAGGGTGAAATCGGCGGTCACATCCGGCTGAAGCCGTCCAAGACGCTTAAGACCAGTGGGAAATCGGTCGATATCCTGATCACGCCGGCAATCTGGGATGTAATCCAGCGCGCTCGCGCCATCAAGAAGGAATACAAGGTGCACGGCAAGCCGTTGATCACCGGCTACCTATTCCCTACGCGGAAAGGGACGGCATACGGAAAGAACGGGCTGTTTTCGATGTGGGATCGTGCTCGCGACCGGCTGGGCATAAACAAGGACTCGCCGGCCGAGGACCGAATTCAATTCAGGGATTTGCGCGCACTGGGCGCAACGGACGCAGCTCGCACAAAGCTGCCGATGGAACAGATCCAGGCCCGACTGGCACATACATCGCCGCAGACGTCTGAAATCTATATCAAGGAAGTGATTGCCCAGGTCTCGGAGATTGACCTCCCGCTACCCTGGCCCACAAAGCAAAACAGCACTGAATATTAGAGAATCCCTAATATACAGTGCTGTCTATCTGTACAGCTTTCGCTGCAAGTGCCTGATTCTATTGGTCGGGACGGTGTGATTCGAACACACGACCCCTTGCACCCCATGCAAGTACGCTACCAGGCTGCGCTACGCCCCGACTGAAGACAAAGATTATAGCAGCGAATATGTTATTAATTCAACTGTTTCTCAAAAACATTTTTAAATATTTCGGGCAGCTTCGCGAGGGCATCATTCCGGATCGCACGAACACACTGTTCAACCGCGATCCCGCAGCGTCGCCGCCGTATTCGTTCAGCGACCGCCAAAGAATTCGTTGAGCAAGAAATTCTGCAAGCCCTTGGTGTCTTCCGGCCGGGCAGAAAGCGTCACCACTCTACCCAGTCGCTGCGAGTCGAAATTGAAATCGCCTTGATAGTAACGGCGGATGAGCGCAATCATGTTGTCGACCACAGCCAGCTGCACATTGCCGCCAAAGCCGGCATCCACTTCGATCAACTGATTCTGGCTCCGGCGCTGATCCGTGGTCCAGCCGCGGAAACTGTACTGCGCTACCCGCGGCCCCATGCTGATGATCTGGAATACGCCGTTCGTGCCGCGCCCCCGTTTGTCCTGGAAGGCGATGTTGGCGCGGGCAATGTCATTGGCCGAAGGGTTTTCGGCAGCTCGCGCCGCCGCATTCTCCTGCGCCGCCGCCTGCTCTGCTTCTTCACGCCTTTGGCGATTGCGATTGGCGAAAGTCATGAAGTCTTCGGCAGGTGCTGCCTGAACCGACGCGGATGCATTGCTGCTGGGCGTGGGCGCCGTTGGTAGCGGCGACGCCTGGCGCGCAGGTGTCGGACTGTGCCGGGGTACCGACCTGGTCACCGGCTTCTTGGGGGGAGGCTGGACTTTCTTGGGTTCCGGTACAGCCTTGGGTGGCTCCGGTTGCTCCACGCGCGCCGGGGCTGGCGGACGTACGAAGCTGACCTGCAAGGGGGCATCGGGTCGACCTGGAGACTCCAGCTTGAGCGGCGCCTCATTGAGCTTGGCCCGCACAAACATGAATACCGCCGCATGGACAAGTACGGACGACACGATGCCCAGCATCGTGCGACGCTGGGAGCGGGAAATAATATCTGATCGGGTCGACGAAACGTTAAAACTCATACCATGTGGCGACAGCAGTGGGCGGCCGATCTGCGGTCGATGCCATTACGCTACGGATGGAGCGCCCATGCACCCCAACCTACACCCACCCCATCAGGCCCATCTATCAAGGAAGGCAACATTCTAGCCGGTTTTGCCATGGACACAGCGAGTTCAAGCCACGGGTACTGCTTACCAGGCAGCTCAACGCCAGCGCCCTCGCCCACCCCAGCCATTGCTGTAGCCAAAGTAGAAGGAAGACGACGGATAGCTGTACGCCGGATACGCGGGATAGGATGGATAAGCGTAATAGGGGGAATAAACCGGTTGGGCGGGATAGACGGCAGCACCATTGTATGGACTGACGGGCACAGCCACGCAGCCGCCCAGCAACAAGGAGGCAGGCAAGGCGGCCAGCAGAAGACCGCGATAGAGCGGTACACGGACAGAGGGCTTCATAGGCATTACTCCTTGGGCGCAGTTTGCCAACATCGCACTATCGCTTAGTCGCTTCCGACCAGCCACCCTCCTTACCTTTTGTTACGCGCTTCAGCTTCAATTGACAGTCTACGAAGAAATCTTCAGCCCCGCGGCTTTTGCCACCGTTGCTACTGTCTATACCTGCAAGGCCATAATCAAACCGGACCCGGCTTATATAATCACGCCAAAGCCAGCAGCAGCAACGCCGGCTGTCCGCTGCACAAAGCATCACGAGACCTTTCCAACACGCCTGACGCCGCAATGCGCATGGCCTGAGCCTACGAACCCACCATGACCTCTGCCCGCCCCTCCTTGCCCAAACCCATCATCGTCATCGCGCCCGATTCGTTTAAGGGCTCTCTCTCGGCTGAAGAAGTCGCCGCGGCCATCGGCGCCGGGATCTCGGCCGCAATTCCTGATGCCCAAGTCCGGCTTTGTCCCATCGCCGACGGTGGCGAAGGCACGCTCGACGCGCTCATGCATGCGGGCGGCGAACGCTTCACCATCAATTGCCGCAATGCCGCCGGACAAGACGCGAACGCACCCGTGGGCATCCTCAAGGATGGCAGTGCCGTCGTGGAATCGGCTGCCATCGTCGGACTGACCGACCCGACAGGAACAGGCGTAGCTGTGCAATTGCGCACCACCCTAGGCGTAGGCGACGCGATCAAGAGCCTCCTGGATCGCGGCGCGCGCCGATTCCTGGTGGCGCTGGGCGGCAGCAGCACCAATGACGGCGGCGCCGGCCTGCTTGTGGCCCTGGGCGCGGTATTGCGGGATGGTGCCGGCGAGGCGATACCACCGCAACCCGCGCAGCTACACCGGGTAGTCAGCATTGATGTGTCCGCGTTGGACCCACGCATCAAGGAAGCCCATTTCGTGGCCATGTCCGACGTCGATAATCCCCTGTGCGGCGAAGAGGGCGCAACGGCGGTCTTCGGACCGCAAAAAGGTGTGGCGGCCGACCAGGTTGCGGTAATAGACAGCGCCTTGCGACATTTCGCCAGCGTCCTTGAGCCGGCACTCGGCCGCCGGGCCTCGGATCAACCGGGCGCGGGGGCCGCGGGTGGTCTGGGGTATGCACTGCTGATGCTGGGTGCGCAATTCCGCTCGGGCGCAGAAACGGTGGCCGACCATATCGGACTGGATGATGCGCTGGCAGGTGCCGACTGGCTCATCACGGGCGAAGGTCGCAGCGACGCCCAGACTTTGCACGGCAAGGCCCCCTTCATCGCAAGCCAGCGCGCGCGCCGCGCGGGCGTCCCCACAACTCTGCTCTCCGGAGGCATTGATAGAACGTCGCTGGAAAAGCTGCAGACCGGGTTTTCCGGCTGCTTTTCCATCAGCTTCGGCCCCATGAGCCTGCAAGACGCCATTGCACAGGCGCCGGGATTGCTACGCGACAGCGGCGAGCAGTTGGCGCGCCTGTGGCAAGCCGGCCGTAGCTTCTGACATCCCCCACCCCGCAGATTCCTGCGGGATCAGCTTCCATCACCCAGCCACCCTCCACCGAAGCAACCTGATGCGGCATGGCATTGCGCATCAGGTCGTTTGTCTTTTTCTCGACCCGTATCCGCAACATTTTTCGGACAAGACAGCGGGTCACAATGTGTCAATAAACTCACGCCAATTTTTACCGCCAGGCAAATGTAAAGTGCGGCAATTTAAAATTGCAAAAAATGTAATTTAATTTCACGAGAAAAATTATCTTTTTATCTATTTTTAGGCGATTTTAGTTATTAATTCGACAAATAAATTGCCCCGTGGATTTGTTCGTTACCGCACCGCAATAAAGCTCATCAATTCCCTAGCAGAAACTCTCGTAATCCTTTACTGGAGCGGGTTTCAGGCGATAAGAAAATTCAAAAAAAAGCTGATTTCGGGCTGATTTTTATTGCTCAGCCAGTGAACGCAATGTTATATTTCCGACATCAACACATTATTTGTTAAATCCTGTCAGTTTTTGTCAGGACGAGATGATTTTTTGGCAACAAAAAGATTGACTGCGACGAAGCTGTCCCAGGGCAATCCAGCATCAAAGTGAGTTGATTTGCTTTTGAATGGAGAGCGCCACGCGCAATCCTCGTCATAAATAAGATGTGAACCTAAAGGATTGATCCCATGAAAAAACTTCTCGCCGCTTCCGCTGTCGCGCTGGTATTGTCCATGGCTGGCACCGCAGCCCATGCAGACGTCACCACACTGACTCTGGTCCACGATCAGGTCGGCTTCAGCGCCTCCCATACTGGCGCTTTCAGCGATACCTACAACTTCACGATCAGCAACCTGTCGGATCTGTCGTCTTCGGTGACGGCTTCCATCGTTACCCGTTCGAACACTGCTCCGACCACGCTGACCAGCTTCTTGCTGACCAGCATTGCAACTGGCGCCACCTACACCAGCTCTGCCAGCACCAGCATCACCACCACCAACGGCGTGAAGAAGTACGAGACGACTTACGGCATTTTGGCCACTTCGCTGGCGGCCGGCCTCTACAAGCTGACCGTCACCGGCAACGGCTCCTATGGCGGCAACCTGACCCTGATCTCCTCGGTTCCCGAAGCATCCACCACCAGCATGATGCTGGGCGGCCTGGCCTTCGTGGGCATGATGGCGTGGCGTCGTCGTCGCGGCGACCAGAAGCTGTCCATGCCCATGGGCATGACCGCCGCCTGATCAGCAGCAAGGCAATACGTAGAGAAAACGCCCGAGCAATCGGGCGTTTTTTCATTTGGGAGCGAGAGCGAGCTTCGCGCAGGCCTGAAGCAAAGGAAATGTCGCGTTCCATGCCGGCGGGTCAAAAAAATGGCCCGCATTATCTGCAGGCCAGGCTGAAAGAGCCGCAAGCGAGCGCAGGATCAGACTTCGTCGATCCTTGCAGCAGCTGAAACCACACGGGCCGGGGCCCCCACCACCGTGGCGCCTGCAGGTACGTCGTGCAACACCACCGACATAGCCCCGATCTTGCACCCATCTCCTAGACGGATGCCACCGAGCACCTGCGCATAGGCACCGAACTCCACATCATCGCCAATCACCGGCGAAGGTCCACCGGCGTGGCGATTGCCGATGGTCACGCCCTGTCGCAAGGTGCAGCCTGCGCCAATGACAGCCTGTTCATTGACGAAGATGTTGCCGAAGTGCCAGATACGCAGGCCGGGACCGATCCTGGCGCCACGTGGAAGGCTGATGCCGAAAGCGGTCTCGGTCAGCCGGAACAGCGGCCAATACAGCGCGTTCTGCAGCTTGCGGGCAAGACCGGGCGGTCTTGCCTCGATACGCCGACCCCAGCGATAGACCCAGATGGCCCAGATCGATTGTTCTTTCAGAAACGGACGGCGCAAGTTATAGCGCTCCAGATCGGCCAGCCAGTCAGGGTCCCGCGACATCTTTTTTCCTCTCAAAATCACTGATTATTCAATCTTCTCTCAGCATCAATCAGCATCAAACGCTATCTTGACGTCTTGTCATTATTTGCGAATAAAAGTTCACTCAATGACAACAAAAAGTATGCACCTATTCAGCGCGGCATTTCGGGCAAAAATGCGACTGTGCAGCGCAACAATATGATAAATTTGTCGAACAAGCCAGTAACTGCAAGCAAATGCCGGGAAATTTCCACTCAGCAAATTTTTTGCGGAACTTTTTCTTTCATATTTGAATCTTTGCACCTGGCCAGATAAGAACATCACAGTTCCTCGCGCCTTGCCTACCAGGCGGATGTCGGGAACACGTGACCCCGACGTCGCAACGTCCACCATGACAAGAGCAAATGCCGCCAGCTGAAACTGTCGTATCGATGTCACCGACCTGCCCGCCTCTGCGGTTACCGAAATCACGAGCAGTGGCCGCGATCGGCGCACCTGAGCGGCAAGCGAAGCGTCGTTGCTAACCAGGATGACCTCCCTGCGCGGCAGGCACCCAGCCATGGCGCACCGAACTCCCTCACATGAAAGCACTTCCATGACCACCGTATCACACCGCCCCGACATGACGAACACGCTGGCGCCCCGGCCGGCGGCGCTGGGCTGAGGTCCCGTATGCGCTGTATCGCTGTCATCCCGGCACGCTTTGGCTCCAGCCGCCTGCCCGGCAAACCGCTGGCCGACATCCTGGGCAAGCCCATGATCCAGCATGTCTACGAACGCGTGAAGACTCTGGAAGAACTGGCCGATGTGGTGGTGGCCACCGACGATGAACGCATCGTGGCGGCGGTCAACGCCTTCGGTGGCAAGGCCGTCCTGACTTCGCCTGACCATCCTTCCGGTACCGATCGTCTGCGCGAGGTCATGCAACACCATCCGGCCGACCTCTATCTCAACGTGCAAGGTGACGAACCGCTGGTCAATCCGGCGCACCTGCGCAGCCTGCTGCAAGCCATGCTGGGCGCACCGCAAGTGCAGGTCGGCACCCTTTGTCATCCGATCAGCGCCAGCGAGGCGGAGAACCCCAATACCGTCAAGGTCGTGCGCAATCGTGCGGGTGACGCGCTGTATTTCAGCCGCGCACGCATTCCCTTTGAACGCGAGTCCACCGGCAAGACACGCTACTTCAAGCACATCGGGGTCTACGCCTATCGTGCCGAACTGCTGGCGGCTTTCCCCGAATTGCCGGTCAGCGAGCTGGAGCGCGCGGAAATGCTGGAACAACTGCGCATCATGGATGCCGGCTGGCAGATCCGCGTCATCGAAGTCGATCACGCCGCCACTGGCGTGGATACGCCGGCCTGCCTGGAGCGCGTACGTGCCCTGATGGCTGGCCTGCCCGATCCGGCGCTCAAAGCCGGCAGCCTGGCGGACCTGAAGCTGGTGATCACCGATATCGACGGAGTTCTCACCGACGGCGGCATCTGGTACGACGACAGCGGCGAATGCCTCAAGCGCTTCCACGTGCGTGATGGCATGGGCATCAAGATGCTGCAGGAAGCCGGTGTCAACGTGGCCGTCATCTCCGGCCGCGATTCGGCCACGCTGCGCCGTCGGCTGGCCGATCTGGGCATCACCGTATTCCACCTCGGCGCCAAGGACAAGGCCGCCGCCTGCCAGGACATCATGGCGCAATACGGCGTCGGTCGCGAAGCCACGGCCATGATCGGCGATGACAGCATCGACCTGCCCGGCTTCGCCGCCTGCGACTGGCCGGTGGCCGTCGGCGACGCAGCTGACTACGTCAAGCGCCATGCCCGCATCGTGCTGGCCAAGCCCGGCGGCCACGGCGCTTTCCGGGAATTTTCCGACAGTGTATTGAACGCCCAGAACCGTTCCGCCATCTATGACAGCGTTGCTGGTTATGCCCAGGCCATGAGCCGCATGACGCAGTGACCCGCCCCAACAGAAACAAGTGAGCACACCATGAGAAAAACCGGTATCCGGGTATTCCAGGAACAGGCGCAAGCCTTGAACATGATCGCCGAGCGCCTGGCCGACGAATTCGAACAGGCCGTCGAGCTGATGTACAACACCCGCGGTCGCGTGATCGTCTCAGGCATGGGCAAGTCGGGCATCATCGGCAGCAAGATCGCCGCTACCCTCGCCTCCACCGGCACATCGTCCTTCTTCGTGCACCCGGGTGAGGCCTATCACGGCGACCTGGGCATGTTCACCGAGGCCGATACCGCGATCCTCATCTCCTACAGCGGCGAGACCGAAGAGGTGATCCGCCTGATTCCCTCCCTGCGCCACTTCGGCCTGCGCATCATCGCCATCGTCGGCAAGCGCAATTCGACCCTGGGCAAGAATGCGGATGTGGTCCTGGATGTGTCGGTACCGCGTGAAGCCTGCCCCAACAACCTGGCCCCGACCACGTCCACCACCGCCACCCTGGTGATGGGCGATGCCCTGGCCGTGGCACTGATCGAAAAGCGTGATTTCAAACCCAACGACTTCGCCCGCTTCCACCCGGGCGGCAGCCTGGGCAAGCGCCTGCTCACCCGCGTCAAGGATGTGATGCACACCCAGGTGCCCTGGGTCATGCAAGACACCCCCCTCATCGATGTGATCGGCCAAATGACCGAAGGTGGCCTGGGCATGGCCCTGGTCAGCGATGACGGCAAGCGCCAGACCCTGAGTGGCGTGATCACCGACGGCGACTTGCGCCGCGCCCTGGCCGCCCGCAAGGACATCTATCACATCACCGCCGCTGACCTGATGAACCGCTCGCCCAAGACCGTCCCGGAAAGCGAAATGTTCGTTGACGCCGAAGCCAAGATGCTGGAACTGAACATCACCGCCCTGGTGGCACTGAACCAGGAACAGCACGTGGTGGGCGTACTCAAGCTGCTGGACGCCAAGCGTCTGTGATTTCGGTGCAAACCGAAGTATTCTCCCCCTCCAGGCGCGACCCGGTCGACGCCGTAATTTGAACAATCACCTCCTGCATGAGGAAACGGAACATGATCAAGATCTTTGATATCGAGGTTGGAAACGAACTGCCCTTCGTCCTTTTTGGCGGCATCAACGTGCTGGAATCCGAACAATTCGCCGTCGATGTCTGCGGTGAATACGTGCGCGTCACCAAGGAACTAGGCATCCCCTATGTGTTCAAGGCCTCCTTCGACAAGGCCAATCGTTCCTCCATCAAGAGCTACCGCGGCCCTGGCCTGGACGCCGGCCTGAAGATCTTCGAAGCCGTCAAGAAGGCACACGGCGTGGCGGTGCTGACCGATGTGCACGAGCCCTACCAGGCCGCCGAAGTGGCCAGCGTCTGCGACGTGCTGCAGCTGCCCGCCTTCCTGGCACGCCAGACCGATCTGGTGATCGCGCTGGCCAAGACCGGCAAGGTGATCAACATCAAGAAGCCGCAATTCGTCAGCCCGCCGCAGATGAAGAACATCGTCGAGAAGTTCGAAGAAGGCGGCAACACCAACGTCATGCTGTGTGACCGCGGCGCCCAGTTCGGCTACGACAACCTGGTGGTGGACATGCTGGGCTTTGGTGTGATGAAGCAGGTCAGCGGCAACAAGCCGGTGATCTTCGACGTGACCCACGCCCTGCAACAGCGTGAATCCGGCGCAGCTGCCTCGGGCGGTCGTCGCGGCCAGGTCACCGAACTGGCCCGCGCGGGCATGGCACTGGGTCTGGCGGGTCTGTTCCTGGAGGCGCATCCCGATCCGTCCAAGGCCCTGTGCGACGGCCCCAGCGCGTTGAAGCTGTCGCAGCTGAAGCCCTTCCTGGAGCAGGTCAAGGCAGTGGACGATCTGATCAAGGGCCTGCCTGAGCTGGATACGCATTGAGCATGGCCGCTCCCATTGAGGCTGCCAAGCTTTCACCGGGCGCGGCGTTGTCGGCGTCCATCGCTGGCCTGCGGGCTTGCCACCTGGCGTTCCGGGGAGCGGCATGAGCGCTGCTTCCAATGTCCGCTGGATCGCGATAACGCAGTTCGTCAAGATTGGCTCCCAGCTGGTCAACATGTTCGTGTTGACGCGGCTGATACCCCCTTCCGAGTACGGCCTCATGGCCATGGCCGGCATCGCGACCAATCTGGCGTTCATCCTGCGCGATATGGGTACCGCCGCCGCCATTATCCAGAAGGCCGAACTGCACGATAACGACAGCTCGTCCGTGTTCTGGCTGAACATGATCGGCGGAATGGTGCTGATGCTATTGCTGTGGCTGGCGGCGCCTTTCATGTCGTCCACCTTCGGTGAGCCACGCTTGACCCATGTGCTGTGGATACTGGCCATTACCTTCCCGGTGGCGGCCAGTTCGATGGTGCATCAGGCCTTGCTGGAGCGGGTGTCACGCTTCCGGCTCATTGCCGGGATCGAATCGGCGGCCTCGCTGCTGTCGCTGGCCATCGCGCTGGTCCTGGCCTTCCAGGGCGCCGGCGTATGGAGCCTGACGGCGCAGGCGGTGATCACGGCAGTCTGCACGACCCTGCTGCTATGGCGCTATTCACCGTGGCGACCGAAGATGATCTTCGACCGCGCATCGATTCGCAGCGTCTTTTCCTTCAGCGGAGCGATGGCTGGCAACCAGATGGCAGCCTACGTTTTTCGCAATGCCGACAGCTTCGTAGTCGGCAAGATGCTGGGCGCCTCCGTCCTGGGCAATTACTCGCTGGCCTACAAGCTCATGCTGTTCCCGGTGCAGAACATCTCCTGGGTGGCGGTGCGCTCGCTGTTCCCGGTCATGAGCCGGCGCCAGGACGATCGCGCCTATCTGTCCAGTCTGGCGCTGCGCTCCCTGAGCCTGATTTCCTTCGTGGCCGCGCCGATGATGTTCGGGGTGGCCAGCCTGTCGCACCTGTTCGTAGCGGTCTTCCTCGGCCCCAAGTGGGCACTGGTGGGCGACATCCTGCTGTTCCTGGGCCTGGTCGGTTATCTGCAGGTCATCACCAGTGTGGCTGCTCCGGTCTTCATGGCCCTGGGCAAGACCGGCTGGATGCTACGCCTGTCGCTGATCGGCACGCCGCTGTATGTACTGGCGTTCGTGCTTGGTGCGCGCCAGGGTGGTGTTCAAGGCCTGGCGCTGGCTTACCTCGCAGTGTCAGTAGTGATGGCCTTCCCGACCTTCTATTTCGCCTGCCGACTCATCGCCGTAGGTCTCAAGGATTTTTTGCTTGCGCTGCTGCCGTCGCTGCTTTCCGGCGTGGGCATGATGCTCTTTGTCATGTTCTGCCGCGACCGCATCCCGGCCACGGGAACGCTGCTCTTTACGTTGCTGGCTGGGGCCGGCGCGCTCTTCTGGCTGATCACGGTAGCCCTGTTCCAGCGGGCCGCAGCCAAGGAGTTCTTCCGTCTGGCCTTCAAACGAATCAAGAAATGATCCAACTTCCGAACGGGTATCCTCGATGAAAATTGCCATCTTTGTCCTGGCCGACATGTTCGTGCCGCTGATGCTCAGCACCGGCAACTGCCTGGAACAGCGCCATGGCCACCAGGTACGCTACCTGAATTTCCTGCCGCATGACCACAAGCTGCTATCCAAGAACACGGAGCAGCTCTTCCCGCGCGATCTGGAAACACTCGACGGCAGCGCCCAGGAGCAGAGCATTCTGTTCCCGCAGGACGACGTGAAGGACATGGTCAACTTCATGCAACTCAAGCACGGTGGCAGCCTGAGCGAGTGGCATGGGCGGGTCAATGCGGTGGCACGTTACGTCCAGCGCTTCATCGATGCAGAGGCGCCTGATCTGTTCGTGGTCTGGAATGGCCAGGATCACATCGGCCAGGTCATCAGCGTCCTGTGCCGACGCAAAAATATTCCAGTGGTCTACCTGGAGAACGGTTACTTCGCCAACACACTGCAAGCCGACCTGGCCGGCGTGAATGCCTCCGCCACCCTGGCGGCGCTGGACTACGATGCCGTTCTTGCACAAGCCCAGTCCCAGCCACCTTCCAGCGCCGATGTCCAGACGGCACCGGCGCTCGAAATCCGCCCCCTGACCCGCACGCAACTGGCGGCCATCGCGCTGGCCCATCGCGCCAATCTCGGCTACTACACCCAATACCCGGAGCAACGTGGCTCCAGTCGCATCAAAAGCTGGAAAATCAAGCGTGAACGCGCTGCCATCCCGAACGACCAGGTCACGCTGCCGGAACACTTTGCTTTCGTCCCCCTGCAGGTCCACGACGATACCCAGGTGCTGCTCAACTCCAGGCTGGTACATTCGGTGGAGGAGTTCTTCGAGACCGTTCATGCCGCCATTCGCCGGACCTGTGGACCGGACTATCCCATCATCGTCAAGGAGCACCCGGAAGACCTGGGGCGCTACGACTACAGTGAACTGCGCCAGAAATACCCGGACGTGATCTGGCTGCGCAAGTTCGACATCGAATTGCTGCTGGATCGCGCCACCATGGTGTTCGTGATCAACTCGTCAGTGGGCTTGCAGGCCGTACGCCGCAAGAAGCCGACCGTGGTGCTGGGGGAGTCCTTCTATTCCAAGCCGGAGATCGCTTTCGTGGTCAAGGACCTGTCCCAGCTTGATGCTAACGTGCAGCGCGCGACCAGCGGGGTGGATGAGATGATGTCGGCGCGTATCGATCGCTTCCTGGAGGCACTGGATCGCACCCTTTTCGTAAAAGGTACATGGAAGTACCCAGCCTGCATCCAGGCCGGACCAGCGCTGGCTGAGCGACTTGTGGCCCTGCACGCGAGCAGTGCAAGCGCAGAGACCATATCCACCAGGTCCGTTGCCAACAGTTGAATCGGCCCCCTACAGACAACACGGATAGTGAGAACAAAAAAAGGAGAGCACGAATGCTCTCCTTTTTTCATTGCGCGACCGCTACCTCAGGCGCGCTTGTAGACGTCATCGAAGCGCACGATATCATCCTCGCCCAGATAACTGCCTGATTGCACCTCGATCAGGTGCAGCGGCAGCTTGCCCGGGTTTTCCAGACGATGGGTGACGCCGATGGGCAGGTAGATCGATTCGTTTTCACTGAGCAGCGTCACTTCCTCGCCGCGTGTAACCAGAGCTGATCCACTGACCACCACCCAGTGCTCGGCGCGATGGTAATGCATCTGCAGCGACAGCTTCTCGCCCGGCTTGACGATGATGCGTTTGACCTGGAAGCGCTCGCCCGAATCGACGCTTTCGTAGCTACCCCAGGGGCGGAAGACGCGCTTGTGATGGACGTGTTCGGTGCGCTTGGCACTCTTGAGCGTGTCCACGAAGGACTTGACGTCCTGTACCTTGTCACGATGCGCCACCAGCACGGCATCGTCGGTCTCCACCACGACCAGGTCTTCCACGCCCAGCACCGCGACCATGCGACTCTCAGCACGCACCAGGGTATTTTTGACCTGGTTCAGGTGCACGTCACCGCGCACCACGTTGCCCTCGGCGTCCGCCGGCAGCACTTCATGCAATGCGCTCCAGGAACCCACATCGCTCCAGCCAATGCTGGCCGGCACCACCACCGCGCGCGAGGTATTTTCCATCACGGCATAGTCGATGGACTCCGAGGGGGATGCAGCAAATGCGGCCTCGTCCAGACGGCAGAAATCGAGATCATTGTAGGCCTTGGCAACGGCGTCCTTGACGGCAGCGCCGATGAGTGGACGGTGCACTTCCAGTTCCGCCAGGTAATCACGGGCCTTGAAGAGGAACATGCCGCTGTTCCAGTAGTACCCACCTTGTTGCAGGAAGCCGGTGGCGGTGGCCAGATCCGGCTTCTCGACGAAACGATCCACCATGAAGTTGCTACTCTCGGCAGCATGCGCAGCACCGCGCAAGATATAGCCGTAGCCGGTTTCCGGCTGGGTCGGCTCGATGCCGAAGGTCGCCAGCGCGCCTTGCTGCACCGACACCAGCGCGCGTCGTACAGCTTCGTGGAAAGATAGGACATCGGTGATGACGTGGTCGGCCGGCAGCACCAGCATGACGGCCTCAGGGTCCAGGCGTTGCAGATGCAGTGCCGCGGCAGCGACCGCCGGCGCAGTATTGCGGCCTTGCGGTTCCAGCATGATGCTCAGGGGACGTACCCCGATCTCGCGCATCTGCTCGGCGATCATGAAACGATGTTCGTTGCCGCAGACAATCAGCGGCGCTTGTACCTCGGCCCAGCTACCGACGCGGGCCACGGTCTCCTGCAGCATGGTCTGCTCGCTCACCAGCGGCAGCAATTGCTTGGGGTAAGCCGCACGCGAAAGCGGCCACAAGCGGGTACCCGAACCACCGGACAAAATGACGGGATAGATTTTGGTATTAGACATTAGGCACTCCTTGTTTCCTTGATTTCACTGCGCGGTTTGAGGCGGCGGTCCCGTGCATCGTTCCATTGTTCGTCCGGCTGATCGGACGTATGTTTCATTTCGCCGTCGTGGGTGACACTGTAGGCACCGTAGACGACGCTGTTTTCAAACCTGGTGCCGCTGGCTACGCGAGTATATTCGAAGAGCACGCTGCGAATCACTTCCGCGCCACTGCAGATGTGGCTGCCGTGACCGATCCAGGCCGGGCCGACAATCCTGGAGCCGGCCTCGACATGGGAGCCGGCGCCGATGTAGACGGGCCCCTCAATGGTCGTGCCTTCCCAGTCGATGCGGGTATTCAAGCCCACCCAGACGCCTTCCTGGATCTGGGTACCGGGGACGTACATCTGCGCGACTTCGCCCTTGAGCACGCTTTGCAGCACCGACCAGAAGTCGGTGACATTGCCAATATCGATCCAGTTGAAGAAACGCTTCTGGGCATAGAACGGCAATTGCTTCTCCACCAGCAGCGGGAACAGGTCGGCGCCGATGTCGAAGAACTTGTCCTTGGGGATCAGGTCCAGTGCCGCCGGTTCCATGATGTAGATACCGGTACTGGCGAGGTTGGACAGCGCCTCTTCCTGGGCGGGCTTTTCCTGGAAGGACTTGACCTTGCCGTCCGGCTCGGCCACCACGATGCCGTAGCTGGACACCTGCTCCATCGGCACTTCCTTGGTAATCACGCTCACCAGCGCACCCTTGCGGCGATGCTCGAACAATGCCGAATGCAGGTCGAGATCGATCAGGGCATCGCCACAGATGACCAGGGTGGTCTCGTCGAAGAAACCGCCGAATTCCTGGATCTTCTTCATGCCACCGGCCGAGCCGATGGGATTGGGGAAGACCTGGCCGTCGTCGTCCACATAGCCTTCGAAGGAATAGCCGATGCGCGCACCAAAACGCTGCCCTTCGCCGAAATAATTTTCGATGCGGTCGTGCAGGTAGCTGACATTGACCATGATGTCCTGGACGCCGAACTTCACCAGGTGTTCGATCAGGTATTCCATCACCGGCTTGCCCAGGATGGGGATCATCGGCTTGGGCAGCGCATAGGTCAGGGGGCGAACCCGGGTTCCCTTGCCGGCTGCCAGAATCATTGCTTTCATGAATGCCTCTTCTATTGACGATAGGTGTTCGGTGCTACTCAGGTAGACGACTCCAACAGGTGCCGACCAAGTGCCGGCTACCCGCTGCGCTCGCGGTCTATGCGAAACGGCGACCGCTCATGCCGACGGCTGTAACAGATATTCAGCGCAGTGCAGCCCAAACTGCTTGCGCAGTTCCGGCGACACACCCAGTACGGCCCACGGTCGTTTGGCGGCATGACATGCGCCATACAACAGCATCAGGGACGCCAGGGCTGCGCTGTCGAGATGGCCCAGACCGGTGCAATCCACCACCAGCGGGCTTGATGAGCGGGCCGCCTCCGGCAGCAGTGCACGCAAGCGTCCGATGTTGGCTTGCCCCACGGCGCCGGACAGGCGCAGTATGCAATCGCCCTCCCGTTCTTCCACTGCCATGTGTGCCGCTTCGAACTGGGTGGCCACCGGCGTCTGCCGCCGAGCTGCCATTGCCAGAGGAATGACGCGATCGACCAGCAGCGTGAGCAGGCCGACGCCATCATCCCAATAACGACGCCACAACTTGGGTTCTTCCTTGATGCGCCAGAGCCACTCCAGGCCGATCTTCTGCGCCCAGACCGGCGCCCGCGAGACGGTACCGGCGACGAAGTTGACGACCGCACCAAGGTGACTGACCAAGGGCACGCGTAACCGGGGCAGATTGTATTGGATCCATGCCTGGCCTTTCTTGGCCCCGAGCGCCACGACCAGGAAGTCGGCACCACTGGCATTGATGCGCTCGATACTGACGGGGTCGCTCATTTCTTCTATGGAGCCGAAGCCGGGGCTGTCGAAGCCGACGGCTGTCATTGACGAGGCACTGGCGTTGAGCTTCTCGCTGGCGGCCTGGGCCACGCCTGGAGGGCCGCCGAAGAAGTACACCCGCAGCGCTTCGCCACCGGCCGGCAGCGCTGCCTGGCGCAGGCTCTGGAATAGCGAGGAGCCGGCGACCCGTTCATTGATCGGCAAGCCGGTAGCACGCGCGATCCAGATCAGCGGCATACCGTCGGCGATGGAGAGATCGCTCTGGATGACCGAGAGGCGGAACTGCGGGTCTTCCAGGCAGGCAATTGCAAAGTTCAGGTTGGGAGTGGACAGGAAGCAGCGCTGTCGCTGTAGCACCGCAGTGCGCGTGATGCGTTCGGCGTCGGCCAGGCTGACCCGGTCAAACGGCAGACCCAGGATACAGAAGACATCACGGTTGAAATCGGGCAGATGCGCGATAGCCGCATGCGAGACCGTGTCCGGTGCGATCTGATAGACGTTATTCTGAGTCACGTTTTGACCTTACCCATGCCACCTGGCGGTTGAAGAGAAATTTGACATACAGAGGCAGCTTGCGCGCCACATAGCCGAACGCACCAAGCAATTCGCCCAGGCCGATGACCTTGCGACCATAGCCCGACCATGCCAGCAAGACCGAGACAGCGATCGACACCACCAGCAGGCTGGCCAGCAGCAAGGGCCATACCAGGCCCCATGCCAGCCAGATAATCGCATTCACCCCCCATGCCAGCACCACCAGCATCACCAGCAATGCCAGCGGCGGCACGCTCAGATCCAGCGCCAATGCCGCCAGGGCAGCGTTGCGATGCGTCACAGCGCCACCCAGCAAGCGCGGCACGTAAGACTGGATCACGCTCAGGTGACCATGTTCCCAGCGCGTACGCTGGGTGCTGACTCCGCTGTCGCTGGAAGGGAAGAAACTGTAGACCATGGCTTCGGGACAGAACAGTGGCGGCTGGCCGGCTTCGGCCAGGTCCACGCCCAGCTTCATGTCTTCCACGATATGACCGGTGGCCAGATTGGCCTGGCTGATCTGCTGCCAGGTGAAGGCCATGCCGGTGCCCATCAGCTGGCAAGGCTGGCCCAGCTTCTGGAAACCGAGCGGACGCACCAGATTCTTGACCAGCCAGGCGAACTCGGCGATCTTGCGCATCGGGCCCCCGCCTTCTGGTGCATGCATCAGGTAGAGCGCCTGCACAGGACGATTCGATTGCACGCAGGAGCGCGCAATCGTCTCCAGCGCCTGCGCGCCCAGATAGCAATCGGCATCGACGATGATGACCACGTCCGGCGCATCCTCAGCCAATTGGCGAATACCGTGGTCGAGTGCATAGCCCTTGCCGCGCAATTCATCGTGAAAGCGTTCGGTGACCTCTGCGCCGGCCTCGCGGGCAATGTGAGCGGTATGGTCAGAACAATTGTCTGCGACCACCAGGACCCGGTCGGCGGCAAGCAGCTGACGGCGGATACCGGCTACCACTTCGCCAATTCCACCAGCTTCATTGTGGGCTGGCACCAGCACAGCGATACGCGGTCGCGTCGCACTCAATGCCGCAGAGCGCGGGGCAGCCCAGCGGGCACAGAGGACCTGTACCAGCAACACCAGTACCGGTACAGCCAGGAGTACCAGGCCCGCCAATAGCATCATTTGCAATAGCACGATGATCATCAATATTTCCATTTCCAAGTAAAACCGGAGGCGCGGCGGAAAACATAAGCTCGCATTTCAATTGCCTCGCAGCAAGTTGCAAGGCTGGTCGTTGGGCAAATTGGTTCGCCACAGCGCCCAGTTGCCGGAATTCAATTACCATTGGGCAGCACCGACTGCTCTGCCGCACAGTAACGCAACTCTGCCGACTCTATTATGCGACACGCAATCACAAAATTGCTGCATCGCGACAATTATTATCTGGCTCAGCGCTCAAAAATTTTCCTTCACCTTTTTCGTGGAAATTTTGAAGCAAAAAGCTTGAGCACTTGCGCTTTTTGACAATACTTCGCGGGAATGCTCGCTATACTTTTCAGCTCTTCCATAAAACTACTTACATTTCCAGTTGAGTAGAACTTAATCTTCCGACCCAGATCATCGCTATTCCACCCTCACAGGAGCTGCCCATGCAACGGCCACAAAAAACGCTACGGCGTCTTCAACTTACCCTGGCGATGACCGCCCTGCTTTCGACCTCACCCACCTGGGCGCAGGAATGGGGCAGCTACCTCAAGCCCTTCGCTGCAGACTCGCTATGGAACAGCCGCCCAGTCAATCCGGTATTCGATAATTTCGTGATACCGACCGACACGTATTTCCCGGCGGTGACCAACAACACCTATTCCACCGGCATCTTTCTGGCCTCGCCCGATGACCCACCGGTGACCGTCAAGGGGCTCACCGGCAGCAAGGGGCTGTTCAATACCGACGACGAGAATTACCACGACGTCACCATCCCGCACTGGCCCGCTGCGGCCCGCGCCGCGCCGGGCACCGACGGCCATGCCGACATCGTCGACCCGACCACAGGCATCGTCCACTCGCTGTTCAAGCTCAAGCAGGAAGGCTCTCAGTGGACCGCTGCCATGTATGCCTGGACCAGGATCGACGGCCGCGGCTGGCCGGAACCCGGCCATTACTACCAGGGCGCGCGCGCCACGGGTGTGCCGGCTGCGGCAGGTATCATCCGTACCCACGAAGCAGCGCAGAAGCCTGAGTACTACAAGCACGCCCTGGCCATGTCCCTGAGCTATTCGGGGCTGAGCCCCAATCCAGCTTATGTCTTCCCGGCGACCTCGGCCGATACCTATGCCGCCACACGCAACAAAGGCAGTATTCCTGAGGGCAGCCTGGTCATGCTGCCACCGGATTTCGACACCAGCCGTATCAGCAATGCCGAAGTGCGCCGCATCGCCGAGACGCTCAAGCGCTATGGCGCCTATATCGTCGATGCCAACATCGGTACGCCCTTCGTCATCTACGCCGAAATCGGCTCCGACGCCAACCCTTCGCCAAGTGGCTGGAACAACACCGTCGCCAACGAATTGCAGTCCGTGCGAGCGGGCCTGCGCCGCGTGATCAGCGCCGAAAGCTGGGTCGATGGCAACGGCAACAAATTCACGCCTAACCAGAACCTCAACCTGCTTTCCATGCGCGGCAACTGGACTCAGCAGTCGGGAAGCGTCCTGGGCAAGTTCAGTTCCTGGGACCAGGCAGTCGTCTTCCCGGCAACCAGTTCGGTCTCGGAGGTGGTCAACTACAGCAACCGCGGCATGAATGCCGTCACCTGGGCCAAACCGGTCATGGGCGCCAGCTACACGCTCACCGCCCGTACCACCAACGGCGGCAAACTGCGCATGAGCATCTATGACCAGTTGGCGGGCAAAGTCGTTTTCGACAGCGGCTATCTGGCCAACGGCGAAAGCAAGACCTTTACCTGGAATGCAAACTCGCCTCGCCTCGCGCTCTACGCGCAAAGCGGTGTGGGCAACAGCACTGCCGTAGGCGGTCAGCTTCTCAAAGCCAACTGACGAACGCCATGTTCACTCAGCCGCCGTCGTACCGACGGCGGCTTTTCTATTTGGACGACGTTGGCGGCAACAAGCCGTCATGTTGCATCGACTGCAGCAAGTACTTCGATGCAGCCAGGCTGATGTGCTGATCATCGTTGTAGAGATAAGCGCCATCGATCTTGGCCTGGCACTTACCCTGTTTGCAGAACAGGGACACCGGATCGAAAACCGTTGCCTTCGGATGCAGCTGGCGTAATTCGGCTACCGCCGCGTCATAAGATTTGCGTATCTGCTCATGTTCGGCCTGTGTGAACGCACATTCGCGCGTGGGCTCGGTACCGAACCGATTGACGCAAGAGTGCGGGTCCAGCTTCAGGTAGGGCACATCAGCGACGAAGACCACACGCTTGCCCTGTGCGATAAAGCTTTCGATCAAGGCTCCGTAGCCTGCCATGAATGCCTCGCGCTGCGAGATAGTATGCCCATTGACCTTGTACTGGGACGGCGAGTCCAGATTGCCGCGTGGATAGGCGCCACTGATGACCACCGTCTGAATGGACGGCAGTCTGGCGCCGACCATGATGGCCTGCTTCGCAATTTCAGTGCAGTTATTGGACCAGCGCCGCACGTTGGCAGCTTCGTAGGGCAAATTGGGATAGACGCGGCAGGCGTGCCCTGCGACCATGATGGAAGGAAGCGCCAACTGCCGGTCGAAGACCGCCGAGTGCAATGCCATCACATGGCTGTCACCGACGAAAAGTACCTCCGGCTGTGCAGAGTTGGATAGACACACCTCTTCGCTGACTTCGCTCAGTTGATTCAGGCGTGCGCAGCTACCATCGGAGTTGCGCGAACCTTCGAATACATCAGCACGTGCCAGATAGTCGAGCTTTTCATTGATCGCCCGCTGCGGGAAACCACCATTGACGTAGATCGCCGCACCTGCGGCGCCGACGATCACATTGACAGCCAGCAAGACCAGTACCACTTTGGTCCCGCGGGCATGGCGCAACGGTCGTTCGATGAAGAGGAAGGTAATCCAGGCCAGTGCTACTGCAGCGACCATCGCGATCAGCCGCCACTCCTGTGGGGCGGTCTCCCCTGCGATAATCGCGGCGAAGGCCAGCAAGGGCCAATGCCAGAGATACAGCGGGTAGCTGATGAGTCCGATCCAGACCATCGGTTTGCTGGCCAACACCTTGCGATTGAACCAGGCGCCCGGACCGGCAGAGAGCAGCAGGAAGGTCCCCACGCACGGCAGTAGCGCCCACCATCCGGGGAAACTGCGCGACGCGTTGAGCAGCACGAACCCCACCGCGAGGAAGATCACGCCCAGCCAGGACTGCACATCCTTGTAGCGGGCATTGAGATCAGCCCTGTGCAGGTTGATATACGCCAAGGCCCCACCCACCATCAATTCCCAGAAGCGGGCGAAGGGCGAATAGAAGGCGGCTGTCTGGTCATGTCCGATCAGATACAGATTGACCACAAAGGATGCCAGTGCGATCACGCCGATGATGCGCAGGAAGCCCCATTTGCGTTTCCACACGAAAGCCAGCAGGAGCGGCCAGAATAGATAGAACTGCTCCTCGATGGCCAGACTCCAGAGATGGAGTAAGGGCTTGGTTTCGGCGGAGTTGTCGAAATAACCGCTCTCGCGCCAGAAAAGGATATTGGAAATGAAGGTAGAGCCACCCAGCAGGTGTTTGCCAAGCTGACGGTATTCATCGGCAAAAAGAATGATGCCACCGACCACCGCGCACAGGACCATCACCGTCATCAATGCCGGGAAAATACGTTTGACACGGCGGATGTAGAAATCGACGATGCTGAAGCGATCATGCTCCAGATTATTGAAGATGATCAGCGAAATGAGGAAACCGGAAATGACGAAGAAGATATCCACGCCAATGAAGCCCCCCTTGAACCACTCCGGAAAGGCATGGAAGATCACTACCGAACCGACGGCGATAGCACGCAGGCCATCGATATCGGCGCGGTATTTGGGGTGCAGCTGGGGCAAGGCGGAACCCGATGTGATGGGAGGCGCAGACAAATCCGCCGCGTCTTTCTCAATAACAGGATTTTCGTTGTGTGTGACCATGTGATGGGCTTTCTCGACCAGTGCCGGACTAACGAAGCCGCGCTCGGAGCACGCGCAATGGAGCATCGACAAAGCGATCTACCGCGATGGCAAACAGGCAGGAAATAATCAGTGCAACGAGGACGTTGACTACAGCGTGACGAGAGATCCAGTCAACGTTGTTGAGCATGACGTAGTGGGCCAGATAGATCGAATAGGAATAGATGCCGATACGGCGTATCCACCCGATATTGAGCCAGCGAAACGGCCAGATCCCAGGATTGTTGACCGAATAATAGAACAGAGGAAGCAGTGCAATACCCTGCAGGGAATAGCGAATGGTCTCGCGAAAAGCATCATTACGCACAACCAGCGAAGCCAACAGAAAAATCAGCCCCGACAACACGGCAACATGACGAACCACTGGCCTCTGCAATGTCTGCTGCCAGCGCTCGGATATTTGCACGGTGGCCAGAATGCAGCCGTACAGCATGGAATCGATACGGGTATCGCTGGCGTAATATGTCCGCTCGACCGACACGCCCACACCCAGCACCAGATAGCAGCGCCACGCAAGGAACAACAAGCACGCCACTGCCAGGTAGACCGGGATATGTCTTCGCTGGGCCCGATGCAGCATCAGCAGCAGCAAGGCGGGGAAGAAGAAATAGAAATGCTCTTCCACCGCCAGCGACCAGAACACGCCCGTCCCCAATGGAACCGTATGAGCGGCGTCGAAGAACAAGCCGTAGTAATTGGCAAAATAAAAAAGCTGTGCAAAAAAACCCTGCCAGGTTGCATACCCCTTGAACCACCCCAAGTAGGTCAACAGGTACGTCACCACCAGTACCAGCAGCAAGGGGGGCGTCAAACGGAGCAAGCGGCGCAGATAGAAATGCTTGATGTTGATCGCACCGCTGGCGGCATATTCCCGCAGGAGCAAGGTCGTGATCAGATAGCCACTCAGGAAGAAGAAAATGGTCACACCCAGACCGCCCGGCACGATCTTGCCCAGGCCCGCATGACTGGCTGCGACAATGATGATGGCAACAGCACGCCACCCGTCCAGCGAAGCGATGTCCTGATGCTTGGTATGCACCATGCTCATGCCGCTGCTCCCTGGGAAGCGACTGCTTGCCCGGAATGGCCGGAGAACAAAGCCGCAAGTTTGGCCGCCTCCGTATCAATGGAGTGACGGGCTACTGCACGGACGTGGGCCGCCTCCCCCATGCGTTCCAGTTGTTCAGGCGAAGCTTGCAGGCAGGCCTGCATGGAATTCACCAGGCGCTCCACGTCACCTGCCGGGAACAGCCAGCCGTTCTCTCCATCGATCACCAATTCGGGGATGCCTGCGATGAACGTCGTCAACACAGGCCGGCGCAACGCCATGGCTTCCATCACGACCACCGGCAATCCCTCTGCAAAGCTGGGCAGAACCATGGCACGGGCGGCAAGCAATTCGTCGCGCACCTGGCGACTGCTGATCCATCCCGTAATACGGATTTTTTCCTGCAGTCCGTGATGACGGATACGCTCCTCGATCTGCGGGCGCATCTCACCGTCGCCGGCCAGCACCAGCTCGAAGGACAGGCCTTTGCGATGGAGCGCCGCTGCAGCCTCGACCAGCAGCAACTGCCCCTTCTGTTCACATAGGCGTCCGACACACACCAGGCGCGCCGCAGCCTGAGCCTGTGCCGGCGCATCCGAATAGAAACCGCGATCCAGTCCGCAATGAACGATCGCCACCTTGGACCACACGCTCTGCTCCACCCAGCGATACAACTGGCTCTGGCAGAACGAGGTGATGGCCACTGTAAAGGCTGAACGCCGGATCTTCTCGTCCAGGCCCAAGGCCAGTGGCTTGTCGAATTCTTCAGGGCCGTGCACGGTGAAACTGTAGGTCGGGCCACCCAGGCAATGCGCCAGCATCACGATCTCGGTGGAATTGGTGCCGAAATGGGCGTGGATGTGAGTAGCGCCGAAATCCCGGGTCCATTCAACCACCTGGGCTGCTTCCAGCAGGTACACCAGGTGATAGATCAGCCCACGCTCACCGCGGCGCGCCATCTTGAAAGCCAGTCCCAGTGCGCCCAGCGCGCCCTTGGGGTTGCTCAGCACCTGGCGCAGCATCGGCGCCAGCAAGGCAAACAAGCCTCGCTTGAGGATATACCGCGTGCGGTCACGTTCAGCGCGATCGTCTTCATCCACCACTTCGGCGTCCCAGCCACGCAGCGCAATGCGGTCGATGGCAAAGCCCTGCAGTTCCACCGCAGCGATTTCACGGCGGATGAAGCTGTGGCTGACCTTGGGATACTGGTTGATGAAATAGGCGATTTTTTTTGTCATGACAGATTCGATGGCGAGTGCATGCCCCGGCGGCGAGGCCGGAGTACGAATATCGATGGTTCGGAATGGAGCGACCGAACCTGGTTTCAGGAAGATACGGCGGGAACCGGTTGCAGCGCGGTGCGTTTCTTCTTCATGGCTTCCTGTTTGCCGGCCTCGCTGTTGGCATAGACCGACCAGCCCATGCCCATCACCAACCAGAAATACCAGTTGAAGGCCAGGTAGGAAAGCATGTTGTCCGACGCCGAAACGACCAGGTATTCAATCAGCGTACAGATCAGGATCACGGCGCCGAGCTTGTCCACCGAGTAATAGCGAAGGAGCACCCGCATGACCTGATAGAAGATGGCGAGATAGGCCACCATACCCACCAATCCCGTATCGAAGAACCACTGCACGAACACGCTGTGCGCCCCCCACTTTACGCCGCCGGCCAGGGGGAAGAACATACCCGAATAGAAGGGAAAGGCTTCGACCCCGTAGCCAAAGATGTAGTGCGAAGGCGTCATCCAGTTCAATCCCGACTGCCAGAGATAAGTTCGCCAGGCGAAGGAATTCAGCTTCGCGTAGGTCGTGACGGTATTGCCCGAATCCAGTTGCAGGATACGCTCCTGCACACTGGGGACCATCAGCGCCAAGGTGCCCAGCACAAGCATGTACACCAGGTAGCGCCGCTCGAACTTCACGCCGTACAGGAAGAAGATCAGGAAACACGCCACCCAGGCGCTACGGGTCTGCGTCAACAACAACAGCAGGAAGAGCACGCCCAGATAGCCCGCCAGTACGAAACGCTTGAACTGGTCGAGCTTGAATTCGGCACTCTTGATCACATACAGGCCCAGCGCGATGACCAGGGTCAGATAGAAAGCGAAGATATTGGGGTGACCGAAGGTGCCTTGCAGGCGAAATCCGCTCAGTCCGCCGCGTGCATTGAGCGCGGTGCTGACCAGGCCGTAGACCGCCGGAATCAGTGAAGACGCGAGGATCAACAAGACCATCGATCTGAATTCCTCAGGCGTACGCACCAGGTAGAACGCGCAGACGAACACGGCAAAATAGGAGCACAGGCCCAGAACGATCTTGAGTGCCGCCCCCTTGTCGGGCGAGACGGCCATACCCGCAAAGGCGACGACCATCAATATCATCCAGTAGAGCCATGCCTTGCGCGGCAGCAGCTTGGGCTTCTCGATAAAGAACAGGAAAGCCATCAGGATGATCAAGCCGTTGATAGCCCCGCCCAGACCCAGCGACAGACTGCCGCCGGAACCGACACGCGTGGATTCGAGCACGATGTCCCCGGAAGCACGCAGCAGAAGCACGATCAACAAGAGCAGGCGCTTGTTGAAGAGGAACAGCCCCCCGAAGATCAGCAGTGCCGGCAATGCAGCGAGGCGTGCATAGCTACCTTCCAGAAGGCCGGCTACCACAGGCAGGACCAGACCCGCCATGGCTGCAATGACGCAGGCGGCGAGCAGGAACTTCAGCTCAGAGGGTGGGAGGTTGATTCTTCTCATCATTTCTTCCTTGGCAAATGGCTGCCATACCGGCCATTCGATCAATCATCATGTCTGCCCAGGCAGTACGCATCTGCCTCGGTTTCACCGGGCCCATCCGCCCATTTGCAATTGGGGCTGGAGCCGCCGGCGAACCAGGAGAAACTCCCCATCGGTCTGACTGCCAGCCAAATTCAGACCGGCACCAAGAGGCCAGGTTGGCCAACACGCACAGCGGCATCCAGGTCTTGCAGGAACTTCTGCTGCAAGGCAAAGGCGTCGGCCTCGTCATCCTTTTCCGCCATCAAACTGGAGGCCCGCACAAGAATGCCGTCCGAGACCCGACCTGCCATGCCATCCTTGAAAATCTTCCATCGCGCAGCCAGGCCCCCATTGGGGAAACCATCACCGATGCGCACCCAATAGCTGACCGCCTCGACACGATTCTTCTGAGTGGCCACGAAACGCGAAGCGGCAATCGGATGATCCTGTCCGCGCATCGGCATCTCAACCCGCTGCTCATCCCTGAGCTTGAATCCCTGGGCGACATAGCAGACCTCGGGCAGGTGGATCTTGACGTCCTGGGTCTGCTCGTTGGCATAGGCCAGAGCCAGCATCACCATCTGACCGTGGCTGTTGACGTAGGTGCGGCTGAGCACATCGTCGTAAGGTTGATCCGAATTGCGACCGGTCCCGTCATCCAGTCCGACGTCGACCTGCAAGAAAGGCGACGGCATTTCCCGCCAGTCGCCAAATTGCGTCGGCACGACGGCGGACAGCTTGGCGGCCTTCACGGTCTGCATCTCATGGGGTACCAGCAGGCCTGCGACCGCTACCGACACTGCCATGACGATGGCCACCGGTACGGCCAGACGAATGTTCATGACGAACTTGTCGCGGACATCTTCGCTGGTGTCCACCCTCTCGCGTTGCACTGGCATCGGCGCGACCCGCCCCTTCCAGTTCGCATAACGCACAGCGATCCAGCGTAGCAGTCCGTCTAATGCAATGATCAGTCCCAGAGCGACCAGGAACAGCAGCATGCCGGCGAAACCATGCAGGAAGCCCTGCCCTGCGGCATCGCCCAGATAGTAGGTGATCAGTGCCAGCACCATGACGCGCACGGTATTGGCGGTGAAAGAAATCGGCACGATCAGAACCGCCAGCAACACGTTTCGCAGGAGTGACTGATGGCGCACCAGATTCATGTACAACAGTCCCAGTGCCTCGAGCGTAAACAGCGAATTGAGGCCGGCGCAGGCATCGGCGACCAGCAACTGGTACGGGCCGATGTAGAGAATCACACCACTGCGTGCGATGGGGTAGCCGAGCAGGCGCAACACCTGCTCCGACACATAGGACACCCCAATCTTCAATGGCTGCGTCAGGAGATCGACCACCGAGGCTGGCAGCGGCACCATGAAGAGCATGAAGAAAAACGCGAACCACAGCCGACGACAGGTACGCACGCCAAATTGCAGCAGCACGATTCCCATGAGGATAGGAATCAGGGAGCCGGCTTCCAGAAACAGTACCGTCTGCGACCGCCCGAGTACAAAACTGAGTATCCCGATCAACAGAAACGCCATGCCCGGGATTGGCGCAGGGCGGCGTTCGATCAATCCTTCCTGCAACAGTTGGCGGACCCGCACCACCAGGTAGCAGCAGGCGACAGCGAGAACGATCGGACCGTGTGCGTTACGCTCGGTCCCCCACACTCCATGGAACAGATCGATGAAACTTGGAATGTACATCGCCGCCAGACCTGCCGCGATCACCAGCCAGGGCAGGCCGGAAAATCGTGGTTCGGGCATCGGGCGGACGGTCTCTGCAGTCATCTGGACTTTCTCCGGCGGATAAACAGCCGTCAGAATTCGTTGACGACACTGCCGACCACGGCCACATGCGCACTGGTCAGGTTATCCGTCAACGTACGCACCGCAGAAATATGGGTCACATTGGTGCGCACCACCACCAGACTGGCACCGGTGCGGGCCGAGATCATGTTGCCGTCGGCGTATTGGGCGCCAGAGGGCGTGTCCACCAGGATGATGTCGAACTCCTGCGCCAGGTCGGTGAGCATCTGCGTGAAGTTCGGACGTCCCAGCAGCTCCTGCGGATTGGGTGGCGTAGGACCCGCCGGCAGCACCGACAGATCCAGCAGATCCGGCACGCGTTGAAGCGCATCGGCTGCGGAACAACGACCGGCGATCACGCCCGACAGACCATTGCGATTGTCCAGTCCGAACAATTCGTGCTGGCAAGGATGACGCATGTCGGCGTCGATCAGCAAGGTGCGTTCGCCCAGCTGCGAGAACACCACCGCCAGGTTGGAGGCAATGAAACTGCGCCCTTCCCCGCTCTCCGGGCTCACGATCGACAGGGACTTGTGCTTGCCGTCGACGTCGAACCAACGCACCATCAACTGGCTGCGCAGTGCCCGCAGGGCTTCGACCTGCTTGCTGAACGGGTTGTAGGCGGCAACGACTTTCTCGCTGACCTTGCTCTCGCCCTTGAGCAGATAGGGGTAGTCGAACTGGCGCGACAGCGCCTGATCGATATCGGACTGGGTCAGCAGTCCCAACTGGATCGCCGCGTCCCCAAAGCGCAAACCGCGCTCGCGCTGCAGGCGCAGGATACGTTCCGCGTTCTCGGGGGAGAGCTTGCCGCTATCGACCAGGATCGCACCGATGGAGCGGTTCGGCAGGGATGCGCCTTCATTGAAGGTCAACGTTGCAGTAGTCATGTTATTCCCGGGGATTCATATTTTTTATCGATGAACGAGAGCGGTCCGCACTCACACTGGTTTGGAGCGGCCAAAGCCGAACCGGCCGCGACGTGTCGCAGCGACGGGGCGGGTAATGGCACCCAGCACCGGCAGACCCAGTTCTTCAACCAGATCATGTTCCGAACGCACACGACGATTGGTCAGTTCCAGACCCAGGGCTGCCATCACTCCCAGGATGGTACCGACGAAGATCGACAGCACCAGGTTGACAAAAATACGGGGGCTGGACGGATTGGCAGGAGGCACTGCTGCCGACAGCAGGGAAATATCCGACTGGTTGGACTGCCCCTCCAGATTCGTCTGTGCGAAGCGCTGGGTGGTCAACTCGTAGGCGCGCTGAGCACTTTCCAGTTCGCGGGTAAGCACTGACAGTTCGTCCCGGGTGCGATTCATCTCCAGGACCTTGCGCTTCTGCGCTTCGAACTCTGCACGGATTTCTGCCTCGCGCTTGGCCAGGATGGTCGCATTGCTGCCCACCGAAGCCGAGATCGAGGAAGTGGCGGCTGCCAACTGGGCACGCAGACCATCGCGCTCGGCCTTGGCCGACTGGTAGTCCGGATGATTGGTACCCAGTCGCTTGGCGGCTTGCTCGAAGCGTGCTTCCGAGCTGGCAAGATTAGCGCGCAGGTTCTGGATCAAGGCGTTGGAGTTGACGTCCGGCGATTCACCGGCGCCACCACCGCTGGCCTGACGGCGACGGGACTGGGCTTCCGCCAGAGCCCCCTGAGCCATGACCAGTTGGGTCGACAAATCGTTGAGGCGATTATTTTCGACGTCGGTACGGTTGTCCAGGTTGGTGATGCCGTGCTCTTCCTGGTACTTGGACAGCTTGGTTTGAGCCTGCTCATACGCGTCGCGCAGAACCTTGACCTGATCGTTGAAATAGACCGAGGCCTTGCGGGTCGGGTCCAGCTTCAGCTGCATGCTCACATTCTGGTAGGCAGCGGCGAAGGCATTGGAAACGAGCGCGGCAAACTGCGGATCTTCTGCCCTGTAGGTGATATCGATCACGCTGCTCTCCTTGGAGGCAACGGCATCAAGCTTTTTCAGCAGCAGCGCAGCCAGCCAGTTACGGATGTCCAGTTCGCCGTGATCATCGGCCTCATAGGCATCCTTGACGGCCTGCTGCTGCGTCAGCTTGAGGCTGTCGACCACCGCCAGCGCCACCGAGGGGCTGTTGATGATGGCCACCTGCGTCGGCATGAAACCGGGTAGCGCCTGAGGCGAGACCACCAGACCGGTGACCGGGTCCGAAGCCTTGTAGTTGAGCACCACGGACGATGTCGCCTTGTATTGTTTGGGCAGTACAAGGCTAACCGCCAGCGTCACTACCACCGTGACCGCCAGAATGAGCAGGATCACTTTGCGACGCGCCTGAAGGATCAGAAGAAATTGGGATAGGTTCATAGGATCACGCCTCCTGGTTGGCGTATTTCATTCACTAAAAAAACGCACTTCTACGATGTCGGACAGACTGGTTAGAACCAGCTTTCCTTCACATAAACGATGTCGTCGGCCTGGAGCAGGTCGTCCTTCTTGACGGGGACCTCCTGCAGGTTGCCCTCGGGATCACGACGCTTGACCAGCAGACCACGCTCGGTACCCCGTTGGGTCAGGCCGCCACCCACGGATAACGCCTGCAACACGGTGGTGTTGCGTTCCAGCTTGTACATGCCGGGACGTTGCACTTCACCGTAAATGTAGAAGCGCAGTGAACGTTCGACATAGACCACGTCATTGGCGCCGACTTCCGGCAGAGAAGTGGTATCACCACTGTGGGTAATGGTGTAGATATCGACGAGCTGTTTGGTAACACCGCCCTTACCATCCGGGCGCACGATGGTCACGGCATCGCCACCGTCGGGGGTGACGCCGCCAGCCAAGGCAATCACGTCAGCCACGTTGCGTCGGCCATCCAGCGGGTAACGACCCGGCTTGGTCACCTGGCCCAGCACCGAGATCATCTGGCTTTGCGGCACGGTGACCAGAATGTTGACCTGCGGATTGTTCAGGTAGCCACCGTTCTTGAGCAGACTGGCGATCTTGGTCTCCGCCTGCGCCGTGGACAGGCCGCCCACCTTGACTTCGCCCACCAGCGGATAGCTGATCACACCGGCCTCACTGATCCGGGTTTCCAGACTCAGGTCGTCGCTGCCATACACCTTGACGCGAATGACGTCACCCGCACCCAGCAGGATGTCATCGGCCTTGGCAAACAGACTGGTGCTGGCGAGCATCAAGCCGATCAGCAGAAATACCATTTTTCTCATCATTGTCATTACTCCGCAGTACATCAGGTTCTTGATTCAGGCGTCGGACGCCCGGATGTTGATCAAAACTTCCTTACTTGAAACCGGCCACGCCGCGCGATATCGCATCGTTCTTGACGCTCTCGGCAGTCTTCCCGGCATCGTCCTTTTCGGCAGGGCTCGCGACACTCAAATCCTTGAACGATTTCGCCTGCTCGGAATACTCGATCTTGGCCTCGCTCTTGAGACGATCCAGCAATTGTTCAGAGGCCTGATTCTGCTTCTGCGTCATCAGATATTGCACAATCTGAGGTGTCGCCACGGCCAACGATACGGGTGCATTCTTGACGTCCTGCAACGAGGTAAGGATCGAGGTCTGACCTTCGATCACGATGAACAGTGTTCCTCGCTCCATGTTCTTCAGGGTGGCATTCATCTGCGGTGGGAGATCTGCCGAGGTCTTGATGACGTTTTGGCGGACGTACTGGACGCGATGCGCGTCCAGCCAGGCCACGACGTCCTCAAGCCTCTTGCCACGCTGATCCATCAATTCGCGCAGCTCGGGTGTGACACTGGAGCCAGCGACGATCAACTGTGCGAACTCATATTGGCGACGCTGCGCAAACCAGTCCGGGTTTTTGCGATACAGGTCGTCGATGTCCTGATCCAGGGGCCGGGCAGGCGCCTTCACCTTGGTGGCCGCATAGCTTTGGGCAAGCACCAGATTGCGCGCGCGCTCCATGTCGGCCAGCACGGCCGGATCGGTATCGAGCTTGTCCTTCTTGGCAGCATTGATCAATAGCTGGCGCGCGACCAGACCATCAAGCAACTGTTTGGTGACCTGCTGACCACCGGTCTTGGCCAATTCATTGTTGACCTGGTGGATCGTGATTTCCTGACCATCGACGATGGCCACTACCTGACTGGAGGACGCCGCAGCCGGCTTTTTCTCGCCGCAGGCAGCAAGGCCCATCAAAAGCATGGTCGAGACGAGCATCCTGGTCGCCATCTTGTTGTGTTTTATCACCGCTTCGTTCCCGATTTTCATTTCACCAAGCTCTCGATTTTTTCATTCTGATTATTCGCTACCACTTGTTGCCCAGGCGCCAGTACACCTCATACTGAGCGCACTCGCCGGTTATGAAGCATCGCCCATCAATAAGCGTTGTCGCGCTTCACTACCATGCGTACGGTCTGGAAGATGATCCACAGATCGAATACCAGCGACCAGCGACGCAGGTACTCCAGATCGAACTCGATACGGGCTTTCATCTTGTCCAGTGTCTCGGTCTCGCCGCGCAGGCCATTGACCTGGGCCCAGCCGGTGATGCCCGGCTTGACCTTGTGGCGCAGCATGTAGCCCTTGATCTGCTTGCGATACAGCTCGTTGTGGGCCACCGCATGTGGACGTGGTCCGACAATGCTCATACGACCTTGCAGGACGTTGAAGAACTGGGGCAATTCATCAAGGGAGCTGGAGCGCAGGAAGCCGCCGATCTTGGTCAGACGCATATCCCCTTTGGTGGCCTGCGTGACCTTGCCGCCGTCTTCCATCACCGTCATCGAACGGAATTTGTAGACCACGATTTCTTCGCCATCCAGGCCGTAACGGCGCTGCTTGAAGATGATCGGACCCGGCGAGGTAAGCTTGACGCAGATGGCAATGACCATCATCACTGGCAACAACATGAGCAGAATGGCAGAGGCCAGAATCACGTCGCTCACGCGCTTGACCAGATTGTTGGTTCCGGTAAAGGGTGTTTCGCAGATCGCCATCACCGCCATCCCGCCCACATAGTCGAAGCGGGCCTGGATCAGGTTGAAGATGTAGATGTCCGGAATGAAATAGATCGATGCGGTTGTGTCCTGCAATTCGTCGATCATCTGCAGCACGCGCGGCTGGGCGGAGATCGGCATGCTGATGTAGACCATGTTGATGTTGTTCTGACGTACGTAGGCAGCCACGTCCGACATCTTCCCGTGCAGCGGTGTAAAGGTGCCGACCGGCTGGCGGTTCAACTCGCGGTCATCGAAGAAGCCCATGAGCTTGATCATCAGGGAGGGATACTTCTCCATGCGGTCTGCCAGCTTCAGCGCAGCCGGATTGACACCAATGATGATAGCCTTGCGTACCTCGCCCTTGGTATGCAGGTCGCGCAGGACGCGTGATTGCACATGCTGCGAAATGATCAGACCGATGGGCGTGCTGACCACCCAGAAGAAGATCGCACGCATCGAGAAGCTTTGGTAGAACTCGCAGATATAGGCCACCAGGACCAGCACCGCAGCCACTGCCATCCAGTCCAGCACCGGTGCCAGCACGGAGGGGCCCTTGGGATTGCGGCGCAAGCGACGCTGATGTAATTCGGTGAAGAAATAAGACGAGAGGAAAAAGGCCATGATGGCCAGCACCCAATAATCGCCAGTAAAGGTGTGACCATGCAGGCGGACCAGAACCCACAGGTAGGCCACGATCAGCGCAGGCTCGACAAAGCGCTTGAACACCATGGTGATGGTATTAGGCTTGACGTTGACCAACGGCAGGCCATCATGCAGGTCACTCATTTTGGGGGCCTCAGAATTCATAGCGCGAAGTCAGGGAAATGCCGTTGGAGAGGTAGCTGAAGGTATTGATGTTCGACTGCAGGTTTTCTCGATAGATGGACAACATCAACGACAAGGACATGGTCGGCGAATAAGTCAGACTCAGGCTCGCCTTCTCATAGTTGTCCCGCCGATTCGTGGGTGTCACACCAGTCACGATTGAGGCACCGTTGTAGTTGCGCTTTTCATAATCGATCAAACCATCCACGCGCAATTTGGCCGTGGGTAAATAGGTCGTCGCAACGCTGACGCCATTGGTCAGCGCGAAATTCGCATCCACATCGTTCACGCCACCGATCTCACGCCAGAGATTGGCCTTGAAACTGGTCTTGCCAGTGGCCGCCCAGTCTGCAATCAGGCGAGCGTTGAATCCACGATAACCGGCATCAGCGGCTGAATTTCGCTCACGCTGGGTGATACCACCCAGAAACTGAAGTTTGGTCTTGCCGCTGTAAAGCCAGACAATCTTGGCCTTGTAGTCTTCCTGGCTGAACGAGTTATTGATCGTCCCGGTACTGACTACGGAGTCATACGGATAATTACCCGTGGTCTTACGCACCTGCACCCCTGCTATGCTGCCGCTGGCAGGGTTGTAATCCAGTCCGACTTCAGCCAGGTTCTGGGTAAAACTGTTTGCCTTCTGGGTACTCAGGTCATACGCCAAGCCAAACCGCGATGCCTGGACCCGCAACGTCCAATCGGGATGCAATTGCCATGCCAAGTTCGCATATTTCGTACTCATCGTGCGGATGTTCAGATCCAGCACCCGGTAGTTCTGGAAAGGTGTCAACGAACGCGAATACACATAACCGACGTTGCCCGAGAAACGCTCTCCCAGGGCCCAACCCCAGTCTGCTTTCAGATCACGCGCGTCGTTGTCGAACTGCCTGAAATAATCAAACGTGTTCTTGGTCGCACTCGCATCCAGATAGATGTGTTGGCGACTGAGATTCTTGTCGATACGGATCCCGGCCAGCCGGCTCTGCACGTTGTCCGACAATTTGGACGAACCGAGCGCTGCCTGGGCCGCCTCGGGACTATTCAAGCGCAACAGGTTATCGTCATGCAAATAGGTGTACTGCACATACGGAACAACCACCTGACCGGGGTCTGCCGCGTAGGCAAAAGGGCAGGTCACGGACACCAGCAGCGCACATACTTGCACCCGGGTCTTGCGCTTGCTGCTATTGCGAAACTGCCGTGGCATCACGAATCAGCGCCCTTTCTTTTTTTAGTTTTACTTTTAAAACAATGACAATTTTTTGCGTCCGAATTGCTGCATCGCAACACGAAAAAATTTAGAGTCAATCATGCATCATTTTTGATATTTAGGCAAAAATTTGTGCTGGAGATTGCCCTCCAGAAAACAATGCGGTAAGGATACGCACCCCTAGAATCGGGACAATCAGACAATGACGGATGCCTTTGTAGGACAAACGGGATATTTCAATTTTGATAACTATTGCGAGAAAAACCATAAACTATTTATATCGCGACGCAACAAAAACTGAACGTTTATCTCCTATCAAGCGTCACAGCGCTTTCGCAGCCCCCTTCTAGCGGATAAGATCCTCTCCGCACTGCCTTGCAAACCTCCTTGTCTTCCATGAATCTCTCCTGGCATACCATCACCTTCTTCGGCGACAGCGCCATTACCATCCCGGCTGCCTGCATCCTTGCGCTCTGGCTGGGCCTGAACAGGATGTGGCGTCCGATGTTGGCGTGGCTGCTCTGTTTTGGCACGGCAATGTTCATCGTCGTCGTCAGCAAGCTGTTGTTCATGGGGTGGGACATCGCCCCTCCCATGCTCAATTTCACTGGCTTCAGCGGCCATACCGCCTCCTCCAGTGCACTCTATCTGTCCATTGCGCTGGTGCTGACACAAGGTTGCAGCCGCCCTCGCCGCTCGCTGGTGCTCGCATTGACAGCACTGGCGGTCACTGCGATCGGCGTCTCACGCCTGATGATCAAGGTGCACTCTGAATCCGAGGTGTTGCTGGGCCTGCTGCTGGGCGCCAGCGCGGCCTGGGCGTTCAGCCTGTCGCTGCATCGCTCGCCCCCACCCTGGCGCCATCTCTTGCTGCCACTGGGCCTGGCAGCTGCGCTGCTGATGACCGGCTTCGACAAACCGGCACCCACACAGAGCTTCCTGCAGGAACTGGCCAAGAATCTGTCGGGGCGCCCGGAGGTCTATTTCCGTCACGAGCCGTTGTAAGCCTGCACTGCCGGCGCCCTGCCCTTCACCATGAAAAATGCCGTTCAGCAATCCGCTGAACGGCATGTCTTGCGCATCACGTCTATCTGCTAGGTGACTGCGACCCTCAGGCAGCCAGTGCCGCCGGCATCGGGACATTCCTGCGACGCAGCGCTGCCACGCCAATGACGATGGCCAGGCCGGACAGCATCATCAGATATTGCTCGGGCTCCGGGACCGGAGCCACGGCTGCCAGGTTGCCGGTGAAGGACTGCAGGTGCAGTTCGCCATTCTGGGTCAGGCTGTTGACGAAGACACCGCCCTCGATGTTCTGGTTATTGGTCAGGCTGGCATGCGTGGCCAGGATGGAGCCGCCAAACTGGTTGTTGATGGTGAGGCTGCTGGCGTTATAGAAATTCCAGACGATGGACTTGCCCAGCGACTGCGCTTGTCCGCCCAGGAAGTTGGCGCCGATCACGGCCGAACTCACGCTCGAATTGATGATGATGGTGCTGGCGCCATTGGCGGCGAAGGAAAATTCGCCGGCCGAGAACACCGAAGCGCTGGTCGTGTTATCCAAGTTGAAGACGGCCACACCCTTGGCATCGGCAACGGCATTGAAGGTCGCCTTGTTACCACTGAGCGAAACCGTGCTGTTGGCGACTGCGCTCTTGAGTGTGTTGGACAGCGCACCAAGCGTGCTACCGAAATTGGTGGAGCCCGCTGCATCGAAGTTGGTCTGCATCAGCGAGGATGGCGCGGACAGATGGCCGCCATTGAAATTGGTGCTGGTGCTGCCACCAACCACATAGGCCGGTCCGTTCAGATTGCTATTGGAGACGGAGCCGCCGATGTAGCTGGAGCCGGTGTTGACCGTGGAATTGACCAGCGAGCCGCCGATAGTCGAGCCCAGGCCGTTGACGTGGACGTTGGTCGCGGTACCCATGACCGTCAGGCCGGCATAGCTGGAGGCCGGAGTATCGCCGACATGTTGCACGTAATCGCCGCCGGTGAGCGAGCCGCCGATCCAGGCACGACCATCGACGTGCGAATTTGACGTCGCGCTGCCGAGCACGACCAGGTTGAATTGCTGGAGCGCCTCGGCGCCAGTAAGTGAGGTCGTGGCCGCCTGGGCGGCTTCGGACAGACCGAGCGACAACAACGGCGCGATGGCAAACGTGGCCAGGACCGACTTGGAACGGACAAGCATGAAACCCCCGATTCAATGAAGTGACGCCCGGTCAGATCTCCCAACTGGCGCAGGCAAGAATTGATCGCGGCAAACACCGCGTAAATTCACACAAATAGTTGTAAATTTTTTATCAATTCTAAGGGTTTAGTTGTCACTTGATCAAGTAGGAAGATGAAGTATCGCGTCCTTGTGAAAATTTTGCCACATTAACAATAATCAAGTTTCCCACCGCATGGAAGCGGAGTGGTCAACGCAAGGTTCTGGACATGTAGCGAGCGCCAACTCCATAGCTGTAGATTGCATCGGCCGCTTGCAGATGGGCTTGATCATCGCTCTCGAATCCGGCATTGCGCCAGTAGTCTCCCGAATCATGAACGGCCACCAATGTGGCGCGCTGCAGACCAATGGCGCGACCAAGCTGGCAGATTTCCTCCACCAACGCGCGCCCCAGCCCCGAACCGCGGGCTTGCGGCAACAAGGCGACGTCATGCAGATGCAGGCAGTCCGCCCGCTCTTCGAGCTCCAGCAGCAAGCGGTTCAAGGCGGGAGGTTGACCATGGCGGGTCGGATGCATGAAGGCATAACCGATGACTTCCTCGGTACCGGCTGGCGTCATGTGGGCGGCGATGCGGCAGCCTTGCGGAAACAAGGCCAGTCGTTCGGCAAAGACTTCGCGGGCCTCATAGTAACCGGCGTGAACCAGCGCTGCGATCTCCATCACATGCGACAAGTCGTCCGCCTTCATCGCACGCCATTGGTAATGGGTCATGATTGATCTCCCTTGCCATCGGTATCCTCGCGATGGCGGGCCTGAAAGGAAACGCGCCGCACGGTGGTCGATAAAGACCAGCGTGCGGCGCGTTGAATTGCAATGTCAGTCGGAACCGGGATAAGGCTATTGCCGAAGGCAGGACACCCCGATACGAATAGCGTCGCCCATCAGGCTGCCGCACCCGGCTTGAGCGTCTCCAGAACCGCCTGCAGCTCGGCACGCAGGCTGTCGATGGCGGCCTCGTCCAGACTGATGGCGGGCGGTTGCGGCTCTTCCGGTTGTTCGACCTCATGGGTACCATCGAGCTTGTTGCGGGCGCCACTGATGGTGAAGCCCTGCTCGTAGAGCAGTTCACGGATACGACGGATCAGCAGCACTTCATGATGCTGGTAATAACGACGGTTGCCACGTCGCTTCACCGGCTTCAACTGGGTAAATTCCTGCTCCCAATAGCGCAACACATGCGGCTTGACGCCACACAGCTCGCTGACCTCACCTATCGTGAAATAACGCTTGGCCGGGATGGGCGGCAGCACGATAGCCGCCGGCTTGTTGACACGATCGTTCATAGATTAGACGGACATTTCAACGGTGCTACCGCTGGAGAGTTCCACCATTTCCTTCAATTTCTGGCTGGCATGGAAGGTCACGACGCGGCGCGCCGTGATCGGGATTTCCTCGCCTGTCTTGGGATTGCGGCCAGGCCGTTGCGGCTTGTCGCGCAGCTGGAAATTACCGAAGCCGGAAAGCTTGACGGCCTCACCACGCTCAAGCGCGTTGCGTATCTCGTCGAAGAAGGTTTCCACCATGTCCTTGGCTTCGCGCTTGTTCAGACCGACCTGCTCGAACAAAAGTTCGGCCAGCTCGGCCTTGGTCAGCGTCGGCAGGTTCTTGTCGGCCTGCGAGCGTGCCTGCGATTCCATCACGGCACGATGCAGGTCGGCGTCCAGCACGGATTGAAATTCGTTCGAATTCACGTTGTTCATGGCGATGAATGACTGGGCCTCAACCGATTCCGGTCTGTAATTATTTTCGCTCTCGGACATCACGTCAGGCACGCAACCTGGCGCCAAGCCTGCTGCCCGCAGCGGCCACCAGCGCACTCACGGCAAGGTCGACCTTGTCATCCTGAAGGGTGTTTTGAGTATCTTGCAAGGTGCAGCGGAACGCAAGGCTTTTTTCGTCGCTCTCCAGACCCTTGCCTTGATATTCATCAAATAAAACAAGGGCTTGCAAGATGGCGCATGCGGGGTTGGCCTCTTTCTCGGCAGCGAAAACATCAAGCAATTGCTGGGCGCCAATCGACTGCTTGACCACCAGTGCGATGTCACGGCTGACGGCCGGGAATTTGGAAATCTCGGTGTAGACCGGCAGGTCACGCTGCTGCAGAGCATCGGCATCGACTTCGAAGACCACCGGTGCCAACGGCAGCTCGTACTTCTGCTGCCACTTCGGATGCAGTTCACCGATCACGCCGATGACCTGCTCGCCCAGCAGCACGTGGGCAGTACGGCCAGGGTGCAGCGCTGGGTGTTCTGCCTTCACGAAACGCAGGGCGCGCGGTGCGAACAAGGCTTCCAGATCGGCCTTGACGTCGAAGTAATCGACGTTGCGGCTGGGCTGGCCCCATTGTTCCTCGGCCACCGGGCCGTAGGCCAGCGCGGCCACGCGCTTGGGCTGCTCGAAACCGGCCACTGACAGCGGGCCATCGGCGATATCGGCATTCTTGCGGAAGATCGCACCGGCTTCGAAGACGCGGATGCGCGACGCCTTGCGGTTGACGTTGTAGCGTGCGTTGGCCACCAGCCCGGCGATCAGCGAAGAGCGCATGACGCTCATCTGGCTGGCAATGGGGTTGAGCAGCTTGATCGGATCGGCGTTGCCGCCGAAGTCGGCTTCCCAGGCGCTATCGACGAAGCTGAAATTGACCACTTCCTGGTAGTCCTGGTCCGCCAGCAGACGCCGGATGGCGAACAGCGAACGGGTGTTCTCGGGCGCGATGCGCATGGCATTGGCGGCCACCGGCGGCAGCGCCGGGATGTTCTCGAAGCCATAGACACGCGCGACTTCCTCGATCAGGTCTTCCTCGATCTCGATGTCGAAGCGATAGGACGGCGGCGTGACCGAGAACAGGCCAGGCTGATAGTCGAAGGACAGGCCCAGGCGCTTGAAGATGTCCGAGACCATCTCATCGGTGACGTCCACGCCGATCACCTTGGCCGCACGCGCCGTGCGCAGCGCGACAGGCTCGCGCTTGGGCAGGTTGACGATCTGGTCGTCGATGGGGCCGACGCGGGTGTCGCTGGTGCCGCAGATTTCCAGCAGCAGCGCAGTAATGCGTTCGATGTGATCGACCACGGTGGCGAAGTCGACACCACGTTCGAAGCGATGCGCCGCATCGGTCGAGAAGTTGTAGCGGCGTGCCCGGCCCTGGATCGCCTGCGGGAACCAGAAGGCGGCTTCCAGGTAGATGTTGCTGGTCTCCAGCGAGACTGCAGTGGCGTCGCCACCCATGATGCCGGCCAGGGATTCGATTTCCTTGTCGTCGGAGATCACGCCCACCCACTCATCGACTTCCACGGTATTGCCGTTGAGGAGCTTGAGCGACTCGCCCTTGCGCCCCCAGCGCACATCCAGGCCGCCATGGATCTTGTCCAGGTCGAACACGTGCGAGGGACGGCCCAGCTCCAGCATCACGTAGTTGGAGATATCCACCAGTGCCGAAATCGAGCGCTGACCGCTGCGCTCCAGGCGCTGCTTCATCCATTGCGGCGTGGCTGCCTTGGCATTGAGGCCACGGATGACGCGACCGGCGAAACGGCCGCACAACTCAGGCGCGGAAATGCGCACGGGCAGTTTCTCGTCGAGATTGACCGCCGCCGCCTGATACACCGGTGCCTTCAGGGGGGTTCCGGTCAGCGCCGACACTTCACGCGCCACGCCCAGCACCGACAGGCAGTCCGCCTTGTTGGGGGTGAGCTTGATGGTGAACTTCAGATCGTTCAGTTGCAGGTAGTCGCGGAAATTCTGGCCCACCGGTGCATCGTCCGGCAGTTCCAGCAGGCCGCCGTGATCTTCCGACAGTTTCAGTTCGCGCGCGGAGCACAGCATGCCCTGCGATTCCACACCGCGCAGCTTGCCAACCTTGATTTCGAAGGGCTTGCCATCGGCGCCCGGGGGCAGCACCGCGCCTACCATCGCGCAAGGCACCTTCAGGCCGGCACGCACGTTGGGCGCGCCGCAGACGATGTTCAAGATGGTGCCGGTGTGCACGTTGACGCGGCATACGTTCAGACGATCCGCATCCGGGTGCTTGGTCACTTCCAGCACCTCACCCACCACCACATTGGTGAAGGGGGGCGCGACCGGTTCGACTTCCTCGACTTCCAGGCCGGACATGGTCAGCAGATGCGACAGTTCATCCGAGGTCATGGTCGGATTGACCATGGTACGCAGCCAGTTTTCAGAGAATTGCATGATTCAGACTTTCAGCTATCAGCCAGAGGCGCGTCGCGACATGGCGCGGCGCCCTTCTTGATCGGATTAATTGAATTGCTTCAGGAAGCGCAAGTCGCCTTCGTAGAACAGGCGCAGGTCATTGATGCCATAGCGCAGCATGGTCAGGCGCTCAAGGCCGGAGCCGAACGCGAAACCGATGTACTGCTCGGGGTCCAGCCCCATGTTGCGCACCACGGTGGGATGCACCTGGCCGGCACCGGAGACTTCCAGCCAGCGCCCCTTGAGGGGGCCGCTGCCGAAGGCGATGTCGATCTCGGCCGAGGGTTCGGTAAAAGGGAAATAGGAAGGACGGAAGCGCACCTGCAGGTCGTCGGTCTCGAAGAAGGCCTGGACGAAATTCAGGTACACGCCCTTCAGATCGGCGAAGCTGATGTTTTCACCGATCCACAGGCCTTCGACCTGATGGAACATCGGCGAGTGGGTCGCGTCGCTGTCAACGCGGTAGGTGCGGCCCGGTGCAATGACCTTGATCGGCGGCGTATGGGTGTGCGCGTAGCGCACCTGCATTGGACTCGTGTGCGTGCGCAGCAGCAGCGGCTTGCCCTGGGTGTCGTGACCTTCGATGTAGAAGGTGTCCTGCATCGAGCGCGCCGGGTGATTTTCGGGGCTGTTCAATGCGGTGAAATTGGTCCAGTCGGTCTCGATCTCGGGACCGTCGGCGACATCGAAGCCGATGGAACGGAAGATTTCCTCGACGCGCTGCCAGGAGCGCATCACCGGATGGATACCACCCACGCCGCGACCACGACCAGGCAGGGTGACGTCGATGGCTTCCGCATTCAGGCGCGCCTGCATCTGGGCATTGGCCAGAGCATCGCGGCGTGCGGTCAGTGCGTTTTCGATCTGTTCCTTGGCGACGTTGATGATCGCCCCTTGTACCTTGCGCTCTTCCGG